>JAESGF010000011.1_pt1 | contig 435999 bp, 372 predicted proteins | sample 9269621 | NCBI WGS metagenome assembly JAESGF01 (sample SAMN14515066, study PRJNA621663) | algae metagenome | isolation source: Tolypothrix carrinoi HA7290-LM1 and co-occurring heterotrophs from dry rock... | place: USA: Makauwahi cave, Kauai, Hawaii | collected 2011-01-06 | reverse complement strand
CGATATTTAGCCCGACCTTTGAAACTGCCGTTAGAGGCCAGGGCAGTACCCCCACAACGTGGACAAACGCTTCGTCTTGATTCCATCCTGCAAACTTACAGAACACCACTGGTTAGACCACTGCCAAATTTACTAAATGTATTAGGTGATTTACGATCTGGAGTGTTAAACCAAATTTCATACGAAAGATTAGGGCCACAGCTCTGTTGCATATCTAAAGGAACTGCAGCTAATTCATCTATTGATACCTTTAAATTATGATTGGATTTAACTGATATTTTTCCCATTTCATTTATAAAAAAACTACCTGAAAAATTCAAAAAATTGAATTTAAATTCATCAGGTTCAGTATCAGTTGCAGCTATAGGGGCAACAGCTTTAACATATTCTCTTGTCTCCCAGTTTGAATTTTGCAAACTACTATAAGTAAAATAAAATCCTTTTACTGAGCCGTCATTATAATCATCAGGCGTTCCTCTTACTACACGAGTAATTGCTCCCCCCGCATTCAAATTCCAGTTCAGCCCCACCCACCCCGGATGCTGATTCACCCGCACCCCTGAGGCATGATAGCTTAGGCTGATGGGTACCTTGATCTTTCCTTCCTCCAGCGTATACAGCGGAATGTCAATATTCGGCGTGCCGGTGTAAAGGGAAACGGGTACCTCCCCGTACAGCCCTAAGCTGGCCGCATTAGGGCTGGGCATACTGACGTCTGGTTTTTGAAACTGGGCCTGAGCCCCTGCTGCCAGTAGGCAAAAGGCAATCAAGAAGAAATAAAACGAACGGATACGGGCCGAGCGGACGGCAGCAAACGAAGTGAAAAGAACTTTCATGACTGGCGGGTCAAGTTAAAGGTACGACAAGGTGGGTGTTGACTTCTTGAGCAGGTACTATTTCTTGATGAGTGCTTTTTGTGTTTGCATCGGGCCGTCCTGCACCAGCACCCGGTAGGCACCACTGGGCTGGGCAGTCAGGTCCAGACGCGTGCGGTAGACGCCGCCTTTGGCTTGCCCCGACTGACTGTAGAGTACCTGACCTCGCAAGTTCACGACTTGCAGGCTGACGGGACCATTTAAGCCCGCGCGCCGGTAGGTCACGGCGACGACTCCCGTACTCGGATTCGGTGAAACCGTCAGTCCTTCGGCCTCAACCGTCAGTTCGCGGTCGGTGGCCGGGTCCTGGTAACAGCCTTTGAAATCGGCGGAACGAACGAACAGGTCGGTAAAGCAGTGTTGGGGGGTAAAGACGCGCAGGGTCCAGTGCTGTGCCTCTCTCGCTGTGATGGGTTGTGTCCAGATCGTACCGTCCTGGGCCAATTTCCGCGCGCTCTCGTAGGTGTTCGTTCCTTCGTACCGCGCCGTGCCGCTCCAGTCAATACGTTCACTTTCTTTTAAGCCTTTTACGCGCAGGACCGCCTCGCGGCTTGAGCCGGTACCCGTGCAAATCAGCTCGGCCTGCACCTGCGGGCGGTCCAAGCAGGCCACGCCCACGTCGTACTGGTGCAACGGTTCACCGGGTGCCGTGGTTTGCAGGCGGAGTACGGCGTACCCGTTTTCGGCGACGGCGTCCTGATCCAGGTCAGGATCCGCACCTACTGCTCGGGCGGTCAGGCGCAGGGTACCCAGGCCGGTTTGCGTCAGCGGAATGCGCACCTCGTAGTCGGTTCGGGGGGGCAGGCCCCCCTCGATCTCCCGGCTGATGAAGCGCGCTTCGCCGCGCTCGTTAGTCTGGGTCGTCGCGATCCGCTGGTCGTTGCGGTACAGTTCGGCCCGCACGCCCACCAGCGGCGCTTCATCGGGATCTTGCAGGCCGTTTTCGTTGCAGTCGATCCAGACCCGATGAACCAGTTCGGTGGCGGGTACCTCGGCCAGGAGTTCCACGTCACCGACGTTGTTGCTTTTCCAGTAATAGCCGGGCCGCGAACCACTCGGGAACACGGAGTAGCCGCCCGTGGACGCGCCGGTTCGATTCGTAAACCACTTCACGCCGCCGGTCACGTAGACGTTCGTTTCCGGCTCGCGGGTCGAGACGAGTACCTCACCGCGCTCGGGCAGGAGCGCCAGACCACCGGTGGCCGATTCCTGGTGCCAGATCGTGCCGAAAGCCTGGAAGTCGTCGTCGAAGTAAAATTCACCGCCGCCGGGTCCCTGGCGGTTGCCCGCTCCGCCTCCACTGCTGCGCTCACCGGCGCGTCCGTTGGTTTCGAGCTGGTACTTGCCCTCGACGTAGGCCGCCCGGAGTACGTCGCCGCCCGAGACCGCCTGGTACTGAAACAGCGTTGGGTTGCCCCGCTCGCGAAACAACATGCCGTCGCCGGTCTGGTGGCCGAAACGGTCCATCAGCCCCAGAATCAGCGAGCCGTCGGTATCGAATTCCAGGTCGGCCAAAATCGGCTGGGGATAGGCCTGCCAGGTAGCCCCCTGCCGCCGGAGCGGAACGGTGTAGTCGTCGGTCCAGGGCATCCAGGTCAGGGCTTGCGGTCCCGCTTCGCCGCGGGGATAGTTGAGTTTGAAGTTGAACACTTCGCGGAAGCGTTCGTTCCCCGGCTCAAAAGCGTAGACGGTGGCCGTCAAGTCGTCGGCTTTCTGCGATTTCTGCGCGTCGCAGACCACTCCGACGTACACCTTACCATCAAAGCATTTGACCGCAAACGGCCGTGCTTCCCCGCCCCGGCAGCCCGGTTCGGGTACGGCAAAGCCGCGTATGTCGCTGGCTTGCGGGGTTTTGCCTGTAAGACCGATGCGGTAGAGCTTGCGGTCGTAGAGGTTGAGGACGAACAGGTACCGACCATCTTCCGACACGTCGAGTCCGCCCAAACTGATTTTACCCACGCAGGAGAAAAGGAGCGAATCATGGCTGCGGGCCGACACATCGCCCGATAGGTCGCGGGGCAGATGGGTCGGGGCGGTGGGAATGCCCAGGACGTCGAGCGAGACGAAAGGGCGGAGCGGCCCCTGCCCCCCGTCGGCCACGTAGAGCCCCCCCGGTCCGAGCGGCCCGAAGGCGCTGTGGCGCTTGGCCAGGGCCGAAGCGAAGAGGCGTTGGCTGTTGCGTTCATAGGCCAGGCCCCAGAGGCTGCCGCTGCCTGCGGGCGTAGCCAGGCGGCGCGGGGCGTCACCCGAACGCTGGGCGGCAAAGCTCACCAGCGTGGCGAGCGTATCGGCGGCGAGATCGGTGTAGTTGCCTTTCACGAAGACGCTCTGCACGGCACGGGGCGCAGGGCCGGTGTATTGGGCCGGGACGTAGAGGCCCAGGTCGACGATGGCCGGGGCACGCACGAAGCGCACGCGGGCATGGCCGGGGGTGGGGTGGCTACCGGGCAGACTACCGCCGAAGACCAGCCGCAGAGGCGTACCTTCGGGTACGTTGAGGCGGTAGCGGCCGTCGGTGTCGGTCTGCGTGGTGGATAGTTCCTGCCCGTGGCGGTCAAAGGCGCGCACGGTCTGGCGCGGCAGGCCCCCTTCTGCCACTTCGCTGCGACCGTTGGCATTGGCATCGTGCCAGACGCGGCCCGTGATCTGGGCCGAAACCGGGTGGGTGAGCGCGGCCCCGAGGCCTACGCATAGGGCAAAGCGGTAGAAGTATCGCATCAGCAACGGGGCGACGAGTAGTGTGACGTACCAGAAAAGACAAGAAAATCAGCTTGACAACAGTCTGCGGCAGCACTGAGCTACGTTTGACGCGTCAGGGGCTGGCGAAGGGAAGTGAGCGTGGCGGCATGGTTCAAAGGTGGGTCAATGCGTGGGTCAATGCTAAAGCTTGTCAGGACGAAAGTCAATTAGTTTTCAATTAAGTAACACATGTTATTTAGGCCCATCATGGATTGTGAGGCTTGACTGGCGTAGTCGTCACTCGGTACAGCGAACGATTGCGGGAGAAAAAGTATTATTATTTTTTATTTATTTTGTTCGCAATGTATATAATTAAAATTAAATTATAAACAATAATACTCCATAAGAAAATCAGAATAATTTTTATTTCTTGTTCTCTGTCAGTTACCTTCACAATCATACTTGATTTACGAGCTTCGTCAACTTCATACTTTAGTAATAAATATCCAGACATCAATAATGAAGCCGACCAAAAAATAAGGCATGCGCAGGCAATTAAAAAAAGGTATTCAACTTTTCTTTTCATAAAATCAGTAGCTACCTCCTCCTCCTGATGGAAACTTATATTCTTTTTTCAGAGCGTCATAGTTCAATGGTCTTACTTGAGTACTACTACCCAATAGTTTTTGAAAATCAGCAGGTAGAAATTCAGGTCTAGACATTTTTGAAGGAGCTAAAATATCTAATCTGCTGGGTGTATTACCAAAATCACTAACTGTTTCCCTTATAGCTTGACAAGAAATCGTAGTGCAATTATTAGAAGTTATATTATAATCACCAATCACTCGTGATTGAATTTCTGAATTATTTTTTGTTTCATCATCAGAGTACATTCCTTTAGCAGGTTTTTCACTGCTAGATGTCAGCTTGTTTTCGAAGAATTCAGATACTTTATTTCCATCAGCATTATTTATTTCAAAAGCTTTTCCGTTCCTCTCTTGAACAATACTCATTATATAATCGCGAGCCTCAGTTCCAGTCATTTTGACCAACACTCCTGGACCGGTTGGGGACAATGATTGTCCAATTGATTTATTCTTATCCGTACCAGCATATCTTCCAAAGGTATAGACAGTTGTATTACTACCAGTACCAACAGAGACAAAAGTATGTCCAACCCCTTCTGTTTCAGTATAAACTCTGACTTTACTCCTAGGGGGATCTCCAGGAAATAAACCATCTGGATCTAAAAAACGAACTGGATTATTAAAGGCAAATACATAAGGAGACCATTTCCTTCCTTTTTCAGCCAACGGATCAACCCCTAACCATCTTCCCGTAATCGGGTCATACTGCCTGGCCCCATAATCCAGAAAACTCGTCACCTCCTGCTTCTCCTTGCCATTAAAGAGGTACTTGTTCGGCGGCGAAGTGCTGTTCTGCCGCTCCACGGCCAGCCCAAAGGCGTAGTACTCCGTCTGCTGCATCACCGCCCCGTTCTCGTCCATCACCTGCCGCACGTTGCCCAGGTGATCGCGAAGGTAATAATTAACCGTATACGTGCCATCAGCGTTGCGAATTACTTGCCCTTCTTCCACCACGATGCGTGTCAAGGCATTGTTTCCACCGTATTCAAAGGCGCCTTCGTAGGTAGTCGTTCCGGCGGGCGCGGGGGCTTGCACCTGCCGCTTACCACCTGCGCCGTCGTAGGTGTACTGGAGTGGGGTCGAACCGTTTTTGGTCACTTCCCGAATCAAGTTCAGTACGTTGTAGCTCAGGCCCCATTTGCGGTTTAGGTCCGTCGTCTGGTTGCCGTTGCCATCGTAAGCGAATTCGTTGTCCGTTTTGGTATTGTCGTCGTTGAATCCGTCCGCGTTGTCCTGGGCATCGTCAATGCGCGTCACCCGGTTGCCGTTGTAGCTGTAGGTGAGGTTGTCGATGGTTCCCCCGTTTCGCTGCCGGGTGAGGCCGGTGATGTTGCCGTTACCATCGTAGCTCAAGCTTTCTCCGAATCCCTGAAAATTCCCTGAACCTTGAGCAGTCTTCAAGCGACTTAGTCCGTCGTAGGTAAAACTCTGCCCGCTTTCGTAATTCTGCGTCGCCCAGTCCATCGAGTTAATGTTGCCGCTGGCGGCGTAGTTGAGTTTGACCCGGAAACGGGGGCCGGTTTCGTACTTCTGCTCGCAAAGCCAGCCTCGCACGTGGTGCTGGTAGGTGAGCGTCTGCAAACCGCCGTGCAATTTCTTGGTCTTAAGCTGACCGACTTCGTCGTAGGTTTGCTCGGCGTGCGTGTAGCTCTTCTTTTCAACTAAGCTGCCGTTCTGCGATTCCAGAATGCGGTGGGTCGTTTTTGTCAGACGGTCGGTTTGGTCGTAAAAAAAGCTTTTTTCGAGGGCGTACACATTGCCGTTGGTAATCTGCTCGACGCGTTCGCGCAGGACTTTCCCCGTGAAGTCACGCAGGTACGAAGTCCGCTCCTGAGCATTAGCCCCTGGCCCGACCAATTGCCGGATGATTTGTACCACTCGGTACTTGTCGTCGTAATACGTGACGGTCTGCAACTCCGCCCCGTACGAATTTTCCGCACTACCGATAACCCGGTGCCAGATGACCGTGGTTTGCCCTTTCAAGCTGCGGGATAAATCAGTGGGCAGGAAATAATCAGCGCCCGCGTTTACCCACTCAGAAAAATCTTCCCGCACGAAGGCTCTGAAAGCGCCCGAGTAATCGTCGTAGCGGGTGCGCGTTAAAGAGGTTTTGCCACTGCAATCGCCGTTCGTACAGATTCCCGTTTCAGTCAGTCGATTTAAGTCGTTTTCGTATAAATAATAGAACTTCTTGCCCCTTCCATCGGTCATAAACGTCATCCGGTCGCGGTCATCGTACTCCATGCTGACCGCATCGGCCCCCGGCACTTTCTTCTGAACCATCCGCCCCTGGGCGTCATAGCGATAGAGGAAAGCGTATTTAGGCAAACTCGCTTCAGCTTGGTAAGCCGGTTGTAATACCGCCCGAAGCTGACCTTTGGCATCGTAGACATAGTACGTACTGAATTCGGTACCGCCATCGAAACTGCGACGTAGCACGACCCGGTCGTGTCGGTCGCGGTATTCCTGCACTTTGTGATCGTCTTCGTCGAGCGTTTCGGTGTACGTCAACGCACCGCCCGGATACTGGCCGTCTGGAGCAATGTCGGTCAAGTTAATTCCTGAAACCTTGTAGCGTTTAATCGAACCGTCGGCGACTAAGTATTTCGTCACGACGCCCGCTTCGTTACCTCGTACGCCGGGTGCCTGCTGCTCCACGATTCGATTGAGTGGGGAGCCGTCGTAGTGGGTCAGGGTGAAGTACTCGCTCGTAGAACCACACACCTGCGAATTGTAGAAGCTGCTGCCTCCAAAATCGCCTACGTATTCACCTTTGCCCGCCCCGTTGTTGACGATGGGCAGGTAGGCTCGTTCAGGCCGATGTTGATTGTCATAGTCCGTTCGCACTACTACATCCCGGTTTTCTTTTGGCGAAGCAAACGCTGACACCTGCTGACGCAGTTTGCCTAATCCGTCGTAGTAGTTGATTTGGGTACTGACCGTAGAAGGATCCCCTGAGTAGGTGCCATTGCTTGCTTCGGTTGCACCCCGCGTCTTGTACGTGCGGGTCAGCACATAATTCTGAGTATTGGTTTGAGCGACGGCCATCGTCGTGCTGGCAACCAATAAAAAACCCAGGAGCTGGCGGGCAGGGGTCATGAGGGTGGGTGGGGTGCGGTGGGTAATTCGTCGTCAAGCTTACGGGGTTGCTTGGCAAAAGTCAATTGGTTTGCGAAATCGTAACCCGCGTTAATTTTTCAACACAAGCAACCAGTCACGCGCCACCTATCTTTGGCTTATTCTTAACCCTCACTCCCTGTATGACTCAGCTTTACCGACTCTTGATCACTTTTGTGATTGGGGCGTGTTTACTACATACCAGTTCGCTTCGGGCTTCGCACATTGTGGGTGCCCATCTGGAAATGAAAGCACTCGATGCTACGCCGGGCCGGTACCGCGTTTCGCTGACGTATTATTTCGACCAATCGCAAGCCGCTCCTTACTCCAACGAGGCTTTGTTTCTCATCTTTCGGAAATCCGACGACGCCCGGCTATTCTACCAGTATGCCCCGGTGGTAGCCCGCCGTCAACTGACGTACCGAAATGCGGCGTGCTCAGCGCTGCGTCAGCTCCGAACGCTGGAAGTGACCTACCGCCTTGACATCACGCTCAAACCCGAAGACTACGCCGATCCGGGTGGTTACTACCTGCTGTGGGGCGACTGTTGCCGGAACATAGATATTGATAATATCGCTGGGGTGAACAGCTCGCCTCTGAACGGTGGGGCCGTTGGTCAGGTGATCACGATTGAGTTTCCACCGCTGTTAAAAGACGGCAAGCCATCTCTGAACTCGTCACCGACGTTTTACCCCCTGGAAGGCGAATACATCTGCCGGGGCCAGCCCTACACGCTGGCGTTCGGGGCGCAGGATGCCGACGGGGATGAACTCCGGTACACGATAATCACCCCTCGGTACGCCAGCCGCATCGTTGGCAGCGTTTGGACCGGGCCTCACTACCCCATCCAGTGGGTAGCGGGTTTTAGCGCGGACAATGCCATTCCCGGTGCTCCGCCCCTGCGGGTCAACGGACGAACGGGTGAATTGAGCGTGACGGCTACCCAATTGGGGCTGTTTGCGTTTGCCGTCAAAGTCGAAGAGTACCGCCGGGGCCAGAAGATTGGCGAAACATGGCGTGAATTTCAGTTGCTGGTCATTGATTGCCCACCCCAGACTATCCCGGACCCGGTCATTGCCATCAGCGGACAACCCGTGGGTACCAACGAAGCGGCGTTCTGCGAAGGCAATTCGCTGACGCTTTCCGCGCCGAATAATCCAGCCTGGGAGTACCAATGGCGGCGAGATGGAATCCTGGTACCCGGTGCCAGTACGCCCAGCCTGACGGTCAGTGACTCAGGTCGCTATACGGTGCTGGCTTCGGTACGCGACCAGTGTAGCCGGACATCGCAGAGCCAATCGGTTCAAATCCGGCTAACGACCAGCCGGTTTCGGCTTTCCGCCGACGGACCGCTGCGGTTGTGCGGACCTGACGGTACCGTGCTGCTTTCAGCTCCGGTTCAACCGGAGTATACCTACGCCTGGACCCAGAACGGAACCGCAATCGCCGGGTCGCAAGCCGCTACACTGACCGTACGCGAGCCGGGCCGCTACGCCGTGCTGGTACGCGATACGCGTCTGGGTTGTACCTCCCGCTCCGACACGCTGACGTTAGTACGCCGCCCGCTGCCCATTGCCCTACTCCAGCCCGCCACCACCTCCTCCGAACTCTGCACCGGAGACTCCCTGCGCCTGGACGCCAGCGGGGGTGCCTCCTACACCTGGCTGCGCGACGGGCAATCGCTCCCGGTATCCAGCCGCCCGACCTACTACGCCCGGCAAGCCGGACTGTACGCCGTGCGGGTGAGTGACTCGACCGGATGTACGGCGGTTTCCGATACGTTCCGGCTGCGATTGGTCGAGCGCATTACCGTTACGCTGGACTCGCTGCCCGCCTGGTGCGGGAGCGAACATGGTTCCGTTGCCCTGAAAGGCTCACCGACCGGCGGGGTGTTCGCCGGACCGGGCGTAACGGGCGAGACCTTCGACCCGCGCCGGGCCGGATTGGGACGACACGAGGTGACGTATACGGTCAGCAGTTCGCTGGCCTGTCGCAACGGGACGGCCCGCCGGGTAGCGCTGATTCAGGAAGTGCCCCAAGTCCGCCTGCCCACCGAAATACGCTTGCCGCGCGGCGGGCGTACGGAACTAAATCCCTCGGTAGTAGGGCAGCCCGTTGCTTACCAGTGGACGCCTTCGGTCTATCTGACCGATGCCTCTCAACCGATGACAACAGCGGAAGGGGTGACGGATTCGGTGACCTACCGACTCGAAGTAATCACGCAGGCGGGCTGTCGGGGTTGGGGCCAGGTGCGCCTGCGAGTGTACGACCGATTGTGGATTCCCGACGCATTTAGCCCCAACGGCGACGGGGTGAATGATCGGTGGGAAATTCAGAACCTGGCGCTACTGCCCGAGGCGAGCGTGACCGTGTACAATCGCTGGGGCGAGATCGTTTTTCGGGGCAACGGTACGGGGCAACGCTGGGACGGACGAGTCGGTGGACAGCCCGTACCCAGCGGGGTGTACGCCTACCAGATTCAAACGCCCGAGCACACGTATCGGGGGAGTTTGCAGGTGACATATTAAGCGTGAACCTGACTTTGTGTAAACCAACGTGTAAACCAAAAACAAAATCAGCTCGCTATCAATATGATAGTGAGCTGATTTTCAGACGAGCGGAAGACGAGTCTCGAACTCGCGACCTGCAGCTTGGGAAGCTGCCGCTCTACCAACTGAGCTACTTCCGCGTTTGGTGGAGCAAGTTTACGAAGCTTTTCGGGTACCGCGCAAGCCGCTGGATTTAGTTTTCCCGAATCTCCATCAAGATTCGTAAATCCTTCGGGTAATAATTGTTCAGGCGATTCGGGAGCAGCTTCGCCCAGCCCAGCGCGTGGCCGTCGTACCGCGCCACAGCCCAGCCCTTGCCGCCATCGGGTACCGGTACGTCTTCTTTTCGTAGAAATTTCAGCGCCGGTTCGCGGTCGAGGGGCAGGGCGGGGAAATCGGGCCGGAGCACGAGGGACTGCGCCAGTTCGTGGTCGGGAATCAGGTCGGTACCGGTCAGTCGCCCGAGTCGGACGCCCGCCTTGCGGAGGTACAGCGACCCGGCCAGTTGCTCGAACACCATCCGGTGGTCAGGGCGCAGCAGGTAGTACTCGTTGTTTTTCGGGACCCAGTCGTAGGCGTCGAGGTCCGTGATCCAGCGGTTGAACGCTTGATTTTCAACCTTACGGTTTTTGTTCGGCACCCGCTTGCCGGGGCGGAACCGTGCCTCTGACTCAGCGCTGCGTTTGCGGAGCACGGCCAGAAAAAAGCCTTCTCCCGCCAGTTGATCCGGCCAGAAGCGGTAGCCGGTTAGCCCCCGCTCCGATTCGGTTTCCACGACGCCAAACTCGGCCAATTCAGGTACCGGTACCGACTCGACCGTGAACGTGTCGGCCAGCCAGTCGAGCATCGCCTCGTTTTCGGCGGCGGCGTAGGAGCAGGTCGAGTAGACGAGTACCCCGTTTTCGCGGAGCGTCGGCCAAACGTCGGCCAGGATGCGCTGCTGCCGCTGGGCGCAGAGCCGTACGGATTCGAGGCTCCACTCGGTCTGGGCGAGCGGGTCTTTTCGAAACAGCCCCGAACCCGAGCAGGGCGCGTCCACGACGAGCACGTCGAAGTAGCCGGGCAATCGCCGGAAATCCTTCGGATCGTTGTTCGTCACGAAGCTGTCCGCCACGCCCCACTTCGTCAGGTTGTCGGCCAGGACCGCCGCACGGGGTTTGATGACTTCGTTGGCGACGAGTACCGAATCAGGCGTGAGCAAGCTGGCCAGCAGGGTACTCTTGCCGCCCGGCGCGGCGCAGAGGTCGAGTATACGCAGGTCGTCGCCGAGGTCAACCACTTGCCGCAGCGCCGTTTCGATCGCCATCGAACTGGCCTCCTGCACGTAGTAGCACCCGGCGTGGAAGAGCGGATCGAGCGTGAAGACGGGGCGACTGGGCAGTACCCGCCCGTACGCATTCCAGGGTACCCGCGCGGCGGCGTCAAACGCGTTGGTCGGCTTGAACGGGTTCAGCCGAATCGTCACGGGCGGCTCGGTTTCGTGCGCGGCGACAAACGCGGCTTCGTCAAAACCGGGCAATCCGTGGAGCGAGGGGAGGAAGTCGGGAGGAAACACGGTTAATTTGAAAATTTAAGAATGTGACCATTTGAAAATGTTGCTTACGCGTCAGCCTGTATTCAGCATTTTCAACTGGTCACATTCTCAAATTTTCAAATTCCCCAAACGTGTGCCAGACGTCCTCGAATGAATTGTACAGCGGGACCGGGCTGAGGCGGATGACGTCGGGGTCGCGCCAGTCGCCCCAGATGCCGCGGGCGTGCAGGGCCTCAAACAGCGCCCGGCCGTTGCGCCGGACGAGTACCGAAAGCTGGCAACCGCGCTCGACGGGGGCACGGGGCGTCAGGATTTCGAGGTTTGGGAAGTCGGCGAGGAGGAATTCGAGGTACCCCGTCAGGGCTTCGCTTTTCTGACGGAGATTTTCAAAACCGGCTTCGTCAAACAACTCCAGCGCCGCCCGGTGCGTGGCCATCGCCAGGACGTTGGGCGTGGCCACCTGCCAGCCGTCGGCACCGGGCATGGGCCGGAAGCCCGGCTTCATCGCGAAGCGCGTCGCCTCGTCGTGCCCCCACCAGCCCGCCAGCCGGGGCAGATCGGCGGCGTGGTGGCGCTCGTGGACGAAGGCCCCGCCCACCGCGCCCGGCCCGGAGTTGAGGTACTTGTACGCGCACCACACGGCGAAATCCACGTTCCAGTCGTGCAGCCGCAGCGGGACATTCCCGACGGCATGGGCCAGGTCGTACCCGACCGTCGCGCCGACGGCCTGCGCGCGTTTGGTAATCGTTTCAAGGTCAAAAAATTGTCCGGTGTAGTAGTTCACCCCGCCCAGCAGAACCAGCGCCAGCGTGTCGCCGAGGCGGTCGAGGGTACCCAGCAGGTCGTCGGTACGGAGCAAGTACTCGTCCGACCGGGGCTGGACTTCCACGAGTACCTCGTTCGGGTCGAGGCCGCGGCTGCGGAGCATCGTTTCGAGTGCGTACTGGTCGGAGGGAAAGGCCCCGCCTTCGACCAGGATTTTCGTGCGGGTACCCGCGGGTCGGTAAAACGACGTCAGCAGCAGGTGCAGGTTGACGGTCAGGTTGTTCATCGCCACGACCTCCGCGGGCCGCGCCCCGACCAACCGCCCGAGCGAATCCTTCGTCCACTCGTGGCAGCGGTACCAGTCGTTTTCATTAGCAAACCACCCTTCCACGCCGCGTTCGGCCCAAGTACTCAGTTCGCGGTCGAGGGCTTCGCGGACGATTTTCGGTTGCAGGCCCAGCGAATTGCCGACGAGGTACACGATGTCCCGCCCGTTTTGCTGCGGGATGTGGAAACGGTCCCGGAAGCCGCGCAACGGGTCTTCGGCGTCGCGGCGACGGGCGTAATCGAGCGTTTTTTGGTGCATTTTTCAAAAATACACCGGACTACGGGCACAAAAAAAGCGCCCCGAGGTTGCGGGGCGCTTTCCTTCGGGATCACGGGTTCAGCGCATGGCCCGGTTGACAAATTGCGAAACGATGGCATCGGCCACCGCCTTCGCCAAGCCCGTCACCGCATCGACCAAGGCTTTCCCGGCGGTCTGTACGCCGCGGGCGGTCCATTCCACGAGCGTATGCGTGAACGTGGGTTCCGCCGTCTTTGTCGGTTGGGTCGGGGCAGGTGCCGGGGTCGTCGCGACGATCGGAGCCGTCGGCTGCTGGACCGTGGTCGTGGGGCGGCGGGGGTGCATGTACGCCCGCGGTCCGAAACCCGTACTGCCCGCCAAACTCAGCAGCAGCAGCACGATCATCGTGGAGTGAGAAATGCGGTTAGCTTTCATAAGTAGCTCAAAAAGAATGACGCAAGGTACTCATCCCGTTCATTCACCCGACTGACGAACGCTCTTTTTTTGAGTTGCCCGGCCATCAGGAGTCGCGGAGCGGTAAGCGGTATTCAGTTTCAAATACTTCTTCCCAGGTCAGGTGGTCAACGCGAACTTTCAAACCCGTTTCCACTTCGGCCTCCCGAACAGCCCGTTGAAAACACGTTTCCCACAGTTCCTTTTCGATGAACTGGCGCGTGAGACTGGGTTTGTCCTCCCGAATGTCTTCAATCTTGTCACAGGCGTCAAGGATGCTGAGTACCCAGCTCCGACTCCGTCGCTCGGGCTGAAGTTTCCATTTCAGAATGTGCGCCATTAGCCGAACCAACTGACTTTTCAGTGCCCGACGGGATTCCTGCGACATCGCTTCAAAAAGTAAATCCAAGCCTTGTTTTACTTCGTCCCAATCTTGCTCCTCGACGGCCTCCCGAAGTTCCGCTACCGAGTCGGCGTACGACGTAGCCGTGAGCAGTTCCCAGTCTCGTTTCATGACGTGTTCGTTTTTTTCAAAGATAACTCAAAACCGCCACCACCGCTCCGCCGGGTACCGCTGCCCGATCACCACCGGTTCGCCGATTTTCGGCGTCGTGACGGGTACCCCGAGCGCCTCGGCTTTTTTCAACACGCGCTCGACGGGTTCGGTCCAGGGGTGCAGGCCGAGCGTGAATTTGCCCCAGTGAACGGGCAGCAACGTTTTCGCCCGCAGGTCGGCAGCGGCCTGCACGGTTTCTTCGGGCATCAGGTGAATCAGCGGCCACTTCCGGTCGTACTGTCCGGCTTCAAGCAGGGCGAGGTCGAACGGCCCGAAACGTTCGCCGATTTCGCGAAAGTGCGGCCCGTAGCCTGAGTCACCTCCCAGAAAAATTCGGTACCCCAAACCTTCGAGCACGTACGCCGTCCAGAGCGTCTGGTTGCGTTTGAAACCGCGCCCCGAAAAGTGCCGGGCGGGTACCGCGGTGAGTTTCAGCGAATCGGCGAGGGGTCCCGACTCGTTCCAGTCGTACTCGGTGATTTTGGCCGGGTCGACGCCCCAGCGCTCCAGGTGCGCCCCGACGCCGAGCGCGGCGTGGAAGTGCGCGGTTTTCGGAATCAATTGCCGAATCGTCGCGTAGCTGAGGTGGTCGTAGTGGTCGTGGGTGAGAATCACGGCGTCGAGCGGCGGCAAATCGTCGGGCCGGTACCCGTCGCTGCCGGAGTACGGACTCGTGCCGAGCCAGGAGAACGGCGAGGCACGGTCGCCGAGTACCGGATCAACGAGCAGGTTTTTCCCGCCAATCCGAATCAGGTACGACGAATGCCCGAACCAGACCACGACCGGCGCGTCGTCGCTCAACGTTTTCAGATTCGTCCGCACCGAGGGCAGCGGCCGGTCGGGTTCGCGACCGGGTACCGGGCTGAGGTACTCGCGCACCATGCTGATGTACGAGGCGTCGGGGTCCATGACGGGCGTTTCTTCCGGGTACCCAAAAGCCCCGTCGCGGTAGTTCGGCGAATTCTGAATCCGTTCGCGCCGGCTACCTTCGGCGGTACCGCCGAAGGTCGGCAGTTGGAGGACGAGTACCGTGCCAAGCGCGAGGAAGCCGACGGTGAAAAGCAGACCAATCATCATTTTCCGAAAACGACGCATGAGTTACTTGACGAATTGACTTTTCAGAACGCCGGGGATACCGAACCAGACGAGCGAATTAATCAGCTTTGCGTCGGCCCCGACGAGGTACTTCAGCCGCGGGCGGCGGGTACGAATCACCTTCGCGATGACACCCGCCACTTTCTCGGGTTTCGATCCCAGCCGCTCCACCTGCGCGGCGACTTTCCCGTAGGCGGTCAGGTTGCGGGTGTAGTAGTCGCGGTTCGGACCGGTCAGGGCGCTGAGCGCGGTGGTGCTGTTTTCGGTCGATTTGTTCATGAATTCGGTTTTGATTCCCCCCGGCATCACGCAGGAAACCTGGATGCCCAGCGGCTCCAGCTCGAAGCGCAGCGACTGGCTCAGGCCGAGTACCGCAAATTTGGCCGCGTGGTAGCTGTGCTCCCAGGGAATGCCGATGGCGCTGCCGATGGAGCCGAGGTTGACGACCTTCGCCGTATCGCCCGACTGCCGGGCGTAGGCTTGCAGCAGCGGGAGCATCCGGCGGGTGAGGTTGAGCAATCCGAAGACGTTGACCTCCATCAGGTGCCGCACCTTCACCTCGTCCGACAGCTCGAACGGGGCCACGTAGTTGATGCCCGCGTTGTTGACGAGCGCCCGCAGGCCCTGCTCCCCTACCCGACTGCGAATCGTTTGGTACGCCTGTTCCATTTGCTCAGGCTTCGTGACGTCTAAAATGATGGGTTCCAGTCCTGCAACCTGCTCATCCCGCAGCGATTGCGCGTCGCGCTCCGAGCGAACGCCAGCGAGTACCGTGTACCCCTCCCGCGCCAATTGCCGGGCCGTCGAACGACCGATGCCCGTCGAGGCACCCGTCAGCAAAATCAGTCCTTCGTTCATATTTTTTCTTTAAATGTGAGTAATCGCTCACAAACGTACGGGAGATTTTGTAAGTAATCACTCACACGGTAAGAAAAATTTTCAATCCACCTGGTACTTTGATTTTAAAAGCTGGGTAAGCGCCTTGAAATCAAAGGTATTCGCCAACGTGATGAGCGTGTGGCTCATGCCGTCGAGTACGACGTAAATCAGCTGGGCTTCGCGCTCGGGATCGGCGTAGCCCAGTTGTGCGAACGCCTGGACGGCCGCGGTGAAAAGCGGCTGCATCGAACCGTCGAGGTGATTCTTCGCCGATTTGACTTTCGTAATCCATTTCAGCGAAAGCTGGAGACGCCAGAATTCGGCCTCCGCCCCCATAATCTGCACGGGCATGTCGATGAGCGACGCGATAACAGCCTTCGGGTCGTCCAGCCCGGCGATGCGCTCGACGTAGGGTTGCATCCGTTGTTTTCCCAAATCGAGCAGCGCCAGCAGCAGGCCTTCTTTGTTCGTGAAATGGCGGAAAATCAAGCCTTCCGAAACCCCGGCTTCGCGGGCAATCAGGCTCGTAGACGTGCTTTCGTACCCCTGCTCCGAAAACAGTCGCAGGGCCGTGAGCAGGATGGTTTCTTTCTTTTCGGTCATACTTTTGTGAGTAATCGCTCACAAAAGTATGATAAAAAAAGCCCGACTGGCTGAAAACCAGTCGGGCTTCCGCGTTTATTTCTTCCGCTTTTTCAGTTCGCGCTTCGACAATTCCTGCGCCAGAATCGATTCGGGGTAGGCAGCGGCGTAGGTCTGCCCGGTCGTCAGAACCGCGCCCCCCTCCTGCCCCTGCGCACAGAAACGGGGCTGCACGGTCTGGTAGGGCCGCCGTTCGGTACTGGTCAACTGGCCGCTGGGCAGGTAGTACACCTGGAAGGCCAGCCGAGGACCCGCCGATAAGTTTTCGCCCCCAATCCGGCCGAGTAGCTGCCCGGCTTCCACAAAGTCACCTTCGCGCACCCAGATGTCGCTCTTTTTGAGCTTGTCGTACTTAGCGAAGGTACCGTCGGCGTGGAAGACCTCCACGAAGTTCGTTTCACTGGTGTACCACATGGTTTCGGCCACCGGGTCGGTGTTGTTGCGCAGTCCAACGACCCGCCCCCGCCGGGCCGCAAATACCGTGTCGCCCGGTTGCAGCCGAAAACCCGTCGCGTAGAATGGAGTCGGGGTTGCTTTCCCCAGCAACTCGCCGACGTACTGCATGGGCAGAATCGTCGTCGATTTACCCACTCCCACGGGCAGCAGGTACACAAATTCCTTCGGAGCGGTTTTCAGGGCGCGGCCTCGGGAGTAGGTGTAGGCATACTGAAAATTGGTCCGTGCCTGCGGATTGCTGGGTTTGAGTGTGAAAAGCATTCCTCCACCCGGCGGTACCGACCCTTCGTAGGGCAGCGAGCACGAACAACTCAGTTCCTGTAACTGCGAAAACGTAATGCGCACCGTGTACTCGCAGGCGTTCGGATTACGGGCGCTGAAGCGGTATTCGCCGTCGGTACCGCGTTCGTAGGTAATTTCGATGCGGGCGTCCTGCGCCAGCGCAGACCCCCCGACGGTACTGAGTAAGCCCAGAAAAAACAGGCTGAGTGCGCGGAAGGTGTGCGTCAGGTACATTCGTTTCATGTGTGTTGATTTAGCAGTGGTTTTTAATCAGCAACCTACGAAAATGCGTTCACACCCGCAGAAACCATTTCCGCCGGTACATCCCCCACAAAATCCCGTACAGCACCATCAGCACGAGGGTACCGCTGACGAGCGAGGCGTATGGTTTCCCAAAGAATTCAAAGAGACTGGGTCCAAAAATCGTCCGAGCCAGGCCGACGATGGGTTCGACGAGGATGTGCGCCAGCAGGTATGCCGCGATGGAATTCATGCCGATGACGACCAGCGGAAACGCCCAGCCGCGCCAGCGCCGCACGTCAATCAAAAAATAAAATCCGGCCAGCAGCAAAAAGCACCAGCCCCCGCTGAACAGCACCCAGCCCGGCGACCAGATGCGCTTGATGATGGGCAATGCCCCATCGGATAATTCGTTGATTTGAAGCGGAATCAGTAAGCCGATGTTTGCTGCCAGGATGAATCGCACTAGTAGTTCATTCGTAGATAACCCGGCCCGCAGCCAGCGCCCGGCTTGCAGGCCGAGCAGCATCGTACCCAGCGTCGGGACGGAGCTGAGCGTGGCGTACCCGCCGCCGTTGTGCGTAAAGGATTCGGGACGGGGAAACAAATTGAGAAACCAGGTATCGAAGGCCCAGGCGAGGTTGCTGTTTTTATTGAAATGCCCGGCGAGGCCGTCGCGGTGGTAGGGCCAGTCGGCGGGTACCCCGACAGCCGCGTAATCGAAGTCGGGACCAGGCAGCGGGTACGCCACGAAAGCGAGCCAGTACCCGACGACGATGGCGGCGATTCCCAGCCAGGTACCCCGCTCCGCCCCCAGCCCGAACGCGACGAGCAACGGGTACCCGAGGCCAATCTGCGTGAGGGTGTCTTCAAACGTAAAATTCACCATCGGCTCGCCAATCGAGCGCAGGAGAATCCCCAGGAAAATCAGGACCAGCGCCCGGCGGAAGGTCCGCAGCCAGAGCTTGCCGCCGACGGTACCCTTCGCCACCTGCCCGGCCAGCGAGTACGGCAGCGCCACGCCGACGAGGAACGAAAACGAGGGTTGAATCAGATCATGCAGCGAACAGCCGAACCAGTCGACGTGGCTCTGGTGATGGGCCAGAAATTTCCAGAAACTGCTCTCGGGTACCTGCCGCGCCACCCGCTCCAGATTCAGTACCTCGGCCATCATCAAGAGCATGACAAAACCCCGGTAGGCATCCATCGACATCAGCCGACCGGCGGGGAAGGGTTCGGGTGGGTGGGGTTTCATTCAAAGTTGATTCGCTTGCGAATCAGACGCTCGTCCCGTTTTTGGTGAAACACGGCCAAAATCTCAACGCGGTGCGCGACTTCATCGACAGCGAAATACACATGGTAAGGAAACTTGGCAATGAACGCTCGTCGCACGAAAAGAAACACTTCCTGAAAGCGGTGGGGTTGCCGTTCCAGCGAGCGAATGGCCGCCTGAACCTGCTCAAAAAAACGTTTAGCTATCGCCTCACTTAAGGCCGCGTACTCGTTCAGAATGGTTTCGATATCGCTGAGGGCTTCGCTGGTTAGCACAATTTCGTCGTGCTGCATCACCATCCGAATTTTTGCCCGATGCGCTGAAAAGCTTCGTCCACCGAAATCGTTTCCGTCCGCCCTTCACGTAAGGCCTCAACCCGCTCCCGAAGCTCATCCTGGAGCATCGACTCGTAAGCTTCGTCGTCGGACGAAAATTTGTAGCCGAGGTAGTCCAGAAAAGAAACCAGTTCATCGCGCGCCGCTTCGGGCAGTTGCGCGATTTTTTCCTGAATGGCTTTAAGATTTGCCATGATGCTCCGTCGATTTTAGGTAAAACTACAAAATCGCTCTCACTTCAACGCCCCCGAAAAAAACGCGTCCGCATCGCGCTTCAACTGCGCCAGCGAGGGCTTGTGGATGTACATCATGTGCCCGGCTTCGTAGTACGTAAAATTCACGTTACGTTTCTGTTCAGGCTTCAGACCCAGGTGAGTGAAGGTGTACTCGGCGGCGAAAAACGGCGTCGCCAGGTCGTAGTACCCGGCAGAGACCCAGACTTTCAGAAACGGGTTTTTGCTCATGGCCTGCCGGAGCGTTTCGCCGACGTTGAGGTACTGATTCTGGACGTTGTTGTAATTCCAGGGCTGCACCCGGCCCGTCAGCACGAGGTAGGGCAGGTCATTTTCATACTTCAATTCCTGCCGGACGTAGTGATTCATCGCCGTTGCGTACGGTCCGGAAATCGTCGCGTCGAGGCTGGGGTCGAATTCGTAGCGTTCGCCCGCGTTGTCGTAGTCGGTACCCGTCATGCGCCCGTCGAGCCGCCCGGCGGTTTTACCCTCGGCCCGGAGCAGTTCCTTTACGAACCGGCCGATTTCAATGCGCAGGTTGGCGTTCTGGAGGTACCCTTTCGACAGTCCCGTGAATTTGGCGAGCTTGTCGAGTACCGAAGCCCGTTCGGTTTCGGTCAGCAAATCGCCCTTCATCAGCGCGGCGGCGTACTCGCCCTGGGCAAAATCGCGGATGGCCTGCATCGTTTTCGGCAAGTCCCCCTGGTACTCCGGGGCGATTTTTTTGTGGTACCAGGCCATCGCCGAGTAGGTCGGCAGGAAGAGCGCGTAGGGCAGGTCGTTGCCGCGGTCGAAGCGGGCGGTACCGAAGTTGAGAATCGACGAAATCAGCGCAACGCCGTTGATGTAGAGGTTGAACTTATCCTGGAGGTACCCCGCCAGTCCGGCGGCGCGGGTGGTGCCGTAGCTCTCGCCCGCCAGGAATTTCGGCGAGCCCCATCGTCCGTACCGCGTGGTGTAAAGCCGGATGAACTCGCCGACCGACTCAATGTCTTCGACGTACCCGAGAAATTGCTTTTCGTTTTCGCCCGCTGCTGCCCGGCTGTAACCCGTGTTGACGGGGTCGATAAAAACCAGATCAGTCTGGTCGAGCCAACTCGACTCGTTGTTGACGAGGCCGTACGGCGGCGCGAGCGCCTCGCCCTTGTCGGTCATCGGAATGCGCCGCGGGCCGATGCAGCCTAAGTGTAGCCAGAGCGAAGCCGACCCCGGCCCGCCGTTGAAGGTGTACGTGATGGGCCGCTTCGTCAAGTCCGTGACGCCGTCGCGGGTGTAGGCGATGAAAAAAATGTTCGCCTTCGCCTTGCCGCTTTCGTCGCGGAGGGTAAGGTACCCCGTGCGGGCGGTGTAACTGATCGTCTGCCCCCCGATGCGCACCTGCCCCTTCGTCTCGACGGGCGGCGGTACCGGTTTTTCTTCGGCGGGTTTGGCGGGGGGTACCTGTGCGAGGAGATGGGTACCCAGCAAGGTGAAACTGAGCAGGCAGGTGAGGAAAAGTCGTTGCATGAAAAAGCCCGGATTTGGTCCGGGCAAGATAGTTATGAGCAAGGGGCGTTACAAACGCTCGGCTCGGGCATCCGCGTCACAGACGCGGACGAACGAGGGTTCACGCCTGTTTGAACCAGTGGATTTTTTTACATTTTTTCGAATTCGATGCGCTCCATCCCGGTGAGTCTCCGGTCTACGCCATACCAGACCATCGTGCGATCTGACAGTGCTTCCAAGGTGAACGATCCATCAAGATGTATTTTGTCAGGAAAGCTGAGTGCGAAGTAGTCGGCGTCCGACGAGTGAATCTGGTTGCGGGGCAGGAAAATAGTCAAACTTAGGACGGCGTAGGGTCCTGTCTCCGACGTAACGCGCGTACCGGGAACAATCGATTCCAACGTTATGGCCCGCGTGTACCCCCAGTACTGTAACCGACCACTACCACTGGGAATCCCTTGGGAGTCGAATTGAATGTGCGTGAGGTGCAAGGTTCCGAAATCCCGTAGCGTCGTGTCCTGGAAAATCCGGGCCTCCCGCTGCTGCGATGAGACGCCCTTAAGCTCGATGCGCTTGATTTTCCAGGTACCCTGTAGTTTCTCTCCAACGCTGCGCATCAGGGCAATTTTCTTCCGCTCCCAAACAGCCTGCTCACTTTCCACCTCTTTTAGTGGCAGCCGGCAACTCCATACGTTCAGTGCTAAAAGTAGAACACCGAACATTCTGAATACGTGGAAGGATAAGCATTTCAAGCAATTCATGCTGCTGAGTAAAGACCGTTGTCGTTGAAGCAAGTGGTACCGCAGCGGTGGATCCATGTCGGATACCGTTGCGGATGAAAGGTATGTAAAAAATTAGTTTGCCCCATCGGGCGTGAGTACGCAGTTCGTGCTTCTACCGCTCACGATACTTAAACTGCCACTCAGCGTGACTCACCGCTTTAACCACAAGTCCCCTGCCAGGTCGTCCCAGGTCAGGTCCAGGTCGAGCGTACCCAGATCAAGTTGATTCAAACCGAAGCAGTACGACAGAATCGCCACGCCCGGCGCGGCCACGAAGGCAATCAGAAAGGGTTTCATGCGATAAACAAAAAAAGGGTGGACTCACTCGAAACAGAAGCGGACGGAAAGCTCGACCAGACAGGCCACGGCTACCCCCGCCTGGTGGGCCGGGTACCAGCGCGGCATGAGCAGGACGAGGCGCAGGGCGGCCGGGTCGAGCAGCGGGCCGTGCGATTGCACAATCCGAACCTCGCTCAGGCGACCCGTGGGCAATACCCGAAACCGAACCCGGACGGTACCCTCCATGTCGGTGACCTGCGCCCGCATCGGGTAGGCTTCGACGGTTTGCAGGTACGCTTCGAGCGCCGGTGGTCCACCCGGGAAGAGAGGCGCGTTGTTGGCGGGGGCGTAGTCGTCCGGCGGTGGGGCAACGGGTACGGAAGCCGCCCGGTGGGTACCCGCCGAGGGCGACAGGCTGACGGCAGCGTGGTTGGGCTGGGTAGCCGCGACCAGGGCAGCAGGCCGAATACCGTTAAATAAACAGGGGCAAAAATGAATCGATTCATGGCTTGAATGGTGGTATCTTCCGGCTGTTTTTAAGGAATTTACGGGGACAAAACTCCCGTTCTCCCCCGTCAAAAACATCACCACTCGCCGTGATTTGGCATCCCTGAATTCCGTGATTTTCGGAATTGACGCGTCCCCCTCCGCTATGAATGGATCTCGACTCATCACGCTGCTGCTGGCCGGGCTGCTCCTCAGCACCGGGCTACTGGCCCAGTCCGGCAAGCCTTCGTTCAACTTCGACCGCAGCAAAGACCCCGCTTACGTGGACAGCCTGGTCCGGATTACCCGTACGCGCCTGCTGCTCCTCAACCGACTCCGCCCGACGCCTGCCGTCGATACGGCCCGGATGGAGTACCTGCACTTTCTGGCGACCGTGCACTACAGCGCCGTGGCCCACCGCGACACCGCCCTTCAGGTGGCCAATGAACTCATTCGGCTGGCCGAGCAGAAGCGCAACGGGGCGTTCCTGATTCGCGGCCTGCTGCTGACCGAACGGTACTACCGGGCGTACCGGATTGACTACTCGAAGGCACTGAGCCTGAACTACCGCCTGCTGACGCTCCTCGAACGGACACCCCAGACCGGCGACCGGTACCGCTGGCGGGTGTACCGCAATCTGGGCAACATCAGCACGGCCCTGACCGAGTACGCCGAGGCCGTGACGTACCTGCACAAAAGCCTGGACTGGTTTGCGAAAGATCCCCGGCAAGACACCCTTCACCTGGCCGATCTGCACCAGTACCTCGCCAGCGCGTACGAGCAGCAGAATCAGTTGGACCAGGCCGAAACGCACTACCTGCGGTCGTGGAAGTTGCTGAATCAGGGCCGGGCCTTCCGCTCGAACAAAGCCTACGTGAGCAACGAAATCGGGCGGCTTTACAACCGCCGCCACCAGCCCGCCCAAGCCCTGCCCTACCTGAACCTGTCGGTGGCGTACTGGGGGCAGCTCCAGTCGCCCCTCCCCCAGGCCGATGCCCTGGCCGACCGGGCCGAGGCCCTGCTCGCGCTGGGTCGGTACCCGGAGGCCATCCAGAGCGCCCAGGAGGCGTTGGCGAAAAATCAGTCGGTCTACGCGCCCATGCTGACGGCCTACGGGGTACTGATTCGCGCCTACGAGCAGCAGCAGAACTGGCAGGCCGCGTTTCGGTACCAGCGGCTGTTCAACGAGAAAAAGGAAGAAGAACAGCGGGCCATCAATCAGACCGAAAGCCTGCGCCTGAAAGCCCGTTTCGACCGCGAACGCCTCGAAACGGCGCACCGGCAGGAGCAGTTGCTTCAGGAACAACGGTACCAGACGCTGGCCAAGCAGGCCGAAATCGAACGGCTGAACGGCATCAACCAGACGAATGAATTACACCGTCAGGCGCAGACCAGCGCCCTCCGTCACCAGCTCGAAACGCAGCAACTCCGCACCGCCGCCGCGCAGAAGCAAACCCGCCAGCAGGCGACCATCCGGCAATTGCAACTGGAACAGTTGCGGCAGGGGCTGGCGGCGCAGAAACGGTTTCGCAACCAGCTCATCGGCGGGCTGGCGGTCATCAGCCTGCTCGGCGTGCTGCTGCTGCACTACAGCCTGCGGCTGCGGCGAACCAACGCGGCACTGCGAACGAAAAACCGCGAGATCGAACGAGCGCTGCTCCGGGGCCAGACGATGGAGCGCAAACGCGTCGCGACCGAACTCCACGACCGGGTGAGCAGCCTGCTCGGGGCCACGAAAATGACCTTCCAGACCATCGACGCCGCCACGCTGCCGCCGCGTCAGAAAAAACTGTATGAAAACAGCCTCGACTTGCTCAACGACGCGGCCACGCAGGTGCGCGAGCTGTCGCACAACCTGATTCCCGAGCAATTGCTCCAGCAGGATCTGGGAACGGCGCTCCGGGCGCTGGTGAAAAAACTGAATCGGGCGGGTCAAACCGCGTTTTCGCTGGCCGACGAGCCCGTCGATACCCGTGGGCTGACCGAAGAAGCCAAGTTCAACCTGTACGTGATTTGTCTCGAACTGTGCACCAACGTCCTCCACCACGCGCGGGCGCAGCACGCCCGCATTCGGTTGGTTCGGGAAGGGAATTGGCTCACCGTACAATTGCAGGACGACGGCATCGGCCTGGACCCGGCCCGGACCGGCGGCATGGGCCTGCCCAACATCCGCGAACGGGCCGAGGCCATCGGCGCGCGGTTCCAGGTGGTACCCGGACCGCAGCGGGGTACCGAAGCCCAGATTCGGCTACCGCTTCAGAAAACCCTGCTTGAGTGAGTACTTCATCAGGCCCAGCGAGGTACTGATGCCCAGTTTTTGGTAAATGTGTTTCCGGTGCGACTCGACGGTGTGGCTCGAAATAAACAGCCGTTCGGCAATTTCGGTACTCGACAGTTCTTCCAGAATCAGCCGGGCTACTTCGCGTTCGCGCTCGGTCAGCGGCGATTCCTCGGGGCCGACGGGCCAGGCGTTTTCCAGCTCAAACAGGCGGCTGTCGAGGTACCGCCGCCCGCCCGCCACGGCCCGAATGGCGTCGAACAGTTCGGCTTTGTCGGCCGTTTTGGTCACGAAGCCATTGGCCCCGCACTGCATCACGTGCCGTACCTGGGCCGGATCGTCCGTACCCGACAGGACGAGCACGGCCAGGCGGGGGTACCGGTTTTTCACGAACGGAATCAACTCAGTAACCGTCAGGCCGGGCAGCAGCAGGTCGGTTACGAGCACGTCGACCGGCGACTGCGCCAGGATTCCCAGCAGCGAGGGCTGGTCATGGGCCATGCCCACGACCTGAAAGTCGTCGGACGTGGCGAGCAGGTTTGCGAAGCTTTCGAGCACCACCCGGTGATCGTCGAGCAAAGCCAGGGTGTACAGCATGGTGTCAAGGATTCAAGGGCTAACGAGGTGCAATAGTCGGCTTTTCAGACGAGACTTGCGTCCATTGTGAGCAAACGGTACCGGCTTGCCGTACCCACCGACGAAACGGCTTTTCGGGCGTGCCGTACCCGGTAAATGAAAGTCTTTTCGTTATTTCAGCCATTCAACTACCCGGTCTTCCCCGTCAAACTCCAGCGAATCCATGAATTTTAACCCGTTTGCAAAAAAGAAAAAATCTGAAGTTATCGAGGAAGTGATGGTATCGGAGCCCGAACCCCGACGGGAGTGGAACCGGGCGTTGATGAACGAAAACGACCGCCGGAAATCGGAACTGTGCAAAGCCAAAGACGTGCACACCAACTGGTACCGGCGCTGGTGCAGCGAAATTCGGGAAACGCCCCGGTACCACCGCAAGCAGTGGGAGTACGTCTACGTGCTCCAGGCGCTCTGGGAGCGGGATTGCCTCGTCGAAGGCAAGCGGGGGCTGGTTTTCGCCGTCGGGTCGGAGTCCCTGCCTGCGGTCATCGCCGGGTACGGGTGTGAGGTCGTGGCGACGGACCTGTTTGTCGACCAGGGGCTGGAAAAAGGCTGGGACAACGGGGCGCAGTTGTGTTTCGGACTGGATTCGCTCTACAAACCCGACATCATCCAGGAGGATGTGTTCCGGGCGCGGGTTCAGTACGAGCCCGTCGACATGAACGCCATTCCCGACCACTTGCGCGGCTTTGATTTCAATTGGTCGAGCTGCTCGTTTGAGCACCTGGGCTCGATTGAAAAAGGCCTGATTTTCCTGAAGAACCAACTCAAAACCCTGAAACCCGGCGGCTGGGCCGTTCACACGACGGAGTTCAACCTTTCCTCGAACGACCGCACCCAGGACGACAACGACACGGTACTGTTCCGAATGCGGGATCTGGAAAAACTCGCCGCTGAACTCCGGGCTGAGGGCCATTTCGTTGAAGAACTCGACTACTCGCTGGGCGGCCTGCCGGAGGATTTCCAGGTCGATATCTGGCCGTACGAACAGAACCCGCACATTCGATTACAAATCGGCGAGTTCGTTGTGGCTTCGATTGGGTTGATTATTCGGAAGGGCGGCGCGTAGTTGCGCCGACAGCCCTACCTCAAGCGGGTAAAAAAGCGTCCCGCCCGAACAATTCGGGCGGGACGCGTTGGCTTACGGCCAGCCGTACCCGTTTAAAGCGGGTTCTGCACGATGGCCTTATTCGAGTCGATTTCCCGGCGCGGAATCAGGAACTCCCACTGGTTGTCGCCAGCCGGTACGTCGAAGAGTACCGCCACGGCGGGGTTATGGTTGGCTCCGTTGCGGTTGAGGGGTAGGTTCAGACGCTTCAAATCGGTGAAGCGGTGGCCTTCGCCCCAAAGTTCGATGCGCCGGTTGAACAGGATTTCGTTGATCAGCGTCGTGCCCGTGCTGGTCGAGAGCTTGTAGGCCGGGTCACGCTTGCTGACCAGATCGAAGAGTACCTTGGCCGCGTCAGTTGTCTTGCCCTGACGCGCTAGGGCCTCGGCTTCGATGAGGTACATTTCCGCTGCACGCATGTACGGAATGTCGCCCATCGTGCTGGTCGAAGGCGTACCCGGCAGGCGGTATTTTTGATTCATGTACGGCACCCGTACGCCCCCCGGCGGGGTGACGGCGTTGGTTGCGGTCGGTGCTTTCACCCACATTTTGGCGCGCACGTCGGTCGTCGGAATCTGCTCGTAAAGCAGGCTATTGATGGCCTTGGGCGTCAGACGAATGTTCGAAGAATTGAAGTTCGACGAGATGTACGAGTGAAACGCCCCAAAAAATTCCGTCTGATCTTCAATGTGATCAAAACCCCACATCCATTCCGGGTTGCCAACGTCCACGAATCCCTCCTGGTACTGGGCCACACTCATGAGCGTGTACGTTTTACGGGCTTCGGCGGCGAAGGTTGCCGCGGCGGCCCAATTTTGCTGCACCAGCGCCACGCGGGCCTGAAAGCCCTTCACCACGTCGAGGTTGATGTGTGACTTGTACGAGCGGGCTGTTTTCAGCAGCGCCGCGGCATCGCTGAGGTCTTTGTTGATCTGCGTGTAGACCTCCTCAACCGTCGACCGCGGCAGGCCTTCGGTAGTAGGCTCCAGCACGAGCGGTACGCCAAGCTGGGCGTTGGGTTTGACCGCGGCGTCGTAGCGCTTGCCGTACAACTGCACGAGGTTGAAGTACGAAAACGCCCGCAGCGCCAGGGCTTCGCCCTTCAACTGGTCGCGTTCCGCCTGCGGGCCTTCGGCATTGTCGATGTTGGCGATGCCCAGGTTGGCGTTGCCGATGAGCCGGTAGTACAACTGGTACGGAAAGCGCGACATTGTTCCCACGTCCGAGCGGTGGCTGGTCCAGCGCTGCTCGCCGAAGTGCCAGTTGTTGGACGGGTTACCAAACACCAGATCCTCGCCCATTACGTCGAGGATAATCATCATGGCCGGGTGGCCGAAGTGCCCCTGCGAATCGAGGTACCGCACGACCATCGCCCGGTAGATGCCGTTGATGGCCGCGGCGGCATTTTTGGTCGTGGCGTAGGCCGCGCCCGCGTCGACGCTCCCCGTGGGGGCGGTTTCGAGGTAGTCTTTCTGGCAGGAGGCCATCAGCAGTCCCGCCGTCAGAATGGTCAGAAATTTGAGTTTCATCGGTTGTGGTAAATGCTTAAAGCGAGAAAGAAATACCCAGCACAATGCTCTTGGCCGGGCTGAAGGCGTTACTCGTCGTCCCGTTGAAGTTCTGCTGCACGTTCATACCCTTCCGCCGCGAGAGGATCAGGAAGTTTTCGGCGCTGGCGTACACCTGCGCGTTCTGGAGGAAGAGCCGCTTGGACAGCGTGGCCGGCAGGTCGTAGCCGAGCGTTACGCTGCGCACGTTCAGGTAGCTGGCGTCGATGAGCCAGCGGTCGGAAGCGGCGTCGAAGTCGGCCGTGCGGGCGGCATCCATCCGCGGCACGTCCGTCACGTCACCCGGATTCCGCCAGCGGTTCAGAATGTCGACGTGCTTGGCACTGCCGTACCCGCCCGAACCCATCAGCGCGGCGTAGGCTCCGTCGTAGATTTTGCCACCCAACTGGTACACGAACAGCGCCGAAAGCGACAGCCCCTTGTACCGAAGCGTGTTCGTGAAGCCCCCGGTCAGGTTCGGGATGGCCGTGCCGTTGTAGTGGTAGCGGGCATTGTTGACATTCGACGTGAGCGTATCGCCGGTTTCGGTAACGCGTGTGTTGGCGGGAACGAAACTCACCGCCTGGTACTGCACCTCGCCCGTGGCCGGGTTGACGCCGCGGAAATCACGCAGCCAGTAATCGTAAATCGAGCTACCCTCCCGGAGTTTTTTCGTCCCGTCGATGATTTCCGGCGTTTCTACGGGCATTTTGGTAATCCGGTTTTTGATCTTAGTCGCGTTCAGGTCGAGGCGCCAGCTAAAGTTTTTGGTCCGGATGGGTTCGAGGCTCAGTTCCAGTTCGATGCCCCGGTTGTACATCGTTCCGATGTTGCGGGTCTGCGTCTGTACACCCGACGAGAGCGGCAGCGGCACGGCAAAAATCAGGTTCGACGACCGGCGATCGAAGTACTCGATCGTCCCCGTCACCCGGCTGTTGAATAGCCCGAATTCCACGGCTACGTCAAATGCATCGCTCGACTCCCACTCCAGGTCCTGGTTGCCCAGACTCGACTGCAAAATTCCCGCTTCGAGGGCGTTGTTCCAGCCCAGGCCGTAGAGCGGCTGCCAGGCGTAGTAGCTGATGCTGGCACCATCGGCGGTATTGCCGCCGCCGTCGTTACCCGTCTGCCCGTACGAACCACGCAGTTTGAGCAGGTTGACGAAGGGTAACTCCTTCACGAAAGCCTCCTGATCCAGCCGCCACGCGCCGCTGACCGAGAAGAACGTTCCCCAGCGGGTATCGCGGAAGAACTTGCTCGACCCATCCCGGCGCATCGAGGCCGACAGAAAGTACCGCTGGTTGTAGTCGTAGTTGATTCGCGAGAAATATCCCTCGATCCGGCGGACGTTGTAGACCGACGAAAGGTTGGTCGTCGTCGTGAAGTTGATCAATTCGATGTTGCCGTCCAGGATCTGCTGCGAGCGCGACCCTTCCAGGTTGTTGTCGTTCACGCTGAAGTTTTCGTGCCCCAGCAATACCTCTACTGTGTGGTTGCCGAAAGTCTTGTTGTAATTGAGCAGTTGGTTGACGTTGTAACTGGTGATGTTCTGGAACTCATGGCCAGCCCGGCCCGCCGGAGCCCCGTCGCCGATTTCGGGATTATCAAAGTCCACAAAATTCGAGTTCGTGAAGTCAGCTCCGAAGTTGGTCGTGAAGCGAAAGTCCTTCAGGAACGTGAGTTCGGCGTAGGCCCGGGCGCTGATCACGTTCCGACGGAAGTAGTTCTGGTTCAACTGCGTCTCGGCAATGGCGTGCCGACCACCGTACTGCGGGCGAGCGGGTAACCCCAGAAAGGTCAGGTTGCCGTAGTCGTAGCGCCGGTCGCCGTTGGGCAGGGTCAGGAACTGGCCCGGATTGGCCGGATCGTAGGCGTAAACGGGGTAAATGGGTCCCATCGTGCGCGAAAAGAAAAACGGGTTGACGAACGCCGTGCTCGTTCCGGCATCGGCCTGATTCGACCGGATGACCGTCGCCGACAGGTTGGCCCCCGTCCGGAACCAGGGTTTCATCTGGCTGTTGAGGTTGAGTCGCCCCGTGTAGCGCTCGTAGTCGGAACGAATCAGGAACGCCTTGTCGGTCAGGTACGAGAGCGAGACCAAGTAGTCGGTTTTGTTCTGCCCGCCGGAAAAGTTCAGGTTAACTTCGTCGCGGTTCCCCTGCCGCACCAGCGGTTTTTCCCAGTTGAGATCATCGGCCGAGTACAGCAGTTGGGCGTTCGGGTTGAAGGTCCCGTCGGGTCCGACGAGTTGGTTGTTCGGCACGTTGAAAACGTTGTACCCCACCAAGCTCACGAGCCGATTGGTGGCGTCGGTGCTGGCCGTAGGCAGGGCCACGGGGTTGGAAGCGCGGTAGGCAATGCTGTTGCGGTAGGCCTCCCACATCAGCGGGTAGTACTGCCCCGGACCGACGCGCTCGTACTCGGGCAGAGCGCGGCTGCTGAAGCCCTTCGTAAACCGGACGCTGATGTTGTTGCGCCCCTGCTCGCCGCGTTTGGTCGTGATCACCACGACCCCGTTGGCGGCGCGGGCCCCGTAGAGGGCCGTCGAGGCGGCATCTTTCAAAATGTTGATGCTCTCGATGTCGTTGGGGTTCAGGTTGGCGATGCTGGCCGTGTACGGAATGCCATCGACAACGTAGAGCGGATCGTTCGACGAAGAAATCGAACCGAAGCCCCGGATGCGAATATCGGGGGCCGAACCGGGCTGCCCGCTACCGGCGGTGGTCTGTACCCCGGCGGTAGTCCCCGCAATGGCCTGACCGACATTGGTGATGGGGCGCACCTCAATCTGCTTGGCATCAATCGTGCCCGCCGAACCGGTGAACGAAGCCCGCTTGGCGGTACCAAACGTCGTGACGATGACTTCTTCCAGATTGGCCACGTCGTTGGCCAGCGTGATCGAGAGGGTACTCTGATTGCCCACGGCTACGTCCTGCGGCGTAAAACCGATGGAACTGAACGTCAGACGGCCATCGGCCGGAACGGCAATCCGAAAGTTTCCTTCGGCGTTCGTGGTGGTACCCTGCTTGGTTCCTTTCACTACGACGGAAACACCGGGAATCGGCGAGCCGTCGTCGCTGGTGACCTTTCCAGTTACGACCCGATCCTGGGCCAGTGCTACCTGGCTGATCAGACCGAAAAATAGGAAATAGATGAAGCGTAACAGTTTTCTCATCAGTGCATGGTTTTAGGTGGAGAAAAACGTGCAATACTACCGAATCTACCTGTCCAAATCGCGCATTGCCATTAATAAATTGGGTAATTAACATTTTTTCAAAAATATATTCTGCCACGAACGACCGACCGCGTTCCGGCACCGGGTATCCGTTTTCGGTACTCAGTTGGGTGCGTCGTTTGCGCGGGTACCCACTCCTGCTTAGCGCATAATTCACCCATCACAACGTTTTTAATCGGACCTTTTTTTAAGTACCGAACGGTCGGGATTCGATTCGATGACGCACCTCTGGAAAACCTTGAAAGCAGCGCCCCTCGCGGGCGTACTGTTGCTGGCCTGCCGGTCGAACGACCCGGAGCCGAAATTCGCCGCCGATTGCCTCGTGCAGGCTTCGGCCACCAACGGCCAGCCGATTGCCGGGGCCTACATCGTCACGGCGAATCTTGCTGGCGCGGTGCCCTCCCCCAACGCCCGCGTAGCGGCGGGGCAGGTCGAGACGTTTTTGCGGGAACGTTCGGTGGCAGTCGGGCCAGTCGAATTACTGACCTCGGCACCCCAGCAATTGACGTTTGTCACGCAACTCGAACCGGCGGAAGTCGAAACGCTGCGCCGGGATGCGGCCGTGCAGATCCTCGAACCCGACCGCGTCGTGTCGCTCTGCGCCTGCGTCGACGTGGCGGTACCAAGCACCCTGAGCTGGAATATTCAACAGACCGGCTACGGTCGCGGCGACCTGCAAACGAGCCGCACGGCCTGGGTTATCGACACGGGCATCGACCTCGACCACCCCGACCTGAACATCGATACCCAGCGAAGCCGCTCGTTTCTGACCGGCGAATCGGCGAGTTCCGCGGAGGACCTGAACGGCCACGGCACCCACGTGGCGGGCATCATCGGGGCACTCAACAACGGCGTGGGCGTGACGGGCGTGGCTTCGGGTGCGCGGCTGGTGGCGCTGAAGGTACTCGATCAGTTGGGCGAAGGGCGACTTTCGGGTGTGATTTCGGCGGTCAACCACGTTCGGCTCAACGGCCGGGCGGGCGACGTGGTGAACCTGAGTCTGGGCGGCGAAGGCCAGTCGACCACGCTCGACCGGGCCATTCAGCAAGCGGCCAACGTGGGCATTTTGTTTGCCATCGCCGCCGGAAACGAAAGCCAGTCGGTCGAAGGGCAGTCGCCCGCGGGCGTCAATCACCCGAACGTCTTCACCGTCTCGGCCCTCAACCAGCAGGACCAGTTTGCCCCTTTTTCCAACTATGGCCCCTCGGTCGACGTGGCGGCCTACGGCGTTCGCGTCCGTTCGACGTACCGCGACGGCCGCTACGCCACCCTGAGCGGCACCTCGATGGCCGCCCCGCACGTGGCCGGGTTGCTTTACATCCGGGGCAATCAACTTCCCACGCGGGGTACTGCACTCAACGACCCCGACGGGCAGGCCGACCCGGTGGCGCGGCAATGAAAAAGCCCCGCCTTGCGGCGGGGCTGGGGCCGGAGTTGCGCTCGGTGTTACTCCGCCACGAACGTAAATTCCGGGTACCCGTACAGTTCATACTTGATGTTCTGCGTGCTATTGGGAAACGTGGCCGTGGCGACGCCGGAGTAGCAGGTGTTGTAGACCAGGATGCTCCCCTTCGTGAACGGCATGAATTCGGTGCCGCCCGTCTTCGAGGCAAACGCGTACTTTTTGTTGGTACCGCTCGACTGGCTGTTGATGCTGATGACGTACTTTTTGTTGGGCGTTAGGTCGAGGGCGTCGAGGGCTTCCAGGGTGAGTTTGTCGGCGGAAGTCTGCTCGACCGTTTTCTGACGCAGGGCGGCTTTCGTGTCAAAATCCCAAATAATCACGCGGTACGAACCCGGTTCGGGCATTTTGCTGCCGACCTGCGTAATTTTGCCCGCGACCGACGTACTGAAGACCACGCCCAGTTCCCAGGGGCCGGACGTCCGAACGCCCGAGGTGACGGTGCTTTCGCTGGCGAGGAATTGCGTGATGGTATTTTCACTGGGCCTGGCGTCGTCGCCTTTTTTGCAGGACAGCAGTCCGGCTACGCTGAGCAGAGCCAGGATAACGAGGAAATGAGCTTTCATGGCGCTTGAGTTTGAAACGTTCCGATGACCGCTCAAACGTAGAGAACCCAGTCGCTCTCCTCCAATCAAACGCCTGTAAAACAGGAGTTTTTACGATAAAAAACCGAGAAACTACGCACCAGACACCGGGGAAAATTCGACGGTTCGGGACCGGAAATCTACGCGCCACGGCCCGCCGAAGCAGTGGGCGGGTACTCACCAGCGTACCGCCTGGAACGTCCAGCCCGGTACCACTTTCCGCATTTCCACTTCGTCGTCGCGTTTGGTGAGGCCACAGGCGAGGTAGTTCCGGTGAAGCCGGGCCAGCGCTTCGCGGTCGAGTTCGACGCCCAGACCGGGTTCGGTCGGTACGGCTACGGCTCCGTCTTCAAACCGAAACCGCCCGCCCCGGACGACTTCGTCCGACTGCCAGGGGTAGTGCGTGTCGAGCGCGTAGGGTACCTCCGGCAGGGCCGCGCCGAGGTGGACCATCGCCGCCAGCGAAATACCGAGGTGGCTGTTGGAGTGCATCGACAATCCACGCCCGAAAGTCTGGCAAATCCCGGCGAGCGTCATCGAGGCCCGCAACCCGCCCCAGAAGTGATGGTCGCTCAGGATGATGTCTTCCGAACCCCGGGCGAGGCTCGACGGCATATCGCCGAACGACGTCGTGCACATGTTCGTCGCCAGGGGCGTTTTGAGTACCTGCCGAACCGCCGCCATGTTTTCCTGCCCGCGGACGGGGTCTTCGAGGTACTCCAGAATCGGCTCCAGTTCCCGCCCGTACCGAATCGCCGTTTCGACGGTCCAGAGGGCGTTCGGGTCAATGCGTAGGGGTACCTCCGAGCCGAAGGCTTCGCGTAGCGCGATCATCGCGGCGACTTCCTGCGCCGGTTCAAACACGCCACCCTTCAGTTTGATGGACTGAAATCCAAACTCGGCGCACATTGCGCGGGCCTGCGCCACGATGCCCGCCGGGTCGAGGGCGGCGGCCTGCCGGGCGGCGGGCCAGCCCTGCGCGGCCGGGTCGGTACCGAATGCCAGCGGTCCGCCCGCGCCTTCGTACTTGTAAAACAGGTAAGCCGAAAACGGTACCCGGTCGCGGAGCTGGCCTCCGAGTAGATCGACCACGGGCCGCCCGGTGACTTTGCCGATGACGTCGAGGCAGGCCACTTCGATGGCGCTGAACACGTGGACGAGCTTGCGCTGGTCCCAGGGTGTCAGGCCGCGCTCGGCGGTGGTTTCGGTACCGAATTGGGCGGTGAGTACCCGCTGGATTTCGTTCAGGTGAAACACATCTTTTCCCAGCAGCAGGGGTCGGGCCGCTTCCAGCGCGAGGTCGGTGTCGCGGGTACCGGGGATTTCGCTGATGCCTGAAATCCCGTCGTCCGTGACCAGTTCGACGATGGTCCGCAGGGCGTAGGGCGCGTGCAGCCCCGCCGCGTTGAGCAGAGGCGGGTCGACAATCGCGATGGGCGTGATGCGCAGTTCCTGAATGCGGGGGCCGGGTTTGTTGGGCATGCGGAATAACTGGAGATGAGCGAATAGAAAAAAAGAAGAACATCAAACGTCGAAGTAAAGGCTGAACCAAAAACTTCGACGTTCGATGTTCCTTGTTCGGAGTTCGATGTTTGAAATTACCCCGCCACCTCGTCCGACACGGCCTGAAGCAGCGCTTTGATGTATCCGTAGGCAAACGAAAAGGCCTGCAATCCGGCGGCGGGATCGTGGTGGTGCGGAACGTGATCGGGCATGACCATGCCCTCGTAGCCCACGTCGCGGAGGGCGCGGACGACCTGCAGAAAGTTCATGTCGCCGTTGTCGGGGTAGACTTCCTGAAAGTTGTTCCAACCGCCCTTGATGTTGCGCAGGTGCACGTTGAATAGCTGCTTCCGCTCGCCCACCCACTGGATGATGGGCAGGATTTCGGTTTTCGGGTCTTTCAGCCCTTCGGCAATTGAGCCAATGCAGAAATTGAAGCCGTGGTACGGGCTGTCGTAGAGTTTCGCGAAGCGCTGAATGCCCTTGAAGACGTCGGGGCTGTTCCAGCGGGTGATGCCGCGGTACCCGGCGGGCGTCGGCGGGTCGGCGATGTGGTTGGCCAGCTTCACCTTGTACTCCTTCGCCACGGGCAGAATCCGGTCGAGCAGGTACGTAATGCGCTCGAAGAGCTGCTCGATGGAGACGTCGCCCGCGACGGTTTTGGGTTTGTTTTGCCGCAACGCCTCCTCGTAATTCCAGGTGCTGTACTCGGCGTTGCCGCGTTTGGAATCGACGGTTTTCCCCGTCCGCAGGACCGGCAGAATGGTCGTGTTGTAGTTGAGTACCTTGATGCCCGTTTTTCCAGCGACCTGAATCATCTGCTGAAGAATCTCGATTTCCCGGTCGCGCTCAGGGCTTTTGCCAAGCAGGATGTTCGGATACTCGACCCGGTCGATGCCCGCCGACGTGAGGGGGAAGTGGTACGCGTCGAGGGCGATGCCGTACTTTTCGCAGGCTTCGCGCTTTTTCATCGAGTCGTCCAGGTCCCAGCCCTTGCCTGCGATGGTTTTCGGCGCGCCGCCGTCGAGGTGGTACACCCCGTGCCGGGCCTTGAACTCCAGGTTTTCGACCGAGGTACCGCCCGACTGGCAGCCGACGTTCATGAGCACTTTCCGGGGTGCGGCGGCGCGGCGTTCGGCCTGAGCCGGGTCGGTTCCCAACGCCACGGCTCCGACGGAGCCGGCGGTGAGGGTTTTGAGGAAATCGGTGCGTTTCATTGGGTTTGAGGTTTTAAAACTGAAATTTCTTCCGCGGCGTCCCGTCGGGCGGCCCGCGCTCCAGACCTTCGTTTGCAGAAAAAGTTGGGCGGGCCGTCCGACGGGTACCCAATCGATTCAGTTTCAGTTACCCGCCGGACGGCCCGCCGACGCGGGCTGGTAACCGCTGCCATTGGGCGCGGGCCGCCTGATGGAATGCTCCGCTCGCAGGACAGTCGTTTCACTTCACCTCTAAAAACAACGCGCTGTGGTCCAGCTCGCCGTGGCCGTCGGCCAGGGCCTGGTCCATCTGCGCGGCCACGAGCGCGCTGCCCCGGAGCGAAACGCCGAGTTCGTCAGCGGTCTGCAGCACGATGCCGAGGTCTTTGCGGTGGAGTTTGAGCTTGGATCCCGGTTTAAAATTTTCCTCGATCATCCGTTGGCCGTGCAGGTCGAGGATGCGGCTCTGGGCGAAACCGCCGAGCAGTACCTCGCGCATTTTTTCCAAGTCGACCCCGGCTTTCTGCGCCAGCGCGAACGCTTCGGCTACGGCCTGAATCGTTTGCCCGACGATGAGCTGGTTACAGGCTTTCGTGGTCTGCCCCGCGCCCGGCTCGCCGATGTGGACGATGTTTTTGCCCATCGCCCCAAAAATCGGTACCGCCCGCTCGAACGCGGCGGTACTCCCGCCGACCATGATCGATAGCGTGGCCGCCTCGGCCCCGACCTGCCCACCCGACACGGGCGCGTCGAGGGCTTCCACGCCTTTTTCCTGCATCAGTTCGTGAACTTTCCGGGCCGTGGCCGGGGCAATGGTCGACATGTCGATGAACAGGGTACCCGGCCGGATGCCCGCGAGTACCCCTTCCGGCCCGGTCACCACTTCCTCCACTTCGGGCGAGTCGGGCAGCATGGTGATGACCACGTCGGAAGCCGCCGCGAGGGCCTGAATCGTGGGAACTGCTTCCGCGCCCGCCGCCGTCAGGTCGTGGGCGGCGCGGCTGGTACCAAGCACCGCGACGGGGTACCCGGTTTTACGAAGGTTGAGGGCCATGGGTTTGCCCATGATGCCGAGGCCGATGAATCCGATTTTTTGCATGCGTTTCGGTACTGTTGAACTGGTTACTTCCGCCTGCTTACCGTCCACTAAAGCAGACGGCAACGTGCGAAAGCCTCTTTGGGACTAAAATTTTCCAAGCCCTGAATGGGCTTTTCTCGACTTGCCGTTTGCTTTAGCGGACGGAACGGTTCAGACCAACGGAAACAGCTTCGCCGCTACCAGAATCACCACCAACCCGGTCAGGCCCATGACCACGAGCAGCGGCGAGATGGTTTTGAGGGCCTCTTTTTCGGTCAGGTTGCTGAGTTTGCAGATGATCCAGAAGCCGGCGTCGTTCATCCACGGTACCAGCTTCGAGCCGCAGCCGATGGCCAGGCCCAGGTACACCGGATGGAAATCGAGGTTGGCGTTGCTGGCCATCCCGGAGAGAATACCCGAGGCGGTAATCAGCGCCACCGTCGCCGAACCCTGCGCCGTGCGCACCACCGCCGCAATCAGAAACGCTAACGGAATGAGCGCCATCTGGTACCCGCTCGTCAGGTTGGCGATGCGGGTGCTGATGCCGGTCTGCTGGAGCATTCCGCCAAAAGCCCCACCCGCCGAGGTAATCAGGATGATGCTTCCACCGCTGGCCAGCGCCGCCGAAACGAAGCTGGTCAGGCTTTCCTTGCTGCCGCGTTTCTGATACGCCAGCAAGAGCAGCGCCGCCACGCCGCCGCTGACGACGGCGATGTTTTTATCCCCGAGAAACTTCACGAGGTCGAGCCCTACCGACGAGTCGTTGGGCGCAAGCGAACTGCGTACCGTATCGGCCAGGATGAACACGATGGGAATCAGCACCGGCAGCAGCGAAACGCCCAGCGGGGGCAGGCTGCGGTCGTCGCGGTCGGAGATGGCCCGGAGGTCGTCGAGTTTGGCATCGAGCGAATCGCGGAGCGGAATCGGCCAGCGGGCGTTGGCCCAGCGGGCAAAGAAGTACCCCGCCGTGATGGTGCACAGCCCGACGAGGGTACCCGCGATCATCATCAGCCCGATGGGGATTTTCATTTCGCCGATCAAAAACAGCGGCCCCGGCGCGGGGGGTACCAGCGAGTTGGCCATCGCGGCCCCGGCCATCACGCAAAGCACGAAGAGTAGGTAGTTTTTGCCAATGCGTAGGGTCATGGCTTTGGCCAGCGGAATCATCAGAAACAGCACGGTGTCGAAAAACACGGGTATCCCGATGAAAAACGAACTGACCAGAAACGCCACGGGCGCCCGGTCGACGCCCGTCAGTCGGAGTACCGAGCGGATGATGCGTTCGGCGGCCCCGCTGTCGAGCAGGCATTTACCGATGATAGCTGCCATCGCGATGAGGATGCCGATTTTCCCCGCCGTCGCTCCAAACTCGGTCGCAATGCGCTCCCCCACGCTCCGCTTCGCCAGGGCCGCGGCCGCCGCCGGAGCGGTACCCTTCGCGAGGGCGAATTGCTCGATGGCGGTCGCGGGCGTGAGCAGCGCCACCACGAAGGCCCCGAGCAAGAGCGCCAGAAACGGGTGCAGCTTCAAGCCGATGATGCCACCCACCACGATGACGACGCCGACGGCCAGGATGAGGAGAGGGTCTGACATAAAAATTGAACATTGAGCATTGAACATCGAACATTGAAAATTTTCAATGTTCGATGTTCAATGCTCAACTTTTAAAGGTGTTGAGTTTTCCCGCCAGCGCCCTTGCCCCATCCGCCACGAACGTCGCATCGGCCCCGCAGGCCAGTAGCCGGATGCCGAGGTCGTGGTAGCGACGGTAGTCGTCGGGATTGAAAAACAGGATGCCGGTGGCTTTGCCCACTCTTTTGGCGGCCTGGGTGATTTCGTTTAGGGCTTCGCTGAACCGCGGATGGGTGAATTGTCCGAAAATCCCCATCTCCATCGACAGATCGGCGGGACCGATGAAAAGCACGTCGACGCCGTCGGTGGCGGCGATTTCATCGAGGTGATCGAGCGCTTCGACGGTTTCAATCTGCACCACGCCGAGTACCGCGTCGCGGGATTGCCCGTAGTACGCGTCGAAGTCCTGCCCGAAGTTCGTGGCCCGGACCATCTTGGCTACGCCCCGGTTGCCGTGGGGCGGGTAGTGCAAGGCCCGCACGACGCGCCCGGCCTCCGCCGCGGTGGAGACTTTCGGTACCATCACGCCCTCGGCCCCCAGGTCGAGCACCCGCCCGATGCGCGGCGCTTCGGGACTTTCGACCCGGACGAGGGCGGCGGTGGGCGAGCGTTCGAGGGCCTGGAGTTGGGCGAGTACGTCGCGCTCGGTACCCGCGCCGTGTTCGAGGTCGATGAGTACCCAGTCGAATCCGGCCCCGCCGACGATTTCCGCCGTGAGCGCACTGCCGAGGTTGAGCCAGCAGCCGTGGAGAGTCTCGCCGTTGCGGAGGCGTTGTTTGAGGTTTTTCATTGAAAAGAATTGGTACGGTTTCTCACAGATTTTCACAGAAAAGCAAACCCGAATCCGTGTACGTCTGTGCTCGCAATCTGTGTAAATCTGTGAGAAACACCCAATCAGCTTTTACTTTTTATCCCACCAAACCCGCGTGTCGAGCAGGTTGGGGCCTTGTCGGGCGATGGCCTGCTGGACGTTGGCGTTGTTGACGTTGAGTTCGGCGTCGATGTAAGTCAGGCGACGGATGAACGGCTCAGTTTTCAGGTCGCTGCCGGGGTACGGGTTGGGCGTGAGCACGGGGTACCCGCTCCGCCGGAAATTGGCCCAGGTTTCCGGCCCGACCAGGAAAGAAGCCACCCAGTACTGCGTGTTGATTTGCTCCAGTTCGCGCCCGGCGACGAGCGGGTTGGCCGTCACGTAGGTAGTGATGGCTGCGTCGGCGATGGCCGTACTTGCGCCGTAGAGCGCCAGTTGGCGCATGTGCGAACGGATGCCGTTGGCGTAGAGCGCGGCCGGGTCGCCGGGGGTCCACTTGCGGAAGGCAGCTTCGGCCAGCAGCAACTGCGTCTGGGCGTAGGTGACCAGGAAACTCGGGGCCAGCAGCCCGGCCATGCGGGTGCGGTCGAGCTGGCTGAAATCCCAGAGGCTGGCCAGCTTGCGGGCCGTTACGGCCGGACCGATGGTCGTGTTGTCGAAGCCGAGCGGGGCACCGATCTGCGCGGCGGGCGTTCGGTTGGCGCGGGATTCCGTCTGCTGCGCCCCGCTCGTGGCCCCGACGTACCGCACGGCGATGGCCGCCAGCCGCGGGTCGTTGGTGGTTTTGAGGAAATCGACGAAATCTTCCGCGAGGTAAAAAAACGCCGACTGCCCGCCGTTCAACTGCGACCCGACGGGGTTGGTAAAGTTGGCCGTGTGGCGAATCACGGCGTTGTCGTCGTTCGACTGCATCACGCCGCCCGCCACGGCTTTCGCGACGGCCTCGGCGGCTTTCGTGGGATTGACTTTCGAGAGCCGCATTCCCGCCCGTAGCAGCAGCGAGTACCCGAGGCGTTTCCACTTCGTGACGTCGCCGTCGTAGAGCACGTCGTTGGTCACGCGGGCTTTGCTGGCGTCGAGGCCCGCCGAGGCGGTTTCCAGTTCGGTCAGCAAGTCGGCGTAAATCGCTTCCTGCGGGTCGTACACTGGCGTGACGATACCTTCGAGGTAGCTCAGTCCGGCCTGGGTGTAGGGCACGTCGCCGTAGGTATCGGTCAGGACCAGGAACGAGTACGCCTTCCAGATGCGGGCCATGTGGTAGAGGTTCGAGCGGGCCGGAACGTCCTTCGTTTTGGCGATGACGTCGACGACTTCGCGAATGGTCGTGTTGTAGTACTGGTTCCAGTTGCCCGCTGTAACGGCCGTAACCACATTGAAATTACCCGCCGCACCCTGCCCGGTGAAGGGCGTAATCATCTGCTTGACGATGGTCGTTTCGTAGCTCAGGTTGCCGTACCCAGGGGCGCTGTTGACGATGGCCGTATTCAACTGGTAGGCCGGTTCGACGCTGGTCAGGGCGGTGGGGTTGACGTTGAGTTCGTCGAAACCCTGGTCGCAGGCGGTCAGGCCGAGCAGGGCAACTACCGTGAGGAAAAGGGAAAGTTTTTTCATGGTGTTGGGGAGGTAGCCTGGACCGCAGATTGACACGGATTGGGCCGATTACGCAGAGATTTTTGAAAAAGCTTTTCAACGAAATCGAAAAAATCTGCGGTCCAGACAACGGTTAAAACCGCACGTTCAGATTAAATCCAACGTTCCGCGTCACGGGCAAGCCCGTGGCTTCCAGCCCGATCAGGTTGTCCGACGGAAAGCCGAATTGCTCGGGGTGAATGTTGGGTACCCATTTTTTGAGCACGGCCACGTTGTTGGCCACCGCGCTCAGCCGCAGGCCCTTGATGAATTTCACGCGCGACGAAACGAAGCGGCTGAAGTCGTAGCCGAGCGTAATCTGCCGCAACTGCCAGAGGCCCGCGTTGTAGACGAACTCCTCGGCGATGTTCAGCGAACGCACCGTTTCGTAGTAGGCCTGCACGCCCGACTTGGTCTGGTTCACCTCGCCGTTTGGGTTGATGCCGTTGCCGATCACGAAATTTTCCGCCCGCCCCGCCAACGTGGCCTTGTGCAGCCCATGCCGCCAGGCGTTGTGGTTGGTACCCGAAATCAGCTTGTGGCCCAGTTTGAAATCAACCAGTACCGTGAGGCTGAGGCCCTTGTAACTGAACCCGTTCGTGATGCCGCCCACCCAGCGGGGCAGGGCGCTGCCAAACGGAATCTGCGTGAGCGTGCGCAGCGGGCGTCCGTTGCCTGCGTCGAAAAACTGCCGTCCCGTCAGGCTGTCGCGGAGGTACCCGAAGCCGTAGAGCTGGCCCATCGGCAGGCCCACGACCTGCCGAAGTTCGCCCGTGAAATCGCCCGTACCCACTGTGATCATGTTGCTGCTGGTGCTCGAACCGAGGTCGAGTACCTTCGTGATGTTGTAGGCGGCGTTGAACGTGACGTCCCAGTTGAACTGGGTGCGGCGGATCGGCGTGAGGTTCAGCAGCATTTCCAGACCCCGGTTCTGGCTTTTGCCGACGTTGACGAGCTGGTTCTGGTACCCGCCCGCGTTCGACGTCTGGGCGCGCAGAATCTGGTCCGACGAGAGTTTGTCGTAGTACGTCAGATCCAGCCCAATCCGGTTGTCGAAGAGTCTCAGTTCCACCCCAAACTCTTTTTCCGAAACCCGCATCGGGCGCAGGTTGGCGTTGGGTACCGTGCTGCCGCTGATGTTGGCCAGGGGCTGCGGCGTGCCGCTGGGCGAGGGGAATTGCTGGGCATTGATGCTGTAAAACAGGTTATTGGCGTAAGGTGGCACATCGGTGTCGCTGCCCACTTCGGCGTAGGCCGCCCGGATTTTCCCGAACGAAATCCAACTTGGCAAGCCACCCGCGAAGGCCTGCGAAAACACGAAACTGGCCGTGACGGCGGGGTACAGGATGCTCCGGTTTTCGGGCGAAAGCGTCGAAAACCAGTCGTTGCGGGCCGTGGCGTTCAGGAACAGCAGGTCCCGAAACGAAACCTCCGCCGAGCCGTACAGCGAGTTCACCCGGCGGCGGATGAGGTCGTACTGCGGATCGCGGAGGCGACCGTTGCTGATGGTGTACAGGTCGCGGCTGAAAAAGTCCTGCACGAACACGTTCTGGCGGCTGATGCGCCGGAACATCTGGTTGCCGCCCGCGTTGACGGTCACGCCCACGGCCCCGAAGGTGCGGTTGAAGCCGAGCAGAAAATCGGCGTTCAATTCCCGCACCGTGCGCGAATCCTGCACGTACTGCCCGTTGACGAAGCCCGCCGGGGCCGGGGCCTGACGCTGGCTGCCCGTGGGCAGGTTGTAGTCCTGCTCGCGGGCGTAGTAATCCTGCCCGATGCGCCCCTGGAGATACAGCCAGTCGGTAAAGTTGTACCGGGCGGTGAGGTTGCCAAACACGCGGTCAGTGTAGATGTTGTCGAAGCGCTTGAGGGCGAAGTACGGGTTGGTGCGGTTCGTGAACCGCGACCAGACGACTTCGTTGCCGTTGGCGTCGGAGGCGTATTTTTCGAGCAGGTCGAGCGGCAGCGAGTTGGCCATGTTGAAGAGTACCACCGGGCTGTAATCCTGCTCGGCGATGTTCGGCGGATTTTTCCGGTACTCGTTCGAGTAGTTGACGTTGCCCGAAACGGTCAATTTTTTCGCCAGCGTTTGCGTAAACCCGAGGTTCACCGTCCGCCGCTGGTACCCCGAGCCGGGCAGGATGGTGGCGTTGTCGAGGTTGGAGACCGAGAGGTTGAAACCCCCGAATTCCCCACCCGACGAAAGCGTCAGGGTATTCGTCCAGGTACTGCCCGTGCGGTAGTACTGCCGAATCTGCCCGCGCTGCGGCACGTAGGGTACCGTAACGCCGTCGAACAGCACCTGCGTCAGGCCGGGCTGGAAGCGTTCGCCAAAACTCCACTGCCCGGAAGTCGGGAAGGGCGTCGTCGGGCGCACGCCGTTTTCGCCCTGGCCGTACTCGTACTGGTAGTCGGTGTAGTCGAGTGGCGTGTCGGTCGTGAAATTGGTGTTGAACTCCAGCCCGATGCCGCTGCCCGCCCCGCGGGTTTTGGTTGTGATCATGATGACGCCATCCTTGGCCCGCGAGCCGTAGAGCGCCGAGGCCGCCGCGCCCTTGAGCACGGTCATCGACTCAATGTTGTCGGGATTGATGCTGCTGAGTCCGTCGCCGCCGTCGGAAGTCCGGTTGGTGCCGCGTTCGCTCACGTCGCCGCGCGCGCCGTTGTTGGTGTTGTCGATGGGAACGCCGTTGACGACGATGAGCGGCGAATTATTCCCCCCGAACGAGGATTGCCCCCGAATCCGAATCTTGGAGGTACCCGCCGGTCCGGAGCCGAGCGAGATGATGTTCAGCCCGGCGACTTTGCCCTGAAGCGCGTTCATGAAATTGGTGGTGCGGTTGACGGTCAGTTCCTCCGCCGGTACCGTGCTGGTGGCGTAGCCGATGCTTTTCGCTTGTTTTCTGATGCCCAGCGCCGTGACCACCACCTCGTCGAGTGAGCGGGTGTTGGCCTTGAGCCGGACATTCAGCGTACTGCGGTTGCCCACGGCAATTTCCTGCGGCTCGTACCCCACGTACGAAAAAATCAGCGTTGGGTTGCCCTCGGGTACCTCGATGCGGTATGAACCGCTCGGGTCGGTGGTCGTGCCGCGGGTGGTCCCCTTCAGCACCACGCTCACGCCCGCCATGCCCTGGTCGGTTTCGTCGGTCACGGTACCGATTACCAACTGGGCCGGGGCCACCGGGCGGTCGGGTACCGGCAGCGGCCCAACCGCCAGCGGCGGGGGTACCGGAAGGCTTTCAGCGAACGAATTCAGGGTGGGGACGGGTTGAAATCGCGCCTGCGGCACCCCTCCCGCGCGCCGGTTTTCGGGGGCCATAATGACGTACGCACCCGTTTTGATTTTGCGGTACCGCAACCCGAGGGGCTGGAGCACGGCGTCGAGGTTTTGCTCCACGCTGCGCCCCGGCTGAATCGCGGCGGCGGGGAGCGTGCGGCCCTCGACCAACTGATCGCCAAACACCAGGTCGACGCGGTGGAGGGTTTTCAGCTCGTCCAGCACGTCCTTGAGTCGCCGGGCCGGTTTGGCGGTGGGCGCTTCCGGCCGGGCCTGTCGGGCGGTTGCCAGCAACTGGGCCGCGCCCGGCTGCGCCAGGCAGGCGAGGACGACGAAAAGAAAAAGCGGAGGCACGCGAAATCGTAGAAACGTCTGCATGGCTGGAGGAGTTGGTTTAGAGAAAAATCGGGGCCGGGGTCAATCGGTCGGCGAAGGCGTCAGGTACACGGTATCGCCCTCGCGGCGGTACCCCAGTCCCAGGGCGTCGGTCACGGTGCGGAGCAGTTCGTCGGCCCGGCGGGCCGTGAAAGCCCCCGAGAGCGTGAGTCGGGCCATTTCGGGGTCGGGAATTTCGACGTGGAGGCCGTAGTTTTCTTCGAGCAGGTTCGCGATTTCGGACAGGGAAGTTTTCTCAAACACCACCCGCCGGTCTTTCCAGGCCGAGTACGTTTCGGGTTGGCGGGTCGTCTGCAAACGCACGCGTCCGTCGGGGGCCAGGGTCATCACGTCACCGGGGCGGAGGGTGAGTTGGCGGGCACCGGTTTCAGTTTCGTAGCGGAGGCGCACTTTGCCCTGTTTCAGCACGACCTGACTGGCGCGGGGGCGGGAAAAAACCGTGAATTCCGTCCCGAGCACCACCACGTTCAGGTCCCGCGCGGTGCTGACGACAAACGGCTGGTGCGTGGCCGTGTGCACGACCGAAAACTCGGCTTCCCCGTCAAGCCGTACCCGGCGGGTTCGACTCCCGAAGCCGTATCGCGGCAAGCGCAGCGAGGAGTTGGCGTTCAGCACGGCCCGGCTCCCGTCGGGCAGAAGGATTGAACGGGTTTCGTTATACGTCGTCTGGTACGTGCGGTACCACCCCCTTTCCCAAAACCACCCGCCTGCCAGCAGCAGCCCCAGGCTGGCCGCGGCTGCCCAGCGCCAACGCGTCATCCGCCGCACTGACCGGGCCGCGGTCGACGGCGGCGCGATGGTCGACGGAGCAGTACCCTCCGGTCGTCGGTTCGTCGGTCGGGCGAAGGTCTGAAACTGGTGCAGACGGGGCGTCAGGTCGGTCTGGTACTGCGGGTGCAGCCGCTCCCACTCATCGAGCCAGCGGTAAAATTGTTCTTCGGCTTCGGGTTCGGTGGCCCACGCGTCGATCATTCGCTTCTGGAGCGCCGAAGCGTGGCCCGCGAAGTACGCGAAAAGCAGGTCTTTGGTGATGGATGGATTCATGGGAATAAGCGGCGAACCGTCCTGGCGGACCGGGCGGGGTTTCACAACGGCAGTCCGGGTAGCAGGAGTACCGCGACGGGGAGCCATTTGTCTTTCAGCAGGGCGAGAATCTGGCGGTTGGCCCGGTAAATCTGGACTTCCACCGTCTTGACCGACAGCTTCAGCTCGGCGGCGATTTCTCCATATTTCTTGTCTTCAAACCGGCGCAGGACGAAAATCCGCCGCCGGTCGACGGGCAGCGCGTTGATGGCGCGTTCGACGTCCTGGTAGAGGTCTTCGTACTGGCTGATCGTGTCGGGCTGCTGCTCGACGGGCAACGAAAAATCGAGTACCCCATCGAGCGATTCCGTGCGGCGCAGCTCGCGTCTGAGAAAATTAAACGCCCGGTTGCGAACGGTTCGGTACAGGTAAAATCGGTACGAACTGGTGATGGTCTCGAAACTGCCCTCGGCGTAAAACTGGCAGAATACCTCCGAAACCAAATCTTCGGCGGCGGCCCGCGAACCCAGGTACTTCACGGCATGGCTGCACAGGGGCTGAAAATACCGCCGGTACAGCAACTCGACGGCCCGAACCGGATCGCTGGCGAAGGTCCGGCGGATGAACAGCTCGTCGTCGGGCGGCGGGTCCGTTTCGAGAACGGACACCGCTTTTATTTCCGTTGGATCGGTCGGTGCGTTGGCGCTGCCGTCTGACCGGACTACCCGATATGCCCGTTTACGTACCATTTTTTACGTAAATGATTCAATCTACGACTTTCCATCAAGACACACGGAGTCGCTTGAATCACTTACGGGGCAGGTACTGTTTTTTCGGGTGCCTCTGATTCGATCGCGGGGTTTCTCTTCGACGACCTCGAAACTGCCGCTCCGCGTGACAGGCCAAACCCAATCATTTTAAGATAATCTCACCCTGGCGAGTACGGCGTCAGACCCGGCACCTGGTAAGAATTTCGTCCATCATCTGACCGTAGCCTTCCGGCGAATCGGGTTTGGCAATCACCAGCGCCGCGCCGATCGTCAGGCATTCCTTGAGGAGTTGCTCCCCTACGTAAGTCGAATAAATGACCACGGGAATCGCCGGGTACCCACCCGCGGATTTCAGGGCTTTCAGCGTTTCCTTGCCGTTTAATTTGGGCATGTTCTGGTCTAACACGATGAGATCCGGACGCCCGTCACTGGTCTGAGCGGCCTGAAGGTAGTCCAGTACTTCGGCGCCGTTGGTGGCCATGGGCAGCAAGTCGATGTCGGCCCGATCGCCCAGAAATTCGCTGAAAAACGCCCGGTCGTCGCCGTCGTCTTCGGCCAGCAGGATTTTAATCGGTTGAGAATTTTCAGGCATCGGGGTACCGGGGTAAGCAGATTTGAAACGTCGAGCCCACGCCTTCCTGGCTCGTGGCGGTGAGGGTACCGCCGTGTTTGTCAACGATTCGCCTGGCAATGGCCAGGCCAATGCCCGAACCCTCGTAAGCGTCTTTGGTATTCAGGCGCTGGAACAGGGAAAACACCTTTTCGGCGTACTGCTCGTTGAACCCGATGCCGTTGTCCCGGATCGTGATCCAGCACGAAAGCTCCGGCGAGTTCGGCAGCGAATCGCCGACTTCGGAACTATCCGAACAGGTGATTTCAATCACGGGCGGCTGGTCGGGCTTGTTGAATTTGAGGGCGTTGCTAAGGAGGTTGTGAAACACCTGCCGCATCTGTCCGCGATTGACGGCCAGCACGGGTAGCTCACCCACCACGACCGTGGCTTTTTTTTCCTCCATGACGACTTCAAAATCGCTGAGTACTTCGTCGACCACCGCCCGTAAATCAGTCGTCTGCGTGGCGTCGTCGTCCAGGGAAAGTTTGGAGTAGTTCAGAATGTCGGTGATAATCGTCCGCATCCGCGTCGCGGAGTCGACAATTTTAGTCAGGTACTTCGCCATCGCATCCGGAACCTCGTCGCCCAGCCGATCCTGAATCAGTTTTGAAAAAATCAGGATTTTGCGCAGGGGTTCCTGCAAGTCGTGCGAGGCCACCGAGGCAAATTGCAGCAGGTCGTGGTTGCTGGTTTCGAGGGCGGCGTTCATTTCGGCCAGGCGTTCGTTGTTTTGCTTCAGCAACAACTCGGTTTCTTTCTGGGCGGTCAGATCGGTCAAAATGACGCTCAGCGAGACGCCCTCGTCCATGTCCAGGGCGGTAACCGAAAGCTGGCAGGGTACCTCGCTGTCGGCGCCCCGGAGGAGCAATTCCGCCTTCCGGGTTTCCCACCAGCTTCGCGTAAACAACTGCCGGTAGGCCTCCTGACTGTCGGGCGAAACGAACGCCTCGAACGACAGCCCGATGGCACTGGAAATGGGTACGCCTACGAGGTTGGCGAAGGTCGAGTTGCAGTACAGGATCAGCCCGTCTTCGTTGAGGGTGATGGCCCCCTCGTTCATGGTTTCGATGAATACGCGGTAGGCGTGATCGGCCGTTTTCAGGGTGTAGAGTTCGTGGCCGTCCTTGCCCGCCACCACCAACGCATCGACCTGGCCCGTTCGGATGGCCTCGATGGTATCGGTGGCTTCTTCCAACTGCCGTTGTAGGTGTTGGTTTTCCGCCAGAAGCTGTTCGTAGGTTTTTACCGGATTCATGCGCGTCAGGGGGCGAGTCCCAGGCCTCGAAGTACTTTTTCGGTATCCGATAAATCGCCGATCAACCGGCGCTCGGGGTGGGGCGCGCGTTTAATCAACAGCGGTAACGCGATGAGCTGCTCCTGCTCGGCGAGCGGGCGCTGCTGGTACACGTCGATGATTTCGAGGGAGTACCGGCCCGGCAGGTGCGTTTCGCAAATGTGCTTGAGGTTGGCAATGGCCCGTACCGAATTCGACGAGGCGCCCGTGACAAACAAACGAAGTTCGTACGATGAATTTTCACTCCCGGCATCGGTCGGGCCGGATGGTAGAAGTTCAGCCATGCGGTTTCCGGGGATGACGAATGTCCAGGCCAACCAGCACTTTTTCTTCGTTCGACAAATCCCCGATGATTTTCCGAATGGGTTCCGGCACTTTTTTGACCAGGGTCGGAATGGCCAGAATCTGGTCGCCCTCGGCCAGTTGCGGATGCACCAGCAGGTCGACGACCTCAATGGTGTACTTGCCCCGAAGGTGTTCTTCGCAGTACTTTTTCAGGTTGGCCAGGGCCGCCACCGACCGGGGTGTTTTGCCCGCCACGTAGAGGCGCAGTTCCCAGAGCGATTCGGCGGTTTCCGTGCCGGCTAGTTCGTTGAAAAGATCCATCAGGGTTCGTTGTGGCGATTGCGGGTCATCTGCTCCCGGTTTTTTTCGAGTACTTCCTTGCGCAGTTCGTCTTCGACGAAAGTTTTGTTGAGTTCGTCCTGAATGGACTCAAACTCTTCCCGCAAGCCCGCAATTTTTGATTCGAGTACCAGGCGTTTGCGCTCAATTTCGCGATCCTTCCGGCTCTCGGCGTGGGTGCGCAGGGCCAGTCCGGTTTCTTCCTGCAATTGCTGTGCCTCCCGCGCCGATCCGGTCAGGACACCCTCGGGGCCCAGGTACACGTCGACCAGCGTCAGGCCCTGGTCGGTGATGACGAATTCACGCACCTGGTTGGAGTGCTTCATGCCCCGCGATTTGATCACGTACAGGCCCCGGTTGCGCTCCCCGTTGAACTCGATGTCGCGCACCAACAGCCACGCGTCCACCAGCGACGACACGCCTTCGTCGGTCTGTTCATTGACCATGCTGTTCAGCGAAAGGGCCGTGAACAGCACGGTAACCTGCTCGGCCTGGAGGAAATTAATCAGCCGGATCAGCATGGCTTTCACTTCACCGACCGACCCGATCGTGACGAGGTTACTGATGGGGTCGAGCACCACCGCCCGCGGTTTGAACTCCTGGATGATATTAAAAATCGTGACCAGGTGCATTTCCAGACCGTTAAGCGTCGGTCGGGAGGCGTGGAATTGCAGCAGGCCCTGGTCCAGATAGGTCTGGAGGTCCATGCCGATGGAGCGCATGTTGCGGATGATCTGCGCGGGCGACTCCTCGAAAGCAAAAAATAGGCAACGCTCGCCCCGTTGGCAGATTCCATGGGCAAACGAGGCCGCGATGCTGGTTTTGCCGGTACCCGCCGTACCCGACACCAGGACGCTGCTGCCCCGGAAAAACCCCTTGCCTTCGAGCATTTTGTCGAGGGTGGGAATCCCAGAAGAAATCCGCTCGGACGAAACGGGGTGGTCCAGCGTCAGGGAGGTAATCGGCAGGACCGAAATGCCGTCTTCGCCAATCAGGAACGGGTACTCGTTGGTACCGTGTACTGACCCCCGGTACTTGACAACGCGCAGCAGCCGGGTAGAAATCTGGTTGCGGATGCGGTGGTCGAGCAGGATGACGCAGTCGGATACGTACTCTTCCAGGCCATGGCGGGTGAGGGCCCCTTCGCCCCGCTCGCCCGTGATGAGGGCCGTCACGCCTTTTTCCTTGAGCCAGGCGAACAGCCGCCGGAGTTCGGCCCGCAGCACGCCCTGATTGCTCAGGCCGGAAAACAGGTTTTCAACCGTGTCGAGCACCACCCGTTTGGCCCCGATGCGGTCGATGGCGTACCCCAGGCGGATGAAAAGCCCTTCGAGGTTGTACTCGCCGGTTTCTTCAATTTCGCTCCGGTCGATGTGAACGTGGTCGAGCTTGAGGAGGTTTTCGGCCTGGAGTTGCGCCAGGTCAAACCCCAGCGAAGCCACGTTCTGGGCCAGTTCGTCCGCTTTTTCTTCAAAAGCCACGAACACGCCGGGCTCGCCGAATTCGAGCGCCCCCCGGACGAGAAACTCCATCGAAAACAGGGTCTTGCCGCAGCCCGCGCTACCGCAGATGAGCGTCGGGCGACCCTGGGGAAGTCCGCCCCCAGTAATTTCGTCCAGCCCGGCAATGCCCGTTGGCGTTTTGGGAAGGGAAGGAAGGGCAGTGGGGTTGGTGGAAGCGTTCAAAGGAGGTACCGTTGTCGTCGTGGTTTGTCTTCAAAGCAAAGCACTTTTTGGTAAAATGCCAACCGGGGCGGGGCGACGGAAACGTGGCGTCTCTCACCGATGTGCGCAGAAGAAATGCCCACCGATGTTGCACAGAATCGGTTCTGCGTGAACCTGTGGGCATTTCTTCTGCGCACATCGGTGAGAAACCGGAACTCAAACCGCTTCTAAATCCAGTTCACTTTCGTAGCGTTTCGCGCCGACCGGCCTGAAATTTGCAGGCAACTCGTCAACTCCAGTTTTCTCATGGCTAAGAAAAATACCCCTGTTTCCGCTACGCCCGACGTCGTGCTCATCGGCGCGGGCATCATGAGCGCCACGCTCGGCATGTTGCTCAAGCAACTCGACCCGGACCTGACCATCGACATCTACGAGCGCCTCGACCGCGCCGCCGCCGAAAGTTCCGATGCCTGGAACAACGCCGGTACCGGCCACGCGGCGTTTTGCGAATTAAACTACACGCCCGAACGCGAAGACGGGTCCATCGACACGACGAAGGCCGTCAAAATCTGTGAATCGTTTGAAGTCTCGAAGCAATTCTGGGCCTTCCTGGTCGAAGCCGGGTACCTCGACGACGCGCCCGATTTCATCCGGCCCATTCCGCACCTGAGCTTTGTCTGGGGCGAGGAAAACGTCAACTACCTCCGCAAGCGCTACGACGCGCTTCAGCAATCGCACCTGTTTCGCGGGATGCAGTACTCCGAAGATCCGGCACAGATCGAGTCCTGGGTACCCCTCGTGATGGAGGCCCGTGACCCGGCGCAGCCCGTGGCCGCGACGCGGATGGACCTGGGTACCGACGTGAACTTCGGGGCGCTGACGCGCTGCCTGTTCGAGAACCTGCAAAAGCGTCCCGGCGTGACGATGCACTTCAACCAGGACGTGCGCGACCTCTGGCGCTCGAAATCGATGGGCGGCTGGAAGCTGCGCCTCGACGATTTGGGTACCGGCCAGACCCGCGACGTGCAGACCCGGTTCGTCTTCATCGGCGCGGGCGGCGGTTCGCTGCGGCTGCTCGAAAAATCGGACATTCCCGAGAGTCGGGGGTACGGCGGGTTCCCGGTCGGTGGGCAATGGCTGAAGTGTTTGAACCGTGACCTCATCGAGCGCCACGGCGCGAAGGTCTACGGCAAGGCCTCGGTCGGTGCGCCGCCGATGTCGGTACCCCACCTCGACACGCGGTTCATCGAGGGCCGCAAAGAATTGCTCTTCGGGCCGTACGCTGGGTTTTCGACCAAATTCCTGAAACACGGCTCGTACCTCGATCTGCCCAAGTCCATTCAGCTCAGCAACGTCGCGCCGATGCTGATGGCGGGTTTGCACAACATTCCGCTGACGCGGTACCTGATTCAGCAGGTCATGCAATCGCCCGAAGACCGCTTAGCCGCCCTGCGCGAATACTTCCCGAATGCCCGGATGGAAGACTGGGAACTGGAAATCGCCGGGCAGCGGGTGCAGGTCATCAAAAAAGACGAGGAGGAAGGCGGGGTACTCGAATTCGGGACCGAAGTCGTCAGCGCCGCCGATGGCAGCATCGCCGCCCTGCTCGGCGCTTCGCCGGGGGCCTCGACGGCCGTTTCAATCATGCTCGATTTGCTGAAACGCTGCTTCCCGGACCAGCTCGCTTCGGCGGCGTGGCAGGAAAAACTGCGGGCGATAATTCCGTCGTTCGGCCGCTCGCTGGCGCAGGACGCCGACCTGACGCGTGAACTCCGCCAGCACACCAGCCGGGTACTCGGCCTGCCGACGGAGGAGCCGACGCCGATGGTGACGAGGTGAGGGAGTTTTAGTTTTCACCGCAGAGCCGGGGAGGTGTTCGCAGAGGTCACAGAGGTATTGCTCTGCGTTCTCTGCGAACACCTCCCCGGCTCTGCGGTGAAAAATTAATCAAACCGCCTGCCCTCCCCTTCCGCCCCCCGCACGTTCGCCCGTGCCGAAGCAAGCCACGGGGGTACCCTTGCTTTTCAGAACGGTGAAACTGCCGTCGGTTTCCAGTACCACGGCTTCGACCTCAGCAAGGTCAGCAACGCCCTGGGCCCGGATGGCGGCGCGGATTTCGTCTTCCACGACGCGCTCGCGCCGCATGGCCTGGCGCAGGAAGGTACCCCGGTGGAAGAGCAGCGTCGGCTCGGATTTAATGAGCTGGCTCACCGCCGCCGAGCGCACCGAGAGGTACGTCAGCAGGTACTGCATTCCGACGAGCACCGCGATGGCCACGGTACCCTGCGCGAGTGAGCTGTCTTTCGACAGGACGATCGTCGCGAGCGTCGAGCCAAGGGCGACGGTCACGATGAGGTCGAAGGCATTCATTTTCGACAGCGTGCGCTTGCCTGACACGCGCAGCAGTACCACCATTGCCGCGTAGGCGAGTACGCCCATCAGGGCCGTCCGGCCCAGGTCGTTCCAACTGGAAAAAAACATGGCTGTTCGGGTTTGGTCCTTCAGCGGGGTACCGCCCGCGAATGCCGTGCCAGGGAGTTTCTCTAACCGCAGAGAGGCAAAGGTTACGCAGAGGTCGCAGAGAAATTTTCCCCACGTTCTCCGCGAAAACCTCCCCGGCTCTGCGGTGAAAAAACCTACTTTTGGCAAACTCCTCTAACCCATGAATCGAAACGTTTTCTTCTGGTCCGTCACCGTCGCGCTGGCGGGCTTGCTGTTTGGCCTCGACACCGCCGTCATCTCCGGGGCCGAGCAGGCCATTCAGCAACTCTGGAACCTGACCGACGTCGAGCACGGCATTGCCATCGCCGCCGCGCTGTACGGCACCGTCATCGGGGCGCTGCTCGGGGGCTGGCCCGCCGACCGCTTCGGGCGCAAACCCACCCTGCTCGCCATCGGGATTTTGTTTCTGGTTTCGGCCTTCGGCTCGGCGCTGGCCCCGGATGTCAACAGTTTTATCGTGTTCCGCTTGCTCGGCGGACTGGCGATTGGTTCGGCCTCGGTTTCAGCCCCGCTCTACATCAGCGAAGTAGCCCCGGCGAAGGCGCGCGGGCGGTTGGTGGCGCTGTTTCAGTTCAACATTGTTTTTGGAATCCTGCTGGCGTACGTCGCCAACTACGTCATCGCGGGCATCGACCTCGCCGACGCCTGGCGCTGGATGCTCGGCTGGGTGGGGCTACCCTCGTTGCTCTACGCGGTGGCGGTGCTGTTCGTCCCCGAAAGTCCGCGCTGGCTGGTCGTCAAACGCAACGACGTCGAGTCCGCCCGGCGGACGCTCCAGCGCATCGACCCGGACACGGCCGACGGGGTACTCCAGTCCATCCTCGCCAGTCGGCACGACGCTACGGGCGGTACCGAAAAAGAATCGCTGTTTGCCCCGCCCTACCGCCGCCCGGTGATGCTGGCGTTTCTGTTCGCGTTTTTCAACCAGACGGCGGGCATCAACGCCATCATTTACTTCGCCCCGCGCATTTTCGAGATGACTGGTCTGGGCAAAAGCTCGGCGCTGCTGTCGTCGGCGGGCATCGGGCTGATCAATTTTATTTTTACGTTCATCGCCCTCAACCTCATCGACCGCTACGGCCGCCGGACGCTGATGTGGATCGGGACCGTCGTGCTCATCGCGACGCTCTCGCTCGTGTCGTACGCCTTTTTCACCGAGCGTTTCGGGCTGGTACCCGTGTACCTCTTCGTGTACATCGCGTTTTTCGGGCTGTCGCAGGGGGCCGTAATCTGGGTGTTCATCTCCGAAATCTTCCCGAATGCCGTCCGGGCTTCGGGCCAGGCGCTGGGCAGTTTCACGCACTGGCTGTTTGCGGCGATCATCACGAACGTCTTCCCGTACTTCGCCAACCGTCCCGACATCGGCGGCGGGCCGATTTTCGCTTTTTTCGCGGGAATGATGGTCCTGCAATTGCTCTACGTCTGGAAGCTGATGCCCGAAACGAAGGGCAAATCCCTCGAATCACTGGAGGGGCAATTGACGCGGTTTCATTGAAAGTTTCACGCGGATTTTCGCAGATGAGTTTCGCAGAAAATCGCAAAACCGATTCAGCGATTTTCTGCGAAACTCATCTGCGAAAATCCGCGTGAAACTTTCAATGAACCTACGCAACCCGAAAGAACCCCAGCACCGCCGCATTCACGGTGGGCGCTTCTTCAAGCAGTACCCAGTGCGTCGCCGTGTCGAAGTACTGAATCCGCCCGTTCTGGCATAAATCCAGGCTCAGTTCCGCCACGACGCGTTCGAGAAACCGATCCCGCACGCCCCACAAAATCAGCGTCGGCGGTTCCACGCGGGCCGCTGGTACCCGGCGGGCTTTCCGCCGCAAGGCCCGGTAGTAGTTGAGCATCGCCGTCAGGGTACCCGGCGACGACCAAGCTTCAACGTACCGGTTCAACTCTTCCTGCGAAAAGGTACCCGGCCGTGCTGAACCGGTCAGCGCCCGCCGCAAAAGCGCGAACCGGCGGAGGCGTAGCAGGAATTCGGGTACCCCCGGAATTTGGAAAAAACCCACGTACCAACTTCGCAGCAACTGCCGCGGACGGCGGCGGACTGCCCGGTACCCCACGTCCGGGTGCGGGGCGTTCAGAATCACCAATTGCTCGACGCGCTCGGGGTACCGGATGGCCGTTTCCCAGGCCACGATGCCGCCCCAGTCATGCCCGACGAGCCGAAACGCGCCGCCGCCGCAGGCATCGGCCAGCGCGATGACGTCGGCGACGAGTACGTCGAGCCGGTACGCGTCGGGGCCGCGGGGTTTGTCGCTTAGGGCGTAGCCGCGCTGGTCGGGTACCACGACGCGGTACCCCGCCGCGGCCAGCGGCTCAAGCTGGTGCCGCCAGCCCCAACTGAAATCGGGAAAGCCGTGGAGCAGAATCACCAGCGGGCCGTCGGGTGGCCCGGCTTCGACGACATGCAGACGGATGCCGTTGACGGGGAGAATACGGGAAGTGGGGTCCATGCGCCGGTTGGGAACGATTGCCGTAACTGGGGCAAAAATCCGTTCCGGGTGGCGTTATCTCCGTACATTCACCAACGCAACACCTCTTCGCTTAAGTCAGTCCAGTTGGGGTTAATCTCAGTAATCAGTTCGTCTTTTTTCTTTCTCGACCCTGCTTTCAACTGCTTTTCACGGGCAATGGCTTCCTCGATTCGCGTGAAGGATTCGTAGAAAATCAAACGCCCTAAGTTGTAGCGAGCGGTGAAGCTAGTCGGATATTTCTTGTCAAGGTGTTCCCGAAGTCGAGACGGTAGGTCTGATGTGACACCGACGTAGCGTGTCGTGCGGTGTTTATTGGTCAGAATGTAAACTGTCCCACCGCGTTGCATGGTATACGCTGGTTCAAAGAATGCAAATCAAAAAACAAAAACCCCGTCATTGCGAGGAGGTACCGCGACGGCAGACCGTGACGAAGCAATGACGGGGTTTCAGAGAGATTTTCTGCGTTTGTTGGTTTTGAGACTGATCAGACCTTCCCCACCATCCCCTCCGGTTTTACCCACTCGTCAAATTCCTCGGGCGTCAGGTACCCGAGTGCCACGGCGGTTTCTTTCAGCGTCGAGCCGTTTTTGTGGGCGGTCTGGGCGATTTCGGCGGCTTTGTAGTACCCGATTTTGGGGTTCAGCGCCGTGACGAGCATCAGCGAATTGTTGACGTGCTTCCGGATGTTGTCGTGCAACGGTTCGATGCCCACGGCGCACTTGTCGGTAAACGACACGCAGACGTCGCCGATCAGCCGGGCCGAGTGCAGGAAGTTGTAGATCATGACGGGCTTGAAGACGTTCAGTTCAAAATGGCCCGTGGCCCCGCCGACGTTGATCGCCACGTCGTTGCCGAGTACCTGCGCGGCCACCATCGTCATCGCCTCGCACTGGGTCGGGTTCACCTTGCCCGGCATGATGCTGCTGCCCGGTTCGTTGTCGGGAATGAACAGCTCGCCGATGCCCGAGCGCGGCCCCGAGGCCAGCATCCGGATGTCGTTGCCGATTTTCATCAAACTCACGGCGACGGTCTTGAGCGCCCCGTGCGCCTCGACGATGGCGTCGTGCGCGGCCAGCGCCTCAAACTTGTTTTCGGCCGTCACGAAGGGCAGGCCCGTCAAGTCGGCGATGTGCCGGGCGACGTTTTCGGAATACCCGTCCGGCGTGTTGATGCCCGTGCCCACGGCGGTACCCCCGAGGGCCAGTTCCGAGAGGTGCGCGAGCGTGTTCCGGATGGCCCGCAGGCCGTGGTCGAGTTGCGAGACGTAGCCCGAAAATTCCTGCCCGAGCGTGAGCGGTGTGGCGTCCATGAAGTGCGTCCGGCCGATTTTGACGACGTTTCGGAAGGCTTCGGATTTCGCCTTGAGCGTATCGCGCAGTTTTTCGATGCCCGGAATCGTCACCTCCGTCAGAATCTGGTACGCGGCGATGTGCATGGCCGTCGGGAAGGTATCGTTCGAGGATTGCGACTTGTTGACGTCGTCGTTGGGGTGGATGGATTTTTTCGCGTCGGTCAACTGGCCCCCGCCGAGCACGTGCGCCCGGTAGGCCACGACTTCGTTGACGTTCATGTTCGACTGCGTCCCCGATCCCGTCTGCCAGACCACGAGCGGAAACTGGTCGGCCAGCCCCCCGGCCAGAATTTCGTCGCAGACCTGCGCGATGGCGGCCTTCTTTTCCTCGGGCAGTACCCCCGCCTCGAAGTTGGTGATTGCGGCAGCTTTTTTCAGGTACGCAAACGCCCGGATGATTTCGCGCGGCATCCGGTTGATGTCCTGCGCGATTTTAAAGTTTTCAATTGAGCGTTGGGTCTGCGCGCCCCAGTACACGTCGGCGGGTACCTGCACCTCGCCCATCGTGTCTTTTTCAATGCGGTAGTCCATGAAAAATCGGTTTGAATTTGCGGGCGCAAAACTACGGGTGAAACGCCGTAACGCCGAAGGGCCACCGGGAATACTCCCGGTGGCCCTTCGGCCGACATCGTCTGGCTACGGCAGTACCTGCAATCGGCCGGTGCGTACCGCTTCGCCCAGCCGGACCTGAACCAGGTACAGCCCCGCGCTCAGGCCCCGCACCGACAGAGGGTGCCTCAGCAGGGTTTCCGTTTTCTCGACGGACTGGCGGCTGAGTACCTGCCCGAAAGGCGTCAGCAACGTCACCGTAGCGGGGCCGCGGTGCGCCGATTGGTACTCTACCCACGTCGACTGAGCCGCCGGGTTGGGCGATAGGCGGACCCGATCCGGGACGAGTTCACGATCGAGCGACGCGTCCGCTGCGGTACGCAACGCCAGGGTCGGTACCTCTTCGACCTGTCCGCCGCTGACGGGGCAGGTGCGTTCGAGCCGGGCGTCGGCCCAATCGGCGTGGTCGGAGTTGTTGCCATCGCCCGCGTCGGTGACTCTCAACTTTAGTTCCTGCTTGCCCGTTACGTCGATGTCGACGGACGCGAGGGCCGAGTTGCGGCGCAGGACGGCGCTTTGGAACAGCCGTTGCCCATCGGCCCAGACTTCAAAAATGACACTGGCCGGGTTGGCGGCGCTCACTTCGTCGTCAATGCCAATCTCGGATTTGAAGCGCGTCCAGGTACCCCCCAGGTTGTAGGTGATTTCCGAGGCGGCGTGTACGCCCAAGCCTTTCGCGTAGGTCTTGCCCCGCAACGTCAGCGTGCGCCCATCGCTGGCCCCCTGCTCGCCGTTGGAACGGTTCCGCTCGACGGGCCCCCAGGCGTTGCTGACGACCTGGAAGGGCAGATCCGACAGGGCACTTACCGCGGGTTGACAGCCCGCGGGCGGATTGGTGGGGGTACTCGGCGTGGTCACGGGGTGGATGGCGCTGGCCGCTGACGTGTTGCCAGCGGCATCCCTGGCTCTAACCGTAAACTCGTAGCGGGTACCCGCCATCAGGCCCGTGACGCCGAACGAAGTACCCGTGCTTTCGCCAATTTTAGCGGTACCGCGGTACACGTCGTAGACCGTTACCCCGACGTTGTCCGTGCTCGCCGTCCAGTTCAACGTCAGGGTAGTTTGCGTGACGTTCGAGGAAGCCAGGTTGGTTGGGGCAGCGGGAGCCTGCGTGTCAGTCGTGGGCTGGGTACCGCAGGCGCGCTCCAGCCGGGCGTCGGCCCAGTCGGCGTGGTCGTAGCCGACGCCGTCACCCGCGTCGGTCACCACCAGTTTCAACTGCTGTTTGCCCGTCACGTCGACGTCGATGGGTACCACCGGGGAGGTCGGGCGGAGCGTACCGCTGCGGAACAGCCGCTGCCCGTCGGCCCAGACCTCGAAGACGACTGAGGCCGGGGCGTAGTCGGGTACTTCGTCATCGAGACCCACGTCGGCCTTGAAGCGCGTCCAGGTGCCCCCGAGGTTGTAACCAATTTCCGAGGTGGCGTGTACCCCTAAGCCTTTGCCGTAGGTCTTGCCGTTGAGTTGGAGTGTCCGCCCGTCGCCGCCCCCGTTTTCGCCGTTGCTCTTGTTTTTCTCGACGGGTCCCCAGCCGTTGGTAGGAGTACCGGACCAACTCAGGTCCGAGAGGTAGGTCGTCGCCGCCGTGCAGCCACTCGGCGGGGGCGGCGCGGGTGCCGTCAGGGTCGTGACGAATGCGGCACTGCTGGGGGCCGAGGTAGTTCCGGCGGCGTCCTTCGCTCTGACCGTGAACGTGTAACCGGTACCCGCCGTCAGGCCCGTGACGGCGAAGCTGGTTGTGGTACTCTCGCCGATTTTGTCGCTACCGCGGAAGACGTCGTAGCCCGTCACGCCCACGTTGTCCGTGCTCGCCGTCCAGCTCAACGTCAGGGTAGTTTGCGTGACGTTCGAGGAAGCCAGGTTGGTTGGGGCAGCGGGAGCCTGCGTGTCAGTCGTGGGCTGGGTACCGCAGGCGCGCTCCAGCCGGGCGTCGGCCCAGTCGGCGTGGTCGTAGCCGACGCCGTCACCCGCGTCGGTCACGACCAATCGGAGCCGCCGCACGCCCGTCAGGTCCACGTCAACCGAGGTGGTAGCCGAACTGGCCCGCATTGTCCCGCTCCGGAAGGCGGGCGTCGTGGCCTGGTCGAGGTACACGTCGAAAACGACCGAAGCCTGCCCCGCCGTGACGTAATCGTCGATGCCGACGTCGGCTTTAAACCGCGTGAAGGTACCGTCGAGTGGGTAGACCAGTTCCGAACCGGCGTGTACGCCCAAGCCCTTGGCGTAGGTCTTGCCGTTGAGTTGGAGTGTCCGCCCATCGCCGCCCTGATTCTCGCCGTTGGATTTGTCACGTTCCACCGGCCCCCAGCCATTCGTGGGGGTACCGGACCAAGTCAGGTCCGAGAGGTACGATGTCACGGGCGTGCAGCCACCCGGCGGCGGGCTCGGCGGCGGTGGCGGCGGCGTGTCGGAGCCCAGCGTACGAGCGCTCCCCGTCGCGGTGGCTTCGGCCTGTTCGCCCACCGCCCGCAGGCGGTAGACGTACTCGGTACTGGTCAGCAGGTTGCGGTCGGTAAACGACGTCGCGTTGGCGGGCAGGGTACCGATCGGTTCAAACGGTCCGCTGGCCGACCGCGCCCGCTCCAGTTCGTAGCCCGTCTCGCCGGCGTGATCGGTCCAGGACAGGGCCAGTTCGCCGACGGTCGTCGCCTGCACCCGAAAAGTAGCGAGGGGCGTCGCCGGATTGGCGATGGGCTGCTGAAACGAAAACGCCCGCATGCCCCGGCCGTTGGTCAGCACCGGTCCCTGGAATCCGACGTAGTTGCTGTACGACGTCCGGCTCGGGTAGTGGTTGGGCAGGTAGGTCAGTTGGGTGGCGGTCAGCGGCGCGTTGAGCGTCAGGTACACGCGCCGTCCTTCGGCCCGGCCGCTCGTCACGCGCGAACCGCTGGCGTTCAGCGAAATCAGGTTGACGAGCCGCTCCGTGACGCCGTTCGGCAGGAGTATGTCGGCGGGCCAGTTCATCCGGTGCTCGGCCCCGAAGACGAGCGTGATTTCGGTACGGTCGGGCGTGGAATAAAAGATTTTTTCCACGTCGGGCGAGGTAATCTGGTTCCGGTCGGTCGAGCCGTAGATGTCGCGGGCCAGGAGCCGATACACTTCCCCGGCCGTCTGCACGTGCCCGTCTTTTCCGTAGTGAATGCCGTCGTAGGCCGTCGTGCCGACCGTGGCGATGGTTTCCAGGTTGGAAAACACGCGCTGGGCACGCCGTTGAAAATCGCGCAGGGCCGCGACGGGCAGATTGGCGTTGGGTTCGCTCGGGAGCAGGTTGATCTGGAAGAGGTACAGTTTGGGCGGGTTGGGATAATCCCCCTGAATTTGCTGGTAAAACTGCGTGAAGTTGCCCTCCCAGCAGACGGCGCACCCGGCGTTTTCGTTTTCGCCCTGCCGAAACAGGTACCCCTTCACCGCCCCCAGCAGCCCGGCCGCTTTCGTGCGTCGGTACAGCCGTCCGTAGTTCGAGTTGCGGTCTTCGCGACCGTTGGCCGAGCGCAGAAAATGCTGACTCGGCATCCCGCCCTCGGCTTCGTTGAGAATGGCGACGGGAATGCCCTGCTCGGTGATGAGTTTGTGCTGCAGCACGGCGGGCCAGTGGCCGATGAAGAAATTGGGCCGCAGCCAGCTCACGTTGCCCTGGGCATCGAGGCCGCTGACGGTCCGGGCGTAGGGACTGACCGGACTCGGGTCGCCGTCGTAGCCGTACGGTGGCCCGAGGGCGTTCGACTGCCCGTTGACCAGGTACACGTCGCCCGCGACGACGTTCGTCCGGTCGGCCAGGGTTTCCGACGTACCCGATGAATTGAAAACCAATACCCTGAAACGGTACTCCGCCCGTTCGGCCCGAATGGTCGGGCTAAACGAAAACGCGGCGCTGCCGTCCTGGTAGCTGAGGTCCTGGCTGGTTTCGCTGGTCATCGTCGCGTCGCGAAAGACTTGCAGGACGATTCGGCTCCAGCCCGCCGACCGGACGCTCCCACTGATCGGGACGCTGGCCTGGTTGCTGCCGTTGCGCGGGTAGAGTTGGTTGGTAGCGGGGAGTTGACTGAACGAGACGGAGGTCTGGCCGAGGGCACACACGGACCAGCTCACGCCGAGGAGCAGGGCGTACAATTTTTTCATTCGGTGGATTAAGAAACGGGTCGGGGTACGGAAAAGTCGCTGGGATTCAACGCACTTTTCCGCCGGGGCAACTTACGAAACGCGCTCCAGACCTACTTTACCAACTGGTTATCTTTTCAGAATTCGTCCCGAAAAAAAGGCCCGCTGCCGGACGTCGAACACCCGCACGGCGTACACCCCGGCGGGCAGCGCGCGCAGGTCAAGCTGATGCAGGGCGGTTTCGCGGACGTCCAGCACCACGCGTCCGAAAGAATCGAGTACCTCGGCGCGGGTCAGCGGCGTGTCGGAGCGGAGGTCAAAGCGCCCGTCCGTCGGGTTGGGGCTGAGCCGAACGGCTCCCGTACGCGGTTTCTCGGTACCCGTCGCGCCGAAGGTGTAGCTTTTCAGAGCCTCGGCCATGCAGGGCAGGAGTTCGGCGGAATTGGGCGCGAAAAGCGAAAAGTCCTGGTCCCACTCCCAGAAGGCCGTCGGGATGCCGAGTACCCCACACGTCGCCAGGATGGTACTCAGGTGCCGACAGCGGCTGGCCGGGTCGGCGAAGTTGCCGAACGAACCCACCTCCCCGAGGTAGACGGGTACCTTTTTCTGGTCAGACCAGGTTTTGGCCGCTTCGAGGTCGCGGATGAGTACCCCCGGCTGGCCCTGCGTCGGGTAGTCGCGCAGGGCTCCTTCAATCCAGGTACCCCGCACCGAAGCCGGGATGGCGGGCGACTGCGGCGCGTCGTGCGGGAACCGGACGTTTTTGACGTCGCCCAGTCCCGTCCAGTCGGCCCCCTGGTGGGTGAAGACGAAGGGATCGTAAAAATGGAAGGTGTAGATCAGATTCGGGTCGGCGAAGGGTTCGGAGCGAATGAGCGCCGCCCGGCCGTTGTACTCCTCAAATCCGATGAGAAGCGTGTGATTCGGCACGATGGCCCGCACCGTCGCGATGAGCGCCTGGGCTTCGACGCGCCAGGCGGCGGCAGTGATTTCGTTGGGTTCGTTCTGCAACTCGAAGATGACCCAGTCGGGGTCGGTGCTGCGGTACCGGGTGGCGATGCGCGTCCAGAGCGCCTGCTTGCGGACGAGCGCGCCGGGTTCGTCAAACGAGCCGTTCATCTCGACGTGGTGAAAATCGAGTACCGCCCGCAGCCCCGCCTGCCGCGCCCAGACCAGAAACGAGTCGACGGCGGCGAGATTTTGTGGAAATTCCCAGTCGTAGGGCGCTTTCAGGCTCGCCCAGGCGCTGAAGCAGACCGGAATCCGTACGTGCTGAAAACCGAGCGCTTTCATTCGGGCGAACGCCGGTTTTTTCGCCAGCACTTCGTTGAACTTGACGTGGTCGCCGAAGTGCTTGGCCGGGTCGCCTTGCCAATAGTTGTCGAGGTACGAGAGGTTCGCCCCCAAGCCAAGTGCGGCGTTGCGGCGCTCGGCGGGGGGCTGTGCGCAGGCCGAGCAGGTACTCCAGGCGAGGAGGAGCAGGAGGAAAAGGTTTTTCATTTCTTAAAATGCTTTGTAGCGCTACCGCACCAGCAGTAAACTCCCCTGCCGATCAAACCACGGCCCTTCGATGCGGCGGCGCGGGCGGTACCGCACCCGGTACGGGTACACGCCCGCCGGGCTCGGGCTGCCGCGGTAGGTGCCGTCCCAGGTGGTCTGGGCTGAACTGCTGCGGAAAATCGGTTCGCCCCAGCGGTCGAACACGCTGATCTCCACGTCCATCGGTTCGGGCGATTCAAACGTCAGGATGTCGTTGAGGCCATCGCCGTTGGGCGAAAACGCGTCGGGCACGAACAGGTACGGCGGGCAGTCGGGATTCAACACAAATTTCCGCGTGATTTCGCAGCCAAACACATTCCGTACCGCCACCTGGTAGTCGCCGCCCGCCGAGGCCAGCAGCGTCGGCGCGGTCCCGTTGCCGGGCGACCAGCGGTACGTCAGGCCGGGACCGGTGGCGGTGGCTTCGAGGGTGACGGGTTGGTCGTGGACGCAGAGCCGCTCGGCGATTTTGGCCAGTTCGGGCAGGGGATGCCGGGTGAAGGTCAGCGAATCGCGCACGCGGCAGGCTTTCGTCTGCGCCGTCAGGGCGTAGGTACCCGAAGTCCGGGGGCGCAGCGTGGCCGCCGTGTCGCCCGTCGACCAGCGGTACGTAGCGGGCGTGACGGCACCGGTCAGGCTGGGTTTGAGTTCGAGTACCTCGCCTTCGCAGGCTTCGCGGTCGGCCCCGAGTTCAAGCGTCGGCGGCGTTTCGACTTCCACCCGAATTTTGTCGCGCGTGAATCGGTCGCACTGATCGCGGTAGCTGACCTCGTAATCCTGGCTGCGTTGCAGGCGTACCGTCGGGTTCGCCACGTTGATCGCGCTCAGCCCGATGGAGGGCGTCCAGAAGTACTGCCCGTCGGACGAGGGCCGGGCCACCAGCCGGGCGACATCGCCCTGGCAGAGGTGCAGGGTGTCGGTTTTGACGATGTCGCGCCGCAGGCACACCATCTGCCGGGCGTACGATCCGCCCGTGGCCGCCGTAAATCCCCAGAACACCTCCGTTTGGCCGCGGAAGACGTCGCCCACCAGATCGATTTCCTGCGATAGTCGGGGTACGCAGTCGACGAGCACGCTGATTTTTTTCTGGCTTGGCTCCCAGGTCACTCGGACCCGGTGATCGCGCCCGTCTTCCAGGTCGCTCGACGCCGAGGCCTGCGTCACGTACGCCCTGGGTCCGTGTTTGGAGTTGCCATCGCGCACAAACGCCACGTGGTCTTCGGCGGGATCGTTGAAATCGCGGTTCTGGTGCGTATCGAATTCAATGCCGAACGAAGGCGCGAAACCCTCGAAACCGATGCCGCCGCCCGCCTTGCCGAGGGCGGTGTTGCTGGCCGTTTGCAGGACGAACACGATACCATCGGCCCCGTTTTCCTGCCCGCCGAAATTCATGAGGAATTCCAGGTCGAAGCTCTGGCTTAGCTTTAGCCGTTCGGTGTACCAGACGGCCCCGTTCTGCCATTCACGGGCGGCGGTGAGTTCGTAGCAATCGCTGTTCGGGACGGCCCGGCTGGTACCGACGAGGTTGTAGGCCGACTGGCCGTGGGTTTGCGTGAAGAAGAATCCGCAGAGCAGCGGAAGCAAGTACCGGTTTTTCAAGGTGGCGTGTGATTTGGCGGAAGCGCAAAATAACAAAAAGTGCGCATTGCCTCACCGCTCCTCCCCCAACGCCGTTCACTTCAATCCCTGCTTAAACTCGTTCAGCTTCAGCAACGCCTCAATCGGCGTCAGCGTGTTGACGTCCAGTTTCTCCAGCGCTTCGCGAATCCGTTCGAGGCGCGGGTCAGCGGCAGATTCGAAAAGCTGGAGCTGGACTTTCGGCTTGGGCGCGTCGCGCAACTTTTCGCCCGTTTCCTCGCGCAGGTGGTCGCGTTCGAGGTGCGCCATGATGTCGTTGGCGCGGCTGACCAGATTCGGCGGCATCCCGGCCATCTGCGCCACGTGAATGCCGAAGCTGTGCGCCGAGCCGCCGGGCTGGAGTTTGCGCATGAAAATCACCCGGTTGCCCGCTTCCTTCACCGAGACGTTGAAGTTTTTGATCCGTGGAAAGTCCTCGGCCAACTGGTTCAGCTCGTGGTAGTGCGTGGCGAAGAGCGTCCGCGGGCGCGCCGGGTGCTCGTGCAGAAATTCGGCGATGCTCCAGGCGATGCTCACGCCGTCGTAGGTACTCGTGCCCCGGCCGATTTCGTCCATGAGTACCAGACTCCGGTCGCTGAGGTTGTTGAGGATGGAGGCCGTTTCGGTCATCTCGACCATGAAGGTACTCTCGCCCCGGCTGAGGTTGTCCGACGCCCCGACGCGGGTGAAGACCTTGTCGACCAGCCCGATTTCAGCCGCCGCCGCGGGTACGAAACAGCCCATCTGCGCCAGCAGCACGATGAGCGCCGTCTGCCGGAGCAGGGCCGATTTCCCGGCCATGTTCGGACCGGTGACGATGATAAGCTGCTGGGTTTCGTCGTCGAGAAACACGTCGTTCGGCACGTAGGCTTCGCCCACCGGCAACTGCCGCTCGATGACCGGGTGGCGGCCTTCGCGAATGTCGAGTACCCGGCTGTCGTTGAGCGTGGGTTTGACGTACTGGTACTTGTGCGCCAGCCGGGCGAAACCGGTCAGCACGTCGAGCATGGAGAGCACCCGTGCATTCTGCTGAATCGGCCCGACGAACTCGGCGGCGGTACTGACCAAGTCGTTGAAAATCCGCTGCTCGATGGCGAAAATCCGCTCCTCGGCCGTCAGAATCTGGTCTTCGTACCCTTTCAGTTCGGGCGTGATGTACCGCTCGGCGTTCACAAGCGTCTGCTTCCTGATCCAGTCGGCGGGTACCCGGCTTTTGTGCGCGTTGGTCACTTCGAGGTAGTACCCGAAGACTTTGTTGTAGGCCACTTTCAGCGATCCGATGCCCGTGCGCTCGACTTCGCGGTTCTGCAAATCGAGCAGGAAATCCTTTCCCGAAAACGCCAGTTGGTGCAGCCGGTCGAGTTCCTCGTCGACCCCCGAGCGAATCATGCCGCCCTGGGTAGTCAGCAGCGGCGGGTCGTCGCGCAGTTCGGCTTCGATGCGCCCGAGCAGGTACTCGCAGGCGTTGAGCTGGTCGGCGTATTTTTTTAGGAGCGAGGAGCGAGAAGCGAGGAGTGAGGAGGAAGAACCACTTGAATTTTCTTCTCGCTCCCGCGCGGCGGACCGCTCACTCCTCGCTTCTCGCTCCTGAAGAATTTTCCGAATCGGTACCAGGTGCGAAAGCGCCCGCTTCAATTGCAACAGTTCGCGGGGATTGATGCGGCGGGCGGCGACTTTGGCGGTGAGGCGTTCGAGGTCGCCGATGGGCCGCAGGTGCTGTTCGAGGGCTTCGGTCCGGTCGGCATCGGCCAGGAGTAGTTCGACCGTGTCGAGGCGTTCCTGGAGCGGCTTGCGTTCCTTCAGCGGCAGCACGAGCCACTTTCGGAGCAGCCGCGCGCCCATCGGCGTGACGGTCTGGTCGATGACTTCGATGAGCGGTACCCCGCCTTCCTGGCTGGGCTGGAGCAGTTCGAGGTTGCGGATCGTGAAGCGGTCGAGCCAAACGTAGCGCTCTTCTTCGAGCCGCCCGAGGCGGGTAATGTGGCTGATCTGCCGGTGCTCGGTGGTGTGGAGGTAGTGCAGGATGACGCCCGCCGAAACGACTCCTTCGGTTAGCGCCTCGACGCCGAAGCCCTTCAGGTTCGCGGTTTTGAAGTGACCCGTCAGGAGCGGGTACGCGAAGTCGTGGGTGAAGGCCCAGTCGTCGAGCGGAAAGGCGTTGAGTTTATCGCCGAAGTAATTCGTGAATTCGTGGCGACTTTTTTTACAGACGAGTACCTCCGAAGGCGCGAAACTTTGTAGCAACTTTTCAACGTACGGAGCCTTGCCCTGCGTCACCAGAAATTCCCCCGTCGATACGTCCATAAACGACACCCCGACGACGTCCTTCGCCACGTGCACCGCCGCGAGGTAGTTGTTTCGCTTGCCGTCGAGGACGGTATCGTTAAACGCCACGCCCGGCGTCACGAGTTCGGTCACGCCGCGTTTGACGATGCCCTTAGCCGTAGCCGGGTCTTCGAGCTGGTCGCAGATGGCCACCCGCTCGCCCGCCCGGACGAGCTTCGGCAGGTACGTGTCGAGCGAGTGGTGCGGAAATCCGGCCAGGGGGGTATCCTCGGCCCCGCCGTTGTGCCGCTTGGTGAGCGTGATGCCGAGGATGCGGCTGGCTTTCACGGCGTCGTCGCCGAAGGTTTCGTAAAAATCGCCCACCCGAAAAAGCAGCAGCGCGCCGGGGTACTGGGCTTTGATCTGGTTGTACTGCCGGTTGAGCGGCGTTTCTTTGGCGGAGTAGGCGGTGGTATTCGTCGTTTTGGGAGGTCGGGCCACGGTGCGTCGAAACGGATTTTGGTCAACGGAGAAACAACGAAAGTACGCATTTTTGGCCCCGTTTCCGCAGGTTTACCCCGACCGAAAATCGGATTTTCGCAGCGAAGGCCTTAGTTTTGTGTTCACGCGTTTTGCTTTTCGCTTCGCTCTCATGATTGATAAATCTTCGCTTCGTTTCGGCGTCGTCGCCACCCTGCTTCTGCTCGCCGCCTTCACCCGCCTGATTCCGCACGCGCCCAACTTCACGGCCATCGGGGCGCTGGCGCTGTTTGGCGGGGCACAGTTCGTCGACAAAAAATGGGCGCTGCTCGTGCCTCTGGCGGCGCTGTATCTGAGCAACATCGCGTTGAACACACTGCTTTACGCGGAGTATTTCCCCGGTCTGAGTTTTCTCCAACCGGATCCCTGGGTCTTCGGGGCCGTACTCGGCATCGCGGCTTTGGGCCATTTTTTCGTGAAGAAAGCGACGGTACCCAGCGTCTTCGCCGCCAGTCTGGCCGGTTCGGTGCTGTTTTTCCTCGTGACCAATTTCGGTGTGTGGGCGGGCAGCCCGATGTACCCGCAAAACGGCCTGGGCCTGCTGCTCTGCTACGAAGCCGGATTGCCGTTTTTTGGCAATACCCTCGCCGGCGATTTGGTCTACAACGCCCTGCTCTTCGGTGGGTTCGCGTGGTTGACCCGGCAGTTTCCGCAGCTCAACACCCGCTCGGTCCGGGCCTGACGGTTAGATTTTTTGATTTCGATTGAACGAAATCATCCAACGTCCGCTTACTTTTGCAATCTAATTGCAAAAAGTGAAGCGGACGTTTTATTTCGGTACCACCCTCCTCACCACGCTGCTGCATTCGCTCTGCTGCGTGCTGCCGCTGCTGACCACGGTACTCGGCGCGAGCGGTACCGTTCCGGCGCTGGCGGGCCTGCTGCCCTACCAACCGTATTTCTGGGCCTTGCAAGGGTTGATTCTGCTCGGTGCGTTTTACCACGTGTATTCGCGACCGCACCGGGCTACCTCGCGTGGGTTGGTTTGGGTGCTGGCGCTGGCGTCAGGGTTGTTTTCGTTCGTGCCGCACTCGACCTGGTTCAAAGACGAGCGCCAAGTACTCGCGCAGGCGCAGGTGGAACGGGTCTTCAACACGCGACAGCTTACGCTCGCCGTGAATTCCGACGCCCGGCCGCAGGTACTCAAAGCCGAACTGCGTACGCTGAAGGGCGTCATCCCCACGCAGACGGCCGTGCGGGCGGGGCGGGTTTCGCTGCGGTACAACCAGCAACTGACCAGCCGGACCGAAATTCTGAGCGAATTGCGCCAGCGCGGGTACGCCGTACGCCTGACCGCGGCGAATTGAGGACCGGCGTTTCGTTTTTTTCGTAGGTTGCGTGTTCACTTTCCTGCCTCCTCCCATGCGTCTCTCCCGTTTGATTGCCCCTACCCTGGCCGCGTTTGTGCTCGTCGCCTGCGGCGATTCGGCTTCCGAAAAAGACCAAGCCCTGCTCGACGAAGCCGGGAAGATTCACCTCGAAGCCTCCGAGATCCAGGAAGCCGTTGAGCCCGAACTGACGGTACTCGACAGCCTGAAAACCCAGCTCACCAGCCGCCGCGCCACGCTGAAAGACACGGCCGCAGTCAGCGCGGCCCTGGCCCAGATTTCGGGCGTGATGGCGGCGATGGAAGCATGGGAAGAAAACGCCGTGGAAGTACCCGGCGTGGAGCACAACCACGAGCACGCCGAGGGCGAAGGCCATCACCACCACGAGCACAAAAAAGCACCCGACGTCACGGCCGCGCAGATGCTCGACATTCAAAAGGAAATCAAGAAAAACATCGACCAGATTCAGGCGGACGTGAAAACGGCGAAGGCCGCGGCACGAACCGCCCTGCAGTAATCGCCGACGCGCCACGAAAAGCCTCCGACGGTCGACCGTCGGGGCTTTTCGTTTCTACGGGTACGAACGGGCGGATTCCTTCACATTTTTTAACAGTAGCGAAGCGCGCCGGACGGCGCGGGGCGCGTATTTTGCGCCAACCAACCACTTCGCAATCGCATGAAGCGCCTTTTTCTCTGCGCCGTTCCCCTCCTGCTGGCCGCCTGCGCCGCGCCCCGACTGCAGGTCGTCACCCTCCGCAGCAACCAGATTCCCGTCAAGGAAAAGGCCTTCGTCCTCGAAACCGACACGATGCGGCTGGCCTACGATTTCTACAGCCCCAACGGCTCGGTGCGCTTCATCATCCGCAACAAACTGAACCGCCCGCTGTACATCGACTGGGGCAAATCGGCCTTCATTCAGGGTACCGACCGGGTCCCGTACTGGGAAGACGCCGTGGAGTTCAACACCCGCTTCCGCAGCACGGGCATCGACTGGACGAGCTGGCTTTCGACCAACCGCGGTTCGGTGCAGGGTACGATGCGCCGCGAAGACCGCATCAGCTTCATTCCGCCGGGTACCGAAATTCGGCAAGTGAAGTTCATCGCCAAACCCGGTGATCAATTGCGTTTTAAACCCACGCTAACCCCCGAAACCGAGTCGGTACGCGTCCGAACGCAAACCGGGCGCGAGATCGATTCGCCGCTGCTGCGGTACCGGTTTGAGGAGTCGAGCAGCCCGCTCGTATTCCGAAACTACCTGACGTTTTCGACCGACGAACGATTCACGAATGAGTTTTACGTCGACAGCCAGTTTTACGTGACGGAAGTCGAGGAAGTCGACGGCCGGGCGCTCTTCGGCATGGACTACACGCCGGGAATGCTCAGCGGAACCATCACCCTGGCCCCCGACCGCTTCAACGCGCCAAACAAGTTTTTACTGCGCGTCCGGGAACAGCAGTAGCCGGTCGAGTTCGCCCGCGGCGGGCTCGTCGAGGAGTACCACGCCGTGGTCGAGCGTTTGAAAAATACTCGCGGGGTACGCCTCGCCGACTTCGCCCGTCAAGGCCCGCGCCGCGACGGGCGCTTTTTTGGCCCCGCTGATGAGCAGCAGCGGCAGCCGGGCCTCGCGCAGGTACCGCAGGCCCATCGTGATGCCGCGCGTGAGGGTCGTTTCCGACGCGAAGTACTTCTGTCCGACGGTTTTCGTCGTTTCTTCGAGTTCAACCACGTGTGCGTAGCGGTCCCAGGGGGTACCTGGTTCGTTGAGCGCGATGTGCCCGTTCATGCCCACGCCGACGAGCATGGCGTCCAGTCCGCCGCGTTCCGCCACGGCTTGGTCGATGCGGGCGCACTCGGCTTCCAGGTTTTCGGCGAGCGGATTGAAAAAGTAGATTTGCTCGGGACGAATGCCCAGCGGCTCGAACACTTCGGCGTTCACCAGAAAAAAGCAACTGCCCGAATTGTCCGGTCCGATGCCCACCCACTCGTCCAGCCCGACGAACGTAAGTCGGCTCACGTCAAGCTCCTGATCCCGCACGTGCCGGACGAAGGCCCGGTAGGTACCCACCGGCGTCTCGCCCGAGGCGAGGCAGAGGGTAGCGTCGGGCTGGTCGCGGACAAGCGCGGCCAACTGCGCCGCGGCGGCTTCGGCGAGGGCCGTGTAGTCGGGGAAGATGCGGAGGGTCATGGTTTGAGTGAAAAGTGAAGAGTTAAAAGTCGAAAGCCGTTACCTCTGAAGTGTTTCGTTTTTCAACTTTACACTTTTAACTTTTAACTCTTCACTTTTCCCCATCGCAAACGCCTGCGCGGCGTCGTTGTTTTTCACCAGCAAAAGCAGCTTCCGGGTACCCGCCCGGACCACCGCCGAGCGACGCACCTGCCCGCGGACGAACAGGCCCGATTGCTGCGGGGAGAGTACCCGAAAATTCCCCTTGCCGTCGCCCTTCAGCACAGTGCCGTACGAGGCATCGAAGCGGCCCAGCTCAGGGAGGACATCGAAGAAGTTACCGGCCAGTACCAAGTCCAGTTTTCCATCGCCATCCACGTCGAGCGGTTCGAGGGCGAAGATCGGGGCGAACTGCGCCTCGACCGGGAAGGGCCGAAACGTGAGGGTACCCCGACCATCATTCAGGAAAATTCCCGAACGCGCTTCGGTGGCCTCGCGCCGGACGACGCCCTCCAACGCCTGGGCGTCGAAGAGCTGCTCGACGGTTTTGTTGGCGTATTCCTGGTGCTTCACGAACTTCTTTTTGATGCTCGGCAGCGCCTTCTGCAAGTCGGGCTTCAAGATCATCGGGTAGCTTTTGCCGTCTTCGGTGGTGCACTGAATGACCTGTTCGACGGTACCATTGCGATCGAAATCGTTGACGAACAGCTCCGCCGGGTGCTCGGCACTGGCGTTGTAGCGGTTGTTCAGCCCCAGGTTCCCGGCCAGTACGTCGAGGTCGCCGTCGCCGTCGATGTCGACCGTGCGGAGGCGGTTCCAGAAACCGGAGGAAGTCGGCAGTTGCCAGTCGCCAGTCGTCAGTTTTCCGTTCTGGTTTCGGTAGACGATGATCGGTCCCCAGTCCTGGGCGATGAGCAGGTCGGGCCAGCCGTTGCGGTCGAGGTCGGCCCAGGTGGCGTCGGTGACCATGCCGAGGTCGCGGCCACCGTCGGGCAGGTACCGCTTCGTCTGAATTTTGAAACCGCCCCGGCCGTCGTTGACGAGCAGGGTACTCTGCGGGCTGAGGCCGTACTTGCCGGAAATCATCCGACTGCCGACGAATAAATCCACGTCGCCGTCGCGGTCAAAATCGGCCGGGGCCACGCAGGAGCCGTTGGCGTCGAGGTTGGGCAGGCGGTTGTCTTTGATGAAGGTACCCCGGCCGTCGTTCAGGTACAGCCGATCGCCGAGTTCGGGCGAACCGGGCAGGAATTCGTTGCCGCCGCTGACGACGTACAGGTCCGGGTCGCCGTCGCCGTCGGCATCGAAAAACGCCGCGGCTACGTCCTCGTGCACGAGGTCGATTGAAGCGCCCGCGAAGACCGTCTCCCGGAAGGTACCGTCGGGCTGCTGGCGCATGAGTTGTTTGGGCTTGCCCGCCGCGCCGCCGAGGTACACATCGTCCAGTCCGTCGCCGTCCACGTCGCCCACGGCCAGCGGTGGTCCCTGGGTCGAAAACGCCTGCTTCAGCAGCGGGTCGCGGTTGTAATCGACGAAGGCGTTTTCTTCGTGGCGGTACGGAAAGGCTTGAGGTACGAGGTACGAAGTACGAGGTACGATTGGTTTACTGTCGAAGTCGTACTTCGTACCTCGTACTTCGTACCTCACAGACAAAGTCTGATTCGCCTTCACGTTCCGCAGTACCTGCCCTTGCCCGTCGGGCCAGACGATCGTGACGGAGTCGATGCGGGGCTGCTCGCCGAGGCCGAAGACTAGCGTCGGGTCGCTCGACGACTGGAAGCCGCGGTTGGGCATCTGCTGCTGGTACTGCGTGCGGCCCGGCTGGTGGACGTACACCTTCGCCCCAACGGCGCTCGGGTTGCCGCCTTCGCCGGTCAGCTTCACGCGCAGAAAGTGCCGTTTGAGGCGTTCGGTCGTGTGGTTTCGGAAAATCGAAAGTGGTTCGTTGACGTTGTTGACGACCAGGTCCAGATCGCCGTCGCCGTCCAGATCGCCGTAGGCCGCGCCGTTCGAGAGGCTCGGTTCGCCCAGGCCCCAGTCCTTCGCTACGTTGCGGAATTGCAGGTTACCCTCGTTCCGAAATGCGTAGTTCGGAATTGGCTCCGACTGCATTTCCTTCAGAAATTCCTCGTAGTTGAAGCCCGTACCCGAGACGATGCGCTGGACGGTCTTGTCGTCCGAGAAAAACGCGATGAAGTCCTGGTCGGTCAGGTTTTTGTTGATGCCGTTGGCGACGAAAATGTCTTTGAGCCCGTCGTTGTCGAGGTCCATCAGCAGCGCGCCCCAGCTCCAGTCGGTCGAGGAGACGCCCGCCAGTTGCCCGATTTCGGAGAAGGTGACGCCGGGATTGCGGCTCACCCCGGCCTGGCGCGGCCCCTCACCCCCGGCCCCTCTCCCAGGGGAGAGGAGGGCTATTTCTCCGGGGCCACTCCCCTCTCCCAGGGGAGAGGGGCCGGGGGTGAGGGGCCCGTTGTTGAGTTGGAGCATGTTCCGCGTGTACTGATGATGATAATCCTGAGTGAGCTTAAACTGTTCGAGTTCGTAGCTCTCGTAGGTCATCGTGGTCTTGAGGCGGCGGTCGTCGCCGGGCAGCATGTCGGTCGAGAACAGGTCGAGGTACCCGTCGTTGTTAATGTCGGCTAGGTCCGCGCCCATCGACGAGAGGCTCACGTGCCCGAAGGCGTCCTTCATCACCTCGCGGAAGGTACCGTCCTGGTTGTTGAGGTACAGGTAATCGCGCTCGTAAAAATCGTTCGAGATGTAGAGGTCGAGCCAGCCGTCCTCGTTCACGTCGCCCACGGTAATCCCCAGCCCGAAGCCGATCACGCTGCCGAAAATGCCTGCTTCGGCGGAGACATCTTTGAAGCGAGGAGCGAGGAGCGAGGAGTGAGAAGATTCTACATTCTCACTCCTCGCTCCTCGCTCCTCGCTCTTCGGAGAATCATTCCTGAACAACTTATCCCCCCCCTCCGGGTCGCGTTCGTTGCGGAGGTTACGGTACCCGAGCCGCCCGATGGGGATGAAACTGTTGTTGAGCAGGTACATGTCCAGGTCGCCGTCGCGGTCGTAGTCGAAGAAGGCCGCGTGGGTCGAGTACCCGCGGTCGTCGAGGCCGTACTCGGCGGCGCGCTCGGTGAAGATCGGTACCCCGCCGGAGGCGACGCCGTTGCTGATGAAAAGTTCGTTGGCGCGGTTGTCGTTTTGCTTGCCGCCCGCGTTGCAGACGTAGATGTCCATGTGCCCGTCGCCGTTCACGTCGGCGAAGGTGACGCCGGTGCTCCAGGCGTGCTTGCCCGCCACGCCCGCTTTTTCGGTGATGTCTTCAAATTTGAAATCGCCCAAATTCAGGTACAGCTTGTTGTCGCCGAGGTTGGAGGTGACGAACAGGTCGGGCTTGCCGTCGGCGTTCAGGTCGCCGAGGGCCACGCCACCGCCGTTGTAAAAATTTCGGTAGTTGAAAATATTGAAATCCTTCGCGTCGTGGACCTCGTTGACAAACTGCACGCCCGTCCGTTCGGGCGAAAGCGCCTCAAACAGCGGATCGGGCTTTTTCTCGCCGCAGCTCAGCAGAACGAACAACAGGCCCAGCAGGGCGTGGCTTGGTTTCATCTTCACTTTTTAGTCAAGGCAATACGCCATGCTCAATAGTCAATTCTCAACTATCTCTTTTTTAAAAATTGAGAATTGACTATTGAGCATGGCGTATTGCCCTTTATTTTTTTCTAAAAATCAGCAGGCTGTCGTTGTTCCGACTCACCACGTACCGCGGGCCGGTACCCGTGGGTACCACCTGCACGTCGCGAACTTCGCCGCGGTACGCCAGGCCGTTGAGCGGGCCGGGTACCGCCCGGAATTTTCCTTTCCCGTCGTTGAGCAGCGTGACGCCCGGCGAGGCGTCGTAGCGGCCCTGGTACGGCGTGACGCCGTCAAAGTTGCCGCCCGAAAGTACGTCGGGGGTCCCGTTGCCGTCAAGGTCGATCACGGTCAGGGCGAAGAGTTTTGACCACTGCATGGGGCCGGGGAGCGGGTGTACGACGAAGCCGCCGGTACCCCGATTTTCGAGCCAGACCGAGGCGAATTGCGTCACGTCGAGTTCGGTCGCGCCGTCGAATTCTTTTTTCTCAAACAGTTCTCCGATAGGCTTCCCGGCAAAATCGGCGTACCGCGTGAAACGCTTGTTGATGAGCGAGGGCATCTGCTTGGCCAGTTCATCCTTGGTCGCCAGCGGGAAGTACCCGTCGGCCTCGTCGGCAGGCGGGGCTTCGTAGGCGAGCAGGTGCTCGGCCTGGCCGTTGCCGTCAAAATCTTTGATCCACAGTTTCAGGTGGCTGGAGCCCCGACGGCGCAGTTTGGTGTTCAGACCGAGGTTGCCGAGGATGAAATCCACGTCGCCGTCGCGGTCAAAATCGGCCGCGGCGGCAGCCTGCCAGAATCCGTTCATCGGCACGGTTTCTCCGCCCGATTCGGCCGCGAAGGTCGGCGTTTGCGCGGCCAGTTTTCCGCCCGCGTTGCGGAAGAATTTCGGAGCCATCCAGTCGCCGACGACGAGCAAATCGGTCACCCGGTCCCCGTCCGCGTCCGCCCAGACGGCGTCGGTCACCATCCCGGCCTGGCGCAGGCCCGGCGCGAGGCGGTCGGTCTGGTCCGTGAAGCGCCCGCGGCCGTCGTTGACGAGCAGGTACGAATTCGGCGACTGGCCGTAGGCGTTGGCCCTCACCCGCCCGCCGATGAAGAGGTCGAGGTCTCCGTCGCGGTCAAAATCCGCGGCCTTCACGCAGGATTTCGTGTCGAGCATTCGCGGCAAGGCCGCCGGATCTTTGGTGAAGGTACCCCGGCCGTCGTTGCGGTAGAGCCGGTCCTGGAGTTCGGGGCCGGTGTACTCGTTGCCGCCCGTGGCCACGTATAAATCCAGGTCGCCGTCGCGGTCGGCGTCGAACAGCAGCGAAGCTACGTCTTCGGCCGATGAGTCGGGATCGAACGCCGGTTGTCGGCTCGGCACGAAGGTACCCTCCGGCGTTTGCAGCAGCAGTTGCCCCGGCTGAAACTTGGCCCCCGGTACGAACAGGTCCACGCGCCCGTCGCCGTTCACGTCGCCCTGAGCCAGTTTCGGCCCTTCCGTCGAAAGCAGGAAAGGCATGAGTGGTTCGCGGTAAAAATCGAAATAATCACGGTTCTCGCGGTGGCGGTACGCGGGCGCGGCGACGGCCTCAAACGCCGGGCCAACCGGCTGGCTCCACCACACGGGTACCGGCTGCGGCTGAGCATCGGCCTGCCGGAGTGTCAGCGTCGTGTCGGTGGGTACGTTGCGGAGTACCTGCACCGCGCCGCCCGGCCAGCGCACGAGCAGGCTGTCGACGCGGGCGGCGGTACCCAGCCCGAACGTCAGGTTCGGCTCGACCGACGACTCGAAGCCCCGCGTCGGCACGTTCTGCTGCTGCTGGAGGGTACCCCCCGTGCGCAGAAAAACCGTTGCCCCGACGCCGAAACGGTTGGCTCCGGTACCGGCGAACTTCAGTTTCAGGAAGTGATTGTTCGTGCGCTCGCTGGCCCGGTTGCGGTACACGCCCGCCGGGGCGTTGAGGTCGTTCGTGACGAGGTCCAGGTCGCCGTCGTTGTCCAGGTCGGCGTAGATGGCCCCGTTCGAGAGGCTCGGTTCGGTCAATCCCCAGGCTTCGGTGCGGTCCTGGTACCCGAGTTCAAACGGACCGTTCAGTTTTCCCTGGAAGAGGTAGTTGCGCACCTTGCCCTCGGGCATCTGCCGGATGGCGGCCTGCACGGCCTGCCGCTGCCGCTCGTTGAGTGGGGCGTAGATGGAATCCTGGTAGACGTACTTGACGTAGTCGAGGTCGTTAGGTCGGCGGGCGATGCCGTTGCTGATGAAGAGGTCCTTGACGCCGTCGTTGTCGAAATCGGCCCCGAGCGGCGACCAGCTCCAATCCGTCGCGGCCAGGCCCATCTGCGCCGCCACGTCGACGAAGCGATTACCGCCCAGGTTCAGTTGCAGGCAGTTGCGGGCAAACTGGTAGAAGTACCCGTAGCTGAGTTTGAAGTGGTAAATCTCAAAGCCGTCTTCCCCCGCCGAGGCCTTCTCCACGCGTTCGTCGTCGGGAAACATGTCGAGCGTCAGCACGTCCGACCAGCCGTCGTTGTTGAGGTCGACGATGTCGTTTCCCATGGAAAAGCGGCTCGTATGGCCGAAGGCCTCGCGCAGCTTTTCGGTGAAGGTACCGTCGCCGTTGTTGTGGTAGTAGTAGTCGTCTTCGTGGAAATCGTTCGAGACGTAGAGGTCTTCCCAGCCATCGTTGTCCAGATCCCCGACCGAAATTCCCAGCCCGTACCCCATCGGCGCACCGTAGATGCCCGCTTCCTCGCTCACATCCTTGAAGCCAGGAGCGAGGAGTGAGGAGCGAGAATTCTGGCTTTCTAAGTTCTCGCTCCTCACTCCTCGCTCCTGGCTTCCCAAGTTTTCGTACAACCGATCCCCTGCTTCGTTGTCACGCAGGAAACGCGAGGTGACCTTGCCGTACGTGACGGCGTTGTGCACGGCGTGGTTGAGCAGGTAGCAGTCGAGGTCGCCGTCGTGGTCGTAATCGAAAAAGGCGGCTTGGGTGGAAAAACCCGTGAAGTCGAGGCCGTAGTCGGCGGCGCGCTCGGTGAAGGTACCGTCCTGATTGTTGATGTACAGCTCGTTGCTGCCTTCGAGTTTCTTGTAGTTTCCGACGGCGCAGACGTACAGATCCAGCCAGCCATCGCCGTTGACGTCGGCCATCGTCACGCCCGTCTGCCAGTCGGCGTACCCACCGACCCCCGCCTGGGCGGTGACGTCCCTGAATTTGAAATTACCCTGATTGAGGTAAAGTCGATTGGTACCCCGGTTCGAGACGAAGTACAAGTCGGTCAGCCCGTCGTTGTTGACGTCGCCCGCGGCCACGCCGCCGCCGTTGTAGTAGTAGAGGTAATCGACGATGTTGAGCGTGTCGTCGTCGATGACTTCGTTAACGAACGAGAGGCCCGTCTGCGTCGAATCCAGCGTTTCAAACAGTTCGTCGCCGGTTTTGCCCTTGCGCTGACAGGCGCTGAGCAGGAAAAAGACGCTCATCCCAAGCCACAGCCAGCCAAGTGCCCGGTACGTTTTCAATACATTCAGGTTCTTCACGTCGTCGGTAGGTGAGTCGGAACAGGGAGATAGGCACCCCAATCAAAAAGCCCCTCCCGCCAACGGAGAGGGGCTTTCTTGCTAACGATTCGGGGAATGGAATCAGTACCCCGGATTTTGCTTCAGTTTGCTGTTGGCCGACAACTGCTGCGCCGGAATCGGGAAGATGTTGAACGTCGCCGCCGTCACGGGCTTAAACTGCCAGGCCTGGTTGAACGTACCGAACCGGATCTGGTCGCTGCGGCGCCAGCCTTCAAAGGCCAGCTCGCGACCACGCTCGGCCAACAGCTCGGGGAGCGTCATCTGCGCGGCCGTTAGGGCGGGCAGACTGGCCCGGGTGCGGATCTGATTCACCAGCGGCAGCGCTTCGGCGGCCCGGCCCAAGCGGATGAGCGCCTCGGCCTTCATCATCAGTACGTCGGCGTACCGGAACAGCGGGAAGTCGTTGTCCTGATCGGCCAGTGTGTTGTTGATCTGAATCTGGAACTTCGCCGGGCGTACCCCCTGGTTTTGCAGGGCGCGGGTCAATGCGCTGATTTCCGGCGTGAAATTCAAATCACGCGATACGCCGTCGACGGCATCCTGGTAGACGATGGTCTTGCCATCGGGCCCCGGTTGCGGACCAGCCAGCCACATGGCCCGGCGGGCGTCGACTGCGGGGAACGTGCTGTAAAAATCCGCGTACGTGCAGAAGCCGTTCCAGGGACTATTGCCCAACTGGTAATAGCTCTGCTGGGCGTAGTGCAAGGCCCGCATGTGGAAGTTCATGCCGCCCGCGAGTACCTTGTCGTACGGGATGGCCATGATGACTTCCTTGCTTGATCCGTTCTGATCGTTCCGGACGGCGAAGTTGTCGAAGAAGTTCGGCAGCAGGCTGTACAGACCCGAGTTGATGACGGCATCGGTCGCGGTCAGGGCATCGGCCCAGCGGGGGGTACCCGTGTAGACCCCGGCATTCAGGTAGACCTTTGCCAAGAGTGCATTCGCAGCTCCCTGCGTAAATCTTCCGTAGGTCGCGCCACTGACGGCGTTCGTCAGGCTCGGGATGGCCGCCTTCAATTCGCTTTCTACGAACGTGAAGATCTGCTGCCGCGTACTCTGATCGGGACTACCCGCGGGCGAGTCTTCCGTGATGAGGGGTACACTACCGAACAAGTCCATCAACAGGTAGTAATAAAAGGCCCGGATGGTGCGCAGCTCGGCGATGGTCGTCTCCTTTCCTGGCGTCGTGACGTTTTCCAGGTTCGTCAGGTTCAGGTTGACGTTGGCAATGCCGCTGTAGCAGAAGTTCCAGGAACCGTTGATGGCCCCGGGGTTCAGGGGCGTCCAGCTATGCCGGGCCAGGTTTTGCCAGGCCCCGTCGTCGAACCAGTCCGGTCCCCGAGTCGGGACGACCAGTTCATCGGAAGATACTTCCTGCATGTTGAACACGTCGCCGTTGTACCCCCGCAGACCGGCGTAGGCCGAACCGATGACGGCGTTCAATTCCGCTGGGGTACTGGGGAAATTATCGCCGGAGGCCCGGTCGTAGACTTCCGAGTCCAGGTTCATGCAAGACTGCCCGAGCAGAAGCGTTCCCACGAGGAAGCTTCCGGAAATGACTCGTCGTGCGTTCATAGGTGTTTTGATGAATGACATACGAAATGACAAGTTTAGAACGTGAACGAAACCCCGAGGATGAACGAACGCGTGCGCGGGTAGTACGTCACGGGATCAATCCCGGGCGAAAGTTGTTCGCCCGTATCCGCCCCGCCGTAGATGTCACGCACGGCACCGGTCCGCACTTCCGGGTCGGCACCGCGGTACTTCGTCAGCACGAACAGGTTCTGTCCGGCCAGATAAACCTGCGCCCGCTGCACAATGTTTCCGATGGCCGGAATATTGTAGCTCAGGCGGAAGTTGTTCAGACGCGCAAATGAGCCGTCTTCGAGCCAGAGGTCCGACCACTGCGGCTGCACGCCCTGACCGATACCCGACGTGAAGGCCTGCCGCACGACGTTTTCGCCAGGGAAGCGGTTCGGGTTGGCGAAGTAGATGAACGGCCCGTTGGCGATTTTCTGCCCGAGCGAACCGTTGATGAGGAACGTCAGGTCGAAGCGCTTGTAGGTGAAGTTGTTCGTCCAGCCGAACACGAGGTCGGGCTGCGCGTCGCCGAGGTAGGTCCGGTCGCCGCCCGTTGATTCGATTTTCCCATTGCCGTCGATGTCTTCGTAGAGGTATTCACCTTTGTCGTTGAAACCGACGAACCGCGGGCCGTAGAACGTACCGATCGGGTACCCTTCCTGCAATACGATGGGTTGAGCAATCCCGCCCTGACCGCTGTTGAAGCCGCCGTAGAGCAGCGGGTTCGTCGTGTTGTAGGTAAAGATGTCGTTGCTCAGCGAAGTCACTTTGTTGACGTTCCGGCTCAGGGCCAGGTTGGTCCGCCACTGGAAGTTCTCCTTGTCAACGGCCAGGTAGTCGAGTTGGAGTTCAACGCCCCGGTTGCTCATCCGACCGACGTTGGCAAACAGACTGTTCGATACGGCCGTCAGGTTCTGCGACCCGTACCGCTGCCCGATGGCAATCGGGTAGTTGAAGAGTAGGTCGCGCGTTTGCTTGTCGTAGTACTCAACCGAACCCGTCAGGCGGTTTTTCAGGAAACCGAAGTCAATGCCGACGTTGAGCATCCCCGACGTTTCCCACCGCAGGTCGGGGTTGGCGTTCTGCGAGTAGAAATACGCCGTCTGGAAACCACCATTCGTGTAGTACGAACCCTGCGGACCGTAGAGCAGGCGGGCGGCGTAATCGCCGATGCCGTCCTGGTTCCCCGTCACGCCGTAGCCCACGCGCAGTTTCAATTCGCTGAACGCACCCGCACTCTTCATGAAATCTTCCTGAATGATGCGCCAGCCCGCCGATACCGAGGGGAAGAAACCCCAGCGGTTGGCGCTACCAAACCGCGACGATCCGTCGCGACGGACGTTGGCCGTGAAGAGGTACTTGTCGTCGAAGCTGTAGTTGATGCGGCCCAGCAACCCGACCAGGATCGACTCGCCCCGGTACGATCCCACGGTGCGGTTGGTCGAATTGTCCGGGTTTTCGTTCCCGGCCCCGAGGTTGTTGTACGAGAACGCATCAGGGAAGTTGGCGTTACCCGCGCTGAAGCCTTCGTTCGAAAGTTTCTGGTAGGTGTGTCCGGCCACCAGATCAAGGCGGCTCTTGCCGAAGACTTTGTTGTAACTGAGCGTTGTCTCGATGAGGCGGTCGAGTACCTGCCGGGTCGAGCGGTTCCCAGTCGAGCGCGTGTTGCCGAAGCCGGTGAACGTCGTCGGAATGAAGAATCCGCGGATTTCGTCGTACTCACTCAATGAACCGTTGACGCCCACGCGCAGGCCGGGCAGCAGTTCGTAAAACGCCTTCGCGTTGAAGAGGGTCTGCTTTTCGCGGCCCTCGTTGGTAATCTGATTCACGCGTGCGACCGGGTTGTCGTTTTCAAACAGGTTGAATGCCTGGAAGTACGTGCCGTCGGGGTTGAAAATCGGGCGCGTCGGATTGACGCGCATCGCCGAACGGAAGGCGCTGTAATCGGCAAATCGCTTGTTGTTGGTCTGGTGCGAAAGCAGGATTTGGATTTCCAGCTTGTCGTTGAGGGCCTTCTGCACCAGGTTCAGGCGCGTGTTCAGGCGGTTGAAGCCCGAGTTGACGACGATGCCCGGCTGATCCAGGTATACCACCGACCCGCGATAGCTGAACTTGTCGGTACCGCCGCTCACCCCAATCGAGTGGTTCTGGGCCAGGGCCGTCCGCGTGATTTCGTCGAACCAGTTCGTCCGCGCGCCAAAATCCAGACCGGTGTTCCCGGTCTGGGCCAGGCGGTCGGCGTACTCGTCGGGTGTCAGGAACGGCGGGCGCCGTACTTCGTTCTCTGCCGACACAAAGCCGCTGTAATCGACCGTCGTCCGGCCCGCGGTTCCTTTTTTCGTGGTGATGATGATGACGCCGTTGGCCCCGCGCGATCCGTAGATGGCTGCCGAGGAAGCATCTTTCAGCACATCGACGCTCTGGATGTCTTCCGGGGCGACGCTGTTGAGCGAAGCGCCCAGTACCCCGTCGATGACGATGAGCGGTTCGGCATTGGCCGACAGCGAAGAGGTACCGCGCAGGCGAATGACGGGCCGACCGTTGGCCGGGTCGCTGTTCGGGGCGCTGATGACCAGACCGGCCACCTTGCCCTGGACCGCCGAAATGGGGTTGTTGAGTACCCCGGCGTTAAAGTCCTTCGCGGCGATCGTGGTGGTGGCTCCGGTGACGTCAGCCTTGCGCTGCACCCCGTACCCGACAACGACGACTTCCGAAAGGGCCTTGGCATCGGGCTGGAGCGCGACGTTGATGGTGGTTTGCGAACCGACCGTCACGTCCTGCGAGACCAGGCCGATGAACGAAAAGCGCAGCACGTCGCTGGCTCCGACGCTGAGGCGGTACGTCCCGTTGGCGTCGGTTTGGGTACCGCGGGTCGTCCCCACGACTTGCACCGATACCCCCGGCAGGGCCGAATTGTCCTCCGCCGAGGTGACCGTACCCGTCACGGTTCGGTCCTGCGCCTGCGCGGCGACCGAAAGCAGCAGCACGGCCACCAGAAACAGCCCGGAAAGTAGCCTGTTTCCTGCCGCGCGGGTGATGTTTCCGCATTGGCGGAACAGCACGTACGAATGTTTCATCATAGGTTATGGTTTGGAAAAGTTTTGGATTGGATTACGTGAATGGCCGGGTTGAAAAAGCGTTTTGGCAGGTAAGGCAACCCGTTTGGAACTCACTGAGATGAAGTTCAGTAACGGTTGCATCCGGCCCGAAACGACAGATGATTCCCTTCCCATTGGGCAAATTACAAGAAAAAGTTTTTTTAATGCAATGTACTTCAATCCTGTGCAAACGACAGGGCCGGATAGAATGCCATCAGTTTAGGCAAAAAAAAGAGAAATACGTCTTCACTATCAATTGCTTATCTATTCAGAATGGCTTTTCCGTTTTTTGCAAGATTCTTCTAAAAAGTCAATTGTTCGCTCGAATAATAAAAAAATAGTGCAAGGTTTTGCAAAGGCACTGGGGTAGGTTCCGACTTGTTTGCATTTATTTGCATCAGCCCTCACCCTCCAGGTCATGTTAAAAGAAGAACGTCATCACCGCATTCTCGACCGCCTCAGTGCTGACAAGCGCGTCTCGCTCGTCGGCTTAAGCAAGGACCTGAATGTTTCGTACGATAGCATTCGTCGGGACGTCATCGAACTGGCCGAACGAGGGCTTTTGCGGAAGGTACACGGCGGGGCCATCACGAACGCCCACCTGCCGATGAAGGTGCGCCAGAAACTGGGCATTCCCAACGAAGAATTCGCCACGCTGGCCCGCAAGGCCGTTTCGCTGCTTCGCAATGGCCAGACCGTTTTGATGGACGGCGGCACGACCCCGCTCTACCTCATCGAGCACTTCCCGAAGGACCTCGAACTGACCATTGTCACGAATAACCTTCCCCTGGCGACGGCACTCGTGCAGCATCCGAAAATTGAAGTCGTTTTACTCGGCGGTAGTTTTTACAAACCCTACCAGATTTCGACGGGCCAGGTGGTACTCGATCAGCTCCAGTCGCTGCGCGTGGACTGGTACTTCCTCGGCGCGGTGGGCATCGACGCTGAGGAAGGCCTGAGCGTGCGGTACTACGAGGAATCGCTGCTGAAACGCCAGATGATGAGCTACGCCCGCCGGGTCGTGACTTGCGTAACGCAGGAAAAACTCGACAACCCCGCCCCCTGCCGCATTTGCGGACTGGAAGACCTCAGTGTACTGGTCACGCCCCTCGAACCCGACGCGCCCGAACTGGCCGGATACCGGGTTCGCAACGTGGAAATCTACTGATTCGTCGGCGGTTTGACCGGTGGGGATTATTTTTGCAGAATGACCTCCGCAGCCGACCGACTTCGCCCCGCGCCCGCCGTTTCGCCCGACTTGCTGGCGCAACTGGGTACCCAACTCGACGGGGAATTTTACACCGATTCGACCCAGCGCACGCTCTACGCCACCGACGCCTCGGCTTACCGCGAGGTACCCCTGGCCGTGGCCGTTCCGCGCACGCAGGCGGATTTGAAGCGGCTGATTGAGTTTGCCCGCGAGCACCGGACGTCGCTGATTCCGCGCACGGCGGGTACCTCGCTGGCTGGGCAGGTGGTCGGGCCGGGCGTCGTGGTCGACGTCTCGAAGCACTTTACCGAGATTCTGGAGCTGAACGTCGAGGAGCGCTGGGTACGCGTCCAGCCGGGCGTCGTGCGCGACGAGCTGAACAAGTACCTCAAACCCTTCGGATTGCTCTTCGGGCCGGAAACCAGTACCGCCAACCGGGCCATGATCGGCGGGATGGTCGGCAACAATTCCTGCGGCTCGAACTCGGTCGTGTACGGCTCGACGCGCGAGCATTTACTCGAAGCGAAGGCGCTGCTGGCCGATGGTTCGGAAGCTATTTTTCGGGCCGAAGTGGGCATTCCCTCCGCCGATGCCTCGCCCCTGCTGCGGAGCGTGTACCAGACCACGTTCGGACTCTTGAGTGACCCCGAAACCCAGGCCGAAATCCGTCGCAATTTCCCGAAACCTTCCGTCGAACGGCGCAACACGGGTTACGCGCTCGATCTGCTCATCAACGCCCAACCTTTCACGCCGGGCGGTGCGCCGTTCAATTTCTGCCAGCTCATTGCCGGTTCGGAGGGTACCCTTTGCTTTCTGACCGAGTTGAAGATCAATCTGGTACCCCTGCCGCCGAAGGAAGTCGGGCTGATCTGCGTGCATTTCCACAGCATCGACGAAGCCCTGCGGGCGAACATCCTCGCCATGCGCCACCGGCCTTCGGCGAGCGAACTCATCGACCACTACATCCTCGAATGCACGAAGGAAAACAGCGAGCAGCAGAAGAATCGGTTTTTCGTCCAGGGTGATCCGGGCGCGATTCTCGTGATTGAATTTGCGCGGGAAACCCGCGAGGAGGTACTCACCCTGGCCGCCGCGCTCGAATCCGACTTGCGCGCCGCCGGGCTGGGGTACCACTTCCCGATTCTGTTTGGCGAGGACACCACCAAAATCTGGACGCTCCGCAAGGCGGGCCTCGGGCTGCTGGCCAACCTGCCCGGCGACGAAAAAGCCGTGGCCGTCATCGAAGATACGGCGGTGGACATCGAGGACTTGCCCCAGTACATCCGCGAGTTCAACAAGATTCTCGATCGTCACGGCATGAGTTCGGTGCACTACGCCCACGCCGGGTCGGGCGAGCTGCACCTGCGGCCCATCATCAACCTGAAGACCGAGGAAGGTAACCAGCAGTTCCGGCTCATCGCCGAGGAAATCGCCAAACTCGTCAAAAAATACGACGGCTCGCTCTCGGGTGAGCACGGCGACGGGCGGCTGCGCGGCGAATTCATCTCACAGATGGTTGGGCCGAAAAACTACGCGCTCATGCGCGCCATCAAGCGGACCTGGGACCCGGACGGCATTTTCAACCCCGGTAAAATCATTGACACGCCGCCGATGCACACCTCGCTGCGGTACACGCCGGGGCAGCAGACGCCGGAGTTCGCGACGCAGTTTCGATTTCCCGGTCAGAACATCCTCCAGCACGCCGAGCAGTGCAACGGCTCGGGCGACTGCCGCAAGACGCACCGCAGCACGGGCGGCACGATGTGCCCGAGTTACATGGTCACGCGCGAGGAAAAAGATACGACCCGCGGCCGGGCCAACATCCTGCGCGAAATGCTGACCCGCTCGGAGGGCCCCAACCGCTTCGACCACGAGGAAATCAAGGAGGTGATGGACCTATGCCTGCTCTGCAAAGGCTGCAAGGCCGAATGCCCGAGCAACGTCGACGTAGCGAAGCTCAAGATGGAATTTCTCTACCAGTACCAAAAAGAAAACGGGGTACCCCTGCGGAGCCGGTTGGTCGGGAATTTCGCGAAACTCTCGGGCCTGGCGAGCTACGTACCCTGGGCCTACAACTTCGTCTTCGGTACCCCCGCCCTGCGCCGCGCCGCCAGTCGCCTCGTCGGCTTCCACCCCGACCGAACCCTGCCGTTGCTATCGAAGCAGACACTGCGGAGGTGGATGAGGAGTAGGCAGTTGGCAGTAGGCAGTAAGCAGAAAAAAATGAATTCACTGCCTACTGCCACTGCCAACTGCAAACTGTACCTCTTCGCCGACGAATTCACCAACTTCAACGACGCCGAAATTGGGCGGAAGGCCGTCGAATTGCTGGAGCGGCTGGGCTACGAAGTGATTCTACCCAAGCACACCGATTCGGGCCGGGCGTACCTCTCGAAGGGTATGCTCGACGAGGCCCGCAAGCTGGCGAATCGAAACGTGGAATTGCTCCGCGACCTGATTTCCGAAGGTACCCCGCTCGTCGGCATCGAGCCCTCGGCCATCCTGACCTTCCGCGACGAGTACCCGGATCTCGTCACGCCCGACCTGCTTGACGCCGCCCGGCGCATCGCGCCGCACGCGCTGACGTTCGAGGAATTTCTGGCTCGCGAAGTCGACGCGGGGCGCATCAAAAAAGAATCGTTCACGACCGAAAAACGACTCATCAAGCTCCACGGTCACTGCCAGCAGAAGGCGGTGAGTAGTCTGGTACCCTCGAAGAAGATTTTGTCGCTGCCCGAAAACTACACCGTCCAGCTCATCCCGAGCGGTTGCTGCGGCATGGCCGGGAGTTTCGGGTACGAAGCCGAGCACTACGACTTGTCGATGAAAGTGGGCGAGTTGGTCCTCTTCCCAACCGTCCGCGAACAGCCCGCCGAAGTACTCATCGCGGCGGCGGGTACCAGTTGCCGCCACCAAATTCACGACGGTACCGGGCGAAGGGCGCTGCACCCGGCGGAGATTCTGTTTGAAGCATTGGTCTGAACCGCAGATTTACGCGGATTTCTGCGATTACGCAGAAAAAAATAATTCTCTGCGTAATCGCAGAAATCCGCGTAAATCTGCGGTTCAGACAAAAGACTAGAATGGAACACTTCGCCCTCTTCGACGCGCACGACCGCCCGCTCCACCGCACGAAACCCCGCCCCGACGTGCACCGCGACGGCGACTGGCACCGGGCGGCGCAGGTGTTCGTGCAGAACGAACGCGGCGAATTGCTCTGCCACCGCCGCCACCCGGCCAAAGACCTTCACGCCGATTTGTGGGATGCCTGCGTCGCCGGGCACGTGGGGGTGGACGAGAGTTACGAAGCCTGCGCCGTGCGCGAGGTGTTCGAGGAAATCGGCGTGGTGATTCAACCCGGTGAATTGACCTGGCTACGTTACCAGTCGGTCGTCGGCAGCGATGCGGCGAAGGGCTTGCGCGACCGGGAGCATACCACGGTTTTTTTGTGGCGGACAGCCCTGCCGATCGGCGCTTTCACGCCGCAAGCCACCGAAATCAGTGAATTGGCGTACCTCACCCCCGCCGACATTCGTCGCGATTTGCGCAGCGAACGACCGGCTCGCCGGTTTATTCCGCTTCCCGATCACTACGAAACCAGCCTTGACCGCATCGAAGAATTGGCCGTTCCCTCAAGAAATTGAAAATCAGGTACCCGCTCACTTGACGTTTTCAGGAATCGCCTTACTTTTGCCGTCCGTTCCACAACCGCACAACGTCCCATGTACCTGTTCAGCACCCCCATCACGATGATCGTGATCGTCCGAGAGGACGGGCGTGCTGAGTATGGACGAAGTTCCCGACGGTAACTTCACTCTGTTCCCTCCGCTGCCCGGCTCCTCGAAAGCCGGGCTTTTTGTTTTTCATCCGTTCCCAGTCCACCCCATGAAAAAGCTATTCAACCTGTTCAGTCTGGCCCTAAGCGGCCACGAAACCAATTTTACGTCGGGCAGCATCAACCGCGCCCTGTTTCTGCTTTCGGTACCGATGGTACTCGAAATGGTGATGGAATCGCTGTTTACGGTCGTCGACGTATTTTTCGTCGCGCAGGTCGGTACCGAAGCGCTGGCGACCGTCGCCCTGACCGAATCGGTGCTGACGTTGGTGTACTCCATCGCCATCGGCTTGAGTACCGCCGCCACGGCGCTCATCGCCCGGCGCGTCGGCGAGGGTACCCCCGAAGTAGCCAGCCGGACGGCGGCGCAGGTGGTACTCGTTTCGCTCGGCATTGCCCTGGTGATGGGTACCCTCGGCGTGGTGTTTGCCGAAACCATTCTGCGCGTGATGGGCGGTAGCGAATCGGTCGTGGCGCATGGCTCGGGTTTTACGCGACTGATGTTTGCCAGCGCCCCGGCTATTGTGCTGCTGCACACGCTGAGCGGCATTCTGCGCGGGGCGGGCAACGCCTCAGTCGCGATGCGCTCGCTCTGGCTGGCCAACGGCGTCAACATCGTGCTGGACCCGCTGTTCATTTTCGGGCTGTCGTTCGTCCCCGCGCTGGGCGTGACGGGCGCGGCGGTGGCCACGACGCTGGGCCGGACGCTGGGGGTACTCTACCAACTCCGGGCACTGACGAGTGGTACTACCGTCGTTCAGCTACGACTTGCCGACTTCCGGCCTGATTTTGAAGCGATTCGAAAGTTGCTGGAAATCGCCGCGGGCGGTACCCTCCAGTTCCTGATTTCTTCGGCGAGCTGGATTTTTCTGACGCGAATTCTTTCGTCGTTCGGGCCGGACGTCGTGGCCGGGTACACCATCGCGATTCGGATGATCGTGTTCACGATTCTGCCGTCCTGGGGCATGGCCAATGCCGCCGCGACGCTCGTGGGCCAGAACCTCGGCGCCCGGCAACCCGACCGCGCCGAGACCTCGGTCTGGCGGGCCTCGTTTCTAAACATGCTGTTCATGGCGGCGGTTGGCGCACTGTTTTTCGCCTTCGCCCGGCCGCTCGTCGGCTCGTTCAATTCGCAGCCGGATGTCGTCGCGACGGGCATCGAGTGCCTGAAAATCATCTGCCTGGGCTACGTCTTTTTCGCCTACGGGATGGTCATCAGCCAAGCGCTCAACGGCGCGGGCGACACCCGCACACCGACGATTCTAAATTTAATCTGCTTCTGGGCCGTCGAGATTCCGCTGGCCTACGCCCTGGCCCGCTCGCTCGGCTGGGGACCAACGGGCGTTTTCATCGCCGTTGCCCTGAGTGAATCACTGCTGGCCGTCGTGGCGATTGGGGTGTTTCGTCGGGGTGGATGGAAGCGGGTGGCAGTTTGATAAATGCAGTTGAATGCACTATTCAATGAGCAATGCTCACTGAATAGTGCATTCAAAAATCGAAGGTGCTACGCCTCCACCAGCATCGCGCCGTAGGAGTACCCCCCGCCGAAGGTCGTGACGACGATGCGGTCGCCCCGCTGGAAGCGAGCCTTGTTTTCGTTCAGGCCGATGGCGCAACCGGCGCAGCCCGTATTGCCGAGGTACTGGATGTTGGAAAGGAGTTTTTCCATCGGCAGTTCCAGTTCCTCCATCACCTTTTTGCTGATGCGGAAATTGGCTTGGTGCGGCAGCACGTAGGTGGCGTCGCAGACGCAGAGTTGGTTACGTTCAAGGATTTGCCGGGTGGCTTTGGGCATGTACGTCACGGCGTTGAGAAACACGTCGCGGCCATTGGGCATGAACATGCCGCCGTCGATGGGTCGGAGCATCACGCCGTCGAGGGCTTTGCCCGCCGTGGCCGCACCGCCCGTGAGGATGTCCACAATTTTCAAATCGGTCTCGGCAAAACGTGTGTCGGAAACGACAAGCGCCGCGGCCCCGTCACCCCAGAGGTGGCCGGAGACTTTATCGTCGTCCTTGGCGTAGGCGGTGTTGTGGTCCGATACGATGACCAGCGCCCGCCGGGCTTTGCGCATCGCGAAGTACCCTTCGACGGTTTCCAGCGCGTTCAGGAACGAGGAACAAGCCGTTGAAATGGAAACGACCGGAATGTCGGGTACCCCGATTTCAGCCTGGGCGGCGTGGGCGAGCGAAACGATGGTATCGTACGGCGTGTAGGTCGCGCCGACGATCAAGTCAATTTCAGCAAGGGCAAAAGGCGACTCGGTGACGACCCGGCGTACGGCCTCCAGGGCCATCGTCGTCGTGTTTTCACCCGGTCCGGCTTTGCGGCGCTCCCGAATACCCGTGCGTTCGACGATCCACTCGTCGCCCAGCCCGTTGAGTTCAGTAAAGTATGCGTTGGAAACGACCTGCTCGGGAAGATAGTGGCTGATGGCGTTGATGAACATGCCCTTAAATTGTACTATGCCGCGGTTTTTTGCATTATGCAAAGCAGGTTAATTTTACCAAGGGCAACAAACCTTCCGCGGAATATTCTAAAAATGCCTTTTCTAAATGCCAATTCGTCGGTAAAAGTCGAATAATTTCGCGGCTTCACCCTGCCAGTGGTACCCCTGCTCGACGGCCCGACGACCGTTTCGACCCATCCGTACCGCTTCGTCCGGATGGTCCAGTAGTCGTTTCAAAACCCGCGCCACGGCCCGCGCGTCCGTCGCGTCGAGGCAGTAGCCGCAGACGTTCGGCTCGACTACGGCGCGGTACAGCGGAAAATCGGACGTGACGACGGGCAAGCCCAGCGCGAGGTACTCAAACAATTTCGTCGGGTACGATTGCGGGTAGTCGCCCACGGGTCGGAGCAGCGCCAGCCCCGCCCGGCAGCGGTGCGCCGTGGCGAAGGTTTCGGCGGCGGGTTTGGGGCCGTGAAAAACGAGGTGTTCGCGAACGGCGGGGTACCCCGGCAGGGCGTAAAGTTCGTCCCAGGACTGCAAATCGAATCCCGGCGCACCGAACAGGTGCACGCGCAACGCCGGGTATTCGGGCGCGAGCAGGGCAACGGCTTCCATCAGCACGTCGAGGCAGCGGCTCTGGCTGAGCTGACCGAGGTAGTAAAATTCGGGCGGACCGTTCGGATCGACAAGCTGAAAAGGAATCGTTTCAAGGCGCGGAAAATTGAAGATGACTTCGTGCGGCTTCGCCAACTCCGCGTACGCCGAGCGGTACCCGGCCTCGGCCAGGATCAGGTACGCGTGCCGCCGGGCCAGCCGGTCAAACCAGCCGAAAAACGTCTGGAAGAGCAGGCCGTTGTTACGCGTCCGGTGCGGGAGTTGGCGGAAGAGGTTTTCGTAGACGTCGTAAACGACCACCGTTCCAAACAGAAATTTCAGCAAAAACGCCACTGGCAGGCATTCGGGTACGTGCACGTGCACCAGCCGGGGCCGCAGGCGAAGTACCCGGATCAGTACCTGCGGGTGCACGAGCAGAAGTCGTTTCCAGAGTTGGGGAAAAAAGGGTACTTCGACGAATTGAACGCCGTCGGGACGATTTATGGAGGGCACCCGCGTGACCAGTGCTGTGGTTGAGTACCGCTCGGCGGTCGTAGCGGCGATTTTCCGAATCATCCGCGTGTCGTCGCCGCGGTGGACGGTACTCAGGTGCAGGACCAGCGGCGGTTTCATTCTAAAAAATTCGGATGCCACTCCACGCCGGTTGGGGAAGAATCGATTCAGGTGGTCAGCCCGGAGTGGGCGGGCGAAGGTATAAATTCAGCGCGAACCCCGGAACGAATCGCCGTCGGGTCGCCGTTTCTCCAACACGTTGTTCCTACTTTTTGGACGAATCGGGTATCTTTGTTGTCCTTTACCACGACCGAACACCTTGAAAATGAAACGTACGATTGGGCTGTTGGCCGTCGCCCTCTGGCTGGGGCTGAATGGCTGTCAGAAGTCGAAGCAGGAAGTCGAAGCCGTCACCAACCAGGCCGAGTACCTGCGGCAGGCCGAAGACAAACTCACCGAAATTATCATCCACGACATTTTCTCGCCGCCGGTCGCCTCCCGGATTTACGCCTACTCGCACCTGGCGGCGTACGAAGCACTGCTCCCCGCCTACCCCACCTACCAAAGCATGGCCGGGCAACTGCGCGACTTCAAGCCAAGTCCCCAACCCGAAGCCGGTACTGAAACCGAAATCAGCTACCCGCTGGCGAGTCTGCGGGCGTACCTGACCGTCGGGCGGCAGTGGACGTTTTCCACCGACGTGCTCGACGCGTACGAGGGAGAACTCTACGGGAAATTTGAGGAAACGCTCCCCGGCGAAGTGTACGAGCGCTCGATGGCCTACGGGGAGGCCGTGGGCAAGCACGTCATCGCGTATTCGATGACCGACAACTACAAGCAGACGCGCGGTTTCAAACACACCGTCACGAGCGCTACCGGCTCGTGGGTACCCACCCCGCCCGCGTACTTGGACGCTGTCGAACCCCGCTGGCGGACGATTCGCTCGTTTACCCTCGACTCAGCGGCGCAGTTTTCGCCACCGGCCCCGCCCGCCTTTGACCTGACCAAGACCAGCCCGTTTTACAAAGAATTGGTGCACGTTTACGAAACGGGCAAAAACCTGAACGAAGAACAACGCGAGATTGCCAATTTCTGGGATTGCAATCCCTTCAAAATGAACGTGCAGGGCCACGCCATGTTTGCCACGAAAAAACTCTCGCCCGGCGGGCATTGGATGAGCATCGTGGGATTGGTGACGCGGGAGAAGAAAGCCGATTTCATGCAAACCGCCGAGGCATACCTGCTGACCTCGGTGGCACTCTTCGACGGCTTCATTTCGTGCTGGGACGAAAAGTACCGCAGCAACCGCGTCCGGCCCGAATCGGTCATCAACGCCCACCTCGACAAAGACTGGTTGCCGCTGCTGCAAACGCCGCCGTTCCCGGAGTACACCTCGGGCCATTCGGTCATCTCAGCGGCTTCGTCGCTGGCGCTGACTTCGTTGTTTGGCGACAATTGTGCCTTTGCCGATTCGTCGGAGGTGGCGTATGGCCTACCCGTGCGGAAATTTCCCTCATTCAAAGCCGCTGCGCAGGAAGCGGCCATCAGTCGGTTGTACGGTGGCATTCACTACCAGTCGGCCATTGAAAATGGATTCGAAGAAGGTACCCGGGTCGGCGAGTGGGTACTCTCAAAAGTCAAAACCCGCAAGACAGCCATTGCAATGAGCCGTGAGCAATAACCAGTTATCAATGACCATTGACCAATTTCAAATTCTTACTTGATCAATGGTCATTGATAACTGGTTATTGAAACACGAAACGGCCCCAGGCAGTGCTGCCTGGGGCCGTTTCGTGTTTCGGTGGGTGTTAGTTCAGGGCCAGTTGGCGCGTGGGTTGCGCCGTGCTCAGCGTGACTTCTTTGGCCGAGGTCACTTCGCCATCGCTGACTTCGAATCGGTAGGTACCGTCGCCGAGTTGGCGGAGGTCAAACTTTTTCAGGAAGCGGTCGCTGTTTTTGCTGACGGTTTCCTGGTAAATGATCTGACCTTTGCCGTCCCGCAGCGTGACCCACATGCGTTTATTGTTCGACTTGGTCAGGATCAGGTTCACTTTACCTGCTTCTTTGGTGCGGAAGGTCAGGAGCTGGTAGCTGGCTTTGGCTGGGGCACCGGCGGGGTCGTTAGCGGGCGTGGCAGCAACCGAGGTGAGACCGAGGGTCAGAGCGACGACGAGGGCTTTGAGGGAAACTTGAATGGCTTTCATGGCTTTTGTAATTGAAGGTTGACTGGTTGAAAACGAACTTTTGTTTTTCTGGCTTTTATGGGAACCGCAGGTGGCGTTTCCGGCTGATTGATGCGTCAAAGGTGGCGGATAAGAGCAGTACTATGCAATGCAAAGTAGTTTGGATGGCACGATAGCTTTACGAGTGGTGAATGCGTCTGATTCGCTCGAATTCCGTCCGTTTGACGAGTCAAAGTTGTCGCAAGGATGCCTGATCCTCAGCGGGAGTTGCACCGAACCGGCTCTTTTTCGGCCTGAACCGGATGAAAGGCGGATTTGATTGGATGAAAGGAAATTCGGGTTGCCTGCCGAACAGCATTGCCAAAACTCGACGTACCCGTACCTTCACCCTGCTGTTATCCACCCCATGAAGTTTGTTCGCCTCCTCGGCTGGGTACTCCTGACGGTACTCGGCCTTCTGCTCGTTCTGGCAGCGGTCAGTCTGGCTCCCGTCGACCGCACGCCGTACACCGAAACCGACGCGTACCGCCAGACGCAGGCTGCTTTTCAACGTCTGAAGCAAACCACGCCGCCCGTCGCCCCCGGTCAGCCGCTGCGGGCGGGCTGGGCGCGTGTGAACCTAACGCCCCCGCAGCCCGGCCCGACGGGCGGCTACGGCGTCCGGCGCGGGGCCGATTACACGTCCGTGCACGATTCGGTATTTGTCCGGGCCCTCGTGTTCGACAACGGGCTGACGCGCGCCGCGCTGGTCAGCGCCGATTTGCTGATTATTCCGCCGACCGTGACCGCCCGGTTGCGGGCAGTACTCCCAACTATTGGTTTCACGCTCGACCGCACCTACCTCGGCGCGACGCACACGCACAACAGCATCGGGGGTTGGGGCGAGAAACTCGGGGGCGAAGTGATGGCGGGCGATTTTGATCCGAAGCAAGTCGACTTCATCGTCGAACGCATCGTCCGGGCCATCGACGCGGCGCAAAAACAGCTTTCGCCCATCCGCCTCGGCTTCGACCAAGTGTACCAAGCCGACATGGTACGCAACCGCATCTGGGGCAACGCGGGTACCCTCGACCCCTTCATTCGGCTGCTGAAACTCGAAAACGCCGCGGGTCAGACGGCTCTGCTCTGCACCTACGCCGCCCACGCGACGCTGCTGGAAGACCGGAATCTGGCCCTCTCCCGCGATTACCCCGGCGCGCTGGTCGATTCGCTCGAACGGCAATCGGTCGATTTCGCGCTGTTCCAGGCCGGGGCCGTTGGGTCGATGGGGCCGCTCAGCGAGGGCAAAGACGACTGGGAACGGGTACGCAACGAAGCCCTCGGCCTGCAACTCGAAATTCAGCGGGTACTGCCCCAAATCAAAACGCGCCCCGACAGTACCCTCGCCATCGTCTCGCTGCCGCTGGCGTTGCGTGAATCGCAATTCCGCATCAGCGAAGACTGGCGGCTGCGGCCCTGGGTTTGGAGCTGGCTCTTCGGCGAAGCGTCCGCTGAATTGAAAGCGTTACGCGTGGGCGAGGTACTCTTCCTTGGCCTACCCTGCGATTATTCGGGCGAACTGGTGGCCGAGTACGAGCGCTTCGCCCGGCAACGGGGTTTGCGGCTGGTCATCACGAGTTTCAACGGCGGGTACATCGGCTACATCACGCCCGACGGAAACTACGACCGCTACAGCTACGAAACCCGCGATATGAACTGGTTCGGGCCGGGCAATGCCGGGTACCTCGGCGAGTTCATGCGGAAGCTCATCACGTTGCTTTCGTGACCAGCGCCGGGTTTGGACCAACCCCCGTTTGTCGCTAACTTGCGACCCGGTTGGCAACCTGATTGAAACACCGTTCCGACCGACTTCACAACGAGCTTAACCATGCTGATTACCGCCTACCTCCCCTCCGATTACCTGCCCATCGTGGTGCAGTTGCTGGCCGCCCTGGGGTTCATCGTCACGACGATGCTCGTGACCCACCTCGTGACGGGTCGCCGCCGGAAACAACTCGACAAAAAAGAAGACGCCTGGGAATGCGGCATCCCGCCCCAGGGCGACGCCCGCACGCCGATTTCAGTTAAGTACTTCCTGACGGCTATCCTGTTCGTGCTGTTCGACGTCGAAATCATTTTCATGTACCCCTGGGCGGTCAATTTCAAGACGCTCGGTACCCAGGGTTTCGTCTGGATGCTCATCTTCATGGCGACTCTGCTGGCGGGTTTCTACTACGTCATCCGCAAGGGCGTCCTGAAGTGGGACCAGGATTGAAAATGAAAAATTGGGAATGAAAAATTAAGAATTTGCGGCGAAACCATGCGGGTATGCCCGTTGTTTCATCGGTAGTCAAATTCAGCTTTTCATCTCGACTCTCGATTCAATGAGCAATAAACAAATCAAGTTGGTCGAAGCACCCGAAGGCCACGCCGGTGCCGGGTTTTTCGCCACATCGTTCGAGAAAGTCATCGGGTTGGCCCGTGCCAACTCGCTCTGGCCGTTGCCCTTCGCCACCTCCTGCTGCGGCATCGAGTTCATGGCCACGATGGGTTCGCACTACGATCTGGCCCGGTTCGGCTCAGAGCGCCCGAGCTTCTCACCGCGCCAGTCGGACATGCTCCTCGTGATGGGGACCATCGCCAAGAAAATGGCCCCCGTCGTGCGGCAGACGTACCTGATGATGGCCGAGCCGCGCTGGGTCATTGCCGTGGGAGCCTGCGCTACCTCGGGCGGGATTTTCGATACGTACTCGGTCCTCCAGGGCATTGACCGGATCATCCCCGTCGACGTATACGTACCCGGCTGCCCGCCGCGCCCGGAGCAGATTCTCGACGGCATCCTGGAGTTGCAGGAAATGGTCAAAAACGAGCCCCTGCGCCGCCGTCACTCCCCCGAGTACGCCGCGCTGCTCGAATCGTACGCAATTCAGTGATGAGGAGGTAGGAGATAGAAGGTAGGATGAAACAATTGGTAAAGAAAGATTTCACCCTACCTCCTACCTCCTATCTCCTGAAGCCTACCACCAGATGATTACCAACCAGGACCTTGCCGACGATTTGCTGCGGCAGTTTGGGGAAGAAAAAATAGCCGGTTTTCAGGAAAATTACGGACTGCTCAGCGTCTTCACCGACGTAGCGTACTTCCGGGATGTTTTGACGTACCTGCGTGACCACCCGACGTTCCAATTTAATTTTCTTTCCGACCTCACCGGTATTCATTTCCCCGAAGCGAAGGGCCAGGAACTCGGGTTGATTTACCACCTGCACAGTTGGACGAACAACGTGCGGATACTCGTCAAGTTTTTCATCCCGATCGAAAATCCGGTGGTGCCGACCATCACCGACCTCTGGCTCTGCGCCAACTGGATGGAGCGCGAGGCGTACGATTTCTTTGGGTTTCAGTTTGAAGGACACCCTAATTTGCTGCGCATCCTCAACATCGAGGAGATGGACTACTTCCCGATGCGGAAGGAATACCCCCTCGAAGACGCCACGCGGCAGGATAAAATTGATGCCCTGTTTGGGCGATAAATCGATGTTCGATGTTCGTTGCTTGGTTGCCGAACGCAGAGCGAACATTGAACATCGAGCAACGAACATCGAATCTAATGGCAGAAGAACTCAGCACCGTTGCCCCGTTTACCGACAAGCCCGTCATGGGTGCGCAGGTGGGCAACCTGGCTCTAAAAAATGGCATTCCGGTCGTCAGCGAAGACGGTCGTGAACTGACCACACTCAACCTCGGCCCGACGCACCCGGCCACGCACGGCATTTTTCAGAACATCCTGACGATGGACGGCGAGAAGATCGTCCACGGGGTACCGACCATCGGGTACATCCACCGGGCGTTCGAGAAAATCGCTGAACGGCGGCCGTTTTACCAGATTACGCCGCTCACCGACCGGATGAACTACTGCTCCAGCCCCATCAACAACATGGGCTGGTGGATGACCGTCGAGAAACTCCTCGGCGTGACGGTACCGAAGCGGGCCGAGTACATCCGGGTCATCATGATGGAGCTGGCGCGGATTTCCGACCACCTGATTTGTAACTCGATTCTGGGCGTCGACTCGGGGGCCTTTACGGGTTTTCTGTACGTCTTCCAGAAGCGCGAGGAGATTTACGAAATCTACGAGGAAGTCTGCGGCGCGCGCCTGACGACCAACATGGGCCGTATTGGCGGCATGGAGCGCGACCTCACGCCGACGGCCATTCGTAAGATTCGGGAGTTTCTGAAAAGCTTCCCACCCGTCATGCGCGAGTTTGAAGCACTGTTCAACCGTAACCGGATTTTCATGGACCGCGTCGTGGGTGTGGGCGGCATCACCGCCGAGCGGGCGATGAGCTACGGCTTCACCGGTCCGAACCTGCGGGCGGCGGGTGTCGATTACGACGTGCGGGTGATGAATCCGTACTCGTCGTACGGAGACTTTGAGTTCGACATTCCCGTCGGGCACCACGGTGATACCTACGACCGATTTATGGTGCGCAACGGCGAAATCTGGGAAAGCCTCAAAATCATCGAACAGGCCATCGAAAACCTGCCCGAAGGTCCGTTCCACGCCGATGCCCCCGAGTACTACCTGCCGCCCAAGCCGGAGGTGTACCGAAACATGGAGGCGCTGATTTACCACTTCAAAATCGTGATGGGCGAAATCGACGCACCCGTCGGTGAGGTGTACCATGCGGTCGAAGGCGGGAATGGGGAATTGGGTTTCTACCTGATTTCCGACGGCGGGCGTACGCCCTACCGCCTGAAGTTCCGGCGGCCCTGTTTCATTTTCTACCAGGCGTACCCCGAAATGTGCCAGGGTACCACGCTCTCGGACGCCATCGTGATCATGAGCAGCATGAACGTGATTGCGGGGGAATTGGACGCGTAAAACCTTCAATCGGTCTCTCATGCCTAATGAAAGCAAAAACTGGCACGAACTAGCGACCCAATCGCACTACCTGACCGCCCGCGAGATTCAGAACTCGCTGGCGGAAGGAAACTTGGTGGATGCCGAAACGGGATTGCAGGAACTGGTTGAAGCCATGTCGAGGGCAGACCGCCGAGCAGCCAAAAGCCAGTTGCTGCGCCTGATGAAACACGTCATCAAGTGGCAGACGCAACCCGCCAAGCGTTCGAGAAGCTGGCAGACCAGCATTCTGAACGCCCGTGACGAAATCCGGGACGAGCAGCAGGAGAACCCTTCCATTACGCGTGAACTTATGGAGGAAACCATGTGGGAGACTGCATTTCGCATGGCGGCACGCGAGGCAATGGCAGAGATGCAGTTGAGTAAATTGCCCATGAATACCTTGACTTGGGAAGAAGTATTCGAGAAAGATTACCTACTCCCCGAGTAATGAATGACCCGATTTCAGTTATGACCGTATCGACTTTTGAACCCATCGCCTTCACCCCCGAGCGCCTCACCCGCGCCCAGGAGTTGATTTCGCACTACCCTGAAGGCAAGCAGAAATCAGCGATTTTACCCATCCTGCACCTGGCCCAGGAGCAGTGGGGCTGGATGCCGACCGAGGTAATGGACTACGTGGCCGACCTGCTCCAGATTCAGCCCATCGAGGTGTACGAGGTGGCGACGTTTTACACCATGTTTCACGTCGAGCCGGTCGGGAAGCACGTCATCGAAATCTGCCGGACGGGGCCGTGCTGTTTGCTCGGGTACGAAAACGTTCGCGACCACCTCTGCCAGCGCTTGGGCGTGGACGTCGGCGGTACCTCGGCGGATGGCCTATTCACGGTGAAGGAAGTCGAGTGCTTAGCCGCCTGCGGCATGGGACCGGTACTCCAGATTCGCGAACAGTACCACACGCACCTGACGCCCGAGCGCGTTGACCAGATTTTAGAAGACTATCGCAATCAGTAGCGCAAACTTCAGCTTGCGACCACCACCTATGGCAAACGAACGCCTGAAAATTCTCACCGAACACGCCCACGTTCCCGGCATCGAAACCTTCGACGTCTACCGGAAGCAGGGCGGGTACTCGGCCGTTGAAAAAGCCCTGAAAACGATGACGCCCGAGGCCGTCGTCGAGGAAGTGAAAAAATCGGGCGTGCGCGGCCGCGGCGGCGCGGGCTTCCCGATGGGGATGAAGTGGAGCTTCCTGGCCAAGCCGGAAGGCGTACCCCGGTACCTCGTCTGCAATGCCGACGAGTCGGAGCCGGGTACCTTCAAGGACCACTGGCTGATGAAAAATCTGCCCCATGTCCTCATCGAGGGAATGATTATTTCGAGCTTCGCGCTCGGGGCCAATACGAGTTACATCTACGTTCGCGGCGAGCTGATGTACGTCATCCGCATCCTCGAAAAAGCGATTGCGGAGGCGAAAGCCGCCGGTTTTCTCGGTAAAAACATTCTGGGTACCGGCTACGACCTCGACCTGCACGTGCACCCCGGCGGCGGGGCGTACATCTGCGGCGAGGAGACGGCACTACTCGAATCGCTCGAAGGCAAGCGCGGCAATCCGCGCAACAAGCCGCCGTTCCCAGCCGTGAAGGGCCTGTACCAGTCGCCGACGGTTGTCAATAACGTCGAGTCGATTGCGACTACAGCCTGGATTGTCAACCACGGTGGCGAAGCTTACGCGGCGGTCGGCATCGGGCGCTCGACGGGTACCAAGCTCATCTCGGCCTCGGGCCACATCAAAAAGCAGGGCGTTTACGAAATTCCGCTCGGCATTTCGGTCGAGGAATTCATCTACTCCGACGAGTGGTGCGGCGGCATCCGCGACGGGCATCAACTCAAGGCCGTCGTCGCCGGAGGTTCGTCGGTACCGATTCTGCCCGCGAATCTGATTCTGAAACTCGCCAACGGCGAGGACCGGTTGATGACTTACGAATCGCTGGCCGAGGGCGGCTTCCAGACGGGTACCATGCTCGGTTCGGGCGGGTTCATCGTCATGGACGAAACGACCTGCATCGTGCACAACACCTGGACGTTCGCGCGGTTTTACCACCACGAATCCTGCGGGCAGTGCTCGCCCTGCCGCGAGGGTACCGGCTGGATGGCGCGGGTACTCGACCGCCTCGAACACGGCCAGGGGCAGATGCGCGACATCGACCTGCTCGTCGACGTCGCCAAGAAAATCGAAGGCAACACGATCTGCCCCCTCGGCGACGCGGCGGCCTGGCCGGTGGCCGCGGCCATCCGGCACTTCCGCGAAGAATTTGAGTGGCACGTGACGAACCCCGACGAAGCCACGCGGCCGGGGGCGGTGTACCGGGGAGCGCTCGAATTAGTGTAAGTTTTCAAAAACGAATGGTCATGGAAGAGTTAGCCGAATTGCGTGAACTGGTCGAAAACCACGACTACGACCAAGCGTTGGCGCTCATTGATGAAATGGAAGAAATGGCGAAAGAAGACAAGGTTACCAAAATCAAGGCCTTCCTCCGCGTTCTTCTGATTCATCTCATCAAACAGCAGGCCGAAAAGCGCTCCACCCGCTCGTGGGAAAACTCCATCGATCACGCGCTGGATGGCATCGCCGACGCAAACCGACGCAGAAAGTCGAAGGGCTATTACCTGCCCGAGCAGGAATTGCGGGAGGCGATTAACGAGAAGTTTGGAATTGCTCTGAAAATGGCCTCTCGTGAAGCGTTCAGCGGTGCTTTCTCCATCGAACAAGTGGCTGAACTGATCGACGCCGAAGCCCTCAAGCGCCAGGCGCTCGACTTGATTTTAAACTACGATCCGCAACATTAAACCTCATGAAGGTTACGATTGATAACATCGCCATCGACGTCGAACCGGGTACCACCATTCTCCAGGCGGCGCGGAAAATCGGCGAGGCCGTGGCACCCCCGGCCATGTGCTACTACGAGCCGTTGAAAGGCTCGGGCGGCAAGTGCCGGGCCTGCCTGGTGAAAGTCACCGCCGGGTCGGAGAAAGACCCGCGGCCCATGCCCAAGTTGGTACCGTCGTGCATCACGCAGGTGCAGGACGGGATGGTCGTCGAAAATACCGTCAACGAACAGGTACTCGAAGCCCGGCGCGGCGTCGTGGAGTTTCTGCTCCTGAACCACCCGCTCGACTGCCCCGTCTGCGACCAGGCGGGCGAATGCCACCTGCAGGATTTCGCCTACGAGCACGGCCGCGAAACGACGCGCTACGAGGAGGAACGCCGGACGTTCGACAAACACGACATCGGCCCGTACATCCAGTTGCACATGACGCGTTGCATCCTGTGCTACCGCTGCGTCCACACGGCCGACCAGATCACCGACCACCGCATCCACGGGGTACTCGGCCGCGGCGACCACGCCGAAATCAGTACCTACATCGAGAAGGCCATCGACAACGATTTTTCGGGAAACGTCATTGACGTCTGCCCGGTCGGTGCCTTGACCGACAAGACGTACCGCTTCAAAAACCGCGTCTGGTTCACGAAGCCCGTTGATGCCCACCGCGACTGCCCCACCTGCTCGGGGAACGTCACGCTCTGGTACCGGGGCGACGAGGTGATTCGCGTGACCGCCCGCAAAAACGAGTGGGGCGAGGTACTCGAATTCATCTGCAACGAGTGTCGGTTCGAGAAAAAACACACCAGCGACTGGGTCATCGAAGGCCCGACGAAGGTGAAGCGCGCCTCGGTGATTTCGGCCAACAAGTACGCCTCGAATAAACTGGTACCCGAATTTGCCCGTCGTCTGGCCGCCTCGCAGTACAAAGACGTTGGCGAGGGCCGCGACACCTCGCAGCTCGGCATTCAGCAGGTACCCGCCGAACGCTTCCAGAAGCTGATTCCGCCCGCCGGTGAGTCGCACCTGGAAGGCGTCCGCTCGATTCCCAATTACCTCGACAAAGAAGAATCCATCGCCAAGCGCGAACAATAACGTTTTGAAATGGACTTAACCGAATTCATCATCCGTTCGCTCATCATCCTCGTGGTCTTCGGCATCACGCTGCTGGTGGCGACGTACTCGACCTACGCCGAGCGTAAGGTCGCGGGCTTCATCCAGGATCGCCTCGGACCGAACCGCGCGGGGCCGTTCGGGTTGCTGCAACCGCTGGCCGACGCGGGCAAAATGTTTTTCAAGGAAGACTTCATTCCGGCCCAAGCCAACAAGTGGCTGTTCATCGCCGGGCCGTGTCTGGCCATGCTGACGGCGCTGATGACCAGCGCCGTGGTACCCTTCGGCGATTCGATTCGGTACGACGGCCAGGAAATTACCGTGCAAGGCATTGACGCCAACATCGGCATTCTCTGGGTGTTCGGCATCGTTTCGCTCGGGGTGTACGGGGTGATGGTCGGCGGCTGGGCGTCGAACAACAAGTTTTCGCTGCTCGGGGCCATCCGCGCCGCCTCGCAGAACATCAGCTACGAACTGGCGATGGGCCTTTCCATCATCGCCGTGCTGATGATGACCGGTTCGCTCTCACTGCGGGCCATCGTGACCGAGCAGCAGGGCGTCTGGAATTTCCTGCTGCAACCGCTCGGCTTCATCATTTTTCTGACCTGCGCCTTTGCCGAGTGCAACCGGACGCCGTTTGACCTACCCGAGTGCGAGACCGAACTCATCGGCGGGTACCACACCGAATACAGCTCCATGAAACTGGGCTTTTACCTTTTCGCCGAGTACATCAACATGTTCGTTTCCTCAGCGGTGATTTCGACGCTGTACTTCGGCGGGTTTAACTTTCCATTCATGAGTAACGTGGCGGGCTGGCTCGGGGACGACGCAACCGGACACAACATCCTGACCGCCATCGGCGCGTTCGTCTTTTTCCTGAAAGCCCTGTTTTTCGTCTTTTTCTTCATGTGGGTCCGCTGGACGCTGCCGCGATTCCGGTACGACCAACTGATGAATTTAGGCTGGAAAGCCCTCATTCCGCTGTCCATTCTCAACGTCGTCGTCACCGGCGCGGGCCTGCTTTACGGCATCAGGTGGGCCAGTTGGGCCATCGTCGTGGGCATCGTCATCGTGGCAGTGGTTCAGGCCGCGATGGCCACCAAAGCCAGTCGCCGGAAGGTGATGACGGTTGAATCTTAATTTTCGTTGTTCGTTGTTCGATGCTCGGTGTTCGTTTTGAACAGCTTAGCACGAACAACGAACAACGAGCATCGAACAACGAATTCATGCAACTCACCAATCGCGCCAAGCAAGTCGACAAATCGGAGATGACCATCGCCGAGCGACTGTACCTGCCCGCCATCGCGGGGGGGCTGGCCATCACGATCAAGCACTTCTTCAAAAAGAAGCCGACGATCAACTACCCCGAACAGAAGCGGTACCTCGGGCCGGTGTTCCGGGGGCACCACATCCTGAAAAAAGATACGGAAGGCCGCGAACGCTGTACGGCCTGCGGCCTCTGCGCCGTGGCCTGTCCAGCCGAAGCCATTTCGATGGTGGCCGCCGAGCGGAAGGCGGGCGAGGAAAACCTCTACCGGGAGGAGAAGTACGCCGCCGTCTACGAAATCAACATGCTGCGTTGCATTTTCTGCGGCCTCTGCGAGGAAGCCTGCCCGAAGCAGGCCATCTACCTGCGCCACGACAAGTTCATCCCCGTCTTCACCGAACGGCAGGACGTCATTTTCGGCAAAGACAAGCTCGTCGAAAACATGAACGAGCGGTACCTGCGGGAAGGCTGGAGTTAAATGTGGCAATTTGAAAATGTGACAATTTGAAAATGAATGCAATGAGCACAGGTTTTCGCGTCAGCCTGCATTTGTCATTTTCAAATTGTCACATTTTCAAATTTTCAAATTAGAAAACTATGAACGTTACCTACATCTGGTATTTCCTGACCTTTCTCACGCTGGTTTCGGCCCTGATGGTCGTGGTGGTGAAAAACCCCGTGCACAGCGTGCTGTACCTGATTCTTACGTTTTTCACGCTTTCGGCGCACTATGTGCTGCTCAACGCGCAGTTTCTGGCGGCGGTCAACATCATCGTTTACGCCGGGGCCATCATGGTCTTGTTCCTGTTCGTGATCATGTTCCTGAACCTGCGCGAGTACACGCCCGAAGCTAAAAACAATCTTGTCAAACTCGGCGCGGCGGTACTCGGCGGCATCCTGCTGGTAGTAATGGTGGCGGCGATGCGTACCGTGCAACTGCCCCCGGTAGCAGACGGCGATGCCAGTGTGGGGTTGGTGGAAAGTTTGGGAAAAGTCCTGTTCCGCGATTTTCTGCTGCCGTTTGAACTGGTCACCGTCCTCTTTTTTATCGCAATGGTCGGGGCGGTGATGCTCGGCAAGCGCGAAGCGGGCGAACGGCATTTCTGAACTCGTAACAATTGTAGCGCAACCTTTAGGTTGCGTCCAGCCAACTCCGGCATCGGACGCAACCTAAAGGTTGCGCTACGTTTATCGAACCACCTGCACCGCCCCGCGCAGAACCGGTTCATCCGGCTCGTACTGCAGCGTGTAGGCGTAGGTACCGGTGGGCAAATCGCGCCCGTCGAACGGCTGGCGATACCCCGTGGATTGAAACACGGCAATGCCCCAGCGGTTGAAAATACACACCTCCGCCCGCGGGTACGCTTCGATGCCCTTCAATTCCCAGACGTCATTTTTCCCGTCGCCATTCGACGAAAACGCCTCGGCCACCCAAACTTGTGGCTGCACCACCACCCGTACCCGCGCCGTAGCCGGGCAACCAAACCGATTCACGACCTGAAGCTGGTACTCCTGGTTGCTCAGCGGTGTGACAGTCGGGTTGGCCACGCGGTCGCTGCTCAGAAACATGCCCGGCGTCCAGCGATACTGCGCCCCCGGATCAGCGATTTGGCCGGTCAATACCGCCGAGGTACCCGCCCAGACGCGCCATTCGGTGGGTAGCCGCGGCACGAGTACCGGCGAAACGACCATCCGGCGCGTGGCCGTACCCTGGGTGCAGGTGGCCGGGTCGTCGAGGCGGTACGAAATCCGGTGCTCGCCCACGCCCGCCCGTCGCGGCGAAAACTGAGTACCCGTCACGCCGCTACCCGAAAAAACGCCCCCGGCGGGCGTACCCATCAGCGCCAGCGCCGGGCCGTCGGTCCCGCAGACGGGCGGCAGCGAGTCGAGTGTCGGCGTCGTGATGGGCCGCACTTCGAGCGTGAACCGTTCGGAGAGGCCGGGGCAGTCGGTCGTGTCTTCGCCCACGACCTGGTAGGTACCCGACCGACTGGCAAAATACGCCGCCCGCGTGGCGTTGGTCAGGAGCGTGTCGTTCCGAAACCACTGGTACGTGATCCCCGGTACCGGACTGCGGGCTTCCAGCCGGACCGAATCCCGACCGCAGAGCAAGGGCTTTCCCGCCAGCAACTGCACCCGCGGGGCCGCAGCGGGCGTGAGCGTCACGGTGTCGGCGCGGGAGGCACAGCCCTTCGTCAGGTCGCGGATGCGAACCGTGTACCGGCCCGGCTCGCGGGTGGCGAGCGTCGCGGTGGTTACGCCGAGCGGCTGCCCGTCGCGAAACCAAGCGTATTCGTACTGGCGGCCCGGCGGGGCCGCCAGGCGCGTGGGGCGTCCGGGGCACAGCAGGGTACCGTCGGGGGTACCCAGTTCGGTCCGGGCGTTGAGTACGCGCACGTCGTACGTTCGCGACGCCTTCGCCTGGCCGCACGTGGTCGACTGCGTGGCAAACACCTGGTACTGACCCGTCTCGGTGACGGCAAGTTGCGCACTACTGGCTCCGGCCAGGTTGTAGCCATCGCGCGCCCACTGGTAGTTCACGTCGGGCAGTTGGGCCACGCGCAGCGTGAGCGGCTCGCCCTGGCAGAGGTACAGCACCGAATCGGCGCGGGGAATTTCGAGTACCTGCACCGTCGGCTCGGCGATGGGCGAAGCCGGGCAATCGACCACGCGCAGCTGGTAATCCCGCCGCACGGCCCCGATGCGCTGCCCGTTGCGGAATTCTTCCACCAGCACCGCAAACACGAACAGTCCCAACTGACTGGCCCGCACGGTCAGCACCCCTGCCGTGGGGTCGATGCGCAGCGCGGGGGTACCGGGAATGGCCGCCTGCGCCGAGTACCCCGCGCCCCAGGGTACGGGCAGCAAATCAGCGAGCCGGACGCCGTCGCCGCTCCGCCCGCCCGCCAGCGGGTTCACGAGCGAGTACCGCAGCCGGTCGCCGTCGGGGTCGTCGGCCTGGAAGTTCATCCGGAACAAATCGCCCCGGCAGATCACTTCGCCGTTGACGAGCCGGAACGTCGGCGACGAATCCAGAAACGGCTGCCCGTTGCGGCGGAGCGGCGGGAACTCCAGCGTGTACGAGGTACTCAGGCCTACCGAATTGAGCAGGTTCGTGATGCCGTCGTTGCGGCAGCAGTCGTTCGTCAGCAGAAAGTACCCGTCGGGGTCGCTGAATTCGGCCGGGTTCCAGGTCACGAGTCGGGAAAACAGCACCTGCTCGGGCCGGGTAGCCGTGGCCCGGCCGCAGGCCTGGTTCGAGAAAATGAGCGGGTCACGGCGGGTGCGGTCGAGGCGGTACGTCTGCAACAGTTTGCCGTCGCGTTTTCGGTACAGCAAAACCTCCAGTTGGGTGGTCAGGACGGTAGCGGGCTGGTCGGCTTCAAGAATGGCCTTGAAGATAATTTCGTAACGTCCCGGCGCCCCGTCGAGCGCCCGAAGTTCGAGGTTGCCGCCGATGAAGTGCGTGGCGCGGGCCGTCAGACAAAACCCCAGAAAAATGAGAACGAGTAGCGGTGTTTTCATGGGATTGAGGGTTGGAATCGTTCGGCAAACGTCGCCGGGGCGTCGGGTATTGCGAGCGTTCGTTCACCACCAGAACATTCCGAGCAGGCGGCTGGGCCGGTGGCGGAAGCGCGTCAGCCGGAAACGTTCGCGGCGGGCGTCGTAGCGGTAAAACCGCGGCCCGACGCGCAGCCAGGTGTCGGCCCGAAGGTACGCCGGGTCCAGGTCGTCTTCCAGCGTGTGGAGGCTGCCGCGGGTTTGCCGGGCCAGGGTCTCGTAGTCGGGGGGAAACGCCACGGTCGAATCCAGCGGCGGACCGCACAGCACGACGTGCACGGGTTTTTGCAGACTGCCCACCCGGTCCAGATCTTTGACCGGGCTGGAATTATCCGCCAATAAAATCAGATGCCGGGCTTCGGGAAACGTTCGCTGGGCGAAGAGCAGCGCTTCCACGTCGTTTTCGGGGTCCGAGACGTTCGCCCGCGTGTTCCGCGTCGCGGCCAGCATCGCGGGTAAGGCCCGGAGCGGGTCGCGCTCGCGCGTGACGAAAAACTGGCCCGCCGGACCGTCCGGCCGCGTTTCCTGCCCGAGGCTGTCGCAGTCGGTGAACAGCACGAGGCCGCGGATGGCCGGATTCCGGGCGTTGCGGCGAAACCAGGCGTAGAGCTGCGTCGTGTACGGAGCCATGCTGGAAGTCAGGTCGCAGACGACGACGGCGTCGGGCCAGCGCCGGAGGTTCCGGCTCAGGACGCGGTACGAGGTGGAATCCGGCCCGAAGTCGCCTGTCAGGAGTTGGTGCCGGATGAGCCCTTCGTCGGTACCGGGCACGACCAGCGGTACGCGCGCCAGCCGCCCTGCCCAGTCGATGGCTTCGGGACGGGGTACCCGCCCCGGAAGCAGGCGCATTCCGCCGGGTACCCGTTCGGCCTGCCGCGGTATCGGTTGGGATTCGGGACGGTCACGGGGTACCCGCGCCCGTCGGTCGGGCCGTTCGGATTGAACTGCGGGTACCTCATCAAAACTCGGCCCCACCGTCGCTCCACCGCGTTTGGGTATTCCCACCACGGCGGGAGGCGGCGTCGCCGGTACCCGTTTCGTCGCTTCGGGCCGGGCCGTTTCCCCCACCCACCAAACGACCCCGACCAGCAGCAGCCCGAGTACCCCCGCCGCAACGCCGCGCCAGTGTCGCCAGCGGCGAGTACCTCGCAGCCGCGCCCAGCCCGCCGGGTCGGGGTCGGGTCGGTAGTCGCGCAGCGTCTGGCGAACCCAGTCGTGAAAGCGGTTATCGGGGGCGTCGTTCATGCGTTTCGTTGACGTACGACTGCAACGCCCGGCGCAACAATCGGTTGGCTTCGCTCAAATGGGCCCGCGAGGTACTCTCGGCAATGCCCAGCCGCTGGGCGATTTCGGCATGTGCGTACCCTTCGAGCACGTACAGGCTGAACACCACCCGGTAGGGTACCGCCAGCCGTTGCAGTTCGGTCAGGATGTGCTCGGCCGAAAGCTGGGCGTACACGGCGGCTTCGTTCCAGTGCGGTTCCTCGGCGCGTTCGACCTCGGCTTCGGTGGGTACCCGCGTCGCCCGGCGTAGCGCTTTGCGGTGGTGGTCGATGGCTGTGTTTACGAGAATTTTCCGAAACCAGGGCAGCAGGGCCGCTTCGTTTTCGAGCGATTTCATCGTGCGAAAGGCTTTCAGAAACGCGTCGTTGACCAGTTCGAGCGCGTCGTCCCGATCGTTGGCGTAGGCCAGACAGACCGACAACGCGTAGCCCTGGAACCGTTCGTAGAACGCCCGCATCGCCGGTTCCTGGCCCCGGCGGCAGCCTTCGAGCAGGTGGGTCAGGGCGGTTTCGGCCAAGCGGATTCAGCGGTACGTTGATGAAGTGGAAGGGTACTCGGCGGGCCGAGTCGTCAGTCGCAGTCGGCGTAGGTGTAGGTCTGAATCGTCGTCACGCGTTGCGGCAGGGTTTGGGGGTTGAGAAACTGCGTGTTCTGCTGAGATCGCGCCACGAGGCCCCTGCCATTTTTCTGGTGTTCAAACGCGTCGGTGCGGAAGTGCTGCGTTGCGCCCGTCGTGGCGTTGATGAAGTACTGGTCTTCCGTAGCGAGTACCCCCGGCTGACCAAATTCGGGCCTCAGGGTCGGAAATCCCTTGAACAGTGGCAGGATCGCTTCGGCAGGCTGGACATCCCCGAAGGTCCGGGTGGTGTATCGGGTCGGCTTGCCGTCGTTGAATTCCTCGTGCTTCGTCTGGCGTTGCTGGGCGTCGTACGTCATCACGGCGACGTACACGGGGGTACCCCGAATCGTCTGGCGCGTCACGAGCCCGTCCTGCAACACGTAGGGCCGGTACGCGTCGGTACCCGATTTTTCGACGTAATCCGTCAGCAGGCCCTTCCGGTACGTCCAGGTGCGCTCGAAGGTACCCTGGGTTTCGGTTCGGGCGGTCAGGTCGCCGGTGTCGTCGTAGGTGTAGGTACCGGCGAGTGTGGTCGTCCCCGACTTGCTGACCAACCGCGTCGCGTAGCCCGTCACGCGGCCATTCGTGTAGGTGTACGTGCGGGTCGTTGAGCGGTCGTCAGTCAGGGTACTGCCGTTGGGTTGGGGGCTGCGTTCCTGCACCCGCGTTTCGTGCGTGGTCAGGAATCCGTCCGCGTCGTAGGCGTACGTGTCCGTGACGTCGAACGTCTGGGTACCCGGTCCGGAGGTGTACTTCGTTTCGCTGGCAACGGTCTTTTTCGTGAGGTGACCGCCGGAATCGTAGGCGTACGTGGTTTGCTCGGTGTGGGTACTCGTCGACGATTGCGTCGTTGAAACCATTTTCTCCACGCGGCACAGGCCGTTCGGGGCCGTTTCGCGCAGGTTGCTCTTGCCGCAACCGGCCAGCAGGACGGTCAGGACGAGGAGTCGGGAGGGATTGCGTCGGTTCATGCGGAGTGAATTTGTTTTTAAAAAAAACTCCCCTCCTGTTTTTAGGAGGGACGGTCCGCCGCTGCGGTGCCCCGAAGGGGCGGGGTGGTAAACGCGCAGGGTGGAGTTTGAAGAGGCTTCGCGCTCGGTCCGGACCACCCCCGCCTGGCGCAGGGCCTACGCACCGCAGCGGCGGACCGCCCCTTCCTAAAAACAGGAGGGGAGTCGTAATGCAGCCTCTTCGCGTTTCTTACCTCCAGGACGAAACCAGAACCGAAAACGCTGGAAGCTTTTCAGAAAAAATTTTTGCCGGGGCGGGCAGCCGGTACCCCTCAACATCGTCTGCTACCGCTTCAACCCCGGCGGGCTTTCGGACGACGGCCGGAACGCCCTGAATCGCGAAATTCTGATGGACTTGCAGGAACGGGGCATCGCCGCCCCTTCGTCGACGGTACGCGACGGGCGGTACGCGATTCGCGTCGCCAACGTCAACCACCGAAGTCGGCGGGACGATTTTGAGGTACTGGTTCGGGAGACGGTGCGGCTGGGACAGGCAATCAATGAGTGAATGAATACCTCCGGCGTCAGCTTATTCACTCATTCTCTCATTCACTTCCATTAAACCGGCTTTCCTCGCTCAACTGCTCCTGGTGGAAGGTGAATTCGTGGATGGCGCGGGCGCGTTCGCGGGTTTGGCGGGCTTTGCCGAGAAATTGCTCGGCCTCCTCGGCGTGGCCCGCCTCGGCAAAGGTCCGGCCCGTTTGTTCGAGCAGGACGATCGTTTCTTCGAGGCCGCGCGCTACGTTCCAGAGCGATTCTTCGACGGCCTTCGTCACCTCGGCCAGGAGTGAACTGGCCGTGAACGAGTGCCCCGTGTGGCAGCGGTAGCGAATCAACCGACCTTCCTTCAGTTCCACGAGCGCGCCGTGGCATTCGGGGCAGGTGAGCTGCGTGGGGGTACCTAAGTGTTGAATTCCCATTTCGAACGCGTTTTTCTGAGCTGCAATCTGCACTTCGGTACTAATCCGCGTCAATTCCTCGGGCGACGCCAGTCGCTCGTCGGGAATGCTTTCCCCCGTGAGCCGCACCAGCAACGGAGCCAGTTCGGCAATGGGTACCTGATGGTCTACTTCCACGTATTCGAGTACGCTGGTGGGCATGCTGGCGTACAGCGCGTCGTCGGGTTCCTGGATGATGCCCAGCCCGCCCAGCCGCTTCACCGACCAGAGGCCCGAGGTGCCGTCGTTGAGCAGGCCCGTCAGCACGATGCCGATCACGCGCGGGCCGTACGTGTAGGCCGCCGAGCGAAACAGGGCGTCAATCGAGGGCCGGAAGCGGTTTTCCTTTGGCCCGCGCTTGACCAGTACCCGGCCCTCTTCGAGCAGCAGGTGGTGGTCGGGCGGGGCCACGTAGATGCGCCCCATCTCGATGGGTTCGCCGTCGTGCGGGTGCTTGGCCTTGAGCGGTCCCGCCGCGCTCAGAATCTGGGGCAGGTAGCTCAGCGCATGGGCCGAGACGTGCTGCACGATGAACACCGCCGCCGCCAACTCACGCGGCAGTTGGGCAACGAGTTCTTTCAGGGCGATCACGCCGCCCGCCGAAGCGCCAATGACGATGATGTCGCGTTTTGCCATGAATCAAGGAGTGAAGGAGTGAATGAGCGAATGAATGAATACCTCCGGCGTCAGCCAGTCATTGAGGCGTTCACTCGTTGCTTACCGCTTTCCGTTCGGGCAGCAACACGTGGAACGTCGCGCCCTGGCCTTCCGTCGACTCCGCATAAATCGTTCCACCGTGGTTGGTGGCGATGCGGCGGCACAGCGCCAGCCCGATGCCCGTACCGATGTACACCGATTTCTCGTGCAGGCGCTGGAAAATGGAAAAAATCTGTTCGGAAAAATTCGGGTCGAACCCGATGCCGTTGTCCTCGACACGCACGTGCCAGTACGGCACCGACGCATCCGCACCGGGCAGGTGTTCGGCCAATTCGTCCGCCCCGGCCCGGCGCGCCGTGATGCGAACGACGGGCGGGCGACCGGGAACGACAAATTTCAGGGCGTTGCTCAACAGGTTCCGAAACAACTGGGCCATCTGCAAGGGCATGGCCTCGATGGTGGGTAGGTCGTCCAGGTCGAAGGTAGCCCCCTGCTCGGCCACACTCAGATCGAAATCGGTCAGCAAGTCACGCACGACGGCGTTGAGGTCGGTCGGAACAAAAGTCTGTTCGTGGCGGATGGTGCGGGAGAAATTGAGCAGGTCATCGATGAGCCGCGTCATGCGCTGGGCCGAGGCCGTGATTTTCGACAGGTGCTCCTCCCCCTGCTGGTTCAGCCCAGGAGCGTTGGCCTCTAAGCGCTTGGCAAACGTCACGATTTTGCGGAGCGGTTCCTGCAAATCGTGGCTGGCCACGTAGGCGTACTGCCGGAGTTCCTCGTTCGAGCGCTCCAGGTCGGCGTTGGCTTCGCGCAGGGCCTGGGTGCGCTCCTGCACCCGGCGTTCGAGTTCCTCGTTGAGCGTTTTCTGGTCGTGCACCTCGGCGCAGGTACCCATGAAACCCAGGAAGGTACCCCCCGAGTCAAACCGCGGCTTGGCGTCTTCGAGCATCCAGCGGTACACCCCATCGTGGCGCCGCAGGCGGTACTCACTGCGGAACGGCGCGCGGCGCTGCACGTGCTCGTCGTAGGTTTTGCGGTACGCCGGGCGGTCGTCGGGATGCAGGCCGACGGCGACCGGGCCGTTGGTTTCCGCCGCCAGCGTACGGCCCGTGAAGGCCAGCCAGGTTTTGTTCAAAAACGTATAATTTCCGTAGAGGTCCGACACCCACAGCGGCACGGGGGCGTCGTTGGCCATGTCGCGAAACGAGGCCTCCCGCTCTTCGATCAACCGTTGCGCCCGGCGGTGCTCCGTGATGTCTTCGATGGCCAGCAGGATCACTTCCCGGCGACGGCTTTGCTGCTGCACCACCCGGCGCGCGTTGAGCAGCATTACCTTCTCGCCGATACCGGGGAAATCGTGCACTACTTCGAAGCTTTGAAAACTTTCATTTTCGGGAATGATCTCCTCCAGCAGCGAGCGCAACCGGGGAATGTTCCACTGCCGGTTGCCGAGTTCGTAAATCAACTCGCCTTCGGTTTCTTCGGGCTGGACTCGGAACGTGCGGTAAAACGCTTTGTTGGCGCTCCGCACGCGCAGGTCGCTGTCGAGCGTCAGCGTGGACTCCCGGATGGTACTGAAAATCGCTTCGGCGTACTCGTAGGCTTCGGTCAACTGGTCGTTGCGGACCTGCAATTCCTGGTTGATCGTGATGAGTTCTTCGTTGGTCGACTCGATCTCTTCCTTGCTCGTTTCCAGTTCTTCGTTGATGCTCTGCAACTCCTCGTTGCTGCTGACAATTTCTTCGTTGGCCGACTGCAACTCTTCGTTACCGGCCTTCTGCTCTTCGATGATCGCGCGCATTTCCTCGCGGGCGGTGGCCAGTTCCTCCTCCAACTGCCGGATGCGCTGGTTGCGGACCTGGGCCGGGTGGTCGGCCGTGTGCACGGGCGGGGCCGTCTGTTCAAACACCACCAGAAACAGGCGCTCTTCGCCCTCCGTCCGTAACGGGGCCACTTCGATGCTGACGTAGTGCAGCCGGTCCTTGAGCTTGAGTTCGAGACCCGATTTACGGGCCAGTTCACCCGATTTATGCACCCGGTGTACCAGCGTGCGGACGTCGAACGACAGCGCCGGGCGAACCATTTTGAGCAGGTTGAGCACCGCCCGGCCCGGCGTGGGTTCGAGAAAAAGTCCGGTGGAGCCGCGAAATTGCAGGATGTCGAGGTCCTGGTTGACGACCACGCTGGCGGGGACGTACTGATTGAGCAGGACGTCGTCCACGATTTTTTCCAGGTCGTTCGTCGCCACGGTGGGTTCGCGCAGGGTAAACGCGCGCCGCCGGGGTTCGGCCGGTGCTTCGGCCTGGGGGCGGGGGGCCAGTTGAAACGAAGGGTGGCTGGACGTGTCGTTTTTGCGGGCGTAAATCCGCGCGCCTTTTTCCACCTGCAAAAACAATTCACTCCCCGCCCCGACCGTCTCCGACTTGCCCAGTTGCAGGTACCCACCCGGCACGAGGCCGTAGTGAAACACGCTCAGGGCCTGTTTTTGCAGGCTGGCGTCGAGGTAGATGAGCAGGTTGCAGCAACTGATGAAGTCGAGGCGCGAAAACGGCGGGTCTTTGAACAGGTTGTGCGGGGCGAACACGCACACGTCGCGGATGGCCTTGACGACGCGGTAGTGGTCGTCAACTTTCGTGAAAAACCGTTGCAGGCGCTTGGGCGATACGTCGGCCAGTTCGGCGCGGCTGTAGGTACCCAGCCGGGCTTTCTGAATGGCTACTTCGCTGAGGTCGGTGGCGAAAATCTGAATCGGGGTACTGGCGGCCAGTTCGGTAATGGTTTCGATCAGCAGCATCGCCAGCGTGTAAACTTCCTCGCCCGTCGAGCAGGCCGGTACCCAGATCCGGAGGGGTTGGTGCGCGGGTTTGCTGCGCACGAGGCGGGGCAGCACGTGCTCCTGGAGGTACTGGAGCGTATCGGCGTCGCGGAAAAACCGGGTGACGTTGATGAGCAAATCGGCGTACAGCGTCTGGGCCTCCGCCGGGTGCTGGCGCAGGTACTTGAGGTAATCCCCAAGCGTTTCGAGCCGGTGCAGCACCATGCGCCGGGTAATGCGCCGCCGGATGGTGTTGGTTTTGTAATGGCTGAAATCGGCTCCGACCTGCTTGTTGAGCAGTTGCAGGATGCTCCGCAGGTTGTCGTCGGGACTGCTGGATTCCTCGATTTCCTCCATTTCCACTTCCTCGACTGGCTGAAGCAAGCCGAGTTGCGTACTCAGCCGCTCGATTTCGCGGGCGATGTCGGGCGTCGGCAACACCCGATCGACGGCCCCTTCGGCAATGGCCGCCCGGGGCATGCCCTGAAACCGGGCCGTTTCGTCCTGGGCGAAGGTGAAGCCCCCGGCTTGTTTGATGGCCTTCAGCCCCAGGGTACCGTCGGTGCCCATGCCCGAGAGCACCACGGCAATGGCCCCCTCGCGCTGGCGCTCGGCGAGCGAGACAAAAAACTGGTCGACGGGCGTGTGGGCGTACGGTCGCGCCCGGCGCGGCATCAGGGTCAGCACGCCGTCGATGACCTCCATGTCTTTGTTGGGCGGGATGATGTACACCTCGTTGGGCTGAATGCGCATCTCGTGCCCGGCTTCGCGCACGGGCATCGGCGTAACTTTGCCCAGAATGCTCGTCAGCAGGCTTTCGTGCGTAGGGTCGAGGTGCTGGACGTAAACGTACGCCATCCCCAGCGTCGGCGACAGGTGCGTCAGCAATTCCGAAACCGCTTCCAGGCCCCCTGCCGAAGCCCCGATGGCTACCAGCGGAACGGCGTGTGACCTCGTACCGCCGGGCCGGGCACGTTCGGGGGGCTGGGTTTTCTTTTTGGCCATGAGAAAGTATTCGTATTCGTATTCGTATTCGTATTCGTATTCGTATTCGTATTCGTATTCGTATTCGTATTCGTATTCGTATTCGACAAAAAGATTTTTACTCCAGGAGTACCGCATGGGTAGCAAAGATGACCTTAAAAACCGGAAGAACTTTTTGTAAAAAAAAGTGAACCTCTATCTTCGTCAAGCCGTACCCGCGCCTCCGTTCAAAAATCTATACCGCCCCCCGAATGGGAAAAATTTTGACCGTACTCCTCGTCGATGACGACCTGGATGACCAGGAACTCTTGCTGGAAGCCCTCCGCGAAGCCGACCCTACCCTGCACTGCCTGCGGGCGGGAAATGGCCAGGAAGCCCTGCACCTGCTCCAGCAACCCGGTACCCCCCGGCCCGACCTCATTTTTCTGGACCTGAACATGCCCCGCATGAACGGGAAAACCTTCCTCAGTCGATTGATGCAACTCGACGCCTTCCGGGGCGTTCCCGTACTCATCTATACGACCTCGAAGTTGGAAGAAGACGTCGAGGAAACCCGCCGGCTCGGAGCTGCGCAGTTTTTGACCAAACCCGATTCGTACGAGGAAATCCGGCGGCTCGCCGCGGCGGCGCTGGAGCTGGCGTGGGTGGAGTAAGGCGGCGAAACTAATTTCCCTTCGGGTTTCTTGAATGCAATAACCAATGTTCAATGCTCAATTTTCAACGTTCAATTCTTTCGCTGAACCCCAGCGGCGCACCGCATTGAAAATTGAGCATTGAACATTGGTTATTGCATTCAAGAAACCCGAACGAACCGCCCTATCATGCCCCTGCTTCTCCCCGTCCACGGCATTCATCCCCAATTCGGCCCGAACTGCTGGCTAGCCCCAAACGCGACCGTCGTCGGTGACGTCGTGATGGGGGCCGATTGCACGGTCTGGTTCAACGCCGTCGTTCGCGGCGACGTACACCGCATCCGCCTCGGCGACCGCTGCAACATTCAGGACGGGGCCGTCATCCACTGCACCTACCAGAAAGCTCCGACGACCATCGGGAATTTCGTCAGCATTGCCCACAACGCCGTCGTCCACGGCTGTACCATCGAAGACCGGGTCCTCATCGGCATGGGCGCAATCGTGATGGACGGGGCCGTGGTGGGTACCGGCAGCATCATCGCCGCCGGGGCCATCGTGACTCAGAACACGGTGGTACCGCCGGGGAGCATCTACGCCGGCAATCCGGCCCGGTTTCTCAAAACCGTCTCCGAGCAGGCGGCGGAAGTCTTTGAGCGGACGGCGAATAACTACGTGATGTACGCGGGGTGGTTTCGGGAAAATCCTTGACCCTATTTCTTAAGAGCTAAAAAAATGGTGTTTTTTTTGGAACAATCATTCCAAAATCAGTACGTTTGTTTTCGGAACGGTTGTTCCAAAACTAAATCTTCTGATTCCATGAATCGTCTCCAAAACAAAATCGCCGTTATCACGGGCGGCAACAGCGGCATTGGGTTCGCTACCGCTGAAGCATTTTTGGCCGAAGGGGTCAATCGGGTACTCATCACGGGCCGCAATGCCGAGGCCGTGCAGACCGCCGCCGCGCACCTCGGCGAGCGGGCTACGGGCTTCGTGGCCGACGTGGCGAGTCTAACGGATTTGAAGCGACTGGCCGAGGACGTGAAAGCCGCCGTCGGAACGTTCGACGTGCTCTTCGTCAACGCGGGCGTCGGGGCCTTCGCGCCGGTCGAGGCCGTCGATGAAGCGCACTTCGATTACCAGTTCGGCATCAACGTCAAGGGCGCGTACTTCACCATTCAGTCGCTGCTGCCACTCCTGAACGAAGGCGGGTCCATCGTCCTCAACGGCTCGATCAACGCCTACATCGGGATGCCCAATTCGAGCGTGTACGCGGCCAGCAAGGCGGCGCTGCACTCGTTCGCCAAGACGCTTTCGGCGGAACTGGTACCCCGTAAAATTCGCGTGAACGTCGTCAGCCCCGGCCCGACGAGTACGCCGCTGTTCGGTAAACTCGGCCTGCCCGCCGAGGCGCTCGAAGGCGTGGCCGCGTCGATTCAACGTCAGGTACCGCTCAACCGCTTCGCCGACCCCACCGAACTGGCCCGCGTGGTAACCTTTCTGGCTTCGGACGACAGCTCGTTCATGCTTGGGGCCGAGGTCATCGCCGACGGCGGGATGAGTACCCTGTAAACTTTTTTGGTTAATTTTGGAACGCTGAGTCCAGAATTAATCATGGCCCGACCGCGCAATTTTGAAGAAACCGACGTCCTCGACAAAGCCCTGAACGTGTTCTGGTGCCGGGGCTACGAAGCTACGTCCGTGCAGGATCTGGTCGCGGGCCTCGGCCTTAACCGCGCCAGCCTCTACGGTACCTACGGCGACAAGGCCGCGCTGTTCCGGCAGGTACTCGAACGATACCGCGACACGGCCCAGTGCACCACCAGCGCCTTGCTCGATCAGGCGCGCCCGGCGCGGCAACTCGTGCGGGAACTGCTGGAAGGTACCGTCCAGGAATCGCTCGCCGATACGCAGCAGCGCGGCTGTTTTATGCTGAACGCGGGCATCGAACTCGGCCCGCACGACCCGGCCATTGCCCGCATCGTGCGCGACAATCAGCAGTTTTTCGAGCAGAAACTAAGCGCCGTACTCGAACGCGGCCAGCGCGAAGGCGACGTGAGTAGTACGCACCCGCCCGAAGCCTTGGCCGCGTTCGTGTTCGCGGCGGTGAACGGTATCAAGGTACTCGCCCGCAGCAACCCCGACGCAGCGACGCTGCAACACGTCGTGGACGTAACGGTGGCGGCGCTGGGGTGAGGGTTTGGGAGTTTGGCTGTTTTTCCGACTACTCAACAACCAAACCGACAAACAAATCACGCCTCCACCAACTCCTGCACATCCGCCGTCGACAGTTTCAGGCTGGCCGCGGCGGTGTTTTCTTCGAGGTGTTTCACCGACGAGGTGCCCGGAATCAGGAGCATGTTGGGCGAGTGCGCCAGCAGCCAGGCCAGGGCCACCTGGTACTCGGTCGCGCCGTGGCGTTGGGCGACGGCTTGCAGGGCTTGCTGTTGGCCGATGCTGCCCGCCGAAAGCGGGTACCACGGAATGAAGCCGATGCCCTTCGTTTCGCTCCACTTCAGCACGTCTTCCCACTCGCGGTCGTAGAGGTTGTAACGGTTCTGAATCGTGACGAAATCGATCATCGTGTCCACCTTCTCGGCCTGGTCGACGCTGACTTCCGAGAGGCCGACGTGCCGGATTTTACCGGCCTCTTTCGCCTCCTGTAAAAAACCGATGGTTTCTTCGAGCGGTACCTTTGGGTCGATGCGGTGGAGTTGGTACAAATCAATCCGGTCGACTTTCAGACGGCGCAAACTGCCGTCGAGGGCTTCGCGCAGGTGGCGGGCGCTCGAATCGACGGGCCACTGGTTCGGACCCGTGCGGAGCAGCCCGCCCTTCGTGGCGATGACCAGCCCGTCGGGGTACGGGTGCAGGGCTTCGGCGATCAGCTCTTCGGAAATGTAGGGGCCGTATGAATCGGCGGTGTCGATGAAATTGATGCCGAGTTCGACGGCCCGGCGGAGTACCCGGATGGCTTCGGCGCGGTCGCGCGGTGGGCCCCAGATGCCCTCGCCGGTGATGCGCATGGCCCCGTAGCCGAGGCGGTTGACGATCAAATCGCCGCCGATGTCGAAGGTACCCGATTCGGTCGCGTTGGGTTCGAGCGTGGTCATAGATCCTGATTTTAAACGTGAACTGAAGTTCAGGCAAAACCAGTGCCGGGCGGGTTTGTTGGCCGGTACCAATAAAAAACCTTCAAGGTCTTGAAGACCTTGAAGGTGTAGTTCAGACAGCTAAGTTTTACTCCGCCTTCCCCGCGCGCTGCTTGCCCGCCTCGGTCATCGCCCGCGTTTCGTTGCGTTTCATCGATTTGACAAACTCCACTCGTCGGAAGCGCAGCGCCGACCAGTCGTCGTCAATGGCCACCTGCCGAACGCCCTCGAAACCGAAGCGCCCGAGCGTGGCCCAACCGGTGTCGCGGTTAAAATCGCAGCGGTACTTTTTGGAGGTACCCTTCGGATAGGCAAACCAGAGCGCCGCGTCGCCGGGGGCTTTTTCGGCCATCAGGGGTACCAGCGCGTCGATTTCGCTTTGTTTTGTCACAAAGGCCAGCGCCCAGGTTACCGGGTCGGAGCCGAGGGTTTCGTCGTAGACGGTCGCGACGGTTTTCAGGTCCTCGACCAGCGGTTGCAAGTCGGTCGGTACGTTTTCGACCAGCGCGGTCATGCCGGGCTTGGCGTTGAGTTTTTGCAGGATGGGGTTCATAGCAGAGGCGTTGACGGTTCGGAGCAAATGTAAAAGTTGTGCCCGAAACTGCCCTCCCCCACCGCGGGAATTGCAGCGGCATCGTAGCTTTCGCCATGCCCGCATTCGCCACGCCTTCCCCAACCCCACTGCGACTACTCGATGAAACCGCACTACGGCGCGCCTGCGACGAACTGGCCGCCCGCGACGCGGACCTGGCCCAGTTGCTCGAATGCCACGGGTACCCGCCGTTCTGGCACCGCGAGCCGGGGTTTGCGACGCTTCTGCACATCATTCTCGAACAGCAGGTGTCCCTGACTTCGGCGCGGGCGGCGTTTGAGAAGTTGCGCGAGCGGCTGGGTACCGTCACGCCCGAACGGTTTCTGACGCTGACGGATGCGGAGTTGAAGGCCTGTTTTTTCAGCCGACAAAAAACCCGCTACGGCCGGGTACTGGCCGGGGCCGTAACGGGTGGTACCCTGGATCTCGAATCGTTGACGCACCAACCCGACGCGTTCGTGCGAGCCGAGCTGACCCGGTTGCCCGGCATCGGTACCTGGACCGTCGACGTGTACCTCATTCTGGCCCTGCACCACGCCGACTGCTTTCCGCTCGGCGATCTGGCGGCGGTCAACGCGCTGAAATCCGTCAAGCAATTACCGAAAGACACGCCCCGCGAAACGTTGGCCGCAGTGGTCGAAGCCTACCGCCCGCACCGCACGGCGGCGACGCTGCTGCTCTGGCACGGGTACCTCCGGGAACGGAACCTGCGCTGGGCCTGAGTTTAGTTCTGCACCGAGTACCGCACGAAGGCAACCCGCTTCGAGTCGGGCGACCAGCTCGGGACGTTGATCGTGCCCTGGCCGCCAAAAAACACGGCGGTCAGGTCGCGGATCTGGCGGGTTTCGAGGTCCATGAGCCGCAGCTTCACGTCGCGACCGAACGGGTGTTTGCCCTGCTGGTCCTGGAGGTAGCTGATGAACACGAGCGAGCGGCCGTCGGGCGACGGATGACCGAACCAGTTGTCGAATTCGTCGTTCGTGAGCTGCTCGGTACCGCTGCCGTCGGGGCGCATCCGGTAGAGGTGCATTCGGCCGGTGCGGTGCGAGTTGAAGTAAATCCACTTACCATCGGGCGAATACTCCGGGCCGTCGTCGAGGCCCATCGCGTCGGTCAGGCGTTTTTCCTCGCCGCCCGCCACCGGAATCGTGTACACGTCCCAGCCGCCGGGCCGCTCGGCGCAGTACGCCAGCGTGTTGCCATCGGGCGAAACGCCGTGCAGGTAGCTCGGCCCTGTGGGCGTGACGCGCTCGGGGGTACCCCCGCCGACGGGTACCCGGTAAATCAGCGACGAGCGGTAGTCAGCCGTCCCGTTGGCGCTGATGAACAGGTACTTGCCATCGGCACTGAGCAGGTGGTCGTTGTTGACTTTGGCGTCGAACTTCAGCGGAATTTCGGTCAGGGTACCGCCCCTGGCCGGAATGCGGTACAGCTTGCCGTCGGCGTTGACGATGAGCTGATTGTCGCGCGTCCAGTTGGGGGCCTCGAAGTGGCGCTTTTCTTCGTGGATAACCGTCCGCCGCTCCGATTCGACGTCCACGATTTCGAGGATGCTGGTGGTACCCGCGGGGGCTTGGGCGAAGGTCGACAGGGTACTCGTCAGCCCGAGGAGTACCCCGGCCCACCGCCGCGTGCCACGGTGTGCAACGCGCGTGGCCCGGCCAACCGTGACACGCTTGTTCAGCCCCATTTCGCTTTCTGAATGTTGTCGATGCTCGTTTTGACACTCGCCATCGGGTTCTGACTCACGTCCTGCTCCACGAAGTAGTGCTTCAGCCCGGCTTGTTTGGCCTGTTGGAACAGCCCGGCGAAGTCGACGCTGCCGGTACCAACTTCGGCGAATTCCTGTTTTTCGGTCTTAGCCATATCCTTGACGTGCCAGAGCGGGAACCGGCCGGGGTACTTGGCGAAGTAGTCCTGCGGTTTTTCGCCCGCCTTGATGATCCAGTACAGGTCGAGTTCCATCGGGACGCCCGTGTTTTTCAGGAGCAGGTCGTAGATTTTTTCGCCGTTGACTTTCTGGGTAAACTCAAAATCGTGGTTGTGGTACCCCAGCGTCAGACCCGACTTCTGGGCCATCTCGGCGCTTCGGTTCATCGTGTCAAATAAGGTACCGATCGATTCGGGCGTGCGTTCGTCGGGCATCAGAAACGCCACGACCACGTACTGCTGGCCGATGGTTTTGGCGTCGTCGAGTACCTGCTGGAAGTTGCCCTTCAGGCTACCCAGCAGGTAGTGGCCGCTCGGGGCCGTGAGGCCGTTGTCTTTGAGCAGTTGGGCGTACTCGGTGGGCGTTTTGCCGAAAATCTTGCCGTTGCCGTACCCGAAATTTTCCATTTTCTGGTACCCCAGTTTCGCGACTTCGGCGAGGACTTTTTCAATGCCCCTCTTCCCGATTTCGTCGCGGAGGGTGTAAAGCTGGAGGCCGACCGATTTTTTGGCGGTCGGCTCGGCCACGCACTGACTAAACGAGGAAAGGGCGAACAGGCCCGTGGCGGAGGTTTGGAGGAAGGTTCTGCGGCGCATGCGTGAAGCGGAGTTAGCGTGAATTGGACCGGGAAGTTCGACAGATTTCCCAAACGCGCAAGGATTCTGAAGTACCTTGCGACGAAACCTTTTCCTCACGCGCCATGCCCCGCTTTGCCCCTGTTTTCGTTGGCCTGTTGCTCTGTGCCCTGACGGGCTTCGGCCAGACCGAGCCACGCCTGGCCGGGCCACGCCTGGCCGGGCCGACGGATCGCTTCCCGCAATCCTGGGTGGGGCGCTGGCGCGGTACCCTCCAGATTCACGGCGCGACGGGCGTCGTGCAGCAGGTACCGATGGCCGTGGAAATCGCCCCCACGGCTGATTCGACCCGCTGGAGCTTTGCGCTGATTTACGGCGAAGACGAGGCCAAGGGCCGCCGGGCGTACGAGTTGGTAGTGAAAGACGCCGCGAAGGGGCTGTACGTCACCGACGAAAAAAACGGCATTCTTCTCGACGACTACTACCTCGACGGGCGGCTGCTGAGCCAGTTTACCGTGCAGGGTACCCGGCTGATTTCCAGCTTCGAGCAGCGCGGCGATGAATTGATTTTCGAGATTATTTCGGGGAAGGATGCCGCCGTGCGTACCTCGGGCGGAACCAAGCAGGGGTCCGAAGAAATCCCCCCCGTGCAGAGCTTCCCCATCGGTACTTGGCACCGGGCGGTGCTGCGGAAATAGGAGCTTTTAGGAGCGAGGAGTCAGAAGCCAGGAGTGAGAAGATTCTACATTCTCACTCCTCGCTCCTCAACTCTCTTTCATCTCCTTCCGCGCGTTGAGGTACCCCCGCACGACGGTGAACGTAGTGACGGCGAGGAAGAAAACAATGATCCAGTGGACGTAGTCGATGATCCAGGGAAAACGCTCGCCGAAGTAGTACCCGCCGCCCGTGAGGGAGAGTACCCAGAGCGCGCCGCCGATGACGTTGTACGACAGAAATTGCGAAAGCTTCATGCGAATGATGCCCGACAGGATGGGCGCGAACGTGCGCACGACGGGCAGAAACCGGCTGATGACGAGTACCCGCGCGCCGTACTTGTCGAAGTACCGGCGCGTCGTTTCGATGTTGCTCTTCTTGAAAAACAGCGAGTCGGGTCGGCCCTGAAGTTGTTCGCCGAAAAAGCGCCCCGAGAGGTACCCCGTCAGCGAGCCGAGTACCGCCGCGCCGAACAGACACGTCAGCAGCAACACCAGCGGCACGGGCAGCCGGCCGGTACCGCAGAAGACGCCCGTCAGGAAAAGCAGGTAGTCGCCGGGGAGGAAAAACGCAAAAAACAGGCCATTTTCGGCGAAGACAATTAGCGTCACCAGCACGAGTCCGCCCGTCTGGATGATTTCCTCGGAATTCATCAGGTAGCGGAAAAAGTCCAGAACAGAATCCATGCGGCTGGGAATGAGTACGGCGGGCAAGTTACGGCTTTGCCCGGATTCAGCCGCCGAAACGGGGGCATTTCAGACCGCCATTCGGGGTCAAGAACCCGTTTCCTGAGGCGTTCGGCAACGGCCCGGCGTCCAAAAAATTGTTTGACAATCTACGGGGCACTCGTTTTCTTTGCGTCGTTTTTCTCACCAAAACAATCCAACCAATGTCAGACATTTCAGCCAAAGTCAAGGCGATCATCGTGGAGAAATTGGGCGTGGAGGAGTCGGAGGTTACGCCGGAAGCCAGCTTCACGAACGACCTCGGGGCCGATTCGCTCGACACGGTCGAACTCATCATGGAATTCGAGAAGGAATTCAACGTATCGATCCCCGACGACCAAGCCGAAAATATTCAGACCGTCGGCCAGGCGGTTGCTTACTTAGAAGACAACGTCAAGTAATCGAGGCGGCGATTTCAAGAGTTTAGGGTGCTAATTTGAAAGTGTCGCGCAGGCTCATTTTCAAATTAGCATTTTTCGTTTCCGCCCCACCCGGTGGGCCTTCGATTCACGCAGTACCCATTTCCTCCTGATTATGCAGTTAAAGCGAGTAGTAGTGACCGGCCTGGGTGCCCTGACGCCCATCGGCAACACGGTACCGGAATTCTGGCAGGGGCTGGCCGCCGGAACCAGCGGCGCGGCCCCCATCACCCGGTTCGACGCCGCGAAGTTCCGGACCCGGTTCGCCTGTGAAGTAAAGAATTTTGACGTGACGCAGTTCATTCCCCGGCAGGACGCTCGCAAAATGGACCCCTTCACGCAGTACGCCGTCGTCGCGTCGGACGAGGCCCTGCGCGATGCGGCGTTTGACCTGAGTACCCTCGACCTCGACCGCGTCGGCGTCATCTGGGGCTCGGGCATCGGGGGGTTGAAAACGTTTGAGGAGGAAGTGGTCAACTACGCCAAGGGCGACGGTACGCCGCGATTCAACCCGTTTTTCATCACGAAGATGATTGCCGATAGCGCGCCGGGCGTCATCTCGATCAAGTACGGCTTCCGCGGCCCGAACTACATCACGGTATCGGCTTGTGCTTCGACCAACAACGCCGTCATCGATGCCTTTACGTACATCCGCCTCGGCAAGATCAACGTCTGCGTGACGGGTGGCTCCGAAGCCGCCGTGACGGGCGCGGGCGTCGGGGGCTTCAACGCCAACCGCGCGCTTTCGGAGCGCAACGACGACCCCGCCACCGCCTCGCGGCCCTACGACAAAGACCGCGACGGGTTCGTGCTCGGTGAGGGTGCCGGGGCCATCATCCTGGAAGAGTACGAACACGCCAAAGCCCGCGGGGCGAAGATTTACTGCGAACTCATCGGCGGTGGATTTTCGTCGGACGCCTACCACATCACGGCCCCGCACCCCGACGGCTACGGGGCGTTTCTGGCGATGAAAGACGCCCTCGATGACGCCAGCATCCGGCCCGAAGACGTCGACTACATCAACACCCACGGTACCTCGACGCCCATCGGCGACCCGCAGGAACTCAAGGCCATCGAGAAGCTGTTCGGCGACCACGCGTACGCGCTCAACATCAGCTCGACGAAGTCGATGACCGGTCACCTGCTCGGCGGGGCCGGGGCGGTGGAGGCCATCGCCTGCATCAAGGCCATCGAGCACCAGCGGGTACCCCCGACCATCAACCACTTCACCGACGACCCGGAAATCGACCCGCGTCTGAATCTCACGTTCAACGAAACCCAGGCCCGCCGCATCGACGTGGCCATCAGCAATACCTTCGGGTTTGGCGGCCACAACACCTGCGTGGTGTTCCGCCGACTCGACCAAGCTTGACCGCCTTTTCACCGGAATTCATGGTAACGAGTACCGTTTTTGAAGACATTGCCCGGCTGTTCAAAAAAGGCTCCGAGAAGGACCAGAAATTGAAACAGGCCGTGCAGACCCTGATTGGTACCCGGCCATCAAACCTGATGATTTACCGGCTGGCGTTCATGCACACGTCGGCCGCGCGGGAAACGAGCACGAAGGGCTTTCGCGAATCCAACGAACGCCTGGAGTACCTCGGCGACGCCGTCCTGGGCATGGTCGTGGCGGAGTACCTCTTCAAGAAGTACCCCTACAAAGACGAGGGCTTCCTGACCGAAATCCGCTCGCGCATCGTCAACCGCGAATCGCTCAACGTCGTGGCCCGAAAGCTGGGCCTCGACAAACTCGTCGAGTACGACGCCAACCGCCGGACCATCCTCACACGCACGTCGATGTACGGCGACGCGCTCGAAGCCTTCGTCGGGGCGATTTACCTTGACAAGGGCTTCATCTTTACCCGAAAATTCATCCTCAAGCGTCTGTTATCGAGCCACTTCGACCTGGAATCGGTCGTACAGAACAACGCCAACTTCAAGAGTCAGGTCATCGAGTGGGCGCAGCGCGAAGGCCGCGAACTGCGCTTCGACGTGACCGAGCAGGGCAGTTTTCACAACAAAGAGTTCGTCGCCGAACTCCTCGTCGACGGCGAGCTTTTCGCCAGCGGTTCGGGCTTCAGCAAGAAAAAAGCCGAGCAGTCGGCGGCGGAGAAAGCGTGTGGGAAGCTGGAATTGAAAGCTACGACCTGAGCTTACTCCGTAACGGCATGGACCTCTTGCTTCTCCTCCTCGGCATGGCGGCGCTGCTGGTCGGATTGGCCGGTGCAGTACTGCCTTTACCCGGTCCGCCGCTGAGCTTCGTCGGGCTGCTGCTGCTCCATTTTTCCTCGTACGCGGAGTTTCCGGTCTGGGTACTCGTCAGCTTCGGTTTCATCACGGTCGTCGTGGCGGTGCTTGATTACTACGTGCCCATTTGGGGCGTCAAACACTTCGGCGGGACGAAGTACGGGGCCTGGGGCTCGACGATTGGGATGCTCGTCGGCTTTTTCGTCATTCCGGGCTTCGGGCTGTTTTTGGGGGCTTTTCTCGGGGCGCTCGTCGGCGAACTGCTGGGCAAAATGCCCGCCCGGCCCGCGCTGAAAGCTGCCGTCGGGTCGTTTTTAGGGTTTCTGGCGGGCATCGTGGTCAAGGTACTGCTCTGCCTGCTCATGCTGGGGTACGCGGGTTGGGAATTGAGCCGGACGCTGGTACCCGCCACGCCGTAGCCACGTGCCATGTGGGCACGCGGCACGCTTCCCCTCTTCCGACGCATGGCGGCTAAACGTACCACGTGGGCACGTAACTCATTTTTGGGGGTACCTTTGCGGAATCATTCATTTCTCAATTCCCATGCACCTCATTCGTCGTCCGCGTCGGCTTCGTCAGTCGGCTGCGATTCGCGCGCTGGTCGAAGAGACGACCGTCACCGTCAACGATTTTATTTTCCCGATGTTCGTCATGGAAGGGCAAAACGCCACGTCGGAAGTGGCCTCCATGCCGGGCATTCACCGCTACACGCTCGACCGGCTGCTTGAAGAACTCCAGGAAGTCACCGACCTCGGCATCCGCGCCATCGACCTCTTCCCGAACCTGCCCGACACCCGCAAGGACCGCACGGCCACTGAAAGTTACCGGGCTGAAAGTTTGTATCTGGAATCCATTCATCAGGTCAAAAGTCGGTTCCCTAACCTTTGCGTGATGACCGACGTGGCGATGGACCCGTACAGCTCGGATGGACACGATGGACTCGTCGAGAACGGGGAAATTCTGAACGACGAAACGCTCGAAATTCTCGGTCGCATGGCCGTGGCGCAGGCGCGGGCCGGGGCCGACCTCATCGGTCCCTCAGACATGATGGACGGGCGCGTGGGGTACCTCCGCAACGAACTTGATTCGGCGGGTTTCACCAAAGTCGGTATCTTGAGCTACTCGGCCAAATATGCCTCGGCGTTCTACGGACCATTTCGCGACGCACTCGACTCAGCCCCGAAATTTGGCGACAAGAAAACCTACCAGATGAATCCCGCCAACGTGCGCGAAGCGCTCACCGAAGCGCAGCTCGACTACGAGGAAGGCGCGGATCTGCTCATGGTGAAACCGGCGCTGGCCTACCTCGACGTCATCAAAACCTTGCACGACCATTTCGAGATTCCCATCGCGGCCTACAACGTCTCGGGCGAGTACGCGATGGTGAAAGCCGCCGCCCGCAACGGCTGGCTCGACGGTACCCGCGCGATGGTCGAGTGCCTGACGGCCATCAAACGCGCCGGGGCCAGCGTAATTCTGACCTATTTCGCGAAGGAATTCGCCCAACTCAAATTGTAATTGCGGAGGGCGGAGGGGATTGCGGATTGGTTGAAAAACTCAATCCACAATCCCCCCTCCGCCCTCCGCAATCCTCCCATGCCTACCCTGCTCCTCCTCAACGCCCGCCTTGTCAACGAAGGGCGGATTACCGAAACGGACGTGTTCGTCCGCGATGGGTTCATCGAACAAATCGCGCCGAATCTTTCCGGCAAAACCGCCGACACGGTACTCGACGTGGCGGGGAAGTACCTCCTGCCCGGCGTCATCGACGACCAGGTTCACTTCCGCGAACCGGGCCTGACGCACAAGGCCACCATCCGCTCCGAAGCGCGGGCGGCGGTGGCGGGTGGCGTGACGAGTTTCATGGAAATGCCCAACACGGTACCCAACGCGCTGACACAGGCGCTGCTGGCCGACAAGTACGAAATCGCCGCGCGGTCGTCGCTGGCAAATTATTCGTTTTACATGGGCGTCTCGAACGACAACCTCGACGAGGTACTCCGCACCGACCCGGCCACCGTCTGCGGCGTGAAGGTGTTCATGGGCTCGTCGACGGGTAACATGCTCGTCGACAACCCGGGTACCCTCGAACGACTCTTCGCCGAGTGCCCGATGCTCATTGCCACGCACTGCGAAGACGAAGCCACCGTGCGCGCCAACGCCGCCCGGTACCGCGAACGTTTCGGCGACGACGCCCCGGCGCGGGTTCACCCGGAGGTACGGTCGGTAGAGGCCTGCATCAAATCCTCGGCGATGGCCGTCGACCTCGCCAAGCGCCACGGTACCCGCCTGCACGTGCTGCACATCTCGACGGGCGACGAGCTGCTGCTGTTCACGAACCGGGTACCGCTGCGCGAAAAACGCATCACGGCGGAAGTCTGCGTGCACCACCTCTGGTTCAGCGCCGACGACTACGAGCGACTCGGGAATCAGATCAAGTGCAACCCGGCCATCAAGGCCGACGGCCACCGGCAGCAACTGCTCGCCGCGTTGCTCGACGACCGCCTCGATGTCATCGCCACCGACCATGCCCCGCACACCTGGGCCGAAAAGCAGCAGGGGTACTGGCAGGCCCCGTCGGGTCTACCGCTCGTGCAACATCCGTTGCTGATGCTGCTCGAATTTTACCACGACGGGAAGATTTCCCTGGAAAAAATCGCCGAGAAAATGGCCCACGCCGTCGCCGACTGTTTTGGGATCGATCGGCGGGGGTACGTGCGCGAAGGGTACTGGGCCGATTTGGCAGTGGTTGATCTGGCAGCCGGTCAAACCGTCACGCCCGAAAGCCTGCACTACCAGTGCGGGTGGTCGCCGCTGCTGGGGTATCCGTTCCGTTCCCGCGTGACGCACACCGTCGTGTCGGGGCACCTGGCCTACGCCGAGGGTACTTTCCACGAGCAAACGCGGGGCCAACGACTGGCTTTTGACCGGGTTTAAAGCCGTTCGGGAAGCACAAAAAAGCCTCCCCAGGTCGGGGAGGCTTTTTTGTGCTTCCGTGTATCTTCGCTTCACTCAGACCGGAACGGTCCGCAGGCGACGAAAGTTTACGGTTGCGAAGCAACGCTTCAAAATTCGGCGGTAGAGTTTGCCGAATTGTTCGTAACACCAAGCTTTCAGTTGCTTTATTTCTTCCGGCATCAACTGTTGAATGCCCTTTTTTAGCTCCTTTTCAAACAGTTTCGCGTCGAAACTGACCTTTTGCAAAATCATCTTCAGGTATTCAAAAAACGTCATAGTCATAGCATCAACTGGTTTTAGGTGCGGAACTGTACCTTGCAAAATTCCCGTGCCAGCGGTGCGGCGTGAGTCCCCTAAAAAAATGACTCGTTCGGCAGGCCGGGTTATCTTTGCGACGATGAAAGTACAACGGGTTTATACGTTTTTGCTATTATTTTTTTGTAAATTTTTCAGTTACCCCCTTCAGGCTCAGGAATCGACGGTTCGGCTGGAGTGGAGTTCAGCGCCCATTGCTCTGAACGGCTCCTTTACGCTGACGGTCGTCATCGAGGGAAGCGAACAGCGGGAAGTTAGTGGCTTTCCGGCCCTGCCCGACTTTATCAAGCGGGGTACGAACGTGACATCTGCCATCACCACGGTAGGCGGAAAAACCACGACTGTACACCGAATTTCCCAGAATTACCTACCTACCCGCTCGGGCGTGTTTCCGGTCGAACCCTTCACAATGACGGTTAATGGTCAGCCCCTGCGTTCGGGCGAGTTCACGGTGGTCGTGAGCGAACCCGATTTTAGCGGAGCCGAAGACGACGAAGCCGGTCTGCCCACCGAACTCGACGGCACGACGGAGTTCAGCGGCACAACGGCCGACGCGCTGCTGTCCCTGCGCGCCCGCCCGACGAGCGTGTACGTGGGCGAAGGGTTTACGGTCCGGCTGTCGCTACTGGTTGCGGCCACCAACCCAACCCAACTCAATTTTTATCAGTTGGACGAACAACTGTCCGAGTTGCTCAAGCAACTGCGACCGGCCAACTGCTGGGAAGAAAATTTTGGCATCCGGGGCGAACCGCAGGAATTTGACGTGACCATCAACGGGAAACGCTACCGGGAGTACCGCCTGTTTGAAGCGGTGTATTTTCCGCTGACGGCCCAGCCCATCGCGTTTCCGGCCCTGCGGCTTCGGCTGCTCGAAGGTACCGCCCCGGCGCAGCAACTCCGTACGCTCCGCAGCCAGCCGGTGACGGTCCGCCCGAAGCCGCTGCCGCGACCGGAGCCCGTGACGGTGGGTACGTTTCAGCTTCGCGAGGGGCTAACCACCCGCCAGGCCCGGACCGGGCGGAGCGTGACGTACACGGTGCGGGTTCGGGGCGAAGGCCACATCCATTCCATTCAACTGCCCGAGCCCCAGGCCGATGCGCAGTTTGATTTTTACCCGCCCGACGTCACCAAGCTCGTCAACCACCGCGACGGTCGGGTGAGCGGCGAGGCCGTGTTCCGCTTTCAACTCATCCCAAAGCGCGCCGGTACCTACCCGCTCAGCCGGTATTTTCGCTGGACGTACTTCAATCCCCGCACGAACCGCTACCAGACCCTGACCTCGCGGCTGTCGCTGACCGTACAGGGCGAAACCCGCACCGACGGGGCCCTGGCCGACGGCGGGGCCGGTTCGCTCTACGACGGCCTCGAACGCCTTGATACCAGTCGCCCGTATACCAACTACCCGGCGCTCGTGAAAGGCATCGCCAACACCGCGCTGGGTTTCATGCTGCTGGGCATCGTGGTGCTGTTCTGGCGAACCAAGTATCGCTGATCTTGCATTCCCTATTCGCTCATCGCCCATTCCTCACAACCTTGACTCATGAGTAGTACCTACGGCACCCTGTTCAAAATTTCAACTTTCGGCGAATCGCACGGCCCGGCGCTGGGCGTCATCCTCGACGGCTGCCCGGCGGGGCTGGATTTTGACACCGATTTCATTCAATCCGAACTCGACCGTCGCAAACCCGGCCAGAGCCGCATCACGACCCAGCGCCGCGAGGCCGACGAATTCGAGATACTCTCGGGCGTGTTTGAAGGCCGGACGACGGGTACCCCCCTCGCGATGGTGATCCGCAACCAGGACCAGCGCTCGAAGGATTACGGCCACATCGCCCAGCAGTACCGCCCCTCGCACGCCGACTATACCTACCAAGCTAAGTACGGCGTCCGCGATTACCGCGGCGGTGGGCGCTCCTCGGCGCGGGAAACGGCCGCGCGCGTGGCGGCGGGGGCCGTGGCCAAACTCCTGCTGAAGCAAATTGGCGTGTCGATTCAGGCCTACGTTTCGCAGGTGGGTACCCTGAAACTGGAAACACCCTACACCGAACTCGATCTGGCGAAAGCCGAGGAAAACGCCGTGCGCTGCCCCGACCCGGCGATGGCCGAGCGGATGTTTGCCTACATCGACGACGTGCGGAAGCAGGGCGACAGCGTGGGCGGCGTGGTGAGTTGCGTCTGCGCGGGGGTACCGGCGGGCTGGGGCGAACCCGTCTTCGATAAGCTCCACGCCGAACTGGGCAAGGCCATGCTGAGCATCAACGCCGTGAAGGGCTTCGAGTACGGCAGCGGCTTCGCGGGTACCGAACAACTCGGCTCCCGGCACAACGATGAGTTTTTTACGGACGAAACCGGTCGCGTCCGTACCCGCACGAATCACTCGGGCGGTATTCAGGGCGGCATCTCGAACGGCGAGGACATTTACTTCCGCGTCGGGTTCAAGCCCGTCGCCACGATCATGCAGGATCAGGACTCGGTGGATGCCGAGGGTAATCCGGTCGTCGTGCAGGGCAAGGGTCGGCACGATCCCTGCGTGGTGCCGCGGGCGGTGCCCATCGTCGAGGCGATGGCGGCACTGGTGCTGGCGGATTTTTACCTCAGGAATCGGATGAGCGCCTTGTAGGAACGCGCCGCGGCGCGTTCGCACCGATGATTTTTAAAACGTTGTGCAGGATGCAGTCCCCTAAACCCACGAAACAGTACCGCCTCCCCAACCGCTACTACACCGAAGCGGATGCGTACTTCATTACCATTTGCACCCGAAATCGGGAAGATTTTTTTGGGCAAATCATTTCAAAAGCGCAGCCGCAAATAAGCATTCTCGAATGGGTACTGGACCCGACACCGGTCGGGCGAGTGGTTCAGGAGAAAATTTGCCGACTTACGGACGCATTCCCTAACGCTGAACTGGATAGCGCGGTGGTAATGCCGAACCACGTTCACCTCATCCTTTGGCTCTATTCGTCGTCACTTGCCGAGCCATCAGCCGGTTTAGATCGCGATGCCCGCGTGCGTCAGGGATTGCAACCGTTAACGAGAGGATCGATTTCGTCGATCATCAATCATTTCAAAGGAGCCGTTACGAAGGCGGCTCATCAAGCTGAACATGTTGATTTCGCCTGGCAGCACCGGTTTCACGATCACGTGATTCGCGAGGAGCAGTCGTTGGTAACTATTCGGAATTACATCGCTCAAAATCCTGAACGCTGGGCGCAGGACTGCTTTCATCCATCTAACCCAACGCCGTGGCCGAACGCGCCACGGCGCGTTCCTACATCGACGTTATGAACTTACTTTCCGCCGACGCTGTCGCCAAAACCTTCGGCGATCGCTGGCTTTTCAAAAACCTCACCGTCGGCCTGAGCAAGGGCGAGAAAGTCGCGCTCGTGGGCCGCAACGGTTCGGGCAAGACCTCGCTGCTCGATGTCCTGGCGGGCGTGCATCCGCCCGACGAAGGTACCGTCAGTCTGCGCCGGGGTACCACGCTCGGGTACCTCCCCCAGCAACCGGTACTCGACGACGCCCTGACCGTGATGGACACGCTCTTCGCGGGCGACACGCCGGTACTGCGCGCCGTGAAGGCCTACGAGCAGGCGCTCGTTTCGCACGACGACGAAAAACTGTCCGCCGCGCTTGAGCAAATGGAAACCCAGCAGGCCTGGGATTACGAAGCGAAGGTGAAGCAGATTCTGGGTAAGCTCGGCGTCGATTCCTTCGACCGGCCCGTCGGGCAGCTCTCGGGTGGGCAGCGGAAGCGCGTGGCGCTGGCGAAGCTGCTCATCGAAGAACCCGACCTGATCATCCTCGACGAACCGACCAACCACCTCGACCTGGCTACCATCGAGTGGCTCGAAAATTATTTAGGTACCGCCAACGGCACCCTGCTGCTCGTCACGCACGACCGGTACTTTCTGGACCGCGTCTGCACGGAAATCCTTGAACTGACCGACGGGCAGGTATTCCGGCACAAGGGCAACTACGCCTTTTTCCTCGAAAAACAGGCCGAACGCCAGGCCATCGAATCGGCGGAAGTCGACAAGGCCCGCAACCTGCTCCGCCGCGAACTCGACTGGATGCGCCGCCAACCGAAGGCGCGGGGTACCAAAGCCCAGTACCGCATCGACGCGTTTTACGACTTGCAGGACAAAGCCGCCGGGAAAAAAGCGGACGCCTCGCTCCAACTCAACGTCGGGATGGTACGGCAGGGCAGTAAAATCCTCGAAGTCGAACACCTCGACAAGTCGTTCGGCGACCTCCCCGTCGTGGACGATTTTTCGTACACGTTCCGCAAAAAAGACCGCGTGGGCATCATCGGCCCGAACGGCGTCGGGAAAACGTCGTTCCTCAACCTCCTCACCGGGGCACTCCCACCCGACGGCGGTACCCTCGCGCCCGGCCAAACGACGAAGTTTGGGTACTATACGCAATCGGAGCTGGAATTTCGCGACGACCAGCGCGTCATCGACGTGGTAAAGGAGATCGCCGAGGTCATCACGCTGGGTACCGGCGAGACGATCACGGCGAGCCAGTTTCTTCAGCATTTTCTCTTCGACCCGAAGATGCAGTACACCTTCGTCTCCAAACTCTCGGGTGGCGAGCGGCGGCGACTGCAACTGCTGAAGGTACTCGTTCAGAACCCGAATTTTCTGATTCTGGACGAACCGACGAACGACCTCGACATCCAGAGTCTGAACGTGCTCGAAGACTACCTGCTGAATTTTGCGGGCTGTCTGGTACTCGTCTCGCACGATCGGTACTTCATGGATCGGCTCGTCGAGCACCTGTTCGTGTTTGAAGGGGAAGGGAAAATCCGGGATTTTCCCGGCAACTACACCGACTACCGGGAGGCCGTCGCCGATGGGCAACTGGCCGTCGACAGCGAGCCGAAATCGCTCAGCCCGAAGCCGCCCGCGCCGGTACCCGTTGCGCCGACTTCAACGGCCAGACGCAAACTGAGCTTCCGGGAACAACGCGAATTCGAGTCGCTCGAAAGCGAAATCGCCGGGTTGGAAACGAAAAAACTGGAACTCACCGAACGGCTCAACGAAGGGACCGGCGACTACCAGGAACTGGCGCTCTGGGCGAAGGAAATCGAGGAAGTGGCTCACTTGCTGGAGGAAAAGGAACTGCGCTGGCTGGAGTTGTCGGAGTTGGGGTAATGTGAAAAACTTCTAAAGTCTTGAAGACTTTGAAAGTTTGGCCCGTCGCAACCGGTACGGTTTTTGAAAAAACAGGTCGAACGAAATCCAGCTTCTCATGGACCCGAACCGCAAAAATCCCGAACCCACCGGAGACGACGAACCCGTCGCCGAGGAAACCTATACGACTTTCTCCCGCGAAGACGCCGATTTTCCCGACCTCGATCCGCTGATCGAGGCGTACACCGACGAGGAAAACGAAACGACTCCGGGAAAGAAGTGAGCCAACCATTTCGAGGGTCTGCGACCACTCGAAGGGTTTGGGACGTGACGACCCTTCGAGTGGTCGCAGACCCTCGAAGTGGTTCACACGCCACTCACCCCGCAATCATCTTAAACCCTTCGCCGTGTAGGTTCATGATCTGGATATTCGGGTCGTGGCGAAGGTACTTGCGGAGCTTGGAAAGGTACACGTCCATCGAGCGGGCATTGAAATAACTGTCGTCGCCCCAGATGGCTTTCAGGGCGAAGCTGCGGCTGATGGGCTGGTTGAGGTGCTGGCAGAACAGCTTGAGCAGTTCGGACTCGCGACTCGTCAGCTTAAACGATTCGACGCCGTTCGTCAGCGTTTGCCGTTCCGAGTCGAACTGGTAAGCCCCGACGGTGAAACTCGTCACGGCCTTCTGGGCACCGTTTTCGGCCTTCTGACTGCGCCGGAGTACCGCCTCCATCCGCGCCAGCAATTCCTCCATGCTGAAGGGTTTCGTCAGGTAGTCGTCGCCGCCGACGCGGAAACCCTGGAGCGTGTCTTCCTTCATCGACTTGGCCGTCAGGAAAATAATCGGTACCTCCTGGTTCGCCGAGCGTACTTCCTTTGCCAGCGTGAAGCCGTCTTTTTTGGGCATCATCACGTCGAAAATGCAGAGGTCATAGTCGGTTTTGACGAACCGGCTCAGGGCTTCGTCGCCGTTCGGGGCGAGGTCGGCCTCGTAGCCTTTCAGCGTGAGGTATTCCTGAAGGAGAGAACCAAGATTCGGGTCGTCTTCGGCGAGGAGGATTTTCATTCGGTTACGGGTTATGAGTTACGCGTTGCGGGTGGCTTTTTGAGCTTTCTTTTCATCAATTCGCTTCAACAGACTACCAATCTGCTTAGACAGCCTGGATAACTCGTTGTGCTTTTGTTCGTAGAACGCACTCGAGATACTGCCAAGTTGGTTCAACACGAAGAGTTGACTTCGCAATTCTCCCGTCGAACCTTTTGCATACTTCAGAAAACGGACGAAATCCGCATCGTTGTTGTATTCGAAGCCTTCGGCAATATTGCTGGATATCGACAAAGCTGCCCGTCGCAATTGGTCTTTCGTGCCAAAATCATTTTTCAAGGGTTCGTTTAGTGTCACTTTGAACACATCAATGGCGATCTGCGTAGCCTGTGTCCAACTGTCCAAGTCCTCAAATTGTTGAATTTTAGCCATGATGAATGACCCGTAACTTGTAACCCATAACCCGTAACTCACACGCTCTGCGTGTGCGGCAAAAACACCTCAAACGTACTCCCCCGCCCCGGTTGGCTTTCGACTTGAATCGTGCCGTGGTGCTCGTCGATGATCTGCTTGACGTAACTCAGGCCCAAGCCAAAGCCCTTCACGTTGTGCAGGTTGCCGGTGGGTACCCGGTAAAATTTCTCGAAAATATTCTTGAGCGCCTCGCGGTTCATGCCGATGCCGTGATCGCTGACGCGCAGCAGCAGCCCGCCGGGGGCGTCTTCGGTGTGGAGCGTGATGCGCGGCGGCTCGGGCGAGTACTTGTTGGCGTTGTCAAGGAGGTTGTAGACGAGGTTCGTCAGGTGCACTTCATCGGCTTCCACGACCGGCTGCTCGGCTTCCAGATCGAGCGTCACTTCGCCCTGCTTGGCTTCGATCTGCGGGCTGAGGTTGGTGAGTACCTTCTCGATGACGTCGTGCAGGTGTACCTCGCCGAGCTTGAGTTTCACCTCGCCCCGGTCGAACTGGGCGGCCTGGAGTACCTTCTCCACCTGCTGCCCCATGCGCCGGTTTTCATCGCGGATGATGCCGAGGTACCGTTTCAGCATGGTCGGCGAAGCGGCCACGGTGTCGTCCTGGAGCATTTCGGTCGCCAGCGAGATCGTCGAGACGGGCGTCTTGAACTCGTGGGTCATGTTGTTGATAAAGTCGTTTTTGATGTCCGACAATTTTTTCTGACGGATGATGGTACTCACGGCGATGTAAAAACACACGGCCATGACCAGCACGAGTACCCCCGAACTGGCGAGCGTCAGTCCCAACTCCCGGAACAGGTACCCTTGCTGATCAGGAAAGTAGACGTAGAGAAAGTTGTTTTTGCTGAACAGGTCGTTCGGGAAAAGCGCCGCCCGGTAGCCTTCGTGCAGGCGCTCTTCCTGGTACCCCGGTGCGGAGGAAAACAGAAAATGTTCGGCCGAATCGCTGCCCACGTCGACGCAGACGCCGTACTCAAACGGAATCCGAATGCCCCGCGCCGCGATTTCCTGCTTCAGGAGCGAGTCGAGTACGTAACGGTCGATGCGGTCGGCCACGCTGCGCTGGTGAAAGACGAGGTCGAAGAAGACGTCTTTCAACAATTCGGATTGGGAGGAAGCTTTCTCAAAATTTGACTTGGCCAGGTCACGGGCCAGTGTATCCACGGCAGCGCGGAGGGTCCGCTGGGCTTTGGCAACGGTGCGCGGTACGCGTTTCGGGCGCGTCGTTTTTTTGCTGACGCCGGAGCGGGGCTGGCCCTTGCCGCTGATTTTCGAAGACAGTACCTGCCCAAGCGAATCGCGGCGCTGGCGGGTGGGATTGTCGCGGCGAAACGCCTTGAAAACGGCGCTTTCGTCGATCTGGCGGCGGGCCGTCGTCACTTCGGTCCACTGCCCTTCGATGGTCTGGTCCTTACGAATGAAATCTTCGACGTACCGAATGTCGGCCTCGGTGAGCAGGTTGTATTCGCGCATGAGCACGTCAGTCGGCACATTGACGCGCCCCTGAAACTCCACCTGCGTCCGGCGGTCGGTACCCGGATTGGTCGGGCGGGGTTTGGTTTGGGCCACCCGCGTCGGACCCGACCGGCGCGGTTTGGGCCGAACCGTGGCGGGCGCCGGTTTCTTGACCGATTCTTTGCCGATGCTGAGCAGTTTTTTGCGTTGCTCTTCGGCGTTCATCCGGCGTTTGGTGAGGTGCACGATTTCCTGCTTTTCCACCTTGCGCACCACTTCCTGCAGGGCCTCGGCCACGGCCCCGTCGAACTGCTCCTGCTTGGCTTCGAGGGTCGTGCGGAGGCTGATGAGCTGGAACACGATCAGCCCGATCAGGGCGACCGACATCAGAACGACGATCCAGCGAATGTTGCGTTGCGACATGGTACCAGCAGAACGGCCCGCGGCGGTTAATCGTTGAACACTGGGGCCGTTTTTCTAACGCTGCGTTTGGTCAAAAGTACCGATTTAAGGAATTTTAACAACCTGTGCAACGCCCAGCCGCCCGGCGTGTCTTTGGCAAAATCGTTTTACCTAAACACCGTTTCGACTCATGAATCGTGGAATCAAATCCGCCGCGCTGCTCGCGCTGTTGCTGCTCGGCGGCGTGGCTTCGGCCCAGACCAAAAAGGTTGAGAAATCAACCGACCAGGCGGCGAAAGACAAAATCGAGAAAAAAGAGGGGGTGCGGGTCCACATCGAGATGCAGGCGGACGGCTCGACGCGGATCATCGACCGGTACTTTGACAACCCGAAACTCGCCGATGCCTTCGTTGATTCGGTGAACAGCGCTAAGGGCGACCGGCCCCAGCGGATGCGCATCGAAATCAACGGCGACGGCGAAATCAACCGAAATTTCAACTACCGCTTCAACGGCCCGGACGGCATCGCCCGGACGGCCCCCACGCCGCCCAAGCCCCCGGTGGCCCCGCGTGCCCCCCGCCTGAACCGGGACAGCGACCGCAACAACCCGGACTGGCAGGAGTACGAGCGGAGCATGGAGCAGTTTGACCGCGACATGGAGCGCTTCGGAAAGAACATGGAACGCTGGGGCGAACAATTCGGTCGGGACTTCGGCCAGCGTTTCCAGGCTGAACTGCCGCGCCTCCAACAAAAAATTCAGGATGCCCAGCGCCAGGCCCAGAACCAATGGCAGCGCAGCCAGGACCAAATCCAGCGGAGCTTCCGCGACAACCAGGAGCGCTTCAACTTTAATTTCGATAGTCCTGGCGTACGGGTCTGGGAAAACAGCGCCAGCAGCAGTTCGTCGACGGTCAAAAGCCTGAGCGTCTACCCGAACCAGCCCTTCAACAACCGCCTCAACCTCCGCTTCACGGCCCCTTCGAAAGGCGACGTGACGATCCTCGTCACCGACGTGAAGGGCAAGGAAGTGGGCCGCGAGACGATCAAGGATTTCTCGGGCAACTACGTCGGGCAGATCGACCTGTCGAAAAAGGCCGAGAAGGGTACCTACTTTGTCACTGTCACGCAGGGCGAAGACGGGACCGTCAAACGCATTGTGGTGGAGTAAATTAGGTTTGTGTGAATGAAAAGCGGGGCCTTTCCAAAGGCCCCGCTTTTTTGTTTCTGAACAAACCTCCCCACCTGCTTTTTCTACTCTGCCACCAGCTTGTCAATCAATCGATTGAAGTCTTCCACGAACGCATCGTAGTACTTCCCGGTACCCGGCCCGGAGAAACCCGTGTGGATTTCGCGGACTTTGCCCTGCTTGTCGATGAAAATCGTCGTCGGGTACCCCACGACGGCGTTCAGCATGGGCAGTGTTTTGGCGGCGGCGGTTTTGTCGCTGGTACCCGCCAGGAGTACCTCGTACGGAATGCCGAAGCGCTCCTTCATCCGGTTCAGCTTCGGGGCGGACTCGGTCAGGTCGGCGCTGCGCTCGTAGGCCAGTCCAACGACTTCCACGCCCCGTTTCGCGTTTTTCCCGTACCAAGGCACGAGAAAATTGGTCTCGTCCATGCAGTTCGGGCACCAGCTCCCGAGAATCTGCACGACGACGACCTTGCCGCGGTACTTCGGGTCGCTGAGCGAGACGAGTTTGCCGCTGGGGTTCGGAAACTGGAAGGCCAGTCGGTCGAAACCGGGCTTGAGGTACGTCAGCGATTTTTCGTCGGGCAGGCGGGCGTTTTCGTCGCGGACCGCCGTCCAGGTTTCGTAGCCACTGATGCCCGCAAAAAAATCGCCCGTCATCCGTTCGTTCTGCACCCGCGCTTTGAACAGGTACAGGTGCGAGCCATCGTAGCACGACAGTTTAAGGCTATCGCCGACGACGTCGCCCGCGAGGTACCGGTAGTCGCCCGTCGAGGTCAGGAAGGTACCCGTCACCTGGTTTTGTTTTTGCTCGAACACGCCCACGGCAAAGCTCGAATCGGTCCCGCCCGGCGAGCGGAAGTACGTGGCCCACTTACCCGACACGTCGACGACCGCCGGGGCCGGAGCCTTTACGAAGCGGTGCGTCTGCCCGTGTTTTGCCCGGAACGGAATCCGGACCCAGGCCCCGCCGCGTTTGCGCTGGTAGTACCCGGTCAGGCTATCGCCCGAAAGGCGACCGATGAGTTCGGAATCGAACAGCGCCATCGGAATGCGAAGCGAATCGCCTTCGAGTTTCGCCGGGTCGAGTTTCAACCGCTCCGGGCCGTTGAGCGCGTGGACGAGGTACCCTTCCGAACCACTTCCGACCGGCTGAATGTCGAGTCCGAAGGGCAATTCACCGCCTCGGTTGACGACCACCGCCCGCCAAATGCTTTTGGGTACCGGCGTCTGGGCGACGGCCGCCTGGGCGAGCGCGTTCAGCGACAGCAGCAACGCCGTGACCAATCCGACTTTTTTCATGGGAAGCACTGAGTTACAATTGTAAAGTTGTTAATCTTTGTCAAACGATCGCCGGATGCGTCCGATACCGTTCCAGAACTCTACTTGCAAAGTAGGCTATTCCCCCGAAAGTTCCGCATGTCCGCGACGCCACCGCCCGAAACCTCGACGTACCACCAGCCCGTGCTGCTCGCCGAATGCCTCGACGCGCTGCACATTCGGCCCGAGGGTACCTACGTCGACGTGACCTTCGGCGGCGGTGGGCACTCGCGGGCCGTACTCGAACGCCTCGGTCCGGCGGGGCGGCTGCTGGCCTTCGACCAGGACGCCGACGCGGTAGCGAACGCGAAAGCCCTCGCCGACCCGCGCCTGACGTTCATCGCGGCTAATTTTCGGTACCTAAAAAAGTACCTCCGGCTCTACGGCGTGCGGCAGGTCGACGGCATCCTGGCCGATCTGGGCATTTCCTCGCACCAGATCGATGCGCCCGAACGGGGTTTTTCAACCCGCTTCGACGGCGACCTCGACATGCGCATGAACCAGCAGGCCCCGACTTCGGCACTGAACGTCGTCAACGCGTACTCCGAAGAGCAACTGCACCGCATTTTCGGGATGTACGGCGAGGTGAAAAACGCCCGGACACTGGCGGCGGCCGTCGTCACGGCCCGGAGCAACGCGCCGATTCAAACCAGCCACGAGCTGAAGGCCATTCTGAATCGGTACGCCCCGCGCGGGAAGGAGTTCAAGTACTTCGCGCAGGTGTTCCAGGCCATTCGCATCGAAGTGAACGAAGAGCTACGGGTACTCGAAGAATTTCTCGAACAGGTACCCGAAGTACTCGCCCCCGGCGGGCGGCTCGTCGCGATGAGTTACCACTCGCTCGAAGACCGACTGGTGAAGCACTTCATCCGCGCAGGAAATTTTACGGGCGAAGTCGAGAAAAATCTATACGGTCACGAAATTCGTCCGCTGGAGCCCGTCACGCGCAAGCCGCTGGAAGCCACGGCGGAGGAAGTAGCACGCAACCCGCGGGCCAGAAGCGCGAAGCTGCGGGTGGCGGAGCGGAAAAGTTGAGTACGGGTTTAGGGTGTAGCGTTTAGAGTTGTCCGATCACCCTGAACGCTACACCCTAAACGCCAACCCCTAAACCCAAATGGCCAAACGCATCCCCTCGCCCAAAACTCGCCGCCCGCGGTGGATGGTCAAGCTGAATAAACAACTTGACCTGAACACGTGGCTCGGCGGTCGGCTGCCCGTCGAGTTGATGCCGAAGGCGCTCTGGCTGGCCGGGTTGCTGGTGGTTTATATTTTCTTTTCGCACACGGCCGAGCGACTCATCCGGCAAACCGACCGCGTCAAGCGCGAACTCGACGAGCGCCGGACCGAGTACACGACCCAAAAGGCCTCGTTCATGAAGGAAGGCCGCCAGTCGGCCATTGCCCGAAAAGTCGCCGATCAGGGCCTCATCGACTACAAAAACCAGGAACCCCCGACGAAAATAGTCGTTGCCGATAGCTTTCCCGCCCGTAACCCGTAACTCTTAACCCGTAATCGCCCCATGGCTGGCCTCAACATCAAGCGCGACATTCTCTTCCGAGTTGGTCTGGCGTTTTTCGGTGCCCTCGTGTTCTGCTTCGCCATCGGCGCGAAAATCGTGTACCTCCAGCAGGTCGAGGGCGCGACCTGGCGCGACCGGGCCAAGCGGCAGCAGGTCAAAACCCGCACGATTCCGGCCACGCGCGGCAGCATTTTTGCGGGCGACGGCAGCCTGCTCGCCACCTCGCTGCCGTACTACCGGCTCGGGATGGACCTGAACGTGCCCCTGCGCTCGGCGCTGGATTCGACGTTGTTCATCAAAAACCTGGATTCGCTGAGTACCCGGTTGTCGAAGCTGTTCGGCAATCAGTCGAAACAGGCTTACAAAACCGACCTCCGCGAAGCGGTCACGGCGCTGCGGACGGCCCGGCGGCAAAACAAAAAACTGAAGGGCAACGACCGGGTACCCGAGCGGACGTACCTGCTGCTCGGCAACCGCCTCGTGACCTTCGAGGAGCGCCAGTCCATCGGCGACTGGCCGCGGTTGCGGGCGAAAGCGCGCAAACGGAAAAGCCGGTTCAACAAGGAAAAAGCCGGGTACGATTACGTCTGGACGACCATCGACTCGGTCGGGCGGTTCCGGACCGGGCTGGGATTTGAGACGGTACTCGTCCGCACGAATCCGTTCGGCAACATGGCCGCCCGCTCGATTGGCAAAACGGCCAACGTGCGCGACACCATCGACCACACGGTGGAACTGATGCGGGGAAAAACCGGCCTCGAAGCGAGATTCAATGACGTGCTGATGGGCAGAAACGGCCTGGGATTGTTTGAAAACCTCGGCAACGGCAGTTGGCGCGCCTTGAGCGACGACGACGCCACGCGCCCCACGCCGGGCGTCGACGTCCACACCACGCTCGACATCACGCTCCAGGACATCGCCGAGTCGGTCCTCCGCCGTTCGGTGCAGCACTACCGGGCCAAGTACGGCAGCGTGATCGTGATGGAAGTCGCCACCGGCGAAGTGAAGGCGATGACGAATTTAAGCCTCGTCCGCGAGCGCGACAGCCTGTACGTCGACGATTTCAACTACGCCGTCAGCCGCCACAACGAACCGGGTTCGACCTTCAAACTGCCTTCGATGGTGGCCGTTCTGGAAGCCAACCCGACGCTCTCGCCCGAGCGCATGATTCACATCGGCACGAGCGGCGGCTGGCGGTACCGCACGCGCGTCATCCACGACTCGCACGCCTCGGCCTGGGCTTCGCTCAGCGTGCAGAACGTGTTCGTGCATTCCTCGAACATCGGTACCGTGAAGCTGGTCCTCGAAGCCTTCGAGCGCCGCCCCGCCGAGTACATCCGGTACCTCGACCGCTTCCACCTGACCCAGCCCACGGGTTTCCAGGTCGAGCGCGAGGCCAAGCCGGTCGTGTACCGGCCCGGTCAGCCAGGTGGCTGGAGTGGGTTGTCGCTTTCGTCGATGGCCTTCGGGCATGAACTGGAAATCACGCCCTTGCAGATGCTGGCGTTTTACAACGGCATTGCCAACAACGGCTACTGGGTGCAGCCGCTCATTGTGAAGTATACGAAGCGCGCCGACGAAATCGTGGAAGATTTCACGAAAAAGCAGGTTCGCGACGACGTACCCCTCTGCTCCGACCGCACGCTGCGCATTGTCAAGCAAATGCTCCGGCAAGTGGTCGACGACCCGCACGGTACGGCCAAACGCATCAAAAATCCGCACTACGCCATCGCGGGTAAAACGGGCACGACCAAGAAAATCATCAACGGCCGGTACTCGACGCGGTACTACTCGTCGTTCATCGGGTACTTCCCCGCCGACAAGCCGAAGTACTCCTGCCTCGTCGTCATCGACGACCCCCGCGAGCGCGACGGCCGGACCATCATGGGCGGCGAAGCGGCCGCGCCGGTGTTCAAGGAAGTGGCCGACAAAATCCACGCCGCCGACCTGCGCCTGCACCGCCCGCTGCACCAAGTCGATTCGAGCGGCCTCTTCCCCGACGCTCACCTGACGGCCAGCCTGAGCAAAGACGCCGCCCTGCTCGGTACCCAGTGGCACCGCCGCGCAGCGGGCCGCTCCCTCCCGAGCGACAACCGGGTACCCGACGTGGCCGGCATGAGCCTCCGCGACGCACTCTACGTGCTGGAAAATCGTGGGTACCGGGTCAGCTACACCGGCCAGGGGCGCGTGGCGAAGCAGTCACTTCCGGCGGGGGAAGTACCGGTGGGGAAGAAGGCGATTCGGTTGGAGTTGAAGTAACCTGCTCAAATGAAGAAGCAGGCAATTTGGTTTGCTCTGGTGGGCGTAGTTCCTCTGGAAGGAAATGAATTAATTACTGACGTATCAGGAGCTTATGTTAACGTAGTCGCTCTGTCAACTGACGAAGTTGATTTTACGTATAAAAGTTATGAGGTGTTCGCTCATCATAAGTTTTCATGTGTTCGAGATTTCCGAAATCTAGCAAAGAACTGTGTTGAGTTTAAAATCTGAGGGTAGTCCTGAACGTATAAGTTTAATTCAGGAGATCAGCGAGGGCTATTCATTTGCCTGGAGTGCGTTTCACACGTTTGATAAGTTTGATTAACCTCGCAGTTGTCCGGCTCTGCCGAGTGACCCCTGCGCTCCAGCGGGCTTTACCCGCCCTTTTCTCCTGTCATCCTGAGCGGTAGCGAAGGGCTTCGTTACAGCTATCAAGCCAAGTTATAATTGAGGAGCTTCCCGAACAGGCTTGGCCCCGCAGTCGAAACGAAGTCCTTCGCTACCGCTCAGGATGACAGCATGGACTACCGATCAACTCCCCGCGAACGGCGTCCCAAAAATGCCGACGGCCAGTTCGGCCCAGACCAGCAACAGCGTGGCGAGCAGCGCAAGGCAAATCGCAATCCGGTACTCCGTTTTGGTTACCGTCCGCAACACCAGTTCACACAGCAGGCCTGTGCCAAACAGGAGCACACCGGCAATCACAAAATCAGACAGGGACCAGTTTACTTCATTGGTAAACTGCATGGCGATGAGGGGAAGGAGCAACAGCACCGTTGCGGTTGCCACGATGCCGGTCAGTCGTTGGTTAGCCGTGATCATACGGGTTTTATTTGTAAGGTTCGCGACAAAAGTATCAAAGTACTTTGAAATACAAAGTGTAATTTCTGAAAATATTTGCACAATTCTTTTTTAGGTGTTCAAGGCGAGTCGGAAAACAAAAACCGCCAAGGTCTTGAAGACCTTGGCGGTTTCGCTTTTCGGTTTTGACACTTATTCCCCTACATGAATCTCCGCGTTCTGGAGGATGTAGTTGAGTTCGTAGATGTCGTTGGCGTTGAGTTTGAGGGTACCCTTGAAAGTCTGCACTTCATCGGTTTTGAACCGGCGGGGCTTTTTCAGTTTCAGCGCCATGACCGATTCCGGCCCGGCCCCACCGCAGAAAAAGCACATGCTGTACGGGAAGGCCGAGAGCACGAACAGATTGCTCTCCACGTCGACGGGCACGAGGTACCCCTTGATGAGTACTTCCTTGCCGTCGAGTTTTTGCAGGTTCGGACCGAAGGTCGGGTAGAGCATGTAAATCGACTCTTCGGGGTACCATTTCTTCTTGAACGTCACGTCGCGCAGGTTTTCCCAGGAGATTTTCGTGGGGGCGGCGGGCGGGGTACTCGTCAGCGGTCGGGCCGGTTCGAGCGTGGACGTATCCACGCCGGGCGTGGCCGCCAGGAAGCCCAGCGTGAGGGTCAGGAGAAGCAGGAGGCGAATCAGTTTCATGGTCTTGCGAGCAGATGCAGCGTTAACGACAAACGACGTACCAAAGGTAAGACCCGTACCAATTTTTTGGCAAGATGGTTCCCTACTCCCCGATGCTGTCATCCTCGCTACGTTCAGGATGACAGCATCAGGAGCTACTCAAACCTAAAATTATACGTCAGCGTCGGAACGGGCGAGGCGAAGACGGTCAATTTGTAGGGTTCGAGGGCGACGCCGCGGTTGCGGAAAAACACCGAGTACGCATTTTTCCGGCCGTAGAGGTTGTAGATCGTAAACACCCAGTTGCCTTGCCAGCGGCGGGCTTTCATCGTGGCGTTGTAGATGTTCCAGGAGAAATCGAGGCGATGGTAGTCGGGAATGCGCGCCGTGTTGCGGTCGGCATAAAACGGGTACCCCTGCCCCTGGTACTGCACGATGCCCCGCGGTGGCGTGTAGGGCCGCCCACTGCTGTAGGCGAACGTAAACGAAAACGTGTTGTGCTTGCCCTGCCCGAGAATTATCGAGGCGTTGACCGTGTGCGGGCGGTCGTAGTTGGCCGGGTACGGGTTGCCGTCGTTGACGCGCTGGAGGTAGTCCGGCCCTTCCGAAACCTGGTTGAGCGAGCGGGCGTAGGTGTAGTTGATCCAGCCGTTCAGCTCGCCTTTTTTCTTGGTAATCATCAATTCCAGCCCGCACGAGCGGTTTAGGCCCTGGAGCAGTTGCGTTTCGGGGTACGGCTGGAGCAGAAAATCGGCACCGGGTTTGTAATCGAGCACGTTCTGCGTGAAGCGGTAGTAGGCTTCCGCCGAAAACTCGAAGATGTTGTCCTTAAAGTTGCGGAAAATCCCGCCCGCGACGAGGTGGCTGGCCTGGGGCCGGATATTCACGTCGGAGGTTTTCCAGCGGGCCGTCGGCAGCGGCGTGGCCGTGTTCGTCACGACCTGGAGGTACTGCCGCATCAGGTTGTAGCCGAGTTTGAGCGAGGTCTGCTCGTTGAGCGAGTACCGCAGCCCCACGCGCGGCTCCAGCCCGCCGTAGGTTTTCATGACCGCCCCCGACCCGTACGCGAGCGTGTCGACGATGGAAAAATCATCCCGTACTTCGCCCTGCCCGTACTGCCGGACAAGGCCCGGCCCGAGCGACAAAAATTGCGAATACCGCAGCCCGACCGAGGCCGTCAGCCGCGGGCTGAGTTTCACCTCGTCTTCGGCGTACACGGCCGCTTCGAGGCCGCGTTCGGTCGGGGTTTGGACCGGGTTGACGCTCGGGCTTTCGTTCGGAATCAGTTCGCCCGGCTGGATGCGGTAGTGCGTGGCGCTTAGCCCTACTTCGATTTTGTGCGGACCGGTGACGTAGTTCAGATCCGATTTCACCTGCCGGTGCAGTACGCCCTGCTGCAACACGACTTTGTTGTCGGTGTCGAGTTCGGGCAACAGGATTTTCGGGACGTAGTCGGCGTAGATGACCGACGTCTGCACATTCATCCGGCTGTTGAATGAGTGAAACCAGCGCAGCGCGCCGTTCAGGCTGCGGTGGTCGTACTGGGTCGAGGTGGCGTTGATATCGCCGATGGTACCCAGCAGTTCGGTCTGGAAAAAATCCTTCGTCCAGTACCCCGAGGCCGTCAGCGTGTTGCGGTCGTTGATCCGGTAAAACAGCTTCGCCGCGCCGTCGGCAAAGCGGGCCTGGATGTCTTCAAGGCGCTTGGAAGCCAGCGGCAGCAGAAAGTCATTCAGGGCAGCCCGGCCCGAAATCAGAATACCCAGGCGATCTTTCACCAGCGGCGTGTTGAGAGTCAGGCGATTGGAGACCAGCCCGATGCCGCCGTTCATCGAAAATTTCGTCAAACTCGGCTGCTGAATGCTCACGTCCATCACCGCCGCCGCCCGCCCGCCGAAGCGCGCCGGGGCGTTGGCTTTGTAGAGGTCGAGCCCGCCGACGCCGTCGGGCGGGAAGGCCGAAAACAGCCCGAACATGTGCGTCGGGTTGAAAATCGGGGTGTCGTCGAGCAGGATGAGCGTCTGGTCGGTCGTGCCCCCGCGAATGTTGACGCCGTTGGCCGCCTCGCCCACGCTCGTCACGCCGGGGAGCATCTGCAAACCGCGCAGCACGTCGGTTTCGCCCAGCGCGGCGGGCAGTTTTTTGAGCGCCCGCATGTTGAGCTGATTCACGCCCAGAAACGGCCGCTGGATGTTCTGGTCGACGCCCTTGCTCGTGACGATGACTTCCTCCAGCTCGTTGGCGATGTTGGTCAACGCGACGTTCAGCCGCTTGTCCGAACTCATCAGCAGCGTCGCCCGAAACGAGCGGTACCCCACGTACCGAATCACGACGACGTGCTGGCTGGGCGTGAGCAGCATCTCAAAGTACCCGTTGGCGTCGGTGTAGGTACCCGTGCCCTTGCCCTCGTAGTCGATGATGATTGCCGCGCCGCGCAGCGGTTTGCCGTCGGTCGAATCGCGGACGACCCCGCTGAGTTTGGACAGCGTCGCCTGGGCCGAGGCGGTACCCGACAGCAGGAGGAAAAGCAGCAGAAAAAAGCGGTAACGTTGGATCATGGTCAGGATTAATTTCGCCAGCCTTCGGGTTGGACGGGTGTGCGGATGTCGCTCGGTAGACAGGGAGCCAATGGCGGGGGTAAGCTACCGAACGTAGGTGGAAGGAGTTTACCGCGTCCACCCAAAAACCCCAACGGCGGTGGCGCATCGGCCGGGACGTTCTGACGAGCCAGCCAGTACCGCCGACGCGTGACGCTCGAGGCCGTGAAGTACCCCACCAATTTGTCGTTGGGATTTGCCGCGTTCACCACGTTGCCAAAGATTGAGGCCGGTGGGGTATCAACCAAACTGCCGGTTTTCTGGCTCTGCTCGGCCAGCAGGTTGTAATACCGAAACGCGCCCGGCGTCAGGGCTTGCTGCTCAATTTCCACCAAAGCTCCCGAACGCGTGTAAAACGGAATTTCGGCGACGAGCCGCCCCCGAATCGGTCCGCCGTTGGCGTAGCTATCCGAGAACAAGTTCAGGCTTTTTCCCAGAAAAATATCCCAGCACCGGCGGTCGCAGTCGTAGTCAAATTCGCCCTGGATGGGGGAGCCGGCCTGCGGGTACCAGCACTCCGTATCGGGGGCTCCCCGGAAAAGACTGTTGACGCAGGTCAGGCAGACGGCAATGGCCTCCCAGGATTTCCAGCGCCAGTTGTAGTAATCCCGCGTCCCGGCCGGGTCCTGCGAATCGAGGTACACCCGGTGGCCGGGCAAAAAACTCGGGATGGCTCCGGCGTTTAGGCGTTTGACGGCCTCGGGGTCAAAATCATCGTAAATGCGGTCAATGGGCTTGCCTGCGGGCATCGTCTCGACGCCCGATTGGTAACCTGAACCATCGGGATTGCGAAAGCGGAGCTGGTAAGTACGCCCCGCCTGCACCCGGAAGTCGGCGGGCGCGGTATAGTCGCCGGGCTTCGCTTCACGAAAGGCCACGACCTGCGTACCGTCGACGAGGACTTCGACCACCGCCCCACGCCAGGGCACAATGCCGTCGGGTACGGACTGGCGCAGCCGTACCACCTGCGGCTCGGGCAAGTCCGTCAGCACCCCGTCGACGGTCAGCAGGGCGGTGGGAAAATCAAGTGTCAGTCGCAGCGGTTCAACGCACGCATGGAGTGCCCCTGCCAGTACCCCGAAAAGGGTCCATCGCCGTAGGAAAGTCGATCGGATCTTCATCATCTCCGTTTTTAGCTCCAGGACGCATTCCGAGGGAAAAACGCTGGAAACGTCTCACCCCTTACGTTTCGAATCTACGGTCCGCGCCACCCGTCGGGCTGGTTGGGCGTGCGAAAATCCGTCGGCGTGCAGGGGGCAAACGGCGGCCGGTCGCTGGGTGGCGACGGCGGTTCGGGGTTGATGTCACGTCCGCCCAGCAACCCCAGGGGGCGAACCGTGCGCGGCGTATTCTGGCGGCTGAGCCAGTAGCGCATCTGGCTCACGCTGGCGGCGGTAAAGTACCCCACGGCTTTTTCGTTGGGATTGGCCACGTTCGAGACGTTGCCAAAAATGGCCGCGGGTGGCGTATCGGCCAGGCTGCCCGTGTTCTGGCTCTGGTCGGCCAGGAGTTTCAAGTACCGGAAGGCCCCGGCCGTCAGCGCTTGCTGCCGGATTTCCACCAACGCCCCACTCGACGAGTACAGCGGAATGTCGGCAATCGGCCGCCCCGTGATGGTCCGCCCGTCGGTGTAGGCATCCGTCATCACGTTGATGGCCCGGTTGCGAAAAATCTGCCAGCACCGCTGGCCGCACAGGTAATCGAACACGTTATCGGAGGCGAGCGACAGGTCCCGCACGCAGCCCCGCCCGGTAAAGTACTTGCCCTGCTCGCAGGTCGCGCAGACCGATTGGTTTTCCCACAACGTCCAGGTCCAGTTGTAAAAATCACCCGTTCCGGGCGGGTCCTGGGTATCGAGGTAGAGGTGATGGCCGGGTTGAAAGTAGGGCGTCGAGCCGGTACTGCTCGACTCAATCGCTTCGGGATCGAAGGCGTCGTACACGCGTGCGATGGGTTTGCCCACGGGCATTTTTTCCATCGTCGATTCGTACTGGGTACCCTGCGCCGTCCGAAAGCGCAGTTGGTACGTCGAGCCGGGTACCGCCCGGAAACCCGTGGGCAGGACGTAGTTACCCGAGCCGGTCGCCGATTCGCTAAGCAGTAACGGATTCTGTCCGTTGACGACGACCTCCACCCGCGCCCCGCTCAGTGGCTGACTCACGCTGTTGCGGTCGGTGGAAACCGAGCGCCGCAGCCGCACGACCTGCGGCTCGGCCAGATCGGTCAGGGTACCCTCGACGGTCACGAGATCGGTGTTGTAGCGGAGGCTGGCCTCGAAGGGTTCGACGCAACCCGCCGCCAGACCGGCGAGCAGCACACCCCAACGCGTGCTGCGCCGGAGAGCGGAAAGCAAAAACGGTGATTTCAAGCGATTAAGTACCAGACCGGTTGGATTCAGTCCGAACGTCAAAGAAACACATTTCCCTGAGACCGCCTAACCCACCCTACCGCCGGGGTACCCGCCCTGCGACCAATCCCGACGAAACCGAGACCACGCCGCTACTCGTCGGCGAGCGTGCGTGAGATGTCGAGACGATAAATACTTAGCGAGGGCAACGCCGCGGCCAGTACTGCGATGCCCACCGTGGCGAGCAGCAGCAGCCCCTCTTCGGGCAACAGCGTGAACGTGCGGAAATCGTAATGGAAACTCCGCTCGACGCCCTGCGCCAGCGCGAAAAAGCCCAGCCGACTCAGCACGATACCCACGACGAAGCCGATGAGGCCGATGAACAATCCTTCGAGTAGGAGCAGCAAAAACAGCCGCCCGCGGGTCGCGCCCATGGAGAGCATGAGGGCCATTTCGTAGCGGCGCTCCTTGAGCGAATTGTAGAGCGAGACGAACACGCTGATGGCCGCGATGACGATGATCGCCAGAGCGAGGTACCGCAGTGTGTCGACGCCCACGCCGAGGAGGTCGAACAGCCGGTTGATTTCGACGGCGGGCGAGGCGGCCTGCATCCGGGTATTTTCGTTGATGCTGCGCGGGATGAGGATGTTGCCCATCGGGTTGCGGAATTCGAGCAGCAGGCTGGTCAGTTCCTGGCTGGGGGCATCGGGAGCGCCCGCGGCGGTACCCGCCGAGTCGGGACCGGTACCCGGCGGTCCGGCTTCGACCAGTTCATCGGCGGCCGTCGAGCCGCCCTCCTCGCCTTCGTGGATTTTCCAGACGCTCTCGACCGAGGTGACGATGACCTGATCGACGACGGAGTTGTTGAAATCGAGGATTCCGACGACCCGGTACTGCTGGTCGCCGTGAACGTGCCCCTCGTCGTCGAACCCGTGCGATCCGGCGAAACGGTCGCCGAGTTTCAGGCCCGTCGCCTCGGCCACCCGCGCGCCCACGACGGCTTCGAGCGGTTGTTGAAACACGCGCCCCTGCGCGATTTTCGCTTCAAAATGCGTCAGGTACTTTTCGTTCGTCCCAACGATGCGGAAGGTCCGGTAGCTGTCGCCCATCGCCATCGGGATGGCGCGCTTCACGAGCGGATTGCGCATGAACCGGTTGGCTTCGTCCAGCGAAATATTCCCCGTCGGCGAATCGATCTGGTACACGCTCGACAGGATGAGTTGCAGCGGACTGCCCTTCGCCCCGACGACGAGGTCGATGCCGCGGATGTTTTTCGTGAATTTTTCGGTCAACTGCGTATTCAGCAGCAGCAGCAACGAAATCAGGCACACGCCCAACGCCATGAGCAGGGTACTGAGAAAGCTGCTCAGCGCCTTGTCGCGCAGGTTGGCCCAGGAGAGGTTAAGGAGGGTCATGGGGGAAGGAGGTAGGATGCAGGAGGTAGGATGCAGGGAGGTAAACAACTGGAGTTGGCCTGAACCTACTCCTACATTCTACCTCCTGCATCCTACCCCCTACTCATAACTGCAATTGATTCGCAAACTGGTCTTTCAGGCGCTGGTCGTGGGTGACGACGATGAGGCTGGCGCCGATGTCGTGGGCCTGGGTACGGAGCAGGTCGGTCACGCGCTGGCAGTTTTCGTCGTCGAGGTTCGAGGTCGGTTCGTCGGCCAGGAGTACCGTCGCGCGGTTCATCAGCGCCCGGGCGATGCCGACGCGCTGCTGTTCGCCGAGCGAAAGCCGGGTGGTTTTTTTGCCGAGGTGATCGGCGAAACCCAACCGCTCAGCCAGGGTACGGGCGCGGGTGGCGTCCGGAGTTTCCCCGGCCAGGTAATTCGCCAGCAGCAAATTGTCGAGGACGCTCAGCGCGTGAACGAAGTGCGGCCGCTGGTAGACGATACCTACGTTGCGCGCCCGGAAGCGGGCCGCCTCGGCGGGCGTCAGGCCCTGAATTTCGGTACCATTCACGACGACCCGTCCGCCCGTCGGACGGAGCAGCAGGGCCAGCAGATGCAGCAGCGTGGTTTTGCCCTTACCCGAATGGCCCAGAATCAAGAGCGTTTCGTCGTCGGCGCAGCGAACGTCGGGGAAACTGAACTGTTTTTGCGGGCCGTAGGCGAAGGTAAGGTGGTGCGTGGTAAGCATGGGTAAGTAGGCAGTGGCAGTTTTGAGTCGGCAGTGGGCAGTGGCAGTAAGCAGTTTAAATTTTAGTACTGCCGACTGCCACTGCCGACTCAAAACTGCCGCTCTTCAATCGCCAGCCGAACGAGTTCGACGGTATTTTTGACTTTCGTCTTGCGGAGCATGTTGGCGCGGTGGTTGGTCACGGTGCGAATGCTGAGCTGGAGCTGCTCGGCAATTTCGCGGCTGTTGAGGCCGTCGGCGATGAAGTGCAGAATCTGCTGTTCTTTTTTTGACAACTTGCTCGTGATGCCCGCCGTCGGCGTACCAGTGGGTACCGGGCGTTTGGACGTCGGACGCGTCGGTTTCGCGTTTTTACTCATCAGGGCGTTGATGATGAGCCCCGAAATCTGCGACGGAAAGTACTTCTCGCCCCCAGCCACGGCCCGCAGCGCCCGCATGATTTCTTCCTTGCCCATGTCCTTGAGCAAAAAGCCCCAGGCGCCGGCTTCCACCGCCGAGACCATGTAATCCTGGTTGTTGTGCATACTGAAAATCAGCGGTCGCACGGCCGGAAACTGCGACGAAATGTGCCGGGCCGTTTCCAGTCCCGACATGCCGGGCATGGTCAGGTCGAGCATGACGATGGTCGGCTGGAGGGTACGGATTCGTTCGAGTGCTTCTTCGCCATCGGCGGCCTCTCCGACGATCCGGAGGCCGGGTTCGTCTTCCAGCAGGGTGCTGATTCCTTTCCGCACGACGGCGTGGTCATCCACAATCAACAGACGAATCTCCGGCATACCGCAAGCGGGCGTTTAGGTGGAACGAAGTGGAAAGGTAGCCAAAATTCGGGTACCCTTTCCGGGTGCCGACGAAATTCGGAGCGACCCGCCGAGCAGGTTCGTACGCGTTTGCAGGTTAGCAAGGCCGTTGCCGCCCGCCTCGTTTGCCCGGAATCGGGTGCGCGGCGAAAAGCCCTGACCGTCGTCTTTGATGCACAGCCGAACCGTGCGTTTTTCCTGCGTCAGCTCCACCGTGATGCCCCGCGCCCGTGCGTGTTTGACGGCATTGTGCAGGGCCTCCTGCGTGATGCGGTACAGCCCGATTTCGAGCGAATGGGGCAGCCGCTCGGGTACCTCGTCCGCCCGAAACGCGATGGGTACTCCCGCACCGCGGGCCGTCTGTTCGGTCAGGAGTCGCAGGGCTGCCGCCAGTCCGAAGTCGACGAGTACCGACGGCATCAAATTAAACGAAACCATGCGCGTGGCGTCGATGGTTTCGTGGAGCAGCCGCTGGAGTTCGTCGTAATTCCGGCGCTGCTTGTCGGTGGCGAAGGGTACCTCGCCGAGTTTTTCGGTGTAGAGTTTCAGGCCGGTCAGCATCTGCCCGATGCCGTCGTGGAGTTCGCGGGCCAGGCGGCGGCGTTCCTCCTCCTGCCCTTCGAGCAGCGAGGCCGAGCGCACGCGTTCCTCGGCGGCCTGAAGCTGAAATTTTTCTTCGGTCGTACGCAGGAGCGCCTCCTGGGTTTGCTGGAGCGACTGGTTCGTGGCGCGCAGTTGGTCGTTGCGGGTTTGCAGTTCACTTTCCGACCGCAAAAGCCGCGTCACGACGCCCCGCGTGTACCGCACGGCGGGTCGGAAAATCAACAGCCCTTCGAGCAGCAGCACCAGGAAGGTACTCAGCGCCAGCGCCAGTTCGATCGTCCGCACCCGCGCCACCCGCTGCTGAGATTCCTGATCGTACTGGGAAACGATGGCGTCCATGAGGGGCAAAAACGCGGCTTCATCGCGCAGCAGGTACCCCAGCGCTACCGAATCGGTACCCGCGCGCCGGAGGTTTCCGCGCATCCGCTCGAAGATGGGCTGCACGTCAGCAAACAGGCGGTCGATGCGTGGACTGTTTTTCACCCGGATCGTACCCGGCAGGTACCCCCGGCGCAGTCCGTCGTGCGCTTGTTCCCACTCGGTCAGCACGTTGGGCCAGGTCCGCGCTACCGAATCCGTCGGGTACCCGGCCGGGGGTCGCGCCCCCAGCAGGGCGGTTTTGGTGAGTTGCTGGCTGAGCATCCGCTGCCGCCCGGCCACGTTGACCACGTGCGCGTCGTCGCGCAGATCGCGGAGGGCGTACTGGATGAGTACCTGCCCGGCCAGCGTAAGCAGGGCCACGGCGGTCAGGGCCAAAAGGTAAAAGCGCGTGAGACGGCGGGCGACGTGCGTATCGAGGTTGGTCATTTCGGGAATCGTCCTTCCGGGAAGCTACGCAACGCGGCGAGTTCGGACAAATCGGTCCGCTAAAGCCGAAGAAAGTCAAGGAGTTTCCCCAAAAAGTACCGCGTAAATCTGCCCGGTTGGCGACTTTATTTTGAAAATCGACGGCCATGACCAACCCCAAAGAAACCCTCGCCCTGCCCGTGGGCGTCACGCTCGACCGCTTCATCAAGCGCAATCAGGAAGGGTTTCCGTTTGCCACGGGCGAATTGTCGCAACTCCTCCGCGACATCGCGCTGGCGGCGAAAATCGTCAACCGCGAGGTGAACCGCGCCGGACTCATCGACGTGACCGGCGCGCTGGGTAGCTCGAACGTGCAGGGCGAAACGCAGCAGAAGCTTGACGTCATCGCGCACATCCGGTTTCTCAGGGCGCTGCGCAACGGTGGCGAAGTGGCGGGCATTGTTTCCGAAGAAGAAGATCAGCTCATCCTGACCGGCAACGACGAGGGCAAGTACGTCGTGGCGCTCGACCCGCTCGACGGCTCCTCGAACATCGACGTGAACGTGAGCATCGGTACCATTTTTTCGATTTACCGCCGCACCTCCCCCGCCGGTACACCCGTAACCGAGGCCGATTTCCGCCAGGGCGGTACCCGGCAGGTCGCGGCGGGGTACGTGCTGTACAGTTCCTCGACCGTGCTGGTCTACACGACGGGTCACGGCGTCAACGGTTTCACCTACGATCCCTCGCTCGGCGAATTCTTCCTCTCCCACCCCACCCTCCAGACGCCCGCTGACGGGACAATTTATTCCTGTAACGAGGGCAACCTGTACGAATTTCCGGCCTGGGTGCAGCAGTACGTCGAAACCTGCCGTCGGCGTCATTTTTCGGCGCGGTACATCGGCTCGCTCGTCGGCGATTTTCACCGCAACCTGCTCAAAGGCGGCATCTACCTCTACCCACCGACCGACCAAGCGCCGAACGGCAAACTCCGGTTGCTCTACGAAGGGTACCCGCTGGCGTTCCTCGTCGAGCAGGCGGGCGGTCAGGCTACCGATGGGTACCAGCGTCTGCTCGACGTACCGCTCGAAAAACTGCACCAGCGTACGCCGCTGTTCATCGGCTCACCGCGGCTGGTGGAGGCGTGCGGACAGGCAGCAGCCGGTACCGTCAGGACGGCGCCCGTTTGAAAATTGCGTCCGTTTCGTCCGTGATGGGCTTGTCTTCGTAGGTCACGACCTGCATTTCGGGGATCCGGTTTGCGCAGAAATTTTTCTCTTTTTTTCTGTGACCGCCGCCCTCATTGGTACAGTTTTTTGCGGCCTATTTTTAGTCAAGCTTGAAAATCAACGCGTTGTCCGTTTGGTTTTCGGGTTTAACTCTGGATTGGCACGGGGCCAGTCCGGTTTCACTTCATCAATCAAACTTAAAAACACCATGAAAACGTTGCTAAAAACCCTGTGTCTGCTGGTGGTCGTCGCCGGTTCATCGTTGGCCCAAAATCAAAACGTTCGGGTCAATGCCAACAAAAAGCTGAACCACGATTTCAGCAAGTACAAAACCTTCGCCTACGCGTCGCAGGTGGACAACAAGCTCGACGAAGGGTACTACTTCCTGAACGACCTCGTGCTGAAAGACCAGATTCGGAAGGCCGTCAGTTACGAATTGGAGAGCCGGGGTTACAAGAAAATGTCGGGTGCCGCGGACCTGCTCATCAATTTCCGAGTATTCGACAAGCCTACGAAAATTGAAGGCTACACCGGCTACGGTACCACGTATTTCGGAACGAACGAGGTGCGTGAACCCGAAGACGTGCAGACGTTTGAATTACAACCCGGTTCGCTCATCGTCAACATCGTCGACACCAAAACGGGTCAGATGGTCTGGCGTGGGTTCGCTTCAGGACTGATGGATGGCAACGTTTTCAATAAAAAGGAAGACATGGTCAAACGGGCCGTCCACCTGATTTTTGAGGAGTATGATTTCAAGGCGGAGGGTGTGGCTGGGCGGTAATTGGCCCAGCTTCATTTACCAAACCAAAGCCCTACCGATTCAATCGGTAGGGCTTTGGTTTGACGTGACGTTACGACCAGAGGTTGAAGGGTGAAGATGAGTAGCTTGCGGATCGGTGCGGCTATCAACTCATAGGCATTCGTAATCGTACTTCACAGTTGATGTAGCAGTTGTGGTAGTACCGTTTCGTATCGTCGTCGTGGTCGTTGTACCCAAAACGGGCCAGCCCTTTGCGTTGTAGGTGAGGGTCCGGGCGGTTTCAATCGTACCCAGCGATGTGGTTTGCGTGTATTTCAACGCATTGTTTCTGCTCAACGAACTGGCCGAATTGGGGTTGAGACTCTGTGTACTCAGGTATAAGGCATACGCGACATCGTTCCGGTTGAACGGATTCGGTTTGTCATCGTACTCGGTATAGCGGTAGCCATGCGATTCCGTGTTGAACGTAGAACCGGTCAGGTTCCCACGGGCATCATAGGTGAAGTTAACGAGGCCGCTCTGGTACCCGCTACGTTCGATGGCGACCAACCGGGTACCCTCATATCGCGGCGTGAGTTCAGCCCAGACGTTCCCAGTGAAGTCTGCTGAAAGAACTCGACCAATTTTCCCATCGGCGGTGTACTCGAAAATGGACAGCGCCTCCATCGGGTAGTTATTTCCAGGTGAGTTGGCCCGCACAAGGTTGATTGATCCAATGCCTAGCAAGCGACCCGACAACGAGTCGTACACGAATTCGACCTGTGGACCATCGGTGGCCGACGACGAAAAACCTTTGTAGCGTCCCTTTGCATCGTACTGGTATGTGGTGATTGATTGAGTACCCGAGCTGCGCAACAATCGGGGGGTGCAGGAGTCTGTGGGATTTTCGGATTTTTTCGAGCATGCGCTCAGGCACAGAATCAGGCCCAGGGCAGCCCAGTAGACTTGTTTCACGACGAAGGGGGTTACGTTCGGCTTCAAAACTACCAAACCTTTCGACTTCTCAAACCCCCACATACACTCGCCCGTCCTCTACCCGCACAGGGTAGGTTTCAATCCGGTACTCCTCGCCGCTCAGGCAGGTACCCGACTGGAGTGAAAACGTCTTTTTGTGGAACGGACAGGCCACTTTCGGCTCACCCGCCTGCGAACCGATCATCCCGCGGGCGAGTACCATCTGCTGCCGGTGCGGGCAACGGTTCTGCGTGGCGAACCACTCGCCGCGCCGGGCAAAGTGAAAAATGGCAATCTGCTGCCCTTCGATCAGGGCGCAGGCCCCGCCGTCGGCGGGTACTTCGTCCACTGAGCAGGCGAAGTGCCAGGTGAGCGGAGTTTGGGTGGGGTTGGGGTTCATGCGGGTTGCGCCGACCTCTGGTCGGCAGGGTTTTGGGTTAATAGAAAGGTTTCGGGGCCGTATGCGACGCCGACCAGAGGTCGGCGCAACCTACTTCCACTCCGCCGCCCGTACCTGCTCGCGCAGGGGCGCGAAGGCGACCGACGGATCTTTTTCCTCAGGGGCGTTCACGAAATGCGCGAAGCGGCGGCGGATGGCCGGGTTTTCGACGGCCTCCTTCCACTCGCAGCGGTAAGCTCCGATGAGGCGCTCCATGTCGGCTTCGAGTTCGGCGTTGATGCCCAGCACATCGTCGATGACGACGGCTTTGAGGTACCCCAGCCCGCCGTCGAGTTTGTTCAACCATGTGGCCGTGCGCGTGAGCGGCTCGGCGGTTTTGATGTAAAACATCAGGAAGCGGTCGAGGTATCGTACGAGGGTTTCCTTGTCGATGTCGCTGGCGAGGAGTTGGGCGTGCTGGGGTTTGGCCCCGCCGTTGCCGCAGACGTAGAGATTCCAGCCTTTTTCGGTCGCGATGACGCCAAAATCCTTGCTCTGCGCCTCGGCGCACTCGCGCACGCAGCCCGACACGCCACCCTTCAGCTTGTGCGGGGCACGAATGCCTTTGTATCGGTCTTCGATTTCGATGGCAAACGACACCGAATCGTGCAATCCGAACCGGCACCAGGTACTGCCTACGCAGCTTTTCACGGTGCGGAGCGCCTTGCCGTACGCGTGGCCGCTTTCAAAACCCGCTTGAATCAGTTCGTCCCAGATGAAGGGCAGGTCGTTGAGGTGCGCACCGAAGAGGTCGATGCGCTGCCCACCCGTGATTTTGGTGTACAGTCCGTACTTCTGCGCGACGGTGCCGATGGCAATCAGCTTCTCGGGCGTGATTTCACCGCCTGGAATCCGCGGCACGACGGAGTAGGTGCCGCCCTTCTGGATGTTGGCCAGAAACCGATCGTTGGAATCCTGGGCGATGTCGTTGCCCCGCTCCAGAATTGGGTCGTTCCACAAACTAGCCAGAATCGAGGCGACGGCGGGTTTGCAGACCTCGCAGCCGTCGCCGTGGCCGTGGGTGTTGAGTACCTCGTTGTACGTCCGTAGGCCGTGGATTTTGACCAAATCGAACAGCTCCTGGCGGGTGTGCGGGAAGTGTTCGCAGAGCACGTTCCGCACGTACACGCCCTGGGCTTTGAGGGTACTCTGGATGAGATCCTTCACGAGCGGCACGCAACCGCCGCAGCCGGTACCCGCCTTCGTGCATTTCTTCATCGCGTCCATCGTCGTGACGCCGTTCTCGGCGACTTCGTGGCAAATCGCGCCCTTCGTGACGGCCTCGCAGGAGCAAATCAGCGCGTCGTCGGGCAGGGCGAGTACCCCCGCCCCGGCTTCCTCGGTACCCCCGCGCGCCCCGAGCATGAGGTCTTCGGGATTGGGTGGGAGGACGGTACCGTTTTTGACGGCTTGCAACAGCAGGTTGTACTGCTCTGCGTCGCCGACGAGGATGCCACCGAGCAGCGTTTTGCCGTCTTCGCTGACGTTCATGCGTTTGTAAACGCCCTTTGCAGTGTCCTCAAACACGATGGTCCGGCAGGCCTGGGCGAAGGGGTCGCCGAACGAGGCCACGTCCACGCCGATGAGCTTGAGTTTGGTACTCATGTCGAACGGCTTGAATTCTTTCAGCCCCCCGCACAACTGCGTCGCTACGACCTCGGCCATTTCGTAGCCGGGGGCGACGAGGCCGTAAATTAGCTGGTGCGCCAACGCGCATTCGCCGATGGCGAAAATGCTCGGGTCAGAGGTCTGGAGCCGGTCGTTGACGACGATGCCGCCGCGGGTACCCACGTCCAGCCCGCTCAGTTTGGCGACTTCATCCCGCGGTTTGATGCCCGCCGAGATAACGAGTAGGTCGACGTCGAGCGTGGACCCGTCGACGAACTGCATTCCGCGGATGGTACCCTCACCGAGAATGTCCTGCGTGTTTTTCGAGAGGTGAATGTGTAGGCCGAGCGATTCGAGTTGGGCTTTCAGGATGTCCGAACCCGCCTGGTCGATTTGCCGGGGCATCAGCCGCGGCGCGAATTCGATGACGTGCGTTTCCTCCAGTCCCAAATCGAGCAGGGCCTTCGCCGCTTCCAGCCCGAGCAGCCCACCGCCGATGACCGCGCCTTTGCGGGCGCGTTTCGAACTTCCGTTCCGGGCGTAGCTCTGCATCAGCTCCAGATCTTCGATGGTGCGGTAGACGAACACGCCGTCTTTCTCGACACCCGGAATGGGCGGCACGAACGCCGCCGAGCCGGTGGCCAGCACGAGGTAGTCGTACGGTACGGTGAGGCCGTGGTGCGAGCGGACGGTTTTCGCCGTTCGGTCGATGTCCACGACGGGATCCGAGAGGTGGAGCGTAATGCCGGCCTCCTCGTACCAGGAGACGGGGGCCATCGTCAGATCGTCGGCGGTTTTTCCGGCGAAAAAGGCCGAGAGGTGAACGCGGTCGTAGGCGGGTCGGGGTTCCTCGCCGAACACGACGAGGTCGAAGCCTTCCCCGCCCGATTTGGCGAGGAGTTTTTCGCAGAACTTGTAGCCCACCATGCCGTTCCCCACAACGACAACGCGGGTGTTGCTGCTTGCCATGACTGAAATAGTTTGAGTGGTTCCTACGATCGTCGAGGCGATGAACGAGTACTTCTACTCATACTTTCATTGCACATCGACAAAATCCAATTCTGTATTATTTTCTTTGGTTAATGCCCAAATTTAAAACCTAAGTTTTGGCAAAAACCAATTTTATGAGAATTTTTGATTGAATTTTGAACGACAAATTCGAGAATTTACCCTAAGTACTTTTTCCCATACTGTATAAAGTATGAAACCGAAACTCACCCTCGTCGGCGCGGGTCCGGGCGACGCCGAACTCATCACGCTGAAGGGCCTGAAGGCGCTGAAGGCGGCCGACGTCATCCTCTACGACGCCCTCGCCAACGCCGCCCTGCTCGACTTCGCGCCCCTCACCACGCCGACCGTCTACGTCGGCAAACGGGCGGGCAAGCACGGTTCGACCCAGAACGAAATCAATCGGCTCATCGTTGAGTCGGCCTTTCGGTACGGGCACGTCGTACGGCTGAAGGGCGGCGACCCCTTCGTGTTCGGGCGGGCGCAGGAGGAACTGGACTACGCCCGTTCGTTCGGCATCGAGTGCAACGTGGTACCCGGCGTGTCGAGCTGCATCGCGGTGCCCGAGTTGCGGGGCATTCCGGTCACGAGCCGGGGCGTTTCGGAAAGTTTCTGGGTACTCACGGGTACCACGAAAGACCACCAGCTCAGCCCCGACGTAGCGCGGGCGGCCGAGTCGAACGCTACGGTGGTGATTCTGATGGGTTTACGTAAACTGCCGGAGATCACGGCGCTCTTCACTGCGGCGGGCAAGGCGGCGGTACCCGTGGCCATCATCCAGGACGGCTCGACACCCCGCGAGAAGATGCTGCTGGGTACCGTGGCCGACATTGCCGGGCAAGTCACCGAGGAGGTACTCCGCAGCCCGGCAGTGATTGTGATTGGAGAGGTCGTGCGGCTGAGCCCGGCGTGGGTAGTGGCGAAGTTGTCCGAACCGCAGATTTACGCCGGGGCGCGTAGCCGGATCAGTGGGATTTCGCAGAAGATTCGTTAGAGACAGAAAAAAGAAAGTCGTCACGCTGAACGGAGCAGTCCGCCGCTCTGCTCAGCGACAAGCTCGTAAGTGTTCCCAATAAACCTCTGCGTAATTACTCCAATCTGCATAAATCTGCGGTTCAGACAAAAACACGTTTCATCTTTGGCTTAAACCATTCTAATATTTTGCACTTTCCAGAAAGTCCGTTTAAAATTTTAAAGAACTTTTAGAAAAAGGTAGAAAATTCGGCAAAATAGGTTTCAAACCATTTTGAGTACTTGTACCCAGTTTCTACATTTGGTCAACGCAATTGTGAGTAAGTACGAGTACCTATTCAGTGCCGCAACGCCCGGATTCGGAAATGGGGGTTTCCGAATCCATCTCGGGCGGAAGATTATTCTCACAAGCGGCCCTCATCAACCTCTAAACGAGTCTGTGTACTAATAAAAAAGCCGGAGCGACGTGGGGGCGTCATCTCCGGCAACGAATTGGAATTTGTAGGAACCATTCACAATTCAACTCAAAACAAATGACTCACCTCGACAAAAGCAAGCGGCTTCGCGCCGCGCGCTGGGGCCTGGTCTGGGTACAACTACTCATCGTAGGACTGAGTACGGCCCAGGCGCAGGTAACGCTCACGGGTCAGGTGCGGACCCGCACGGAATTTCGGAATGGCCTGGGTACCCTGCTGCCGATCGGCGCGAAACCCGCTGCGTTCACCTCGCAACGCACTGGCCTGACGTTCGGCTACCAGATGGACCGACTCCGATTTGGGGTGACGGTCCGGGACGTACGCGTCTGGGGCCAGGACGCCAGCAGCATCTCTAGCGCCGATGGCAGCAAGCTGTTCCTGCACGAAGCCTGGGCCGAACTCATCCTCGCCAATCAGGCCGACACGACCATTAAATTTATGGCCTTCGACCAGCTTTCGCTGAAATTTGGCCGGCAGGAATTGGTCTACGACGACGTGCGGCTGCTCGGCAATCTCGACTGGCTCCAGCAGGGGCGACGGTTCGACATGGCGCTTTTGAAAGCCGTCAAGCGCGGCTGGCAACTGGACCTTGGCGTGGCCTTCAACCAAAACACGGACGCCTTCGGTACCCGCGGGACGTTTTACACGCCGGGTAACGTACCCACGTCAGTCGCCAACTCGAAGGGCGATTTCGTGACGGTACCGCTGGGCTTCGTGCCAACCAGCGGCAAGGGCGGCGCCCCGGTTTTCCTGAACGCGCCGAGTACCAACGGCCAGAACCAGCAGTACAAAAGTTTTCAGATGGCTTACCTCGCCCGCAAATTCGGCGCGACGAAGCTTTCGGTACTCATCTTCAAAGACGATTTTCAACGGTATCGTATAGACTCCATCGGTACCACCGCGACGGGCGTCGTCTACGGGCGGCGGTACGACGTGGCAGGTACCCACAGCCGCCTCACCTACGGCGCGATGCTGACGGGGCTGATCGGACAGAAAAGCCCCAGCAAGCTGGCCTGGCAGGTTTTTGCCTACGGACAGGGCGGCAAAAACCGCGACGGGCAGGCGCTTTCGGCGTACCATTTTGGCGGGAACGTGGCGCTGCAACGGGGCAGGTTTTCGGCGGGTCCGGGCTACGAGGTACTCTCGGGGACGAACACGGTTTCGCCCGACGGCCGCGACCACCGCTTCGACCCGCTCTACGGTACCCCGCACCGGCACTGGGGGTACATGGACTTTTTCTACGTGGGTACCGGCTCGCCGGTAGGTGGACTGAGCAACGCATTTTTCAAGACGAAGTACGCCTTCACCCCTACCCTGTTCGTCACTGCCGACCTGCACCAGTTCGCCCTGGCCGCCCCGACGCGTAACGGGCTGGACGGAAACGGCGGACGGCTGCCGAGCCAACTGGGTACCGAACTGGACCTGCTGCTGAATTATTCGATGACCAAACTCGTCAACGTCGAAGTCGGCTACAGCCATCTGACGGCGACGAACAGCCTCGAATTTGTGAAGGCGGGAACGATGGGCAAGGCCCGGCACAACGCCAACTGGACGTACCTCCAACTCAACATCAAGCCGGATTTTCTGGCGAAAAAATAACCTTAACTCGAAACCCTTCAAGTGGACTACGCGTCTGCGGTACGAGGTACGAGAACCCTTGGAGTGGTTGAGCCGCGTCTCACTTGATTGCCATGCAAACCACTTCAAGGGTCCTCGTACCGCAGACGCGTAGTCCACTTGAAGGGTTTTGAAACCAAACTCCTTCCCATGAACCTCTCGAACAAACCCCTCGACCACCTCAACGTCTTCAGCCTGAAAGGCGTGCAGATGCGCACCTTTCACATCACCTGGCTCACGTTTTTCGTCTGCTTTTTCGGCTGGTTCGGCCTCGCGCCGCTCATGCCCGCCGTCCGCGCCGACCTGAATCTGACCAAGCCGCAGATTGGCAACATCATCATCGCCGCCGTCTCGGCCACGATTTTCGCCCGGTTGCTCATCGGTCGGCTCTGCGATACCTGGGGGCCGCGCAAAACCTACACCGCCCTGCTCGTGCTCGGTGCGTTTCCGGTGATGGGCGTCGGGCTGGCGCACGATTACACCACGTTTCTGCTGTTCCGGCTGGCGATTGGCGTCATTGGGGCCTCGTTCGTCATCACCCAGTTCCACACCTCGATGATGTTTGCGGCCAACGTGAAGGGTACCGCCAACGCGGTCGCGGGCGGCTGGGGCAACCTCGGCGGGGGCGTCACGAACATGGTCATGCCGCTGGTGATGGCTGCCATCGTCGCGGCAGGGTACACCAAACCCGAAGCCTGGCGCCTGGCGATGATCCTGCCCGGCGTGCTGATGCTCGTGATGGCGTTCGTGTACTTCCGTTTCACAAAAGACACCCCGGCGGGTAACTACGACGAAATCGAACGGACGGCCACGGCCAAGTCGCAGGTTAGCTTCTGGAAAGCCTGCGCCGACCTGCGCGTCTGGGCGCTGGCGCTGGCTTACGCCTGCTGCTTCGGGATGGAAATCACGTTCGATGGCGTCGCGGCGCTTTACTTTTTCGATACCTACGGCCTGACTGAAAGCACGGCGGGCCTCTGGGCGGGTGTCTTCGGTTTCATGAACCTCTTCGCCCGTGCCCTCGGCGGCATCGTCGCCGACCGCGTCGGGAAACGGTACGGCATGCGCGGCAAGGGCCTGCTGCTGGCCGGGCTGCTGCTGCTCGAAGGCGTCGGCATTGCGCTATTCGCCTCGTCGGGCAACTTCCCGCTGGCCATCCTCTCGATGCTTTCGTTCGCGATGTTTCTGAAAATGGCCAACGGCGGTACCTACGCCATCGTGCCGTTCGTGAATCCGAAAGCCGTGGGCGTCGTCTCGGGCGTCGTCGGGGCGGGTGGCAACGTCGGCGGAATGCTGATGGGCTTCCTGTTCAAATCGCAGAGCATCACGTACGGCGAAGCCTTTCTGTACATCGGCGGAGCCGTGGTGCTGACGGGCGCGGTACTCGCGCTGGTCAACTTCGCCAAGGAACCGGCGGCGGAAGCGGTCGAAGGCACGCCGGTCCCGGTATCCGTCCGCTAAAGCAGACGGCAACTTAACCAAGCCCCTTCGGGACTACCTACCGAATACTTTAGCCCTGAAGGGGCTTGACACCCCAATGGCCGTCCGCTTTAGCGGACGGATACGCCGGAAAAACATGCACGCCTCAGCCACCGAACACAAATCCACCTGCTGCTACTGCGGCGTCGGCTGCGGGGTCGTCGTGACCGACCACGGCGACGGAACGCTCGGCCTGCGCGGTGACGAAAGCCACCCGTCGAACCGGGGCATGCTCTGCTCGAAGGGCATGAACCTGCACTACACGGCGATGGACCGCTCCGATCGGCTGCGGCATCCGCAGATGCGGATGAACCGCTCGATGCCGATGCAGGACGTTTCGTGGGACGCCGCGCTCGACCGCACGGCGGCGGTGTTCCGGACCTTCATCGAAAAATACGGCCCCGACTCGGTCGGGTTTTACGTTTCGGGCCAGTGCCTGACTGAGGAGTACTACGTCGTCAACAAGCTCATCAAGGGCTTCATCGGCTCGAACAACATCGACACGAATTCGCGGCTCTGCATGTCGTCGGCGGTGGTCGGGTACAAACTCACGCTCGGCGAAGACGCGGTACCGATTTGCTACGACGACCTCGACGTGGCCGATTGCTTTTTCGTCGCCGGGTCGAACGCGGCCTGGGCGCACCCGATCATCTGGCGACGCATCGAGGCGAACAAGGCCAAAAATCCGGGTACCCGAATCATCGTCGTCGACCCGCGCCGGACGCAGACCGCCGCCGTCGCCGACCTCCACCTGCAACTCAATCCCGGTACCGACGTCACGCTCTACCACGCCATCGCGCGGGTACTGATGGAGAACGATTGGGTCGATTCGGAATTCATCGAAAACCACGTCGACGGTTTCGCCGGGTACCGCGAATCGGTCTTCCGCCGGACGCTGACCGAAGCCGCGGCGATCACCGGGGTACCCGTTTCGGACATCGAACTCGCCGCCCGGTACCTCCACGAGTCGACCGGGTACCTCTCGCTCTGGACGATGGGCCTGAACCAGTCGGTTGTGGGCGTCAACAAAAACCTCGCGCTGATTTCGCTGCACCTCATCACCAGACGGATTGGTACCCCCGGCAACGGCCCGTTTTCGCTCACCGGCCAACCCAACGCGATGGGTGGGCGCGAAGTCGGCGGGCTGGCGAACCTCCTCCCCGCCCACCGCGACCTCACCAACCCGACGCACCGGGCGGAAGTCGAGCGGTTCTGGGACGCGCAGGCAACGATCAACCCGAAGCCCGGCCTGACGGCGACCGAGTTGTTCGAAGCCTTGAACGACGGGCGGCTGAAAGCCCTCTGGATCATCTGCACGAACCCGCTCGTGAGCATGCCCGACGTGACGCTCGTGGAAGCGGCGCTGAAAAAAGCCCGGTTTGTGGTCGTGCAGGACGTCTCCAACCGCTCCGACACGCTGGCTTACGCCGACGTCGTCCTTCCCGCTGCGACCTGGCTCGAAAAAGAGGGTACCATGACCAACTCCGAGCGGCGCATCACGTACCTGCCGAAGGTACTCGACGCCCCCGGCGAAGCCCTCCCCGACGTGGACATCCTACTCCGTTTCGCCCGAAAAATGGGCTGGCAGCGCTGGTTCGACTACCCCGACAACGCCGCCATCTACGCCGAACACGCCGCCCTCACCGCCGGTACCAACTGCGACGTTTCGGGGGTGACGTATGAGGTTTTGAAGGCAAAACGCAGCGTGCAGTGGCCGTACGTCAGTCGTCAGTCGTCAGTCGTCAGTCATCAGCAAAATGCAGTTTCTGACGACTGGCGACTGACGACTGACGATTCGACGGGTACCCCGCGCCTCTTCACCAATCACCAGTTTTTCACCAAAAATCAAAAAGCCCAACTCCACCCCATCCCCGACGAAAACGCATCCGAGCCGACGGACGAGGGGTACCCCCTCATCCTCACCACGGGCCGCATCCGCGACCAGTGGCACACGATGACGCGCTCGGGGAAAGTCGCCAGGCTGCGGCAGCACGTCAGCGAGCCGTTCCTGGACATCCACCCGGACGACGCAGCCGAGCGGGGCATTTTGGAAAATCAATTGGTCGAAATCAGGAGTCGCCGGGGTACCGCGCGGGCGAAGGCGAAGCTCACGACCGACGTCAAACGCGGCGTTTGCTTCCTGCCCATGCACTTCGGGCGGGTGGGTACCGACACGAACGGGCGGGCGAACAACGTAACTAGTTCGCTCGTCGACCCGCGCTCGAAGGAGCCGGATTTCAAGTTCAGCGCCGTGCAGGTGCGGGTGTACGAAAAACCGGTTGAACGCATCATCATTGTTGGGGCGGGCAGCGGGGGGTTGGGTTTCGTGCAGAGCTACCGGCAACTCAACCGCCGCGACGAAATCCACGTTTTCTCGAAAGAAATTTACCCATTCTACAACCGGGTACTCCTCCCCGACTACATCTCCGGCGCGCAGGGCTGGGACCAGTTGGTGAAGCTGCGCGAAGACCAGTTCGCCAGCCTCGACATCCGCGTCCACAAAGGCGTCGGCATCGAGCACATCGACCGGCAAAACCGCGTCGTGACCGACTCGAACGGGCAGGAACACGCCTACGACCGCCTCGTCCTCGCCACGGGCAGCCGGGCGTTCATGCCGCCAAATTTCCCGAAACTCCCCGGCGTGTTCAACATGCGGAGCCGCCTCGACGCCGACGCGTTGCTGCCCTTCCTGACCCCGGTGGCGGTTGAAAACCCCGCCGGTGGTTCCGCAACCACTTCGAGGGCCTTCAGCCACTCGAAGGGTTTCGCTTCCTCGGCCGTCATCGTCGGCGGCGGGCTGCTCGGCATCGAACTGGCCGGGTCGCTGCGGCAGATGGGGGTTCGGGTGACGATTATCCAGAAAATCAGCCGGTTCATGGACCGCCAGCTCGACCCACTCGGCAGCGAACTGCTCCGGCAGGAACTCGTCGACCGCGGCTGCGAACTGTTTTTCAACGACGAAGTCGCGCATTTCTACGGTACTGATCGCCTCGAAGGCGTCCGGCTGCTGTCGGGACGGAAGATTGCCTGCGACGTACTCGTGGTGGCCATCGGCACGGTACCCAACACCGAGCTGGCCCGCGCCGCCGGGCTGGACTGCGGGCGGGGCGTGGTCGTGAACGATTCGATGCAAACCTCGGACGAGCGGATTTTTGCCCTCGGCGAAATCGCCCAGTGGCGCAATCAGCTGTGGGGCATCACCGCCGCCGCCGAGCAGCAGGCCGAGGTGGCGGCGCGGTACCTGGCGGGCGACGGCGCGAAGCCGTACGGGGGCAGTTTGTCGATGAACATCCTAAAAATGGAAGGGCTGAACCTCGTCTCGCTCGGCCTGCCCGAAGCACCCCCGGATGATCCCAGCTACGAGGAAATCGTCTTCATCGACAAGGCGAAGCGGTACTACAAAAAGTGTATCGTGCACCGCGACCGGCTCGTCGGGGCGATTCTGATCGGCGACAAATCGGAGTTTCAGGAGTTCCGCGACCTCATCGCCAACGGCCTCGAACTCTCCGACAAGCGCCTCGAATTGCTCCGCTCCGGCAAAAAAGCCGACCCGGTGCAAGGCAAATTGGTCTGTTCGTGCAACAACGTCGGTCAGGGTAACCTCGAAGCCGCCATCGCCAGCGGTTGCACTGATTTTTCTGTTTTGTGCCAGGTGACGGGGGCGGGTACCGGTTGCGGGTCGTGCCGACCGGAGGTGCGGGGGATTTTGGAGCGGGCGACGCGGAGGGTGGAGGTTGTTTTGGGGTGAGGGATTGAATAGCTTTCCAGCATTTGGGCCGTGGTCGGTGTCCTCACCGACCACTCGCAGGCCGGTTGTTCCGATCGGTGAGGACATCGACCGGGGCGTACCCGTTTTTCCAACAAATTAAAAAGCCTCGTTTGCCATGCCCCGCGATTACTACACCGTCAAACTCAACCTGCCCGGCGGCATTGTTTCGCCGGGGGAATTGCACCGGATGCTGGCGCTGGCCCACGAGGCCGGGGTACGTCAGGTGCGGTTCGGCAACCGGCAACAACTGCTCTGGACCGTCCACGGCGAGCAGCTCCGGGCGCTTCAACGGGCCCTCGGCGAGGCGGACTTTTTCCACGAAATCGATACCGACCAGTACCCGAACGTCGTCAGTTCGTACTGCGCCGAGGAGGTTTTCGTGACGGGTACCTGGCTGAGCGAGAGTACCTACCAGGACGTACTCGACGGGTTGCGGGGGTACCGGCCCCGGTTGAAAATCAACCTGTCGGACAACCGGCAGAGCTTCACGCCGTTTTTCACGGGCAACCTCAATTTCATCGCCTCCGGGCGCGAGCATTTCTGGTACCTCTACGTCCGCGGCAAGCAGTCGAACGCCGTGTTTCGCTGGCCGGTACTCGTCTACACGAACGAAATTCCGCGGCTGAGCCAGGCCCTCGAAACCGCGATGCTCGACGGCGGGCTGCGCGAGGAAGCAACGCTCGTAGCGGCGGTGGCGGGTACCTCGTTCATCACCGAACCCATCCGCGAAGAACTGACGCTGCCGCCCTTCCGGCTGCCGTACTACGAGGGCTTCAACCGCTACGGGGCCAAAACCTGGCTCGGGCTGTACCGCCGCGACGAGCAGTTTTCGGTGCGGTTCCTGCTCGACGTGTGCCGACTTTGCCTCGAAACCAAAATCGGGCAAGTCTGCGTGACGCCCTGGAAGTCGCTCATCATCAAGAACATCGACGAAGCCGACCGCGAACGCTGGAGCCGGGTACTCGGGCGGCACAACGTCACCGTGCGCCATGCCGCCAACGAACTCGGCTGGCAAACCGAGGATCATTCCGACGAGGGTACCCGCCTGAAGCAGCGCATCCTCCGCACGTTCGACCGGCACGACACGCGCACGTTCGGGCTGTGTTTCGGCGTGCAGACGCGCCCGAAATCGGAAGTATTTGGTTCGGTACTCATCCGCAAGCGCCGCTGGCTGGGGCTGATTCCGCAGTACGACATCCTGTTCACCGAAGATTTCAACCCCAACGCCCGCCGGTACTACCCCTTCGCGACGGGCCTCTGGCGGATGCACCTACCCGGCCAGTTGGAGCGCCTCTGCCGCAAATTCGCCGCCCAAACCTGGACGGAAGTACAGGACGAAGCCCGCGCCGAAGTCATCGAGGTACCCACCGAACGGTCGGAGGTACCCCCGCGCTTCGTCCACGAATGCCCGCATTGTCTGACGGTGTACGACGAGGCGTTTGGGGATGAACTGAACGGCATCGCGCCGGGGGTACCGTTTGACGAATTGCCGGACGAGTACGGCTGCCCGACGTGTGAAGCGCCGAAGGCGGACTTTCGGGTGGTGCCCGCAAGTGAATTGGTTTAAGCCTTGCCCTACCCCGTCATTGCGAGAAGCGAGGCCCGACCCAACGGATTGCTTCGTCGCTCGTGCCTCGCTTCTCGCAATGACGGGTATGTTTTTTACTTCACCTGCTTCGCCACCAATCCCTTCGTCAGTTCATTCAACTGCCGAATCTTCTCCTGAAAATCGCCTTTGAGCTGCTCGCGGTAGGCGGTGACGTTTTCAAGCAAATCGTGGATGTCATCAGGGATGAGGTCGGTCAGGAATTCGCGCAGGCGCTTGGCGACGGTTGGTGACTTTCCGTTGGTCGAAATGGCAATTTTCAAATCGCCTTTCTGGACGATGCTGCCGAGGTAAAAATCGCAGAGTGCGGGCGTGTCGGCCACGTTGGTCAGGATGCGCCGCTCGTCCGTGACGCGTTTGATGCGCTCGTGGAGCGTCGGGTCGTCGGTCGCCAGAACGACCAAATCTTTGCCGTCCAGGTCGCTCAAATCGAATTTTCGTTCGACTAGATTCACGTTTGATTTTTCAGCTACGAAATCCCGAAGCTCGGGCAAGAACCGGTCGGCCACGACCGTCACGCGGGCCTCGGGGCTGTTGCCCAGCATCGCCGTCAATTTTTCCAGGCCCACGTTTCCGCCCCCGACGAGCAGTACGTCGAGCGTTTCGAGTTTGAGGAAGATGGGGAAGAGGCGATTCATGGGTGAGTTTAGCGTTTACAGTTTGGGGTTTTCAGTTCAGGCTATTCAAAGGTACGGACGGTTGGAAGCGACTCAAGCCGCGGCGAAAATTGCTACCTTTGCCGCCATTCATTCGTCCAAAGGGGTTGAGTTTTTTCAACTGAAAACGCTAAACTCTAAACTGAAACCACCCGTCATGCCCGGAACCGAACTATTCGGCGCGGAAGAGCGCAAAGAAATCAACGACGTGCTGGAAACCGGCATTCTGTTTCGTTACAACCACGACGCTCAGCGCAACAACATTTGGAAAGCCCGCGAGTTTGAGGCCGAAGTCTGCCAACTCGTCGGTGCAACGTACGCCCACGCCGTCAGCAGCGGCTCGACGGCGGCGCAGTGCGCGATGGTCGCGGCGGGTATCGGCGCGGGCGATGAAGTCATTGTGCCGCCCTTCACGTACATCGCTACCATCGAAGCGGCGCTGCTGATTGGCGCGCTGCCGGTTTTTGCCGAAATCGACGAGACGCTCTGTCTCAGCGCCGAAGGTATTCGTAAAGCCATCACGCCGCGCACGAAGGGCGTTTGTCTCGTGCACATGTGCGGGCAGATGGCCGACATGGACGCCATCATGGACGTCGTTCGCGAACACCATCTGGTACTGGTCGAAGACGCCGGGCAGGCGATGGGCGCGCGGTACCGGGGTACTGCGACGGGCCTCTGGGGAAAAACGGGCGCGTATTCGTACGACTTTTTCAAAATCGCGACGGCCGGCGAAGGCGGCGTGATGGTGACCCACGACGAGCAGGCGTACCGACTCGCCGACAGCTACGCCGACCACGGCCACGATCACATCGGCTCGAACCGGGGCATGGAGCAACACCCGATCATCGGCTTCAACTACCGGATTTCGGAGTTGCACGCCGCCGTCGGGCTGGCGCAGACGCGGCGGGTACCTGAAATCATTCGGAAAAACAACGAACACAAGCGGCAATTGATGGAGCGGATGCGGGAGGTACCTGGCGTGGATTTCGCCCGGATTCCCGACCCCGACGGTGACTCGGCGACGTTCCTCAATCTGCTCCTGCCCGACACGGAAACGGCGAAGCGCACCGTGGACGAACTGAACGCCGCGGGCGTGGGTGGCTTCAACTACTGGTACACCAACATGTACCATTTCATCAACCAGTGGGACCACCTCAAAGAAATGCGGACCGCCAGCAAACTGCCCATCGAGGTACTCGGCGCGCCGCAGGATTACGCGAACCTCGATTTACCCAAATCGCAGGAAGTAGTCGGGCGGCTGATTTCGGTCGGCATTCGCGTCACCTGGACGCCGGAGGAAATCGACGCGTTGGCCGGGAAAATCGGCGCGGCAGTGCGGAAAGCGGTGAGCGTGGAAGCGTGAGCGGAATGCGAAAGTCGAATTTTGGATTGCGGATTTAATTGCGGAAGGCCATGAGCACGTTTGAACAAAAGCAAATCGAGCGGTACCTACCGGAACTGACCAAGTTAAGCCACGATGCCCGGCTGGAATTGATTGCGCGGTTGTCGGAGTCGTTGATGGAGGCGAAGGAACAAGCACCGAATGAAGCTCGTCCCTTCGATCAGTTTTACGGTGCCTGGGATTCCGAGGAAACCGCGGAAGAGTTGATTGCTAAAATCCGCGCGGCCCGTTCGCCAAACCGTGAAATTTCTCTGGACGACTGATGTACCTGCTCGATACCAATTTAGTCATTGAGCTATTCAAGGGACGCCACCGGCTCAACGAACGATTAAACCAAATCGGACGGGCAACTTGCCGAGTGTCAGAAATTACGGTCATCGAACTTTGGGTGGGTGCTGAGCTCAGCCAGCGGCGCGAACATCATTCGCAGTTGATTGATTCGTTTCTTGAAACCGTACAGGTTGTTCCTATTTCGGCCGCCCTTCACTTCTTCGCGCTGGAAAAAGCCCGCCTTCAAAAATTAGGCAGGCCCATTAGTGATTTTGACCTACTGATCGGTTCCACGGCTGTCGTCAACGGCTGGACGATGGTGACGAACAATACCGCCCATTTCACCCGAATTTCGGGCATCCAACTCGAAGACTGGACGCAACCCGCCTCCTGAGTACCATGCACAAAAATTTCAAAGGCATCGAAAAAACCGTCTTCGGGCGGGGGAGTTTTAATCAACTCGACGACATCCTGACGCCCCACCGGAGCGAAAATCAGGGGTACTTCGTGTTTCTGGTCGACAACTACTTCAAAGGCAAAGAACTCGAAAGCCGGGTACCCGCCGGGCACGACGACCTCGTGTACTTCATCAGCGTCGAAGAGCACGAGCCGACGACCGAACAGATCGATACACTCCGTGACGAAATCCTGGACCGGAAAGGCCTGCCCAGTGGCGTGGTCGGCATCGGCGGCGGGAGCATCATGGACATCGCCAAGGCGCTTTCGCTCATGCTGACCAACGAAGGCTCCTCGACGCGCTACCAGGGCCTGAACCTCATCAAAAAACCGGGCGTGTACCACGTGGGGGTACCGACCATTTCGGGTACCGGGGCGGAGGTGTCAATGACGGCGGTACTCACCGGGCCGGAGAAAAAGCTGGGGCTGAAGTGCGAGTGGACGGTTTTCAACCAGATTGTCCTCGATCCCGACCTCATCGCCACGGTACCCACCGACTGGTGGTTTTACACGGGCATGGACACGTACATCCACTGCATCGAGTCGGAAAACGGGCAGTTTAACAACGCCTACTCGCACGCCTTCGCCGAGCAAGCGCTGAAGTTGTGCCGAGAAATTTACCTCGGTGAAAACGCCGGACAGACGCCCGAAAACGACGAAAAGCTGATGGTGGCTTCGCTGATGGGCGGGTTGAGCCTGACGTACTCCGAGGTCGGCGTCTGCCACGCGTTGAGCTACGGGCTGTCGAAGATTCTGGGTACCCGGCACTGCTACGCCAACTGCCTCATCATGAACCACCTCGACGATTACTACCCCAAGGGCGCGGCCGAGTTCAGGAAAATGGTTCGGCATTTCAACGTCACGCTGCCGCAGGGACTGTCGAAGGACTGGGACGACGAGACGCTGACGAAAATGGCCGAAGTGTCGTACAACCTACCCCACATGTGGAACCACGCCATCGGGTACGATTGGCCGAAGACAATTACGATTGAGGGGTTGAAAGACTTGTTCAGACGGTTATAAATTCGTTCACCATGAACCACGAACCGATTTCTTTTGAGGAAATGAAGAACCAGTACCCCGACGAATGGGTATTGGTGGGAAATCCAGAACTGGCTGAATCGAACCAAGTTGGTTCCGTGGTGAGTAAACTGACGCGTGGCGTGTTGCTGTTTCACAGCAAAGACAAACGTGAAGTTGCAAAACGGGCTGGATTAGTCAGACAGGGGTTTGACAAAACGGCCTGCGTTTTCACGGGCGACTTACCACGCCACCAAAAATTCTGGTTGTGAATCGTTTCCGTTTTCAACTTGACGACGAAGACAGCCTGATTCTGGTCAATAGCCAACTCGACGGCGATGCCCTCACGCTGGCGCTTGACACAGGTGCTACCAACACAATTATCGACCAAACTTGCTGTTGATTGCCGGGTATGAGTTGCAGCATGCTCAACGGATCGTTCAATTAGAAACGGCTCGTGGCCCGGTTGAAGCTTACGTACTTGTCGTGAAACGCCTCGTCGCGTTAGGAGTCGAGAAAATAGAATTTGAGATTTGCGCCTATGACTTTCTGAGTAATCGGATTTTCACGGAGATTGATGGTGTACTGGGCCTGGACTTTCTGCGCGGTCATCGGCTCACACTGGATTTTAGAAATTTTGAACTTCAAATTGATTGATTCATGTCCCAAAAAACCGTCCGCGTCGGCGACATTGACTGCGGCTCCGACGAGCTGTTTCTCATCTCCGGCCCCTGCGTCATCGAAGACGAACACCTCATGCTCACCGTCGCCGAAAAGCTGAAAGGCATTTCCGAGCGGCTTGGCATCAAAATCATTTACAAGTCCTCGTTCCAGAAAGACAACCGGTCGAGCCTCGATTACTACTCGGGTCCGGGCCTGGAAAAAGGTATCCAGATTCTGGCGAAGGTGAAGGAGCAATTCGGCTTCCCGCTCCTGACCGACATCCACTACCCCGACCAGTGCGCGCCCGTGGCCGAGGTGGTCGACGTGCTCCAGATTCCGGCCTACCTCTGCATGCAAACCACGCTCACGGTCGCCGCCGCGCAGACCGGGCGGGTCGTCAACGTGAAGCACGGGCAGTTTCTGGCCCCGGAAAACATGAAGCACCCGGTGAAGAAAATTGAGGATTCGGGTAACGAACAAATCATCCTGACCGAGCGGGGGTACACCTTCGGGTACAACGACCTCGTCGTCGATCCGCGCAGTTTTTACCACCTGGCCCGGACCGGGTACCCCGTCGTCTTCGACGTCACGCACGCGATTCGGAAGTACGGCATTCCCTCGAAAGACGCGAAGGGCGGTGCCCGCGAGTACTTGCCCGTGCTGGCGCGGGCGGGCGTAGCGGCAGGCGTCGATGGGCTGTTCATCGAAGCGCATACCTGCCCAAGCGAAGCACTTTGCGACGCGGCCAGCCAGCTCGACATCAGCCTGCTGGAAGAGTTTCTGAAACCCCTGCTCGAACTCCACGCCGTGGAGGTGAAGTACCGGAATGCCTTGCCGGAGCTGGTTTGAGGGTTTAGGGTTTAGGGTAATTTCAAATGCTCAACCCTAAATCCTAAACCCTAAACTCTACACCCCAAGCGCCCATCCTGGACTGATTTTTTCAAAACGAAAACCACCGTTACCGTCGGTGGTTTTTTCGTTTGTGTAACTTACCGCGCTCACCATGTCCCCCTCGCCGCTTGCCCAGCCTATGGAGGTTTCCCAGCAACTAACCCCCAACCTGTACCTCACCAATCGGGACGTAGAAATCATCGATGCACTGGTCGACAACGGGGCGTTTTTCAAGGACTTGTCGCGTAGCCAGGTGGCTTCGTTCATGCAGGGCGAAGATTTTCACCTCGTGCTGTACTTCGCCGACGACTACGACCGGGGGTTTACGATGTACGTAGTCGAGCACTTTTCCGAGCACGTCGACGACCTGATCTTTCTTTCCGAAACCTTCGACAGCATGTTGAAACGCGGCTTCAACTACCGGATTTTCGGGGCGGCCAAAAGTAAAGTCGACCACATGGTTCACATGGCCCCGACCTTCCGGGCCATGTTCGGCCACCCCGACGCCCAAGACCCGGATATGTGAACTCCCGCCCAAATTCGCCACCTTTGCACGCCCGCTCGCCGGGCGTTTTCCGTTTTACCCGAACTCACTTTACCGTTTTTCATGGAATTATACCTGGATTCCGCCGACCTGAAGGAAATCGAAACCGCCTTCGGCCTCGGCTTCCTGGCCGGTCTGACTACCACGCCCACGTTCATGCACCGCGAGGGCGTCACGAATCTCGACGAAACCATCGTAAAACTGGCCGGGCTGGTACCCGTCCTGCAAATCGAAGCCCTGGGCGATACCGCTGAGGACGTGTTGAAGGATGCCGAACGCCAGCTCGCCCTCGGCCTCGACCCGGCCAAAACCGTCTTCAAGGTACCCGTTTCGCTCGAAGGGGTACGCGCCTGCAAACTGCTCCGCGATCGAGGGTACCTAGTCAACGTCCACCTCGTCTACACCATTCAACAAGCGTACATGGCCGCCTCCGCGGGCGCAACGTACGTCTGCGTCCTGGCGGGCCGGATGCAGGACCAGGGCTACGACGCCCTCACGCTGCTCGGCGACGTCGTCGAGATGGTCGATGCCTACGGGTTCGATTCCAAAGTCATGTTCTCGTCGGTCCGCAACACCGAGCACGTGCGCAACGCCATCGAACTCGGTTGCCACACGATCACGGTACCCTGGAAAATCATGAAGGCGCTGACCGAAAACAACTTCACGGCGGTCGGTACCACCCAGTTCATCGAGCACACGCGGCTCATCACGGTGAAAGTCGGCGAAACCATCAACGGCACGAACCCCACGGTACCCGCCGACCTAACGCTGACCGAGGCCATCGTGAAAATGACCGAGTACGGCTTCGGAGCCGTGACGGTCGTGAACCCCGACGGCTCGGTGAAGGGCGTTTTTACCGACGGCGACCTGCGCCGCAAACTCTCTGCCGAAGGCCGCGACGTACTCTCGAAGCGCATCGGCGAGTTTGAGTACCGGATGCCCATCGCCATCGAAACCTCCGCCTTACTCAACGACGCCGCCGACCTGTTCAAAAAAACCAGCGTCGATACGATTCTGGTCACGGACGGCGGACGGCCCGTGGGCATGTTGGATATTCAGGATTTGAAGAGCGCGTAAAATTGATTTCCCGCCCCGATCCGCACACTCCGCCACGTGTATGAACTGGTTTGAACGAAACGAGTCGATCTGGGTCCTGTTCGGCCTGGGAGTTTTGCTGCGGTTGCTCGTTTTTTCGGTCATCACGGCCAGCGGCGTCGACCCGCACGCCGAGGTCATCGAATTCATCGCCGTGCGGCACCGCATTCCGCTGGCCCACGAGATTTACAACGGCGCACATCCGCCGCTGTACTACCTGATTTCGGTCCCGTTTTACTTACTCGACGACCCGAAATTACTCAAGCTGACGCAGCTACCCGCCTTGTTGATGGGGGTGCTGAATCTCTGGCTGCTGGCGAAGGTCCTGCTGCAAACCACCGCCCACGCGCTGGCTCGCAACCTGAGCTACCTGCTGCTGGCGGTCTGCTCGCCGCCGTTTCTGACGTACTCGCTGTACATCTCCAACGATTCGTTGGCATTCCTGATGGGTACGGTGCTGTTTTACGTACTCTGGCGGTACGCCCAGGACCCGCGCCGGACGTACGAACTGGCGCTGGGTGTGCTGGTGGGCCTGGCGATTTCGACCAAACTGACGCTGCTGCCGCTGGCGGGCGCGGCCGGGCTGTTCATTCTCGTGGTACGGTGGCGAAATGCTGAACCCTGGGCCGAGCGCCTCATCGCCTTACTGGCCTTCGCGCTGCTGGTGGGGGTATTTGGTGGTTTCAAATTCATCCAGAACAAGCACTACGAACACCGGTTTCTGCTGCACGTGATGGATTTTTATCCCCTGCCCTGGCAGGAATTTTACCTGGGTTGGCGCAGCCTGCTAAATTTTAACCTACCCGACCTGATGCTGCACCCCAACTTCAGCGACGCCCACGCTACGCGGCACTCGTTGCCGCTGCTGCTCTACGCGACGATGTGGTACAAGCACATTTACTTTGAAAACAACCTGACGTTCGGCAATTACAGCCCCTTCCGGTACCTCGCGGCGTTCATTTACGCCCTCGGGCTTTTGCCCACGGGCGCGATGATCGCGGGGGTTGGTTACCAACTCAAAACTCGCCTGACCGGGTTAGTCGCGAGCTGGCGCGGTACGTCGCCCCTGCCGTTTCGGGTCAATCTGTGGGAACTGCTGGTCATCGGCCTGACGCTGCTCGGAATTTTCGCGCTGTTTGCCTCCGGCATTCGGTACAACTCCTGGTCGTACCTGCACGCGCGGTTATTTGGGCATTACTGGCTAGGCATTTTGCTTTTCAGCGTCTGGGGGCTGACCTGGGTACAGGCTCGCTTCCCACGCTTGTTTCGCTTCGTAGCCCTGGGGTACCTGACGCTCGCGGCCCTGTACCTGCTCCATTTTTCAGTGGAAGTCGGGGTTCGCTACTGGCTCTGGGCGCAGACCGGCGACTGGGCCGCGCGCATGCCGTACATTGATCCCCGCTGGGAATAGACTGATTTTGAAACGAATGTGTACCGGATTTTCCACACCTTTTGCATTCAAAACTGCCGTTTGATTTGACTGAACGCCGATTTCCGGCGTGGCCTGGCTTTTGAACCGATAAGGTCATCAATCATCAACTAAACACCAAAGCCATGTTACGTTGGACCATCATTTTCCTCGTCGTAGCGCTTGTCGCCGCCATCCTCGGATTCGGGGGCATCGCGGGTGCTGCCGCCGGAATCGCCAAGATTCTGTTCTTCGTCTTCCTCGTGCTGTTCGTCATCAGCCTGATTTCGGGGGGCATTTCCCGGAACCGTTCGGGCTTGTAACGTCCCGTCCCGTATTTTTGCGCCCCGGCCTGGTTGGTCGGGGCTTTTTTTATGCAAGACGTCGTTTCGCTTTTCGAGCAGGTAGGTGGACAATTCGTGACGCCGCCCGCGGTACTGGCGCAGAAACTAACCCGGATTCGGGCGGTCGTTTTCGATTGGGACGGGGTTTTCAACAACGGCGTCAAGACCGAATCGGGCAGCAGTACCTTCAGCGAGGTGGATTCGATGGGTACCAACCTGCTTCGCTTCGGTCTCTGGCTGCACCACGGCGAGCGGATGCCCGTGGCGGCTATCATCACGGGCGTCCACAACCGGTTGGCCCTTGAACTCACCCGCCGCGAACACTTCCACACCGCCTACTCGCAGGCCAAGCACAAAATTTTGGTACTGACCGAGCTACTCCGTCAGCACGACCTTCAGCCCGAAGAAGTCCTCTTTTTTTTCGACGACGCGCTGGATCTTTCGGTGGCCGAAGTCGTCGGCGTCCGAATTCTGATTCGGCGCTCGGCCAACCCGCTCTTCACCCGGCACGTCGTCGCGGCGGGGCTGACCGATTACGTTACGGGCCACGAAAGCGGGCATTTTGCCGTGCGCGAAGGCTGCGAACTCTGCCTCGGCTTGCTCGACCGCTACGACGTCGTGATGAGCGAACGACTTCGGTACCAACCCGTCTACGAGCGGTACTACGCCGAGCGGCAGGCCATCGAATCCAGGTTCTGGGTCGTCGAAGGTCCGCGTTTTCACCCCCAGGTTTTCGATTCGTTATGATTCTCGGCATCATCCCCGCCCGCTACGCGTCCACGCGCTTCCCCGGCAAACCACTCATCGACATCCAGGGCAAATCGATGATTCAGCGGGTCTGGGAAGCAGCGAAACAGGCCATAAAACTCGATTACGTCGTCGTGGCCACTGACGACGAACGCATCGCCGACCACGTTCGCCGTTTCAGCGGCGAAGTTGTGATGACCCGCGAAGACCACCCGAGCGGCACGGATCGGTGTTGGGAGGTGTGGAAAATTTTTAGAAGCGAGGAGCGAGGAGCGAGGAGTGAGAAGTTGAATTCATCTTCCTTTCATTCTCACTCCTCGCTCCTCGCTCCTACATCCTACATCCTCAACATCCAGGGCGATGAACCCTTCCTCGACCCGGCGCAGATTGATGAGTTGGCGGGGGTACTCGATGGCGAGGTGGAACTGGCGACGCAGATGATTCGGGTCCATTCGGCAGCGGTACTCCACGATTGGGGCGAAGTGAAAATCGTGCTCAACGATCGTGGCGAAGCCCTCTACTTCAGTCGGCAACCGATTCCGTACCTGAAAAACGCGGATCCGGCGCGGTGGCATGAGCAGCATCCGTACTGGCGGCACGTCGGGATGTACGCCTACCGGGTCGACGTGCTCGAACGAATTGCCCAGCTTCCCCCTTCCCCGCTCGAACGCGTCGAATCGCTCGAACAACTCCGCTGGCTCGAAGCCGGGTACCGCATCCGGGTTGCCGAAACGCAGTACGACAGCCACTGCATCGACACTCCCGACGACGTGGCGAAGGTACTCCGCCTGCTGGGGCGAGCCTGAGCAGCGCCTACGCGTTCCTGTTTTTTTCCAACTTGCCGTTCGGGAAGTGTGCCGTAAGTTTCTCGATAGTGCCTGTGTATTTTCACAGAATCCCGTAATTTTGGGCACTTAACCCCGCGTTATTTCACTGAAAATTCCAATTTCCAGTCTATGCTCAACCTCGTCCTGTTTGGTCCTCCCGGTGCTGGCAAAGGAACGCAGAGTGAAAAGCTCATCAAAAAATACAATCTCGTTCATTTGTCAACGGGCGATTTGCTCCGGTCGGAAATCAAAGCCGAAACGGAGCTGGGGCTAACCGCCAAGAAACTCATGGACGAAGGAATCCTGGTACCTGGCGAGGTGGTGATCGGCATGATTGCCAATAAACTGCGGGAAAACGCGGAAGCAATGGGCTTCATTTTCGACGGATTCCCGCGGACGGTCAAGCAGGCTGAAGCCCTCGACACGCTGCTGACTCAGCACGGCACGGGCATCAGCGCGATGGTGGCCCTCGACGTACCCGACGGCGAACTGACCCAACGCCTGCTCGACCGCGGCAAGGTGTCGGGCCGCCCCGACGATCAGAACGAAGAACTCATCCGCCGCCGGGTAGCGGAGTACAACCAAAAAACCCGCCCCGTGGCCGATTACTACGCGGGGCAGGGCAAGTTTACGGCCATCGATGGTGTGGGGGAAATCGAATCGATTTTCGAGGCAATTTCCCATACCGTCGATCAGGCCCCTCAGTTCTGAGCGCCTCGTTGGCGCGACCGGACGCACACCAGTCATGAGCAGTTCGAACTTCATCGATTACGTAAAAATCTGCGCTCGCTCGGGGGCGGGCGGCGCGGGCTCGACGCACTTCCGGCGCGAAAAAGGAGTACCCCTCGGCGGCCCGGACGGCGGCGACGGCGGGCGCGGCGGGCACATCATTCTGCGGGGCAACGCCCAGTACTGGACGCTCCTGCACCTGAAGTACCAGCGCCACGTGATCGCTTCGGCGGGCAAGGGCGGCGAAGGCGGTCGGCGCAGCGGCGCGCAGGGACAGGACGTCATCGTCGAGGTACCGCTAGGTACCATCGCCAAGGATGCCGAAACCGAGGAAGTGGTTTTGGAAATCACCGAAGACGGCCAGGAGGTCATTCTGCTGTCGGGTGGTCGGGGCGGACTCGGCAACAGCCATTTCAAAACCTCCACGAAGCAAGCCCCCCGCCATGCTCAGCCGGGCGAACCGGGCCAGGAGCGTTGGTTTGTGCTGGAACTGAAGGTATTGGCCGACGTCGGCCTCGTTGGTTTTCCCAACGCGGGCAAATCGACGCTGCTCTCGGTCCTTTCCGCCGCCAAACCCGAAATCGGCGACTACCCGTTCACGACGCTCGTGCCCAACCTCGGCGTGGTTCCCTACCGTGATTTTCGCTCGTTTGTCGTGGCCGATATTCCGGGCATTATCGAAGGGGCCTCGCAGGGAAAGGGATTGGGTTTGCGCTTCTTGCGGCACATCGAACGGAATTCCGTGTTACTTTTGCTTATACCTGCTACCAGCACAGCCATTCGAGACGAGTACGCCATTCTGCTTCACGAGCTTCGGGAGTACAACCCGGAGTTGTTGCATAAACAACGTCTGCTGGCCCTCTCGAAGGCCGATCTGCTGGACGAAGCGGGAATCGCGGCGCTGACCGCCGCGGTACCGACGGAGGTACCCCATGTCCTGATTTCGGCCGTTACGGGCGAGGGCATGGAGGCACTCAAAGACCAACTCTGGAGTTTGTTGCAACGACCTGCCGCCCAGGTGAGTACCGACCCGGCGGAATGAAACGCACAATAATTGAGCTGAAAAAACGTCACCTACGCGTTGACCCGACCTGGACGTCCACCGAACCCATGAACTACTTGCTTTCCTTTTTCGTCGGAAACGGTTTGGTTTTGTTGAGCAGCGTGGTGGCCGTTGCTCAGCTTCAGATTACGTTTCCCACCACCCGCGCGGTTTTTCAGCGCGATCGCCTCAACGGGGCCAACGTCCCGATTTCGGGTGCTTACTCGGTACCCGTCGATAAAGTCGAGGCGCGGTTCGTGCCACGGCAGGCCGGGCAGGGTACCGAAACCAACTGGGCCGTGATTCAGGAAAATCCGCAGGGCGGCAATTTCCTGGGCTCGGTCAACGTGAAGGGCGGCTGGTACAACCTCGAAGTGCGCGCCAGCTACCAGGGTACCTTTCTGCCCAGCGTCACGATGGAGCGGGTGGGCGTTGGCGAGGTGTTCGTCATTGCCGGGCAGTCAAACGCCCAGGGGCTCGATTACATCCCCTTCCCCGAATCGCAGGACGACCGGATCAATTTCATCAACGACCGGAACGGGACGCCGCCGCCCAACTCGTTTTCGGGTTCGCTCGCGGATCCCAAATTCCCAACCTTCTCACGACTGACCAACCAGACCGACCTGGCCCCACGAGGCCAGACTGCTTGGTGTTGGGGCGTACTGGGCGACCAAATTGCGCAGCGGTACAACGTACCGGTGCTGTTCCTGAACGCGGGCTGGGAGGCCAGTCGAATCAAAAACTGGCGGGAAAGCGCTGAAGGGCTGCCGACGATTAACATTTTCTGCGCCAATTGCCCGGACGATCAGGGCAAGTACTACCCCAGTGGCTTTCCCTACGGCAACCTGAAAATCGCCCTGACGTACTACGCCTCGCTGCTGGGGGTACGGGCCGTGCTCTGGCACCAGGGTGAAACCGACGCCGCACCGCTTGAAACGAGTACCGATGAGTACCGCGAAGACCTCCGGCGCGTCATCGAAATTTCGCGAAACGACCTGGGCAGCAACCTGAGTTGGGTGGTTTCGCGGGTCTCGCGCACCTTTAAAGACGGGCAGTACATTGCCCCGGAGCGCATCACGATTGCCCAGACACAGGTCATCGAACAGGTACCCAACGTCTTTGCCGGACCCAACACCGACGACATCCAGGTACCCCGCCCCTTCGACAACGTGCACTTCGGAAGCGACGGGCTGCGCGAGTTGGCACTGGCCTGGTTTAATTCACTCAACGACAATTTCTTCAGCAACTCACAACCCGTGGCCGCCGCCGGATTAGTGCCCGTCTCGGCCAGTTGCGCGGGCGACAACGTCCTGCGGCTGAGCGTGGCCGGGCGACCCGCCTACGGCTGGTCGGATGGGCAGAGCGGGACCGAAGTCGTCGTGGGCAGCGGCGTGTACGTGGGCAAATTCAAGGACGGCAACCGGACCTTATTTTCGCAGCCGTACCGCGTACCCGATCGGCCGGTGTTTAAATCGAGCGGCCCGATTCTGGAAAACGGGACCGTGGCTCCGGTTTGCGAAAATTCCAAAATCACGCTTTCCGTCGCCAACTACGCCCAAAACCTGACCTGGAGTACCGGGGCCAACACGCCCAGCATCGAGACCTCGGGGGCCGGTCAGTTTACGGTCAGCTACCGCGATTTCAACGGCTGCACGTTTACTTCCGAGCGGCCCCTTCAGGTGCGCCTCAACCCACTGCCGCCCCGCCCCACCGTGCAGGCAAGCGGCCCGACGACGTTCTGCCGGGGCGAAACGCGGGTACTGACGTCGAGTACGCCAGGTATTAGTTTTCTGTGGAGCACCAACGAAACCAGCCGGAGTATCGTCGTCGGTGAAACGGGCGTGTTTGCCGTGCAGGCCATCGACGGCAACGGTTGCGTCTCGCCGCGCTCGAACGCGCTGATTACGACGGCGAATCCCGTTCCGCCCAAGCCCAACATCATCACCAACGGCCCGACGACGTTCTGCGCCGACCGGACCGTCACGCTGACGGCAACGATTTCGGATTCGACGTACCTCTGGAATGACGGTACCCGCTCGTCGAGCCTAGTGACGAACCGCGCCGGGGCGTACAGCGTACGGACCATCAACCGGTTTGGCTGCGCATCGGTACCCGCCGATTCGGTGCGCATTCGGGTCAATGCTCTGCCGCCCAAACCGACGCTGATTCCCGGTGGCCCGACGTCGTTCTGTGACCGCCAGGCCGTGAACCTCTGCGGCGCGACGAGTGGCCTGTCGGGTGCCATTTTTGTGAACAACGACAACTCGCTCGTATCGCCCGCGACCTGCTACACGGCTCGTACTTCGGGCAACTATTTCGTGAAAGTGACCGACGCCAACGGCTGCGAAAACCGCTCCGAACGCGTGACCGTCACCGTCAAGGCCCTACCCACGACGCCGACCATCGCCAAGGTGGGTACCTACACGCTCGAAGCGCAGGGGGCCTTGCCGGGGGAAACGTACTTCTGGCAGGTAAACGGCAACGCGCTGCGCGACAGCCTCGGCATCATCAAAGCCCGCCGGGAAGGTACGTACACGGCCTACACGCAACTGTCGTACGACGTGCCCGGACCGAGTCCGCGCATCACCTGCGTGTCGGAAAGCTCCGATCCTTACGAATTTTTTTACGACTTGGGCATCAGTGGCGGCCTGAGCATTTATCCCAATCCCAACACCACGGGCTGGCTCAACATCGAAACCCAGAAGGACTGGGTCGGTGCTGAAATTACCGTTCACACCCTCGAAGGCAAACTGATTTATTCGGGTCGGGTCACGGCGTTTGACGAATGGAAGCGCATTGACCTGGGCCGCACGGCGGGTCAGTTTCTGGTTCGGGTCCGGGCCGACGGTTTTGAGGTAACCAAGCGAGTCGTGGTCCTGTCGATACCCTGACTCCTTAGAAATTCTTCCCATGACGAGAGTGCATCGCCGCACCGCGGCGCTACTTTTTTTTGTCTTCACCACGGCGTTTCAAAGCGCCTGGGCCCAGATTCAGATTACGTTTCCCACGACACGGGCGGTTTTCCAACGCGGAACGAACAACCAGGCGACGCTGTCCGTCGGGGGTCAGTTCAGCGTACCCCTGGATAAGGTCGAAGCGCGTTTCGTACCGCGGCAGGCCGGGCAGGGCAACGCTACTGGCTGGACCACCATTCAGACCAACCCCCAGGGCGGCGTTTTCCTCGGCACGCTAGCCGTGCAGGGCGGCTGGTACGACCTCGAAGTACGCGGCAGCCTGCTCGGAGTCGAGGTTGGCAAGGCGACCCTTGAACGCGTGGGCGTGGGCGAGGTTTTCATCATCGCGGGACAATCGAACGCCCAGGGATTGCCCGATAAAAACCCGCCCGATTCGCAGGACGACCGCGTCAACTGCGTAACGAACTACTTCAACGAAGCCCGCACCGCCAATGACCCGCCCAGAACGCCCGAGTTTGGCCGCATCACGCGCGACTTGCGCTACGCTACCAACGGCCAGACGGCCTGGGCCTGGGGGGCCCTGGGCGATTTGCTGGCCCAGCGACTCAACGTACCGATTTTGTTTCTGAACGCCGGATTCGGGGCCAGTACCGTCAAAAACTGGCGGGAAAGCGCCGACGGCCAACGGACCATCAACATTTACTGCGCCGAGTGCGCCGATGAATTCAAGTACTTCACCAACGGCATCCCGTACGTCAATCTCAAAACGGCGCTGAATTACTACGCCTCGCTGCTCGGGGTACGGGCCGTGCTCTGGCACCAGGGCGAAACCGACAACCTGCCCCTGCGGACGCCGGGCGACGAGTACCGTGAAAACTTGAAGTATGTCATCCAGAAATCGCGGGAGCATTCGGGGAAAAACCTGAGCTGGGTGGTCGGGCGGGTATCGCTGGCCGCCAATCAGACCAGCCCGACCATCATCAACGCGCAGAACGAGGTCATTGCGCAGACGGCCAACGTGTTTGCCGGGCCCAACACTGACCTCGTGCAGGTGCCCCGCCCCGACGACACGCACTTCAGCGGCGAAGGGCACCGCCAGCACGCGCAGGCCTGGTCGGATGCGCTGACGTCCGCCTTTTTCAACAACTCCCAACCTCAAGCCCCCAGCAACGTCCTCACGCCGGGCATCAGTTGCGCGGGTGGCAACCGGCTTCAGCTCGGCCTGACGGGATTCGGCTCCTACGCCTGGACGAACAACCAGAACGGCGACGTGAGTACCCAGGCTTCGCTGACCGGCGAGCCGGGCCGAACGTACTACCCGCGGGCCAAAGACAACAAAGGCAATTCAGTGTTTGGAGTACCCTTCATCGTCCCCAGTTCGACGACGACCGGTTCGCCAACCATCACCGCCGACGGGCCCACGCAATTGTGCGGCGGTACCGGCAGCGTGACGCTGACCTCCTCGGCAGCACTTGGCAACCAGTGGAGCAATGGGGCCACGACACGCAGCATTACCGTCAGCCAGGCGGGTAACTACACCGTGCAGACGCGGAGCGTGTACGGTTGCCTCTCGGACGCTTCGGCGTCGACGAACGTCAGCCTTTTTCCGGGTAATCCGCCCGCCCGGCCAACCATCGCCGCCAGCGGGGCTACGAGCTTTTGTCCGGGCGGCAGCGTCACGCTGACGGCCAGTGGTACGGCGGCTAACTTTGTCTGGAGTAATGGGGCTTCGGGCAAGAGCATTACCGTCAACCAGGCCGGCAACTACACGGTGCGGGCTGTAGACGCCAACAACTGCGGTTCGCCCGCTTCGACCGCGGTGGCCGTCACCACGCAGAATCGGCCCGAAACGCCCGTCGTCACGGCCAGCGGTTCAACGACGCTCTGTCAGGGCGGTACCCTCACGTTGACGGCCAACGGAAACGGCACGAACTTCGTCTGGAGCAACGGGGCCACGGGCAAGAGTATCACCGTCACCCAGGAAGGCTCGTACTCGGTCCGCATTCAGGACGGGGGTACCTGCCAGTCGGATGCGTCGAACACGGTCGCCGTGAAAGTTAGCCCGCCTCTGTCGGCCCCCGCCATCACGTCTTCGACGGGCGGCGGTGTAGTCTGCGCGGGGCAAACCCTGACGCTCACGGCGACGGACGCCGCCAGCTACGTCTGGAGCAACGGAGCTACCACGCGCAACGTGACCGTGAAAGATGCCGGGTCGTACACGGTTCGTACCAAAGACGCCAACGGTTGCGAATCGCCGCAGTCGGGTTCGTTTGACGTGAAAGTCAACGCCCTGCCCGCTCCGACGACCATCACGCCTGGGGGCAAGACCAGTTTCTGCCCCGACAGCAGCGTGACGCTTACGGCGGCAGCGGCTAACGTGGTCTGGAGCAATAATTTCCCGACGCAATCCATCGTTGCCGCTCAGCCGGGTACCTACACGGCGCGGGTGAAAGATGGCAACGGCTGTTTGTCGGTACCATCCAATTCGATCAACGTGTCGTTGCTACCCACGCCCGCGCAGCCCGCCATCACGACCAGCGGTCCGACCACGTTCTGCGCCGGAGGCAACGTCACGCTGCGTTCGCCCGAAGCGTTGGCGTACGCCTGGAGCAACGGTTCGACCAGTCGCGAACTCAACCTGTCGACCGCCGGTTCGTTTACGCTTACCGTCACGGGCGCGAATGGCTGTCGCTCGCCGCGTTCGGCTCCGGTTAACGTCGTCGTGAACCCTCTGCCCGCCAAACCCACACTGGCGACCGATGGCTCCACGACGCTCTGCCAGGGTAACACCCTCACCATCACCGCCAGCCCGGAAGCGCGGTACGCCTGGAACACGGGCTCGACGGACCGGAGTATCCGCGTGACGCAGTCGGGGCGGTTTGCCGTACGCGTGACTGACGGCAACGGGTGCGTATCGCCCGCCTCCGATACGTTGAACGTAACGGTGAATCCCCTGCCCGCGCAGCCGCGCATCACGACCAGCGGTCCGACAACCTTCTGCGCCGACCGCAACGTCACGCTTACGTCAACCGAAGAGCGTGGCTACGAGTGGAGTACCGGCGCGACCACCCGCAGCGTGACGCTCAACCAGCCGGGTACGTACCGGGTTCGGACAATCAACCAGTTCAACTGTCCTTCCCCGTACTCCGAGTCCATCACGACGGTGGTCAATCCGCTCCCGGCGGCACCCGTCGTGACGGCGAAGGGGGCCACGACGTTCTGCGAAACGGATTTCGTGGAACTCTGCTCGAACAGTCCGTTTCGGACCACCTGGAGCATCGGTACCGATTCAACGTCCTGCATCCGTGCTCAGCGCTCGGGCGCGTACACGGCCCGCGTGACCAATGCCCAGGGGTGCATGTCACCCGTGTCGAACTCGATTCTGGTCGATGCTAAGCCCCTGCCCAACACGCCGGACATCACCCAGGTAGGTACCTACACGCTCGAAGCGCGCGGCGTCATCACGGGCGATGACTACGCCTGGCAGCGCGACGGCCAGAACCTGCCGCCCCGCTCCCAGCTCATCAAAGCCACGCAGGCGGGATCGTACACGGTTCAGACGCGGCTGCGCTACCCGCTCGGTGGCGGGGCGTCGCTCGAATGCTTGTCGAAACCTTCGACGGCTTTTGTGTTTACGCCTGATTTGAGTAATGCCGGGCTGAGCCTGTACCCCAACCCCACATCGACCGGGCAGGTGACGCTCGAAACGCTCAACGACTGGACCAACGTGCGGGTCCGCATTTTTACCTTGCACGGTCATGAAGTGTACACCACGACGATTCCTTCCTTCGCCGAGCGCCAGCGTGTAGCGTTTTCACTCCCGGCCGGGACGTACATTCTGACGACGGAGGCGGCAGGCTTCCGGGCGACCAAGCGGTTCATCGTGTATTGAATTGGTACCAATGCCCACAAAAAAAGCCCCCCGCGTAGGCGGGGGGCTTTTCTCATTATTCCTTTTCCGAACTGGTTGTCTTGGGTCTGGTTCCAGTCGCCGGTTTCTTCGGTGCGGTCTTTGGAGTCGATCCTTTCTTGGGAGTCGTCGCAGCCGCGGGAGCGGGCGGGTTCAGGAATTCCTGCGCATTCTTGTTGGTCGAATCCGCCTGAACCGCCTTTTGCATCATTTGCGTGGCTACATCCTGATCGCCCTTCAAAGCGGCCTGACGACCGAGGTACTCGTACGCCTCGCCCATGTCGCGACGCGTTTGCGGGGTCAGCGCTTTCGTGGTGTCGACTTTCGTCAGGAACTGCTCGTAAAACGGTACGGCCAGTCCCTTTGAACCATCGACGTCAAAGTAGCGCTGCACGCGGGCTTTGTAAATGTAACCACCCGGAAACTCCGGTACGCGGTTCATCAGACGGCTAAAAGCCGAATCAGCTTTCACCAGGTACGTCGTATCGCGGCCCACAGCCGTATCTTTCGGAATCTGGAAGCCAAAGAAGTACATGCGGCCCAGCGTAAAGCGGTCATTGGCCGAAGGACGCTCGCCACGTGCTTCTTTCCAGTCAATCGCCTGCGACATCATGTCGCCCGCCGCCGCGTAATCTTTCTGTTTGAACTTCAGTTCGTACAGATCGGTGTAATAGTTCGTGTTCGTATCTGCCGGAGCTGCCTTCATCAGGTTCATTTCCGCCAGCGAATCGTTTTCGAGCTTCAGGTACCCCCGACCCAGGTAGCCGTAGTCAGCCGGGTAGATTTTCGGAGGGTTCGACTTCAGCATCTGCTCCAGCGTTTCTACGCCCAACTGATAGTTCTCTTTCTCGATGTTCGACCAAGCTTTCATCCGGGCAATGTCCGGATCCTTCAGTTTACCCTCTACTTTCGGCAGATTCTCGAGCACACTTTGATAGTCCTTCGAGAGGAAGGCAAACTTCATGTAACGCAGTACGTTTTCGGGCGTTCCTTCGCTAAACTTGAGGAACTTCTTGTAGTTGGTAGCCGCGTTGTCGTACTTACCGGCCAATAGCCACAGTTCACCAAATTCGCGGTACACCGGCGCGTAGGTCGAATCGGCCGCAATGGCTGCCAGAAAACCCTTCTGCGTTTCGGTGTAGTTTTTTCCGCGCTTGTAAACCTTGCCAATCCGGGTCTGTATTTTGGCGTTCGTCGTGTTGTCGGTACTCAACAGCAAGGCCTTTTCGTACTCACTTACCGCCGGGCCACCTTCGTTTCGAATCAGGTAAGCGTCGCCTTTTACGAGGTGGTACTCGGGCAACATCTTGGCCTTCTTCAAGGTCGGAATGACATCGATCAGGCGGATAGCTTCGGCCGGATCATTTTTCTGACCCTTGCCATCAAACAGGGTGTACATTTCAGCCGCCCGATAGAGAACCGTAGCATCCTTGTTTTTAGAAGCAGCCAGTGCCTGATCAATCAGGGGTTTTCCTTCCTTGCCCATACCCAACATTACGCCACCCTGACCCACGTAGTTGAGTTCGTACTTGGCATCCGCCGCCACGCCCTTATCGAAGGCCGCTTTGGCTTTTTCCAGATTGGCTTTGACTTTCTCGGGTTCAGCCACTTCATCTTCCATGGCTGCGGCCCGCAGGTAGTAGTAACCCAGGTAAAATTGGTTTTCAGCACTCGGCGAGGCAGAAGCAACTTTTTCGAGGGTTTCACGGGGTTGCGTGATGAGATCGGAATCGATCGCTTTCAAAGCGGTCTGAACTTCCGGCGATTGTGCCCGGACTGACCCAGCCGTAATTGCCAGCAACCCAGCTACCACAAATAATGATTTGCTTTTAAGGTTCATCTCAGAATAAAATTGGGTTGAAAGAGAAAAGGACAATTTGGTACGAAAATAGATTTTTTTGGTTGGAAGTTCCGAAGCCGACAATTTAAGCTACCCTTCGTACCTCTGTTTCGGAACGGTCGCTACAGCGTACTTCGCATGTTCACCAACCGAATGATTTGCGTAGCAGGCAGTAATCCGGCCTTCAATACAATGCGCTGCCCCCGGTCGCTCACGACGTAGTTGATGTACCCCGTACCGAGGCCCCGTCGCGCTTCTTTCGTAATCATGTACACGTTTCGGCACAGGGGGTACTTCTGGAGCGCGATGGCGTACTGGTACGGTTGAATGTAATCGTCGGGTTCGGGCTCAGGTCGCTTTGCTACGGCCATAATGCGAATTCCTTCCGTAAAACGTGGCGTTTTTGGGTCGTCAATGTCACTAATCCAGTTGACACCAATCACGCCCAGGGCATTCGGGTTTTTCTTAACGAAGTCAATCACCTCTTCGTTGGACTTTACCGCGAAAATGGGTGCACTGGCTCGGTTGGGCACGCCGAGAGTATCAAACAGGTAGTTTAGGTTGCTCGAATTGTTGTTGTCAAAAACAACCGTGACCTTCTCTGATCGACCGCTGTTACCCACTTCCGACCAGCGCGTTCGCTTTCCTGCGAGTACCTCGCGCAACTGGTCCGTGGTGATAAGCGTGTCGGTATTGGACGTATTCACAATCAGCGCCACAGCATCGGTGGCAATTTTTATGCTCCGGTACTTTAGTTTTGATTCCTCAAAAATCCGCCGCTCCGACGAATTCAATTGCCGCGTTACGACGGCCACGCGTGCCGAGTCGTTCAGGAGGAGTTCGATCGCCTTCAACTCCGTGACGTAAACCGACGTGAGCTTGGCGTATTTGCGTGTAGCCTCAAAGGCCATTTCTTCCGCCTCCATCAACGGCTGCAACGATTCATCGACCGATACCGTAATCTGTCCTACCGAAACGGTGTCGTCTGGCTCCTGGTTGGACTGACAGGCACCTACGGCGATTAACCCGACGCCGATCAGCAGCATTCCCCAGTTCGTTTTACTCATTCCCATTTCCTTTTTAGTCGCGATTTAATTCCTGAATAAATCGCCAGCCTCGAAAGGCTCCGTACAGCGCCAGTAAAGATCCCAGGATGTAAACAAACAGTTCGGGAATGCCAAGAAAGGTACTCGCTTCATAGGCTCCGAAGAGACACATCGCGCCCAAACCGAAGTAGGTCAACGCCATCGTTCCTTCCAGCGCTAGTTTGAACTGTTCGTTTAATGGCCGGGGCATTTCCACATTACCTTTAAAATTACATGCCACTTGCCGTTTTTCAGCTTTGTGGCACCGAGAGTAAAAAATGGGCCAGATTGCTTAAATCTGGCCCATTCGTACTGTGAAATAAGTTCTCTTATTCGAGGACGAACGAGATTGGCAAGTTGAAACGCGACTTTACGGCCCGTCCTGACTGCTTGCCCGGATTCCAGCGCGGCATGGACTTCACAACGCGAATGGCTTCTTCGTCGCAGCCAAAGCCGAGACCCTTCAAAACCGATACGTCGGTAATCTGTCCGTTCGAACCGACTACGAAGCTGAGGAATACCTTCCCCTGAACGTTAGCCCGCGAAGCGGCTGGCGGGTACTTCAGGTTTTTCTGGAGAAACTTGGCCAGTTCGCCTTGTCCACCTGGAAATTCAGCCTGCTGTTCCACCACCGTGAAGATTTGCTCTTCTACCGGCTTCACTTCCACGACTTCCTCTTTTACTTTCCCCGTGCCTTCGCTCGGGTCGATCACCACTTCAGTCGCGTTGGGGTCACCCTGTACCGTTTCTTCGGCCGCGGGCGCTTCCTTCAGTTCTTCCTGCGTTGGTGGGGGTTCGTCGTTGGGTACTTCCTCATCCGGCTTGATTTCCGGCGGGAGGAATTTCGTCGTACTGATTTTCAGTTCCGGTGGTGGTGGCGGCGGCGGCGGGGGGGGTGGAAGCTCCTGTTCGGGTGGAGGCGGGGGTACTTCCATCGGGTTGGCCAGAACCACTTTTTTCTCCTCTTCTTTCGGTTGGAGGTTAGAATAGATGGTAGGAGCTACTAACCCGAGGCAGACCAACGCCGTTCCAAGGAGGGCTGAGTTACGGATGGTTTTCCCGTAGACCTGTCGCAGGGAATACGCACCGTACTCCTTATTTCGATTCGCGAAAATAAGGTCCTCCAAAGTGGTCGACGAAGTTATCTTCGCTTCTTCTGCCATGATCTTTTTCGGAAAAGGATGATGAATTTGAATGAGTCCACGAATAAACAACTAATTTATTAGTTTCCAAATAAGGAAGTTGTCATTCGGTGCTTTTTTACGGTGTAGTCGAAGCAGTTTCACCCCCTTCGGCTTTCTTGATGAGGGCCTCGTCATTGGGAAAAATATCCACAATGGCGTACCGACGGCTTTCCGTGATGGCCATTTCGTCGAGGATATCAACCATGTTCTTGTACGTCGACTCGTCGGTAGCCTTGATGATGGCCGTAAACTTGTCGCCAATGGCCGCCTTCTTTTGCAGAAGTATGGAACGAATGCCTTTAGCGGAATAATCCGTTTTCTGGATTTCGGTCGTCGCCAATTCTTTCCCAGTTCCCTGGTACCAGTAAATGCGATTTTTTTCGTCGAGTAGGATTGTAATCGCTTCTGATTCTTTAATGGGCTGAGTCTCCTGCTTTTCGGTTTCCGTTTTATCGGGCATCCCTAGTTCCATCACGACGGGCTTCTGGAGCGTCGTCGTCAGAATGAAAAAAGTGATGAGCAGAAAGCCTAAGTCCACCATCGGCGTCATGTCAATCTTGGTAGAGGCTTTTTTGGCGCGAACTTTTCCGCCTTTTTTACCCCCACCGCTGTCCTGTGCTATTTCAGCCATGGTTCAAATGGAGTTAAGTGTGAGACCGGTTGGTTTACAGCGACGTTGGTTTGCTTTCCTTTCCCGTAACCAAGTTGAAATTGTTCACGTTCTGTGATTGCATAATCGCGATGATGTTCTTCACCACTTTGTAAGGTGCTTCCTGATCGGCTTTGATGACGATGCGCTGCTTCGGATCGTACATGCGGGCGTAGAGTACCCAGTCGCCCAGTTCGTTACGCGCCGTATCGGCGGGAATACCCGTCTGTACGCCCTCCTTCCGGCGTTCTGCTGGTTCGAGGTTCAGCAACTGTTTCAGGTTCGCCAGCGGAACCCCGAAGTTTTCCATCAGTCGGAACGTCTCTTTTTCTTCGGGCGTGAACGTAACTCCCTTCTTAGCTTCGATGCGTTCGAGCATACCCAACCGGACTGGTTGGGCATCAACGCCCATAAACACGCGCCCATCGTTGGCGACCGTGATGGTCAGGTTCTGGCTGTCTTTGATTTCCGTCTGCGCAATCGAACTCGGCGTAGTGACGGTAACAGCCTCGTCAGGACGGGCTTTTGCCGATAGAATGAAGAACGTCAGCAGGAGAAACGCCACGTCACACATGGCCGTCATGTCGAGCGAGACGCCGTGGCGTTTGGGTTTTACTTTTGCCATCGTTTGATGAAATGAAGATGCGGTGATTTTATCAACTAAACGCTTAGGTATCGCGCTGTATTGCACAGACCGAAAACGATGCCTTTTCGTTCACCGGATTCTTAATAATGTTCGGCAAAGTTGTTGTTGATGCTCAGACCGACTTCGTCAATGCTGTAGGTTAGTTCATCAATCCGGCTCGTGAAGTAGTTGTACGCGATGATGCAGATGGCCGAGGTACCGATACCCAGTGCCGTGTTGACGAGTGCTTCCGAGATCCCGTTGGCCAGTGCCGACGAGTCCGGAGCGCCCGACTGGCCCAAGGCAGCAAAGGCGCGAATCATTCCGAGGACGGTACCAAACAGACCGACGAGCGTCGATACCGAGGCCAGCGTCGCGATGATGGTCAGGTTCTTTTCCAGCATCGGCAGTTCCAACTGCGTCGCTTCTTCAACCTCTTTGCTGAGGGCCACGAGTTTCTGCTCTTTGTTGAGGGCAGTTTCGGTCGAAAGCTGCTGGTACTTCTTCAGGGCCGCATTGACCACGTTGCCCACCGAGCCTTTTTGCTTGTCGCACTCTTTCAGAGCCGACGGGATGTCGTTCGAATTCAGGAGGCTCTGCACTTTGCGCACAAAGGCGTCCAGGTTGCCGGTACCTTTTGCTTTCGAAATGGTAATCAGACGCTCAATGACAAACACGACTGCCGTCAGAAAACACGTCAGCAGGACCGGTACTACCCAACCCCCTTTGTAAACAATACCGAAATAATCGCCCGGCAGCGGGTCATTTGCATTGCTTCCATCTTCAAAGTGCGATCCGTCTCCGAATACGAACAGAAACAGAACAATTGAGACGGCAAATAACCCCAGAATGACCAACCCGGCCGGCATTCCACTGGACTTCTTTTTAGGAGATGCTGCGGGCTTTGCGGCAGGTGTGGGGGTTTTGGTAGCGTTACTCATCGAGTTGGTAATTTAGGTTTGGTGAAAAGGATTTGGTTTGTGTCGTAAAGAAAAATAAAATACTTCGCTCGAAGCAAATGCGGAAGAAAATTTCGGAAAGTGGTCCTTCCACAGCCCGGAGCGTTCAACAAAACTATTTGTTTTTTTTCGATTCGATGCGTTAAGGATTTGTAAAAATTTTTGTTTCAGAGATAAAAAATTGCACTTAGCGCAACAAATCGAGCCTTTTTCGCTAAAGAGCGCTGTACTTTTTTTAGACGTTCGTTTGGGACTTTCCCGCCGCTTTTCTGCGCTTTGTTAAGTAGCCATCAGGGAAAATCTCACCACCGAAAACTAGTTCGGTGGTACGGCGTAGGTCCGTGCTGCCGGAGCGCCTGCCGGTGCCGTTCGGTCGGATAACCCGCATTCTGCTCCCACCCGTACGCCGGGTACGTTTCGGAGAGCTGCGCCATCCGGTCGTCACGGTACGTCTTGGCCAGTACCGACGCCGCCGCAATCGAAAAGTAGCGGCTATCGCCTTTCACAAAACACGTGTGCGCAATCAGGGCAACGGATACAAACCGATTGCCATCAACCAGCAGGTGCTCGGGCCGAATCGATAGCCCTTCGACCGCGCGGTGCATAGCCAGAAAACTTGCTTGCAGAATGTTGATGTGATCGATTTCCCCAGCGCTGGCCTCGCCGACGGCCCAGGCCAGGGCTTCCCGTTCGATTTCAGGCCGCAGTCGCTCCCGCTGCGCGCGGCTGAGTTGCTTCGAGTCGGTCAGAATCGGGTGCCGGTAATCAGGCGGTAGAATCACCGCGGCGGCCATGACGGGTCCGGCCAGGCAGCCGCGCCCGGCTTCGTCGAGGCCCGCTTCGAGCCGACCGGGCTGGTGGCAGCTTTGCAACATGGCTTAGTCTTCGAGGATGTTTCCCAGAAACGTCAGTTTACTGAGCAGCGCCAGCAAAAAGAAAACAACCGCCCAGCGCAGGTACACGTGGTAAAAATCCTTTACCTCGCGGTACTGGCCCTGCCGGATTTCGGCTTTTTCCAATTGGTCAATCTGCCGGAAAATCTGCGTCAGCGCCCGGCCATCGACGGCCCGAAAAAAGCGTCCGCTGCTCAGCGTCGCGATTTCGCGCAGGGTACCTTCGTCAACGGTTTCTGCGCGCGTACCGGCCCGGCCGACGGCTACCGTGTACACCCGGATGCCGTACGCCTGCGCCAGTTGCGCCGCCGTGCGGGGGTCGAGGTTACCGGCCGTGTTGTCACCGTCGCTGAGCAGAATGGCCACTTTGCTGGGAGAGTTCGACGTTCGCATCAGGTTCACGCAATTGGCCAGCGCCGACCCGATGGCCGTTCCGGCGGTTCGAATGTCCCGCAGACTCAGCTCGGTCAGGAGCTGGTAGAGCAGTTCGTAGTCGGTCGTGAGCGGGCAGAGGTAGTGCGACTCGCCCGCGAAGGCCACCAGCCCGATGCGGTCCTGAAAGCGGCCGCGGACAAAGGCCTCCGCCACGCGCTTGGCGGCCGTGAGCCGATTGGGCAACAAGTCGGTTTCGAGCATGGAGTCGGAGATGTCGAGGGCCAGGGTGATGTCGATCCCGGCCGAAATTCGTTCGGTCAGCAGTGCCGACCGTTGCGGCCGCGCCAGTGCCACGATGACCAGCGCCACCGCCGCCGCCTGCAACAGCGCCGGAATGAACCGCAGGTACCGCACCCAACTCGTCGGTACGTCGCGATCCAGAAAGGCAATGACCAGTTTTTGCCGCGAACGGTTGTGAATGAGCCGCCGCAGCCAGAACAGTACCGGCAACAGCCCCAGACCGTACAGATACAGCGGATTTGCCCATTCAAACGTCTGAAGGGTGTGCGGGTTAAACCACTGCCACGAAAGCCACTCGCCCATTGCTATCGGGGTTAAGGAACGTTCAGGGGTACCTCCGTTTCGGTTCGGCCTTCCTGGGCAATCTCCCGGCGGCGCTGCCGGTACCGCTGCCGGGCCAGTTCGCGCAGGGTTTGCAGAGCGGGCGACGTTCGGGGCGAAAACACGCCGCCGTACACCACCGCATCGGTTTCGCGCAGCGCCTCGGCCAGTTGGGGATTGTCGGGGAAATAATCGATCAGTTCACGCGTCGTGAAGGTCGAGACGGGCCTGCGTTCGAGGCGCTCCACGTACCGTTTCCACAACACCACCGCCCGCTCGGCCCGGGCCAGGTCCTGCTTACGGCCCGATATCCCGCGGCTCAATCGCTGGAAGTTCCGACTGAATTCGAGGTACCGTCGGCGCAGTTGCAACATCCGCAGCCAGCGCCGGATGGGTTTGCCGAAGGCCCCGTACAGCAGCCCGGCTCCGATCAGAAAGCCCAGCAGAATGCCCAGCAGCAACGGGTAGTTGACCTGCTCGCGGACGGGTTGCCAGCGCGTATCGACCCGCAGACGCGTAGTCCGTAGGCGGCGCGCCTGAGCCGGATTTGGAATCAGCGCCCGCCGCTGGACCGAATCGGGTACCGACCAGACTGCCGTGCAGTCGCCTTCGGCGCGCACGAACACGGGCAGGCTCAGCCGCTGAACCGGGGCAATTTCAAACGACACCAGCGTGTACACGACGCTGTCGACGCTGCCTTGCGGGCCGGTCTGAGTGGGGAAATAGACCCGCTCGACGAGTTCAAACGGAAAAAAATCAAACGTTGAATCGGGAAAAAAAACGTCGAGATCGGACCGGTGCCCGAACCGGAGCGCGTACTGGAGGGGTTTGCCAATCTGCACCGAATCCTGGAGAAACTGCCCGCGCGGCCGTTGCGCGGCCACCCGCCCCGGCGCGAGTACCAGCAGCCAGCCGACCAATCCCCACCCAAACCAGCGAAAAACGAGCATGGCCGCGAAGATAACCGGTTTCAGTCGCGCACCCGGAAGAGGCGCACGAGTTTGGGTACGTAGTCTTCGTGCGAATCGATGGCCAGGTAGTTGGCCCGGTACTGCTTGCAGAGCTGTTCGAGGCGGCGCTGGTTGTCGGCAAAAACGGTTTGCATCTGATTCCGAAACCGCGGCGACGAGGTATTCACCCACACCGTCCGGCGGCTTTCCTGGTCGAGTACCGGAATGATGCCCAGCCGGGGCAGGTTTACCTCGCGTTGGTCGAAGAGGTGGATGACCACGAGGTCGTGCTTGCGGGCCAGGGCTTTGAGTGCCTGCTCGTAGCCGATGTCGATGAAATCGGAAAGCAGGATCACGACGCTGCGCCGCTTGAGGACGTTGAGTGCGAAAAGAATGGCCTGGTTGAGGTTCGTGCGCACCGATTCGGGCCGGAGGCGAAACAATTCCAGAATCAACTGGTACCCGTGCTTGAGGCTGTTGGCGGGCTGGAGGTACATTTCTTTTTTGTCCGAAAAACAGTACAGTCCGACGTGACTGGCTTCTTTGATGGCCGAAAGCGCGAGTACCCCGCTGATTTCCTTGGTCGTATCGAGTTTGGAACGGTCGCTGGTACCCACTTCCTGTGAGGCGCTGACGTCGACCATGAAGAAAACGGTTTGCTCTTTTTCTTCGCGAAACAGTTTGATGAAGGTACCGTGGCCCTTGGCCGAGGTATTCCAGTCGATGAGCCGCACGTCGTCGCCGTACTGGTACAGCCGCACGTCGGTGTACTCCAGTCCTGAGCCTTTAAACACCGATCGGAAGTTGCCGTGCATCTGCCCGTTGACGGCTTTGCGGATGCGAATTTCGTACTTCTGAAGCCGGGCGATGAGGTCTTGCATGGGGACTACTTCAGCTGTTAGATTTTAGACGTTAGACATGGGACTTAGGTACTGCCCTTGTCTAACGTCTAAAATGGATTGTTCATCGTCTAAAATCTAATGTCTAGCATCTACCGTCTAAAACTACCTTTGCTCCACGAAAAATGAGAATTCTCCTGCTGTTTTGCTGCGTGTGGGTACTGGGCGCCTGCAACCCAACCGATGCCCCGCCCCCCAACCTGCTCACCGAAGCGCAGATGGTCGAGTTTCTGGCCGACCTCCACCTTTCGGAACAGCGCGTAGCCGAGCTACGCCTGCAATCGCAGGATTCGTCGCTGGCCGTGTTCCGGCGCGTCGAGCAGGACCTGTTCCGGCGGCACCGCATCGACACGGCGGCTTACCGGCAAAGTTACCAGTACTACGCCGCGCGTCCCGAACGATTCAAACTGATTTACCAGGCCGTCGTCGATAGCCTGACGAAGCGCGACGAACGCCTGAAAAAAAGTGCCAACAGTCGCCCCACGGCGGCAGATTCGGCTCAACGCGCCCGCTGAGGGCCGGAGCCTTTCGGATTCAAACGGTATGATTGGAATCATCGGAGCCGGTATCGCCGGGCTGACTACCGCTTACCACCTTCAAAAAGCCGGACTGCCGTACCGGTTGCTGGAGGAGCGCCCCGGCCCCGGCGGGTACGTGCGCTCGGTGCGCGAAGGGCCGTACCTGCGCGAGTTGGGGCCAAATTCGCTGCTCTGCGACAGCGAACTGCTGCGGTTTATCGGCGAGCTGGGCCTGGGCAAGGAACTCCTCCCGGCCAATGCCGTCAGCAAGGCGCGCTACATCTACCGCGACGGCGCGTACCGCGTTTTGCCCACCAATCCGCTGCAATTGCTCTTCAGTTCGTTTTTTAGTTGGGAAACCAAGGAAGCCCTCTGGGCCGAACGCTCGAACGCCAGCCGCTCACCCGCGGGCGAAACGGTCGGGGCCTTTTTTGAGCGGCGGTTTTCCAAAGAACTCGTCGATTACGCCCTGGCTCCCTTCGTGGCGGGTATCTACGCCGGCGATCCGTACGAGTTGCTCGTCAACGAAACGTTTCCCTCGCTGGTCGATTACGAACGGCGGTACGGTTCGGTTCTGCGCGGTTTCCTGAAAAACCGCCGGAGCGGGCGCTCGAAGACGGTCAGTTTCCGAAACGGCCTGCAAACGCTCACCGACACCCTCGCCGCCCAGCTCCACGCCGAATCGCTGCGGTACGAAACGTCGGTCCGGCACGTTCGCCGCACGGAGGCGGGGTGGTGGGTCGAAACCAGCCAGGGCGACTTCGACTTCGACCAACTGGTCATCACCAGCCCGGCGTTCGCCTGCGCCGATTTTCTCGAAGCCGACCAGCCTGACTTTGCCGCTGCCCTCCGGGCCGTGCGGTACCCGCCGATGGTACTCGTGCACACGGTGTTCAAACGCGCCGACGTGCGCCACCCGCTGAACGGATTCGGGGGGCTGAACCCGAAAGTCGAAGGGCTGTTTACGGCCGGACACATCTGGAACAGTTCGCTCTTTGACGGCCGCTGCCCGCGCGACGAGGTACTCCTGACGAGTTTCGTCGGCGGGGCGCAGTCGGTTGACAACGCCCGCTACACCGACCGCGAGATTCTCCAGAAAGTCACGCTCGAACTGCGGTACAATTTTGGCATTCGCCCGGCCACGCCCGTGTACCAGCAGCTCTTTCGCTGGGATCGTTCCATCCCGCAGTACGACGCCGCGGCCCTTGACGCCCAGCGCTTCGCCGATGCCGCGGCGGCTCGCGGCATGTACTTCTGCGTCAACTGGAAAGGGGGCGTTTCCTTCGCCGATGGCTTCCGCAAGGGAAAAAAGTTAGCCGCTCAGTTAACGGCTTCCTGACGCCAAGGCCTTATTTTGCAGCGCTATGACTCCAGCTCCCGTACAAATTGACGTCTCCTCTCAACCCGCGCCACCGCTCGACGGTACGCGCGAACGGATGGTCGTCGTCCCGACGTACAACGAAATTGACAACATCGAGGCGCTCGTCCGCAAGGTCATGAGCCTGGAGCCGCCCTTCGATTTGCTCATCGTCGACGATGGCTCACCCGACGGTACCGCCCGGCGCGTGCGCGAACTCCAGGACGAATTCGGCACCGACCGCATTCACCTGCTCGAACGGAAGGGCAAACTCGGCCTGGGTACCGCTTACATCGCCGGGTTCAAGTACGCCCTGCTCGAGGGGTACCAGTACGTGTTTGAGATGGACGCCGATTTTTCGCACAATCCTGACGACCTCGTCCGGCTCTGGGCCGCCTGCGCGCAGGAAGGGTACGACCTGGCCATTGGTTCGCGGTACATCAAGGGCGTCAACGTCGTCAACTGGCCGATGGGCCGGGTGCTGATGTCGTACTTCGCCGGGTACTACGTGCGGGCCATCACGGGCATGAACATCATGGACGCCACGGCGGGCTTCAAGTGCTACCGTCGGCACGTACTCGAAACCATCAATCTCGACAGCATCCAGTTCGTCGGGTACGCCTTTCAGATTGAGATGAAGTTCACGACCTGGAAATACGGGTTTCGCATCAAGGAAGTACCCATCATTTTCACCGACCGGACGAAGGGCTCGTCGAAGATGTCGTCGGGAATTTTTCGCGAAGCGGTCCTGGGGGTCTTGTCGCTGAAAACCAAAAGCTTGTTCAAAAAATACACCCGCACCGAGGCAGTGCGCGCGTGATCAGCGACAGAGGTTTCTACTAAATCAAACGAGGGCTTCGCAGTGCGAAGCCCTCGTTTGATTTAGCGGATGGTATCACCCGCGATGGTATCGCTCGCCACGATTGACGACGAATCAGTATCATTAATTGCCCCGATGCCCTTGTCTTTATCAGGCGTGTTGCCCGTGAAAATACTGCCAAAAATGGCGTAGAGCGCAAAGGCGGCGACCGCGATGCCGATGAAAAGCAGCAATCGTTTGATGTTGGGTTGCTTGGCGTCCTGATCTGCTTTGTTCATGAGTCGGAGGTTGAATGTGCGAACGTAGGCGACAATTCCCGTTCCCCGCGCCTGCGGGCGTCCGTTCGGGTGAAGCGGGTATTTTTTTCTACAATCTCTTTCCAGCAATCCGTCAATTCAGACAAACTGGCTTTCGGTTAGTTCATTGCTGACTTGCCAGAGTCGTTCCTGCGCGGCTTCGTCGGAGGCCAGGGATTGCGCCGTGATGGGTTTCCGATCGGAAAAGTACCGGCCCGTCACGCCCGCCACGTCGGGCGAAGTCGCCAGCCAGATCGAAGTTTCGGCCCCTTTCTCGGGCGAGCGCATCGTCCAGGAAAAGAGCCTGAACAAAGTTCCCGCGAAACCTCCATCGGTACGCCCGAAGTTGGTCCGCACCGCGCCGGGGTGTACGGCGTTGACGGTCACGGCAGTACCTTTCAGCCGCCGGGCCAGCGCAAACGCAAAAAGCAGGTTCATCAGCTTCGAGTTGCAGTACGCCCCCCAGGCCGAGTAGTCGTTTTTGAGATTCAGGTTGTCCCAGGGAATTTTCCCCATCGCCTGCGCCTGCGACGACAGCACGACGATCCGCCCCGCCGGAGCCGCCTTCAGCGAATCGAGCAGGAGATTGGTCAGCAGAAAAACGGAGAGGTGATTGACGGCCAGCGTCGTTTCGAGGCCGTCGACCGTTTCGACGTAGGCCCCGTTGAGACCACCGGCGTTGTTGACGAGCACGTCGAGTACCGGAAAGCGCGCCCGGATCTGGGCCGCCGCCCGGCGAATGTCGGCCTGCGACGACAAATCGCACTGGATCAGGTGCAGGCGTTCGTTGCGGGTTTTGCGCTGGATGTCGGCTACCGCCGCTTCGCCCTTCGCCCGGTTGCGGCAGAGCAGAACGACTTCGTACCCCTGCCGGGCCAGTTCGAGCGCCGTGATGCGGCCCAGGCCCGCATTGGCACCGGTGACGAGGGCAAGTTTTGAGGAGGACGTGTTGGGCATCTTCGGTTGACTTATTCCGGATAACCCCCGGCCTGCGCAGTTTGTTGAAAAAATTGAACCGGGTACCCACCCGCGCAGCGACAACCGCCCGGAACGATTCAGGACGAAGGCCTACTCCAACAATCGCCACTTCAGTACCCCCCACTTCGACAGGCAGTACAAAACCGACGTGCGCAGTACCCCCAGCCCGTACGTTGAGCTGCGGATGAAGTTGATCGACGAAGCCTCCTCGAAGTACTTCGTCGGGCAGGTCACTTCGGCGATTTCGTAGCCCTTCCAGAAAATCTGGGCAATCATTTCGTTGTCGAAAATGAAATCGTCGTCGCACTTCTCGAAGGGTACCGCTTCAAGTACCTCCCGCGAAAACGCCCGGTACCCCGTGTGGTACTCCGAGAGCTTCTGGTTCATCAGAATGTTTTGCGCGAGCGTCAGGAAACGGTTGGCGACGTACTTGTAGAGCGGCATTCCGCCTTTCAGCGCGCCCTTGCCCAGAATCCGCGAGCCAAACACGACCGGGTACAGCCCGTTGCCAATGATCGAAATCATGGCCGTCAGCAGCAGCGGGGTGTACTGGTAATCGGGGTGGAGCATGATGACGATGTCGCCGCCCAGTTCGAGCGCCGTCCGGTAACAGGTTTTCTGATTGCCGCCGTAGCCGAGGTTTTTTTCGTGGCGGATGACGTGCCGGATGCCCAATTTCCGGGCCACCTCGACGGTCGCGTCGGGGCTGTGATCGTCGACCAGCACGACCTCGTCGACCAGATCGAAGGGGATTTCTCGGTAGGTGCGTTCGAGCGTCAGCGCCGCCCGGTAGGCGGGCATCACCACGACGACTTTTTTCTGTTTGTACATGCCGATGGCCGCAGTTCGAGCGATTCGTCGTTTCTTTGCGGCTTGATTTCGCGATTCAATTTTTTGAGCCGCGAAGCTACGAAACCAAACCACTACGCCGGGTAATGCTCTCCAACGAAGTCGTCTTTTTTGCCGGATTTACGCTGTTCGTCCTGCTGGTGATGAGCTTCGATTTGGGCCTGTTCTCGCGGCAGAAGAGTCACGAAGTCAGCTTCAAAGAAGCCGGATTCTGGAGTCTGGTCTGGGTTTCGCTCTCGATTGCCTTCTACTTTTTCATCCGCCAGTACGGGTACCTCATCCACGGCATCGAAGACGCCACCCGCCTGGCCGCCGTGCGCGACGCCTACGCCCCGGCGCTGAAATTTTCGGGTACCGATTTCTTCCAAAACCTCGACGTTTTCCAGCAAAACATGGCGACCGAGTACCTGACGGGGTACTTGGTCGAGTACTCGCTGTCGATCGATAACATTTTCGTCTTCATCCTGATCTTCAACTCCTTCGGCGTTCACAAGAAGTTTTACAAGAAAATCCTCGTCTGGGGCATTCTGGGGGCCATCGTGCTGCGCTTCATTTTCATTTTCCTCGGCTCGGCGCTGCTCCAGCGCTTCGAGTGGATCGTGTACCTGTTCGGTGCGTTTCTGGTGTACACCGGCATTCAGATGTTTTTTCAGAAAGACGAGGAGGAGAACATCGAACCGGCCAAACACCCCGTCGTGCGGTTTGTCTCGAAGTACTTCAACGTTTACAAACGCAACGTCATCGATCACTTCTTCGTCCGGCGCAAAACCGATCAGAAGTTGTTCATCACGCCGTTGTTCGTGGTCGTCATCGTTGTGGCGTTCACGGATTTGCTTTTCGCCGTCGACTCGATTCCGGCCATTTTTTCAATTACGAAAGACCCCTACATCGTCTTTTTCTCAAACGTCTTCGCCGTCATGGGCCTTCGCTCGATGTTCTTTTTCCTGAGCGAAATCATGGGCCTGTTCCGCTTCCTGAAAGTGGGCCTGGCCGTGCTGCTGACGTTCATCGGCGTAAAAATGCTGGCGCATACCTGGCTGGAAGAACGCGGCTTCCAGACCATCTATTCGCTCTACGTCATCCTGACGATTCTGGCCGTGAGCATTGGGGCGAGTTTGATTTTCCCGGAAAAGAAAGAAGTCGAGAACCCGGATTTAGTCGATTCAAAGGATTGAAGGATTTTTACGTTTGCTCAGGTAGGCTTCACGGAGCGGTTGCTCCACGTCGCCTGCGTTCCTTCCATCCTTGAAATCCTATGAATCAAGGTTCTGCCTCAGTCATCCTCCGCTCGTACCTCCGCCGCCTGACCAACCTCACCAGCCGCAACCGCTCGCTGGTGCTGCTCTCGCTGCCGCAGGAACAGTTTCTCGACGTGCAGGACCTGGATTTTCTGAACGGCAAACCCGCCTTCGATTTGCTGGCCCAGCTTCTTGCCCAGAAATCGCAGATTCCGCTGCTTGAGGTACTCGACCCACGTTTCGATCGGGTCAACGAAGCAAGCAAGCGCCTGCGGAAAATTGCCCGGACAGCGGCCTTCGTCGAAGCCGAAATCGGCGCGCAGGATTTGTACGTGGGCTGGCCCTTCGTGCAGGGGAAACTCAACGACGGTACCCTGATTCGCGGTCCGCTGCTGTTTTTTCCGGTTTCGCTGAAAATCGACGCCAAACTTCCCAAGTCTTCAAAGACTTCGGAAGTTGCCAACCCGCAATGGGTACTCGTCCGCCGCGACGAGCCGGTTACGCTCAACCGCAGCCTGCTGCTGGCCTACGCGCATTTCAACGCGGTACCCGTTTCGGACGACTGGCTCGATGCCTCGTTTGAAGACTTTCCGAAAGACCCGCTCGAATTCCGTACCCGACTCTACGAACTGTTGAAAACCAGCCCCCTGCGGCTGAATTTCAACTCGGAGGTTTTCGACAACGTTCTCCAACCCTTCGAGCGCCTCACCCGCGCCGACCTCGACGAACGCACGGGTACTGGCGAACTCAAGTGCTACCCGCAGGCGGTACTCGGGCTGTTTCCCCAGGCCGGTTCGTACCTCGTGCCGGATTACGAGGAGTTGTTGGTTAGGAGTGAGGAGCTATTCAGGAGCGAGGAGCAAGGAGCGAGCGGTCCGCCGCGCGGGAGTGAGCATGAGAATTCTTCGTTGCTTCCTTTTTTCTCGTCAGATTCCTCGATTCTCACTCCTGTCTCCTCACTCCTCACTCCTGAAAAAGACACCCTCACCCCGTTGCCCGTTGATGCTTCGCAGGAGGAGGCGATTCGGCGGGTGAAGGCGGGCGAATCGCTCGTGGTGCAGGGGCCGCCGGGTACCGGAAAATCACAGCTCATCGCCAACCTCATCGCCGATTTCACCGCGCGTGGCAAGCGGGTGCTGCTCGTTTGCCAGAAACGAGCGGCGCTCGACACCGTGTTCGACCGGCTGACACGGCTTGGTATGGGTCAATTCGTGGCGAACGTACACGATTTTCGCGCCGACCGCAAGGCGCTGTACGCCCAACTCGCCGCGCAGATTGAGGCCACTGTCGAGTACCAACGCGTGAATGCCAGCCTCGATGCCATCCTGCTCGACCGCCGGTTTTCGCAGGAAGCCCGGACCATCGAACAGACTCAGCGCGACCTGCAGGCGTTTCGGGAGGCGCTGTTCGACGCGTCGATTTGCGGGCTTTCGCCGAAAGAACTCTACCTGACCAGCGACCCGAACGGCCCGGTGGTACCCCTCGACGACGTTTACGCTGCCTTTCGGTTCGACGAAGCCGGGGCTGATTTCTTCCGTCGCCTCGACCGCTACGAAGCGTACCTCCAGCGCATCGGCCCGCAGCATCCCTGGGCGGATCGGGTTGATTTCAGCCGCTTCACCTTCGCCGAGGTACCGGCCATCCGGGCGGCGGTGGAAGACGTACCCGCGTTTACGCGCCAGCTCGCCGGACAAACCGGGCGACTGCTGCACGAGTCGCTGTCGTTTGCCCAGGCCGAGGCCGTGCTGCGCGAGGTACCCTTGCTCAACCGCCTGGGGACGGCACTCGAAAATGAAGCGCAGTGGCGGCTGCTCCGTCAGAAACTCGTCCTGTCGTCCGAGCGCCTGGACGAGTGGGAGCGCCGCGCCGAAGCGCTGTTTGCCGCGCCCGGTCCCGAAACGACGGTACCGACTGAGGAGATCGACGCGATTTCGCAGCAGCTCCACGCCGCCCGCGAGGCGAAAACCTCGGCGTTCAGCGGGTGGGTCTGGACGTGGTTTTCCAAGGAAAAAACCGGCCTGCAAGCGCTCGCCCAACGCAACGGCCTGGGCTTGAAACCCGCCGATCTGGACCAGTTGAGCGAAAAATTGCTGAAGCGTCGGTCGCTCGAAACGCTGCTCAGCGAACTGCGCGAAGCCGGACTGATACCCGATTCGCCGGACGAACGAACGCTGAAAACGCTGCTGCACGACGCCCGCCAGGCCCAGCAAGCGAACCAACTCCTCGACGCCGTGCAGAGCCTGGACCTGCGGGGGTACTTCAATTTTGCGTTGCTGGGTGATTTCAAACACCTGCTGTACCGACTCGCGGAGGTCGTCGGGACCATTCCTGACCAACTTCGGTACTGGCAGCAGTACCTGACCGACGCCCAACGCCGGCAATTGCAGGCACCCGATGCCCAGCCCGAGGACTGGACGCGAACCCTGCAACGCGATTTTGACCTGCTTCGCGAAGCCGACGTACTCAAAACCGGTTTCAGCCGAACCGAATGGACGGCCCTCGAACGGGCGCAGGCGCATGCGCTCACACACGCGCTGACGCAGGTACTCACCAACTCGTTGAAACTGGCCTGGCTCAACGACCTCGAAACGCGCCAGCCGCTCCTCCGCAGTGTATCGGGATTGGCGATGGAAACGCTCGAAACCGACCTCCAGTGCAGCATGCAGGCGAAGCAGGAACTGGGTCGCGAAATCTTGCTGATGCGCCTGCGCGAGCAGACCTACCGCGACCTCGAACGCAACCGCCTCGGCAACGTGACGACGTACCGCGAACTCGGCCACCAGGTCACGAAGCGCCGGAACACCTGGCCGCTGCGGCGCTTGCTGAGCGAGTTTCCGGACGAAATCTTCGATCTGGTTCCCTGCTGGATGGCCTCGCCCGAGTCGGTTTCGGCCCTGTTTCCGCTGACGGAGGGGCTGTTCGACCTCGTCATTTTCGACGAAGCCTCGCAGTGTTTCGCCGAGCAGGGCCTTCCGGCGCTCGTGCGGGGGCAGCAGGTACTCGTCGCGGGCGATAGCCAGCAATTGCAGCCGAGCGATTTGTACCGGATTCGGTTTGAGGCCGACGCCGAGGAGGTACCCGACCTCGAAGTGGTCAGCCTGCTCGATCTGGCCAGTCGGTACCTGCCCCAGACGCAGCTCAACGGGCACTACCGAAGTCGCTCGCTGGACCTAATTGACTTTTCCAACCAGCATTTTTACGGTCGAACGCTGCAACTCCTCCCCGACTTCGCCGAACTCAACCGCCGCGAACCGGCCATCCGGTACCTGCGGGTGATCGGGCGCTGGGAAAACCAGACGAACGAGGTAGAGGCCCAGCAGGTCGTGGATCTGGTGCGCGAATTGGCCCGGAGCGAACCGGAGCTGTCGGTCGGCGTGGTGACGTTCAACTTCCGGCAGCAGGCGCTGATTCAGGAGTGGCTGGAGGGGAATGGGTCGGGTACTCCAAACCTGGCGCGCCCCCTCACCCCCGGCCCCTCTCCCAAGGGAGAGGGGGGTATCTTCTCTGAGACTACTCCCTTCTCCCTTGGGAGAGGGGCCGGGGGTGAGGGGCTATTCATCAAAAACATCGAAAACGTCCAGGGCGACGAGCGCGACGTGATTATTTTCAGCATCGGCTACGCGCCCGATGCCAACGGGTACCTCGCCATGCAGTTCGGTTCGCTGAATGCGGCAGGCGGCGAAAACCGGCTCAACGTGGCCGTGACGCGGGCGCGGCAGCGGATTTACGTCGTAGCCAGCATCTGGCCCGAGCAGTTGCGCGTGGAAGAAACGCTCAACGACGGCCCGAAACTTCTGAAGGCGTACCTCGTCTACGCCCGCGAGGTGTCGGAAGGACAGTACCGCCCGCAACCCGTGCCGGTACCCGGCGTGCGGACGGAGTGGTTGCTGAAGGAAAAACTCAAAGCGCAGGACGCCTCGCTCCGGGCCGAACTGCCTTTCGCCGACCTGACCGTCAAGTCGGGCGAGCGGTACGAGGGCCTGCTTCTGACCGACGATGAACTGTATTTTCAAAGCCGTAGCCCCAAGGAAGCCCACGCGTACCTGCCCATCGGCCTGCGGGCGAAAGGCTGGCCGTTTCGGCGGGTCTGGAGCCGGGAGTTCTGGCGGAGCCGGTAATCGAACCCCTCCAAGGGTCTGCGACCACTTGGAGGGGTTCGAGAAGATCAGCGATTGCGGCTAATCGGCGGCCCCTGCCGCGTCGTGTCGCGCCGCCGTCCCGGCAGTACCCGGTCGAGAAGTTTTTCTTTTTGCTGATTCAGAAAATCGCGGGCCGGTTGGTTCGGGCGGGTGACCGACGTATCGCGTCGTCCCCGAACGACCTGCCCGAGCCGGTCGCGGGCCTGGTCGAGCAGACCGCGCTTCACGTCGTCGGCGGTTGAGCTGCCGAGGAAAGCGATTTGGGGATTCCGATACTGTCCTTTCAAATTCAGGTCAAACTGCACGCGGTCGGTACCCGGTAGGTTGCCCCCCGTCCAGTTGCGGAACACCTGCCCGAACGCCGCCCCCACCCCGCCGCTGGGAATGTCGAAGGCCAGCCGGTAATCGAGCGAGCCATCGATGCCGTTGGCTCCCGAAACCGTTAGCTTGTGATTGGGCGCGAACTGCACGTCGAAGGGCCGGAAGGCGACTTTCCCGTCGTCGATTTCCGCCTGCATGAGCACGTTGCTGAACTTGCTGTTTTTCAACCGGGCCAGTTTGATTCGCTCGGCCAGTTTCTCGACAATCGGGGCATTACCCAGCGTCGCTTCGATGATGCGAATCAGTCCCGACCCCGTCAGCGTGTTCAGCCGCGGCATCATGTCCGGGCCGAGTAATCCGTCGATTTTGAAGTTGCTCGAAAAATCGCCCACGAGGTACTGCGTCAGTGGCATCAGGGCCTTCACGAACGTCAGATGCCGCCAGGCTTCGGGAATGGCCGCTTCGTCGATGTTCAGCGCAAAGTCGAACCGCGGATTCTGCAAATCGCGCGGGTCGTAGCTGCCCGAGGTCACGAAGCGCCCGCCGAGCGCGTTGAAGGCCAATTGGTTCATCCGCAGCACGCCTCCGTTCAGCGCGAGGGTACCGCGCAGGTCACTCAGCGGCATCCGCTCGTAGGCGGCCCGGCCCACGGCGGCGTCAATCGTCAGGTTCATGTTTCTGGGTAATTCCACGACCGACGTCGCCGAAGAAGCCGTCGTTGTGTCGCCCGAATCGCTCAGCCACTCGTTCACGTCGAACCGCTCCGACCGAACCGTCAGGGCACCGCGCAGTGGGGCGTCGTCGGTCAGGGCGTAGGCGAGGTAGTTGCTCAGGGTACCCGAGGCGGTGAAATCGCTGTTGCCCAGCCGTCCACGAGCGCTCGGAATGCGGAGTTGCGTGGGCGTAAACTGCATCGTCGCCGCGCTAAGTTGAATGGGTTTGGGTACCGCCTCGCCCGCGTAGCTGAACTTTTGCAACGAAGCGGTACCGCTCGCCGCCACGCGCTCGTACCGCTCGGCTTCGAGGTCGGCGTACCGCCCGCGGGCCTGCACGTCGGCGTCGAGCAATCCGGCCAGCCGGGTACCCTCCACCGGAAAAAGCTGCGTCAGTTTGCCCAAATCGACCTTGCCTTTCGCCTTCAGATCGTAGGCGTAATCGGCGAAGTCCGAAATCGTCCCGCTCATCGCAATCGGTTCGCCCGCGAAACGCGCGTTCATCGCCGGAATCACCAGCCGGGTACCCGCCCGCGTACCGGTCGTGTTCAGGAGTTGCGCCGAGGCGTTGACGGCCTCCAGCGGTTCGGCAACGGTGGCCGATTTGAGGTACCCGTCCTGCAACCGCATCCGTCCGTTCGTAACCGGGAAGCGGGTTTTTGTCAGCAGCCCCTTCGCGGTCAGGTCTACGTCGAACAATCCGCGCAGGTTCAGGCTGTCGAGCGGCAGCAGGTACCGCAGTTCGTCGAGGCGAATGCGACCCAGCAACCGGGCGTCGACGGTACCGCTGTCGAGGCGGCTCATCCGCAAGTGGCCCTGAACCGGGTCGTCGCCGAGTTTCGCCCGGAACGTCGGGATGTCGATGTGGGTGTTGCGAAGTTGGTTCGTTGGATTTTCAAACGTCGCCGCCACCTGCACGTCTTCCACGGCCATCGGCCGGTCGGGGTACTTGAATCCGCCATTTTTCACGCCCACCGTGAGCCGGAAGGCGGGCGTCTGCGAGCCGTCGTAGGTGCCCTTCGCGAACCCCTCGAACCGCACGGTACCCTTGGCCTGGATGTTGCGGAACCGGTCGGAGTACAGACCGGGCACAAGCGAGAGCAGGTTACGGAAGTTGGCCTCGTCGGCGCGGAAGGTCAGGTCCATCCGCAGGCTGGTGTCGGGCAAGGCCAGCGAGCCGTCGAAGTGCAGCGGCAGGTCGTTGAGCCGGACGCGGTTGTCGCGAAAGGTGTACCGCTGCTGGTTCAGGTCGACGTTCAGCGTCACGTCGGCGGTCACTTTCTTTTCGCTCAGGTACTCCGTGCCGCCGTAACGCAAGGTCAGCGCGCGGGCGTTCGATTGCGTAACCAAGTCGAACACGGTTTCGGTAAAATCGCCACTGCCTTCGTGGTCGAGGTCGTCGAGGCGGACGTACGTTTCATTTTCGCGATCGTCGTAAATGACCCGCGCATCGCTCAGTTCCCAATCGCGGATTTTCACTTCAAACTCCGACGTACCCGTGTCGGGTGTCGCCGCGGCGACCGAATCGGTTAGGAATATGTCGTAGTTCGACTGACCCGTTTTCAGCGTTTTGACCAAAATCCGCGGCTCGTCGAGCGTGATGCGACGAATCACGAACCGATCGCCCGAAAGCAGGCTGAGGAGGTTGATCGTCATCGAAAATTCGGGCGCGGCCACGAGCGTATCCCCGCGAAACGGCGCACGCCCGGCCACACTGAGGTCGGCCAACGACACGCTCAGGTGCGGGAACCGGCGGAGCAGCGAGAGGCTGACGCGGTCGTGGTCGAAGCGCACGTCGGCGTTGACGCGCCGGGCCAGTTCGCGGTCGATGCCCGCAATGATTTTTTTCTTGAAGATCGTCGGCAACACGCCGAGCAGGAGAACCAGCCCCAGCACGACGCCCCCGGCGATGAGTCCGGTGCGTTTCATACGGGGATTCCAGTCAAATTGCGTGCCGACGCGGTAACGCTCAGTACTTCACCTGAATGCCGTGGTACCGCTCCTGCTCGGTGTAATCCTTTCGGAGCGGATGGCCTTCCCAGTCGGTCGGCAGCAGAATGCGCCGCAGGTCCGGGTGGCCGCTGAAGCGGATGCCCAGCAAATCGAAGGCTTCGCGCTCGTGCCAGTCGGCCGTGCGCCAGACGGTACTCACGGTGGGTACCTCGGGTGCTTCACGCGGTACCTCGACGCGCAGGCAGAGCGCGTGTTCGTAGGGAATCGAGTAGAGGTTGTAAGCCAGTTCGAGAGTACCCCGTTCCGGCGCATCCACGCGGGGCCCGTTGTCGAGCGCCGTCAGGCAACTGAGCAGATCGAAGTACGTCCGCGCGTCGTCGCGCAGAAACTGACACACCTCCGCGATGCGCCCGGCGGGTACCGTCAGGCGCGGCATGAGCGGGTTTTCGTCTTCGGCGAGAATGATTTCCGGACCGAACGTGTCGATGAGCAGGGTACGGAGTTGGGGGTGGGTCATTCGTTCAACAACGGTAAATCAACGACAACGATTTTCCAGAGAATGTTTTCATCCACTGTGTCGTAGCCGTGAATAATGCGGTTGCGGGTGTAGACGATGTACCGGGCATTCGTGATGACCAGCGTTGGATTAATCTTCAAAGCTCGATTGGTTGCTTCTCCACTCACGTTCGACCGCCCGACGAACGGTCGGATTCTCAGCGAATTCTTTGAACGTTCGCCGTCCGCTCAGGTGCGTGTGAATGCCCTCGATGGCGGCCAGCGCAGCGCATGGCCAAAGTACTCGCGTAATTCCTCATTCATAAATTACTTCCCGCGTTTGTTCGAGTCGGCGTCGAAAAGAAGGTGAGCGGACAGAACGCTCTGTAATCAGATCTACTGGACGCTGTAACAACTGCTCCAATTCGTCCAGTGCCGAAAAGTAACGCGTTCCGTATTCGACCGGGTCCAGATCTTCTTCAAACGAAATCAACAGATCGACGTCACTCGTTCCACCGAAATCTTCCCGGCAAACCGAGCCAAACGCGCACGCTCGCTGAACGCAGTGTCTTTTCAGGATACGCGTAACTTCAGGAAGATACTGTTAAAGGAAAGGTTGCATGACGTTGGTTGGATTGTTCATGGGCCTGCATCGCCAGTACCGCCTCCGGCGCACCGAAGTGTTCGCCGCGAATTTTTTCCTGCAATTTCAGAATGCCCCCAATCAGCGCCTCGGGCCGGGGCGGGCAGCCGGGTACGTACACGTCGACGGAGATGATCCGGTCGACGCCCTTGACGACGTGGTACCCGTGCTCCCAGTACGGCCCGCCACAGTTCGAGCAACTGCCCATCGAGATGACGTACCGCGGTTCGGGCATTTGTTCGTAGAGCCGCCGGATGCGGTCGGCCATTTTGAAGGTGACGGTACCCGCCACGATCATCACGTCGGACTGCCGCGGCGAGGGGCGCGGAAAAACGCCGAAGCGGTCGAGGTCGTACCCCGACGCGTAGGCGCCCATCATTTCGATGGCGCAGCAGGCTAGGCCAAAGCCCATCGGCCAGAGCGAGTTGAGCCGCGCCCAGTTGAGCAGGTCTTCGGCGGTAGTGAGTACGAGGCCGCCTTCGCCGGTTTTGAATTTGGTATCGAGTAAGCTGGTCATTTCTGAGAGATGAGAAAAGAGAGAATAGCGATTAGGGTGTAAGTTTCGCTTCCAAGCTCTTAATTAATCCGCCTAACATGCGGGATAGTTCATCGGTTTCCCTCAGAAGTGCGCTCGTAACAGCTTCTTCAGCAAACTGCTGCCCACAGGCGATAAGCAATAGCGTTTCGAGTTCAAATAAGGACCCGCGCGATGTTCGTAGAAATTGCAGGTAATTTTTGGTACTCAGGCGTCCCCACCCTTCGGCAATATTGGCCGGGACAGAAACGGCTGCACGATTCATCTGGCTCACCAGTCCAAACTTTTCTTCAACCGGAAAACAGCGCGTAAGGGCATAGACTTCTTGCACTAATTGCATGGCCCTCTGCCAAACCAGCAAATCGCGATAGGTACGTATTTTCTCCATAAGCTACTTTTTTCCAAGTCTTGCTTACTTTTCCTCTTTCTCCCTAATCGCTATTCGCTCACTCCTCCGGGCGTATTTCTCGTTCAACTTCTCGTACAACTCGCCCGGTACTCTCGTCCGCACCTCCGGCTTTTTCACCTCCGGCTTCACCCAGTCCAAGTGGCCCTTTACCCAGGCGTAGGCCAGGCCGAGCGCGAGAATTCCCAGAAAAATCAGCATTTCGACCAGCGCAAACCAGCCCCAGCGCCCGCCAGTTTCGCGGATGAGGGCTTCGTTGCCGAAGACCGTCGCCCAGGGAAAGAGAAACACGAGTTCGACGTCGAACAGCACGAAGACCAGCGCGATGACGTAGTACCGGATGTTAAACTGCACGTTGGCCGTCCCCTCGGGGTCTTCGCCCGATTCGTAGGTCGTCAGCTTTTCCACGTTCGGGCGGTTCGGGCGCAGCAACCGGGCCAGGGTCAGCGTGCCGACGAGCGTGGCGAGCGCGGCGATGAGAAAAAGCAGAATGTAACCAAAGTCGGAAACCATGCGCGGACCGGGAATGCGGCGACGTACCCGCGATTTTTTCCCTAATTTGCAGCCTCGAAAGTACGGCAATTCCCCCGTCTGCCCAACCCAGCACCGTTTCGGCGGCTTGATTTTATGGTTCAACTCGTTCGCCCGTGGACGCTGCGCACCCTCGCCGCGGGACTGTTTCTGGGCTTCGTTGTCGCGCCGCTGCTGGCGCTGGCGTTTTTCAATCACCCGTCGGCCGCTGACGATTACTGCTTTGCCTACATGACCCGCGACTACGGGTTCTGGCGGGCGCAGAAGTACTACTACGACGGCTGGACGGGGCGCTACTTCGCCAATTTTCTTTTCCACGCCACCCCCCTGTTTCCGGGCGACACACTCTTTGCCAAGCTCCTGCCCGTCGGGTTGCTCGTTGGGCTGGGGGCCTCGTTGTACGGCCTCGTGGGTCAGCTCATCCGGTCGTCCGTTCGCGACAAACTGACCCTGACGGCGGTTTTTCTGGCGCTGTACCTGATCCGGGTGGGGAGCCTGGCCGAGGCGCTGTACTGGTCGGCTTCGGCGTACGTCTACACCCTGCCGCAAATTCTGCTGCTCGGGTGGGTGACGGTCCTGATTCGCCACCGCCGGGCGCGCCGGGGCCTGAACCGCGGGCTGCTGGCGGTGCTGGCTGGTTTTCTGGTCTTTGCGCTCATCGGTTCGAGTGAGCTATTTCTGCTCCTGACGGTCTGGTTGCTCGGGGGATTCATCGGGTACGCGGTGGTGTTTTCGCGCCGTTCGTGGAAACACCGGGTACCGGCCCTGTTGCTCGGGCTGGTGGTCGTGGCGGCGGGCTCGTGCTACCTCGAACTTTCCGCCCCCGGCAATTCGGTCCGTCTCGGGGGCAATCCCCTCAGCGGCAACATTCCGTATTCGTTGCGGATGTCGTTCCAGTCCATTTTCCGGTACGGCAGTCAGTGGCTGACGACGACGCTGCTGTGCACGCCCCTGTTTTTGTCCTGGCTCGGGCCGTACCTGCCCAACCGGCAGGCCATGAGCCGGTACTTCCGGGTACCGCCCTGGGTGGCGCTCGTGGCCTGGACCATCGCGCAGATGCTCCTGTTCTTCCCGCAGTACTACGGCATCGGCATCGAGCCGCCGGTGCGGGTACTCAACGTCGTGTATTTTTTCTTCCTGCTCGGCTGGTTTTACAACCTCACGGTGCTGAGCGTCTGGGCCTACGAGCGGCACCGGCTGCGGCTGACCCGCCATCTACCCGACTGGGCCATCGCGGGGCTGGCCGTGCTGGTGGGTTTCGTGGCGTACCGCAGCGAAACCGTCCGGCTGGCTTACCGCGACCTCCGCACGGGTACCGCCCAGCGCTACGACCGCGAACTCGACGCCCGCTACGCCCAGATTCGGACCAGTCCGGCGGATACCGTGTACGTCGCGCCGCTGACGGCCATTCCCCAATCGCTGTTTACCGAAGACATTCGCAACACCCCCGAGCACCTCTGGAACGCGTGCTACGCCAAGCATTTCCAGAAGCGCGCCATCGTCCTGAAGCCCAAGCCCTGATGTCCGTGACCTTGCCCGCCGACTTGTACCTGTCCGTGATTGTGCCTTGTTTCAACGAGGAACAGGTGATTGCGCACACCTACCAGCGCCTGAAAGCCGTGCTGGAGGCGAACCGGTTTCCGCGGTACGAGCTGCTGTTCATCAACGACGGCAGCCGCGACCGCACGCTGGAACTGCTCCGGGGCTTTGCCGCTCAGGACCCCTGCGTGCGGGTGGTTTCGTTTTCGCGCAACTTCGGCCACCAGCCGGGCGTATCGGCGGGCATCCGGCACTGCCAGGGCAACGTCGCCATCATCATCGATGCCGACTTGCAGGACCCGCCCGAGTTGTTCCCCGACATGGTCGAGCTGCACCTGCGCGAGGGGGCCAACGTCGTGTACGCCGTGCGGAAAAAACGCCGGGGCGAAAGTGCGTTTAAACTCTTCACGGCGCGGGCTTTTTACCGAACCATTAACTACCTCTCGGAGGTACCCCTGCCGCTCGACACGGGCGATTTCCGGCTCATTGACGCGAAGGTCATCGCCGAATTCAAGGGCCTCCGCGAGCGCAACAAGTACATCCGCGGGCTGATTAGCTGGATGGGTTTCAAGCAGGTACCCATCGAGTACGTGCGCGAGGAGCGGTTTGCGGGCGAAACCAAGTACCCGTTCTCGAAAATGGTCAAATTCGCCCGGACCAGCCTGCTCTACTTCAGCAAAAAACCGCTGCAACTGGCCCTGACGATGGGTTTCCTGAGCATTGCCGTGGGGCTGGGGCTGGCGATCTGGGTCGTGACGGGCATTTTTTTCCGGCCCGACGACCTCGTACCGGGCTGGGCCTCGACCATCATCGCGCTGATTTTCTTCGGGGGCGTTCAACTGCTCACCATCGGCGTGCTGGGCGAGTACTTGGGCAGCATTTTCGACGAAATCAAAAACCGGCCCGAGTACATCGTGGCCGAACGCATCAATTTTGACGAGTAACCTTTCGCAACGGGCATGAACGAACGTCGCGCCACGCCGCTGGTCTGGGTCGGGATTCTGCTACCCGTGCTGGTCTTCGGCGGGTACCTGCTGCGCTACGCCGTCAACGTGCCCTGGTTCGACGACATCGAAAACATTCCGAACACTGTCGTCGAACTCTGGAAACGCCCGACTTGGCCCGAACGCTGGGCCTGGTTCTGGCAACCCAACAACGAGCACCGCGTTCCGTACGCCAAAGTCGTCGCCTCTGTTTTTTACGGGCTGACCGGCCAGATCGATATGCGGGCGCTGACGCTGTTTTCCAACTGGTCGCTGCTGCTGTTGCTGTGGGTTTTCTCGCGACCCGTTCGGGAGTTAAACCTATCGTGGCGGTACTTCCTGCCCGTGCCGTTTTTGCTGCTCCAGCCGCAGTACTACCTGAGCAGCCTCTGGACGTTTCCGGGCTTGCAGTACCAGCCGGTCATCGCGTTTGGTTTTGCGGCGATGTACCTCCTCACGCGCCGGTCGGCGGTGGCCTTCGTCGGGGCGCTGCTGCTGACGTTGCTCGCCGAGGGGACCATGTCCAACGGGCTTTTTTTCTGGCCCGCCGGGCTGGGCGTGCTGCTCGTGCTGGGGCGCTGGAAACGGCTGGCGGTCTGGGCAGTCGCCAGCGTTGCGGCCCTCTGGATTTACTTCCGCGGGTACCCGGCCAACGATGCCAACGCGAAGGGCCTCGCGTATTTTCTGGCCCACCCGCACGAGAGTGTGTTCGGCTTTTTCACGTTTCTCGGCGGTGCCCTCGACCCGTTCAACCAGTCCGAAATCGTGCGCCGTTCGGTTCTGCCCACGCTGGTTGGGTTCGGGCTGGTACTCGGGTGCGGGTACTGGCTGCTGGCCCTGGTGAGCGGAAGTACCCTGGGCGCGCGGCTGGTGCGGTTTCGGAACCCCACGGCCTTCACCCGCCTCCGCGACGGGCTCCGGCGGTACCCCGTCAACGGCTTCGTGCTGGGCGGGCTGCTGTTCATCCTGGCCAACGCCGCCGTAATCGGGCTGCTGCGGCCGCGGTTCGGGTACTTCGTGATGCTCGTCGGCAACTACAAAATCTACCCGACGGTGCTGCTCGTGCTCGGCTACCTCGTGCTCGTGACGGGCTGGTTCAGCCGCGGAAAACGACTCGGCTGGTTTCCGGTGGTGCTCGGTTTCAGCGTACTGTTCTGGGGGTACTCGTACGGGAAGTACCTCCCCGAGATTGGACAACGGCGGCAGGCCTTGCTCGTCAACATTTTTAACCAGCGTCACAACCACGTCGGGCTGGCTGCCGAGCGGGGTTCGCCGTTTTCGCGATTTACGGCGCAGGTCATGGACACGCTGGCGAGCCGGGGCGTGTACCGCTGGCCCGCGACGTTTTACACGCCACTCGAATCGAACCTGTTCGCCCGGCTCGATTCAGCGGCCATCGACCCCGACTGCCTGCCGCTGCGGTTTGAAACCGGCGCGGCGGATCAAGTTCGTTGGCTCAACGACGCGTACCCCTTCCCGAACGAAACCCGCGACGACGGCGTATACGGCATCCTGAAATCGGACCGCCGGGTGTACCTCCTGGCCGGGCGGCCCCTGCCCTACCGCGGCCGGAATCCGCTGCGGCGGTACGGGGCCGGATTTGAGGTGGTTGCCACGACGGGTACCTTCGAGCCCGGCACGTACCGCCTCGGGCTGCTCGAAGTGCGCGGCGGCACGGGGCGAATCCGCTGCTTTACGCCCCAAACGCTGACGGTACCCTGACGCCGCTCATCCCACCCGGGCCGGATGCCGGGCCCGGTGCCGGGGCGGTTCGTCACAAACCGGCGTTGCTTTGTTTGGTGAAACCGGTAGTTTTGGCGCAGTGCCGTCGGGAACGGATTTTTCATCCACTGCTTCCCGACAACCAACATCCAAACTACTCACACCCCATGTCAAAAGGTCTTATCACCGTTTTAGCCATTCTGGGCGTGCTGGCCCTCGTCGTGTTTTGGGGCATCGGCGTCCGCAACGGCATGGCCACCAGCGAACTCGACGTCGAAAATTCCTGGGGCAAAGTCCAGTCGCAGTACCAGCGCCGCGCCGACCTGATTCCGAACCTCGTCAACACCGTCAAGGGCGCGGCTGATTTCGAAAAAACCACGCTCCAGTCGGTCATCGAAGCCCGCGCCAACGCCACCGGCATCCGACTCAACGCCGACCAGCTCACGCCCGAAAACATCAAGCGCTTTCAGGACGCCCAGGCGCAGTTGAGCGGGAGCCTGTCGCGCCTGCTGGCCGTGGCCGAAAACTACCCGCAACTGAAAGCCAACCAGAATTTCTCGGAATTGCAGGCGCAGTTGGAGGGTACCGAAAACCGCATCACCGTTGCGCGCAACGATTACAACGACGCCGTGCGGGCTTTCAACGGGAAAATCGTAACGTTCCCCAACAGCCTGATCGCAGGTTTCTCGGGCTTCCAGAAAAAGGCGGCCTTCGAGGCCGATGCCGCCGCCCAACGCGCCCCGACGGTGCAGTTTTAATGGAAAATGGCCAATGGATAGTGGACAATTTTAACGTCAACTAACTATCCATTGTCCATTATCAACTGTCCATTAGTTTCATGGCTCACCTGCTCTTTTCTGACGAACAGAAGGCGGCAATCGTTGCGGCGATTCAGGCTGCCGAACGGGATACGTCGGGGGAAATTCGGGTTCACCTCGAACGAACCTGCCCGCAGCCCGACGTGCTCGAACGGGCCAAGGAAGTCTTTGGCATCCTGGGGATGCACCGAACCGCCCAGCGCAACGGCGTGCTGTTTTATCTGGCCGTCGACGACCGGAAGTTCGCCGTGCTCGGCGACTCGGGCATTGACGCCGTGGTACCTGCGCACTTCTGGGAGGCAACCCGCGACCGGCTGCGCGACCAGTTTCGTTCGGGCCAGTTTACGGAAGGGCTTTGCGAAGGCATTGCCCTGGCCGGACAGCACCTGAAAGCCTTTTTTCCGTACCAGGCCGACGACGCCAACGAACTTTCCGACGACGTCTCGTTCGGTTAATTTTCACCAACTCTTTTCTGGAAGAGTTTCCCAAAAACATGGTTCTGAAACTCAGAACATTTTTTCTGCTCGTCCTGATTGGGTCACTGTTTAGTGGTCACTGGTCATTGATTCAGGCGCAGGACATTCCGCCACGGCCCAATCCGCCGCGCCTCGTCAACGACCTGGCCGGGATGTTGAGTAATGCGGAACGCGAGACGCTGGAGCAAAAACTACGCGGGTACGCCGACTCGACCTCGACGCAGATCACCATCGTCATCGTCAAAACGACCGGCGACTACCCACCGGGCGATTACGCGTTTCAGATTGGTCGGGCCTGGGGCGTGGGGCAGAAAGAATCCGACAACGGCCTGGTACTCCTCTGGGCTTCGGACGACCGCAAGCTGTACATCGCCACGGGCTACGGGCTCGAAGGCGCCATTCCCGACGCCATCGCCAAGCGCATCATCGCCGAGCAAATCACCCCGGCCTTCAAGCAGGAACGCTGGTACGATGGCCTCAACGCCGCCACCGACGAAATCATCCGCCGGGCCAGCGGCGAGTACCAGGCCGAGCCCAGCGCGGAAGGCGACGGACCCAGCGGAGCACTCTGCCTGATTCTGGTCGTACTCGGCGTCATCCTGCTCATCATCTGGCTCCGCCGGAACCGGCGCGGCGGGGGCGGTGGCCTGGGGGGTACCGGCGGCGGCATGTTTTTCCCGCCTTTCGTGACGATGGGCGGCTGGGGCAGCTCGTCGGGCGGCGGCCGCTGGGGCGGAGGCGGCAGCAGCGGCGGAGGCGGGTTTGACTTTGGCGGATTTGGCGGCGGCAGCTTCGGCGGCGGCGGGGCCGGGGGGGATTATTGATTCTTTGAGACGTGAGATTTTAGATGGAAGACGTTGGAAAACCCGAAAGCGCCCGGACCGAGTACTCGTCCGGGCGCTTTCGGGTTTTGATCGGAAAACTATTTCTTTTTCCGTCGAATGAGGATAACGCCATCCCTGGCGCGGTCGCCGTACCGGTCCGTGACTTGGCTGCCTTTCAGAATTTCGACGGATTCAATTTCGTTGGGAGGTACATTTTCAAAGTTCTTCACCTCGACGCCATCGACCAGAAAGATGACGTTTTCTATGTTGAGTTTTGATGCTTCGGCACTATTCCCCTGATCCTGCTTTATCCGGATTTCTGGCACGATACGCTTGGGAAGGGTATCACCCGGAACCGCATTTTTTCGCGTCGTAATTCGCACGACGCCTTTTTTTCCGCGCTCGCTGTATTCCAGCATTGCGGGATGATTCGGTTTGAACACGTCAACGTTGACGACGTCAGCAGCTTCGATTGATTCGAGCCGAGTGCCTTCAGGTAGCGCAAAACCGTCTAAAATGATGAGCGGCTGCGGATTTCCCTCCAGGCGAAGCGTATTACGCCCGTTTTCCCTGATTCGCACCAAACGTCGTTCATCCAATTCTAAATCAATTTGTTTTACCCCGCCGCCGCTATCGGGTGAAAGATACACCGTCCCTTGAGCCATGAATCCCATCCGGGACGGCTTCCCGACAGGCTTTGCTTCTTCGGTATCGGTCAGTGCTGCCTTTCTGGTTCGATCAGGCAAAGAGTCGAATAGAATGGGCAAAGCCTCACTGAATGAACCGGTTGAGCGAATTCCAATCTGTTCAACCGATAGCGGCTCCTCCGCCACGAATCCCATCCCCAGCACCCCCACCAACGGCAAAACCAACCCAAATTTCAGCACCCGCCAACGCGCCGAATCGGGCGTGTTGATTTGGCGAATGCGGTTTTTGAGCTGAGGTACCGAAAACCCGTTTGCCACCGGCGAGGGCACGGGTACCCCGCCCCACTTCAGCAGGCTGAACTGGTACCGGCGGGCGTCGAGGCCGCTTTGCAGGACGGTGCGGTCGGCGAGAAATTCCAGGTTTTGCTTCAGGTACACGCGAAACAGCCAGGCAACTGGGTTGAACCAGAAGGCAATCGTCATCAACTCGGTGGCCAGCACGTCGACCGAATGCCCCTGCCGGACATGGACCGCCTCGTGCCGGAGAATTTCATCCAGTTCGGGTTCGGAGTACCGCGCCGGGTTCAGGAAAATCCAGCCAAAAAAGGAAAATGGCTGCGCCGGAACGTCGGGTACCCAAATTCGCTGTCCCTGCACCCGAACCGGTCGGGCGCGACGTCGCAATCGCATCAGACTGACGAGCTGGTACCCCAGCCGTCCGAGCAGCACCGCCACGCCAACGCCGTAGCTGATTAGCAGTACCCGTTCGAGCGGCCAGGCGGCGAAGGGTTCCGGTGCGGTACCTCCGTCGGCTACGGGCGTCGCCTGGGTTACCGCTGGGCGGTCGAAGCGGAAACTCAGATCGGGCAGGTACCGGGTCACCGAGCGTTCGGTACCCGGCAGTCCAGCAGCGGGCCAGACGGGTACCTTCACCAGTGGCAACCCAAGCGAAACCAGCAGCGCCGCTCCGAAGTACCCGCGCGCGGCGGCGTAAAACGTTTCGCGGCGGAGCAATGCCGCGTACAGCCCGACGAAAACGCCGAGGCAGAGGCCCGATTTCAGCAAATACGTAAGCAGTTCCATTGGCTTCAGCGGTTGGGATTGGACTCGATCAGGGCCAGGATTTCGCGCAAATCTGCCGCCGAGAGCTTTTCGGAGCGGGCAAAAAACGTGACGAGGTCTTTGTACGAATGCGCGAAGTAGTCTTCCATCACCTTGCCGATGACGGCTTCCTTGGCCACTTTCGGATAGTACTCGTAGACGTTGCCGTAGCGGTTAAAAGCTACGTAGCCCTTTCGTTCGAGGTTTTTGAAGACCGATGCGAACGTGTTGTAGTGGGGCTTCGGCTCGGGCATGGCATCGAGCAGCACGCCGAGGGTACCGCGTTCGAGCCGCCAGAGCGTGAGCATGGCGGCTTCCTCCTGTGATGTTAACTTTTCTAAATCAATCATTTCCGAGAAAATCAGTTTTATCCGAAATTTTCGGAAATGTAACGAAGTTTTCGGAAAACAAATTGTATTTTTCTTTTTGTCTGTCACGCGAAACGACCTGCTGCGTAGCGAGGGGACTACGCGTCCCGGTTTAAACCCCTCGCTACGCAGCAGGTCGTTTCGCGTGACAGCTTAGTTCACCACGTTCTTCGGGGTACCGTCCAAAAAAGATCGAATATTCTCCACCAGTTTCTCCATCAGCCGCCGTCGCGATTCCACCGCCGCCCAGGCCACGTGTGGGGTGATAATGCAGTTTTTCGCGCCGTAGAGCGGGTTGTCAACGGTAGGCGGCTCGACGGCGAGGACGTCCAGGCCAGCCCCGGCCAGGCGACCGGCGTTGAGCGCCTCGGCCAGGTCGGTTTCGTTGACGAGCGGGCCACGGCCCGTGTTGAGCAGAATGGCCGACGGTTTCATGAGCGCGATGGTTTCGAGGCTGATGAGGCCCTTCGTTTCCTCCGTCAGCGGGCAGTGGAGCGAGACGACGTCGCTTTCGCGAAACAGCGTTGCCTGATCGACAAAGCGGATGCCTTCCAGGTCTTCCTTCCGACTACTTTTCCGGTGCACGAGTACCTCCATGCCAAACGCGAGGGCGATATCGGCTACGCGTCGGGCGATGTTGCCGAAACCGACGAGGCCCATCGTTTTTCCAGCCAACTCGGGAATGGGCGTGAACCAGTAGCAGAAATCAGGGGATTTGGTCCAGTCGCCCTGCCGAACGGATTCACCCAGCCGGGCCACGTCGTTCGTAAAATGCAGCAGCAGCGCGAAGACGTGCTGGGCGACGGCCATCGAGGAGTAGTCCTTCACGTTCGTGACCGGAATGCCCCGCTCACGGGCAGCAGCGACGTCCACGATGTTGTACCCCGTCGCGGTCACGCCGATGTACCGGACGTTCGGCAACCGGGCAATAACCTCGCGCGTAATCTGGGCTTTGTTGGTCAGCAGGATGTCGGCATCCCGCGCCAGTTCGACAATGTCGCGGCCGCCGACGCGGTCGTAAACGGTGAAGGTACCGAACTGCTGGAGCGGCGACCAGTCGAGGTCGCCGGGGTTGAGGGTGTAGCCGTCGAGGAGAACGAGGTGCATTGCTGAGTTGAAAGTGAAAAGTTGAAAGTGTAAAGCAAAGAACAACTGCTTCACATTACACTTTCAACTTTTCACTTCAAAACCGGGCGCAGGAGTTTCGTCCAACGTTGGTACCCCCGTTCGTTCAGGTGGAGGCTGTCGGCTTTGAAAAGCGCCGGTACCGGGCGGCCCGTTGTGGAGTCGAGCATGACGGGCCAGACGTCGACAAAGCGCGTTCGGCGTTGTGTGCGGAGGTACTCCCGGATGCGCGCGTTGCCCAGCCGGTACGCCTCGCGCAGGTGCCAGCGCGCGGGGCTGGGTTTCATCGCCACATAGGCGACGGGTACCCCCGGCAGGTCGCGGCGGATTTGGGTGAAAAGCTGCATGAAGCGTTGGGCCACCGCGTCGACGGAGGCGTTCGCCGTGGCGATGTCGTTTTCGCCACAATAAATGACCACCTGCCGCGGGCGGTACTTCGGGATGATTCGCGTGTAGTGGTTGAGCAGGTCGGTGAGCGTCGAGCCGCCGAAGGCGCGGTTCAGGATGGGCTTTTTATCGGGAAACGCGGCCTGCAACTCAGTCCAGTACGTAAACGAGGAGCTGCCCACGAATAGAATCGGCATCGGCGGTGGCGGTGCCTGTCGGTCCTGAGCCTCGAACTGCTGGATGTCGGATTCGTAGGGAAGCGCCTGGCCCCGAACCAGTAGCGGAACCAGCAGCCAGAATATCCAACTAATTTTCTTCATGAATTACAACTTCACCTGCTCCATCTTCGGCGCAAACAGGTGCATGATGCCCCAGGCCAACAGGTATGCGCTGCCGCAGAGGATGAAAATGATGTTGTAGCCCGCCACGATGTTGCCATCGGCCTTGTAGCTGTCCAGGAGGTACCCCACCAGGAACGGGAACAGAATGCCGCCGACCGAACCGGCCATGCCGCCAATACCCACGACGGAACTGACGGCTTTTTTTGGAAACATGTCGGACGCCGTCGTGAAAATGTTGGCGCTCCAGGCCTGGTGCGCGGCGGCGGCTAAGCTGATGAGCGCCACCGCCTGCCAGATGTTGGTGCAGAACTGCGCCAGCACGATGGGTACCACCGCCAGGGCGAAAAACAGCATGGCGGTTTTGCGCGCCCGGAACACGGGCCACCCGCGCTTGATGAGGTACCCGGTGATGTACCCGCCGCCGATGCTGCCGATGGTCGTGGCGGTGTAGACGACGATGAGCGGCAGGCTGGGTTTTTTCAGGTCAAGGTCGAAGCGCTCGGCGAAGTACGAGGGCAGCCAGAACAGGAAAAACCACCAGATGGGGTCGGTGAGCATTTTGCCGAAGACGAAGGCCCAGGTCTGGCGGATGTTGAAGAGTTGGCCCCAACTGAACTTGCGGGTGTCGTCGTCGCTCAGGGCGGCGGTCGGGGCGTTGTCACTGTGGATGTAGGCGTACTCGGCGGGGTCCAGATTTTTCTTCTGGCTGGGGGTACCGTACTGGAGTTGCCAGAAAATGAGCCAGATGAACCCGACCGCCCCCGTCACGATGAACGCCATTTCCCAGCCGTACGCACCCAGTAGCCAGGGTACCAGAATCGGCGACACGACGGCTCCGATGTTGGTACCCGAATTGAAAAGACCCGTCGCCAAGGCCCGTTCGCGCTTCGGAAACCACTCGGCCACCGACTTGATGGCTGCCGGGAAATTGCCCGCTTCACCCAAGCCGAGCAGCGCCCGCGCCGCACCGAACCCAACGGTACTCGTCGCCAGGGCGTGCAGCATGGCGGCGATGCTCCAGACCACGACCGAAATCGTGTACCCGAGTTTGGTACCGATGCGGTCGATGATGCCACCGAAGCCAAGTAGACCAATTGCGTACGCCGCCTGAAACGCCATCACGATGCGGCTGTAATCGGTTTCGGTCCAGTTGAACTGCGCTTCGAGGGTGGGTTTCAGCAGCCCGATCACCTGCCGGTCGAGGTAGTTGATCGTCGTGGCGAAAAACAACAGCGCGACGATGCGCCAGCGGTAGGTACCGATTTTTTCGAGCGTCGGGGAGGGTGCGGAGGCAGTTTTCACGGAAACTGGTTTAGGTTGAAGATTCAGGAAAGCAGGCGACTGATGTCGATGAGGTACAGTTGGCGACCGTTGCCGCCGTGCGTCGAGTCGATGCAGACTTTGGTGCCGTCGGGGCTACAGCGCGGGTGCAGATCGCAGCGCCACTCACCGACGTACTCGGTACCCGCCGGAAAGCGCCCGAGGTCGAGACGGCGGTCGGTCGGCAGGTGGTAGAGGAAGGGTACCTGGTCGCGGTTTTGCGCGCCCGCGTAGTTATCGTTGAGCAGCCACTTGTTGTGGCGGCCCGGCACGTAGGTCTGGTGGCCGTTGACGGGCATCTTTTCCGAACGAATCGGCTCGATGTTGAGCGTCCGGTCTTCGAGTACGTAAAACTGTTGCGGCATTCCGGCGGGCCGGGTGTAGGCGCAGATGTGCGTGGGGTCGCGCCAGACGAAGTGCGAAGTGTAGCCCGAGGGATCGATGACGAACGGATCGGTGCCGTCGGGGTTCATCGTGATCATCCGCGTCACGAATCTCGTTCGGGCCATGACCTGCCGCTCTTCGCGTTTCGCCCGCCAGCGGTGCAGGAACGTAATGCGCGAGCCGTCGGTGTTGACGAGCAGGTGGTTGAACCAATGAAAGTTATCGCGCACGTCCTCCCCGTTGTGCGGCAACGCAGCGGCTTCGGCCAGTGACATCAGTACCTTCGACTGTCCCGTTTTCAAATCAATTCGGTACAGTCCAATTGCCTGCGGCGCTTTTTCGTCGAAAAAGGGGTCGCGCAGCGGCGCGTACCCGTAGCCGGGCCGGAGGTCGTTGATGCGCGAAAATTCGGTTCCGATGCCCCAGCGCCCGTCGGGGCTAAGCGCGTAAATGGCCTTCGGGAGGGTACGCAGTTTCCGGGTTTTGACGTCAAGAATTCGGGCCACGTAGTGATCGCCGTCCAGGTCGTTCCAGATGACTTCGGTTTTTGAACCCGGAATCCACTGCACCATGCAGCCTTGCTGCCAGCCCCAGGCCCGGCTGGACCCGAGTTCGGTCCATGTGTCGCCGCGGGCGGTGTCGATCATCCCAATTCTTACCGAATCGCCGGGTTGCGGCGAGCGCCCCTCGAAGTCAACTTCCATGCCCAGCACGTACCGGCTCGTTGGGTCGAACTGGAGCTTGTCGTAGTACCCAAACCAGTGAAATTTCGGTCCGCTGGTCAAGGCTCGAACGGGCGGGTATTCCTCCAGCCAGCGTGCCGGATTGTCCAGGGACAGGAAACCGGCGAGGGTACTGGTTCGGAGGAAATCCCGGCGGTGCATGGAACGAGGTAAGTTGGGGTACCAAAAAAGCGGGGTTCTGGCTGGCAAAACCCCGCTCTCTGACAAAGACGAGTAAACCGGGCGCTTACCCGGAAATCCGCCAAAATTTGCGCGTCATCTCGGGTGCGTCGGATCTACTTCTGCTTCTCATCCCGTTTCGCCTTTTTGGCGGCGCGCTTTTCTTTCAGCGTCTTTTCAGACTCCTTTTTCTTTTCCTTGACGGCACCTTTATCCTTGTTGGGCATGACTGTGATTGGTTAGAGGTGAAACAAAACAATTTACCGGTTACCGCTGACTCGTCCGGCGGCGGGGGTAGTTGCCGGAGCGGCCTTGGCGGGTGTCTTGACGTACTTTTCGAGCCAGCCGTTCATCTCCCAGAGCATGTGCTGGAGCGATTCTTTCGCGGCGTACCCGTGACTTTCGTAGGGTAAAAATACGAGCCGAACCGTCGCGCCCATGCCTTTCAGGGCGTTGTAGTACCGCTCCGACTGGATGGGAAAGGTACCCGTGTTGTTGTCGGCCTCACCGTGGACGAGCAGCAGCGGGGTCTTCATTTTGTCGGCGTTCATGAAGGGCGACATCGCGTTGTAGACCTCCGGGGCTTGCCAGTACGTGCGTGACTCATTTTGGAAACCGAAGGGCGTCAGCGTGCGGTTGTAGGCCCCGCTGCGGGCGATTCCCGCCCGGAACAGTTTGCTGTGGCTGAGCAGGTTGGCGGTCATGAACGCGCCGTAGGAGTGCCCGCCCACACCGACGCGCGTCGAATCGACGACGCCCAAGCGCACGCCTTCGTCGATGGCGGCTTTGGCGCTGGCAACGAGCTGCTCGACGTAGGTATCGTTGGGTTCCTTGTCGCCTTCGCCCACGATGGGAATCGAGGCGTTATCGAGAATCGCGTAGCCCTGCGTGACCCAGGGCGCGGCGCCCCAGTAACTGATGCGGTTGAACTGGTACGGCGAACCCGAGCGCTGGCTGGCGGCGTCGCGGCTCTTGAACTCGGCGGGGTACGCCCAGAGAAACGTCGGCAGCGGACCGTCTTCTTTTTTGTACCCGGCGGGCAGGTACAGCGTGGCGGTCAGGTCGACGCCGTCGGCGCGTTTGTAGCGGAGTACCTGTTTTTGCACGCCTTTCATCTGCGGGTACGGGTGCGGGAAGGCCGTAATCTGCGTCAGCGCGGGTTCTTTTTTCTTCGGGTTGAGCTTGCGGATGAAGTAGTTCGGATTCTCCTCGGGCGTTTCGCGGGTAGTCAGGAGAAGACCTTTCTGCGCATCCAGAAGACTGACTACGTTTTCAAAGACCTGCCCTTCCGAACGCCAGAGCCGTTTGGTTTGCTTCGTCGACAGATTGAGCAGGTCGACGAAGGGGCGGTCGCCTTCGGGCGAGGCACCGGGGCCGGTGAGGTAGAGTTCGTTGGCCGCCGTGAGATCCAGCACGTACCGACCGTACTCGTTTTTCTTCAATTCGGGCTGGCCGGGGTTGTTGTAGCGATCTTCCGACGAGCGGTCGAATAAATCGACAGGATTTGCAGGATTCGATGGATTCAGAATTTTCGTCATCACCTTCCGCGTCGTGTACCAGCGCTCGTTGACCAGCGCCGTCGTCGCGTTTCCCCACAAAATTCCACCGAAGCGGTACGCCGCCGTGTAGAGCGACTTCGGCTCCGCCGTAAACGGCGCGTCGAGCGTCAGGACCTCGTCGCGGATGGCGATTTTCCGCTTCGGGTCGCCGCCGTCGCGGGCTTCCACCCAGTACACCGTGGCCGGTACGTCGGCGCGCCAGCCGTGGTTGCGCGGGCCGGTGGGTACTCCGTCGGGGCTGTAGGGCACGTTGTCGGCCAGGGGCGTGTCGGCGATGGTTTTCACGAGGGTACCGTCCGCCGTGTACACGTCGACTTTATTCGGGAAACGCCCGGCGGGCACGAGGTACGAAAACGGCGTGTGCGTAGTTTCGAGTAACACGTACTTCGCGTCGGGCGACGGCTCGGCCGAGTTGACCAGCCCCGCCGGACCGATGGGTTTCACCGAACCATCCAGCCCCAGAATCGCGGCCTGCGACGTGGCGTAGTACGTGAACTGCCGCTCGTCCGAGGGATTTTTGAGCAAATCCTGGTAGGTCGGCGCGGCGGCTTTGCGGCCCAGGTTTTCCTGGACGGTCGGCCCGCTGGGTACCCGGCTCACGTCGGGCGCAGTACCCCGGTTTTCGGGAATCAGCTTCACCACGAACGACTTGCTGTCGGACCGCCAGCCGTAGGGCGAGCCGTAGGCGGCGTTTAGCGCCCGGTCGGTCACTTTCGTGGCCGTGGCCGTCGGAACGTCGATGACGTAGAGTTCGATTCGGGAGTCCGTCGTGTTCAGAAACGCGATTTTCATTTCATTCGGCGACCACTGCACGCCGCTGAGGCGGGCGTTGGCGGGCAGGCCTTTCACCGCCAGTTCTTCTTTTCCGAGTACCTTCCGCAGTTTCAGGTTCGACAAAAACGGCTGCCGACTCGGGCCGTTCGTGGCCGGGTTGATGCGCAGACCCGCAAGGCGCAGTTCGGGTTCCGAGAGTTCGGCGATGGTCGGCAGCGCGGCGCGTTCGGTGATGAGCAGCCAATCGCCCTTCGAGTCGATGCTCACGCCGGGCGTGGGCGGCGCCAGGAGCAGGTCGTTGAGGGCTTTCGGCGGGGTCTGGTACCCGAGGTTGTCTTGCGCCACTGACCAGTGACCAATGACCAGGGACCAGCTTAGGAGGAGTAGGAGGCGTTTTTTCATACGTCCGTGGTTTGAGATGAAGGGTTAAACTTACCCAATTTTCTCTACCACCCCATCGCCCGGCGACGAAGCCCGCACTTGTGCCGACTTCCGGCTCAGCAGGGGGTACGCGAGCACGGCGGCGAGAATGACGAGGGTACCGGCGTAGAAGCCCGTCGTCATCCGTTCGCGCTCGCCGAAAATCAGGTACGCCAGAACGATGCCGTAGACCGGTTCGAGGTTGAGCGTGAGGTTGATGACAAAGACCGAAAACTTCCGCATCAGCCGCACCGACGCCGCGTAGGCGTAAACCGTGCAGACACCCGCCAGCAGCCCGAGCCAGAGCCAGTCCCAGCCGGCGGGTACCACCTGGAGCGGTTCGCCGGGTACCAGCCAAGTCGCGTAGGCGGGCAGGAAGAGCAGGGTGGTCAGAAAAGCGCCGGTCATTTCCCAGGCGGTAATCACGAGCGGGTCGTGGCGCTGGGTGAAGCGGCCGTTGAGTACCGAAAACAGCGCCGCCAGCACCGCCGAAGCGACGGCCATCGCCAGCCCGAGGGCGTGGTCGAACTCGAAGCGGAAAATCAGGTACAGCCCCAAAATCACAACTCCGCCCAGCCCCACTTCGAGCGGGCGCACCCGGCTGCGGGTGAAAATGGGTTCGAGCAGACTCGTCCAGAGCGAAGTCGTCGCGATGCCCGCCAGACAAACCGAAGCCGTCGACACCCGCGCCGAGCCGAAAAACAGCAGCCAGTGCGCCGCGACGAGCGAGCCAGTAAGAAGGAGAGGGAGAAAGGAAAAGGGAGAACGGAAAAGGGAATTGAAGTCCTTTTTTCCTTCCGCGCGACGGTCCGCTCCCTTTTCCTTTCTCCCCTTCAAAAAAATTCCAATCCCCACCGCCGCCAGCCCCGTCCGCCAGAGCACGAGTACGGGCGTAGGTAAGCTAATGAGCAATCCCAGAATGGCCGTGAAGCCGAAAATGAGGATGATCAGGTGGAGCTGGAGGAAATCGCGGAGGGCGGGCTTCATGGATTGCTCCGACGGTTGGTCGGAGTGTTTTACGGACTCGATTCGTTACAAAAACTCCGACCTCTGGTCGGAGCAACCTACCGCGGAATGGTCCGGTACAGCACCAGCGCGGCGAGGGTAAACGTGGCGTTGGGTAGCCAGACGGCCCAGAGCGGATCAAACGATCCCTTGGCCGCAATGCCGCTGCTGAGCATGAAAAACAGAATGTACACGAAGGCCAGCAAAAAGCCCAGCGCGATCTGAAACCCCACCCCACCCCGCGACTTCCGCGCCGAAACGATCACGCCGATGGCCGTCAGGATGAGTAATGCGAAGGGACTGGCCTGCCGGGTGTATTTTTCGATGAGGAATATTTCCACGCCCTCCGAACCGCGCGAGTTGACTTTGTCGATCTGCTCGTTCAGTTCGTCGAGGGTGAACGTTTCCTGAAGCCGGTAGTTGCTTTCAAAATCTTTCGGTTCCAGGTTCAGCGTCGAGTCGATTTCGGTCCCGTACCGCAGCGTTTCGCCGGTTTCCGAAATCGTGCGAATCTGGTAGTTGTGGATGGTCCACTTCTGCTTCTCCGGCGACCAGATGATGTACTCTGAAGTTAGTTTCTGCTTCAACTCGTTGTTCTCGAAGTGTTCGAGCGTGAATTTGTCGCCGCGCTGGGTCGAGTTGTTGTAGCTGTAGAGGTACGCGTACAGGCTCGGGCCAATCTGAATGTGGACGTCGTTTTTGTCGAAAAAATACTGGCCCTTGATGTACTTGTTTTCAAACGCAATGCGCGTTTTGTTGGCTTTTGGAATCACGTAGGCCACCAGTCCGAAAATACCCACCGCCAGCAGCGAGGCCCCGACGAAGTAGGGTACCATGAACCGCAGAAAACTCACCCCGGTACTCAGAATGGCAATGATTTCGGTGCGGGAAGCCATGTTGGCCGTGAAGAAAACGACCGAAATGAACACCATCAGCGGACTGACGAAATTGGCCCAGTAAATCGCCAGATTCAGGTAGTACTCCACGAACAATTCGTAGGTACTGGGTTTGTTGCGGATAAAATCCTCGACTTTCTCCGTGTAGTCGATCACGCAGATGATGAGCGTGATGAGCGCCACGACGAAGAAAAACGTCGTCAGAAATCGCTTCAGAATGTACCAGTCGAGGAGTTTCATGTTGGGGAGGAGGTAGGAGATAGGAGGTAGGAGTGCGAATAATGCAGTCAATTCTGGCAATTATTCTTGCTCCTACCTCCTATCTCCTACCTCCTGTTTTAGCTAACCAGCACGTTCCGGGCGACGTCGTGGCTGATGAATTGGGGTTCGGCCCCGTTGATGCGCAGGTGCAGCGATTTATCGAAGGCGTTGATTTCGGCGATTTCCAGTTCGCAGCCCAGCGTCAGGCCGGTTCGGGCCAGGTGCTGGAGAAACGCCGCGGCGTGCTCCGAAACGCCCATCATGATCACCGTCGCCCCGACGGCCGTCTCCGAGAGTCGCCGGTAATCGGGTTGGGGCATGGTACCGTCGGAGGTGGGAATCGGATCGCCGTGCGGGTCGGCGGCGGGGTACCCCAGAAACGCGTCGAGGCGCTCGACGAGTACCTCCGAGCTGATGTGTTCCAGTTCCTCGGCCATTGGGTGTACCTCATCCCAGCTAAAGCCCAGCTTTTCCACCAGAAACACCTCCCAGAGCCGGTGCTTGCGAATTACGCGCAGGGCCACCTGCTCGCCCTGCCCCGTCAGGCGTACGCCCTGGTACTTTTTGTAGTGAATCAATTCCTTCTCGGCCAATTTCCGCAACATGTCCGTCACGGAAGCCGCCTTGGTTTGGGTGCGCTCGGCCAGGGCATTGGTCGTGACTTCCTCGGCCTGCCCGCACGAGAGGCCGTAGATGATTTTCAGGTAATTTTCTTCCGTGAACGAGTTCATGAGGTCGTGGGCCACCGGCGGCTCTCGCGGCAACCGGGATGAAATACAAAATAAAAATGTTCACCTGAGAAAAAAAATTTAGACTTATCTAAAAATACTTTTTGAAAAACAGAAACACAGTTTTAAACTTGCAGAACCTTTGGGGGCGGTAAGCCGTAAGCACTGAACTATAAAACGGCTGGCAGCTTATGGCTTACCGCCCCCAAAGGCACGATTGTTTGTCTAGTTTGTTCGTTCATGGAAAAAGTACTCCCCCCTGACCGTTCCCTTCCCGAAGTCTTTGCCAGCGTGCGCGTGCCCGAAGGAGCCGGGTTCTGGCGTAAGCTGGGCGCGTTTGTCGGGCCGGGCCTAATGGTTGCCGTGGGATACATGGACCCCGGCAACTGGGCCACCGACCTGGCCGGGGGGTCGCAGTTTGGGTACACGCTCCTCTCGGTGGTACTCTTCAGCAACCTGTTCGCCATCCTGCTCCAGCACCTTTCGCTCAAGCTCGGCATTGCCACCGGCCGCGATCTGGCCCAGGCCTGCCGCGATACGTTCTCGCGTCCGGTCAGCCTGACGCTTTGGGTACTGGCCGAAATCGCCATTGCCGCCACCGACCTCGCCGAGGTACTCGGCTCGGCCATCGCGCTAAACCTGCTGTTCGGATTGCCCCTGGCCGTTGGGGTGGTCATTACCGTGCTCGACGTGCTACTCATTCTCTGGTTGCAGAACCGCGGATTTCGCAAGCTCGAAAGCATCGTGGCCGGGCTGATCGGCGTCATTTTGTTTTGCTTCGTCTACGAAATGATCGTTTCGCAGCCATCGCTGGCGGGGATCCTGGGCGGGCTGGTCCCGCGGACGGAAGTCGTCACGAACCCGTCGATGCTCTACGTCGCCATCGGGATTCTGGGGGCGACCGTCATGCCGCACAACCTGTACCTCCACAGCAGCATCGTGCAGACGCGCGATTTTGCGCGGACACCAACCGGTCGGCGGGAAGCCATCCGCTTCGCCACCATCGACTCGACGGTTTCGTTGTTGCTCGCGTTTTTCATCAACGCCTCGATTCTGATCCTCGCCGCGGCGACGTTCCACACGTCGGGCAATCAGCAGGTGGCCGAACTGGCCGACGCCCACCGCCTCCTCGACCCGCTGCTGGGTACCTCGCTGGCGAGCATTCTCTTCGCCGTGGCACTGCTGGCCGCGGGACAAAATTCGACCGTAACGGGTACCCTCGCCGGGCAGATCGTCATGGAAGGTTTCCTGAACCTGCGCCTGAAGCCCTGGGTTCGGCGGCTGCTCACGCGGGGTATTGCCATCGTCCCGGCGCTCGTCGTGACGCTGCTCTACGGCGAGCGGGGTACCAACGATCTGCTCATTCTCAGCCAGGTCATTCTTTCGCTCCAGCTCAGTTTTGCCGTGGTCCCGCTCGTCTGGTTCACGAGCCGGAAAGCCCAGATGGGCGAATTTGCCAACGCCCCCTGGCTGCGACGCACGGCCTGGGGCATCGCGGCACTCATCATCGGGCTCAACGGGTACCTCCTCTGGGCTACGTTTCGCTAAACTTGTCCGAACAATCGACGTCCGTTGCGGGTTGGGGCAAAAGGTGTAGTTTTGCCTACCCTACCGCACCGATTCGTACCCGTCGCTTGTGTTCCATCCGACCGGCCTGAAGCCCGGTTTTCGGCAGGTTAATTCCATGCAGGTTGCTCCGCTATCCATTCCGACGTCCGACGAACTTTTCGAGGCTGCCCCAACGGGTATGCTCGTTTGCCAAGCCCTGCGCGATGCTTCCGGGCGCCTTGTCGACTTTCAGGGCGTTCGGGTCAATGCCGCCGCCGCCCGCCTGCTCGGCATTCCGCGCGATCGATTCCTGACGCAACCGTTCCTGAGTGTTCAGCCCGGTGCCCGCGAGAGCGGCCTGTTTGACCGGTACGTGGCCGTGGTGGAAGGCGGACCGACAACCGACGCCCCGATTTTCCTCGACAACCACTGGTACAGCGGCTCGACGATACGGATCGGCGACGGCTTCATGGTGAGTTTCCTCAACATCGACGCGACCCAGGCCGCTCTGCAGCGGGAGGCCGAAGCGCGGGCGTTGTTGCAGGGTACGCTCGACGCCTCGCCCTGGGCCGTGGTGTACCTCGAACCCGTCCGGGAGGCGGCGGAAGTCACCGACTTCGTGTTTCGGATGGCCAACGCGGCCTCCGTTCAGATCGGGAAACGACCCCTGGAAGACCTGCTGGGTCAGCGCCTGCTGGACCTCTACCCGCATACCCGCTCCTCGGGCCTGTTTGCGGCGTACGTGCGGGTACTCGAAACGGGCGAACCCTTTGCTACCGAAATTGAGTACGTCGCGCCGCAGGAGGACATCCGGGCCTGGTCGCAGATTCACGCGGTGCGGCAAGCGGATGGGTTGGTCATCACGACGGTTGACATCACGGAAGCCAAGCGCGGGCAGCAACTCATCCAGCAACAGGCCGAACTCGTCCGCAACGTCCTCGACGGCTCCCTGACCTCGGTCGCCGCGCTCGAAGCCGTCCGCGACGCGCAGGGTGAATTGATTGACCTGCGGTACACGGCCGTTAACCGGCAAATCGAACAAATCACGGGCCGAACGAGCGCCGAACTCATCGGCCAGCGACTCTGCGAGTTGTTTCCGGGCGTGAAAACGTCCGGCTTGTTTGAACGCTGGAAGGCCATCGTCGAAACGGGCCATCCCGACCACTTCGAGTGGCGTTACGACCAGGACGGCTACCACGGCTGGTACGATTGCACGGGCGTCAGGCACGGCGACGGCCTCATTCAGAGTTACGTTGACATCAGCGACCGCAAGCAGGCCGAGTTGCAGTCGCAGGAGATGGCCTCGCTGCTCCAGGGGGTACTCGACGCCTCGCCACTGGCCATCAACTACCTCGAAGCGGTACCCGACGAAGCCGGTCGGCCCGTGGATTTTATTTTCCGAATCGTCAATCCGGCCTCGACCCTCATCGGGCAGCAGGAACCGGCGGCCTTGCTCGGTCGTCGGCTCACCGAGGCCTACCCGACCACCCGCACCAACGGCGTGCTCGATCAGTACCGGCGGGTACTCGAAACAGGCGAAACCTGGCGTCAGGAAATGCCCTACGAAGGCGAAGGGCTGGCGGGCTGGTACACGTTTGTCGTGGTGCGTCAAGGGGCGGGGCTGGTAACCATCATCAACGACATCAGCGACCGCAAGCAGGCCGAACTGGAAAAACAACGGCAGGCGGAGCAGTTTACCCAGATTATCGACAATACGCTCACGGGCCTCATTCAGTGGGAAGCGGTGCGCGACGAACGGGGGTCCGTAGTCGACCTGCGGGCGCTGTTTTTCAATCAGGCGGGCTGCGAAATGGCCCGCATTACCCCCGAGCAGTTTCAAACCCGGACGTTCCTCGAACTCGACCCGGAGGGGCTATTTTCTGAGTACGTACGGGTCATCGAAACGGGCGACCCGCTCCACGCCGAGTACTACTTCGAGGAAATCAATACCTGGTTTGACGTGACCGCGGCAAAGCTCGACGACGGACTCATCGTATCGTTCAGCAACGTGACCCTGCTCAAGCAGGCCCAGGACGCCCTCCGCCAGCAGGCCGAAATCCTCGACGGCGTACTGAACAACACCCTGAATGGCATCATTCACTGGGAGGCCGTTCGGGATGGGGCCGGACAGCTCACCGATTTTCGGGCGCGGCTGTTCAACCGGGCCGCCGTCGATACGGGTGGGTTGAGCGAAGCGGATCTGCGTTCGGGTACGCTGCGCGAGCTGTCCCCGGACGGGCTGTTCGACCAGTACCGCCACGTGCTGGAAACGGGCGAATCGCTGCGCGTGGAGCATTATTTTCCGGAAGTCGACGGCTGGTTCGACCTCTCCGCCGCCCGGTTGGGCGATGGGCTGGTCGTGTGTTTCAACGACGTCTCGGCGGTGCGCGAGTCGGTACTCGAACGTCAGCAGCACGCCGAAACGCTCGAAGCCCTGCTCGACGGAGCCCTCAACGGCATCTGGGCGCTCGAAGCCCGGCGCAGTGCGTTTGGGCACGTCGAAGATTTCGTCATCACGGCGGCCAACCGCGCCGCCGCCCAGATCACGGGTCGTCCGCTGCACGAGCTGGCCGGCGTTCGCTTGCTGACGGCCTACCCGGCCAACAAGCAGATGGGCTTTTTTCAGCACTACGTCGAAGTCCTGGAAACGGGCCTGCCCCAACGGTTTGTGCAACATTACCACGCCGACGGCATTGACAACTGGTACGACGTTTCGGTAACGCGCCAGGACCCCGACCGGCTGGTGGTGGCGTTTGTGGACGTGACCGAAGCCAAACGTGCGCATCAGACGCTGGTGGGCGAGTCGGCGCTGTTCCAGACGCTTTCCTCGCACGTACCCGAAACGGGGGTACTCGTCGTCAGCACGAGCGGGCGGATTCAGTTTGCCAACGGCGTGCTGCCCGCGCTGTTTGACGATACGCCCCAGGAATCGCTCCCCGAATGCCGCCTCGGCAACGTCCTCCTGCCCCGCTACCGGGCCGAGGTACTCGATGCCCTCCGGCAGGCGCTCAACGGCCAGCCCAGTCAGATTTCGACGCAGGTTGGCGAGTCGTTTTACGAAGCGTACTACGGGCCGGTCCGCAACGCCGACGGGCAGGTGGTGATGGCCATGGCGACGTTCCGCGACGTCACGCGCGACCGGCGGTACCAGCAGCAACTCAAGGCGTCGAACGAAAACCTGGAACGCTTTGCCTACGTGGCCTCACACGATTTGCAGGAACCCCTGCGCAAGATTCAATCCTTCGGCGACATGCTGTACCGGAAGCAGCGCGACGCACTGGATGCCACGTCACTGAACTACATCGAGCGGATGCAAAGCGCGGCCGGGCGCATGATGATTCTCATCAACGACCTCCTCGCCTACTCACGGGTATCGTCCAAATCACCCACCTTTGAGCGGGTCGAGCTGCCCGCCGTGCTGCGCGCCATCAAAAGCGATCTCGACGTGGCCGTCCGCGAAAAAGGCGCGACGCTTCGCATTGCGTCCCTCCCCACCCTGACCGGCGACGGTACGCAACTGCGGCAATTGTTCCAGAACCTGGTTTCAAACGCCCTCAAATTCAGCCGCCCCGATGCCCCACCCGTGGTGGAGATCCGCTACCGAACCGTACCCGCCGATCAGCTTCCGGCCGGTACCGAACCCCTGGCCGGGGAGCGTTTTCACGAAATCTGCGTCGTCGACAACGGCATCGGCTTCGAGCCGCAGTACGCCGCGCGCATCTTCGAAGCCTTCCAGCGCCTGCACGGTCGCTCGGAGTACCCCGGCACGGGCATCGGCTTGGCGATTGTGAAGAAAGTCGTGGAAAACCACCGCGGTACCATCGCCGTCGACAGCACCCCCGGCCAGGGCAGCGCGTTTCAGGTGTACTTGCCGATGTCAGAGTAGGCAGTTTTGAGTTGGCAGTGGGCAGTAGCAGTAGGCAGAATTTGACTGCTGACTGCCACTGCCAACTCAAAACTGCCTACTCCCGAATCGCTCGAACCACTTCCCGCTTCCGCCCCGGTCCGGGGTGTTTTTCGACGCGAAACCCGGCGGCTTGCAGCGCCCGGCGCACGTCGCCTTTCGAGCAGTACGTCGTCAGTACCCCGCCGGGGACGACGCGTTCGGCGAGTTGCTGGAAGACTTCGGGCGTCCAGAGTTCGGGCTGACTGGCCGGGGCGAAGGCGTCGTAGTAAACGAGGTCGAAGGGTCTGCCGGGCGGTTCGTTCAGAAAAGCTTGCAGCGTCGTCTGGCGCTTGAGCAGGGTAAAATTTGGGTTGAGTTCGTGCGAAGTCTCCCAGGCCAATTTGTGAATGCGTGGTCCCATCGAACCGGGCACGACCTGTTCCAGCCCCAGCGCCGCCCCCATTTCCGGTTCAATCGGGTACGCTTCGAGCGCCGTGTAGTGCACCCGTACACCGCGCGCGGCCGCGGCCCGCTCGGTCAGCAGGGCGTTCAGACCGGTCCCGAATCCCATTTCGAGCAGCCGGATTTCCGATTGCCGTTCGGCGAGGTACGCAAATCCGAGTTCGAGAAACACCCGCCGCGATTCTTCCAGCGCACCGTACACCGAGTGGTACCACTGGTTGAAACGCGGGCTGAAGAGCGTCGTGGAGCCGTCGGCGGTCGGTACGGGTTGGAGCACGGCAAAAATTTCGGTGGGGTCGCCGGGTAGAATTCGGGCAGCGGCGTCTTTTTTCGGGAGCTACCCCCCAATCGACCCCCGCATTCGCATGGCCTTTTCGCCCACTTCCGTCGCCGCACCCCCGGTCCTTTCGCGGCAGCTTCTCGACAAAACTACGGCTTCCGTGCCGCTGACGCGCCCTGACGCGTCGGTTTTCGAGTTGCCCGAAAAAATTCTGCAATTCGGTACCGGCGTGCTGCTGCGCGGGCTGTGCGATTACTTTGTCGACGAGGCCAACCGGCGGGGCCTATTCAACGGCCGCATCGTGGTCGTCAAATCCACCGATCGCGGCGATGCCTCGGCGTTCGACACCCAGGACAACCTCTACACGCTCTGCGTGAAGGGGTTGCAGAACGGCGAACCCGTCGAATCGTACACCGTCTGCTCGGCCATCAGCCGGACGCTTTCGGCTAAAAAGCAGTGGGCCGACATCCTGGATTTCGCCCGGAGTACCGACCTCGAAATCGTTATCTCGAACACGACCGAAGTGGGCATTCAGCTCGTCGAGGATGAGGACGTGCGTGCGACGCCGCCCGCTTCGTTTCCCGGCAAACTCGTGGCGGTGCTCTACGAACGCTGGCGGTACTTCGGTGGAACGCCCGAGAGCGGGCTGGTCATTGTCCCGACCGAACTCATTTCCGACAACGGCTCGGCGCTTCAGGAAATCTGCCTCGAACTGGCTCACCGCAATGGCCTCGAACCCGAGTTCATCGACTGGCTCGAAGCGGCCAACGCGTTCTGCAATTCGCTCGTCGACCGCATCGTTCCCGGCAAACCCAACGCCGAAGACCTCGCCACGCTCGAAGCCCAACTCGGGTACCGCGACGACCTGCTCATCGTCTCGGAAGCATACCGGCTCTGGGCCGTGGAAGGCGACGAACGCGTCAGAAACACGCTCAGTTTCGCCCAGGCCGATTCGTCGGTCATCGTCGCGCCCGACATCGAGCTGTACCGCGAACTGAAACTCCGCCTCCTCAACGGTACCCACTCGCTCACTTGCGGGCTGAATTTTCTGTCGAGCAAAAACGCCGTCCGCGAAAGCATGGCCGAGCCCGACAACGCCGCCTTCGTCGAAGCGCTCATGCTTGGTGAATTGGCCCCGGCCATTCCCTACGACGTATCGCCCCGGCAGGCCGAGGCTTTCGGGCGGCAGGTACTCGACCGGTTTCGCAACCCGTTCATCGAACACAAACTTCTGAGCATCAGCGTCCAGTACACCGCCAAAATGCGGATGCGCAACGTCCCGCTGCTGCTGACCTACTACGAACGCTTCGGGCAGGTACCCGAGCGCTTCGTGTTGGGCTTTGCCGGGTACCTGCAGTTCATGAAGGTTGTGCAGGAGGACGAGGGGCAGTACTTCGGCGAGCGCGACGGCAGGGCGTACCCGATTCAAGACGACCGCGCGGGTTGGTTTTACGACCTCTACCGCCGGACCGACGAGCCGGAGCAAGTCGTGTCGCGGGTACTCGCGAACGCGGATTTCTGGGGAACCGACCTCAACGCCCTGCCCGGATTCGCCGAGGCCCTGATCCGCTGCCTGACGAGTTTGCGCGAGCAGGGTGCGACCGCCGTTCTGAGCACTATCTTGCAACCGGCTTCCTGATGCGGGGCCGTTTCCACCGATGAACCAGACCGTTCTGAAAGTACACCCCACCGACAACGTCCTCGTCGCCCTGACCGACTTGCCGAAGGGTACCCCCGTTGCCTACGACGGCATCCAGCTCCAACTCGCCGACGCCATCGCGGCCAAGCACAAATTCACGACCGCGGCACTTGCGCCCGGCGACGAAATCCACATGTACGGCGTGCTCGTGGGCAAGGCCACGCAAGCCATCCCGGCGGGCGGGCTGATTCACACGTTCAACGTCCACCACGCCGCCGACCCGTTCACGCTGGGTACCCGGAAGCTCGACTGGCCCCGGCCCGACGTGTCGAAATTCGCCGACCGGACGTTCCTCGGGTACCCCCGCGCCGATGGCTTGGTGGGCACGGCCAACTACTGGATCGTGCTACCGATGGTATTCTGCGAAAACCGGAATCTGGACGTCATGCGCCAGGCCCTGACCGACTCGCTCGGGTACGGACGCACGGACCGTTGGAAATCCGAAACCGAGCGCCTCGTGAGCCTGTACCGCGCGGGCCGATCGGTAGCCGAAATTCTCGACACCGACGTGGCCGTGGCCGAAGACGAAGCGCCGGGTACCCGGATTTTCCCGAACGTCGACGGCGTCAAATTCCTGAGTCACGAAATGGGCTGCGGTGGTACCCGCTCCGATGCCCAGGCGCTCTGCGGGCTGCTGGCCGGGTACGTCACGCACCCCAACGTGGCGGGTGCGACCGTCCTCAGTCTCGGTTGCCAGAACGCGCAGGTGAGTATTCTGCGGGAAGAAATCGCCAAACGCGACCCGAATTTCGCGAAACCGCTCCTCGTGTTTGAGCAGCAGGAAATCGGTTCGGAGGAAAAACTGATGGCCGAAGCCATCAAGCAGACCTTCGCCGGGCTGGTCGAAGCGAACCGGCTCGAACGCCAACCCGCGCCGCTCGCCAAGCTCGTCATCGGCCTCGAGTGCGGCGGGTCGGATGGGTTTTCGGGACTGTCGGCGAACCCGGCCATCGGCCACACCTCCGACCTGCTCGTGGCGTTGGGTGGTACCGTGATTTTGTCGGAATTTCCCGAACTCTGCGGCGTCGAGCAGGGCCTGTCGGACCGCTGCGTGGACGAGACCACGGCGCGGCATTTCAACGAGTTGATGCGCGTGTACAACGCCCGCGCGGAGGAAACCGGCTCGGGATTTTACGCCAATCCCTCGCCCGGCAACATTAAAGATGGGCTGATTACCGACGCCATCAAATCGGCGGGCGCGGCCAAAAAAGGCGGTACCTCGCCCGTGACCGACGTGCTCGATTACCCCGAGAAAGTCACGAAACCCGGCCTGAACCTGCTCTGCACCCCCGGCAACGACGTGGAGAGTACCACCGCCGAAGTCGGCGCGGGCGCGACGGTCGTGCTGTTCACGACGGGCCTCGGTACCCCGACGGGCAACCCCATCGCGCCGGTCATCAAGCTTTCGACGAACACGAAGCTGTACCAAAAAATGAATGACATCATCGACGTCGACACGGGTTCGATCATCGAGGGGTCCGAAACCATCGAGCAGGCGGGGGAGCGGATTCTCGAAACCGTCATCGACGTCGCCAGCGGGCAGCGGGTACCCCACGCCGTCCGGCTCGGGCAAGATGATTTCATTCCGTGGAAACGGGGGGTTTCGCTATGAGTAAGAATGAAGAATTAATAATTAAAAATGAAGAATGCGGGTACCTCTGAGAATGCCATTGTGGAGAAGAGCTACACCTTTGCCTTGCGGATTTTAAAGCTGGGAAAGTTTTTACAGGAAGAAAAACGGGAGTATACGGTTTCGAGGCAGATTTTGCGGTGCGGTACCAGCATCGGAGCCAACGTGGAAGAAGCGCAGGGTGGACAAACCCGGGCCGATTTCACGGCGAAACTTCATATTGCGCTTAAGGAAACGCGCGAAACGCGGTACTGGCTTCGGCTCCTCCGTGACAGTGAGTACCTCGACGAGCGCCAGGCAAGTTCGCTCATTGACGATGTGGATGAACTCCTCCGAATCCTGAGCGCCATCCTGATTTCAATCAAAACTCCTTCTTAATTATTCATTTTTAATTCTTCATTTTCCATGTCAATGGAACAAACCTGGCGCTGGTTCGGCCCTTCGGACCCTGTGAGCCTCGCCGACATCCGGCAAGCGGGGGCCACGGGCATCGTGACAGCGCTACACCACGTCCCGAACGGCGAAGTCTGGACGGTTGAGGAGATTCAAAAACGCAAGGACGAAATCGAAGCGGCCGGGCTGACGTGGTCGGTCGTCGAAAGCGTCCCCGTTCACGAAGCCATCAAGCGTGGGTTGCCCGAGCGCGCGGGGTACATCGAACAGTACAAAACCTGCCTGCGCAACCTGGCGGCCTGCGGCATTCGTATTGTCTGTTACAATTTCATGCCGATACTCGACTGGACGCGTACCGATCTGGCGTACGTGATGCCCGACGGCTCGGAAGCGCTCCGCTTCGACGCGCTGGCCTTCGCCGCCTTCGAACTGTTCATCCTCAAACGCCCCGGTGCCGAGTACACCGAAGAGCAGACGGCCCGCGCCGAAGCCTACTTCAACGGTCTGAGCGAAAGCGAGCGCAGGCAGCTCGAACGCAACCTGATCGCCGGGCTACCCGGTTCGGAAGAAAGTTTTACGCTGGCGCAATTCCAGGCGGTACTCGACGGGTATCGGGAAATCGGTGACGCCGAACTGCGCGAAAATTTGTACTACTTTTTGCGGGCGGTGGTACCCGTGGCCGAGGAGGTCGGCGTGCGGCTGGCCATCCACCCCGACGACCCGCCGTGGCCCTTGCTCGGGCTGCCGCGCGTGGTTTCCAACGAACACGACCTCCGCGAACTGCTCGAAGCCGCGCCTTCGCCCGCCAACGGGCTGTGTTTCTGCGTCGGTTCGCTCGGGGCGCGGGGGGCGAATGACCTCGTGGGGATCGTGGAACGAATGGGTCCGCACATTCATTTCCTGCACCTCCGCAGCGTACAGCGCGAGGGCAGTACCATTCCGGTCACGTTTTACGAAGCCAATCACCTCGAAGGCAGCGCCGACATGTTCGGCATCGTCCGGGCGGTGGTCAACGAAAGCCGCCGTCGCCAGGCCGAAGGCCGGGAAGACATCCAGATTCCAATGCGCCCCGACCACGGCCACCGGATGCTCGACGACCTCCGCAAAACCGGCGCCAATCCCGGCTACACAGCCATCGGTCGGCTGCGCGGGTTAGCGGAGCTGCGGGGGTTGGAAATGGGGATTGAGCGGATGATGGGCGAATAGTTTTGAAGGCAATATTCAATGTTCAATACACAATGTTCAATGTACAATGAACGGCCTGAAGAGAGTTGGACCGTAGAGGAAGATGCACGACGCTACGATTTGGAGAGTCGATTGGTTGCGTTTGCGGTGCTCATCATCGAAATCGTCGAGGCACTTCCCACGACACGGGCGGCTAACCACTTAGCCGGTCAATTGGTGCAAAGTGGAACTTCTCCGGCTTTGAACTACGGCGAAGTGCAAAGTGCTGAGTCAAGAAAAGATTTCATTCATAAATGAAGAATCGCGTTGAAAGAATTGAAGGAAACGCGTGTAAACCTGAAAATCATTCAGCAGCGCCCCTTCCTAACCAATTCTACGGCGCTCCTGGCTGCGTTGCGCGAAACCGAACAATTGATTGCCATCCTCGGCAAAAGCGTCGCAACCGCTTCGGCCAATGCACAAAAATGAACATTGAAAATTGAGCATTGACCATTGAGTATTGCCTTCAATGCCCCCTTCCCATGCAGCCCTTCCTCTCCGAAAACTTTCTCCTCCAGACCGACACGGCCCGCCAGCTCTACCACGAGCACGCGGCGCGGATGCCGATCATCGACTACCACTGCCACCTGCCGCCCGATCAGATCGCGCAGGACCGGCGGTTTGAAAACCTCACGCAGATCTGGCTCTACGGCGATCACTACAAGTGGCGGGCCATGCGCTCGAACGGGGTGAACGAACGGTACTGCACGGGTGACGCATCGGACTACGAAAAGTTTGAGGCCTGGGCCGCGACGGTACCCTACACGCTCCGTAATCCGCTCTACCACTGGACGCACCTCGAACTCCGGCGGTACTTCGGCATCGACGCGATTCTGGATTCGAGTACCGCCCGAGCCGTCTACGACGAAGCCACGGCCTTGCTCCAGACACCGGAGTTTTCGGTGCGGAACCTGCTCAGGAAAATGAACGTTGAAGTCGTCTGCACGACCGACGACCCGACCGATTCCCTCGAATTTCACCGCCAACTGGCCGGGGAAGGGTTTGAAATCAAGGTGCTGCCGACGTTCCGGCCCGACAAGGCCATGCTGCTCATCGACGACCTCGTGGCTTTCAACAATTACGTCGAGAAGCTCGAAACGGTCACGAACGTGGACATCGGTACCTACGACGACTACCTCGCCGCACTCCGCAACCGCCACGATTTCTTCGCGGCGATGGGCGGGAAACTTTCCGACCACGGCCTCGAACACGTGTACGCCGCCGACTACGACGAAGACGACATCCGCGACGTGTTCGACCGCGCCCGGATGGGCAAGGAGCTGACCGTGGGCGAGCGACTTCAATTCAAATCGGCGCTGCTCTACGAATTTGGCTTGATGGACGCCGAAAAAGGCTGGACGCAGCAGTTTCACCTCGGCGCGCTGCGCAACAACAACCCGCGGATGTTTCGCTCGCTCGGGCCGGATACGGGTTGGGACAGCATTGGCGATTTCGAGCAGGCCCGGCCGCTGGCGCGGTTTCTCGGTCGGCTCGATTCGGAAAACCGCCTCGCCAAAACGATTCTCTACAACCTCAATCCGAACGACAACGAGTTGCTGGCGACGATGATCGGCAATTTCAACGACGGCTCGGTACCCGGCAAAATTCAGTTCGGTTCGGGCTGGTGGTTTCTGGACCAGAAAGACGGCATGGAAAAGCAGGTAAACGCCCTCTCGAACATGGGCCTGCTCAGCCGCTTCGTCGGGATGCTGACCGACTCGCGCAGTTTCCTGAGCTACCCACGCCACGAGTACTTCCGGCGGATTCTGTGCAACCTTCTGGGTACCGACGTCGAAAACGGCGAACTGCCCCACGACCCGGTCTGGCTCGGTACCGTCGTTGAAGGAATTTGTTACCGGAATGCGAAGGCGTATTTTGAATTCTGACCGTCGCTTCCCCACGCGCCGTGCTCCGGCGGGCGCGTAGGGATGCCTTTACGCCCGATGACCGGTTTCGCGCTGTATGAAACTACTCCTCCTCTACCTCATGGCCGCGATTTACGTCGGCGCGGGCGTACTCCACTTCGTTGCTCCAAAAATCTACCTCCGCATCGTGCCGCCGTACCTGCCCGCGCACCGGCTGCTGGTGGCGCTGAGCGGCGTGGCCGAAATCGTCGTGGGGTTGGGATTGCTGTTCCCAGCGACGCGCGTCTGGGCCGCGTGGGGATTGATCGCGCTGCTCCTCGCCATTTTTCCGGCCAACGTGTACATGGCCTACGGCGCGAAATTCCAGCAAATTTCGCCCTGGATCCGCTGGGGGCGGCTGCCGCTGCAAGGCCTGCTGATCTGGTGGGCGTACCAGTACACGAAACCCCTCTGATGAGTCTACCAAGCCGCTTCCTAACCGCTTGATTTTGTGAGGGAACGGTACCAAAATCCGTTCGGCAATTGCTTTGATTTACGGCGTTTTCGTCGTATTTTCAGTACTCAAAAATCCACAAATCAACATGGCACGCAGCGTAAACAAAGCAATTCTGATTGGCAACCTCGGCGCCGACCCGGAGGTTCGAAACCTACCCAGCGGCGCGAAGGTGGCCTCGTTCAACCTCGCCACGCACGAAAGTTACACGAACAAGAACGGTGAGCTGGTTGAGACGACCGAGTGGCACCGCATCGAACTCTGGGACAAACTGGCCGACGTCGCCATGCAATACCTCAAGAAGGGCAGCACCGCGTACATCGAAGGCCGCATTCGTACCGAGGAGTGGACTGACAAGGAAGGCGTGCTGCGCCGGACGACGAAAATCCGGGGTACCGATTTGTCCCTGCTGGACTCCCGTCGCGAAGACGCCCCAGCTCCGGCGGCCAATCCGGCCCCGAAAGTCATGGCCCAGCCGACGCCCGTACCCGCTGAACTGGCGGGCAACGGCGACGACCTGCCGTTCTGATCCGTTTTGAGTGAAGAGTGGAAAGTTGGGAGTGTTCGCTTCGGCACACTTTTAACTTTCCACTTTTAACTTTTAACTTGAATCACAAACCAACGTCTTCCCCTGCTTGGAACCTCCGCTTCCCGCCGCTGACCCGGCCTCCGGGTGGGCAATCGCCCAGATTGCCCTGCATCCCGACCTCCCGGTGTACGCCGTCAATCTCGTTCTCCTCGTGTTGCTGCTTGGACTTTCGGCCTTGATTTCGGGTTCGGAAGTCGCTTTTTTTTCGCTCTCGCTCGACGACCGCACCCGCTGCCGCGAAAGCGAGGACAGCGCCGAACGGCGCATTGCCCGGCTGCTCGATAAGCCCCAACTGCTGCTGGCAACGATTCTGATTTTCAGCAACCTCGTCAACATCACGTTCATCACCATCTCGGCGTACCTGGCTCAGCAGTACGTTGGCCTCGACACGAGTACCCTCCTCGGGCTGGTTCTCCTCACGCTCGGCGTGGCGTTTCTGATCGTGTTTTTTGGTGAACTCGTACCCAAGGTCTGGGCCAGCCAGAACAGCCTGCGTTTTTTGCGCGTGACGGCCCCGGTCATCGACCTCGCCACGGTCGTGTTTCGCCCCGTATCGATTCCCATGCTGGGCATTACCAACGTCATCGAAAAGCGCGTCCAGCGCAAAGGCTACACGATTACCGCTGAGGAACTGAGCCACGCACTCGAAATCACGACCGGGCAGGGTACCTCCGTCGAGCAGAAGGAAATCCTGCGGGGCATCGTGCAGTTCAGCAGCATCGCGGCGCGGCAAATCATGCGTTCGCGGATGGACATCACGGCGTTTGAAAACGACCTGGATTTCCACGAGTTGATGGACAAAGTCAACAAGTCGGGGTACTCGCGGGTACCCGTTTACCGCGACAGCATCGACCGCATTGAGGGCATTTTGTACATCAAGGATCTCCTCCCCCACCTCGACCGCGGCGACGATTTTGTCTGGCAGGAACTCCTGCGCCCGCCATACTTCATTCCCGAAAGCAAGAAAATTGACGACCTGCTCCACGACTTTCAGGAAAAGCGCGTGCACATGGCCGTCGTTGTGAACGAGTACGGGGAAACCGAAGGGCTCGTGACCTTCGAGGACATCATCGAGGAAATCGTCGGCGAAATCAACGACGAGTTTGACGACGAAGAACTCAACTACGCCAAACTCGACGCCAACACGTACGTTTTCGAGGGCAAAACCCTGCTCAACGACTTCGCCAAAGCCCTTGACCTCGACCTCGATCTCTTCGAGAAAGTCCGCGGTGAGAGCGAATCGCTCGGCGGGCTACTGCTCGAACTCTTCGGTCGCCTCCCGAAATCGAACGAAGAAATCAAGTACGACGCCTACACCTTCCGCGTCCTGTCGGTCGATACGAAGCGCATCAAAAAAGTCCGCGTGACCGTCCAGCCGGAGGAGGAAAAAAAAGACGAAGAACCCGTACGGCGACTGAGTTTTCGGGGATTGACGGGGGATGGGGAGAAAGAAAAACCGAATGCGTGAAATGATGAATCATCGAAATTATCTTAACTCTGACAAAGCAATATCCGCACAGTTCAAGCGTGTACTCATTGATTTTCACTTTTCTAAAAATCGCTACCTCCATGAAGCTCAATACAATCTTACTGGGACTGATGAGTACTTCCTTGGTCCCCACGCTTGGCTTGGCTCAGAATAAATCAGTGGAGTTACTAAAACGTCAAATTGATAGCCTTTACACTGTCGATCAGCAAGTACAGCAGGACATTATTAATGAGAAAATAGATTCAGTCCGGCGTGGTCTGTTTCAAAGACAGTTAGCCACCTTTAAGCAACATAAATCTTATTTAGTGGCTATCATCGATCAGCATGGTTTCTCAGGTTACGACTTGGTAGGGCCAGAGACATCAAACCGTTTTTTCATTTTAGTACAACATTGTGATGATGACCCCCTTTTCCAGCAACAAGTATTGACCTTGATGAAGCCCCAAGTGGATAAAGGCAATGCTGACACTAAAGGATTTGCTTACCTAACAGACCGGATTTTAGTCAACTCAGGCGACCTTCAGCTTTACGGAACTCAGTTAATTTATGAGGAAGGAAACGAAGGAAGGGCAATGAGTAGAGGGGTAAGATGTGCAGAGAAATTGGATGAGCGAAGAGCCGAAGTAGGGTTAGAACCTATCAAAGTTTATTTAGAGCGAGCGACAGCTATGCATAAAGCTATGAACAGTAAGAAGTAATATATTTTCTTAGGTTCGTCCGAGTCAGTGAGCGGACGAACCTTCTTAAGGCCGTCATGCCGAACTTGTTTCGGCACCTTCCAACGCCGGGCATCCATTCAAGCTCAACGTCAACTGGAAAACAGAGGCTGGAAGATACCGAAACAAGTTCGGCATGACGAGCGGAGTTTTCTTCATTCCCGCCACGACCGTAATCGTCGGTTTCATACGGCTTTGAATCAGAGGTTTAAATCAAAGTTGACTCGTTTCAACCGATGATGCAAGTCCGTCGGGGGTGAAGGCGTTTGCGGCTGGTTGGTTAAAATGGACACTCGATTTATCGAGTCCGGTCTACTTCTCCACCTCCTCCCGGCGCGGTGCCCGCTGGTACGCCGCCGCGAGCGTCCGGTACGCCCCGGAGTTCATGGCCAGGAGCGTGATGACGAGGCCGACGAAGCCCGTCACGGTGAAGAGCAGCGCCAGCCCGCGGGCTTTGCCCGTGCCGAACCAGTCGCCGATGAGGTCCACTCCCGCGCCGTCGGTCATGAACGGAATGAAAATCAGCTCGGCAATCGGCCCGATCAGAAAGGCCGTGATGGGCGAAGCGGCCTGCTCGATGCTCTGGGCAAAGCCGAACACGCGGCCCTGCCGTTCGGGCGGAATCACGCGCTGAAGAATCGTCTGTTCCGCCGCTTCGACCACCGGAATCAGGCTCAGGTACCCAAACATACCGATGGCCAGTGGTACGATGGAAGCCTGCAGCGGAAACAGCACGCAGATGATCCAGAGCACGACGTTGGTCAGAAACAGCGTCCGGAGCGGCTGCTTTCCCAATCCCCTCCGGGCCACGACCAACCCGCCCACGATGAACCCCAGACTCAGCACGCCCCACATCAAGCCCCAAACCTGCACCGAAACCATCGACAATCCGTAGGCGTCCATCAGCGACATGAATACCCCGCCGAGGAAGTTGTTGATCGTGTTGAAAAAAATCAGCGCGAACAGCCCGGGAATCAGACCGACGGCACGAATGGTACCCCGAATGTCGAAGCGCTGGGTGTGCGCTTCGGCGGGGGCGGTACCCCGTTCGGGGATAGTGAGAAACCAGAGGTGCAGCAGCGTCAGGCCCGTCAGGCCCATCGCCAGGACGAGCATCCAGTACACGCCGAGGTACCCGATGACCAGCCCGCTGAAAATCGACGCCACCAGAAACCCGACGCCGTTGACGGTCCCGACCAGCCCGTTGGCTTTGTCACGTTCGTCTTCGGGTACCAGAATCGTGACGAGTGTCGAGATGGCAATCGAGCGGATGTTGCCCACAATGGCTCCGATGAGCGCCGCCACCACAAACACCCACAGCACCGGACTGGACGGGTCGGTGAAGACCTTCGGTGGGGTACTGACGTACACGCCGAAGGCCAGCGCGTAGAGCACCAGCGAGACGATGCTCGACACGGCCATTGCCGTTTTTTTGGGGTACCGATCGACGATCGACCCCAGGAAAAAACCCGACAGCGCGATCGTGCCCGAGTACACACCCGCCATGATGGAGGTCGCCACGACGGACTGCGTTTCGAGGTACACCCAGAACGTCACCGCAAACCACACGAAATTATTGACCAGGAAAGCGACCAGCGAGTTGGCCAGGGCGAGGTGGAAGGGTTTCATGAAGCGACGGTTTGCGGGGTCAATATCGGCATTCCGGCGTGAACGGCGTATTTCAGGCAAGGCGTCCCGAATTTTTCCGTAAACTTCCGCCATGAAACTTACGCCTCTACTCTTCCTTTTCTTTGGCCTGCTGACGGGTACCCTCGCCGCTCAGCCTGCCGAGCGCCCCGTCAAAGTCATCGTTGCCCCCGACCACACCGATTGGACGTACACCGCCGGGCAGCCGGTCAAGTTCAGCGTTTCGGTGTTGCAAAACGGCAATCCGCTCCCGAACGCCAAAATCCGCTACGAAATCGGCCCCGAAAAAATGACGCCCACGAAGCAGGAAGCCCGCACCCTCTCCGGCGGTACCCTCACGCTCGACGGCGGTACCCTGAAGGCCCCCGGTTTCCTGCGTTGCACGGTCACGGCGGAAGTCGACGGCAAGGAGTACCGCGGGTTGGGTACGGCTGCTTACGCGCCGCAGCAGCTTCAGCCGACGGTGGCAAATCCGGCGGATTTCGGGCAATTCTGGGACGCGGCAAAGGCCGACCTCGCCAAGATTCCGATCGACGCCCGGATGACGCTGCTGCCCGAACGGTGTACCGAAACGGTGAACGTCTACCACCTCAACCTGCAAAATTTCCCCGGCAACGCCCGCCTCTACGGAATCCTCTGCGTCCCGAAAAAAGAAGGCAAGTACCCGGCGTTGCTGCACGTTCCGGGCGCGGGCATCCGGCCGTACTTCGGCGACGTGACCAATGCCGAAAAAGGCCTCATCACGCTGCAAATCGGTATTCACGGGATTCCGGTCACGATGGACCCGGCGGTGTACGCCAACCTGAGCGCCGGGCCGCTTTCCAACTACCCGCAGTTTAACCTCGATGACCGCGACCGGTACTACTACAAACGCGTGTACCTCGGCTGCGTCCGGGCGAATGATTTTCTGGTGAGCCTGCCGCAGTTTGACGGCCGCAACCTTGCCGTCACCGGCGGCAGCCAGGGCGGGGCGCTGAGCCTCGTCACCGCTGCGCTCGACCCGCGCGTGAAGTGGCTCGGGGCGTTTTACCCGGCCCTCTGCGACGTGACGGGATACCTGAACGGCCGGGCGGGCGGCTGGCCGCACCTGTTCACGGGCAACAACCTGGCCTTCAACAACCAGCCGAAGAAAATCGAAACCTGCGGCTACTACGACGTCGTGAATTTCGCCCGGCGGGTGACGATTCCGGGGTACTACTCCTGGGGCTTCAACGACGAAACCTGCCCGCCGACCTCAATGTACGCGGCCTACAACGTCATCACCGCGCCCAAGACGCTGTACCTCGCCCAGGAAACCGGCCACTGGACGTACCCCGAGCAGAATGAAAAAATGATCGGCTGGCTGCTGGGGCAATTGAAGGGGCAGTAGTTTTACCAAACCATTCACCCGAATTTTCACATGAAAAAACTCTCGCGCCGCTCGTTCGTGGCCCAAACGTCGCTGGCCGCTGCAGCGGCTCCCGTTATGATTTCCGCTGCCGAAGCCCCGAAGAAAACCGGCTTTGTTCACCAGGTTTTTTTCTGGATGAAAAATCCTGACAACCCCACCGAACACGCCCAACTGGCGAAGGCGTTGAAGGATTTGGGTAAGATCGAAAGCATCCGCACTGCCTTCGTCGGGACGCCGACCAAAACCGAATTCGACAAGGGCGCAACCGACGATTCGTACACGTTTTCGGTCGTGCTTTTTTTTGACGACGCCAAGGGCGAGGAAACCTACCTCTACCACCCGCTCCACAAAAAATTCATCGACGACAACAAACACCTCTGGAAGAAAGTCGTCGTGTACGATTCGCTGCCCGCGTAATCGATTGGTACCCATGCAAACGCCCCGGCAGGTCCGACCTGCCGGGGCGTTTGATTTTGAAGCATCTGCGATCGATTCAGAACACTGATTTGCTGCCAGTAATGACGATTTTACGCTGGTACACGGCTCCGTCCGATACAATTTTCAGCCAGTAAATTCCCTGCGCGAGCGAGGTGGCCGGGTGCAGTTCGTACACGCCGCCAATGCCCGGCTCGCTCAAGGCGACCGAGACGGCGTTGCCGCGCACGTCGTAGAGTTGGGCGCGGTACGCCCCCACGCCGGGCAGTTTGACGTAAATCGGTTGCCCGTACGAGGGGTTCGGAAACACGTTAACCTGCGTCGGGTCGGCATCCACGAAGACCGTCTGGAGCCCGAAGTACGAACTGCTGCCATCGCGCAACACGACTTTGAGGCGGTAGTGGCTGAAGCCCGTCGGCGGGTTGGGGTCGGTCGCGGCGTAAAACCGCGAGGTACGGCCGTCGGGCGTGGCGCTCAGGCGCAGGACATCGGCGTAAGTTCCGCGGTCCTGGCTGCGCTGCAAAACAAATTCCTGCGTGTTGACTTCCGGGATGACGCTCCAACCGGCCAGCACGCGGCGTCCCAGCGCCGTGGCCTGAAAACCGGCCAGCGGCGTTGCACGGGTGGTTTGGTCGGTTACGGTAAACGGCGTGGACGGGGCACCGGGCAAACCGGGGTTGTTGGCCCGAACGCGCAACTGGTAGGTACCCGGCAGCAGCGTAGCGGGCAGTTGCACCGTAAGCGGACTTTGCGCACCCAAACCCACTTCGGCCAGGAACTCGCCTTTTTCGTCCATCAGTTCCGCCGTGTAAAATACCGTCGCCTCGCGGAGCGTCGACTCAAAGGTCAGTCGAAACCGCGCACCGGGCAGGGCTACCCGCGGTACGAGGCCCGTCTGCACGAAACCGGTCGCCGCGCGGGGTACCGCTTGCTTAAAAAAATCATCGGTCAGGCTGGCGTTCCAGGCTTGTGCAGCCAGAGTCAGCCCCTGCACGCCACCGGAAACGTTCTCGAAATGCCCATGCGCCGGTCGGGGATTCTGAATCTGATCGGCGTCGGGACCGAGAAACACGCCGTTGCCGGGTACCTCCGTCAGGGCGCGCTGGGCGTCGCGTACCGGCGTGTACGGCCCCCCCTGCGAGACGGTCATCGACGAGTTGGCCACGACCCAGGGCATTGCGTACCCCGCGTGCTGGCGGGTGCGATCGATGAGGTTTTGCAGGTACTTCTGGTAGGCCACCGCCGAACTCTTCACGTGCGAGGCGTCGGACTCGCCGTGGAGCCAGAGTACCGCCCGCAGCCCAAATTGCCGGTGGTACGATTGCAGCACGTTCCGAAAATTGGCGTAGGGCTGCTGGTTGGCCCAGTACTTGCCCACGTACATGTTGAACGCCGCTTTGCCATCGGCCGACTGGCTCCAGTTTTCGGCCGTCGTTGCAGCCCAGGCGGCGTTAAAAAAAAGCACGGGTACCCGCAACCGTTCGGCGAGGCGATCACCGAGTTCGCCCCAGAGCCAGGGGGTTTCCCCAGTGGGATACACGTTTGACTCGGCCGTCGGGCGGCTGAAAAGCGGCACAGGCGTGGGCTGGTCGGGCGAAATGGTGAGGGATTCCTGCTCGTCGTACCGTTTGTTGAGGCGGTCCATCACGCTTACCCAGTCGGAGGCACCCTTAGCCCCGAGGTTGGGCAGGCCCATCGCCTGCGACTGCCCGGCGATCAGAAATACCTCGCCCACGCCCACGCGTTCGAGACTCGTCAGGGCTACGATCGTATCCCGCCGCAGGCCGCGTACTTCGAGCTGGTACCAGCCGCCGGGGAGCGTCAGGGTACCCGCGAACACCCCGTTCTGGGGTTTGTCCTGGAGCAGTTGCCAGCGTGAAGTCGTCGAAGGGGTACCGACCGATTTGGTGCGTACTTCGAGCCGGTCGATGGGCAGCGTGTAGGATCCGGCAATGGGAATCGTGGCCTGGTTGAGGGCCGAACGCTGGAAAACGGCGCGGGGAAACGGGTAGGTGAGTTCTACCTGCCCCGATACGGTTTGAACAATAAAAAGCAGAACCGTGGCGAACGGTAGACGTAAACGCATACGCAGGCGGGGTAGTCAGGTCAGGGAGCCCGCAAAGATAGCGAACGATTGGGTAACGCCGTAACGTTCAATTCGTTCCGCGACGAATCTGGAAAATGAATGGACGACCGGAAGACGGTCTTCGCCATTAAAACGGTCCAGAATCGAGTAAGAAGGCCCAACGGCTATCTTTGCCCTCCTGAACGAAACGCGTGCTTCCCGCACGACAGACTTGCCCGCATGGAAATCCGATACGCCAGCCATCCCGACGACGCCCGCCACTACGACACCCAGCGCCTTCGCGATTTGTTTCTCCTCGAACGTGTCGCCGAACCCGACCAGTTTCGGTTTACGTATTCGTACTACGACCGCTTCATCGTCGGGGGCGTTTCACCCGTGGAGAACCGGCTGGCTCTCCCGACGTACGACCCGCTGAAGGCCGACTTTTTCCTCGAACGCCGGGAGTTGGGCGTCATCAACGTCGGCGGGCCGGGTACCGTCACAGCGGATGGCCAGGCATTTGACTTGGCCAAGCTCGATGCGCTCTACGTCGGGCAGGGTACCGGCGAGGTGGTCTTCGCCAGCGTCGATGCTGCCAACCCCGCCGTGTTTTTTCTGGGCTCCACACCCGCCCACCAACCCCACCCCACGCGCAAGCTGCCCAAAGAAGAGGCGACGCCCGTGGACCTGGGTACCCTGGAAACGGCCAACCAGCGCACGATTTACAAATACATTCACGCCGAAGGCCTTAAAAGCTGTCAGCTCGTCATGGGCCTGACGGTACTCAAACCCGGCAGCGTCTGGAACACGATGCCCGCGCACGTGCACGACCGGCGGATGGAGGCGTATTTCTACTTCGACGTACCCGCCGCCCAGAGGGTGTTTCATTTCATGGGTCAGCCGCACGAAACCCGGCACCTGCTCGTAGCTAACCACCAAGCCGTACTTTCGCCGCCGTGGTCAATTCACTCGGGCGCGGGCACGAGCAATTACTCCTTCATCTGGGCGATGGCAGGCGAAAACTACACCTTCACGGACATGGATTTCGTGGCGATGGAAGATCTGCGGTGAGGTTGTGGGTTACAGGTTAAAAGTTACGGGTTACGGGTTGAAGATTACGGGTAGTTGTATTCCACGATACTTGTAACCCGTAACTTTTAACCTGTAACCCTTACCCCGTAACCGCCACCTGCCGCACCGACGACGCCCGCACGACGAGTTGGGTAGGGAAGACGCGCGTTTCCGGTACCATCGGCGCGGCGCTCTCAATTTGTCGGATGAGCAATTCAGTGGCCGCCCGGCCCATTTCCATCACCGGTTGGGCTACGCTCGACAGCGGCGGCGAGAGCAATTCGCTGACGGGTTCGTTGTTGAAACTGACCAGCGCGATGTCTTCGGGAATGCGGATGCCCCGCCGTCGGAACGTCATCATGGCCCCCACGGCCAGTCGGTCGCTGACGGCTACGAGGCCATCGGGCGGCTCAGGTAAATTCATCAACTCATCGGTCAGTTCGATGGCCGCGCGCTGGCTGTAGTCGCCGTAGGCAATCAGCGCCGGATCGATTTCCAAGCCGTTTTCCTGGAGTGCATCGCAGTACCCCGACATGCGCTGGTGCGTGAGGGAGAGGTAATCCGGCCCGGCCAGAATGGCGATGCGCCGACACCCGTTTTCGAGGAGGTGCCGCGTAGCTTGTGCCGCCGCCTGGCGATTGTCAATCACGACCTTCGATACCTGCAATTCGGGACTTTCCCGGTCGAAGAGTACCAACGGAATGCCCTTGCGGATGAGGCGGTGAAAGTGCTCGTACTGGCTGGTTTCCTGGGAAAGGGAGACGATGAAACCTTCGACCTGCCCGCGGGTCAGGTCCTGAATATTGGTCAGTTCGCGCTGGTACGACTCGTTCGACTGCGTCAGCAAGACACTATACCCGGCGGCGTGGGCGGCTTCCTCGATGCCCCGAATGGCCATCGAAAAAAAGTAGTACCCCAGGTTGGGAACAATGACCCCAATGGTCCGCGTCCGGTTTTTGACCAGGCTCGTCGCCAGTTGATTCGGCTGGTAATCCCAGGCCGCGGCCAGTTCGACCACGGCCCGTTTCGTGTCGGGGTGAATGTCGGGCAGATCGCGCAGGGCGCGCGAAACGGTCGCTACCGACACGTTGAGGTGCCGGGCCAGATCCTTAATCGTTACCTGATTGCTTCTCATCGAACGCCCGCGGCCTCAAGCCGAATGGAGGCCTCACCAAAGGTACACAGAACTGGTACATTCCAAAGAAGGAGTTTGCTTCTGACTCTACCGACTTTTCCGGACGTTCTTGGCTTCGTTCCAGGTCACGTGGTATTATTTCTGGCTTGATTTCGGGAACCGTAAACGTTACCGTAAACGTTACCGTAAACGTTTACGTAACTTTTTTCGGGCGAAACTATTGTCATTTCAAGGCAGAGTTGGTAGTATCAGGGAAAAAGGGCTTGAAACTGCGGAATGACCCTTTTCAGGATGTTCCTCCTCACCCGAGTGACGAAAGCCCAAGAGTTGAATTATTCCGCTAACCGTCCCCTCCTGTTCACCAAAACCTCTACGCCAACCTATGAAAGCTAACGCTTCGTTGCCTTCGCTCGATTCTGTTCAGGAAATGGCCCTTTGGCGGTCGTTTAAAGCCGGCGACCAGCGCGCCTTTGCCGAGATGTACCAGCGCTACGTGCGGGTACTTTACCATTACGGATTTCGGGTAACGCCCAACGCCGCGCTCATCGAGGACAGCATCCAGGATTTATTTATCGAACTCTGGCGAATGCGCGAGAATTTGTCTGACACCACGTCGATCAAGTACTACCTCTTCCGCTCGCTGCGCCGCCGCATCAGCCGCAAGCTCAACAGCGACCCGCTGCTGAACGAACCTGCCGAACTCGACGACCTGCTGGATGCCCTGCGAACGCCTTCGTTTGAAACGCACCTCGTGCAGCAGCAAGCCCACGACGAGTCGATTCAGAATGTACAAACGGGCCTGCACCGCCTGACGCGCCGCCAGCGCGAAGCCGTGCAACTGCGCTACTACGACAACCTGAGCTACCAGGAGATGTCGGCGCGAATGTCGTTAAACTATCAATCGGTCTGCAACCTCATCCACGAAGCGCTCAGTACGCTGCGGCGGCACGTGGTCATGGGGTGAAATCCTACTTAACCTCACAAAAAAGCCCCCGATCACTCGGGGGCTTTCTTATGGTACCGAGGGGCGTCAGCCGTTAATTTCAATCTGCTCGCCCTGCTTGTTGTAAAACTGGAAGTCGGTCACCCCCATCGACGAATCCTGGATGAGGTTAACCCAGGTTTTGTACTTCCACCACCACTGCAGGCGTCGCGACGGGAAGCCCTTGGCGAAGTACGCGTGCAGGTACGGGTGCAGCGTGATGCTGAGCCCCTTCTCGTTTTGCTTGCTCAGGACGTACTCAACGTTGTTTTCGATGGTGTCTGAGACGGCGATGCTGGCCGAGATTTTACCCGTTCCGCCGCAGGTGGGGCAGGTTTCGGTGGTTTTAATGTTCAACTCGGGCCGGACGCGCTGCCGCGTGATCTGCATCAGCCCGAACTTGGTCAGGGGCAGGATGGTGAACTTCGAGCGGTCGGCCCGCATCTCGTCGCGCATCAGGTCCTGAATCAGGCGCTTGTTCTCGGGCTTCTTCATGTCGATGAAATCGATCACGATGATGCCGCCCATGTCGCGCAGGCGCAGTTGCCGGGCAATTTCTTTCGCCGCCTCGGTGTTGACGCTGAGCGCAGTGGCTTCCTGATTTTCTTCGGAGTTCGACTTGTTGCCGGAGTTAACATCGATGACGTGCAGGGCTTCGGTGTGCTCGATGACGAGGTACCCGCCGCCGGGCAAACTCACCGATCGGCCGAAGAGCATTTTGAGTTGTTTCTCAATGCCAAACTGCTCGAAAACCTTGCTCTTGCCAGTGTAGAGCTTGACGATTTTCTCCTTGTCGGGGGCAATCTGCGCCACGTACCGCCGGACCTCCTCGTACATCTCCTTGCTGTCGATGGTGATGCTGTCAAAGTTGTCGTTGAGCATGTCACGCATGATCGACGTGGCCCGGCTCAGTTCGCCGATGACCTTGTCGCGCGGCTTGGCGTCACGCAGGTTGTTCATACCGGCTTCCCACTTGGCGATGGACGTCTTCAGGTCCATTTCCAGTTCCTCGCCCGATTTTCCTTCGGCTACCGTGCGGATGATCACCCCAAAATTATCCGGCTTCACCGACCGCATCAGGGTTTGCAACCGCTGGCGCTCGGCCTTGCTCGTAATTTTTTTGGAAATGTTGATGGCGTCCGAAAACGGTACCACGACGAGGTACCGCCCGGCAATCGAAAGCTCGCAGGAAAGCCGGGGGCCTTTGGTCGAGATGGGTTCTTTGACGACCTGCACCACAATCGGGGTACCCTTCGTCAGGACCTTGTCGATCTTACCGTGCTTGTCGATTTCGGGTTCCATTTTGAACCCGTCGAGGCTGCCATTCTGAACGCGCTTGGCAATGACCTCTTTCGTAAACTTGTTGAGGGAGTTGATGTTGTGACCCAGGTCGAGGTAGTGCAGAAACGCATCTTTCTCGTACCCGATGTCGATGAAGGCGGCGTTGAGGCCGGTCACCAATTTTTTGACCGTACCCAGGTAAATGTCGCCAACTGAAAAGTGTTCTTCGGATTCCTCTAAGTGATATTCAACGATTCTTTTGTCTTGCAAAAGAGCGATTCGATCACCTTTCGGAGTCGAATTGATGATTAATTCGTTACTCACGGGTGACGGTAGGAGTTAACAGGAGCAAACGAAAACCGGTGGCACGGGGCGGTCTCGCCGGTACGGAAGTTGGCGTTTGCTCACTGGGTGAGCGGTTCGGAACAAGGAGCTACGCCGTATAACGTAGCCCCGATAGGCCAAAGGGCATAGGGCCTGGAGTACGGATTCGACCCAGGCCCTATGCCCTCAACAGGCCGCGCAGGGGCGGCTTATTTTTTCTTATGCCGGTTTTTCCGAAGGCGTTTCTTCCGTTTGTGCGTAGCGATTTTGTGGCGTTTCCGTTTTTTTCCGCAAGGCATGAGCTTGACTGTTTTAAGTGTTTGACTGTTGGAGGACCGGGGCGTTGGGAGCCCGCAGTTCTCATTTCAATTTTTCCAGGTACTCGTTGACCCCAGCCTGAATGCTCGGGTCCTTTTCTTTCTGCTGAACGGTCTTCAGCAGTTCAATGGCTTTTTGTTTCTGCCCCAGCTCCGCGTAGCTGATGCCGAGGTAAAACATCGTCCGTGTGCTTTCGGGGTTGTTTCGCAGGATGCGCTCGAAGCGGTCGGCAGCTTTCTGGTACTGGTTGGAGCGCATCGACAGGATGCCCAGGTTAAAAAGTGCCGGTTCAAAATCCGGGTCCTGCTCCAGTACCTCGCGCAGCATCGCGATGCCCTGCATCGGCGTGGCCGTCGAGAGGTAGGTCATCGCCAGATTCGACTTGGCTTGCAGGAGGTTCGGGTTTTGATCGAGGGCTTTCTGGTAGTACTGCCGCGTTTTTTCGCCCAGCGCCTTCGATTTTTCTTCGTTGACGGCAAACGTAAATGCTTCGTAGTACCGATCCGCCGCCCGCAGGTAGTTAGGCAGGTTCGGCTGCAGCGTGACCATCGCTTCGGCGTAGTGCGCGGCGCTGTCAAACTGCGTGGCTTTCGCCCAGGCGACTGAAAGGGCCTCGGCCTGCTTCAATTTTTCATCGGTACCAGCGGCCTGCTGGTAAGCCTGCCGCAGTTGGTCGAGTTGCTCCCGTTGCTCGGCCGTTAATTGCGTCTCGTGCGTGTCGGCCGCCGAAGTACCCGATTCCGTCTGAGCTGGGGTGGCTGCCTCGGTTTCGGGCCGGTCGGTACCCGACCGCTTGTCGTCTTGAACGACCACCTTCGGCAGGCTGTACAACACGCCAACCGAGACGAGGGCAATCAAGACGACGAGCAGCAGGGACTTTTTCATGAAAGGCGTTAGGCGACCGTTGCGCTGGTCGACGATTTCACACTCTCAACGAACTCCTTCGCGGGCTTGAAGCTCGGAATGAAGTGCTCGGGGATTTCCATCGCGGTATTCTTCGAGATGTTGCGCGCTACTTTCTTGGCCCGTTTCTTGTTGACGAAACTGCCGAAACCCCGCACGTAGATGGGCTCGTTGTTGACGAGCGAATCCTTTACGACGGAGAAAAACGTTTCCACGGTCTGTGCCACGTCGGCTTTGTCGATGCCCGTCTTATCGGCGATCTGTGCGATTACGTCTGCTTTGGTCACTTTGTTGAAACTTTAAGGTTGTATTTTTGCTAACGAGCGGAGTTAAAAGCCCTTACGCTCCATTTTTTAGAGGCACAAAGGTAGAGCATCCCGACCGATAATGAAAGAATTGGTTTTAAATCTGCCGTATAAAAATTCACTAAATCGTTAAGTGTTAGTCCGTTCCGTGGTCGGCTCATCCCGATTTCGGGGCGTGACCCCGTTCCATGAATTTTTCGCAATTCGCTCCCAAACTCCTCCACTGGTACAGTCGCCACCGCCGCGACCTTCCCTGGCGGCAAACCCAGGACCCGTACAAAATCTGGCTCTCCGAGGTCATTCTCCAGCAAACGCGCGTCGTGCAGGGCACGCCGTACTACCACAAATTCGTCGATGCCTTCCCAACCGTCGCCGCCCTGGCCGCCGCCGACGAGCGCGAGGTACTCCGGCTCTGGCAGGGCCTGGGGTACTACTCCCGCGCCCGCAACCTGCACCAGACGGCGCAACTCGTAACCGAGCGGTACGGGGGGCAGTTCCCCGGTACCTACGCCGAACTCTTGCAGTTGCGCGGCATTGGTCCATACACGGCGGCGGCGGTGGCTTCGTTTGCCTTCGGCGAACGCGTGGCGGTACTCGATGGCAACGTGTTTCGGGTACTCGCCCGCGTGTTTGGCATCGAAACCGACATCGCCTCGAACGCCGCCAAAAAAGAATTCGGTGCCCTCGCCAACGAACTCATTTCACCTGACGACCCGGCCACGTACAACCACGCCATCATGGATTTTGGCGCGACGCAGTGCGTACCCGTTTCGCCGCAGTGTTTGTTTTGTCCCTTCGCCTTCGACTGCGAAGCCAACGCCACCGGGCGGCAGTCGGTTTTGCCCGTGAAAATTAAAAAGGGCACGGTTCGCAGGCGGTACTTCCACTACCTCGCCCTCGAACGCAGCGGGTACCTCGCCCTGCGCGAACGCACGGGCCGCGACGTATGGGCAGGCCTGTACGATTTTTACCTGGTGGAAGCGGAAGAGTTTCTGCCGTTTGATGAACTCGCCGAGCGCGATGAGTTCTGGGGGGAAGTGGCCCCGCTGGGCACCCTCGTCGAAGCCTCCGAGCCGGTCACACACGTGCTGAGCCACCAGCGCATTTTGGCCCAATTCTGGCGGGTTCAACTTCCCGATGGTCCCAGTCCGGTACTTCCCGCGCACCTGCGCTGGTACACGCCGGAAGAGGTTGACGCGCTGCCGAAGCCGGTGCTGATGACGAATTATTTGATTCGGCAGAATCTGCTGTAGGTTGTCTGAACCGCAGCGACCGTCGCCCGGATTTACACAGATTGGGCAGATTACGCAGAGAATCAAATCTTCTACGCAATCTGCCCAATCTGGCGACTGCCGGTCAGACCGCAGTAAATCAAACTGATTTTTCTTCGTCCGACGACTCCGCCGGAGTTTCCTCCGTCGTCTCAAATGCCTCCGGCAGGTTTGCGGCCAGCAGGTTGTACCAGGAAATCATCTTCCGAATGTCCGAGGGGTACACGCGTTCGCGATCGAAATCGGGCGCGACTTCACCGAGAAAATCCCGCAGTTCGTCATCGCCAAGCGTCTTCGGGTCAAGGGCGACGCGCTCGCCGTGCTTGGCGCGAATGGCCGTGAAAATGTCGCCCAACGGCAACGAGACCTCGTAGTCGTTCGTGTAAACCGAAATGTCTTTGAGTACCGACACGCGGGCATTTGCCCCGACGACCGTGCGGGCTTTTTTGTCGTCCAGCGTCTCGACGATGACGCCCGTGCGCGTCGGTTTCAGAATGCGGTACAGGCCCGGCTTGCCCGAAATGTGGGCGACTTCCTTGAGGAGTTCCATGAACAAATTATAGTTATCCGGGGCGGTCCGCCGCGGTCAGTGTTCCGTTAAGAAACGGGTCGCAAAGGTAGGGCTTTCCGCCGGACTCAGCGGCGGGCTGGCATCACAAACTCGGCGTTCAGTGCGTCGATGGCGTCCAGAATTTCATCGCGCCCGCGCCCGTCGACCGACGACGTGACGAAGTACTTCGGCATCTCGGTCCAGAACTGGAGCATGCCGTCGCGGTAGTAATTCACGTTTTTTTCCACCTGCGCGTTGCTCAGCTTGTCGGCCTTCGTAAACACGAGGTAAAACGGAATCTGCCGCTCGGAGAGCGTGGCCATAAACTGCAAATCGGCTTGCTGCGGCGGGTGGCGCACGTCGATCAGCACGAACGTGACCAGCAGATTTTCGCGGTTTTGCAGGTACCCGTGAATCATCCGGTCGAACTTCTCGCGTTCGGTTTTGCTCACCTTCGCGTAGCCGTAGCCGGGCAGATCGACGAGGTACCAGGCGTCGTTGACCAGGAAATGGTTGATCAGTTGCGTCTTGCCGGGCGTCTGCGAGGTTTTAGCCAGGCCGTTTTTCTGCGCCAGCCGGTTGATGAGCGAGGATTTGCCGACGTTCGACCGCCCAATGAAGGCGTACTCGGGCTTCATCGGCGGCGGGCATTTTTTCCAGTCGGAATTGCTCTGAACGAACTGGGCTTGCTGAATTTTCATGGGGCAAAGGTAGTGTAGCGCCGACTTTAGTCGGCGACCCAGCGTGTCGACGCCGACTAAAGTCGGCGCTACACGTCGCTACGTTACGTCGCCGCGACACGCTACTTTTGCAGCCATGCAATTGCAAAATGATTTAGTACTCCGCGCCGCCCGGGGCGAACGCGTCGAGCGGGTACCCGTCTGGCTCATGCGGCAGGCGGGCCGGATTCTGGCCGAGTACCGCGCCGTGCGCGAGCGGGCCGGGAGTTTCATCAATCTCGCCACCACGCCCGAGCTGGCCGCCGAAGTCACCGTCCAGCCCGTCGATCTGCTGGGTGTTGATGCGGCCATTATTTTCTCCGACATCCTCGTCGTGCCCGAAGCGATGGGTTTGCCCTACGAAATGGCCGAGGCGAAGGGGCCGGTTTTTCCGAAAACCGTCCGGACCCAGGCCGATGTCGACGCCCTGAAAGTCGCCGACCCGGAATCGGATTTGGGCTACGTACTCGAAGCGATTCGGCTGACGAAGCAGGAGCTGAAAGGCCGGGTACCCCTGCTCGGTTTCGCGGGCGCGCCCTTCACGATTCTGTGCTACATGCTCGAAGGCCGCGGCTCGAAGACGTTTTCCGTCGCCAAGCGGTACCTCTACGCCGAGCCGGAGTTGTCGCAACGGTTGCTCGACAAAATCACGACGAGTACCGTCGCGTACCTAAAAGCCCAGGTCCGGGCCGGGGCCGATCTGGTGCAAGTCTTCGACTCCTGGGCGGGCATTCTTTCGCCCGAGCAGTACCGGCAGTTTTCGCTGCCGTACCTCGATCGGATTTGTCGGGAACTCGCGCCGCTGGTACCCGTGACGGTCTTCGCGAAGGGTGCGTTTTTTGCCCGCGAAGAAATCGGGCGGCTGGACTGCTCGGTCGTGGGGTTAGACTGGAACATGGATCCGGCCGAGTCGCGCCGACTGGTACCCGGCAAGACGCTCCAGGGCAACCTCGACCCCTGCGCGCTCTACGCCGATTTCGCCGAAATCCGTCGTCAGACGCGGGCCATGCTCAACCAGTTCGGTACCCAGCAGTACATCGCCAACCTCGGCCACGGCGTCTACCCCGACATCCACCCCGACCACGTGCGGTGTTTCATCGACGCCGTGAAGGAGTACGGTCAGCCCGGCCAGTTTTCGTCGTAACGCTCCATGAACGTTTCGGGCTGGTGGAGTGGCGTCCAGCCAAATTGGGCATAGAGGCCGTGCGCGTCGCGGGTGGCGAGTACCCAACGGCGGATGCCCTGCAAGTCGGGATGGGCGTGGATGGTTTCCATCAACCACTTCGAAAGCCCCCGCCCGCGGTGGGCTTCGAGCACGAACACATTGCCGAGGTACGCGAGCGTCGTGAAATTGGTCAGGACTTGGGCGAACCCGATCTGCCGCTCGCCGTGGTAGAGGCCGAAGTTGAGCGTGGTGTGCTCGATTTGCCGCTGCATGGTTTCCCGCGAAATGCCCTTCCCCCAGTACGACTGGGCGATAAACGTGTGGATGACCTCGAAGTCGAGGCGGGCGGGGTCGGTCGAGATTTCGTAGTCGTCGCGCTGGGTCGTCATGGCCTTCCGGGTTAAGCGTGCCACGCAGAGCGTAGGCACCCAACGATTAAATTCCTTCGCGCAGCGCTTCCTCCAGCAGCAGCCGCTTGTCAATCGGTACCACGCCGACCGACTCGCAGACCAGTCCGCCGCCGAGGTTCGACAGCCCAGCGATTTGCCGCGGCGACAGCCCCAGCGCCAGCCCGCAGGCGGCGATGCTGATGACCGTATCACCCGCGCCTGAGACGTCGGCGATTTGCCGGACGTGCGCGGGCAGGTGGTGGCGTTCGTCGCGCAAGTCGATGAACACGCCGCGCTCGGAAAGCGTGATGAGGGTACCCTCCGTCCCGAGGCGTTCGCGCAGTCGGGCGGCAGCGGCTTCGAGTTCAACGGGGTTTTTTACGTCGACCGACACGTTCAGGCCCTCGCGGAGTTCTTTCAAATTCGGCTTGAACAGCGTCACGCCGTGGCAGTGCAGGAAGTTGCGCTTTTTCGGGTCGACGACCGTCGGAATGCCGCGCTGCCGGGTGCGCTCGACGACCGCCGCGATGAGTTCGGGGGAAATCACGCCCTTGTCGTAATCTTCAAAAATGACGACGTCGGTCTGGTCAAGCAGCGCTTCGATGCGGGCGAGGAGTGCTTGCCGGTCAGCTTCCGAAATCAATCGGTCGGTTTCCGAATCGACCCGTACTACTTGCTGGCTCCCCGCGATGACGCGCTCCTTGACGGTCGTCATGCGGTCGGCGGATTTCAGAATTCCTTCCGACGAAAGGCCGTTCGATTCGAGCAGTTCGACGAGTTCGGTCCCGTCGCGGTCCTCGCCCACGACCGAACAAATCACGGCCCGCGCCCCGAGTGCGGCGACGTTGAGCACGACGTTGCCCGCCCCGCCGAGGCGACATTCTTTTTTGTGGGCCAGCACGACGGGTACCGGTGCTTCGGGCGAAATGCGCTCGACGCGCCCCCAGACGTACCGGTCGAGCATGACGTCGCCGATGATGAGGACCCGCAGGCGGTTAAACGCGTCGAAGAGTTCGGGAAGGGTCATGGAAAATCGGGCGGTGGGTACCGCCGCGCCGGGAGCAACGGCCGGTTTTAGAAAATATCGTCGAACAGGTACGTAAACGAAACGCCGTAGATGCGGTGGCGGGTGTTGGAAAACTGCCGGGAGACGTCGGCCAGGCCGTGGTTGTAAAAAACGCCGAGCCGCGAAAAACCGAACTGCACGCCCGCCCCGGCGGTCAGGCCGTAGTCGAAGCGCTGCTGATCGAAGCCGAAGCGTACGTCGAACACGTTGGTCGCGCTCGTGTCCGTCACGATTTTCGATTTCCCGCCCAGCCCGAGCGCCGCGTAGCCGCCCGCCATCACGTACAGCCGGGTGTTGCCTTCGCCGCCGGAGGTCCAGACGACGTTAAGCGGTAATTCGAGGTAGTTGAGCGTAGTCGTCACGCGCCGATCAGCCGAGGCGCGGTAATCGGCGCGGTACCCGCGTTGCGAAAAATTCAGGCCGGGCTGAAACCGGAAGCCCGAGGTTCCGAGCGGGTACTCGCCCCCGAAGCCGAAGAAGTACCCGACTTTCGAGATGGGCACGTCGAGTTCGGGCGAGAGGCCTTCGGCCAGACTCGAAATGTGCAGGCCACCACGGGCGAGAAATTTATTCTGTGCCTGAGCGGCTCCGAAAGAAACCACCAGCGCGGCGAGTACCGCGAATCGACGAAAAAAAGCATTCATGGTAGGGCGTGTTTTTACGTTCAGAACATATCGTCGAACAGGTAGGTCAGAAAAAGACCGAACGCGCGGTTGCGGACGAAAAACGTCTCGCGGCGGTTCAGGTCGGCCAGGCCTTCGCTGTAGCTCAGGCCCACCGTGGTGTTATTGCGGCGCAGGCCAATCGACACGCGGTAGCCGTAATCCCAGCGCTTCAGGTCGTTTTTAAACGGGTCAATTTTTTCGGTCGTGGTAGCGTTTGCCAGGAGAAAGCCGCCGCTGGGATTGGGAATAGGCTTTCCGAGGGTGTCGAGGCGGGTGCGCAATTCGCGCCGGGTCACTTTGTTTTTACCATAAATTCCGTACCCGACGTACGGCGCGGCATCGACGTAAAATTTGGTGTACCCCCCAAACGACAGCCCGAGCGTCAGGGCGAAATCGAGGTAGTGCAGCCCCACCCACGAGCGCCGGAAGGTGGAATCGGTCAGATTCCGCCGCGAGCGGTACCCCCGCGGCGTGTACTCCAGGCCGGGCTGGATGTTGATTCCTTTCGTAATCAAGAAATTACGACCCATGCCAAAGGCAAAACCGGGCTTGACCTGCGGAATGCCGGTACCCCCGACGAGGTTGCGATTCATGTCGGTCGCCAACAGGCTCATCCGAACAAAATTGAACGACTCTTTCTCTTTGCGTTGTGCTAGCAGCGGCGTTGAAAAGGCCAGCAGCCCGAGTAGCCAGACGGATTTTTTAAGCATGACGGGAAGATTTCACCCGCAAAACAACGGAAAACCCGGCACACTCTCGCACGCGCCGGGTTGATTCCCACGGATTGGGGTCGGTCATTTCACCCGCACGTACTTGCCCCGGCAGGGCTCGATGCAGCCGTAGCTGAGCGTCAGCGTAGTGGCCGTCAGGTCGGAATACGTCCAGATGCGCGAGGGATTGCCGTTGGTGTTGGCCTTGTAAATCAACTCGATGCGCTGGTTGTCGAGCACTTTGTAGTACTCGAATTGCTGCGATTGCGACAGTCCGAGGTCAGTCGTGGCGACGAAGCGTCCATCAGCCCGAAATTCGACCGTTTCGTTGAAGCGCCCTTCGGCTTTCTGGTACTTGCCCGAGCCGTCCCCAGGGTCAGCGAGGTACTCGGTCAGTTTCCAGGTGCCGACGAGGCCGCTGGCGGTACCGCCCAGGAAATTAGCGTCGGGCTGGGCTTCGTCGAGCGCGTTAGCGCAGCCGAGCAGGGTACTGGTGAGGAGGATGAGAAGCTTTTTCATGGTTGGGAATTGAATTAGTCGACGGCAACGTACCGCCTGCCGCAGTACTCTTGGCATGAAAAACTGAGTTCAAGCCTTTGTTTTTTAACCTTAAACTCAATTCCAATGTATGTTCCTGTGTGCGGTCGAGACACATCTTCAAGATTTATACGATTTTGTTGCACGTAGAAACGTCTACCAGATACCGCTCTGAATGAGGAATTTCTTTGCAGATCTTCGACAACGTGAAACGTACTATCCGAACGAAATTCGATTACTTCAGCATCAGAGCGATCTACGTTGCGCCACTGCCTAGTACCGTAACCGGGATAAATATTGGTTTCGTACAGCCGCCACTTGCTAATCAAGCCGTTGTTTCGGTCCAGGCCGGATTTTTCGCAGGCGAGCAGAACAGGCAGGCTCAGCAACAGAAAGTTTTTTTCATGGGCTTTCATACCGATTTCCTTCAGGACTACGAACGAATTGGTTTGGTTGGAAAACAATATAAAAAACTTATGGAAACTACCTGGCCTTGCCACCCAAACGCGTCATTGCGAGGAGTGAGCCGGGCCGCCGGGCGGTACGAGCGACAAAGCAATCTGCTGCCGAAGCGGGACCAACTTCGGATGCCCATCGGCTGGTGCCTCAAATTGGTTGGCCCAACCGGATCGGATTGCTTCGTCACGGTCCGCCGCTACGGTACCTCCTCGCAATGACGGGGTAATCAAAAAAGGCCATTTCCTTACGCGGAAATGGCCTTTTTTGATTGAAAAGTTAAACTTAACTCAACTTCGCCATTGCGGCTTTGATGCGCTGCACGGCTTCGGCCAGGGCTTCGTCGGCGGCAGCCGTCGAGATGCGGATGCAGTTCGGGGCACCGAAACCGGACCCGGCGACGGTCGAAACGTGGGCTTCGGCCAGGAGGTAATTGCTGAAATCGTCGGAGTCACGAATCGTCGTGGTACCGTCCGACTTGCCGAAGTACGCGCTCACGTCGGGGAAGGCGTAAAACGCGCCGTCGGGCACGTTGACCTTGAAGCCGGATACCTCGCGCAACAGCCCTACGACGAGGTCGCGGCGGCGGCGGTACGCTTCGGTCATCCGACGGGTTTCGTCGAGCGGGCCGTTGAAAGCGGCCACGGCGGCTTTTTGGGCAATCGAGCAGGTACCAGAGGTCACTTGCCCCTGAAGTTTTTCGATGCCTTCGGCAATCCACTTCGCCGCGGCCGTGAAGCCGATGCGCCAGCCCGTCATGGCAAAGCCCTTCGCCACGCCGTTGACGGTGAGGACGCGGTCCCGGATTTCGGGTACCGAACCGATGCTGAAGTGGCCCTCGTCGGTGAAGTTGATGTACTCGTAGATTTCGTCGGCCAGCACGTACACCTGCTCGTGGCGCTTCACCACCTCGGCAATGGCCCGCAGTTCCGCCTCGGAGTATACCGAACCCGTCGGGTTGTTGGGCGAGGCGAACATCACGACGCGCGTCCGATCGGTAATCACCGCCTCAAACTGCTCAGGAGTGACCTTGAAATTATTCTCAAACGCGCCGTCGACGACGACCGAAGTACCCTCAGCCAGCTTGACCATTTCGGAGTAGCTCACCCAGTACGGCGCGAAAATGATGACCTCATCGCCGGGGTTGACGAGTACCTGAATCGCGTTAGCGAGGGCGTGTTTCGCACCCGTCGAGACCACGATGTTTTCGGGATTCCAGTCGAGGCCGTTGTCACGGCGGAGTTTATCGGCGATGGCCTTGCGCAAATCCGGGTACCCGGCCACGGGCGAGTACCCGTGGAAGCCGTCATCAATGGCTTTCTTAGCTGCTTCGCAGATGTGCGCGGGCGTTTTGAAATCGGGCTCGCCCACGCTGAGGCTGATGACTTTGTGGCCCTGGGCGGCCAGTTCGCGGGCTTTTTTGGTCATGGCCAGCGTCGACGATTCTTCGAGGGCCTGAATGCGGTCGGCCAGCCGCGGGGCGAGGGTGGGTTCGGCTACGGACATGAGTACGGGACGTTAGACGAGGGAGGTTGGACGCTGGATTTCCGGCTATTTTTCGAGGCAAACGGTTTGGAAAACCGGCGGCAAAAGTAGACGATTTCGAGCGAAGGCGGGTCCAACGGTTCGGAGATTTTAAATGGTACTTCCGAAACTTTACAGAGTCGGCAAAAAATCACCCTGACTTTTGCCAAACCAGCAGGCAAGCAACCACTGCGGTACCTATCCTCTGATCGCAAGCGTAGGATTTTCCGGCAAAAAACTACTTGGTTTGCGGTTGGGGCAATTAGCAATTTTGGCGGCACTTTTACCTCGATGGTCGGAAGGGATCTTTTCAAGCATGTGGTTAACCGATAAAAAAATCGTCGTCATCGGCGGCACGACGGGTTTGGGCCTGTCAGCGGCGCGGGCGTTCGTGCGCGAAGGCGCGCAGGTCGTCGTGGTCGGGCGCAACCCGGAAAGCGCGGCGATGGCCCAGGCCGAACTCGGCGACCAGGCCGCGGCCGTCGTCGGCGATGCGGCCGAACCGGGTACCGCCGAGCGGGCCATTCAGCAATGTTTAGATTCGTTCGACGGCTTCGACGGGTTGTACCACGTGGCAGGCGGCAGCGGACGACGGATGGGCGACGGCCCCCTGCACGAGCTGACGCTGGAGGGCTGGAACGCGACGTTTCAGCTTAACCTCACTTCGCTCATGCTCTCGAATCAGGCGGCGGTGCGGCAGTTTCTGAAGCAGGGTACCGGCGGCAGCATTCTGAACATGGGGTCGGTACTCGGCATGTCACCCTCGCCGCGGTACTTCGTCACGCACGCCTACGCCGCGGCCAAATCGGCGGTGGTCGGCTTTACGAAATCGCTGGCGGCGTACTACGCCCCGAACAACATCCGCGTGAACCTACTCGCTCCGGCACTGGTGGAAACGCCGATGAGCCAGCGCGCCTCGGGCGATGAGGCGATTAGGGCGTTCATCCAGACCAAACAACCCCTCGACGGCGGCCGCAACGGCCAGCCCACCGACCTCGACGGCGCGGCGGTGTACTTCCTCTCCGACTACGCTCAATTCACGACCGGGCAAACGCTGTACGTGGATGGCGGCTGGGAGGTGAGCGAGGGGCAGTTTTGAGGTACGATGTGTGAATTACGATTTACGATTTGATTCATGCGGGAAGCACTTAAAAAACGGACGAAACAATTTGCGTTGGCGGTGATGGCGCTGGAAGAACGACTGCCTCATACTCAAACGGCACGCGTGATTTTCAATCAATTACTTCGCTCCTCTTCGTCCGTCGGTGCCAACTATCGAGCAGCCTGCCGGGCGAAGTCATCCGCAGATTTCACCGCAAAAATTGACATCGTTGAGGAAGAAGCTGACGAGTCGTGTTACTGGCTGGAATTATTCGAAGAATCTGGTACGCTACCCGGTGGTGTTACACAGCCCATCCTGAAAGAAGCAAATGAGTTGACCGCCATTTTCACACAAGTCAGTATCACAACCAAGGCGCGTCACCCCAAATAAGTCAAGCCACAGCGTAGCTCAAATTGAACACCTGAATCATGCTACCGACATTTCAAAATCGTAAATCGTACCTCGTACCTCGTAAATGAAAACGGCCATCGGCATTGACCTCGGCGGTACCAACATCAAAGGCGTCCTCGTCGATGAAGACGGGCAGGTCCACAAGCAGCATTACATCCCAACCCGCGACACGGGCGACGGCTCCTGGCGGTTGAACGTGCTGGAGATGGTTAATTTCCTGCGGAGCTACTGGCAGAAACCCATCGCGGGCGTCGGTATTTCAGCGCCGGGGTTGCCCGATGCCACGAATTCACAAATCAATTTCCTTCCCAACCGGCTGCACGGCCTCGAAAATTTCCACTGGGGTGATTACTTCGGCGAGCCGACGGCGGTGCTCAACGACGCCCACGCCGCGCTCATGGCCGAGGCGCATTTCGGCGCGGCGAAGGGCTGTCAGAACGCCGTGCTGCTCACGCTGGGTACGGGAGTCGGCGGGGGGCTGCTCATCAACGGCGAGCTGTACCAGGGCCTGAGCCAGATGGCCGGGCACCTCGGGCACCTGACCATCGAAGCGGCCAATGACGTCCAGAGCATCGTCGGGATGCCGGGTAGTCTGGAGTACGCCATCGGCAATTACTCCATCGGCCAGCGCACCTGCGGGCGGTACGATTCTACCTGGGCCCTAGTCGAAGATTACCGGAAGGGTCACCCCTTCGCCACCTGGGTCTGGCTCAGTTCGGTGCAGAAACTGGCCGTGGCGATCAGCTCGCTCATCAATATTTTTTCACCCGAGCGCATCGTGCTCGCCGGAGGCATCACGCTGGCCGACGACGCGCTGTTTGAACCCCTCAAAACCTTCATCGACCTCTACGAATGGCGACCCGGCGGCAAACAAACGCTCCTCGTTCAGGCGCAGTTCGGCGACATGGCCGGGGCGCTGGGGGCGGCGGGGTTTGCCCTTCAGAAATCGTCTTGAACCGCAGCGACCGTCGCCCGGATTTACGCGGATTTTGAGAATTTCGCAGGTTTTACTGTCACGCTGAACAGAGCGGCCCTTATTTTAAGACGGTTCCTTAATGAATCAGTTACTTCAAAACGCTGCGTAATCCCCCAAATCCGCGTAAATCTGCGGTTCAGACCACATGACCCCTACCCACGACTACCTTCAGAAATGCCAGCAGATTCTCGACGTCGTCGGGAAGCAGGAAAAAGAAATACAAACCGCCGCCACGTGGTTCGCCGAATCGATTCGGTCGGGCCGGATGGTACACGTCTTCGGCTCGGGCCACAGCCGGATCATGGTCGAAGAAATGTGGCCACGCTACGGTTCGTTTCCGGGTTTCAACCCGATCGTCGAACTCTCGCTGACGTTTCACAACCTCGTCGTCGGGGCCAACGGCCAGCGGCAGGCGATGTTTCTTGAAAACGTCCCCGGCCTGGCCGACCGCATCCTGCGGAATTTTGAGCTGAGCGGGCAGGATTCAGCGCTCGTCATTTCGTCGTCGGGCTGCAACGTGGTCCCCATCGAAATGGCCGAGTTGTTTCAGAAAGCCGGCGTGAAAGTCGTGGCGCTCGTCACGCAGAAACACCTTGCGGCGAGTACCTCCAAGCGCGCCGACGGCAAAAAACTGAGCGACTTCGCTGATTTGGTACTCGACACCGGCGCGCCCGTCGGCGACGCGATGGTCGAGGTACCTGGCCTGAACACGCCCGTCGCGCCGGGGAGTACCGTCGGCGGGGCGATGCTCGTCAACTGCCTGAAGGCCGAAACCGCCCGGCTGCTGACCGAGTCGGGCCACCCGCCGAAGGTACTCAGCGCCGGGGCGGTGGTCGGAGCGAAGCGGGCCGTGGAGTTGTTTGAAGCCGCCTACGACGAGCACGCGCACCGGTTGGCGAAGTTGTACGAGAAGGTTGGGACGCCGTCGTACGTCAGTCAGCCGTGATGTCGCGTGCCCACGCTGTGCGTGGAACGCTTACGCGTTCTGAGCTAACTCGTTTTAAGCGTGCCACGCACAGCGTGGGCACGCGACCCCAGGCATGAAAACGCTCCTCGACCAGTACCTCGCCGCCTACAACGCCCGCGACGTGGCCGGAATGCTCGCCACGCTGACCGACGACGTGGTCTTTGAAAACGTCTCGAACGCCACGGGTACCCTCCGGCTCGAAGGCAAGGCCGCTTTCGCCGCCCAAGCCCGGCAGGCCGTGACGTGGTTCAGCGAACGCCGCCAGACGCCGCGGCACTGGGTACTCGGCCCCGACTCGGCTGTCGTCGAAATCGAGTACCGCGGGGTACTGGCCGTCGATTTGCCCAACGGCCCGAAGGCGGGCGAGGTACTCGAACTTCGCGGCGTGAGCGTGTTTGAGGTACGGGATGGAAAAATCAGTCGACTGACGGATTACAGTTGACGTGCGCCGTCTGCTTGCCGAGTAAAAATCAGCACCTGATTCATTTTTGAAAAATCTCCTGCTTCTACCATGCGCGCTTTACTGCTGATCTTTATTTTCTTCTGCTCCCTGCCTATCGCCCGCGGTCAATCCACCAAACCCGCCTTCCCGCTCAAAATCAGCGCCAATCGCCGGTACTTCACCGATCAGACCGGCAAACCGTTTCTTTACCACGCCGACACCGGCTGGCAGATTTACCAGCGTCTGACCACCGAGGAAGCCCGCGAGTATCTCATTTTCCGCAAAAATCAGGGATTCACGACCATCCAGACGCAGGTCATCATGAACCCCGAGGGCGCGAATCCCGACGGACACAAGGCCTTTCTGGGCGACAACGATTTCGCCCGCCCCGACGAAGCGTACCACGATCAGGTGGCGCGCATCATCGGCATTGCCGATTCACTCGGGTTGTTTATCGTCATGTCGCAACCCTGGGCGGGCTGTTGCCGGGAGGCCTTCGGGGGTACGCCCGACAAGCCGATTCGCAGAAACGGTCCCGCCAAAAACCGGCAGTACGGGCAGTACCTGGGGCGGAAGTTTGCGAAATTCACCAACTTATTCTGGATCATGGGCGGCGACAACGACCCGAAGGACGAGCGCGCCGAAATCGTGGCGATGGCCGAAGGGCTGTTTGAAACCGCCCCGAAACACCAGTTGATCACGTACCACGCCTCGCCGCCGCATTCGAGTACCGACCTGTTTCAGTACGCGCCCTGGCTGGGTTTTTCGATGATCTACACGTACTGGCGCGAAAAACCGAACGACTGGAACAGCCCCGATCTTCAGCCGCACGTCTACGAAGCGGCCATCCGCGAATACACGAAATCCGACGTGATGCCTTTCGTGTTGGGCGAGTCGCAGTACGAAGGCTCGACCGGCAACGACATCGGGTTGCCGCAGCACGTTCGGCGGCAGGCGTACTGGACGATGCTCTGCGGCGGGGCGGGTCACGCGTACGGTTCGGAACTGTGGAATTTTCCGAAGAACTGGCGGGAAATCATGCGGAATCCGGGCGCGGCGCAGATGCAATGGGTAGCGAAGCTGTTCAACGACCTGCCCTGGCACACGCTCCGGCCCGATTTGCGCCACCAGGCGGTCGTGGCCGGGTACGGCGACTGGTCGAAACCCAACTTCGCCACGACGGCCGTCAGCGAGGATAAAAAATTGCTGGTCACGTACCTCCCCGACCTGCGGTCCGTGTCGGTCGACTTCAACTACCTCGCCGGTACTGCCTTCCGCGTTCGCTGGTTCGACCCGAGGCTGGGTACCTACTCGCCCGAGCAGAACGTTGACAAAAAAGAAGTTCGCCGCCTGCAACCGCCCCCGAACGGCGACGATTGGGTACTGGTGGTGCAAGCGCAATGACGGCGTTTTTCGAGTAAGTTTTGCCAGAGCCGGACTTTTCCGGTCCGACGTTCAACCGTAACTTTTTTTCCACGATGTCTATTCGTACCCGATTCGTCCTCGCGTTAACGCTGCTAACCTCGACAGCCCTTCATGCCCAGCAGCCCGTCAGCGAAAAAGGAGTTTTCAAACCCAAAACCATCAAGGCCACCATGCTGAAGGCCACCGAGTGGCAGCTTCGGCACCCGAAACACCGACTCGACGACTGGACCAACGGGGCCTTTTATGCGGGCGTGATGGCGGCGTACGAAACCACGAAATCGAAGTGGGTACTCGATTCGCTCCTGGCGATGGGCGAACGAAACGAGTGGAAACCCGGCCGCCGCTACGACCACGCCGACGACATCGCCATCTGCCAGACGTACCTCGACTTGTACCGAATCAAAAAAGACCGCCGGATGATCGAGCCGACGATTCAGACCGTCCAGAAACTCCGCACGACGCCCGGCCCGGAAGTGCAGAAACACGGCATCACCTGGTGGTGGTGCGACGCGCTGTTCATGGCCCCGCCGACGCTGGCGAAGCTGGCCGCCATCGAAAACGATCCGAGCTACCTTCTCCTGAACGACACGCTCTTCAAGCAAACCTACGACCGCCTCTACGACCAGCAGGAGCACCTTTTTGCCCGCGATGCCTCGTACCTCATCAATGCGCAGGGCGAAGGCAAGCGCGAAGCCAACGGTAAGAAAGTATTCTGGTCGCGCGGCAACGGCTGGGTGATGGGCGGGCTGGCGCTGCTGCTCGACGAATTGCCCCAGACGCACCCCACCCGCGAATTTTACCTGACGACGTACCGGCAGATGGCCGAGCGCCTGCTGGGCCTCCAGCAACCCGACGGCCTCTGGCGGGCGAGCCTGCTCGACCCCGACGCGTACCCCGGCGGCGAGGCCAGCGGCTCGGGCTTTGACTGCTTCGCGCTGGCCTGGGGCATCAACCGCGGCCACCTCGACCGCGCCACGTACCTCCCCGCCGTGCGCAAGGCTTGGGTGGCGCTCAACGGCTTGGTCTCGCCCGAAGGCCGCGTCGGGTACACCCAACCCATCGGCGCCGACCCGCGCCGCAACTTCGGAGCCGATAGCTGGGAAGTGTACGGCACGGGCGCGTTCCTGCTGGCGGGGTCGGAGGTGATCAAGTTGAAATGAGTACCCCTACCTTCGATGAACTCGGAAACCTGACGCCGTACGAAGTAATGGAAATGAGCCTCGACGCGTTCGAGGCTCATTTTGTAATCGCGTTTCCCGAATCAACCACGCGAAAACCTATCTTTGACGCCTACCGTCAGTGCCTGACGCAGTTGCAAGGCCTCATCGGCGGTGGGTTTACGCAGTGGGTCGATGGCAGCTTCGTGACGCGTAAGTTGAATCCGAGGGACCTTGATCTGGTAACGTTTCTGGAAATTGACCGGTATGAACGAGCGCAGGTCCCACTTGATGAGTTACGTTGGGGACGCATCAAGAAAAACTCCCTCACAGACGGGTATTTTCTTTTTGTTCGTCCCGAAGGTCATCCGTATCGTTCCACTTACGAGTCTGACCGGGCGGATTGGTTCCGGCATTTCAAATGGGGGCGCAATCATCGCCCAAAAGGATGGATCGAACTTAAGTTTTAGACCATGGAAACCGAAGAAACTCCCCTGACCACTGACGAACGAGCCGTTCGCATCGCTCGCTTACTCGAATTGATTTCGGGCGAAACGGCAGCTATTCAGCGTCATGAACAACCCGGCGGTACTGCCTTGGAGCACCGGCAATGGACTGAATTACGGGAAGAACATTTAGCGGAGTTGACCGAGCTAATACAGGGATTTAAACCAGAGGTTCGACTGGCTCCGAGTGACCAGCTAGCGGCTTGACTGGTTTCGGTACGAATTATAAACTCGCGTCAGTTGGGTAATCGATGGGAACACCGGCCACGGCGACAAAAGACAAATTCACATGAAATCAATCTGTATTTGCGTAGTATTTGCCTTATTAACAGTTAATTGCAAAAAAGAGGCTGTAAAAAAGCGAAAAGTTCAACTTTTGGAAAACTCATCAGTTGATATATTTAATCAAGGTTGGAAATTTATTTACAAATATTACGGAAATATAAATACTGGCAACGTTAATGAATACGAAGGAGAGTATTCGAAAAATGTAGCGTATTCTCAACCTTATAGTTTAAAACTTAAATGTTTATCATTAAAAAGTCAAGAAGGCTACTGCTCCTGGACTCAAACTGTTTTAAAGCCTGACATACCGGATGGCTCAAAACTTATTCTTAAAGCAAAAATTAAGCTTGACAATATTCAAGGTAAAGGAATAGGTTTGGCAATACTTGGAATTGACACTTCCAACAATAGAGAATTTTTTTTCACAACATCAGAGGATAGACTATTAATTAAAGGGACAAGCGATTTTAAAGAGTATAGTCTTGTGCTGGATTCTTATAAAGCAGCGCCTGAAGTAGCTGTATTCATTCACCTATTGGACAAAACTACGGGTACAGTTTATATTGACGATGTTACTTTAGAAATACACTAACCATTTTATGTGTAAGTTTCTTTTACTGTAACCCCTGATTCCCCCTTGCAACCCCTTCCCATCAAAACCACCGTCGTCGGGTCGATGCCGTTTCCGGGCTGGCTCGAATTCGCGTCCCAGCACCTCGACCAGTTCGGCCCGGCCGACATCCAGGAGATGATTCTCGACGCCACGACCGTCGCCATTCAGGACCAGGTCGCAGCGGGCCTCGACGTCATCACCGACGGCGAACAGACCCGGTTCGATTTCAACCTCTCGTTTTACGGCTACATCGAAGGCATTCAGAACGACGGCTCCGAAACCCGCAAATTCGGCCCGCCCGCCCACGACCAGCGCGGCAAAAATTCCATCGTCGCGCCGCTGGCGGCCCCGCGCGGACTGGGCGTCGTGGAGGAGTACCAGCGGCTGAAGCGCCTCGCGCCCGAAGGGCAGGGGCTGAAAGTCAGCATCCCGGGCCCGTACACGCTCAGCGGGCGGCTGGCTCCGGGTACGCTGTACAAAGATCGCTGGGAAGTGACCGAGGCGCTGCTGCCACTCGTGGCGAAGGAAATCGCGGACCTCGTGGCGCTGGGCTGTACGGAAATCTGCGTCGATGAACCTTCGATGAGTTGCTACGCGTACCGCGAAGACACGAAGCGGTTTGTCGACGTCTTCAACCGGACCGTCGCGCCGGGCGTGGGCAAAACGCGGCTTTCGATGCACCTCTGCTTCGGAAACTACAAGGGCCGTTCGGTGGGCAAGAAAACCATCGCGCCGATGCTACCCGATTTTCTCGACATGACGGTTGACGAACTCCATTCGGAAATGACCATCCTGAATTTCGCCGAAGTGAACCTGCTCGAACGCTTCGCCGAGAAATTTGACGTCGCCGTGGGCGTCATCGACGTGAAGAGCTACTACATCGAAACGCCCGAAGACGTCGCCGAGCGCATCCGCAAGTGCCTGCCCTACGTGCCCGCCGAAAAGCTCGCCGTCGCCCCCGACTGCGGCATGAGCCAGACCGCCCGCTGGGCCACGAAGCAGAAGCTCGCGAATCTGGTTAAGGGCGCGAAGTTGGTGCGGGAAAGTCTGTAGCAATGACCAATAGCCAGTTACCAATGACCAATTGATTGTGTTTTAAATGGTCATTGGTGACTGGCCACTGCTAACTAAAAAATGATCCAAACCGCCCGCCTCGACCTGTACCCCTGCGACCTGACGCTGTGGGAGGCCCTTCTGAACGGAAATGCCGCGCTCAACCGGACGCTGGGAGTCAACGTACCCCGCGGGTGGACCGAAAATCGGGGTGTCTTTCCCCGATTTTTTGAGCAGATTAAAACCGACCCGTACCTCGACACCTGGTGGGCGTACCTCATCGTGTTTCGGGAAGAAAATCTGCTTATCGGCTCCGGCGGATTTAAAGGACCTCCAACGACGGAGGGTACCGTCGAAATCGGTTATGAAATTCGGGCAAGCCACCGCGGGCACGGACTGGCGACGGAAGCCGCCCGCGGACTGGTCGAATTTGCTTTTGGGTACCCGGAGGTTTCGGCGGTACGGGCGCACACGCTGGCGGTGGAAAACGCCTCGGGGGCGGTGCTGACTAAACTCGGTTTCCAGCGCATCAGCGAAGTGGACGACCCGGAAGATGGGCTGATCTGGCGCTGGGAAGTAAAACGAACTTGATTTTCATGGCTGTTCTCCTCCCCGCCCTCCAAAAAGACGACACCCTCCTCGCCGACGTCCGAAGTACCCAAAACCAGCCCAACGGCTTTCGGGTCTGGTGGCTCGGGCAGAGTGGATTTCTGATTCAATTTGGCGGAAAACACCTGCTCTTCGACCCGTATCTCTCCGACTCACTGACGGTCAAGTACGCCGCGACCGACAAGCCCCACGAGCGGATGAGCGAGCGGGTCGTGGATCCGGCGCGGCTCGATGGCATCGACGTCGTCACGAGCAGCCATACCCACACCGACCACCTCGACGCCGAGACGCTCCGACCGCTGTTCGCGGCCTCGCCGGGTACCCGGTTCGTGTTTCCCGAAGCCAACCGCGCCTTCATCGCCGAGCGGCTGGGTACCCTGCCCGAATCCGTCGGGCTGACCGACGGCCAAACCACCGACGTGGGTACCTTCCGCTTTCACGGTCTCCCCGCCGCGCACAACGAAATCACGCGCGATGCCGCCGGTCGTCCGCAGTTCATGAGCTTCGTCGTGGAATTCGGCGGGTACCGGGTGTACCACTCGGGCGATACGTTGTGGTTCGATGGGCTGGTTGAATTGCTGAAACCCTTCGCCGTCGACGTGGCTTTCCTGCCCATCAACGGCAACCGCCCCGAGCGGCGTGTGGCCGGGAACCTGAGCGCCGAAGAAGCCGCCCGGCTGGGGCGTGAAATCGGCGCGCGGTGCGTGATTCCGCACCACTACCACACGTTTGCCTTCAACACCGAAGACCCGGAGCTTTTTCGATTTTACGCCGAGAAGTACCGCACGCCGTACCGGATTCTGCGCGGCGGCGAGCGGGCGGATTTTTGACGGGGTGGTCTTGCCGGAGTACCGGGAATTGTGGAGTTTCGGGAAATCAACCACGCCCGTACTCCCATGAATCGACTCGTACCGCTGATGCTTTGCCTGATGGTCGGTACCGCACTCCGCGGTCAGTCCCCCGAAAATCGGGTTTTTGAAGCGTTTGAGGTCGATTCTGCCGCGCAGCCCGTCGGTGGGATGCGGGCCTACTACCGGCACGTGGCGCACCAGCTTCGGGTCCCCTTCGCGGCCCGCGTGGCGGGCGTCAAGGGGCGGGTGGCGATTTCGGGCGTGGTCAACCCCGACAGCACCCTCTCCGACCTGAACGTTTTGCGCGGTCTCCGGCCCGATTGCGATGCCGAGGCGCTGCGGGTGGTCGGGCTGTTTCAGAACTGGCAACCGGCGTTGAAAGCGGGGCAGCCCGTTCGGCAGAAGACGATGGTACTCGTGGAATTCCGGCCTCAGCCGCCCACGTTCGTTGGTAAGAAAGTTATGGCGTTTTACCGTTCGGACGGCACGGAAACGCCACAGGCCAGTGAGGCGGACGTCGTGCTGCGATACGCCGTCGATCCGTCAGGCAATCCCGCCGGTGAAGTCGAATTCCTGAATGCAGCCGGTGAACGCCTCAGCCAGGCCAAACCCGTACGCCAACGCGTGGTCAATGGTCAGGGCAATCTTGATTTTCCAGTCGTCACGGGATTTGGGCCCGCCGATGCCCCAGGCGCTCCGACCGGACCCACGTACCGGCTGGAAGGATTTCAGGCATCGGATGGCCGAATCATTGGCCCGGCTACCTATACGGACGCAAAAACCGGACAGCGCTACGCCGAGGCTTTTCTGATGGGTGACGTCCAGCCTGCCCTGACGACTTTTTACTTTCCCAACGGCCTCAAACGCCGTACCGAGCCCGGCCACGACCGCGCTGGTTCGGTCTACGAATGGTACGAAAACGGGCAGATTCGGTACGAAGCCCTACGCGAGCCGACCGATAGTCTCGATTTTTTCGGGCGCCGGTTCATTCGCGAACGCATGCTCAACGCCTGGTCCAGAACGGGCCAGCCGCTGGTGCGCTCGGGTACCGGGACGGACCGCCGGGACGGACGACCGGGCCGTGTTTACGAAGAAATCACCTACCTCGACGGCTTGCCGGAGCGCATCGTCGGGTTCGATTCAATGGGTCAGCGCGTTTACGAAGACCGGCTGCGGGCGGGGCGGTTTCTGGAAGGTACCCGGTACGACAGCGAGGTACCCCTTCACTATTTCGCCGCCCGACCAGCCCAATTTGTGGGCGGACAGGCCGGGCTGGCCAAGTACCTGATGCGGAATCTTAAATACCCGCCCGAAGCCGCGCGGGAGCGTGCGCAGGGAAAGGTGTTTGTCACGTTCGTCATCGACCCGCAGGGGCAGGTGCAGGAGGCACGGGTCATTCGATCGGTGCATCCGGCGCTCGATGCCGAAGCACTACGAATCGTCCGGGCATCAAGCGGTCAGTGGGTACCCGCTCAGGAGCGGGGCCGACTCGTGAAAAGCCGGTTCAATCTTCCCATTTCTTTCGTCACGGAATAAACACCGTTGCGCCAGCGAGCCTTGGCAGAGTTTTTGAGGTACCGTTCGCGTCTGTCTTCACCCTCAACTCCCACTCCCATGCGCCGCATCGGTGGTCGTCTCCTCATCGGGCTGGTCATCGCCCTGATTTCCATTTTTACGTATTTTTCTCGTACCCAAACCAATCCCGTCACGGGTGAAAAACAGCGCGTGAGCCTGACGCCCGAACAGGAAGTGGCGATGGGCATCCAGAGCGCCCCGCAGATGGCGCAGGAATTCGGTGGCCTGTACCCGGACCCGGAAGTGCAGAACACGGTGAAGGCGATTGGCCGGAAGCTCGTCGACGCCACGAACGCCCGGAACTCGCCGTATCAGTTCGACTTCCACGTGTTGCGCGACCCGGAGACCATCAACGCCTTCGCGCTGCCCGGCGGGCAGGTATTCATCACGATGGGTTTGCTGAAGCAATTGAAAACCGAAGACCAGCTCGCCGGGGTACTCGGCCACGAAATTGGGCACGTCATCGGGCGGCACTCCGCCGAGCAGATGGCCCAGCAGGAACTCACGCAGGGGCTGGCGGGCGCGGCGACCATCGCCCTTTCCGACCCGAACAGCCCGAACGCCTCGGCGGCCATCGCCCAGTACGTCGGCAACGTCATCAATACCCGCTTCGGGCGGGAAGACGAACTGGAATCGGACCGGCTTGGTCTGAACTACATGCAGGACGCTGGCTACCAACCCTCGGCCATGATTCAGGTCATGGAAATTTTGCAGGAAGCCCAGCAGGGGCCGCGCGGACCGGAAATGCTGAGTACCCACCCCTACCCCGAAAACCGCATCGCGCAGATTCGTCGGATTCTGGATCAAAAGAAAATTGGTGAGCAGGAGGGTCGGTACTGATCGCTCACAAGTTTCGCACGAAAGCCTCCAGCTCCTGATCGGGCTGGAGGCTTAGTTTTTTGCGTAACCGGTACCGGGCCGTGTTGGCGCTCTGGGGCGAAATGCCCAGCACGTCGGCGATTTCCTTGGTCGACAGATTCATCCGTAACAGCACCACCAGCCTCGACTCGTGGGTACTCAGCGTCGGGTACTGCTGGGCAAGGTGCGACCAGAAATCAGGGTGGACCGCTTCGAAGAGTAGCTTGAATTGCCGCCATTTTGCCTCGGTCCGGGCCGCATCCTGACCATTCTGCGCCAATTCCTGCAGGGCATAGGCGGTCAGTTCCCGGTTGCGCTGTTCGAGTTCGTTCACCACCTGCTCATGCCGGGTCTTTAGCGTATCCACGACGGTTTCCGAATGCTGAACGCTCACGGCCAGGCGGTACCGATCTTTAAAAAACTTGAGCCGGGCGTTGAAAAACGTCGTCGACAGGGCGTAAATCAAAATCGTCGACAGGAGAAAATCACTCCAGTCCGAAACCTCACTGACCGGGCGGGGCATCAGCAGAATGCCCGTTCCCATGACCACCAGCGCAAGGAGTGCGCTCAGAGTTCGGATCGACTGGTACCATAAAAAAACGAGTTGGTAGTACCCGAGCATGAGCAGGTAGACGACGAGCGAGCCGCGATCGTGATAGGCCAGTACCGCGTGCGTCAGGGCCTGCACATGAAACAGCAGAAAGGCCCCGACTAGCCAGTACCGCACGGCCGGATAGGTACCCCCTCGAATGGCCGCCTCGTGACGACGCAAGACCAGCAGCAGTGGCCAGAAGACCAGCAAGCTCAGGTGCGCTCCCAGCAGGTACCGCTGCGATTCGACGGTGAGGAGCGTACCCTGGGCGTAGCGCAGCGCATCAACGCCCAACAGCCAGCCCTGCAAAAAGCCGAGCGTGTACATGAGGACCGGGAGCCGGTCGCACAGGCTGTTGTGCAAAAAATCCCTAAAGGCTTTTTCTTCGGCACCAGCAAGTCGGGGGGTACGGAACGTAAACCAAGCCGTGGCGGTCGTCATGATTTTTTAAATAGCGAATGGGACGGAGGGGCCTGTTCATAGCGTCGGTGGATAATTTATCTATCAAAAATGTCGGATTGGGGCCGGTTTGTCTATGGCGCGTCTATGGAAAAAAGTTGCGGCTTGGGCGAGTTAGGTCGTTACTTTGTCACCGTCAAACGCCCAGGAGTACGTTCGCTCGAAACCACCTAACCGCGTTAAGAGACGTGCGAAATATAGTACCCTGACCCACTTTAATCAACCAGTTTCGGCTGGTTGAATCCAAGTACTCCGGGCCGTACATCCGCCAAACCCACCTTGTGCGATGTACTCACGCTCGCTCGGGAGCGAGTTTTCGGTTCCTGCCCCGGCGCATTCGCGGGTAGGTTCATCCCGACCAAGAAACCCAGACACTCCGCCAGGCGTCTGGGTTTTCTTTTGCCCGACGGGTGGGTTACTTTTGGGCGTATGGTCCGAATCTACCACAAAGAAGGCAAGCAGATCCGCAAGGAAAACGACGTGCGCGAACTGACCGCGCTCCGCAGCATTCTCTGGATTGACCTCCAGTCGGCCAGCAAGGAGGAGGAAGAATGGGTCGAAAGCAAGTGCGACGTGAGCTTCCAAACGCCGCAGGAAATCGTCGAAATCGAAAGTTCAGCGCGGTTTTTCGAGCAGAACAACACGCTCAACGCCAACTCCAACTTTTTGAACCTCAACGGCGAGGGTTTCACGCCGTACCCCGTTTCGTTCCTGCTCAAAAATCAGACGCTGTTTACCTACCGCCGCGGCGACTCGAAGACCTTCGCCGATACCGTCAAGCGGATGAAGGTCACGGGCGACGAAACCTTTCAGTCGGGCGTCGATTTGTTTCTGCTGCTTTTTGAAACGCGCATCGAAGCCGACGCCGATGCCTTCGAAGCCATCGGCCGCGAAATCACGACCATCAGCAAAACGCTCACGAAGGAGCAGAAGCCCCGGCAGGAACTACTGTTGAAAATCAACACGCTTCAGGAAAACACGATGCTGCTGCGCGAAAGCATCATCGACAAGCAGCGGGTACTCTCGGGCGTGCAGCGCAGCGCCCTTTTCCCCGACGACCACCGCGAACACCTGCGAATTATTCTGAAAGACATCGGCTCGCTGCTGGAGTACTCGACGTTCAGCTTTGAGCGGTTGGAGTACCTCCAGGACACGTTCATGGGGTTGATCAACCTCGAACAAAACCAGATCATCCGCATCTTCACCGTTGTGACGATCATGTTCCTGCCGCCGACGCTGATTGCGGGCATCTTCGGCATGAACTACGCGGTACTGCCCACCTCGGCGCTGACGTACGGCTTCTGGCTGGCGCTGCTGCTCATGTTGTTTTCATCGCTGGGGGTACTCTGGTGGTTTCGGCGGAAGCACTGGATTTGAGTTATTTTTAACCGCAGAGGGGCCAGAGTTTCGCGCAGAGGACGCAAAGTCTCTTTTTTCTCTGCGCGAAACTCTGGCCCCTCTGCGGTTAAAAACCAAAGTCCAGGACAGCCGTTTCCCCGATTCTCCCTATTTTTAACGGCTACAATCTAAACTTCCTCGTCTGTCGTATGAAACTCCTCGCGTCAAAATCGGTCCGCCTCGGGCTGGCGACCGGTCTGGGAGCCGGGCTGCTGAGCCTGAGTGCCTACCAGAACACGAGCGTGCACCGCTCGGTCAACGCGTACCTCGATTCGCTCCTGACCGAGGAGCAGAAACGTCTCCCCGAAAACGCGCTCAAGGGCCTGAAAGTGGCCGATGGCCTCGTCGCCACGACCTTCGCCACCGAGCCGATGCTCACCAACCCGACGAACATCGACGTCGATCACCGCGGGCGCGTCTGGGTCTGCGAGGCGTACAACTACCGCCCGCAGATCACGGGAAATCCGACCCACGCGCAGGGCGACCGCATCGTGATTCTGGAAGACACGAACGGCGACGGCAAGGCCGATTCGCAGAAAGTTTTTTACCAGGGACCTGAATTGAACGCCCCGCTTGGCATCTGGGTTATGGGCAACCGGGCCATCGTTTCGCAAAGCCCATACGTGTGGCTGTTCACCGACGACAACGGCGACGACAAGGCCGACCGCAAGGAAATCATCTTTCAGGGCATGAAGGGCGAGCAGCACGACCACGGGATGCACGCCTTCGTGTTCGGGCCGGATGGGAAGTTTTACTTCAACTTCGGCAACGAAGGCCAGCAGCTTCTCGACAAAAACGGCCTGCCCGTCAAGGATCAGTTTGGTAAGGAAATCAGCCCGAAAAACTACCGGCAGGGCATGGTCTTCCGCTGCGACCCGGATTTCACGAACGTCGAATTGCTCGGGCACAACTTCCGCAACAACTTCGAGGTGGCCGTCGACAGCTACGGTACGCTCTGGCAGTCGGACAACGACGACGACGGCAACAAGGGCGTGCGTATCAACTACGTGATGGAAGGGGGCAATTACGGCTACACCGACGAGCTGACCGGCGCGGGCTGGCAGGCCAACCGCACGAACCTTGAAAAGGAAATTCCGCTCCGCCACTGGCACCTCAACGACCCCGGCGTGGTACCCAACCTGCTCCAGACCGGGGCCGGTTCGCCGACGGGCATTCTCGTGTACGAGGGTACCCTCCTGCCGAAGCAATTCCAGAATCAAATCATCCACTGCGATGCCGGGCCGAACGTCGTGCGCAGCTACCCGGTCCAGAAAGCCGGGGCCGGGTACTCGGCGGAAATCGTAAATCTCCTGAAGGGTGAAAACGACCAGTGGTTCCGTCCGGCGGACGTGTGCGTGGCTCCCGACGGTTCGCTGATCGTCGCCGACTGGTACGACCCCGGCGTGGGCGGCCACCAGGCGGGCGACCTGAACCGCGGCCGGCTGTACCGCGTCGCGCCGAACGGCGTGGCGATGACGGTACCCAAACTAGATTTGACCACTGCCGCCGGAGCCGTGGCCGCTCTGCAAAACCCGAACCTCTCGGTGCGGTACGGGGCCTGGAACGCGCTTCAGAAGATGGGTACCGCCGCCGTTCCTGAACTCGAAAAACTTTGGAAGTCGGGCGAAAATCCCCGAATGCGGGCACGGGCCTTCTGGGTACTGGCCAAAATGCCGAACGGTCAGAAATACGTCGATCAGGCCGTGAAGTCCGACGTACCCGAACTCCGCATGGCCGGACTGCGGGCGGCCCGCGAACTGAAACTCGACGTCCCGGCGTACGTCCGGCAACTGGTGAAGGACGCCGATCCGCAGGTGCGCCGCGAATGCGCGCTGGCGCTGCGCGGACAAACCGCCCCCGAAGCGGCTGACCTCTGGGCCACGCTCGCCAGCCAGCACGACGGCCAGGACCGCTGGTACCTCGAAGCGCTGGGCATCGGTGCCGCCGGGCAGTGGGACCGGTACTTCGCCGCGTACCTCAAGCAAAACCCCGAACCGACGAAGAGTCTGGCGGGCAAAGACCTCGTCTGGCGCGCCCGCACCGACGCCGCGGTACCGATGCTGGCCAGTCTGGCCGGGGATGCGTCGGCGGATTTAGACAGCCGCCTGCGGTACTTCCGCGCGTTTGATTTCAATCCCGGCAAGAGCAAATCGGCGGCGCTGCTGAAACTCCTTCAGGGCAACGCCCCGAACCAGGCCGAAATCAGCAAACTCGCCCTGAGCCACCTCGACGCCGACGCCGTCAAGGCCAATCCGGCGGCGATGCAGGCGCTCCAGAAACTGCTCACCCAACTCGACGGGGCTGAGTACCTCGAACTCGAATCGCGGTACAGCTTGCCCGGCGAAAATGCCCGGCTGATGAAACTGGCGCTCGACAACGCCGCCTCGGGCCTGGGTCGCAACGCCATGAACCAGTTGCTCAGCCAGGGGGGTACCGCGGCCATCTGGAAAAACGTCAACGGTACCGACGAAACGCTGGCGCTCCAAACCCTGCAAGCCCTGCGGATGATTGGCAGCAAGTCTTCGCTCGACATCCTGCAATCGGTCGCCCTTGACCCGAAACGCTCGGCGACGCTCCGCAAAAACGCGACGACTTTCCTCGGCAACAGCGGCGGCGGCGAAGACCTCGTGCTGAGCTTACTGAAGGGGGGGAAAATTGAAAAAGCGTACGTTCCGGCTGCCGTGCAGGGCGTGCAGTACGCCTGGCGGAAGTCGGTGCGGAAAGAAGCCGCCAGCTACCTCGGCGAGAGTCAGTCGCAGGGCAAGAAACTGCCCGCCATTCCTGACCTGCTCGCGATGAACGGCGACCCGAAACGCGGCGTGGGTGTGTTCCAGCAGCAGTGCGCCATTTGCCACCAGGTCAACGGTGAGGGCATGGACTTCGGTCCGAAGCTCTCGGAAATTGGCTCGAAGCTGCCGAAGGAAGGTCAGTACCTTGCCATTCTGCACCCGTCGGCGGGGATTAGTTTTGGGTACGAAGGCTGGGAAATCACGATGAAAGACGGCTCGACGCTCGTCGGCATCATTTCCAGCAAAACCGAAACCGACATCGACCTGAAGTACCCCGGCGGCGCGACGCAGCGCATCAAAACCAGCGCCGTGAAGTCGATGAAGCAACTCCCCGACTCGATGATGCCCGCCGGACTGCACGAGGCGCTCAACACCCAGGAGTTGGTGGATTTGGTGGAGTACCTGGCTTCGCTGAAGCGGAAGTAACTTTTGTCAGCCGCCGAAACCTATTCCGTGCCGAGAGGCTGAGGACTGGGTTTTTCGTGAAAGCGCCTACTTTTACCGATGCCGAAACTGCTGATTTACCGCGCCATCTGGACATTTGTCATGTACGGCACGGATATGTATGAAAATCGGCGGCACGTTCACGTGGGACGGCGCGGTATCGAAAGGCTGTGCAAGATTTGGCTCGAACCCCACGTGGAAATTGCCAAACCCGGCGAACTTTCGGTGACCGAACAGCGCGAGGTAGTCGAAGTGGCCCTGCGCTTCCGGTCTCAGCTTCTCGACCGCTGGGAGCAGGTACTACGGGGTGAGAAAGTAGAAATCCTCAAAATCAACTGAGATGGTTGTCCAGGAAACACACACGCACGTTGAAGGGTACTGGAACGTGATACCCCGCATCAAGTCCATCACGTTTCCGAATGAAGCGCAGATGGAAATTGAGCTGGAGGATGGTCGGTTCGTTCGTACCCCTCTCAACCGCTTTCCCAGCATTGAGAAGCTTACGTCCGAACAACGCCAACGCTGGTACCGATTTGGCAACGGATTTAGCTTCGACGACAGCGATGAAGTCATTCACATCGAGCAGGTATTGGGAAATTTTGAGACGTACCGGCACGAAAACGAGGCGTAAGACTTTCGACCAAAGCGATGATGAGCAAGCGCGAAATTTTAGACCAGACGGTTCAGAAACTGGAGCGGCTACCACTCGACCGGTTGACGGAAGTAGCCAATTTCACGGATTTTCTGCTTCAGAAACTGGAAGGGCAACTGCTAAGCCGGGCGCTAACGACGTTGAATACCGAATCGGCGGCGTTCGATTTTCTAAAAGACGATGACGACCTGTACTCTATCGCCGACCTCAAAGACCGGTACCAGTGAAAAAAGGCGATGTGGTTCTGCTTCCGTTTCCGTTCACCGATGTATCGGGCAATAAGGTTCGGCCTGCCGTGGTGTTGGTAGTCGACGAACTGGACGTAACCGTCGCGTTTCTCACGACGCAGTCGGACTGGCAACGGGCCGACGATTTGTTGCTGACGCCTTCTGAAACAAATGGTTTGAAAAAGCAGTCATTGCTTCGAGTCCCTAAATTGGCAACGATTGAGCGGAGTTTAGTACTGGGGCGATTGGGTTCGCTTTCCGAACCAAACCTTTCTGCGCTTAATCAAAAACTCATTCTTGTTTTTCAACTATCCTCTCAACCTTCCTGATGCAACGACGCCATTTTCTCAAAACCGTCCCCCTCGCCAGCAGCGCTGCGGCCTTGGCCTTGCCTACCGAAGCCTGCGCCGAACTGATGGCCAAGAACAATTTTAAACTCAAGTACGCGCCGCACTTTGGGATGTTTAAAAACTCGGCGGGCGATGACTTGATGTCGCAGCTTGACTTCATGGCCGACGTGGGGTTCAAGGCCATTGAAGACAACGGGATGCCGGGTCGACCCGTCGAGGAACAAAAGAAAATTGGCGATCGGCTGGCCAAGCTGGGGATGCAGATGGGCGTGTTCGTTGTTAGCAAGGGCGGCAACTCGGCCAACTCCCTGGCGGCGGGCAAGCCGGAGTTCATCGAGATTTTCCTGAAAGGCTGCCGCGACGCCGTGGAAATCGCCAAGCGCTGCGGGGCGAAGTGGGTGACGGTGGTACCCGGCGATTTCGAGCGCAACCTGCCCATCGGCATTCAGACGGGGCACGTCATCGACGCGCTGCGGCGTGGGGCCGAAATCCTCGAACCGGCTGGGCTGGTGATGGTCCTCGAACCGCTCAGCGACACGCCAAACCTGTTTCTGCGCACCTCCGACCAGACCTATGAAATCTGCCGGGGCGTCAACAGTCCCGCCTGCAAGATTCTCTTCGACATCTACCACATGCAGAAAAACGAAGGGCACATCATCCCGCACATCGACTGGTGCTGGAATGAAATCGGGTACTTCCAGATCGGCGACAATCCAGGCCGGAAGGAACCGACGACGGGCGAAATCAACTACCAGAACGTTTTCAAACACGTGCACCAGAAAATGAAAGCGGAGAAAAAAGATTTCATTTTCGGGATGGAACACGGCAACGCCTTTCCCGGCAAGGAGGGCGAGCAGAAGCTGATCGAGGCCTACGTGAAGTCGGATAGTTTTACGGTTGCGTGACGGTAGCGCAACCTTCAGGTTGCGAATCAATCACCCGAACTAGCAGCGACGCAACCTGAAGGTTGCGCTACCGGGTACCGAAAAAGTCGCTCCAACCCGGAGCGACTTTTTCCGTTCATCCTGACTAATTAGAAGTTTGTCTAAATTTCTATTTTCATGAAATTAACTGGTTAGACATTTGGCTAATCATTGAACGTAAACCATATGAACGCCCTCTTCAAAGCCCTCAACGACCCCACCCGGCGGCAGATTCTGGAACTGCTCCGGGACGGCGACCGAACCGCCGGGGACATCGCCGACCAGTTCGACATGACCAAGCCCAGCATTTCGCACCACCTCGACCTGCTCAAGCAGGCCGATCTGGTGGCGACCGTCAAGCGCGGCCAGTTCATTACCTACTCACTCAACACGACGGTCCTCGACGAGGTACTGGCCTGGGTACTCCGGTTTCGCAAACCGACCGAACCGAAGGACATTCAACAACCTGTCAAACAAGAAAATCCATGAAAACGAACCGCACCCTCGATCTGCTCTCCGTGCTTGTCGCCCTGTTACCGCTGGGGTACCTCCTGCTTGTCTACCCGCAACTGCCCAGTAGGTTGCCGACGCATTTTGGCTTGAATGGTCAGCCCGATGCCCTCGAATCGAAAGCCACGCTCTTCACGCTCGCCGGCATCCTGGCCGGAGCCGGCGTTTTCATCTGGCTCGTGTTCCGGTACCTGCCCCGGCTCGACCCGAAGCAAAATTTGCAGTACTCGGCGGGAGCGTTGCAGAAGCTGGCGCTCGGCGTGAACGGATTTATCGCGGTAATCGGCGTGCTGGCCATTCGGTCGGCACAAACCGGGGAGGTGGAAGCCCTCACGGGATACCTTCCCTTCGCGGCGGCGCTGTTGTTAGCCTTCGTTGGCAATTACCTGACGCACGTGCGGCCCAACTATTTCGCCGGATTTCGCACGCCCTGGACGCTCAGCAGCGATACCGTCTGGCGCAAAACGCACCAGTTCGGCGGCGTGTGGCTCTTCTGGCTCTGCCTGGCGGCGCTGGTGCCGATGCTGTTTTTGCCGCCGATTGGGCGGATGGTCTTCCTGGCGATCGTCGTGATGATTGGGGTGCTATACCCGGTGTACTACTCGTATCGCCTGTACCGGGAGGAAAAGCGACATCTGGCGTAGATTTTTAACCGCGGAGGAGCCGGAGGTTACGCAGAGAAATCATCCCCGCGCAACCTCCGGCTCCTCCGCGGTTAAAAACTCCTCGAAACCCGTACCTTTTCACCCGAACTCAATCAGCAAACGATCATGGACTACCAACTCGTCGAAGAAGAAGCCATCGAGCACAAAAACGAGTATTTTGAAGTGCGCATCAACCCCGACGACGCACGTCCCCAACGCGTTTTTTTCGTCTCGAACGAAGAAAATTTAGAGGACGTTGCGCGGGATATTCTCCAAAAATACGCCCCTGAGGCCGAGCATTGGACGTTGATCCCCCATCGCAAGCACTGACGTGGAAGAGTTATTCGCCACGGACCGGCTGCGGGAGTTGTTGCCACGAATTCACGAATTCGTTCAGCAGGAACTGGTACCCCTCGAAACCGCCGCGTACCTCACCGGCCCGTTTTCCCGCGTGGCCCCGCTGCTCGACGAAAAACGCCAGCGCGTGAAAGCCGCCGGACTCTGGGGCCTGGCCGACCCGGTCAGCGAAGGCGGGCGAGGCCTGACGCTCTGCGAGTTCGGGCAAGTCTCGGAGGTACTCGCTCGCACGCCGTTCGGCCACTACGCCTTCAACTGCCAGGCTCCCGACATCGGCAACCGCGAACTGCTCCACCGCTTCGGCTCCGACGAACTGAAAGCCCGGTACCTCGCGCCGCTCCAGGCCGGGGACATCCGCAGTTGCTTTTCGATGACTGAACCCGACCGCGCCGGGTCGAACCCGACGAACCTGGGTACCACCGCCGTGCGCGACGGCGACGCGTACGTGCTGAACGGCCGGAAGTGGTTTACCTCCGGGGCCGACGGCGCGGCCTTCGCCATCGTGATGGCCGTGACCAATCCCGAGGCCCCGCCGCACCGCCGGGCCAGTCAAATCGTGGTGCCGACCGATACGCCCGGCTTCCGCATCGTGCGGAACGTGCCGCTGATGGGCGAAGCGGGCGACGGCTGGCTGAGTCACGCCGAAATCGAGTACGCCGACTGTCGGGTGCCCGTTACGAACCGGATTGGCGAGGAGGGCGCGGGCTTCGCGCTGGCGCAGGAACGGCTCGGACCGGGGCGCATCCACCACGGGATGCGCTGGGTGGGTATCGCCGAACGCGCCTTCGAGCTGCTCTGTCGGCGCGCCGCGAGTCGCGATCTGGGCGACGGCTCTCGCCTCGGCGACAAGCAATTCGTGCAAGGCTGGATTGCCGAAAGTCGGGTGGAAATCGACGCCGCCCGGCTGCTCGTGCTCCGCGCCGCCCGGCGCATTGACGAACGCGGCGCGGCGGCGGTACGCGAGGAAATTTCGGGGCTAAAATTTTACGTCGCGGGCGTGATGCTCCACGTCATCGACCGGGCGATCCAGGCGCACGGCGCGCTGGGTTTGACCGACGACACGCTGCTGGCGTTCTGGTACCGCCACGAGCGCGGTGCCCGGGTTTACGACGGGGCCGACGAGGTGCACAAAACGGCGCTGGCGCGGCAGATTTTGAAACGCTTTCAGTAAAAACTTCCGAAGTCTTGACGACTTCGGAAGTTTTGCATCTTTCCCACTTCAAATGGCAAACGCCGCTTCCGCCGTCCGTCCAGGCGAAGAACTCGACCTCGCGAAGCTTAATGCGTACCTGAAGACGGTACCCGGCTCAGGAAGTGTGCGCAACGTCCACCAGTTTCCCGGCGGGTACTCCAACCTGACGTACCTCCTCACGACCGACGCGGGTACCTCCGTACCGGGTACCTCCGTACCGGGTACCGAACTCGTCCTGCGCCGCCCGCCGTTTCGCGCCGCCGCGAAGGGCGGGCACGACATGGGCCGCGAGTACCGCGTGCTGACGGCGCTGCGGGCGGCGGGGTACCCGCGGGTACCCGAACCGCTGTTTTTCTGCGACGACGAAACGGTACTCGGCACGCCGTTTTACGGCATGGAACGGGTACCCGGCGTGATTCTTCGCGCGAACGACGCAACGAATCCAGCACTCACGCCCGAGCGGATGCGGCTACGCTCTGAACGACTCATCGACGCCCTCGCCGAACTGCACGCGCTCGACGTGACCCGACCCGAACTGGCGGCGCTCGGCAAGCCCGAGGGGTACGTGCGGCGGCAGGTGGAGGGCTGGACCGGGCGGTACGGCCAGGCCCAGACGGACGCGGTACCGGCGATGGACGAGGTGGCCGCGTGGTTGATGGAACACGTTCCGGCCGAGCAGGTACCCGCGTTCCTGCACAACGATTTCAAGTTCGACAACGTCGTCTGGAACGAAGACCTGACCGAAATCCGCGCGGTACTCGACTGGGAAATGGCCACCCTCGGCGACCCGCTCATGGACCTCGGCGCGGCGCTGGCGTACTGGGTCGGGCCGGGGGATTCGGATTTTTTGAAGCAATTTAATCTCACGCACCTGCCGGGTACTCTGAGCCGCCGCGAAGCCGCCGGGCGGTACGCCACCGCAACGGGCCGCGACCTGAGCCAGATTCTATTTTACTACGTCTTCGGGCTGTACAAAAACGCGGTGATTCTCCAGCAGATTTACGCCCGCTGGAAAGCCGGTCACACCCGCGACCCGCGCTTCGGCGGGCTACTCGTCGGCGTACGGGCGCTGAGCGAGCAGGCAATTCGGGCGATTCGGTCGGAAGTTATCTCGTAAGGTTTCGCGCGGATTTTCGCGGGATGTGAAGCCCCGCAGAAAAGCGCAGAGCTGCATCTGCGAACGTCTGCGCCGCATTTCGTTCCGCGATTTTCTGCGCGAAACCCTCCGAAGCCCCCATCTTTGCAGCCATGACGATTCAGGAACAACTCCGGCAGGAATTTACCCAGGCCCGCCGCGTCCTCGACGACTTCCTCGCCGATCCCGACACCCTACCCCGCATCGAACAGGCTGCCCGGCTGATGGTCGAGGCGATTCAAACGGGTCACAAAATCATCTCCTGCGGCAACGGCGGTTCGCACTGCGACGCCATGCATTTCGCCGAAGAACTCACGGGCCGGTACCGCGAAAATCGGCCTTCGCTGCCCGCCATCGCCATTTCCGACGTGAGTCACCTGAGTTGCGTGAGCAATGATTTTGGGTACGAATTCGTCTTCAGCCGCTTCATCGAAGGCCTCGGCCAGCCGGGCGACGTGCTCCTGGGCTTGAGCACGAGCGGCAATTCAGCGAATGTGGTCCGGGCCGTGGAAACGGCGCGGGCGAAGGGCCTGAAAACCGTCGTGCTGACCGGCAACGACGGCGGGAAACTGGCGGGCCTGGCCGACCTGGAAATCCGGGTACCCCACACCGGCTACGCCGACCGCATCCAGGAAGTCCACATCAAAATCATTCATGCGTTGATTTTGATGATTGAGGGGTTGGTGGAGGCTTAAGGTAAAAACCAAACAATAGGGTGTTGAAAACGACTCCCCTCCTTTTCAAGGAGGGGAGTTTAATTTCCTTCTACCAAATTTCAAAACCCATAATTCACCGAAACCGACACCCGCGTGTCGCTCGTCGTGGCGAAGGCGTCGCGGCGGGTTTCGGTGGTCAGGGATTCGTGCTCCAGTTGCACTTGGGCGAAGAGGTCGTGAATCCATTCGTAGCGCAGGCTCGCCCCGACGGTACTCCGACTGCGGTTCAGGCCGAACAGGAACGGCGGTTGCGGCGTGGCGTATTGCTGCTTGACGGTACCCGCCTCGCCCTTGCGGAGCATCGAGCCGTAAGCGCGCAGTTGCAGTCCGCGCGCCAGTCGCACGAGCGCCGCGCCGTAGAGCAAGTCCGAATTGTTCCCCATCCAGTGCCCGAGCGAATAGTTGGAACTGGCGTAGGTCTGCGTCGGGATGTAGTGCGCGTACACGAAGGGATTCAACCGGGTGTACTCGGCGGTGAGCGAGACGTTTTTCACCGGAAAATCGACCACCGAGGCCCCGGCCAGGTACCCGACCTGGTTTTTGCGCCGGGCCGGGTCGGAGAGCGAGAGCAGACGGAGTTCGTCGATGAACAGGTTGGCGTAGAGGTGCGTGCGCGGCAGGTGGTTGCGCGAACTGACCTGCATGAAAATCTGCGCGTTGTTGCCCGCGTCGTTGTTTTTGAAGCCCCCGAGCGCGTGGTCGGTCAGCCGGAAAAACAAGATCGGAATCAGGTACGCCGCTTCCAATCGGTCGCTGTACGTGATTGATTCGCCGATGGCCACCGACAACCCCTTGAGCGGCGTGATGAACAGCGTGTGCTGGGCGAGGTACTTGCTGCGGTACAGGATCCGGTCGCCGACGGCGTTGCCCGTCGGGTAGCTCGCCGCCGAGTCGATGACCATCGAGTTGAGCCAGGCGTGGAGGTAGTTGAAGCGCAGCCAGGGCGTCAGTTTCGCGTCGATGCGGACGAACGGAAACGACGGCGCGCGTTGCGAGAGTACCAGTTTGCCCGATTCGCCGTACCCCCACTCCAGAAATTCCTTGCCCACGGCCACGCTGAAATCGCGCCAGGAAAAGGCCAGGACGCCCTTCGCTTCGCTGTAGTCGATGGACTGCTTCGTCTTCGAGGCATTCGCCGCGATGACGCCCGTCGTGGGGACCAGATCCTTCGTCCGGTTGATGGTCGGACCGCCTTCGTAGTTGTCGCGGAAGTCGAAACTGAAGCCCACGTGCTTGCCCCAGTACCCGTAGAGCTGCGCGCCGTTCCAACGGTGGTGGTTGAATTCGCCCGTGCGCGTAAAGCTCTTCACGCCGACGAGCGGCTGTGCGGCGATTTGAAAGCGGTTGTCGGCATACGAAAAGGGGCGGAAGCGCCCGGCGGCGTCGTTTCGGAACCACTTCGTCTCGGGTTCGGCTAAGCGCGTCGAGTCAGCCCGGCGGTTTTCGTGGTTGTAATCGCGGGCGAAAAATGCGAGTTCTTTCTGTTCGAGCGGCGTCAGTTCCGCCGACTTTTCACCTAACTCCCGCAGCTTCGCCGCTACGTACCAGCGCGGCAGCGGGCGCAGCTCGTCGTCGAGTTGGATGACGCCCTTCGCCGCCGTTCGGCTCAGGAAGTTGTACACGTCGCGGTAGAGCGGCTCGTAGGAAATCTGGGCCTGGGCGGTGGTGTGTAGCAGCCACAGGCTGAGCACGAAGGCACCGAGCCGAAGCAGGCGAGTCGTGGGAAACGTAAAATTTTGCATGGCGGTCGTTGGATAGGAGTTACTCGTTCAGCGCCCGGCGCAGGCCGTCGAGCGGATTGTCAGATGAAGCCTTCGATGGCGTGAGCCAGGCCCCTTCGCCGTACTCGTTCCAGGCGTAAATCAGCGCGAGGCGTTCGGGTACCGTGCGGTCGGGGTGGGTCCGGAGCCAATCGAGTGCATCGCGCACGCCACGGTACACCGATTCGCTCGAAAAGCCCAGGTACCGCGGCGAGGTCGCGTACGATTGGTTTTGGCTGGCCCAGGGCCGCGGGTCCCAGTGGAGCGTAACGACGGGAATGTACGGCTGGGGTACCCGCCGGAAGCCGTCCCAGACGCGCCGGGTACCCGTCCGCAGGGAGTCAATGGGTACCTGTTTTTGATTCGAACGGAAGCCCGCGCCGTGGTAGTTGTAGCCCGTCAGTACGTCGAAGCCGCAGGCCTGGGCAGTGCGCAGCGAAGCGGCGTCCGAACCCGTCGCCACGGCAATCGTCACGCCGGGCAAACCTTCGGCCTTCGCGACCGTTCGCAAGCTGTCAAGTGCCTGCCGGACCGCGTCGGGGGTACCAAATTTTTTGACGAGGGTACCCGCCGTGAAAAAAATCAGGAGCGGTTTCCCGTTCGCCCGGACGTATTGCGGATTCTTGAACAAGTCCAGCCAGTACCGACTGACGACCGGCCAGTCCTGCGGCCCGATGGTCGAACCGGCGTGGTTCGCTACGAGCAGGCAGAAGTCGAGCCGGGCGCGGTTTGGGGCGCGGAGGTACAGGCCGAGGGCGTGGTTGTGGGGGTTTTCGCGGAAACCCCGTTGGTCACCTTCCGGGTAGTACCAGCAAAAGCTGAAAAACGAGAGTCCCGCATCGGCGGCGACATCGATTTGTTCGTAAACGGCCGCCGGGGTACTCGTCAGCCAGCCCCAACGGGGTTCGCGCTCGGGAAAGCTGTCGACCAGCGCCGTCGTCAGGTGCCAGGGTGTGCGGCCCGTCCAGCCGTCGAAGTAGTACGCGCCGAGGCGGGGGGATTGGGCGAGAACAACTTGAGTGAAATTTACCAGTAGGAAAAGCCAGAACAACCGAATTAAAACTCCCCTCCTGTTTTTAGGCCGCCGTGGATACGGAGGGGTGCCCCGCAGGACCGGGGTGGTCAACGCGCAGGGTGGAGCCTTTTCAAGGTGCAGCTTGGTGAGGCTTCGCGCTCGGCCTGGACCACCCCCGCTCACGCGCCAGCCCACCGCACCCCCTCCTGTTTTTAGGAGGGGAGCCGTTTGAAGCAGTTGCAGTTGGAGCTGGGGCTTCAAGTTTGACTGTGAATTAAGCCGCCGAATCGTACGCGTCCGACTGCTCCACCCCCCGCTTGACGCGCTGGCCGAGGACTTCCTCGAACAGATCGAGGTACTGGTCGATGATGACCGGCCAGTGGTAGGTCGTCTGAATTTTGCGACGGTTGTGGTCGAGGAAACTGGCGTAGCGGGGTTTGTGGACGTTCCTCAGCGCCTCGCTCACCTGTTCGGATTCGGTGAAGTACAGCGCGTCGGTACCCAGAATGGCCTGGTTGAAGATGTTGTCGTGGGCGCAGATGAGCGCGTTCGAGGCCATCGCTTCGAGCAGCGAGGGGTTGGTACCGCCCACCGTGTGCCCGTGGAAGTACAGGTTCGACCAGTACCGCAGGTTGTCGAGTTTGTTGAGATTGTAAATCCCGCCCAGAAACCGAATGTGCTGGAAGTACCGGTACTTCTCGACGAGGTACTGCCCGTACTCGGTCTGGTGCTTGCCGACGACCAGAAACGGCCGCTCGACCTTCGCTTCGGCCACGCCCTGCAAAATCACGTCGATGCTGTTTTCGGGTTCGAGCCGCGCCACGAGCATGTCGTAGTCGAAAGGCTTCACCCGAAACTCGCGCAGGACCATCGCCTCCGGCGCTTCGAAAACCTGAGCCCCGTAGGGAATGTAGGTCGAAGGACGCCCGTAGGTTTCGGCCAGGTGCGCCTGAATCCCGACCGAATCGGCCACCAGAAAATCACTCGTCTGCACGGCCCAGCGCTCGGCGTGTTTGAGAAATTTCTGCACGCTCGGCAGGTACTTGCTGCGCTTCCATTCCAGCCCGTCCATGTTGGTCACGATGACGGGTTTGCGCGGCAGCAGCCAGCCCCAGACCGAATTGCTCGTGTAGCCGAGCTGGAGGATGAGGTCGAAATTCCGCCGCCGGGCGTCGCGGATGCAGTTGAAGTCGTAGATGAATTGCCCGACGGTCCCGTACCGGTCTTCGGGGTCGGGGCAGTGCACCAGCTCGACGCCCCGGAAGGTGCGCTGCTGGTACGGGTGCGTGTGCGAGTTGTAGACGGTCACGCGGTGGCCGCGCTCGACGAGGCCCGTGGCGAGGTACTCGGCGAACTGCTCAAAGCCGCCGTAGTGGTTGGGGATGCCCCTGGTTCCAATAATTCCGATGTTCATGGCGGTGTTCAAACTAACTGGTGAGGAGATGGTGTAAAACGTGCGCCGACCGCTCCCAGGAGTACCGCTCCCGGATCTGGTCGGCAATGCGCCGCAGCGTGGCGGGATCGGCCTGCGAACCGCCGTCGAAGAAGTTCGCCAGGCGCGTTTTCAGGTTTTCGACCGTTGGGGGGAAATGCCCTTCGCCGAAAAAATCGAAGTCCTGCATCGCCGTCGCGTCGGAGCAGAGCGTCGGGATGCCGAGCGCTCCGGCTTCGAGCGGGGGGATGCCGAAGCCCTCGGCGGCCGACGGGTACGCGAAGAGCGTCGCGGCGCGGTAAAAATCGAGCAGGTCGTCGTCGCCGATTTGCTTGAAAAAGTAGACGAACGACCGCGCCGTGGCGGGCATCGCCTCACGCAGGGCGATCAGCTCGGGGTCGGGCAGGGATTCGTGGCCGATGAAAACCAGCGATACGCCGCGGCGGTACAGGCCCGCGTCGAGGTACGCCCGCAGCAGCGCGGCCTGCCGTTTGCGCGGCTCGATGCGGCTCACGTACAGAATGTAGTTTTCGACGCCGAATCGTTCGCGCATCGCCTGGCGCACTACCGCCGCGTCGAAAGGTTCGGCGAAGCGTTCCGAGACGCCGTTGGGCGTGACGTGGATGCGCTCGGGCCGGATGCCGAAGTGCCGGTGAATGGCCTGCCGGGAGTACTCCGAGACGGTCGTGACGACGTCGGCCAGCCCGAGCGAGGCCCGGAACAGCGCCGATTTTGAGAGCCGGTAGCTCAGCGGAAATTCCCCCGGAAAATCCTTGAACAGCAAATCGTGCGTCGTGACGAGGTACTTGCCGATTTTCAGCGGCGGCGTGACGTACTGAAAATGCGCGAAGTCGGGCCGGTACCGCCGCAGCAGCGCCGGAATCTCCAGCCCCAGCCGCTTCACGCGCCCGTGACTCCGGTAGGCCAGAAACCGCACGTTGTCGCGCTGCCCGAAGACCTGCTCCAGGTTTTCGACCGAAGCGGCGGCCAGCAGCAGTTCCACGTCGGGCCGCTGGGCCAGCCGGGTGTAGAGTTCGCGGATGAAGGTCCGGGTACCCTGGTGTTCGCCGTCGAAGACGTGGGCGTCGACGAAAATGCGGGTCGTTGCCATTGGTCAGGGGGTGACGGGTGAACAATAGCCCTTCAGGTACCGGTAGCGCAGGAAATCGGGGCTGAGGGCGCGTTTGCCGACGCCCTGCACCGAATTGACGAAGGAATTCACTTGGGCAAACGGGTACTTCAGCCAGAACTTGCCGGGCTTCAGGCGGCGGTCCATCGCGGCGTCGGAATACCCGGCCAGGTACGCGAAGTCGAGGATGTACTGCTCGTTGAGTTTGCTGGCGATTTTGTGCAGGACGATCGCCGCCGGGTTGTAGACGATCCTGAACCCGGCTTTTCGAATCCGGATGCTGAGGTCGACTTCCTCGTTGCCTAAGAGCTTTTTACCCGTCCGCCCCAGGGCCACGTCGAAGGTACCCGCCCGCTCGAAGGCCGCGCGGCGGACGGCGATGTTGCCGCCCGAGGCTTCGGGTACCTCGCCGTAGGTTTCGCCCAGATCGACGATGCCGATGAGGTAGTAGTACCGCCGCGGCAGCCAGTCGGGCAGGGCCATGCGGTAGGGCAGCATCCGCCCGCCCGCCATTCCGACGGTCGGGTCAGCGAAGGGCCGGAGGAGTTCGCCGAGCCAGTTCGTTTCAAAATCCACGTCGTCGTCGACGAAGACGAGTACCTCGTGGCGGGCTTCGGCAATGCCCCGGTTGCGCGCGTGCGAAAGGCCTTGCTGGGTTTCGCGGACGTAGCGGATGCGTTCGTCGCGGCGGGCAAACTCAGCCACGACCGCGGCCGTGTCGTCGGTCGAGTTGTTGTCGATGACCAAAATTTCGAGGGCCTGCTCGGGCGGTTCGGCCGCGAGCCGATCCAGCAGGGCATCGAGCGTTTCGCGCAGCAGGGTACTGCGGTTGTAGCTGGCGATGAGGATGGAGACGCTTGGCGGAGCGGTCATAGTCACTGAAGATTGAGCGGACAGGGCAGGGCTTACCCGGTCGCTCCCGTTAGGATGAGTTCGGGCGATTTTACGGGTCTTGACGCCGAAATCGGTTTCGTTTGTTTTTCGAGCCACTGGTCACGATACGCGAGGTAATTCACGTACACGATGACAAAAACCAGGTAATGCAGGGTGGCGTAGTGGGTTTGCGGGGCTTCGGTTCCGCCGACGAGGATGAAAAAACAGAGGAAGCCGACGGGCAGCAGCAGGCGCGAATCGCCGGAGGATTTGTACTGCCGATTAAGGGTGTTGAACAACTTGAAAAATAGCAGGACGTAGATTAGAACACCCACGTAACCCGTATCGAAAAAGGATTGCAGCACCAGGTTGTGCGTCGTAATCAGGTTAGCGTTGGCAAACAGTTCGAAGATGTTGGCCCACCCGTTGGAAACGCCCGATCCGGTCTGGCCGTATTCTCCAAATCCAATCAGGTGTTCCCACTTAAACCGCGCAATCTCAGCCACGCAGCTAATCCAGATGAACACCCGGTTGTTGCCCGTTTTCAAATCGCCATCGCCGCGTGAAAATCCTTCGAGAAACAGGTTGCCATTGAACCAGTCCATGTTTAGAAAAACCAGAATAGGCACCACCGATCCGAGCACGACGGTGTACTTCAAAAATGAAATTTTGCTGCCGTACAGGGGCGCAACCAGCAGGAGCAGTACGACGAGAATAATGGCCAGGGCCGAGCGGGTATCGATGAGTGCCAGACACGTCAGGCCCAGCGCGCAGAACATCACGGCGATTCCTTTGTTTCGGTACGTGTTGAGCTTGAGTGCGGCTAGCAACGCCGTGAGGGTGAAGGCACCGGCAAACGAACCAAAGCTATTGATGCCCGTCACCAACGGAAAATTAACGCGCTCGATGTGCCAGCCAAACAAAGACGAGAGCAGTACCGATTCGCCTACGCTGGTGGCCTTTGCGGCGTTTCCCAGCACATCTACCGCCGCGAAAAAGTACAGGAACAAGTTGAAGGCAATAAACAGAAACGGCGCGACGAGCAGGCTGATACTGAGCGAATCGAGCGCCCCTTTTTTCTTTCTGATCTGCCCTGCCGCATCGTTGAAAAAACCGAACGAGTTCAGACTGAACAGAATCAGTTTAATGATGCGGAACGCATTCATCAGCGGCCCAATTTCCCGGTTGTTCGTGCGAAGCTGACTCGTCAGAATCAGCAGCAGAAACAAACCGGAAAGAGCGAAGAGTGGCGAACGGTACTGGAAAACTACTTTGGAAATAAACCGCTGCTTGTACGCAAAATAGGTACCCAGCAAACCCAGCGTCACAAAGTTGAGCAGGGTGGAGTAGGCCGAACCGCCGTATTCGGTGACGAGCAGGACAAACGCGAGGTAAAAGACCAGATTCATGCCGCTAAAAGTTTTTTTTTGAAGGCCCGCAGACTCAACCAGACGAAGTCCCACCCCGCCACGACGGGGCTTAGGCGACCGGTGCGCGTGACGACTCGGAAATGCTCCGGGCGCACCTGGAGGGTATCACTCATCCCGCCCTGCCGGATGCGAACGGTGAATGCATCGATAAATCCGGCCCGGAGATTTTTTCCTGAACGGAGTAGCAACTCAAAATCCGCGGCGATGCGGTACTGAACGTCGAAGCCCCCGTACTGCTGGAACAACCCGCGGTGGTGAAACGCGCCGGGGTGCGCAATGGTCATCCGACGCTGGAAACCTTTCCACTCCCACGCAAAACCGACCCGTCCGAGTACCTCGTCGCTCTGTCGCTTCAACAGCCAGCCTTTTGAACTGACTAAATCGAAGCGTTCTGGCGAGGCTTCGAGGAAGCGTACGTAGCTCGCGAAGGCGTCGGGCAGGAAGGAATCGTCCGAACCCAGGAACGTAATCCACTCGCCCTTCGCTACGGCCAGGCCTTTGTTCCAGGCGTCGTACACGCCCCGGTCCGGTTCGCTGACGACGTACGCCAGATGCGGACGGTACCGGTTGAGGATGGCGAGGGTACCGTCCCGCGAGCCGCCGTCGATGACAATCAACTCAAAATTCCGGTACGTCTGCGCCAGCACGCTCTCGAGCGCTTCAGCGAGAAACGCCTCGGCGTTGTAGGTGGCGATGATGACGCTGATGAGAGGTTGCATGGCGGTGCTTCGGCTCAACGGGTCAGAAAATCGGTCAGGCTCAGCCGCGGAAACTGTTCGAGGTGGCCGCCCTCTGTGCAGTTGTAGACTTCACGACCGGTACCGAAGTAGTTTTCGCGGGCTACCTGGTAGTTCAGTTCCGACCCGACGAGGTCGGGCAATTGCCACTTGTCTTTCTCCGAAAAGTAATTGGGTGCGAAGTGGTTGGGATCGTCGCCGGACAGTTGAATCAGAGCGTTCGGGGTACCCTGCGATTTGAAGTAGTGGTCGCACCCAACGACGGCCACCTGCTGAAAGCCGAGGTGGTAGGCCAGTTGCAGCGCTACGTAGGTCACCGTGTAGCCCTGAGGAACACTCACCGAAATGTCGCGGGCAAAATTGCTGGGTTCGTAACTCGACTTCAGGACGTACAAGTTGCCGTTTTTGAAGTCGCCGTACCGAGCATTGACCGAGCGTAGGCCGTCGTAATCCAGAAAAACGGGAATCTTGGTTTCCTGGAAAAACGGCAGGTTCTGCTGAATCACGAGCGGATTGACCGAGGCAATTACACTGGGCCGGAACGTGGTACGGTCGAAGAGAAAATTAATTTTGTTCAGCCCAATCGTGTACACCCCGCTGGCACTCAGTTGGTCGAAATCGACTTTATTGAGCGACGGGCCGTTGCAGAGAATCACACATTTTTTTCCGGTCTGCGAATCGCGGAGCGCCCGGAGCGCCCGGTAATTTTTCAGGGCGAAGCCGCTAAGGTCGAATTGAAGCCGATCCCGAACCATCCGGTAGGCCATTCGGTAGGGGTTGAAGGTCGCCAGCGAGTTGACGTTGCGGTTGGACGTATCTAAGTGTTTCATGGCGGAAGTATTTCAAGGGAAGAAAAACGTAAGCAGCGCAAGCGTTCCGACCACCAGCGCTACCGGAATCGCAACGTTTTTTTCAAAGCGCCAGAAGTTCTGGCTGACAAACTGGTACGACCGCCCCGCAGCGTACCACGAGTAAAAACTCACGTACGCCAGTACCATCGCCAGCGGGAAGGCGTATACGCCCCAGGTGCCGTAGAACTTCCAGGCCAGCGCGACGTAGAGCAGCCCGGTGACGCCGTTGGCGATGTGCCAGACGATGTGGTTCGTGACGCTGTACAACTGGATGTGCATGGCCCCGTACCGCTCGACGAAAAACGCGAGGCCCATCAGCGCCCAGAGTTGCGGTTCGACGAAGGCGATGCTGCTGCCCACCGACCGCATCAGCGGTTCGGCGGCGACGGCCACGGCGACGAAGCCAGCCACGAAAGTCCAGTGCGCCCGCTGCATGCCCTGCTGGGCCACGCGGATGATTTCGGTCGGGTTGCCCTGAGCGTAGAGCCGCGCCAACAGCGGGATTTTGCTGTAAAACGGGGCCTGCGCAAACGTGACGATGATCTGCATGATGCGCATGGCGAAGAGGTACGCCGAGACGTCGGCGACGTTTTCGCTTTGCGCGTAAATCAGGCTGCTGCTCTGAATCACGCCGTACGACATCAGTACCCCTACCCCACTCCGCCAGGCGGCGGGCCAGATTTCGGCGAGTACCGCGCGGTCGAAGGGCAGCGGTTCCGGGGCGTCGAACACGCCTTCGGGGTACCGGCGGCAGAGCCAGCGGTTGCGCCAGGCCGAGGCCACGACCCAGAACTGGTTGACGGCCACCAGCCCGACCAGCCCGCCGTTGAGCACCAGCACGAGCGCGCTCGTGAGGATACCCGCCAGCGCGAAGAGCGTTTCGTACCGCCGGAATTCGGCGATGCGGTTGATGCCCTGGAGGTACACGGCGTAGGCATTACCTCGGAAGCTAATCGTCGTCGCGACGACCACGAGGCCCCAGGCCCACCAGCCTTCGGTGGGGTTGGCCAGAAAACCGACCGGCCGCGCGACCGAGAAGGTACCGAAGCTGAGCAGCAGGGCGAGAATGCCCAGCGTGAGCCAGTTGAACAGCCGCTGCTGGGTACCGACCACGCGGCGGAGGTACGCCCGATTGGGCTGGGCGTCGGTACCACCCGCGCCGCCCATCGCGTAGGCGATGAAGCGGGTGAAGGTGGCGCTCAGGCCGAGGTCGATGAGGAGGTTCAACCCGACGATGGTACTGAACAGGTACCAAAGCGAAATCTCGGCGGGCGCAAACTGCCGCAGAATGAACGGGATGAGCAGCACCAGGTTCAGCGAACGCGTCGCCAAACTGGCCCAGGTCGTAAACGTGGGCGAGTCCCAGAGGCGGGCGGTGAGGGGTTTGCGTTCGAGTACGGAGGTGGTCATTTTTTTGGCTTTTCTTTTCACCCATTCCCCGTCATTGCGAGGAGGAGGTACGACGACGAAGCAATCCGCCGCCGAAGCGGGACCAACTTCGAGCAGCGATTGGCTGGTACCTCGGACTTGGCTGGCCCAACCCGGCGGATTGCTTCGTCGTACCTCCTCCTCGCAATGACGCGATTTTGAAGAGGTAGTGTTTGACTCACAAATCCTTCAACACCGAACTAATCCCGCCATCGAGCGAGAGGTTGGCCCCGTGGATGAAGCCCGAGCCTTCGGAGGCCAGGAAGAGCGCCAGCTTCGCCACGTCCTGCGGGTACCCGATGCGCTGGACCGGGTGAATCTTGCGGAGTTCGTCAATCGCCGATTCGTCGTTGTCGAAGCCCGCCCGGAGCATGGCCGTTTCGATGGCCGCCGGGCTGATGGCGTTGACGCGCACGCGCCCTTCGAGGTCGACGGCCAGGGATTTCGTCAGGCCGATGAGGGCACTTTTCGAGGTCGCGTAGCTGATGAACCGCCGCTTGGTCAGTTGCTGGTGGATGCTGCCGATGTTGATGATGCAGCCGTGGACTTCCTCCAGGCAATCGAGGAAATGCTGGCTCAGGAGCAGCGGTCCGGTCAGGTTGACGGCCAGCGTGTGGTTCCAGTCGTCGAGGCGCAGGTCGTCGAGGCCGCCGAGCAGTTGCACGGCGGCGTTGTTGACGAGCACGTCGAGGTCGGGTACCAGCACGCTGAACTTGCGCTTCCATTCAATCCGGTACACCGGGTCGGTGGCGAACTGGTGCAGGTCGAACTGAATGAGCTGATCGGCCTGGTGGTCGTCGCTCGGGCGCAGGTCGAGGCCGTAGACGTAGTACCCCGCCTCGCGGAAGGCGTGGGCGAGGGCACTGCCGATGCCCCCGAGTACGCCCGTGATGAGTACTTTTTTCTGATTCATGGTGGGTGTGGCGGAAAGCTAAACGGCAGCTTCTTCTAACTCCAGGTACTGAAACAGCGACCGCAGCGCCTGGTGGCTGGCCCGGCGCACGCCTTGCAGCGTATTGGAGCCGTTGTGGGTACCCAGGATGCAGCGGTCGAACTGGCGCAATTCCGAATCCATCGGCAGTGGTTCGGTTTCAAACACGTCGAGGCCCGCCGAGTGGACTTTGCCCGACTGGAGGGCTTCGACCAGCGCGGCTTCGTCGACGATACCCCCGCGCGAGACGTTCACGATGCGCACGCCGTTTTTCATGCGGCTGATCGTCCCGGCGTTGATGAGGTGCTTGGTTTTGGCCGTCAGCGCGCAGGTGGTTACGACGAAGTCGGCCGTTTCGAGTTTGTCGGGAAAGTTCAGGAAATGGTAGTTCGCCTCGTCGCTGGCCGTACGCGGCGCGAAGGGGTCGTAGACGTTGACGTGCATCTCAAACGCCCGCAGGAATCGGGCCGTGGCCTTGCCGATGTCGCCGAAGCCGACGAGCGCGACGGTACACCCGGCCAGCGACATTCCGGCAGGTTTGGGCCAGCCGCCCTGCCGCACGTCGCGGTCGATGAGGTACGTCTGCCGGGCCAGGCCCAGAATGTACGCCACGGCGATGGTCGCCACTTCGGCCCCGAACATCTGCGGCGTGTTCGTGATGGGAATGCCCAGTTCGCGGCAGGCGGCAAAATCGACGTTGTCGACGCCGACGCCCCACTTGACGGCGGCTTTCAGGTTGCCGGCCTTCCCGGCTTCAAACACGCGGCGCGTGGCCGGGTCGTCGCCGATGATCCAGGCGTCGACGGTCGGTACGAGTTCAATCAACTCCTCCTCGGTCATCACCTGCACGACGTTCGGGGCAATGACTTCGAGGTTTTTCTCGGCAAACAGCGGGCGGAACTCGTCCAACTGGCGGAGCATGGGCGGGCACGTAATCAGGACTTTCATGCGTAGCAGAGGTCGGGGTGGAGTTGGGTGAAAAGGAATTCGGCCACCTTGAAATTCAGCTCCACGTCGATGTCCTGGGCCTCGATTTCGGGAATCTCGAACATCAGGGGCCGGTCGCCGATGCGGTTGAACTTGCGTCGCAGGGCTTCCTTCGAAAACAGGTACATGCAGGAATTTTCCAGGTACGTCGGGGGCAAGTCCTGCGTGCGGAGCAGGATAGCCGGGTTGTGGTTGATGGCGCGCGCGAGTTGGTCCCAGAGGCGATTTTGCAGGCGCGTCACCCCGAAGAGCGAATCGTAGACCGGGTACTGCCCGAGGAACTGCTGGATGCCCCGCTCGACGGTCTCGGGCGAGAGCAGCGGATTCGTGCTGTGGGTTTGCAGGTAGAAATCGGCCTCGATCTGGTCGCAGGTGTTCAGCAGCACATTATTCATCGGGATGGCCCCGTCGCGCAGGTGTTCGGGGCGTTCGAGGACCGTAACCTGCGGGTACTCGACCGAGACCTGGTTGATGACGATCGGACTGTCGGTGTCGATGACGACCTGCGAGATGGACGGGCAGTCGAGCAGCGTGTCGATGATGCGCGTGTAGAGCGGTCGCCCGGCGAAGGAGCGGTAATTCTTGCCCGGTACCCGTTCGCTCGAATGGCGCATCGGGACAAGGGCGGCAACGGTGTACTTCATGCTTGGCGGAGTTTGAAGTGGGGGTTAAAAAAGTTTTCTGTTTTCGGTTTCCAGTTTTCAGTTCGCGGTTTCAGTTGATGGAGGAACAACTGAAAACTGGAAACTGAAAACTTAGTCGTAGACTACCTGCTTCACCGGTACCTTCCCGACCAGCTCGGGTACTTCGCGGCGGAGTTCGTTGGGGTAGTAGAACCGCGCCCGCAGCGAGCGACTCAGCGTGCCGACGAAGCGGTAGCCCTGGTAGGTACCCCAGAACTGCATCAGCCGGAACGTCGGGATGCCGCGCCCGTTTTTCAGCAGTACCCCTTCGCGCAGGGCGGCCCAGTAGTCGCTCAGAACGTTGGTCGTGGTCAGGTGCAGAAAATCCCAGAGGCCGAAGCGCGCTTCGGGCACGATGCGCTTGAAGGCGATGGCCTCGCGGTAGTACCGGTTGAAAATTTTCCGGGGCGTTTCCTCGTGGACGTGCACGATTACGGCCCCGGCTTCGTAGGCCAGGTGGTACCCCTGCCGCAGCGCGCGGGTGGCCCAGTCGAGGTCTTCGAGGCCCGTCAGGGTTTCGTCGTAGGGTTGGTGATCCCAGCACGTACGCCGGATGGCGGCGTTGGCGTTGTTGCAGAACGGAATGGTCTGGGCCGGATTCGACTCCGCCGGAAACCACTTGGCAAACACCCGGTGCTCGGCGTAGTGGCTCCGGTCGTCGCCGACCTGTCGACCGTAGACCAGTGCCACCTTCGGGTCGGCGAAGGGCGCGAGCATCCGGGCGATCCAGTCGGTGTAGACCGGGTACACGTGCGCGCTGGCGAAAAGCAGGATGTCGCCCGTGGCTTCGCGGCAACCGAGGTTGAGCGCCCGCCCGAACGAAAACTCTTCGGGCCGGATGTGGAGTACCCGCGCCCCGCGCTCGGCGGCAATGCGCGCCGTGGCATCGGTCGAGCCGGAGTCGACCAGAATCACCTCGACGGGGTACGGGGTTTCCTGCTGACGGATGCCGTCGAGCAATTTCCCGATGTGTGCCTCCTCGTTGTAGGCGCGGATGATAATCGAGCAGGTCATGGCGGTGGCCGTTTCGATGGATGTCGGTTGGGGGAGAATGGTGAGTCACCCAGGAGGCGGTCACCATTCACCTTTCACCAAACTAAAACACTACTACTGGTTAAGCACTCGCTAACTTCTTCTTGCTCCGGGCATTGGGCTTGTCTTCGTAATACCCGTAGCCATACCCGTACCCATAGCCGCCTTTTTTGAAATCGACGCCGTTGAAAATGGCGTGCATCGACTTGAATTTGCGGCTGCGGTACAGTTCGCCTAGCTGCTCCAGGTGCGCCTTGAGCGTGTAGTCCTGCCGGATGATGAACAGCACGGCGTCGGCGAAATTGCCGATGATGAGCGCGTCGGTGACGAGGCCAATCGGTGGCGAGTCGATGAGCACGTAGTCAAACTCCTGCTTCAGTTTCCGAATCAGTTCCTCGGTCCGGCCGCTTTCGAGCAGTTCGGTCGGGTTCGGCGGATTCGGCCCGCTCGGGATGAAATACAGGTTGGGTACCGGCGTGGTCTGGACGATGTCCGTCGGGTCGGCCAGGCCGATGAGGTAGTTGGTCACGCCCGGTTCGCTGGCCGTTTCGAGGTACTGGCTCAGCTTGGGTTTGCGCAGGTCCATCCCGATGATGACTACCTTCTTGCCCGAGTACGCCAGGCTCGAAGCCAGGTTGAGGCTCACGAAACTCTTGCCTTCGCCGCCGACCGACGAGGTGAACAAGATGACCCGATGGCCGTCCTGGTTGCTGAAAATGTACTGCAAATTCGTCCGCAGCGCCCGGAACTGCTCGGCGATGGCGCTCCGGCTGCTGAGTTCGATGAGGTGGGCGGTGTCTTTTTTGTTGCGCTGGGCGATGTCGGTCAGGATGGGTACCCGCGCGAGGTCTTCGATTTCCTTCCGGTTCTGGACTTTGTTGTTGAGCAGGTCGCGGACGTTGACGATGCCCACCGGAATCAGCAATCCGACCAGCAGCGCCCCGAGGAATACCAGACTCCGCTTCGGCTTGACCGGCTCGGTACCCACGAAAGGCGTATCGACCACGCGGCTGTCCGAGACGGTCGAGGCGTACGACAGCGCCGTTTCCTCCTGCTTCTGGAGCAGGTACAGGTACAGCCCTTCCTTCACGCTCTGCTGGCGTTTGATGTTGACAAACTCGCGTTCCTTCCGCGGAATGGCCCGAATCGAGTACTCGAACTGCCGGTTCAGGCCCTGCAAGCTGGCCTGCGTCACCTGCAAGCCGCGCTTCTGGCTGTTGATGCTCTCGCGGATGGCCTGCTTCGTGTTGGCAATCTGCGTGTTGACGGTTTCGAGCAGCGGGTTGCCGGCCTGCGTGGTACGGGCGTACTTCTCGCGCTGGATTTCGAGTTCGGACAGTTTCCCGAGCAACTGCACCATCACCGGATCGCTGACCATGCCCGCCGACGCCGGAACGCCCGTACCGGTTACGCCCTGGCTGTTCTGGACGTAGCTGTCGATGTCGTCGAGAACTTTGATTTTGATGCCGACTTCGTTGAGTTTGATGTCGTTGTCTTTGACTTTTTCCAGAAACAGGTTGGCCTCCGAACTGATGTCGGTGAAGCCCTCGGCGCTTTTGTAGCTTTCGACGTTTTTCTCGACGTCGACCAGCTCGCCCGTGATGAGCTTCAGGCGGCTGTCGATGAAGCGGAGCGTGTTGGAGGCTTCCCGGTTTTTGTCTTCGAGCGACGTCAGCGTGTAGACCTCCAGCAGTTTTTTCAGGATGGCCTTGCCGCGGGCGGGCGAAGCGTCTTCGAGCGAGAGCTTGATGACCGTACTTTTCTGATTGAGCAGCGCAATGTCGATGTCTTTCGTCAGCGATTCAATCAGCTTTTCGCGGTTGCGGAAGCGCACCTTCACGGTGCTCGGCTCGCGGTAGAGCGAATCGTTCAGAAACACCCGAAAGCGGCCGTAGGCGCTTTTGACCGGCTGGCTGAAGGCAAACTGGCCGAGTACGTTCTGACCCTCGTCGAGGAGTTCGTACTGGTTTTTGTTCAGTACCCGCACGTAGGCCGGTTCCTCGTAGCCCTGTTCGGTGATCTGGTCGGAGCCAACCCAAATGGGCGATTGGCCAAAGATTTCGGTATCGCGAAACGAGCCTTCCTCGAAATAGCTGGCCTTCAGGTTCAGTTCGTCGACCACCCGCTCGTGCAGGTACCGCGATTTAAGAATTTCGATTTCGTTTTCGACGAGCTTGTTGCCGCTGAACATTTCGAGTTCCTTCAGCATGTCGTTGCCACCGCCGAAGCCTTTCTTTTCGTCTTTGACGAGCAACACCGAACTCACTTCAAAAATGGGCCGGGCGTAAAGCAGGTACGCGTAGGCCAGCCCGAGCGCGAGCACGGCGAAGAACACGAACAGGTACCAGTGGCGGAGGTACTTAAACAGGAAGGCGCGAAGGTTGAAACTCTCTTCTTGCTCTTCCCAGGATTCTTTGATGGCGGTCATAAGAAATCAGGGATTAGAAGTACGGCAGAAACGCGGTGGTTGGGAAGGTGAGTCGGGAGTTAGCGAAGATTAAGGATGAGAACGCCCAGCGCCGTCAGCACGCTGGCGACGACGGGAATCAACTGAATGGAGCGGTCGGTCACCGTGACCCGGCCCTTCGTCGGCTCGACATAAATCACGTCGCCATCACGCAGGTAGTAGTACGGCGAGGCGAATGCGTCGCGGGTAGTGAGGTTGAGCCGGGCGATTTCGCGGGTGGTTTTGTTTTCGCGAATCACCATCACGTTGTCGCGCCGACCGAAAATGGTCAGGTCACCGGCCATGCTGAGCGCCTCGGGCAGCGAAACGCGGTCGCTGAGTAAATTGTACGTCGCCGGGCGGGCCACTTCGCCGATGATGGAAAACTTATGATTGAGAAACCGGACGTTCACCGACGGTTCCTTCACGAATTGCAGCAGTCGGTTACGGAGTGTGTCGGCTGCCTCACTGGCCGTCAGATCGTTGATCCGTACCCGCCCGATTAGCGGCATTTCCACCCGCCCGACCGAGTCGACCTGGTACCCCCAGGGCTGCGAACGGGCGATGCCCGAAGCCTGGCCAGGGAAATTGGTGTAAGTCAGGCCATTGATGTTCGGAACGTTGAACACCAGGTTCGACTCTTCGCTCAGACTACCCACGGTAATCGCCAGCACGTCGCCCGACTTAATGCGGGGCACGACGGGTTTCGTAACGGGCATGCTCATCACCCGGCTCGAATCGCCTTGAAAATACACAACCTGTCGGGTAGAAACGCAGGAACTGAGCAGACTGGCCAGCACGAGGGGGCCAAGAAGGTACTGCGCGAAGCGGTGGGGCAGGGACGCACGCGTCCCTGGGCTGGGGGTGAGATTGGCGGTTCTCAAAGTATAATTTTTAAAAGGTATCCGAAATGAGGGCGGTGTTTGTCGGAAACCCTGGCGAAGGGAAAATCCGGCATCACTTCGAACCAACCGAAGTTTTAAGCGAATTGCTTCTAATCTGTTGATAAACAGGTTAGCGTCTCAGCGCTCAGTAATCGGTTACGCTGCTAAATAAGTAACAGATGTTTGAAACACCAAAGCCCATGCAAAAAAATGGCAAATGTTAGTTTGAAAAATTCCGGGAAAACCCGAATACATCGCGCTTCAACCGATTCGAACGACTCCTTTCGGTAGTTGGCGAACCGATTCGGTAAATTGCCCGTACTTTTACGCGCCGTTCGCCACGGTCAATTCATGTTTTCATGCTACACGTTCGCGTTGGGTTGGGGTACGACGTTCACCAGCTCGTAGCCGACCGGCCGTTCTGGCTGGGCGGCATCCAGATTCCGCATACGCACGGCGCCAAGGGCCATTCTGACGCCGACGTCGTTTGCCACGTCATTTGCGATGCGCTGCTCGGGGCGGCCAACCTGCGCAACATCGGGTACCATTTTTCCGACAAAGACCCGCAGTGGAAGGGCGTCGACAGTAAAATTCTGCTGGCGAAGGTACTCGACTTAGTGCGCGGCGCGGGGTACGAAGTCGGGAACGTCGACGTGACGGTGGTTTTGCAGGAACCCAAACTCAATCCGTACATTCCGGTCATGAAAACCTGCCTGGCCGGGGTCATGGGCGTTCCCGAAGGCGACGTATCGATTAAGGCGACAACGTCCGAACACCTGGGTTTCGTGGGTCGGCAGGAAGGCGTGGCGGCGCACTGCGTTGCGCTGATTTACCAGCCTGATCCAACCCGCTAAACTGACACCTGCCCGCTCCGTCATGGGTATCCTCGATTTTTTAAAAACCAATCGATTAGCCGATTACTCTTTTCTCGGTACCGATCTGCATTCGCACGTATTGCCGGGGATCGACGACGGGGCTGATTCGGTCGAAACGGCCGTGCGGCTGGTGGAACAATTGCGGGCGTTGGGTTTTCGGCGCATCATCGCGACGCCGCACACGATGTCGGATTTTTATCCGAACACCCCCGAAACCATTCGCGCGGCGCTCGCGCGCCTGCAAGCAGGGTTAAGCGAACGCGGACTCGATCCGGTCGTCGAAGCGGCTTCGGAGTACTACCTTGACGAGTACTACCTCGAACTCCTGCACCGCGAACCCTTGCTCACCCTCCCTGATCGGCACGTCCTGGTGGAAATGTCGTTCATTTCGCCCCCGCCCAACCTCTCCGAACTGCTGTTTCAAACCCAGGCCCGCGGCTACAAACCCATCCTGGCGCATCCCGAGCGGTACCCGTACCTGAGTGCCAACAAAGGAGTACTCAAGCAACTGAAAGATACCGGCTGTTTATTCCAGACCAATTTGCTCTCGCTGACCGGGTACTACGGCAAACCGACCTACCGCCTGGCCTGGGAACTGGTTGAAGCCGGTTGGATCGACCTGCTCGGTACCGACCTGCACCACGAGCGGCACGCGCAGGCACTCAAAGCCGGGCTACGAACGGATGAACTGATACGCATCGCGCAGAAGCACGCGTTTCGAAATGTCGAATGGAACGAGGGAGGGTCCGTCTGAACACAAGAAACGCCCGGTCTAAGCAGTCCGGGCGTTTGTACGTTAGCCTCCAGTTAATATCGTTAGTTTCTTAAGTCAAGTTCAGTATGCTTTTTCGTCTCCGCGGAACGTCTTCGTCAGCGTCCAGAAGATGATTTTGCAGTCGAGTTGGAACGAGACATGGCTGATGTACCACAGGTCCAGTTTCACCCGGTTTTCCATCATTTCCGTTTCCTGCGCTTCACCGCGATAACCCGTTACCTGGGCCAGTCCCGTGATGCCGGGCTTGACGGTATGCCGCATGTTGTAATACGGAACCTCTTTTTCCAGTTGCTGGTTGTGCCGTTCGGCGTGGGGACGTGGTCCGACTACCGACATATCGCCGAGGAGTACGTTCCAGAACTGGGGTAATTCGTCCAGATTGGTTTTACGCAGGAACGCACCCACTCGGGTAATGCGTTCGTCGTTTTTCTCAGCCTGGCGAAACCGTCCATCACTCCGCAGATCTGATGCGTTGAGGTGCATCGAGCGAAACTTGTAGCACTGAAAGCGCCGCTTGCCTTTTCCCCAACGAACCTGCCGAAAAAAGACAGGACCGGGAGATTCGAGTCGTACCAGCAAACCGATCAAGGGAATCAACCAAACCAGAACCAGAGCAATGACAGCCATGGAAAAGGTGATGTCAAACGCACGCTTGAAAAGAAGTTTGGCGGTAGAAGCACGCGGTGGCCTGGCCACCCGTACGGGTGCGGCAGCTACGGAAGCTGCATGCGCATAATTCATCATCTGGCGGAAGGAGAATTAGTGCGGTGGGATGGAAAGGGGAGGGTACTCGGTAGAGATTAGCTCATATTGGCGGTTAAAGCTTGAACGTTTATAAGTTCAGAGGAAACAACGTCCGACTACGTGTTCAACAGTCTACGTCGTTTAAGTAGGCCAAAGGTAGATCAAAAAGAAAAGTCTTTGCAAACTTAAATTGAAGATTTCTTAGACAAACGCGGCAGAAGTCTTAATTTTCAAGGTTGTGAACTGAAAAACTAACTTAAGTCACTTTTAAAAAAGAGCTGTTTAAACAAAGATTAAGCAATTATTAAAAAAATCACTGCCCCTGATTGTCCGCAAAATTAAAATTCTATCCTCGAATCTCCCTGCTACGAAATAGTACTTTCCTTGGATGCTTCCGGGAGGCGACATCGCAAATATCTGTCGAAGCAAACAGGCTCTGTTCTCAAACAAACGCACTGTTTATGAGCTTGCTACCGCTACTTTGTTCAGGCAAGTCACTTCAGAATCCGCCGTTGGGTCGGGGTTCTAAGTTGAACCGAAGCCTCACGAAGTCGGTTTGTCAAACACTTGCGCTGCACTTATTCCCTTCCCATGAACCGTCTCGTGCTTCTTCTTTTTTTTGCTGCGTTTTTTCTGTTTGTCGATTGGTACGTGTTCCAGGCCGTTCGCGTGGCGACCCAATCCATTAGTCCGGGCTGGCAGCGGGCAATTCGGGTGGGGTTCTGGAGCTTGACCCTCCTCTCCTTCGGCATTCTGTTGCTGATCAACATTGTCCCTACTGACTTCTGGGGGCGATTTCGACTGGCTCGTACGTTTCTCTGGTCGTTTCTTTTTGTCAACTACCTGTCGAAAATCGTCATGCTGCCCCTGCTCCTGCTCGACGATCTGGGCCGGGTGGTCCGCTGGGTGGCATCCTGGTTTACACCGGCAGTACCGACGGATACGGGCAGTGGTACGTACGCCATTCCCCGCTCCGATTTTTTGATGAAAACCGCCCTCGCCGTCGGCGCCGTTCCGGCCGTGGCGTTTACGTGGGGCATTGTTTCGGGGGCGCACGATTACCGCGTGCGCCGGGTGAAGCTACCAATTCGGGGCCTGCCGCGCTCGTTTCACGGCCTGCGCATCGCCCAAATTTCCGACATCCATTCGGGCAGTTTCTTCAACAAAACGGCGGTGAAAGGCGGTATCGAGATGCTGCTCGCCGAAAAGCCCGACTTCGTGTTTTTCACGGGGGACCTGGTGAACGACCGGGCTTCCGAAGTTCAGAACTACCTCGACGTGTTCAGCAAAGTTCGGGCTCCGCTGGGGGTGTACTCAATTCTGGGCAACCACGACTACGGCGACTACGCCCGTTGGGAAAGCGCCGCCGAAAAGCGCCAGAATCTGCTCGACGTACACCGCGCCCACCGCCTGCTCGGTTGGGATTTGCTGCTCGACGAGCACCGCTTTCTCGACCAATCGGGCGACCGGCTCGCGCTCATCGGCATTCAGAACTGGGGCGTCGGCTTTCAGCAGTACGGCAACCTGGCCAAGGCCTACCGCGGTACCGAATCGGCCGCCACGAAGCTCCTCCTCTCCCACGACCCCAGCCATTGGGACGCGCAGGTACGCCCGCAGTACCCCGACATCGCCGTGCAGTTTGCCGGGCACACGCACGGGATGCAGTTTGGCGTGGAAATCGGTGCTTTCAAGTGGAGCCCGGCGCAGTACCGCTACGCGCAGTGGGCGGGCTTGTACCAGCAAGGCGAGCAGTACCTGTACGTCAACCGGGGCTACGGGTACCTCGGGTACCCTGGTCGGGTAGGAATGCCGCCGGAAATTACGGTATTCGAGTTACAGGCGGTTTCCTGAACAAATGCCGCTGGCGTTGGTTTTGCATTCCGTTCTCCAATCATCCTAACTCCTCTCCCATGCGTACCCTTTTCTTCACCAGCGCCCTTGCGCTTGCTACGGCCCCTGCGTTTACCCAGACCTGTTGCGATCCGGTTGGAAACCCCGTCGCGAAGGCGTACCCCAAAGACGAAATGCAGTTGCTGGCCAGTACCCACGATTTTCAGCTCCTGCACGTCGAGCCACTGCCCTTCACGTTCGTGAGCCGGGCGGGCGGCGAGATGACCGAGTTCAAAACGCCCGATGGCAAAACGGGCAGCGGATTCTTCCTGAAAGCCAAACAGAAAACCGACAAGTACCTCTTCGTTTTTCAGGAATGGTGGGGCCTCAACGACTACATCAAGCAGGAAGCCGAGAAGTACTACAACGCCCTCGACGGAAAAGTCAACGTGCTGGCGCTGGACCTGTACGACGGGAAAGTCGCCACGGCCCGTGAAGAAGCCGGAAAACTGATGAGCAGCGCCGACCCGCAACGCCTCGAATCCATCGTAAAAGGGGCGTTCGACTACGCCGGTCCGAAGGCGCAGATCGCGACCATCGGCTGGTGCTTCGGCGGGATGTGGTCGCTCAAGTCGGCAATGCTGGCCGGGAAGCAGGCCGTGGGCTGCGTGATGTACTACGGTATGCCCGAAAAAGACGTCGCCAAGCTCAAAACCCTGAACACCGACGTGCTGGGCATTTTCGCCACGCGGGATCGCGGCATCAACCCGGAGGTCGTCAAGCAATTTGAGCAGAACATGGCCGCGGCGGACGAAAAAGTAACCATTAAACTGTTCGACGCCGACCATGCTTTTGCCAATCCCTCGAATCCCAGGCACGACAAAGCCGCCACTGCAGAGGCGTACCAGCTTTCGACGGCGTACCTAAAAAAGAAATTGCTGTAATACCAACCGGGCAAACCGCGTTCTTTGATCGATGTTTTCAACCCCGAACTGCATGAAAAAGCTGCTTCTGTTTTCGTTGGTGGGTTTGCTTGCGCTGCCGGTTTCGGCATCGGTCGCGGCGGTGGCCATCGACGGGTACGCACTCGAAAAATCAATTTCGGCTCAGCGCCCGAAGAAAAAATTCAAGAAGCGCAAACGCAACAAAGCCCGCCGCCCTTCCAAGGGCTTTCTGGGACTGGGGAAGAAAAACGGCTGCGGCTGTCCGAAGTACTGAAATTTTGATTTTGCACCGAGCGGTTCGTTGGTTTCGCTCCGTAGCGAGGGGTTTAAACTGCAGACGCGCAGTCCCCTCGCTACGGAGCGAAACCAACGAACCGCTGTTTTTTGCGAAAAGTTTTTTCATACTCCAACCTCCAATCGCGCCCTAACTTTGCGGGTCCACAGCGCGTTACTTCCCACGTCGCTGATTCTTCGATAGAAAACCGTTTCATGAGCAAGTACCACCACCTGACCGTCAAAGAAGTCGTCCGCGAAACCGACGACACGGTCAGCATTCATTTCTGGCACCCGCCGCACCAAGCCATTGCCTACAAACCCGGCCAGTTTCTGACGCTGATTTTACCCATCGAGGGAAAGAAAGTTCGTCGGGCGTACTCAATGTCGAGTTCACCGAATCGTGATGCCTCCATCGCCGTCACCGTCAAGCGGCTACCCGGCGGTCTGTTTTCCAACTACGTTTGCGACCGCATCAAGGTCGGCGACGCCATCGAAGTGATGGAACCAATGGGCCATTTCGTTGTCGAGCCGAACCCGCTGAAAGCCCGCGAGTTGGTACTCATCGGGGCGGGCAGTGGCATCACGCCACTGATGAGCATGTTGAAATCGGTACTGCCCGTCGAACCGAAAACCCGCGTGACGCTGCTCTACGGCAGCCGCAACGAAGACGCGATTATTTTTCGCGACCAGCTCGCCGAACTCCAAACGAAGTACCTCGACCGGCTGAACGTCAGGCACGTGTTGAGCCAACCCAAAAGCTGGCACGGCCGCAGCGGGCGCATCAACCAGTCGACAGCCATCGAGTTGCTCACCGAAGCAGGCGTCGACCTCGCCCGCGCCGAGTTTTACCTCTGCGGACCCGAAGGGCTGATGCAGGAAACAACCCGCGCCCTGAGCATTCTGGGGGTACCCGCCGAGCGCATCCACCACGAAAGTTTCGCGCCCTCGACCGAAACCCACGGCGAGGTACTCGAATCGGACGACGACAGTGGCCTGAAGCGTCGCACCGTGACCGTCCTCTACGAAGGGGCCGAGTACCAGGTACCCGTCGAGCCGCACCAAACGCTGCTCGAAGCGGCGCTCGAACTCGACATCGACCTCCCCTACTCCTGCCAGGCAGGCATGTGCACGGCCTGCATGGGCAAGTGTACCGCCGGGAAAATTCAGATGGACGAAGAAGACGGCCTCACGTCCCAGGAAGTCGCCGCGGGGTACGTGCTCACCTGCGTCGCGCACCCGCTGACGGAAGGCGTAGTGGTGGAGATTGAGTAAGCGAGTTTAGCGTTCAGAGTTTAGGGTTAACTCTGAACGCTAAACGCTCAACCGTAAATTTCCCACCGCATCGTACTGAATCAATTCATCCGCGATCAACTCGCGAAGGGTCAGCAGCAGCGCATTCTCATTTTTCGGCGCGAGTTCGGCGACTAAGCTCTGCACCGTCCGGGTACCTTCCCGCAGTTTCGATAGGATTTCCCGCCGCTGGCCCTCCGATTCAGGACGGTCGGCGGTGTTTTTTTTACGGGCCAGGCACACGTCGCAGACCCCGCATTCGTGGTCGGTCCGTTCGTCGAAGTAGGCCAGCAGGCTCTGCGTCCGGCAGCGGCGCGCGTGCTGGGCGTACTGCGCCACGGCCCGGACTTTTTCGAGGTCCCGCTGCTTGCGGGTTTCGATGTCCTGAACGGAAAGCGGTAACTGGCTGGCATCGTACCGCGGCGTCAGGAAAGTCAGCGTGGGTTTGTTGCGTTGGGGAACGTACTCGGCCAACTGCTGGTCGGCCAGTTGCTGGAGCATCGCCTGCACGTCGGGCACGGGTACCAGAAACTGCTTGGCGATGGCCGCCTCCGAAATCGGCACGTAGTAGTTGAACAATTCGCCGCCGTAGAGCCGCAGGAGCAATTTCGTAAAGGCATCGAAGCGCGGGTTTTTCACCTGAAACTCGTACAGCGCCCGGTTGTCGACCAGAAAATGCAGTTTGGCAGGCTGGTGGTACCCCTCGCTGAGCTGGATGAAACCCTCGCGTTCGAGGAGTTTGATGGAGTAAAACGCCTCGTTCGTTGGCAGTCCGAAGGTACCCTGAAACTCGGCGAGATCGAACTCATACGCCGCGCCTTCGCCACTACCGACGGCCAGTCGGTACTGATTGGCCAGAAACTGGTACACCCGCCGCACCGTCGGGATGGGCGGGTACCCCTGCTCGACTTGCCGGACCAGTTCGGCCAAATCGGCGGGCTGGTAGAGCGCCACGGCGTAGGCCCGACCCCCGTCGCGCCCGGCGCGGCCCGCTTCCTGGTAGTACGCTTCGAGCGAATCGGGCAGATCGAGGTGTACGACCGTTCGCACGTCGGGCTTGTCGATGCCCATCCCGAAGGCATTCGTGGCGACCATCACCCGCGTCTGGCCCTTCAGCCAGGATTCTTGCCTTGAAAATCGCTCCTGATTCGTGAGTCCAGCGTGGTAAAAATGGGCCGGGATACCGCGCCGCTGGAGTTCGGCAGCGACGAGCTGCGTACGCTTCCGGCTGCGGGTGTACACCACTGCCGAGCCGGGCACGTTCTGGAGAATCTGGTGCAGCTTGCGCTCCTTGTCTTCCACCGCAAACACCGAGTACGACAGATTTTCCCGCGCGAAACTCTGCTGAAACACACGCGTCTGGCGCATCCCGAGTTTGTCGAGGATGTCGGCTTTCACCTCACGGGTCGCCGTGGCCGTGAGCGCCAGCAGGGGTACGCCCGGCAGGAATCCTTCCCGGAATTCGGCGATTTGCAGGTACGGCGGGCGGAAATCGTAGCCCCAGGCTGAAACGCAGTGCGCCTCGTCGACGGCCAGCAGGTTGACCTTCATCTGCCGGACGCGCACTTGCAACAGTTCGGTGCGGAGCCGTTCGGGCGAAACGTAGAGGATCTTCACGTCGCCGTAGATGCAGTTGTCGAGCGTCGTGTCGATTTCGGCTCGGTGCATCCCCGAAAACACCGCCGCCGCCCGGATGCCGCGGCGTTTGAGCGCTTCGACCTGGTCTTTCATCAACGCGATGAGCGGTGAGACAACGAGGCACAGGCCGTCTTTGGCCAGCGCGGGTACTTGAAAACAAACCGATTTGCCGCCGCCCGTCGGCAGCAGCACCAGCGTGTCGCGGCCGCTGAGTACCGAATCGATGATGTCGGCCTGCAAGGGGCGGAACTGGTCGTGGCCCCAGTACTGGCGGAGGAGTTCGAGTGGCGTTGGCACGTGATTTTGGAAACGTAGGAGCAAAATAAGACCGTTTCGGGTTTAGCCGAAAACTGTTTTACTATGGAAAAAATCGTTAAGTCCGATGAGGAATGGCGTCGGCAACTCACGCCCGAGCAGTACCGGGTCACGCGCAAGAAGGGCACGGAAATGCCGTTTTCGGGCGAGTACTGCGAAGCCCACGAGCCGGGGTTGTACGCCTGCGTCTGCTGCGGACTGGAGCTGTTTGATTCACGGAAAAAATTCGATTCGGGTACCGGTTGGCCGAGTTTCAACGCGCCCGTCAACGCCGAAAACGTCGCCGAAAAAACCGACCTGAGTCACTTCATGATCCGCACCGAGGTACTCTGCGCCCGCTGCGACGCCCACCTGGGGCACGTCTTCCCGGACGGTCCACCGCCGACGGGCCTGCGGTACTGCATCAACTCGGTAGCGCTAAAACGGATTGACGAACCGGTCGCCCGTTCGGCCACGCCCGCCGAATCCGTCGGGTAAACTCCGCCGGAAACGCTTTTTTCATCGCATTCTCCGCATAAGCAGCCCGGAAGCAACGTTTTGTTTCGCCCGCTCGTAACAAAGCCGTTCCGGGCTTCTTTTTTTCCTTACTTTTCCCGTATGAAAAAAGCGCTTTACGTTTTGTCTCTTTTCTGGTTGAGTGGTTGGCTGAGTCCGGGCTGGGCCCAGAAAAAGCCGTCGTCGGTACCCCGTCATTTCCAGGGCATCGCCTCCCCGAAAGACCTCGTTTTTCTCCCCGGTGATACCATTATCTGTTACCGCGGTACGCACTTCGCCGATACGCGCATCGGCCCGCCGGGGGCCTTTCTCCAGCGCCGCGACAACCGCTCGCTCCGCACCTCGGCTACGGCGGCGGAAATCAGCGTTGAGTACATCAACTTTCCCGACAGCGCCCGGCGGGCGTTTCAGTACGCCGTCGACATCTGGAAATCGCTGATTGTTTCGGACGTACCCATCCGGATTCGGGCGCGGTGGCAGAACCTGGGCGGGAACGTACTTGGCTCGGCCGGTCCGACGAGCTACGTGACGGGTTTTTCGGGCATGACGCAATTCGCCACCTCCTACCCCATCGCGCTCGCCGAAAAACTGGCCCGCCGCAACCTTAACGGCGACACGCCCGACATCAGCGCCAGCTTCAACAGTTCGTTCAGTTGGTACTATGGCACCGACGGCCCCACCCGCGGCACGGGTGGCAGGGAGGACTTGGTCAGTACCGTGCTACACGAAATCGGGCACGGGCTGGGCTTTGTCAGTTCGCGGGCGGCCAACCCCTCGGCGCAACTGGCCGCCTGGGGCGACGAAGACAACTTTGGCTTCCCGTACGTGTACGACATTTTCATGGAAAACGCGGCGGGCCAGCAGCTCATCAGCGAATTTGCCAACCCCTCCCGCGAGCTGTACACGGCCCTGACGAACAACAACCTGTTTTTCGACAGCCCCATCATGACCGCCCGCAACAACAACCAGCGGGCCAAACTCTACGCCCCGGCCTCGTACTCGGCGGGGTCGAGTACCTCGCACCTCGACGAGGGTACCTACCGGCAGGGCGACCCCAACTCGGCCATGACGCCGACGGGCAATCCAGGTGAAGTCATTCACAACCCCGGCCCGATTACGCTCAACATGTTTACCGACATGGGCTGGCGCTCGACGTCGGTACTGCACGACCGCCTCCGCGACTCGGAAGACCTCGTCGGGCAGCCGATTACGTTCCGGGCGCGGGTACTCAGCGATACGACGCTCAAAACGCCGGTTCAGCTTTCGTACACGATCAACGATACCACCCGCACCCGCGCCACGACCGTCACGATGACCGCCGGAGCCAACGGCGAGTACGCGTACACGCTCCCGGCGGCTTCGACCGATCGGACGATTCGGTACTGGATTGCGGTCGAAGACAATTCCAATCGCCGCTTTTCCAGCCCGGCCGAAGCCCCGCAGCGGTTTTACTGGACGACCCAGGCGGCCGTCGACCGCACCGCGCCCGACATTCGGCACGCGCCGACGGCGTTCATTTTCGCCTCGACCGATACGATTCGCATCGCCGCCGATGTGTTCGAGAATTTCGACCACGGCATCGATACGACGTACATCGAGTACCGCATCAACGGCGTCGCGCAACCGTCGCGCCCGCTGCCGCGCATCGGGTACTACTACCAGGGCGGTTTCATCACGAGCGACATTCTGGTGCGCGGCGCGCTGACGTTTGCCGCCGGTACGCTCAAAGGCGGCGACCGAATCGAGTACCGCCTCGTCTCGCGCGACCGCGCCCGGACACCCAACGTCGGGTACAGCCCGGCCACGGGGTACTACACGGTGAACGTCGTCGGGCTGAACGCCGTGGCGACGAGTTACCAGAACAACTTCGATGCGGCCAGTACCGATTTCATCGGCAACGGCTTCAGCATCACCACGCCCGCGGGGTTCAACAACGGGGCCATCCACTCGACGCACCCCTACCCCGACGGGCTGGAAAGCGAGAATTTCCGCAGCAACTACGTTTACCAGCTGCTCACGCCGATTCGCCTGACGGATCAGAATCCGACGATCCGCTTCGACGAAATCGTGCTGGTGGAACCGGGTGACCCGGGCTCGATTTTCGGCAGCGATGATTTTTACGATTACGTGGTCGTGGAAGGTTCGCGCGATGGCGGAAAAACCTGGATTCCGTTTCAGGAGGGCTGGGATTCGCGCGATCAGGCGGTCTGGAAAACGGCCTACGACAGTCGCCTCGACGCCAACAACAACTCGACCGCCGTCGGAACGCCGTCGCTGTACCGCTCGCGCGAAATTGCGACCATCGGCAGCGGGGTATTCAGTGCGGGCGAAACGGTCCTGATTCGGTTCCGGCTCTTCGCCGACCAATTGGCGCACGGCTGGGGCTGGGCCATCGACAACCTGCAAATTCAGCTCCCCGCCCCGCCGCCGGTGACGGCCGCCGAGCCGACGATTTCGGAGACCCAACTCCGCGTGTACCCGAACCCCAGCCCGACGGGCGAGTTTATCGTGGAGGGTACCTTTGCCCAAGCCGACGCCCCGCAGGAAATTTCCGTTCGGACGGTCATGGGCCAGCGCGTGTACAGTCAGCCGGTCAACGGCCCCAGCCGCCTCGCCACGCGCCTCGACCTGAGCCGGCTCGCGCCTGGTTTTTACTACCTGACCGTGCGGACGGCCTCGGGAACTCTGACGAAGAAAATCACGGTGACGCGGTAGACCCGACGGCTCGAACGAAACCTCCAAAGTCTCCAAGACTTTGGAGGTTTTTTCTTTGCCCGGCGTCCTTTTTTGTAACCTTGCGGCCAATCTACTTTTTGACGATGCAACAACGAACCTTTGGGCGTACCGGCTGGTCGGTCGGTGAAATTGGCTACGGCATGTGGGGCATGGCGGGCTGGACCGGCTCCGACGACGCCGAAGTGGACCGCGCCCTCGACCGGGCCGTCGAACTCGGCTGCAACTTTTTTGATACCGCCTGGGCCTACGGTGATGGGCGTAGCGAAGGCATTCTGAACCGGCTGCTCCGCCGCCACGCCGACCGACGGCTGTACGTCGCCACGAAGATTCCGCCGAAAAACCGCGTCTGGCCCTCGAAGCCGCAGTTTCGACTGGAAGACGTTTTCCCGGCGAAGTACATCGTCGAGTACACCGAAAAAAGTTTGAAAAACCTGGGCGTCGAGACGATTGACCTCCAGCAATTTCACGTCTGGGAAGACGCCTGGGCACAGCGCGAGGAATGGCAAAAGGCGGCAGAACAACTCACCCGCGACGGAAAAGTGCAGCACTGGGGTCTGAGCGTAAACCGCTGGGAACCCGCCAACTGCCTCGACACGCTCTACACGGGCCGGATTTCAGCGGTGCAGGTAATTTACAACCTCTTTGACCAGAATCCCGAAGACGAACTCTTTCCGCTCTGCCGCGAGTTGAACGTGGGCGTCATCGCGCGGGTACCCTTCGACGAAGGTACGCTGACGGGCACCCTCACGAAGGAAACGACTTTCCCCGCTGACGACTGGCGGGCGACGTACTTCGTCCCCGAAAACCTGAACGCGAGCGTCGACCGCGCCGAGGCGCTGCGCCCGCTGGTACCCGAAGGCATGACGATGGCCGAGCTGGCCCTGCGCTTCATCCTGGCCAACCCGGACGTAGGTACCATCATTCCGGGTATGCGCCGGATTCGGAACGTGGAGATGAACATCGGTACCTCCGACGGGCAAACGCTGCCCGATGGCTTGCTCGAAAAACTGAAGCCCCACCGCTGGGACCGGACGCCGACGGAGTGGAGTCAGTAGTCGTAGCGCAATCTTTAGATTGCGTCCCGTAGCTCTAGCCCTTTTGCTGCTTTTACGAAATGCCATCGGTCGCAACCTCAAGGTTGCGCTACGGTTGCGCTACGTTTCCCACATGAAAAAAGTCGTCACTTTCGGCGAAGTCATGTTGCGGCTGAGTCCGCCCGGCTTTGCCCGCCTTGTGCAAACCACCACACTCGACGTCAATTTTGGTGGCGGCGAGGCCAACGTCGCCGCGGGCCTGGCGTACCTCGGGGTACCCGCCCAGCACGTCACGCGTTTTCCCGACAACGACTGGGGCTACGCCGCTGCGGCCGCGTACCGCCGCTACGGCGTCGATACGAGCCGCATCGTCTTCGGCGGCGACCGCATCGGGACGTACTACATCGAGCAAGGGTCGATGATGCGGGCCAGCAAGGTCCTCTACGACCGCTTCGATTCGGCGTTTGCGCACCTGATTCCCGCCGAGTTCGATTGGGAGGAAATTCTGAACGGCGCAGGCTGGTTTCACTGGACGGGCATCACGCCCGCCATCTCCGAACCCGCCGCCGAAGCCTGCCTCCAGGCCATCCAGACCGCCAACCGCCTCGGTGTGACCGTCTCCGCCGACGTGAACTACCGCCGCAACCTCTGGCGCTGGGGCAAGACCGTCCAGGAAGTCATGCCCGAACTCGTGGCGGGCTGTGACGTGGTGGTCTGCGGCAAGGGCGACGCGGAGGACATTTTCGGCATCGTGCCCGACAAGTCGCTGGTGAAAAGCAGTTTCGTGTCGTCGGCGCAGCAGGTGATGGAGCGGTTCCCGCGCATCAAAAAGGTACTCACCACGAAGCGCGGTTCGGTCTCGGCCTCGCACAACACGCTATCCGCTACGCTCTACGACGGTACCCATCACCTCAAAACCATCACGCACGAAATGGTACCGATGGTCGACCGCATCGGCGGCGGCGACGCCTTCATGGCCGGATTCATCTACGGTACCCAGGCCTACGGCGACGACCAGCAGGCGCTTGATTTCGCCGTAGCCGCCTCGGCGCTGAAGCACTCCATCGAAGGCGATTTCAACTTGGTCAGCATCGCCGAGATTGAGACGGTCATGAAAGGCGATGCGAGTGGGAAGCTAAGTCGATGAAGGAAAATTAGAAAACCAAATGTCGAACAAGGAACAAGGAATGTTGAAATTCGAATGAGATGAATCAAAAGCGCTTTGACCTGGAAGATCGACTTGTCGAATTTTCCGTCGCAGTCATTGACATCGTCGAAGCGCTGCCACCAACTCGGGCAGGCAATCACCTGGCTGGTCAGTTGGTTCGAAGCGGAACCGCACCTGCGCTGAATTACGCCGAAGCGCAGGCGGCGGAATCCATGAACGATTTCATTCACAAAATGAAAATTTCGCTCAAGGAACTTCGGGAGACCTATGTCTGCCTGAAGATTATCAATCGAAAGACATTGGTCAGACTGGAGACTTGCAGCTCTGTTCTGGACGAAGTCAATCAACTCATTTCCATTTTCGTCAAAAGCATCGCTACCGCTCAACTCAACAGTAAGGCAACCCGCTAAACGTCCCACCACCTTCGGCATTCGAAATTCCTTGTTCAAAATTCGGTATTCAATTTATTAAGTACCATGCCCCTCCACACCCGCCTCCAGGTCTACCAAAAAACCCTCGATTACCCGGTCATGCCAATTTTTTACACGCCCGACGTGGAAATCGGCAAGCGGCTGCTGACGGCCTGCTACGAGGCGGGCATTCGGGTCTGCGAGTTCACGAACCGCGGCGATTTTGCCCACGAGGTTTACGCCGAACTGTCGAAGTACGCCAAGCAGAATTTTCCCGAACTGGCCTTCGGCGCGGGCACCATCCTCGACGGCCCCACGGCGGCGCTGTACATCCAGCTCGGCGCGGATTTTCTGGTGACGCCCCTGCTCAAGCAGGACGTGGGCATTGTCTGCAACCGCCGGAAAATCGGCTGGATGCCGGGCGTGTTCAGCCCCACCGAAATCGCGCAGGCGGAGGAATGGGGAGCCGAATTCGTCAAAATTTTTCCGGGTAACACGCTCTCGCCCGATTTTGTGAAAGCCTTTCTGGCCCCCTCGCCCTGGACGAACGTCGTCGTGACGGGCGGCGTCGAACCCACCGAAGCCAGCCTGAAAACCTGGTTCGACGCGGGGGCGAAGTGCGTGGGCATCGGCAGCGCGCTGGCACCCAAAAAAATGATCGAAGCGGGCGACTGGACGGGCATTACCGCGCGCATCGCCGAGGCCCTGCGCGTGGCACGGGCCTTGCGAGGGTAGCCCTTCATGGGCAATGCACTTCTCATTTTCGGAGTTTCGCTCGTCGTCAGTTACGCCGGAGCCATCAATCCAGGGCCGGTCAATCTGGCGGTGTTCCGGGCCGTGCTCCAGCGGCACCGGCTGGCGGCCATCGGCATCAGCATCGGCTGCGCCTTGCCCGAAATTCCCGGTGCGTACCTCGCCCTGCGCGGCGTGCAGTTTTTCGCGGAACGCCCCAATTTGTTTTCGAGCCTGAAGCTGGCCATTGCCCCGGTTCTGGTACTCATCGGAATTCTCGCCCTCCGCAAAAAAAAGGCTCCTGCGGCCACGCCGGAAGGTGCGGAGACCTCCCTCGGGCAGGGACTCATCAAAGGGATTTTACTGGCTATTCTGAACCCGGCGCTAATTCCGTTCTGGATGATCGTGCTGGTCTGGTACGCGGACCGACCGGCCCTGCGCGTTGAAACTGGGCTGGAACAAATCGGATTTCTCCTCGGAGCGGCGCTGGGCGCCTGCGCCATCCGGCTGACGTACGTTTTCCTAACCGAGCGGTACCACGAGCGCCTGCTGACGCTCCTGCATCCGCGCCTGCTCGATCAGGCCTTCGGCTGGTGTTTCATCGGCCTCGGCGGCTGGCAGGCGGTGCAGTGGTGGATAGAAACCCAGGCCTAACCCGTCGGGCGGCCCCAGTGAAAAGTTTGCGTACTCCCGAAAGCGTCGGGGGCCGTCCGGCGGGTAACAAATCTAATTGGTTTGCTATTCGCCGGACGGCCCCCGACGCTGACTGGCTCATCCAAAATCTGTTCTGTCGGGGCCGCCCGACGGGCTCAACCCTTCTACATCTTCAGGTACCGCATCAGCCCTTCGATGTAGTAGTAATCAGCGTAGATCAGCGGGACGTCGATTTCCGAGTTCAGCGACTTCGCCCCCACACTGTGCATGAGCACGAAATAGTTATTCTTGCCCGGTTCGGCCCGGTACGCGGGCGACGACAGGCTTTCGAGCATTTTCTCCGCCGCGTCGAAGTACGTCTTTGCTTTCGCGCCTTTCGCATACTGACTGAGTTCGAGCAGGCCCGAGGCGGCGATGGCAGCCGCCGAGGCATCGCGCTCTTCGTTCGGGATGTTCGGCGCGTTGAAATCCCAGTACGGGATTTTGTCGGCGGGCAGGTTCGGGTGATTCAGATAATAATTCGCGATCTTCTCGGCTTGATCGAGGTACTTTTTGTCCTTCGTTTCCCGGAACATCACCACGTACCCGTACAGCCCCCAGGCCTGCCCGCGGCTCCAGGCCGACTCGTCCGAGTATCCCTGCCAGGTTTTACGGGCGCGGACGCTGCCGTTGGTACTGTCGTACAACACGACGTGAACACTGCTGCCGTCGAGACGGAAGTGGTTTTTCATCGTGTTGTCGGCGTGAGTAACGGCGATTTGCCGGAAGCTCGGGTCGCCGCTCAGTTTCGAGGCTTCAAACAAAAATTCCAGGTTCATCATGTTGTCGATGATGACCGGGTACCGGTAGCCGCCCTTGAAGCTGTTCCAGGATTTGATGACGCCCACCTTCGGGTCGAACCGGCTCGCCAGCGACTTCGCGCCCTGAATCAGTACCTCCCGGTACTTCGGATTTTTCGTCAGCCGGTACCCGTTGCCGTACGAGCAGTGGAGCATAAAACCGAGGTCGTGAGTACCCGTGTTGAACTGCTCTTTTTCGAGCGGGGCCGTCCATTTTTCGGCCAACTGGCGGTACTTCGGGTCCTGGGTGTATTCGTAAAGGTACCAGAGGCTTCCCGGAAAAAAGCCGCTGCACCACCAGCTTGTTTCGCGGTCGTTGAGCGAGCCGTCTTTTTTGATGGAATGCGGGATGCGCTCCGTCGAGGTACGGGCCTGATCGGCCTGAACAACCTGCTGTTGGGCAATGGCCAAGCCCTGTTTGGCGTCGAAGGGCGGGGCTATTGCCGCCCAGCATCCGGCGGCGAGCGCCGCCAGAACGAGTACCGTTTTTTTCATGAAGTTGGGAAAAGTAAGCACCGCCCGTCCGGGGCGGCAGCGAAAGAAAGTCCGCCCGACTCGCTTTTTACTGAATCGTCCGCTCAATCACCGCCCACATCCGAGTGATGGCCTGTTCACTGGGCACGTGGTACGCGGCCGGGTGCGCCTGCACCAGTCGCCGGGCCTGTTCGAGCAGGGAACGCCGCTCGGGGTACTCACGCAGGAATTGCTGCCAGTGCACGTTGCTGACCGCGTCGGGGGCGAGTACCCAGCGCCGGAAGGCGGCATCGGCCGCCAGTGCTTCCACGTCAAATTCGATGGCATTCATGACCTCGCCCCTCGGAGAATAGTCGATTCCCCCACATAAAGCCCGACCCGGTGGGTTCTACCGAATCAGTACCTAAAAAATTGAGGGAAACGCTCAGCGGTCGCGCTCGTCTTCGTAATCTTCCAGTAGGGGCGCGATTACGATTTCGTAGACCATCCAGCCCACGACGGCCAACCCCACCACCAGCAGGCCAATTTTCAGGAAACTCATCACCAAAACGAGGGCGATCATGACGAGACGGGCGTTGATTCTGAACGAAAAGCAAGGCAACGGTTAACGCCAAACGACGTTTTCCAGAATCGCCTCCCGGCCACGGAAGCAGCAGGACGGCGTACCGCGGAGGCGGTCGCGGCATGTACCTGCGAGTTAGCGCGAAAAAATAGGATGCTTCCTAGTTGTTCTCGTTTTTTTCATTTTCGAAACGTGGCGTAGAGGTACTCGTCTTCGAGCAGCCCGTTTTTGAAAACCGCCTCGCGGTGAATGGCTTCGAGCGTGTACCCGGCTTTTTCGAGTACCCGTTGGGAGGCGTGATTGAACCCAAAGACTCCCGCGAAAAGCCGGTGCAGGTGCGGAAACTGCTCAAACGCGTAGTCCGTCATGAACCGGACGGCCTCGGTCGCGAGGCCCCGGCCCCAGTACGCCTCGCCCAGCCAGTATCCGATTTCGGCGTTGAGGCGGTACACGTCGGCCTGTGGATGAACGCCGATGCCGCCCACGACGCAGTCGTCGAGGGTAATCGCCAGCACGTTTGGTGGGTCGGGTAGTTCCTGGCAATGGCCGATCCAGGCCACGGCATCGGCAAAGGTGTACGGGTGCGGGAACGCATCGCGGACGTTGGCAAAAATCCGCGGGTTGTTGGCCTGCTCGACGAGGTCGCGCTCGTCGCCCACCCGAAACGGTCGCAGTACGGGCGTCACGGTCGACCGGCATTAACCACCGCCCGCCGCCCGCGGCCACTCGCCACGAACGCCATCCAGGCCACCGCCGTGAAGCCCGAAGCGAGTACCAGCGCCATGTCGACGCCAAACCCGAGTGCGTACCCGCCTGCCACCGACGCCACGAACTGCGCCATCGTCTGCACCGACTGTTGAATGCCGAGTGTCTCGCCCTGCAAGTCAGCAGGGGCGGCATTCGAGACGAGCGAAGCCAGGTTGGGCGTCGTCAATCCCGACGGAATCGAGACGAGCGGGATGAGCAGGTACATCATCCAGCCCTGCGTGGGCAGGAGCAGAATCAGAAACGCCACGGTGGTACCCAGCAGCGAAAACAGCAGGATACGCTCCGGCGCGATGCGCCCGACGAGTACCCGCAGCAGTCCGGCCTGCGTGATGACGCTCCAGATGCCGACGACGCCAAAGAAATACCCGATGTCCTGCTCGGTAAACTGAAACTTGCCGCTGAGGTAGTTCTGGAAGTACTGCACGAAAAACGAAAAGCCGAGCGTCCCGAAAAACACCACGACGAACACGCTACGGAGCGATTCGTTGCCAAAGGCTTTTTGCAGATTGAAAAAACCCGTGAACGGACTGATGACCGCCAGTCGGTTGGGCGTGGCGAGGGTTTCGGGAAAGAATAAGTAAATCAGCACCAGGTTGACCGTCGCCAAGCCCGCCGAAAACCAGTACGGCGTGCTGAAGTCGAACCAGGAAACCCAATTGTCGTTGGAAAGAAACGCCCCGAACACCGGCCCCAGCACGAAGCCCAGCCCGAAGGCCGCGCCGACCAACCCAAAGTTTTTGGCCTTGGCCGTCGGGTCGCTCACGTCGGCAATGGCCGAGTAGACGATCGACAAGTTGCCCGCCGCCAGTCCCGACAGTGCCCGGCCGAAAATCAGCAACGGCAGGCTGCGTCCGTGAATGCCCAACGCGAAAAACACGTAGCCGAGGACGGTGGCGAACAGGCTCAGAAACAGAATTTTTCGCCGCCCGTACTTGTCCGACAGACTCCCAAGCAGCGGCGCGGAAATGAACGCGCAAAGCGTAAACGCGCCGATGAGTACCCCCTGCCAGCGCGTCCGGACGACGTTGCTGACTTCCGGCCCGAAGATGTCGTTGCTCTGAAACAGCAGCGGTACCACGATGGGCACGATGATGCCAATGCCCAGCAGGTCGATAAAAACGGTCAGAAAGATGGTAACGATGGGACTTCGGCGGGTCAGGCGCGGCGTGGCTTCGGGCATGGGTCGGGGCAAAAAGTCCGTGAAGGTACGCAAATCCACCCGGACCTCTACGCGCTTTTTCCGAGGGTAGTCAGGCGGGCGTGCAGGTCGAGAATTGGGCCGAGCAGCGGCGTTTGTTCGTCGTTTACCAGCACAAAATCCGCGAGTTGCCGGCGTTCAGCGTCCGTTTTCTGCCGGGCGAGTATGGCCCTGATTTCCGCCTCGCTCCGTTGCGGGTCGCGCATTCGCACCCGCGCCACGCGGAGCGTTTCGGGTGCCTCTACGACGATCACCTTCGCGAAGGCATTGCCCTCGCCCGCGGCGTTCATCAGCGCGGCCTCGTACAACACGTACGGGTGCCCGGCGTGGCGCGCCGCCCAATCAAGCCCGTCCTGCCGGACGCGTGGATGCACGAGTGCGTTTAATTTTTCGAGTAGTTCGGGCTGTCCAAACACCCGCGCCGCCACCCAGGGGCGGTCGTACGTTCCGGCGGGCGCGTAGGCTTGGGTACCGAGCAGGTCGGTGATGCGCGCGCGGAGGTCCGGGTTGTCGTTGAGGAGTTCTTTCGCCCGGTCGTCGGCGGAGTAGACGGGTACCCCGAGTACCCCAAACACGCGACTCACCAGCGTTTTTCCCGCGCCAATGCCGCCGGTAAGGCCGATGAGGAGCATGGAAGGGTTGGGGGGTTTTGTGAGTTTGAAGAGGTTTGAACTAGTGGCGGTATTTCACTACCTCAAACCTCCTCAAACTTAATTGCTCAGCAATTCCGCGATTTCAAAACTTACGCTGACCTGTTCGGCAGTGGCCTGAACGAGCGGATGGCGGCGGTACGGAACGGGCAGCCGCTCGTCGAAGTCCGTCCGCACCGCGCCGCGCACGGGGATGCGCAGGGTATCGGGAAAGGTTCGCAAAACCGATTCGGGACCCTCGAAAGTCACCGTCTGCGGCACGACGTTGATGGCCGTCGAAACCACGAAGCGCCGCGGCAGTTGCAGTCCGGTCGTATCGGCTACGAGCCGGACGGTTTTGATGCGCCGCCGCTCGAAGGCCACGTCGAGCGTATCGGCCACGACGTAGTTGACGCGCACGTCGGGCAGGCGCTCGGTCAGGACGTCGGTCAGCGAAGCCGTGTTGATGAACTTCGTCCGCAGCGGATTGACGATCGGGTAGATCACCGGCCGCTGGGCGAAGTCGAACGTTTTGCGCAGCAGGTCCCAGCCATTGCCCGAGACGTTGGCCTGAATCAGCCGGGGCAGGGGCGTGACGGGGACGTACAGCGAATCGTTGTAGGCCAGTTGGAGCGGGTAGGCCAGCTTGGTCGAGTACCCTTCCTTGTTGAGGGCATTGAGCAGCCAGAACACCACCGCCCCCACCAGACTCAGTACCGCCACGCGCGCGTCGATCCGGCGCGGGGTACTCGGGGGCGGTTGGGGCGGCTTGGCGGCGGTCAAGGGCATCAGGTCGGTTGCTGGAGGCGCGAACTGGAATCTTTGGAAATGGCCGTTTTATCGAAGGTCAGCTTCATGCCGCGGTCTACTTCGAGCGTCACGGTTTTTTCGGTCGTTTCCAGAATTTTCCCGTGCAGCCCGCCAATGGTCACGACGCTATCGCCCTTTTTGAGGTTTTCGATGAAGGTTTTCTGGTCCTTCGCCTTTTTCTGCTGGGGCCGAATCATGAAAAAATACATGACGACGAAAATGCCGCCCATCAGGAGAAAATTGTAGTACATGCCCCCGTTTCCGGCGGGTGCCTGCAGAAGTAGAGTCGTCAACATGGCTGTTGGTTAGAGAATGCCTTTTTTCTTCGTCGGGTCTTCGAGCACGTTTACCTTGAACGACACCGTATTGGTTTCCGGCTTCGTGTTGGCGTAGACGGTCACGGTTTTCGTGTTCGAGCCCGCTTTGTTTTTGCTGTTGAATACCACCCGGATTTCACCCGTCCCACCGGGCGGAATGGGTTTGTCGGGGTACGAGGGTACCGTGCACCCGCAGGACGCCGAGGCCGAAAAAACCTGCAAGTCGGCATTGCCCGTGTTTTTGAACGCGTAGACGTGTTGAACCGTGTCGCCCTCGGTCATTTCGGGAAGCGTGACTTCGGGTTGGTCAAACGTCATCACGGGTACCGTACCGGGCGTCGCTTCGCTGGCTTCAGCATTGTCCGACTGCTTGTTTTCACAACCCGACAGGACCAGCAGCCCCGCGCAGCCCAGCACGAGCAGCGAGTTTTTCAGTGCGCTGAACGGAGGTTTCATCGCTTATTTGGATTTGATTTGACCCATCAGGTTTTCCACGTCGGCCAGTAGTTTCTCGGCTTTTTCGCGGGCGTCATTCACCACTTTTTCCCCCTCCGATTTGGCCATGCTGTCGGGCAGGTCGCGGGCGTCGAGCAGATCAGCGATGAGCGTCTGGAGTTGGTCGCGGTACCGGGCCAGGCGGTACGCCAGGCGGTCGCGGGTGTTGCTGCCCTCGTCGGGTGCGTACAGAATGCCCACGGCGGCACCGGTCACGGCACCGGCCAGAAAGGCCAACAGGTAACGGCTTGCACTTTTCATGGTTGTGGAAAATCGGTTAATGAGGTTTACAAGTGGCTATCGGTTATCGATGAGGCCCCGGCCACTCTTGCGGAGGGTACCCTGCTCGCGGAGTTTAGTGGCCAGCGTGTCGAGAACGCCGTTGAGAAACTGCCCGCTCTTGGGCGTGGAGTACTCCTTGGCCACTTCGATGAATTCGTTGATCGTCACTTTCACGGGAATGCTCGGAAAATGGAGCAATTCGGCCACGGCCAGCGTCAGCAGCAACCGATCGGTCAGGGCGACGCGCTCGGCGTCCCAGTTCTGGATCTGGCCAGTTACCAGCTTTTCGTACTCGGCTTCGTGTTCGAGGGACAATTTCAGCAAATCCTGGAAATAATACTTGTCGTCTTCCCAGCTCGGCGAGAGTGATTGCAGCCGTAATTCGCCTTCCTCAAACGACTTTACGGTTCGCACGGCCAGGCTGCGCACGATGTCGCGGTCTTCCGACCAGCGCAGATCGGCCTCCTCGAAGTACGTCTTCATGCGCTCGTTTCTAAAGACCTGTTTTTTGAGCAAATGCGTCACGAGCGCGGCGTCTTCCTCGGGTGTGTGGGTGGGCTTCCGGCAGTAGGCGACGAACGTTTCATCGGTTTTTAGCTCCCGGAAAAACGGACGAATCAGGAGCAATCGGTCATCGCCGGTCCACTTCACGTCGCGGCGGATGGCTTCTTTTTCCAATTCCGGCAACTTCGCCAGCGCCTGAATGAACGTGTTCCGGCTGAAGGGGGTCGTGGGTACTTCGTCGCCGACGTTGAACTGCCGCCGCTCGTCGACGAGCCGCGCTTCGTCGCCCAGTTCGATCAGCAACAGCAACACCCGCAGGTAGTGGTCGTAGACCTCCTCGACTTCTTCGAGCGAGCGCTTGAGTACCCGTCGGCGGGCGTCGCGGTTTTCGTCGCGGTACCACTGCAAGGCGTCGTTGGCCGCCCGGCGGGCGGGTACCGGAATTTCTTCGTCGGAGGATTTCTGATTCAGAATGTCTTCAAACTGCAGTACCGCCAGTTGGCGCATGCCCTCCAGTTTCTGGGGCGACTCGGGTTTCATCGAATCGAGGTCGGGCTTAAATGCCGCCGCGATGCGGTCGAGGGCCAGTTGGTAGTTGGAACGTTCGGCCTGGCGCAGGGCGTAGAGCGCTTGCAGGGCCTTGATTCGCAACGTCCGACGGTTTACCATCTCGGAAAAATTCGATTAGTTTTGGGTAGTCAAAGAACGATTTCGGTGCCGCAAAACTACGGAAATTTCGCCGCCCGGCCAGCCACCCGTCCCGTTTTTCGCCCGAAGTACCCGGCCGCTGAACTTATCGAAGGTCGCGGTGTTTGTCCCTACGACTTCTTGAATTCCTGCCCGTTTTGAAAGCACTCACGTACCTCAACAAATACCTCTGGAAGTACAAGTGGCACCTGCTGCTGGGTACCCTGTTCACGGCCATTTCCAACCTGTTCGGCATTATTCCGGCGCAGATCGTGCGGCACGCGCTCGACTTGGTTAAGGAAACCATCGACCTGTATTTTCTCTACGACGGCTCGCGGGTGCAGGCCACGGTCTACGAAACGTTCACCGAGCGCATTTTCATTTACGGTACGCTGATTCTGGTGATGGCGCTGCTGAAAGGCGTGTTTCTGTTTCTGGTCCGGCAGACGCTCATCGTCATGTCGCGGCTCATCGAGTACGACCTCAAAAACGAAATCTACGCGCATTACCAGACGCTGCCGCTCAGTTTCTACCGCCGCAACAACACGGGCGATCTGATGGCGCGTATTTCCGAAGACGTCTCGAAAGTGCGGATGTACGTCGGCCCGAGCATCATGTACGGGCTGAACCTGCTGACGCTCTTCGTGATGGTCATCAGCTACATGTGGTCGGTGAGCCCGAAACTGACCGTCTTCGTGCTGCTGCCGCTGCCGATTCTGAGCGTCAGCATTTTCTTCGTGAGCAGCGTGATGAACAAGCGTTCCGAAGAAATTCAGCGGAACCTCTCGAACCTCTCGACCTTCGTGCAGGAAGCCTTTTCGGGCATTCGGGTACTCAAGGCCTTCGTCCAGGAGCGGCCCTCGGCCGAGCGTTTCGCCGTTCAGAGTGAAACGTACCGCGACAAATCGCTGACCCTGACGCGCGTCGATTCGCTGTTCACGCCCCTGATTTTTCTGCTCGTCGGGCTGTCCAACGTCCTCTGCGTGTACATCGGCGGGCGGGAAGTCATCGCCGGAAACCTGACGCCGGGGAACATCGCCGAATTTCTGATTTACGTCAACATGCTCACCTGGCCGGTCACGGCCCTCGGCTGGACTACCTCGCAAACCCAGCGGGCGGCGGCTTCGCAGCAGCGCATTAACGAATTCCTGAGCGTTAAGACGGACATCGTTTCGACGCAAAACCTGAAGCAGGACCTCGAAGGCGGCATCGAATTCCGCCACGTTCGCTTCGAGTACCCCGATTCGGGCATCGTCGCGCTCCAGGATTTTAGCCTGAAAATTGAGCCGGGCGAAACCGTGGCCATCCTCGGTTCGACGGGTTCGGGGAAGAGTACCGTGGCCAACCTGCTCACGCGGATGTACGACCCGACTTCGGGCGACCTGCTCCTCGACCACCACCCGATTCAGGCCTACGACGTCAAGCACCTCCGCCGCCAGACGGGGTACGTCCCGCAGGACGTGTTCCTCTTCAGCGATACCATCGCCAATAACGTCCGGTTTGGGTTGCCCGAACTCTCGCAGGAGCGCGTCGAGCAGGCCACGAAAGACGCCGACCTGTACGGCAACGTCATCGGGTTTCCCGAAGGCTTCGAGACCAAAATCGGCGAGCGCGGCATTACGCTCTCGGGCGGGCAGAAGCAACGGCTGAGCATCGCCCGCGCCATCGTCCGCGATCCGGCCATCCTGATTCTGGACGACTGCCTTTCGGCCGTCGACACGAAAACCGAAAACGCCATTCTCAACAACCTGAAGGGCATCATGGCCAACCGGACGTCGATCATCATCAGCCACCGGGTGTCTTCGGCCAAACTCGCCGACAAAATCGTCGTCCTCGACGACGGCGTCATCCTCGAACAAGGTACCCACGAAGAACTCATGGCCCGCCGCGGCGCGTACCAGGAACTGTACGAAAAGCAGTTGCAGGCGGAGGAAGTGTAGTTTGAGTAAGCATCAGCGTCGATGAAGGTTTTGATCGTAGAAGACGAACAAGAACTCATGACCTTCCTCCAACGGGGGCTACGGGAAGAAGGGTACCGGGTCGATGCGGCCTTTGATGGGCAACTGGGCCTGTCGATGGCCCTCCACGACGACTACGACGTGGTGATTCTGGACGTCAACCTGCCCGGCCTGAACGGCTTTCAGGTTTGCCAGCGCCTGCGCGCCGACAAGCCCACCGTACCCGTGCTGATGCTGACTGCGCTTGGTGGCATCGCTCACAAAAAAGAAGGCTACGGGGCCGACGACTACCTGGCCAAGCCCTTCGAGTTTGACGAACTCTTGCTGCGGCTCCAGGCCCTCTACAAGCGCTTCCGGGAACTCGGTACGCACCGCATTCTGCGCGTAGCCGATCTGGAACTCAACAGCAGTACCAAACAGGTGCAACGGGCGGGGCCTCAACCTGGCCACCCGCGAGTACGCCCTGCTGGAGTATCTGATGCTCAACAAAGAGCGCATCGTCTCGCGGGTGGACATCGCCGAAAATTGACAAGGATTTCAACGCCAAGCTGATTCATGCCGTAGTGGGTATGGGCTACGTCATGAAAGAACCTACCGCCTGACGATGCTCATTCGCACGCGCCTGACCCTTTTTTCGCCGGGTTGATGACCGGTCTGCTGGTGCTGGTGTCGGGAGGCGTGTACCTGTTTGAGCGGCAAAGCCAGCGCAACCTTTTTTACCAACTGCTCCAACGCAAGGCCGAAGCCACCGCCGAAGTGTACTTCGCCGAGATCGAGTACCGCAACACCAAGTCGCTGGCCGACAGCAACGTCGTCTCGAAAAACGAACTGGACCTCGCCAAAGCCAAGTTAGACAAGGCCAAGGCCGAACTGGCCTTCGCGCGGGTACGCCTGGGCGTTACCAAAATCCGCGCGCCGTTTGATGGCATCATGGACCACTTTCAGGTACGGCTGGGGAGCCTGATTGAAGAAGTCGATTTGCTGACGACGCTGTCGGACAACAGCCGGATGTGGGTGTACTTCAACGTGCCGGAGGCCGAGTACCTCGACTACAAAGTCAAAGCCTCGAAAAACGACCGGATGAAAGTCGATCTGCTGATGGCCAATCACCAGCGGTTTCCGTACCCCGGCGTGGTGGAAACCATTGAGGCCGACTTCAACAACGAGACGGGCAACATTGCCTTCCGGGCCACCTTCCCCAACCCGAACGGGCTGCTTCGGCACGCGCTGATCGATACCGCCCTGGCCAACAACCAGGAGTTGAACGTCACGTTGCAGGAAATTGAAATCGCCCGCAACGAAATCCGGGCCCGGCGGGGTGAGTACCTGCCCTTCGTCAGACTTGGCGGGGGGGTGGGCATCGAAAAAGCACCCTGGTACACGCAGATCGGTTCGAGCGAAGCGACCACCGACATCCGACCGGGCCACGAAACAACCCGACCATCTACCAGGCGCTGGGAGGTGGGTGGAAGTAAGTTTGTACTCCACCGGTCAGTGATGTAAAAATCCGCACAACATCTGCAAGTATCCGCGCAGCATCCCGAGTACTCGGGATGCTGCATTCCTTTTCAGACGTGATTTTCAGTCGTTCGTTCGGACGAACAAGGGAAACGTGTTACTTTAGTCAGCTTTTCTTGCACCGTACCCGAATGGCCTCCCGCCTCGAAACCGCTTTTGATGCCTCCTCCGACCGCGTGCTCTGGCAACGCGTGCGTGAAGGAGACCTGGCGGCATTTCAGGCCGTGTACGAGCAACACGTGCAGACGTTGTACCGCTACGGACTCAGCCTCTGGCCCGACGCCGACGGAGTGATGGACGCCATCCACGACGTATTCGTGGACGTCTGGACGAAGCGCGAGCGGCTGGGCGAAACGGATTCGCCGAAGTTCTACCTCATCAAGTCGGTCAAGAACCGGATTTTCAACGCCCTCGAAAGCCGCCGTCGCTGGCAGTCCGACGCCCTATCCGACGATTCGTCCGCGCTGCCCAGCGACCCTTCACCGGAGGAATCCTGGGTGCTTCAGCAGGAATCGGCTCAGCAAACCGACCACCTGAACCGTCGCCTCACCCAACTCCCCGTCCGGCAGCAGGAAGCCCTACGGCTGCGTTTCTTTGAAGGGCTGGACTACCGGCAAGTGGCCGATGTCCTGGAAATTAACCAGCAGTCGGCCTACAACCTTGTTTTTCGGGGGTTGGAAGAATTGCGGCGCACCTGGCCCGTCGTGCTACTGGGTTTTGCGATGGGGATCAACTTCTCTTTTTAAATTTTTTTCGCGCGCCTGCTAACGTTTCGCGGGGGTATCGCATGAAGGGTTGTCAGTTAAATCACAACTCTTTTTCTCCAACACCCCATGAAACCCAAATTCCCGTTCTCGCTCGACCTCGGTCCGATTGGTACCCTCCTGCTTTTGTTCATGCTCTCGATGAGCAGTTGCAAAAAAAAAGCCGATGACCCCACGACGGGGTTTTCCGAACAGATTAACACCATCGCGCCGAAAGCCATCATCGACACGCTGCGTAAAAACGGCATGATCATCCACGAAGGACGCGTACCGCCTACGTTCGAAGGCATCTACCTTTTTGACAATAACATTCTGGTCAGCTCCAGCCTGACTTCCGATGACTACGGCGACAGGTACGCCAGCTACAAGTACCGCTTCTACGCCCAGGACAATCAGGCTCTCACGATCAAACTGGATTACAAAGCCATCGGCGTGTTCGACGAAGCACAGGGTAAGGGCGCGTTTGTTTCCGGAAACGGCAGTCGTTTTACGGCGTTCGTCCAGGTGAAGGGCAGTACGCACGGGGTCGAATACGAAGCCCTCGACGTCTACTCGGGAGAAGTAACGGCTACCGGCATCCGCCAACTGCAGAAGTCGTTCGTCATGACCAAAAAAGGCTCCGACCCGAGTGAAAAACTGGTGCCGGTAGGCACCTACCGCATCTTCCGTGACGACGATGGTTTCTCAACCCTGGCCAATTCGTATCGTCACGCTGCCCAGGCACCACTCTCGGGTAAGGCGCTCCTGGCCCGCTAAGCCCCCAGTTGGGTACGTTTTGTAAAATCCCGTCAGCCTGTACAGGCTGACGGGATTTTTTGTAAAAAATTCAGGCTTCCCTGAGTAAATGCGTGGAGCCCGCTCATTTATCGGCGTTCCCCCGGTCTCTTCCCCTTTTTTCATGATCCGTTACGCCAGGTTTTCTGCTCCGGAGTTCGTCGCCGACGCGTATTTCCTGCGGAGTCACCTCGCGCCCGACGCCGAAAGTCGGGCGTTCTGGCAGACGTTCCTGGCCGAGTACCCGGCCCGCCGGGCGGCGTACGACGAAGCCCGCGCGCTCCTCAGCCAGCTTTCTACCGAACAGACGGCCTACGCGCAAACCCAACTCCCTGCCGACCAGCGCCAGGCCCTCTGGCAACGCATCGAGCAGAGCGTGCAACCCACCGAAACGACCCGGTCGGGGCGCGTCGTCGCTTTGCCGAGTACCCGTCGCTGGTCGATGCGGGCGGCGGCCGTCGCGGGATTGGTTCTGCTCAGCCTGGCTGGCTGGTGGTGGACGCAGCGAACGGCGGTACCCACGCAGTACCAGACCGCGTACGGTGAAACCCGGCGCGTTCAATTACCCGATGGTTCAGCGGTCACGCTCAACGCCAACTCGACGCTGCAACTCGTGGGCGACTGGCAGGCGGGCCAGGACCGCCGCGTGACGCTGACGGGCGAGGCCTTTTTTGAAGTCACGCACCAGCCCGGCCACGAGCGATTTTTAGTGACGGGCGGCGGGGTCGTCGTGGAGGTACTCGGGACGAAGTTCAACGTCAACACCCGCCGCGAACGGACCCGCGTCGCGCTTCAGGAAGGCCGCGTGAAACTGGCCGCCGAGGGTACCTCGCTCGTCATGAAACCGGGCGAAACGGTCGAATGGTCGCCGAAGCGGCCGACGCTCGAAAAAACGGACGTCCCCGTGGCGCAAACCGCTGCCTGGACCAGCCAGCGGCTCGTTTTTGACCAGACGCCGCTGAGCGACGTGGCCCAGACCATCGAAGACCATTTCGGTACGCGCGTCGAAATCCGAAATCCGGCCCTGCGCGACAAGCGGCTGACGGGTGAAATCTCGCTGGCCAACGAAGCCCTGCTGCTGGAAGCCCTTGAAACCATCTACGGCATCCGGGCCCGTCGCGACAGCGCGACGCTCGTGCTTGAATAAACTTCCTCCTTTCCTTTTTAACTAACCTCTACGCGATGATGAACGTGTATCCTCCCACCGCCGCGGCAGTCCGGTGTTGCGTGCTGGCCCTGAGTCTGATTAGTTGGGCCGGAACGGCTTCGGCCCAGTGGCTGACCCGAAACAGCGCCCAGCCCCGACCCACCAGCCTGACCGAATCGGCGCAGCGTTCCGTGGCCCTGACCGACTTGCTGGCGCAGTTGAAACAGACGCACGGTGTGTTTTTTCTGTACGACCACGAAAAGCTCAGCGACAAAACCGTGCAGTTGGGCAAAACCCGGCTTCGCGACGTCGAGCGTACGCTGAATCAAGTGTTGCCCGATCTCGGACTGGCCTACCGCAAGCTCGACGCCCACAACTACGCCATTCTCGCGGCCGAACCGGCCTCGGCTTCTGCCGAATCGGGCCGCACCAAACGCAGCGCCGAAAGCCGCACCCTGACCAATGACGTGATGATGCTCGCCTCGCGACTGGATCTGCTGAACATCGTGCAGGACCGGCGCATTTCGGGCAAAGTCACCTCCGCCGAAGACAAAGCCGGTCTTCCAGGCGTAAGCGTGCGGGTTAAGGACTCCAATATCGGCGCGGTCACGAATGAGACGGGCGACTTTGTCCTGAACGTTCCCGATAATGCTACGACCATTGTGGTTTCGAGCATTGGGTACGTGGCGCAGGAAATCGCGATTTCGGGGCAAGCAATTTTCAACATTGAATTGGCCGTTGACCAGCGTCAGCTCGAAGAAGTCGTCTTCGTCGGCTACGGTACCCAGAAACGAAAAGACCTGACGGGGGCCGTAGCTTCCGTGAAGGGCGCTGACCTGAAAAACCTTCCCGCCACCGACCTCAACACGGCCTTGCAGGGGCGGGTACCGGGGGCGTACGTCACGCAGAGCAGCGGCGCACCGGGAGCCGGGTCGAAAATCTACATCCGCGGGCCGGTTTCCATCAACGGCGGCGATCCGCTCTACGTCGTCGACGGGGTACCCTTCGTCGGGACCGGCTACAGTTTTAACCTCCAGGACGTCGAGTCGGTGGAAGTACTCAAAGACGCCTCCGCCGCGGCCATCTACGGGGCCAAAGCCGCCGCCGGGGTCATCCTGATTTCCACTAAACGCGGCAAGGCCGGACAAACGCGGGTCAGTCTCAACGCCAACTACGGCATCCGGAACGTCATCAACCTGCCCCAGACCCTCCGCCGCGATCAGTACATTCCGGCGAAAAAAGCGTTCGGTTTTGCGGTGGAAGACCTCTACGGTCCGCAGAGCGGCTGGAGCCGACTGCCCGACACCGACTGGTTTGACGAGGTCTACCGCCCGGCCCCTGAGCAGAACTACACGGTATCGCTGGCGGGCGGAAGCGAGCGCTCGACGTTTTACGTGTCGGGTAACTTCAACCGCATCGACGGAACGCGCATCGGCAACTGGATCGAACGGTACACCCTCCGCCTCAACTCCGACCACAAACTCAGCAAGCGGCTTAAATTCAGCGAAACGCTTTACGCCAAGTACGGCTCGGAAGACCCCAACAGCACCACCAACCAGGGCGACCTCTCGTTCCGCAACACGCCCGTCATGGCCGTCTACGATCCGACAAACCCCCTGGGTGGCTGGGGCCGCGCCCCGAAGGGCTTCCAGGGTGGTCACGACGTGCAGGCGGCTATTGGCAACTACCAACGTTCCAAGAATTTTGAAGTCAACGTGGCCGGTACGCTCGACTACGAACTCCTGACGGGTCTGCACCTGCGCGGTACGCTGGGTACCTCACTTTACTCAGGCGACTACTACGGCTACGATTTCAAAGCCGACGTGGGTACTTCGGTGAATCGTGAAGATTTCTCGAAACGCTACAACAAAGGCCAGTCGTACATCGGCACGTTTACGCTCAACTACGACCGCAGCTTCGGGCGGCACGCGTTCAAGGGCCTGCTCGGGTACGAAGCCCGCCGGAGCGAGTACAGCAACATGGAGTACTCAAACTTCAACCCGCTGGTACCCCGGCCCGCCAACTCCGACCTCGTCCAGAGCGTAACGAACGCCAACGCGAAATTTACCCAGGGCGACGTGTACGACCGGATTCTTTCGCAGTTCGCCCGCGTCGAGTACGCCTTCGCCGACAAGTACCTGCTGACGGCCAACGTCCGGCGCGATGGGTACGGCTCGAAATTCGGCCCCAACAACAAGTACGGGATTTTCCCCGGCGTGTCGGTGGGCTGGGTACTCAGCGAAGAGGCCTTCGTCAAAACGATTCCCGCGCTCTCGTTCCTGAAGCTACGGGCGGGGTACGGGGTACTCGGCAACGCCGTCGGGCGAGATTTTGCCTACGCTGCCGCCTACGAAGGGGCCTACTCCTACGACTTCGTGACGGGTGGCGGTTCCAACAAACAAAACAGCATCGGTCTGCGGAGTTTGCTCCCGAACCCCGACATCCGCTGGGAATCGGTCGCGACGGCCAACATCGGGCTGGACGGGGCGCTGTGGCAGAACCAGTTGAATTTCAACTTCGACTACTACGACCGGCAGACGCGCAAGATGATTTACAACGTTCCGATTGCGCCCTCGGCCGGGTCAGGTAGTGAAACGCCCGCCAACATTGGGCAGATGAGCAACAAGGGCATCGAGCTGAACCTGGAGTACCGCAACAAAATCGGCGACTTTTCGTATAGCGTCGGTTTGAATGGGGGATTCAATCGCAACAAACTCGTCACGCTCAACCCCGACTTGGGCAAGCAGATTATTTCGAGAGGGTTCCTGAACGAGTTTTACGGCGGGCAGCAACCCACCCGCTCCGAGCCTGGCTTGCCCTTAGGCCAATTCTACGGCCTCCAGGTCGACGGCATCTACGCCACCAACGTGGCCCCCGGCGAAACCCGCCCGAAGGCCTACGACTACACGCCCAAAGCGGGTGATTTGATCTACCGGGACATCAGCGGCCCCGACGGCAAACCCGACGGCCAGATTACTGACGACGACCGCACGTACATCGGCAATCCCTGGCCGAAGTTTACCTACGGCTTCAATTTCAGTGGGCGCTGGAAGGGCTTCGACCTGACCGCTTTCTTCCAGGGCGTTTCGGGCAACCAGATTTACAACGCCTACGAGTCGTTCGAACACCTCTTTTTCTCGGACTACACGACGACGGCCAAAATCTACGAAACCTCGTTTTTCGGTACGAACGGCCTGACCGACAAGCCGCGCGTGGGTACCATCACCGATGTTGACCTGACGGGTAACGGCAACTGGTCCCGCATTTCGAGCTACCACGTGCAACCTGGCGGGTACCTGCGGATGCGGAACCTGCAAATTGGCTACACGTTGTCGCCCCCGGTACTGAGCAAACTCCGGATGTCGTCGTTGCGGATTTTTGTGATGGGCGACAACCTGTTTACGCTCACGAAGTACAAAGGCATCAATCCCGAAATCGCACCACTCGACGACAACATCCTCCAGCAGGGCCTGGACCGGGCCAACAGCCGCTACCCGATGTCCCGGCTGTTTTCGTTGGGCATCAACGCCGAATTCTAAACCTTGACATGACCTTTCGCTTTATGAAAAACTCCAAATTCTGGCTCCGTTCCGCCGCGTGCCTGGCCGTCGCCGGGAGCCTCTCGGTCGTTTCCTGCAAGGAAAGTTTCCTCGACGTCTCGGACCCGACGGTCATTTCGGCGGCGAACTACCCGAATACCGTCGCCGATACCGACCTCATGCTCATCGATCTGTACGGTCGCCTGCGCAACACGTACTACCACACCGACTCGTTCCGGCGCATCGGCATCCTGCTCAGCCACGACGCCGACCAGGGGTTCAACGGTTCGGAATTCAACGAGTTTGGTCAGAACGTGGTCTTCCCGACTACCCCGACCGTATCGTTCCTCTGGAACAATTCGTTCGAGAACATCACCAAGTGCAACTCGTTTTTTGAGGGGCTGGCCAAACTACGGGCCGGTAGCCTGGTGGAGGAGCAGAAAGCCGCCCTGAACATCCAGGAAGGGCAGGCGCGTTTCCTGCGGGCGTTCAACTACTTCCACCTCATCAACGTCTACGGTGAGTCGATGATCACCTCCGCGGCCGACCGCGCCAAGATGGGAGTTCCGCTCTGGGACAAGGTACCGACGAGCATTGCCGAGACGAACCGGAAACGGGCAACCGTGGGCGAAGTCTGGGATTTCATCATCGCCGACCTCAAGCAGGCCGAAACCCTGCTGAAGGGCAAGGTCTGGGACGCGGCCAACAAGCCCCGCGTGGACGAGTGGGCGGTGAAAAGCCTCCTGGGCAAGGCCTACGTGTTTACCCAGCAGTGGGACCTCGCCCGGACCACGCTCAAAGGGGTCATCGACGGGAGCGGCAAAAAATTGGTCACGTACCAGACGCTGCGCACAATGTTCAACGGACAGAACGAGTACAACACCGAGTCGATTTTCGAGGTCAACTTCACGCCCGACCAGCGCGACCAGTGGAACATCGTCAAGAACACGGCCACGTACCACGGCATTTTCATCAGCCCCTCGTACGTCGAGGCCGACGGCAGCGAACCGACCAACGGCTTTGGCAACCTGTTCATCCACGACGAAAACCTGCCGCGCTTCGGGTTCAGCGACACGGCTACGACCGCCGCTGCCCAGAAACAGCCCGCCTACCGGGCCAAATCGCTGCGGGTCCGGGCCGAGAAGTCCGTTGACCCGCGGCTCTACGTCGGTACCCTCCAGCCCTATGTCGACAGCGTCCTGGTCGGCGGCAAGTGGCGGCAGGTGGCGAAAAACCGCTTCGAAGGGTTCGACGGCAACCGCAGCAAGGCCTGGTGCCACCGCAAGTACGTGCTCGTGGACCGCAACGTCTGGGACGGCGAGGGTACGCAGTTGGGCATCAACCAGTACGTCCTGCGCCTGCCCGACGTGTACCTGCTCTACGCTGAAGCGAACAAAGCATTAGGCAACACCGCCGAGGCGCTCGAATACGTCAACAAGGTACACCGCCGGGCCTACGACGTGAACCCCGACATGGCCTCGAAATGGGATTACAAAACGCTCAGCGACCGGACCGTGACCGTTTCGGCGACTGACCCGCTGGCCACCGACCCGCTCAGGTACGAGCGCTGGGCCGAACTGTTCTGCGAAGGCCACTGGTGGTTTGACGTGTGCCGCTGGAAACTCGGCGCGCAGGAGGCTGCCTACTACAAGGCCGTCAAGAGCGGTGCGCTGATCTGGAACGACCGCAAGTATGCCATGCCCCTGCCGACGGCGGAGGTCAACAACAACACGGAAGTCAAGCAAAATCCAGGGTATTGATTTGATAGGTCATCTTTTGGAAATACGGAAAGACCCCGCGCCGTCTGGTCGGGGTCTTTTTTGTACCTTCCGGGACCTTTAAACCACCGATTTCAAACCGTTCGATGTTAGCCGCCTGTTTGAACCGTTGCGCCGCCGTCCTGGCGCTGACCGCCGTCCTGACCGCCTGCCGGGAAAAACCGCTTTTTGAACGCATTTCGGCGGATGATTCCGGTCTGCATTTCGTCAACCAGATCACCGAAAACGATTCGATTAACGTCCTCGACTTTGAGTACCTCTTCAACGGCGGTGGCGTGGGCGTGGGCGATTTCAACAACGACGGGTTGCAAGACCTGTTTTTCAGCGGCAACCAGGTACCCGGCAAGCTCTTCCTCAATCGCGGTAACCTAAAATTCGAGGACGTCACGGCACCCTCGGGCATCAAAACCCCCTACTGGAGTACCGGTGTCTCGCTTGTCGACCTCAACGCCGACGGGCGGCTCGACATTTACCTCTGCACGGTACACCCCCGGCGGGGACAGTCCGCACCGAACCAGTTGTTTCTGAATCTGGGACCCAACGCGCAGGGCATTCCGCAGTTCCGCGAGGTGGCCGCCGAAGTGGGCCTCGACGACCGCGGGTACTCCACGCAAGCCGCCTTTTTTGACTACGACCGCGACGGCGACCTCGACTGCTACCTCCTCACGAACGCCCTCGAAGCCTACTCGCGCAACCAACCCCGCGGCCAGAGCAACGACGGGCTGGGCCGGAGTACGGATCGACTTTACGAGAATTGCGGAGGGCGGAATTCGGATTGCGGATTGGAAGCAGCCGAATCCATCAATCCGCAATCCGCAATCCGAATTCCGCAATTCAAAAACGTCTCCCGGCAAGCCGGCATCACCACCGAGGGCTGGGGGCTGGGCGTGGCGGTGGCGGATTTTAATGCGGATGGCTGGCCAGACGTGTTCTGCGCGAATGATTTCCAATCCTCGGATTTGCTGTGGATTAATAATCAGGACGGGACGTTCACGAACCGCGTCGGGGAGTACTTCAAGCACGGCAGTTTTAATTCGATGGGCGTCGACGTGAACGACCTGAACAACGACGGCTGGCCCGAACTGATGACGCTCGACATGATGCCCGACGACAACCGGCGGCAGAAGTCGATGTTTGCCGCCCAGCCCTACGACCGCTACGAGCTGGCCCTCACGATGCGCTACGAGCCGCAATTCGTGCGGAACGTGCTGCAACTCAACCGCGGCATGACGCCCGGTCAGGCGCACCCGACGTTCAGCGAAGTGGGTCAGCAAACGGGCCTTTACGCGACGGACTGGAGCTGGAGCACGTTGTTCGCCGATTTCGACAACGACGGCTGGCGCGACGTGCTCGTCACGAATGGGTACCCGAAGGACGTCACCGACCTCGATTTCATCAACTACACGAGCCAGTTCCGGCAGTCGTACTTCCGCGTCGACACCGTCGCCGAGCAGAAAAACCGGGAGAGCATGCTGAAACTTATCGGCGTTAAAAAATCGAACTGGATGCTTCGGAACACGCTCGGCAGCCCCGGCGCGGACCGTAGCGCGCTGGCCTTCGAGGATGTGACCGACCGCTGGGGCCTGCGCGTGGACTCGTACTCGAACGGCGCCGCCTACGCCGATCTCGACAACGACGGCGACCTCGACGTGGTCATCAACAACCTTAACGACGACCCGTTCCTGTACCGCAACACGCTCAACGAGCGCGAAGCCCAACCCGACGCCCCGCGCCCGCACTACCTCCGGGTGGCGCTGGCGGGTACCTCGCAGAACCCGTTCGGGCTGGGTGCAAAGGTCGAAATCGTGGCCGGGGGTACCCGGCAAACCACTGAGCACACCGTCTACCGCGGGTATGTTTCGACCGTCGAGCCGACGATCCATTTTGGAATCGGTACCGCCGCCCGCGTCGATACACTCCGCGTGACCTGGCCCGACGGGCGCGAGTCGCTGCTGACGGGGGTACCCACCGACCGGGTCGTGAAGGTACCCTACGCCGCCGCGCGGGCGATGAAACGCGCCGCGCCGGTACCCGAGACGCCCCTGTTCAGGGCAGTACCGACGGCGGAGACCGGGCTGGCGTACCGGCATTTTGAAAATCAGTTCGTCGATTTCAAGCAGCAGGTACTCCTGCCCCAACTCTACTCGCGCAACGGACCGGGCCTAGCCGTGGGCGACGTGGACGGCAACGGACTGGACGACGTGTACGTCGGCGGGGCTTCGGAATCGCCGGGGATGCTGTACCTTCAGACTGCATCGGGGAAGTTTTCCGGAAAACCGCTCCCGAAAATCGACTCGCTGAACTGGGGCGACGACCTCGGCGCGCTGTTTTTCGACGCCGACGACGACGCGGACCTCGACCTCTACGTGGCCGTCGGCGGCAACGAATTCGAGCCGGACCACCCGCGCTACGCCGACCGGCTGTACCGCAACGACGGTCGCGGTACCCTCCAGCTCGCCCCGCCGGGTACCCTCCCCGACACCCGCGGCTCGGGCAGTTGCGTCGTGGCCGCCGATTACGACCGCGACGGCGATCTGGACCTGTTCGTCGGCGGGCGCGTTTCCCCCCGCCGGTACCCCGAGCCGGGGCGGTGCTACTTGCTGCGGAATGATTCTCCAAGAAGCGAGGAGCCAGGAGCCAGGAGTGAGAATGGAAAGTCTTCTCGCTCCCGCACGGCGGACCGCTCACTCCTGGCTCCTGGCTCCTCGCTCCTCGCTCCTCACTTCTCGGACATCACCCCCACCGCCCTCCGCACCCCCGGCCAGGTTTGCGCTGCCCTCTGGACCGACGCTGACGGGGACGGCTGGGTGGACTTGCTCCTGGCCGGTGAATGGATGGCCCCCACCCTGTTCAAAAACCAACAGGGAAAACTGGTCACTGGTTATTGGTCATTGGTCAATGAAACCGGTTGGTGGAACAGTTTGGCCGCCGGAGACTTCGACGCCGACGGGGACACGGACTACCTCGCCGGAAACCTCGGCCTAAACAACCGCTTCCAGCCCTCACCGGAGCAGCCGGTTGAACTGTTCGCGAAGGATTTCGACCAGAACGGTACCCTCGACCCGATTCTGAGCCATTTCATACAGGGAAGGTCGTACCCGACGGCCCCGCGCGACCAACTGGCCGACCAGATTCCTTCGCTGAAAAAGAAGTTTACGTCCTACGCCCAGTACGGCGAAATGACGCGCACCGATTTGATGGATGACGACGACGTGGCGGGCGGGCTGAACCTCCGGGCGACGACCGCCGCCAGCGTGTACCTCGAAAACCAGGGCAACGGGCAGTTTGCGGCGCGGCCCCTGCCCGCCATTGCCCAGATTGCGCCCGTGTTCGGGATGCGGGTCGATGATTTCGACGGCGACGGGAATCTCGACGCGCTGCTCGTCGGCAACTCGTACGCCACAGATGTACTCGTGGGTCGCTACGACGCGGGCAAGGGCCTGCTGCTGCGCGGCGACGGACGGGGCCAGTTCACGCCCGTTTCGCTGGCCCGCGCCGGAATTCTCGCTGACCGCGACGCGAAGGCCTTGGCTTCGGTGGCAACGGGTCCGAACGAGTACCTGCTGCTCGTCTCGAACAACCACGACACGCTGCAAGCCTTCCGCCCGACGACCTCCGTGCGGGGTACCCGTTTCCGCCTCCGGCCCGACGACGCCTTCGCGCTCGTGACCCGCGCCGATGGGCGGACCGAGCGCGTGGAGTTTGCGCACGGGACGGGGTACCTCAGCCAGTCGTCGCGGGTCTGGCGGGTACCACCGGGTACCCGGCGGGTGGTCGTGACCAGCTACCGCGGGCAGCGTCGGATGTTGAAACTACCCTCCTCAAATTAGTCTGAACCGCAGATTGACGCCGGGGCGCGTAGCCGGATTCCGGGAATTACGCAGAGACATTCTTCGGTTAAAAAATCAGCGCAATCCCCGGAATCCGGCTACGCGCCCCGGCGTCAATCTGCGGTTCAGCCAGAAACCCTTCTTCCATGAAAACCCAACTTTTTCTCCTCTTCCTCAGCACCGCCGCCCTCGCCCAGCAGCGGACGGTGTACCAGGACATTAGATTCTCCGAAAACGGTCAGACGATCACGCTCGCCAATGCTCGTCTCAGTCTGAGTTTTGACAAGCAAACTGGTCAGTGGACTGATTTCTCAGAAGGTTCGCTGAAACTGATGACGCCCGCGGCGGGTACCCCAACCGTCGAGTGTCGGGTTGGGGGAAAACCGATTGGGCCGCTCGGTCCGGTCGTGGGGTACAACACCACGCTCGACCGCTTCCGGCGGGGCGTCACGCTCGAACTGACCCGGCGCGTGGGTACCGATTTTGAACTGACCGAGGGCTACACCCTACTCCCTGGCCAGGCGCGGCTCGAACGGCAGGCGCGATTGACTCGACTCGCGCCCACGGCCCAGCCGCTGAAATTTGAATCCTTCGTTTTCACGCTGCCGGGCGTGTCCGTTGGGCAGTCCGTTCAGCAAACCTACGACGTGCCCGGTCCGTTTTTCACGAAGACGTTCGTGCGGCCCGAGACGCCGTTTGATTCGTTGAAAACCCGGCGCATCGGCTTTCACAACGCCCCCGAAGCGGGCCTCGGCATCCTGAGCGTCACGAATCGCACGCTCGGCAAAACGCTCACGGGCTGGATGAGCACGGCGGGCGAAGTGACTTACAACCCGATTCTGGAAGGCGACGGGCAGCGGATTTCCTGGAAATTTGACGACCACCGGTACCAGTTTCTCAACGCCCACGAAACCGTCGAATCCGACGTGCAGGTAACGGTCCTGACCGACGACCTGTCCACCGCGCTGGCCGAGTACCGCCGGATGGCCGAAACGACGATGCCCCTGGCCCCAACCCCCAACTGGGTGCGCGACCTCGTGATTCTCGAAGTGTACCCCGAGGCGTTCAAGACCGAGGGTTTTCGGGGGTTGACGAAAAAACTGCCCGCGTACCAACGCATCGGATTCAACACGATTTACCTCATGCCGCACTGGAAGGGCGGGTACATGCCCGTCGATCCGTTCGCCGTCGAGCCGAAGTTCGGGACCGAAGCCGACCTGCGCGAGATGGTCCGCACGGCGCACTCGCTCGGAATGAAGGTATTTTTCGACATGGTCATCCACGGCCTCAGCCCGAAGTCGAAGTGGGCGCAGGCGCGGGATTCGCTGTTTATTCAGGACGAAACGGGTACCCCGATTCCGCACCCGGTCTGGAAGAGTACCTCGACCGACTGGGCGGACCCGAAGTACCAGCAGTTCATGGTCGACCTGGTCACGCACGACCTGAAGACCTACGACATCGACGGGTACCGCGTCGACGCGGCGACGTACAAAGGCCCGAGTTGGGAGCCCGGTCGCCCCGAGCCCGCCTACCGGGGCGGGGCCGCCGCGCCCGAACTAATGCGCAACATGCTCGCGGCGATGCAGGCTCTCAAGCCTGAGGCAGTGATGCTCTCGGAGGTGTTCGGTCCGGCGTTTTACACCGTCTCGAACCTCGTCCACGACAACCAGTGCGAAGCCCCGCAGCTCTGCCTCGAACGCCTCGACGCCGGGCAGTACACCGCCCGCGACTACTGGCACCACCTCGCCAACGTGTACGATGCCCTGCCGCGTGGCGCGAACCGGGTGCTCTACACGCGCAACCACGACACGTCCTGGTTTTACCACTTCAACGGGTACACGAAGCCGTTTTTTGCCTTCGAGGCCGTGCACGCGCTGTTTGGCATTCCCGAGATTTTCGCGGGCGATCCCAACCACCCGCACGACCCCGATGCCGACCCGGCCGTGTTCGGGACCTACGCGAAGTACTTCCAGTTTCGGCGGGAAAACCCCGTCTTCAGCCGGGGCGAAGTTCGGCTCCGGGCCGTTTCGAGCGACAACGCGCAGGTGTTCGCTGGCGCGCGGACGCTCGAAAACCAGACGGGCCTCGGGCTGGTGTCGTTTTCGGGTACCGAGCAACCCGTCACGCTGACGGTGGGTACCGGGCTGACCATCCCGGCGACCATTTCGTTTCGGGATGTGCTTTCGGGGGAAACGGTACCCGTGCGGCGGTCAGGTACGGACGGGTACCGACTGACGATGAAGCCCTACCAATTTCTGGCCGTCTCGTTTTGAATTTGTTTCTCACCGATAGGCACCGATTTGACTACCCACAGATGTGCACAGAATCGAATCCGTGTTCATCTGTGGGTAGTCAAATCGGTGCCCATCGGTGAGAGAACTCGTCCGCCCATTCGTTAGACGTAAATCATCTTCTGCGTCATTCCACCGTCGACGGCCCCCTGCGGGATCGAGTTCAGCGGGGCGTGGCGAGGGTACCCTTCGGCCGGTACCGTAGCAGCACGGTTTTTCCGGCCACCTTTTCCAGCATCGGTTTCAGGATTTTTTCGGCGTTCGTGCGGGTCTGGGCCAGAATGCCCGTCTGCAAGGCCGAGGTCTGAATCTGCGTTTCGGCGCGGCGGTAGGCCTCGTCGACGAGTTGCGCTTCATCGAGAAACGTGAACTCCGTACTGTACACCTTCGATTTCGAGTGGTCGATTTTCGAGTAGCACAACTCCGGCTCGGGTAGGTGTACCAGGAGCGTGTCCTGCCCGTAGTCGGCCAGGTCGGTCAGGCGCAGGCGGGTGAGGTCGAGGCACCCGACCGCTTCGCCCTGCACGATGATGAGCGCCTTCGAGTTGGGCAGCAGCGGTTTGACGATTTCGTGCTCGACGATGTCGCGAAACTGGTACCGAACCAATTCCAGCTTGCCCAAGCTCGTCATTTCCTGCAAGACGACGTTATGGGTCGTCTGCTCGTCGCCATCCCGAAAAAACGAAGTGGACTTGAGCCGCTCCCAGGCCCAGATGGCCGCGGCAGCGAACACCATCAACAATGCCAGTCGGAGGAAAAAGCGGATCATGGGCAACGCGCGGTGTGTTTGAAACAAGCTATAAAAAAAAAGGGACACTCGCCGCCACGAGTGCCCTTTCTAAATTCCTTCACCGGGAAACCCGGTTAAGGAGGCTGCAAACATATCAAGCGCGTTGATGTTTGTCAACTTTTTCCCGTAAAAATTTTCGTGTGGCTGGATTGGACCCTTTCCCGAAATCGGTACGATAAGCCGTATGCCGACCTGCTTTTTTAGCGGCGAACAGCTTATTAACTCTGATAACTGGCACCCAAGTCGTTGAAAGTAACCCGTGTCAGGTCGCTTACCGGAATTCGATAACTCGGGTTAATTCCTCAGACCGCCGCCGCCCGTCAACTTTGTAGCGTCGATGACCCCGGTGCGTGTCCGGTTGCGAAACGAAGCAATCGATGTACGACGCCGGGTGCTCATCTCCCGACTTTTTTAGTACAGTTCAGTACCCTAACAAACCATTTTTTATCCATTTCCAATTTATGTTCAACGCAACGTTTACCCCGAAAAAAGTGCTCTATGCGGGGGCCATGGTGGCGGCCCTGGCCTCGTGTAAGCCCACGACGGTGGAACCCGATCAGCCCGTTCAGGCGACGACCGGCTTCCAGACGATCCGTCCTGCCGATTCATTCACCTGGTCTACTTCGCGCACGGTGTTGCTCGCGGTGACGGGCCTCAACGTCGGGGCCGACCTTGTGAAGCCCCTCCAGATTCAGGCACCGACGGGTGAAGTCTTCTACACCCGGATGCACAACATCGACCATGACCTGACGCTGAGCATCATGCTGCCGGGCCACCTCGACAAAGTCAAAGTGGTGTACGGTGAAATCAAGAAAGACTTGACCATCAGCAACGGCAAACTCGAGTTTGATTTCTACACCCCCGCGCCTGCGGTTGACGGTGAATAATCCCCACTCTTACAGCGACATACCCCAATGAAAGCATTGTATACCGCCGCGCTGGCCCTGCTGGCCGCGCCCCTGATGGCTCAGACGTTGAGCCAGGATTTTGAAACTGACAACACCCGCACGAAGGTCACGTCGAAGTGCTGGGACGTTCCGGGCACGGACATTACCACGTCGACCAGTGAGCGCATCGCGGGTACCTACTCGATGCGGACTGGTGCCCTGACCGGTGGATTGAACAGCCCGAACGGCGTGTATTCGCCCTGGATGAAACTGACGCCGGGCGGCACCATCAAGGTGAAGGCCAAAATGAATGGCTGGCAGAACGGAAACTCACGGACCTTTTTCATCGCTATCGTCGATTACGCCGGTGTGAGCATCAACAACACGCGGGTAGCTCAGGCGGCCCCTTCGGCCCTGTACACGCACACGTTCACGTCGAGTAACTGGTCGACGGTCGTCAGTCCGACGATTACGATCCCGGCGAACCTGGACGCGAGCAAGGTATACAAAGTCCTGTTCGTGGGCTACGGTACCGGGGGTACGGCTCGTGCCGTCATTGACGACATCGCCATCAGCGGTACCTACTGGTCCGATCCGGCCAACAGTTGCAAGCCGAAGGTCGAGGTACCCGTCACATCGGAAGTGACGTACCCGATGAGCGGCACGGGTACCCTGCTGTTTGAAGATTTGTGGCCGGCCAAGGGCGATTATGACTTCAACGACTTGGTCGTCGACTACAACATCAAAGCCACCATCACCTCGAACAATCAGGTACAGAAAGCCATCTTTACGTTCATTACGCGGGCGGCGGGCAGTACCTTCAAGAACGGGCTGGGGCTTCAGCTTGACGGCATCGCGACCAGACTGGTTTCGAGTGCCAGCAAGACGGGTGGCGACGACACGGGCTTCTCGGTAAACAGCAAGGGTACCGAAAACGGCCAGAACTACGCCAACTTCCCGGTTTACGGCAACGTCTTCAAGTACATGCCCCAACCCGGCGGCGGTACCGGTACGAACGTAACGCCGGGAGCCCCGACGGTGAAATCGCACACGACGGTCATCACGGTCAATTTCACCGAAGGACTGTCGCTCGAAGTCTTCAACGCCAGCTTCAACCCGTACCTGATCGTCAACCAGGATCGCGGCAAAGAAGTGCACCTTCCCAACAAACAGCCGTCGGCCCTGGCAAGCGGTCAGTACTTCCACACCTCGCACGACAACTCGAATCCGGCCGTGGGGCGCTACTACAAAACGGCGCAGAACCTTCCCTGGGCGCTGAATACCCCCGTGTCGATTCCGCATCCGAAAGAACGCGCCGAAGTCACCTCGGCCTACCTAAAACTGCTCGAATGGGCTTCCAGCAACGGTGCTTCGTTCACCGACTGGTACATGCCCAGCGGCGGCTACCGGAACCAGTCTAATTTGATGAATTGAGTTTCGTTCATCAAACGAGACACGGGTTGGCAAGGCGGTCGGCCCGTTTTGATTAACTCGCCGGGTTTTTCCGGCGAGTTTAATCTTGTCTGAATCCCCGCCTTGCCCACCTGAGTTTCTTGTCCCGCCAGGCATGAGATCCCGCTTTTCCCTCCTTCCCGCGTCCGAACTGTCCCACCGCGTTTTTGGTCTCGACTTGCTCCGGGCCCTGGCCATTTTGCTCGTCGTGCTGGGCCACACGCGCTGGATCACCGAACCGTTTCCGGTACCCCTGAAAATTGCCCTGCAAGGCAGCGGAATTCTGGGCGTTGAGTTGTTTTTCGTGCTGAGCGGTTTTCTGATTGGGCGAATTCTGCTGGTCACGTTCGAGCAGAATGGCTACCAGCTCAAATTCAGCGACGTCACGACGTTCTGGGTCCGGCGCTGGTTTCGCACCGTACCGGCGTACGTGCTGGTACTGCTCGTGTTCATCGTCGTGTACCACCACGAGCTGCCGACGACGCTGGGGCTGTACTTTGTTTTTTTCCAGAACTACGCCTGGCAGTCGCCGTACTTTTTTAACGAATCCTGGACGCTGACGCTCGAAGAGCATACCTACCTCATCGCGCCGGTGGTCCTCTTCGCCGTGGCCAGCATCCGGGTGGCTCGTCCGCAACGCCGAACGTTTCTTTACGTCGCCCTGGGATTAATCGGCTTTTTTACGCTGATCCGACTCGCGTACAGCCTTACGGGCCAGGTGGAGGAGTGGGACGACGTTCGGAAAGTCGTCGTATTTCGCCTCGACTCCATTTTTTACGGTTTCGTCGGAGCGTACCTGGCCCGGTACCACGCCGACCGCTGGCACCGGTACCGCTGGCCGCTGCTCGTGCTGGGGAGTGTCCTGGTGCTGCTGCCGCTGGTGCACTACCGCACGTACCTGAAGTACGCCCGCCCCGACGTGTGGGAAAGTACCTTCGTGACGTCGGGCATCGGCCTTTCGGTACTCTGCCTGCTGCCCTTCTTTTCGAGTTTGAAGCAAATTCGCTGGAAGGGGCTGAGCCGCGCCGTGACGTTGGTCAGCGTCACGTCCTACGCCATGTACCTCGTTAACGACAAGCTGCTGTCGCGGTTGTTTGAAAATTTCTTTCAACCACTGCCGGTGTCGTTTGGGTTTGCGCTGGGCGTGTACGTGCTGTACTGGATCACGCTGCTGAGTCTTTCCTACGTGATGTACCGCTATTTCGAGAAGCCTATGACCAATCTCCGGGATTTTCGGTGGTCTTCAAAAAAACGATTAGTTTAAAGCCCTATTCCACCCCCACGGCCTAACCGTGGCAACCTGTCAAAGGTCGGAGTACCGAAAAATCCGCTCAGCACGAGCGGATTTTTCTTTTCAGGAAACGAGCAGGTTGCAGCCCCGGATGTCCGAATTGTCGAACCGCCCGAGTACCCGAAACGTCCCGGCCTGCGGACCGTAGTTGCCCAGATCTTTCGTTTCGATAAACGCGCAGGAATCGACGTTGGCCAGGTCGATGACGTTCAGCCCTCCCGTCCGGGCACCGGGGCCGAGGGGCGTAAACGGGTCGTTGACGTCGCGCAGCAAGACCCGCATCGTGGGCGGTAACCGAAAAATTCCTTCGCCCATCGAGTAGGCCTGCGAGAGTAGTTCGGTCATCCCGTACTCCGAGTGGATGGCGGGTACGCCAAAAGCCCGCGTCAGGCGGGCGTGCACTTCCTCGCGGAGCAGTTCCCGGCGGCGGCCCTTCATGCCGCCCGTCTCCATCACGAGTAGTTTCTCCGTAGGTACCTCCGGCCAATCGCCCCGTTCGGCCAGGTCCAGTAGCGCAAACGTGACGCCCAACAGCAGCACGCGGCGGTCGGCGGGCGTTGTCAGGAGGTACCGGAGGGTATCGAGCAGTCGGGGGACGTCGTGGAGAAAAAATCCGCTGTGCGGCGAGGCCGACCGCTCGATGAAGTGCCGCACCATGTAGACCAGCGAGGAGCCCGACCGCTCCAGGTACGCCGGCAGCAGCGCCAGGACGTGGTACCCGGTGAGGGGTCCGTAGGCCTGCTCGAAGAGCTGGACGCTGATTTGTTCGTAAAAAACCGGATCGGCCACGAAGTGGCGGCTCGTCAGGGTACCCGTCGTTCCGCTGCTTTCAAACGTCAGGACCGGGGGTACCTCTCCCGTCACGACGCGTTGCGTTTTGAAAAATTCGATGGGCAGGAACGGAATTTGTTCCAGCGTCTGAACCCGCGCCGGGTCGATGCGCCGGTGGTGCAGGTACGAACGGTACACCGGATTTTCGGCGGCTTGGTACCGAAACACCGCCAGCGCCACGGATTCGAACGATTCGCCGGGCAAATTCCGAACGCGGGCTTTCAGCCCAAGCCGAGTGGACATGCCCGCAAAGGTCGCGAATTTTTGCAGGGCCTCCGTACCTTTACCCGCCCGGCGTCGTTATTGACCAAGCATGATTGATTCTACTTCCATGAAGGCCCTGTCTACCCAGTTGCTCTCCCTTTTTTTGCTGGCCCTGATGGGTTCCTGCATTCAGGAACCTGAATTCAGCACCGTTCCGACCCTGACGTCTAGCAGCGTGCGTCAGCTCGAAGTCACCGACGCGTTTACGCAGAATAAAAAGGATTCGGTCATCATCAGTCTGGCTTTCCGGGATGGCGACGGCAACCTGGGCATCACCAGCGACGAATTCGGCGGCAAGACCGACGACAAGCGATTCCAGGGCAAAAGCAATTACGAAGTGCGGGCGTACCGACGCGTGAAGGGCGTCTTCACGCCGGTCGAATTTGAACAACCGCTCGCGACGTACTTCTTTCCGCTGCGGCGCGACGGCAAGGCCGGTCCCATCGAGGGAACCCTCGAATTTTCCCAGGATTACCTGCCCACTAACAGCCGCATCCGCGACACGCTGCGCTTCGACGTGCGAATTCTGGACCGGGACTTTCAGGCCAGCAACTGGCTCGAAACCCAACCCTTCATCGTGTTCCCGCCGCGGTACAAGCGGCAGTGAGCGGACGTGGATTCCAGACGTTGGACGCTGGACGTTGCAGTTGTCTTTACTCTAACGTCCAACGTCTAAAAACTCCCATCCACCTACGCGGCGGGCAGCACGATACGGAACGTGGTACCTTTGCCCACCTCCGACTGCTTGACGAAAAGTTTGCCCTGGTGGTAGTTTTCGACGATGCGCTTGGCGAGCGTCAGACCTAAGCCCCAGCCGCGGCGTTTGGTACTGAAACCCGGCACAAAGACTTTGTTCAGGTTGGCTTTGCTGATGCCCTTGCCCGTGTCGGCGATGTCGATGGCGATCTGCTGGTCTTTCAATTCCTGCAACGTGATGCGCAGTTCGCCCGTCCCTTCCATCGCGTCGACGGCGTTTTTGCACAGGTTCTCCACGACCCACTCAAACAGGTACCGGTTCATCGGTACCCGCTTGTCAACCGGAAGCTGGTTTTTCACGAACACCTTCACTTTGCTTGAAATCCGCTTCTGGAGGTAGTCCATGAACTGCGTCACGGCTTCGGCCACCGGCTCGGGGTTCAGGGTGGGTACCGAGCCAATGTTGGAAAAGCGCGTCGTGATCGTGTCGAGCCGCTGTACGTCTTTCTCGAGTTCCTGCACGATTTCGGGCTCGTAGCGGTCGGGGTCGCCGCGGAAGTACTCCACCCAGGCCGTCAGCGAGGAGAGCGGGGTACCGAGTTGGTGAGCCGTTTCCTTCGCCAGCCCGACCCAGACGCGGTTTTGCTCGGCCCGTCGGTCGGAACTCACGGCGAGGTACGCCAGAAAGCCGAACACGAGTAATCCGGCCAGTTGCACGAGCGGGTAGTACTGCAACTGCGTGAGCAGAAACGAATTGCTGTAGTACACGTACTGCTTGGTGCCAAAGCCGTTGTCAAACGCAAACGGCGGATGATCGTCGCGGATGGTCGTCAGGTACTGCTCCACCCACTGCTTGCGATCGTTGTAGGACCATTTTTCTTCCAGACCGGGAATGTTCCGCCATTCGCTCACCTCGCCCGACTGGTCAACCACCACGGCGGGGATGTTGGTATTGGTCTTGACCACTTCATTGAGCACGAAATCGCGCAGCAGGGCGTCCTCGGTCGTGAGCATGGTTTGCAGGCCCCTGACGTACAATTCGATTTCTGCCTCCTCGTGCTCTTTTAGCCGACCGATGAGGTTGTTGGTGTAGTAAAACGAGCCGAAGGCCAACAAGGTCAGAAACGCCAGGACGCCCAGTTTGAACCGGCCTTTCTGGCTGTAAATGTCGACGCTGAACATGCGCTCCGAAAGGGCGGGCAGGTGGCGCGCCCCTCGCTGAACGGAGCGAGGAAGGTCTTCGAGGATGGGCATGAATACGCAGTAAGCTGGTCAGATAACGTCAGTCGCCCCGTACTTGGTTTGTCGGTCTTGTCAAACGTCCCGGACTACGTGTCCCAAAACGGGTCGAACGCCCCGGCGGCTTGTTCAACTTCCCTTTCTTCCGGTTGATGGTCCCCAAGCTTGGGTATGAACTCGACGGGTACGTAGGTTTGTTCCGAAAACAGGATGACGAAAATCATTGTTTGGCTTCGTCTGACCCGCTACCTATGCCGCCAAAACCGTCTGAATCCGGTGAGCAGTTTAAACGATTTCCAAATTGACGGTTTTTAAAAATAGGCTGTTTTCCCGTTGCGAATTGGTCCGTACCTTTGTACACTTCTTTTGAAAGACATGGCTAATTGGTTCAAGGCGCTGAGTTTATCCCACAAAACCGCGCCGCTGGCAATCCGCGAACAAGTTGCACTGAACGAAGGCGAAATCAAAACGTTGTCGCTGAAACTGAAGGAGTTATTCGAGCTTCAGGAGCTGCTCATCGTTTCGACCTGCAACCGGACTGAGCTGTATTATTCCGCAGACGCGCAGTCAGCCGAAATCGACCTTAGCCAGGAACTCATCAAACTGCTCTGCATCGAAAAAGGCCTACTCGACGCCAGCCAGTACCTGCCGTATTTTCAGGTCATGAACGACGCCGAAACGGCGACGCGCCACCTGTTCGAGGTGGCCACGGGGTTGCACTCGAAAGTCGTGGGCGACCTGCAAATTCCGAACCAGGTCAAGCAGGCCTACCAGTGGTCGGCAGACGTCAACTGCGCCGGACCGTTTCTGCACCGCCTGCTTCACACGGTTTTTTTCACCAACAAACGCGTGGCTCAGGAAACGGGCTTCCGCGACGGAGCCGCGTCGGTGTCGTACGCGACGGTCGAACTCATCGAAGAACTGACCCGCAATCTGGCCCAGCCGAAGGTACTCGTCGTGGGCTTGGGTGAAATCGGGGCGGACGTGGTCAAGAACCTCGCCGACAAGGAATTTGCCCAGATTACGCTCACCAATCGCACGCGAGCCAAAGCTGAGACCCTGGCGACGAACCGCTCGTTGCCCGGCCAGTCCATCCGCATCGCTGACTTTGCCGACCTGGAAACCGAACTCCGGCAGGCCGACGTGGTCGTGTCGTCGGTGCGTCTCGACCAGCCGCTGATTACGAAAACGCTGCTAACCGGCCTCAATCGCCTGCAATTCCAGTATTTCATCGACCTCTCGGTACCCCGTAGCATCGAGCCGGAAGTCGAGGAGGTACCCGGCGTGCTGCTCTACGCCATCGACGACATCCGCACGAAATCGGAGGAGGCGTTGCAGCGCCGCCTCGCCTCGATCCCGCAGGTACAGGCGCTCATCGACGAGGCACTGGTCGGGTTTGCCGACTGGTCGCGGGAAATGGTGGTTTCGCCCACGATTCAGAAATTCAAGAACGCGCTGGAGCAAATCCGCAAGGACGAACTCTCGCGCCACCTGAAAAACCTGACCGCCGAGGAAGCCGACAAGCTCGACAAAATCACGGCGGGCCTCATCCAGAAAATCATCAAGTTTCCGGTACTCAACCTGAAAGCCGCCTGCAAGCGCGGCGACGCCGACCAACTGGCCGACGTACTCAGCGAATTGTTTGACCTGGAAAAACAGGCGCAGGAAAGCCGCTAATCCGCATGAATTCAATGCGAAGGCCCGCGTCCGAAACGGACGCGGGCCTTCGCATTTTTAGACCCGGTCTGACCATACGCTCAAAGCTACAGTCGAAAATGCCGCCGACACCGCGCCTCGTAGCGATCCGTTTCGCCGAGCAGGACCCGCTCCTGCGAGGCTACTTTGCGGTACGAATAGTTGGCGATGGCCCCGCAAACGACGCAGATGGCGTGGACCTTCGTAACGTACTCGGCTACGGCCATCAGTTGGGGTACGCAGCCGAAGGGCTTGCCCTGAAAATCCATGTCCAGCCCGGCCACGATGACCCGCTTGCCCGCGTCGGCGAGTTGGTTGCAGACGGTCACGATTTCGGCATCGAAAAACTGGGCTTCGTCGATGCCCACCACGTCGCAATCGCCTGAGAGCAGAAGAATTTCCCCTGCCGTGTTGACGGGCGTCGAGCGGATGGCGATGGCGCTGTGCGAGACAATCTGCTCGGCGTGGTAGCGGGTGTCGAGGGCAGGTTTGAAGATTTCGACGCGCTGGCGGGCGATGAGCGCCCGGTTGAGGCGGCGGATGAGTTCTTCGGTTTTTCCCGAAAACATCGATCCGGCAATCACCTCAATCCACCCGACCGCGTCGGGGTACTGACGCGCCGGGCCGTGGCTGGGTTCAATAAACATGGGGCTGAACGACGAAAGGCAAGGTACGGGCGACGGTCAATTTTTTTCGGAACCAACGGCACAATCCATCCGAAAAACGGCGTTTTTTGATGGACCTTGCGCGGATGCCAACGGCTCGTTTGCCGCTGGGGCCAAAGACAAAAAAAACCAAATTTCCCATGTCGACCAAATTGGATTCCGCGGCGCTCGACGCCTACGCCCAGCAGTACGCCGCCCGCCTCTGCGACGAATTTTATCGCCAGCAGGACGCCATCCGGGGCGAACAACTGCTGACGCTCAGCGAGGTAGAGCAAGTCAATCGGTTCGTCGTGCGGGATTTGTACGAACGCTGGCAGGCCGACGCGCTGGCCTTTCGGAGTCCGTATTTTGATTTTGAAAACGAAGACGTCAAGGCCGCTTTGCACACCTTGATGAACACGGCCTCGCAGCACATCGCCGTGCGACGCGAGGCCTTCGAGCCGCTGCTCGCCGGAGCCACTCGCCAGACGCTGACGCTGTTGCTTGCGCCGGAGACGTTTTTTGAGGACTGGCTCCGCGACCGCCCTAATTTCTCCCTGACGGTACCCGATTTGAAACTCCTCCTGAAGTACACCCGCCTGCACCGGGCCATTCCGACCGGCTGGCAGGAACGCCTCGGCGAACGCGACGCGGTGTACGTGAACGAGGCCCTGGGTTGGTTGCAGGAGCAGTCGGCGGATGTCTCGACGTTCGACGACCCGGAGCCGGTCATTGCCCGGTTTGCCGAACGGGTACCACTCGACGCCGAATCGCTCTACCTGACGAGTACCCCGGAGCCGACGCCCGCGGCATCGTCCAGCAAATCGTTTTTTGATTTTGACGACGAACCCGTACCGGCCAAGGCCTCTACTCCCGCCCCGCCGTCTCCACCGCCCGCCGTTCCCGAACCGGCCCCAGCGTTGGTACCCGAGGTGGCCCCGGCCGTGACCATGCCCGAACCCGAGTACGTCGAGACCGGTGCGGGCGGCCCGGCGGAATCGCCGATGCCGAAGCCGACGAGCCTCTACGAGCAGTTTCAGGTGGAACGCACGACGCTCAACGACGCTATGGCGACCGACGCCGCCCCGCCGACACTGGCCGATCAGTTTCACCGCAAAGCCACCGAAAGCATCCACGCGACGATTTCGCTCAATCAGAAATTCATTTTCATCAACCAGCTTTTCGGCGGCGACCCGATGGCCTACCACCGCGCCATCACCGACCTGGAAGCCTGCCCGACGTTTGAAGAGGCCAAAACTCTCATGAACCGCACCTACGGCCCCGAGTACCAATGGCGCGACAATCCCGACGTAGCCGACGAATTTTTCGACATCGTCCGGCGGCGGTTTGGGGCTTAGTTGTTTGGGTGTTGAATCTATAAACACCCAAGTAGGCCGCTGACCGCTCGCTCAGTTTTTTTCGTGCTGATTGTAAAATCGACCAATTTCCGGGCCGTACCTCTCCCACCTGGCCCGCATGATTCGTTGGACGTTCGCCGCCTGCCTCGGCCTGCTTGCCTGCGCGTGCGCGGCGCAGGAGCCGCAGCGGCGCGAAGTGGACCTGAATGATTTTGTTCAGAACCTGTTCCCGGCTCAACCTGCCGACTTCGATTACGAGGCGGTACTCGAAACGCTCTTCCAGTTTTACCAGCGTCCGCTCGACCTCAACGCTGCCAGTTACGATGAACTCGCGGCGACGTACGTGCTTTCCGAAGCCCAGCTTCGCGCGTTTTTCGCGTACCGCGCCAGCGCCGGGTCACTTGTTTCGCTCTACGAACTCCAGGCGGTACCCGGCTTCGACGCCGCAACCATCCAGCGCCTGCTGCCCTTCGTGACCGTCCGCACGGGTACCTCGGTCGATTGGAACCGGGCCAGCCAGTACCTCCTGCTCCGGTACGATCAGGTACTCGAACAAAAACGCGGGTACTCACCGCCGCCCCCCCGGAGTACGTCGCGGTATCTCGGTTCGCCGCAACGCCTGTTCGTGCGGTACAAATTTTATCGGGCGCAGGCCTTCGCGATGGGTTTCACACTCGAAAAAGACGCGGGTGAACGCCTCGACTGGCAACCTGGCCTGCGACGCTACGGGGCCGATTTCCTGTCGTTTCACGCGCAGCTTCAGAATCGCGGGCGATTGAAAAACCTGACGCTGGGCGATTACCAACTGCAAATCGGGCAGGGCCTGGTCCTCTCGGCCGGGTTTTACATCGGCAAGGGTTCCGAAACCGTCCTGACCGCCCGGCGCAGTCACCTCGGCGCGCGGGCGTACACCTCGGCGGTTGAAAACGGTTTTTTCCGCGGAACCACGGCAACGGTACGACTGACGCGAACTCTCGACCTGACCGGGTTCTACTCCCGCCAGCGGCGCGACGCGAACGTGGTGGACGAAACCACGGTCAGTTCACTGCAAACCTCCGGCCTGCACCGCACGCCCAGCGAACTCAGTGACCGCGCCAGCCTGCTCGCTCAGGATGCTGGGCTGCACCTGCTCTACCACCCGGCCTCGCAGCGCGTGCAACTGGGCCTGACGTACCTGACGACAACCTTCGACAAACGCCTCCAGAAAGCCAACCGGCTCTACAACCGCTACGAATTCGCGGGTACGCACAACGCGGTCTTCGGGTTGCACGGGAGCGTGTCGGTGCGAAACGTGAACACGTTTTGGGAGGCGGCCCGCTCGTCATCGGGCGGCCTGGGCGTCGTGGCGGGTACCCTGGCCAGCTTTTCGCGGCGCTGGGACGGGGCGCTCGTGTTCCGGCATTACGACCGGCATTTTCACAGTTTTTACGGAAACGCGTTCGGCGAAGGTTCGCGCAACGCCAACGAAACCGGGCTGTACGCCGGGCTAAAGTTTACGCCCAGTCGCCGCTGGAACTTGGGCGGGTACCTCGACGGCTTCCGGTTTCCCGCCCCGAAGTACCTCGTCGATGCCCCCTCGGACGGCTGGGGGTACCTCCTCCGGGCGACGTTCGCCCCGCACCGGTCGACGCAGTGGTTTGGGCAGGTGGCGGGCGAACGCAAGGAGAAAAACATCCCCGACCGGCTTTCCAAACAGGATTTCGTCGCCCGCACGACCCGGCAAAGCGTCACGCTCGGGCTGGACCACGCCTTCGACCGCACCTGGTCGGTACAGGCTCGGGCGCTCTACAGCCGGTACCGGTTTCGGGGTTTCGCGCCTTCGCAGGGCCTCGGGCTGGTACTCGACGGCTCAGCCGATTTCGGAAAACTTGCGCTGAGTACCCGCCTCACCTACGCCAACACCGACGATTACGACAGCCGCCTCTACGCCTACGAACGCGACGTGCTGTTCGCGTTTTCAGTACCGGCCTACTTCAACGAAACCCTGCGGAGTTACCTGCTGGCGAGCTATTCGCTCAACCGGCACCTCGATTTCTGGCTGCGACTGGCCCGCACGAACGCGCTCGATGGAACGACGTTCGGTTCGGGTCTGGAGGAAATCGACCGGCATCACCGAACCGAACTGAAAATCCAGCTCCGCTGGCGACTCTGAGGGCGATTGGGCGTAGGTTTGCGGAAATTCCGTTTTTCGATTCCATGACTACGCTTCCCCTCTACCAAGTCGACGCTTTTGCCGACCAGCTTTTTGCCGGAAATCCCGCCGCCGTTTGCCCCCTGACCGAGTGGCTCCCGCGGGAAACGATGCAGGCCATCGCCGCCGAAAACAACCTCGCCGAAACGGCTTTTTTTGTTCCATCCGCGACAAACAACGGCGCTGATTTTGACTTGAAGTGGTTCACGCCGACGGTCGAAGTCGACCTCTGCGGCCACGCGACCATCGCCACGGCGAAGGTACTTTTTGACCTGCTCGGCTACGCCCAATCCGAAATTCGCTTCCACACCAACAGCGGCTTGCTGATCGTCACGCGTCAGGGCGACTGGCTCACGCTCAACTTTCCGGCCGACCCGCCGGTACGTGTTTCGCCTAGTTTTCACGAAGAACTAACCGCCGCGCTGGGCATCGAACCGGTGGAGGTTTACGCCGGAAAAACGGACCTGTTGGTGGTGGTACCCGACCCGGCGACGGTCGAGGCGCTGACGCCCGACTTCCGGGCCCTGGGCCAGATCAAAGCCCGCGGCATCATCGTCACGGCTCCCGGTACCGACATCGATTTCGTGTCGCGCTTTTTCGGTCCGGCTTCGGGCATCGACGAAGACCCGGTCACGGGTTCGGCGCACACCACGCTGACGCCGTACTGGGCCGAGCGCCTGGACCGGACTACGCTCACCGCCCGCCAGCTTTCCCGCCGGGGCGGGTACCTACGGCTGGCACTCCTCGAGGATCGGGTCGAAATCAGCGGGCAGGCGGTGGTGTACCTGAAGGGCGAGATTTTTGTTTGACAGTTTGGGTGTTTGATGGTTGGGCTGTTGACTATTCAGAACAGCCCAACCATCAAACACCCAAACCCCTAAAGCATCTCCAGCCGCCCGCCGTCCACCACCAGCGTCGTACCCGTGATGAACCGGGCTTCGTCGGAGGCCAGGAAACAGATGGCGGCGGCAATGTCTTCGGGCTGGCCGACCTCCTTTTTGTCAACCTGCTCTTTTCCACTTTTCACGTTCGGGTTTTCCCAGAGCATCGGCGTATCGACCGCACCGGGCGCGACGCAGTTCACGCGCGTCTGGGCTCGGTCCAGCTCCCGACTGAGGGCCGCGGTGAAGGCTTCCAGTCCGCCCTTGCTGGCCGCGTAGGGCGACACGTTGGCCGTTGTCTGGTGCGCGTGTACCGAACTCACGTGCACGATGGCCCCACCCCGCATGTGCGGAAGGCACAGCCGCGACAGCCAGAAAGCCGAACGCAAGTTCGTCGCCTGCACCTGGTCCCACTCGTCGAGACTCAGTTCGAGTACCGGTTTGAAGGTCATCATCGCCGCCGAGTGCACGAGTACGTCGATGCGCCCGTGGCGGTCGAGTACCGACTGCACGGCCCGCTCGATTTCTTCAGGTTTGCTGACGTCGGTCTCGATAAAACCGGCCTGACCACCCGCGTCGGTAATTTCCCGAACGGCGGCCTGGCCTTCTTCCTCGTTCCGATTCAGGATGAACACGGTACCGCCCTCGGCGGCCAGTCGTTGGGCCGCGGCTTTGCCAATACCCGAGCCGCCGCCGGTGACGAGGCAGATTTTGTCTTGAAAGCGCATCTTTTTCAATGATCAGTGACCAGTAACCAATGACCAATTGAAAGTCAGCACAAAGCATTGGCGGTCCGCCGCTGCGGTCATTGGTTACTGGTCATTGATCATTGAAAAAATCGCGCCGTTCGTCCGTTGCGTTTCGACTTTCATCCCAAAAACCGGTACGGCGGAAGCGGATTTACAATAATCCGGGTTCGGGTTTCGACTATCCCGTCAAATGGAAGCTGCTGCCGAGCCCCTCGTTCCCCCTTCGACCGACGCCCAGGATCAACGGATTCGGGAAACCGTGCGGACCGAGCGGTCGCGGCTGCTGGCTTTCATCCGCCGCCGGATTCCCGAACCCGACGAAGCCGAGGACGTTTTGCAGGATATCTGGTACGAATTCATCGAAGCCACGCGGCTGACCAAACCCATCGAGCAACTGGCCGGGTGGCTGTTTTCGGTGGCCCGGCACAAAATCGCCGACTGGCACCGCCGCCGCAAACCCGACTCGCTCGACGCCGCGCTGGCGAGTGGTACCGATGACGACGAACCGCGTCTGCTCGCCGACCTGCTGCCGACCGACGGTACTTCACCCGAAGACGAATTGCTCTGCGAAACCATCCTCGACGCCCTGACTGAGGCCCTCGGCGAACTACCCGCTGTCCAGCGGGCGGCCTTCGTGGCGCACGAACTGGACGGGCAGTCGTTTCGGGAAATGGCCGAGGAAACCGGCATTTCGATCAACACCCTGCTGGCCCGCAAGCGCTACGCCGTGCTGTACCTGCGCGAACGACTGCGGGCGCTGTATGACGAAGTAGTCACAACTTGATTTTTAGAACGATGAAACGCTTTGGAATTCGCCGAGGACCCGGTTTTCTGGCTTTGGCTATCGCCTTTGGACTTCTGGCGGGCTTGGTTGTAATGATTTTGTGGAACTGGCTCATCCCAGCGCTTTTCGCCGGACCGGTCCTCACGTTCTGGCAGGCACTGGGATTGCTTCTGCTCGGGCGGTTGCTCTTCGGTAGCTTCGGGGGCAGGAACTGGCGGGGTGGCTATGGAGGGCCGCGTTACGCCGATTGGCGCGAACGCATGTCCGAACGTTGGGCGCAACTGACGCCCGAGCAGCGCCAACAGATGCGCCAGCAGTGGCGTAGACGCTGCGGCGGGCGCTGGGAGGAACCGGCGCGTTCGTCTACGCCATCGTCTGAACCGCAGATTGACGCGGATTAGGCCAATTGCGCAGATTTTTACCCCGTCATTGCGAGCGGTTTTTCTTCTGCGTAATCGGCCTAATCCGCGTCAATCTGCGGTTCAGACAATATTCACCTCCGCCGACAACTCAATCCCAAACTTCGCCCGTACCGATTCCTGTACCTGCCGGGCTACGGACAGCAGTTCGTCGCCCGTGGCACCGCCGTAGTTGACCAGCACCAGCGCCTGTCGGGCGTGCATGCCCGCGTCGCCGAGGCGCCTGCCCTTCCAGCCGCTCTGCTCGATGAGCCAACCCGCGGGTACCTTCACAGTCGAGTCGGACATGGGGTAGCCGGGCAGGTCGGGGTACCGGGTTTTAAGTTCGTCAAATTGCGGCTTCGGGATTTCGGGGTTTTTGAAAAAACTGCCCGCATTGCCCAGTTCAGCCGGGTCGGGGAGTTTCGAGCGGCGAATTCGCACGACGGCCTCGCTAACGGCCCGGATGCTGAGGTCCGTCACGCCCATCTCGGCGAGCGTTTTCTGGATGTCGCCGTAGCCGGTGTGGAAGGTGGGTACCCGGTCGAGCCGAAACGTAACGCTGACGATGACGTACCGGCCCTTCCACTCGTGTTTGAAAATGCTTTCGCGGTACCCAAATCGGCACTCGGCGTGCGCGACGGTCCGCCGTTCGGCGGTTTCGAGGTCAACGGCTTCGAGTTCCTCAAACATGTCCTTGATTTCCACCCCGTAGGCCCCGATGTTCTGCATCGGCGAAGCCCCGACCGAGCCGGGAATGAGCGAGAGGTTTTCCATTCCGGCCAGATCGTGCGCCAGGCAGTACTGGACCAGTTCGTGCCAGCCCACGCCCGCGCCGACGCGGAGGTACACGTGCCGTTCGTCTTCGCGGACGACGTCGATGCCCGGAATGGCGATGCGGATGACGAGTCCCGGAAAATCACGCGTGAGCAGGACGTTGCTTCCGCCGCCGAGGATGAGCCGCGGCACGGTCCGGTACATCGGGTCGAGCAGAAGCTGGCGGAGCGATTCGACCGAGTCGACCTCGGCAAAGTACCGCGCCGTGGCCGCCAGACCAAAGGTATTGAAGGATTGGAGGGAAACGTTTTCGCGGACGGTCATGCAGGCGAGGGAGGAACCGGAAGCTCAAAATAACGCAAAAGCTCCGACGGCGCGGTTGCGTTCGAGCGGATTTTGGGCAAAATTTGGGGGTTTGTTTCCGCGCCGATGACTCGACTCCTGCCGTTCCTGATCCTCTTTTCGCTGCTCCTGCTGGGCTGCGCGACCGGCAAGCGTTCGCGGACGACGAGCACGCTGTACACGCCCGACTTCTCCGACTACCGCCCCCGGTACCCCGCGCTGGAACGGCCCCGACTCCTCATCGAAGAAACGCCCGCTACCCCAACATCCGTCGGCACGGCCCAACCGCTGCACGTCACGCAACGCCTCAACCTGGTTCTCGACACACTGGCCCGCCGCAACCGTTCGATGAAATACATGCGCGGGTACCGAATTCAGGTTTACACGGGTCGCAAGCGCCCGGAGGCCGATGCCGCCAAAATTTACGTGTACCAGACCTTTCCCCAGCTCAATCCGTACCTGACTTACCGGCAGCCGACGTACCAGTTGCGCGTCGGAGATTTCGTGACGCGCACGGAGGCCGAAAAGTACTTCGAGACGCTGAAAAACCAGTATCCAGCGGCGGTTATCGTGGCCGACCGGGTAGAAATTACAAAGACTGAATTGTTGAAATAAAAAGGAGGAACGGGTCTCGCGTCTTTCAATTGCGGAACCGTTTTGTACTTTTGTTGGAAATCAAACCGCCGCCCTCCATTCAGACTTATTGACTTTCTATTCGGTTGCTGAACGGCAAATCAACCCAATCTCTCATGAAAACGGCATTAATCACAGGTGTCACGGGCCAGGACGGGGCCTACCTGTCAGAACTCCTGCTCGAAAAAGGCTACTCGGTCCACGGCATCAAGCGCCGGAGTTCGATTTTCAACACCGACCGCGTCGACCACCTCTACCAGGATCCGCACGAAACGGGCCGTCGCTTCGAATTGCACTACGGCGACCTGAGCGATTCGACCAACCTCATCCGACTCATCCAGGAAATTCAGCCCGACGAAATCTACAACCTCGGGGCCATGTCGCACGTGAAGGTCAGCTTCGACGAACCCGAGTACACGGCGCAGGTCGACGGCATCGGTACGCTGCGCATCCTCGAAGCCGTCCGGCTGCTGGGCATGACGGAAAAAACGCGTATCTACCAAGCCTCGACGTCGGAACTGTACGGATTGGTGCAGGAGGTACCTCAGTCGGAGCGCACGCCGTTTTATCCGCGCTCGCCGTACGCCGTAGCCAAGCTCTACGGGTACTGGATCACGGTCAACTACCGCGAAGCCTACGGCATGTACGCCTGCAACGGCATTCTGTTTAACCACGAGTCGCCGCTGCGGGGCGAGACCTTCGTCACGCGCAAAATCACGCGGGGCGTCGCGCGCATTGCGCTCGGGTTTCAGGATAAACTCTACTTGGGGAACCTCGACGCCCAACGCGACTGGGGCCACGCCAAAGACTACGTCGAAGCCATGTGGCGAATCTTGCAGCAGGACGTCGCCGAAGACTACGTCATTGCCACGGGCGTGACCACACGCGTGCGGGATTTCGTGCGGATGGCGTTTGGCGAACTCGGCATCACGGTGGAATTCTCGGGCGAAGGCGTCAACGAAGCAGGCCGCGTCACGGCCTGCGCGAACCCGGATTACCAACTGCCCGACGGCAAGGAAGTCGTCTGCGTCGATCCCCGGTACTTCCGCCCGACGGAGGTCGAACTGCTCATCGGCGACCCGACCAAGGCCAAAACCCAATTGGGCTGGGAACCGAAGTACGACCTGAAGGGCCTCGTTGAAGACATGATGCAGGCCGACGTCGCGCTCTTCAAGAAAGATTTGCACCTCGAACGGGGCGGCTTCAAAACGCTCAACTACTTTGAGTAGGTGAGTACGCACCGGTTGCTCGCCTGGCAATGAAAAAGCCCCGACAGGAGTCGGGGCTTTTTGCTGAACGAGCGTAACTCGTCAGAAGCTGTACGAGTACCGGCCCGGTGCGTCGGGGAAGGTACCTTCGAGGCGGATGCCTTCGTCGCGGCCACCCACAACCTGGGCAAATTCCCGCGCCGAACGAACCGGTTTGCCATCCACCGAGGTGATGATGAAACCTTCGGCGATTTCCGTGTTTTCACTCACGGGACCCCGCCCTACTTCCGTCACTTTTACGCCCGCGCTGAGGCGGTACTTGGCTTTCTCAGCCGAAGACAGATCCGCGACTTTGATGCCGAGGTTTTCAAGTGCCACGCCGTTCGTGCCGTTGGCGGCGAGTTCTTCGCTTTTCAGGACGTTCGTCGTGCCTTTGATGTTTTTCAGGGTCACGTCGTACTCCTTCGCTTCACCCGAGCGGTCGACGGTCACGCGAACTTTGTCGCCCGGTTGGTGACGGCCCACGACCTCGACGAGTTGGGTCACGCTACCAATCTTCACGCCGTCGATTTTCGTCACGACGTCGCCGACTTTCACGCCCGCGGCCTTCGCCGCACTAAATTGCGGGCTGTCGCCGAAGCTACCGATGTAGACGCCTTCTTTTACTTTCAGGTCCAATTGCTCGGCTACTACGTTGTTCACTTCCTGCATCTTGCTGATGCCGAGGAAGGCGCGCTGTACCGAACCGTACTTGAGCAGGTCACCGGCGACTTTCTTGACGATGGCCACGGGCACCGCAAACGAGTACCCAGCGTACGAACCGGTGTTCGAGGCGATGGCGGTGTTGATACCGACCAGTTCGCCTTTCAGGTTGACGAGCGCACCGCCCGAGTTACCGGGGTTGACGGCGGCGTCAGTCTGGATAAACGATTCGAGCGGGTTGCCGTTGCCTTCGATGATGCCGATGCCGCGGCCCTTCGCGCTGACGATCCCCGCCGTTACGGTCGATTCGAGGTCAAACGGGTTGCCCACGGCCAGTACCCACTCGCCCACTTCTACGCCGTCGGAGTCACCGAAGGTCAGGAAGGGCAAGTTTTTCTCCTGAATCTGAATCACGGCCAGATCACTGTTCGGATCGGTACCGATGACTTTCGCCGGGTACGTCCGGCGGTCGTTCAGCACGACTTCCAGTTCCCGGGCTTCGGCCACGACGTGGTTGTTCGTGACAATGTACCCGTTTTCGCTGATGATGACGCCCGAGCCCGAAGCCCGGCCTTCCTGCCGACGCGGCTGGCCCTGGCTGCTGCCCCGGCGACCGAAGAATTCTTCGAAAATGTCAGGTACTTCCTGCCGGGCTACTTCCCGAACGATTTTGGCTTTGATGTGCACGACCGCGGGCGTGGCTTTTTTGGCCGCCGCCGTGAAGTCGCTCGGCGTACCCGTCGGGGTCACGCCCGACGTGAAGCGCGTGAACGCAGAGGGTGTCGCATCGTTGAGGATGACTTCCTTGTCGTTCCAACCCAGCAGGTGGTAGGCGCCGAGGGTCATGCCGCTGCTGACCAAACCCACCAGCGCCAGACTCTTCCAGTTACTTTTCATAGCGATTGGTTTTTTTGAGATTCCCGAGTTGTGAATTGCGAACAGAACGCCATCCGGCAAAGAACTGTTGCGAAAATAGGTCCATTAACAAATTTTAACAAAGCCGGTCGGACGAGCGGTTTAGAAACGCGAAAACGGGGCAGCGATGCAACAAGTTCGTTTCACACTGCCCCGTTTTTCACGCGGTATTCAGACCCTTACGCCACGGCGATTTCGCGGGCGGCTTTCACTTTCGCTTCTTCTTTTTTCGGCAGCGTCACGTGCAGGATGCCGTCGGCGTACGACGCTTCGATCTTTTCCCCATCGACCGACTTCGGCAACACGAAGGCCCGCTGGAAGCTGGTGTAGCTGAATTCTTTGCGGGCGTATTTTTCGTTGGTTTCCTCGTTCTGGGTTTCTTGCTGCGCCGAGATGACGAGGCGATTTTCGTTGAGGTTGATTTTGAAATCTTCTTTCTTCAGTCCGGGTGCGGCCACTTCGAGCTGAAAACCGGCTTCGGTCTCTTTCACGTTAACGGCCGGGAGCGTGTTCCAGGTATTCCGGGCCACCTGATTGAAAGGCTTGAAAAACTCATCGTTGAAAAACGACGGAAATGCGGGCTGATTAAATTTGACGAGTGCCATGACTGGATCGGTTTGTGTTTATGAGTTTGAATTTATTCCGCTCGATGGCGGATGTTCTTCTTCTTAAAACACTTGTACCAAATTAGAAAATTAACTTTTTCAAGCCAATATGTCCGAATATTGACAGATCAGCGATAAATTATCTCGCGAATACAGTCATTGTGTCCGAATAAATTCAGCCGTTTCTGACGTGAATGCCTACCTTGCTGGACTTTACTACCCGCTTTACCCATGCCCTACCGCCACGTCGTCCGTACCCGCGTTTACAAATTTTCCGATTTAAAAACGCTCCTGGCCAAAGCCAGTCCACGGCGCTCGGGCGATGAACTGGCGGGCGTAGCGGCGGGTACCGCCGAGGAGCGCGCCGCCGCGCAGTGGGCGCTGGCCGAGGTACCCTTGAGTCGATTTCTGGAAGAACCCCTGGTACCCTATGAAAGCGACGAAGTCACCCGGCTCATTTTCGACACGCACGACGCTGCGGCTTTTGTCCCAATTCGTCACCTCACCGTCGGCGACTTCCGGGATGTTTTACTTTTCGAAAAAGCCCCTCTCGGAGGTTTAGGGGCTGGTCTGACGCCCGAAATGGTCGCCGCCGTCAGCAAACTCATGCGCGTACAGGATTTGATTGCCGTAGCGGCGAAGTGCGAAGTCGTCACGCGGTTTCGGAACACCGTCGGCCTGCGCGGGCGGCTGAGTACTCGCCTTCAGCCCAACCACCCGACCGACGATTTTCGCGGCATCGCCGCCAGTACCCTCGACGGCCTGCTCTACGGCGCGGGCGATGCCTGCATCGGCATCAATCCGGCGACGGACAACGTCGCAACAGTACGGCGGCTGCTGGAAATGACGGATTCCATCATTCAACGCTTTGAAATCCCAACTCAAAGTTGCGTACTCTGCCACGTCACGACGACGCTCGGAGCCATCGAACAGGGCGCGCCCGTCGACCTCGTGTTTCAGAGCATCGGCGGTACCCAGGCGGTTAATGCCTCATTTGGCGTGAATTTGGGAATCCTGCGCGAAGCCCAGGACGCGGCGCTATCGCTCCATCGCGGTACCCTCGGGACAAACGTGATGTACTTCGAGACCGGTCAGGGCTCGGCGCTTTCGGCGAACGCCCACCACGGTCTCGACCAGCAAACCTGCGAGGCGCGGGCCTACGCCGTGGCGCGGGCGTTCCGTCCGCTGCTCGTCAACTCGGTCGTGGGGTTCATCGGACCCGAGTACCTCTACGACGGCAAACAAATCACGCGGGCGGGACTGGAAGACCATTTTTGCGGGAAACTCCTCGGCCTGCCGATGGGCGTCGACGTGTGCTACACGAATCACGCCGAAGCCGATCAGGACGACATGGACGCCCTGCTGACGCTCCTCGGCACGGCGGGCTGCACGTACTTCATGGGCGTACCCGGTGCCGACGACGTCATGCTGCACTACCAGAGTACCTCCTTCCACGATGCCGGGTACCTGCGGCAGTTGCTCGGCCTGCGCCCCGCGCCGGAGTTCGAGGCCTGGCTTCAGCGGATGGGCCTCTTCGATGAAAGCGGTCGGCTGCTGCCCGTAGCACCGGGGCACCGGCTGCTGGAAGCGCTGACCGATTGAAGACCTAACTTCCGGCGCTCAATCTGGTTTAATCTACAATCCGTTTTGCCGATGCGTCGACGCCTACTTCTCTTCATGCCCGCACTGCTGCTCACGGGGTCGGTTTGGGCGCAGACGCCCTCGGTCGATGAGCCGATTTTCGAGAAAAAACCCTACTACCGCACTCTGACCGAACGCTGGGAACTCGACTCGGCCAGCCGCCGGGGTACCTTCCTCATCACGCCGTACAAGCCGATGGTCATCACGGCTGGGCGGCGGTCGTTCAGCCCTAATGAACAGCCCGTCAGCGAGAATCCCGCGTACAATTACCCCTTCCGCATTCCCCTGGGCCAGTACGAAGCCAAATTTCTGATCAGTTTGAAAGTGAAAGTCATTCAGGGAATTTTTGGCAAAACCGGCGACGTGTGGATCGGCTACACGCAGCGCTCGCACTGGCAGATTTACAACACGCGCTTTTCGCGGCCCTTCCGCGAGACGAACTACGAACCCGAAGTCATCCTAAATTTCGCCACCAACTTCCCGGTACTTGGCCTCCGTACCCGGATGCTCGGGCTGGCGTTCAACCACCAGTCGAACGGGCGGGCGCTACCGCTCTCGCGGAGCTGGAACCGGGTCATCGCCCACGCCGGACTGGAGCGCGGCGACTGGGCGCTGATTCTGCGCGGCTGGCACCGCCTGCCCGACACCGACGACGAAAACCCGGCCATTACCGACCACGTCGGCCGCGGCGACGCGGTACTCATCCGCAAGGCCGGACGCAGTCTGTTTTCACTGGCGGGCAGCCACACGCTGCGCGGCGGTACCCGCAGCCGCGGGCAAGTGCAGTTGGACTGGACGTACCGGGTGTTCGGGAATTTCAAGCTGAACCTGCAAGTGACCGAGGGCTACGGCGAAACGCTCATCGACTACAACCACCGTCAGACGACCCTCGGCATTTCGGCCTCGCTGGTCGAATGGCTGTGAAATTTCGATTGGCGGCGTGGGCGGGGCCGGTTACTTTTGTTCATGCACACGTCCCACCGGGTTTACTTTGAATCCGCGCAACGCATGGCGGCGCTGGCCGATGCCTCGGTCGATTTAACGGTCACTTCGCCGCCGTACCCGATGATCGAAATGTGGGACGAGGGCCTGTCCCAGCAAAACCCGCGCATCCGCGAGGCACTCGACCAGGCCGACGGCCCGGCGGCCTTCGCGCTCATGCACGAGGTACTGGACCAGGTTTGGGCGGAAGTCGTCCGCGTCACGAAATCCGGCGGATTCGTCTGCCTCAACATCGGCGATGCCACCCGGACGCTCGGCGGGTACTTCCAGCTTTTTTCCAACCACGCCCGAATCATCCAGTTTTTTGCTGGAAACGGCTTTTCCGTGCTCCCCGCCGTGCTCTGGCGCAAACCGACCAACGCGCCCAACAAATTCATGGGGTCGGGGATGCTGCCCGCGGGCGCCTACGTCACGCTCGAACACGAGTACCTGCTGATTTTTCGGAAAGGCGGCAAACGCGTGTTCCGCACCGAAGCCGAGAAACGCACCCGGCAGGCCAGCGCGTTTTTCTGGGAAGAGCGCAACGCGTGGTTTTCGGACGTCTGGGACGTGCGCGGTACCGGCCAGAAACTCAGTGACGGTACCGCCCGCGAACGCAGCGGGGCGTACCCCTTCGAGATTCCGTACCGGCTTATCAACATGTACTCCGTGCAGGGCGACGTGGTGCTCGATCCGTTTCTGGGTACGGGTACCACCGCGCTGGCCGCCGTAGCGGCGGGGCGCAACAGCGTCGGGTACGAGCTGGACGAACGCCTGGCCGAGACGATTGCGGGTACGCTTTCCAGCGAAAAACTGGTTTTCCTGAATCGGCAGATTCGCGAACGGCTCCAGCGACACGCGGTTTTCCTGGAAACGCGCGCCGCCCTGGGTCGTCCGCTCGACAAGCATTTCAACGTCCCGCATCAATTCCCGGTTATGACGAGTCAGGAAACCGAATTGCGGCTAAATTTCGTGACCACCCTGGAACGCGACGGCTCGACGTACCGGGCCCGGTACGACGCCCAACCGGCGCGGACGCCGGATTTTCCCACTCCCCATGACGCCCACCGACCTGCTCCGGCAACGCCTCCACAACCAGTACCTCGCCGAGCCGACGTTCCGGCGGCCTGAGGAAGTCGTCGCCGGGCTGGTGGCGATGCAGGCGCAGGAGTACGCGATGGCGAAGTGGGCCATCGGGCTCCGGGCGCAGGGCCTGACGGATGCGGCGGTCGAAGCGGCGTTTGACGCGGGTACCCTGTTGCGTACGCACGTCCTGCGCCCCACCTGGCATTTCGTCGCGCCCGCCGACCTCCGCTGGTTGCTGCAACTGACCGGCCCACGTGTGCAGGCGGCGAACGCTTCGATGGGTCGAAAGCTGGAGTTGGACGGCCCGTTCCTCGCCCGTTGCCTCGACGTCATCAGCCGAGCACTCGATGGCGGGCAATTCCTGACGCGGCCCGAGCTGCAAACGGCCCTGAAGCAGGCGGGCATCGTCATCGGAAATTTTACGGCGAGCCGCTTCGCGACCAGCGGGCAACGCTTAGCCTACGTGGTGATGCACGCTGAACTGGAAGGATTGATTTGCAGCGGTCCGCGCCGGGGCAAGCAGTTTACCTACGCCCTGCTCGACGAACGGGTACCCGCCGCGCCGACCCGGAGCGGCGCGGAAGCCCTCGCTGAGCTGACTCGGCGGTACTTCGCCAGTCGCGGCCCGGCCACGCTGGCCGATTTTGTCTGGTGGTCGGGGCTGACGGTGAAGGAAGCACGGACCGGAATCGCCACACTGCCCGCGGAGTTCGTCCGGGAGGTACTCGACGGGCAGGCGTACTGGTTCGTGCCGACGGAGGCGCAGTTCAGTCCCGAATCGCAGACCACGTTTCTGCTACCCGACTATGACGAGTACGGCATCAGTTACAAAGATCGCCGGGCTTTGTTCGGTGGTCCGCCCCCACCACTGACCAAACGCGGCGACGAAGGGGCGTACTACCACCAGATTGTCGTGGACGGATTCATCGCGGGTACCTGGCAACGGACGACGAAATCGCTGGAAATCGAGCCGTACGCCCCGCTGACCGAACCGCAGCAACGGGCGCTGGACGCGGCCACGCAGCGATACCGGGTTTTTGTGGAGGGGAAAACCGTTTAACCGATGGAACCCGACCCCTGGGAATTTCTCCGCGCCCACACACCCGCCCGCCTTGCGCCGGGCCGCGCCGGGCACAGCCTGTCGACGCGGGCGTTGCTGGAATTCAACCTCGACCACGCGCGGGCGCGGGATGCCGTCTGGGCGGCGCTGGACCTACCCCGGCTGCGGGACGTGTATCCTGAAATCCTGTCTACAAAAACGCAGGCAGCCTCCCGTCAGGAGTACCTCCTCCGCCCCGACCGCGGGCGAAAACTTCACTCTGCTTCAGCAAATCTCCTGTCCAACTACCCGAAGGTACCCGTCGATCTGTCGATCGTCCTCGCCGATGGGCTTTCGGCCGGAGCCGTGCAGACGCACGCGGTACCTCTGCTGAATCACCTGGTACCCGCCCTTCAATCGCGGGGCTGGACGCTGGCCCCGCTGGTCGTCGTGGAGCAGGGGCGCGTCGCGGTAGCTGATGAAATCGGGTACCTGCTCGGGGCCGAGATCGCTCTTATTCTCATCGGCGAACGCCCCGGCCTTACCTCGCCCGATAGCCTCGGGGCGTACCTGACGTTCGGCCCCCGGCCCGGCCGGACCGACGAAACGCGCAACTGCGTTTCCAACATTCGTCCTGAAGGACTGACCTACGCGTTCGCCGCCGCGAAGCTTTTTTACTTGCTTTCCGAGATGAAAAATCGCCAGCTGAGCGGGGTCGATTTGAAGGACGAAATGCCCGAAAATTTTCGGCTGATTACTTGACCTGATCCGCCGTTTTTTCGGCTACTTTCGAGAGCTTTTTTCGGAAAGCGACACCCACCTTAAAAAATAAATTTCGTGAACAACCCTTACCTGGCGCTACTGCGCACAGCGTGGCAGTACGCGCGCCAGGAACGCCGCCGCTACGTTTTCGTCTACGCCCTCTTCGGAGTTACCAACCTCGTTCACGCGCTTCAACCCCTGCTCTACGGCTGGTTCATCGCCGCCATCCAGCGCGATGGCATGGCCGTGCTGAAAAATGCCTGGCTCTACGCCGGAGCTTTCCTCGGTCTGCGGGCGCTCGGCTGGGCGCTGCACGGCCCGGCGCGGGTGATGGAGCGACAATTGGCCTTCAACGTCAGCCGCAATTACCTCGACTCGCTCTACCACCAGGCCCTGCACCTGCCCGTGCGCTGGCATCAGGACCACCACAGCGGCTCGACCATCAACCGCCTCCGCAAGGCCTACGAAGCCCTGCGCGACTTTTTCCAAAATGGCTTCGTTTACCTTCACGCGCTCTCGAAGTTCCTGTTTTCGTTTGCGGCGATGGTCTGGTTTTCGCCGCTGTTCGGGCTGGTGGGCGTGGGATTGGGGGTGCTGACGGTCTGGGTGATTTTTCGGTTCGACAAACCCTTCATCCAGAGCCTCGACGAAACCAACGAACGCGAGCACGTCGTGACCTCGACGCTGTTCGACAGCCTCTCCAACATCGTCACCGTCATCACGCTCCGGCTGGAAAAACGCCTGCAAATCAGTTTGATGGACAAAGTCGCCGCCATCGGCGCGCCCTTTCGCCGGAACGTGGTCGTCAACGAATGGAAGTGGTTTTCGGCGGATATGCTCGTCGGGCTGATTTACGCCGTGATGGTCGTCGGGTACGTCTGGCAGCACCACACGCCGGGTACCGCACTCGCGCTCGGTGGCTTGGTCACGCTGCTCGGGTACGTCAATCAGTTCACGAGCGTCTTCCACGATGTGGCTTTCCAGTACACGCAAATCGTGCAGTACAACACGCACGTGCAGACGGCCCGGCACATCACCGAGTCGTACGCCCAACAGCACCGGCCCGAAGCCATCGACCCGCTGCCCGAAAACTGGCAGGAAATTCAAATCGGCGGCCTGAACTTCGCCCACCGCGAAGTACGCCCGCAGTTTGAGGACGAAGTACTGCCCCATCGCACCGGCCTGCACGACCTGCACCTGCGCATCCGGCGCGGCGAGCGGATTGCGTTCATCGGCGAAAGCGGCAGCGGCAAGAGTACCCTGCTGGCGCTGCTCCGTGGTCTGTACGACGCCGAGCCGGGTACCGCCGTGCAGGTCGACGGGGTACACCAATCCGACCTCAGCGTGATTGCCGACGCCGTGACGCTCTTCCCGCAGGAACCGGAAATTTTCGAGAACACGATTGCCTACAACATCACGCTCGGCCTGCCCTTCACGGACGAGGAAATCCGCGAAGTCTGTCGCCTCGTGCGCTTCGATGAAGTGGTCAACCGCCTGCCGAACGGCCTCGACTCAACCATCCAGGAAAAAGGCGTGAACCTCTCGGGCGGGCAGAAGCAGCGGCTGGCGCTGGCCCGCGGGGTACTCGCCGCCCGTCCCAGTCACCTCGTGCTGATGGACGAACCAACGAGCAGCATCGACCCGAAAACGGAATTGAAAATTTACGAACAACTCTTCGCCGAATTCAGCGGCAAGGCGGTCCTGTCCTCGCTCCACCGCCTGCACCTGCTCCGCCTGTTTGACTACGTCTACGTCCTCGACCAGGGCCGTGTCGTGGCCGAAGGCACCTTCGAGTATCTCCGCACGTTCGACCCGATTTTCCAGGAACTATACCGGCATCAGGAGGCCGTTGCAGTAGCGGTTTAGGGTTTAGGGTAATTTTAAATGCTCAACCCTAAACTCTAAACCCTAAACTCATTCACTCCTTCACCGCTACCGCAATCTTCGAGTCGGCCGTGCCGTAGTACAAAAACCACTTGCCTTTGAACGGTACCAATCCTTCCAGAAACACGACGTTGTTCACTTGGCCGACCAGTTCGTAGGGCTTGTCGGGCTGGAAAAAGTTTTTGTTTGTTCGGGCGATGAGCTTGGTCGGGTCGCTGGATGAAAACAGCGCCTGACCGGCGGCGTAGGTCATTTTCGGGAGCGTCGGGTCGTTCGTGTCGCCCGCGTTGGCCGAGTTGTAAATCAGCAGAATACCGCGGTCGGTGAGCAGTGCGTACGGGCCGGGTTCGACGAGTTGGCTGTCGAAGCTACCCGGCCGGGGTTTGAGTACCGATTTCAAGCCGTTGGCGGTACCCGCTTCTTCCAACGGCGTCCAGTGAATCAAATCGTCCGACGTCGCCGCGAACAAATCCGTATCGCCGAAGTACATCCAGTACATGCCGCCGACTTTCGTCGCCACGATGCGGTCGCCGACGCGCCGACTGACGATGGCCCCCGACTTCGACCACGTATCCCGGAATTTCCCTTCGCCGAGTACCGGCCCGTACTTGGTCCAGCGACGCAGGTCGGGCGAGGTGGCGAGCATGAGCCGCGCCGTTTTGCCATCGTACGAGGTGTAGGTCATCACATAGGTACTGTCGGACGACTCGACCACCCGCGGGTCTTCGCAGCCGCCTTCCCACTCGTATTTTTTCCAGGCGTCGTTGTCGGGGAAGAAAACCGGCGCGGGTTCTTTGCGGAAATGCAGGCCGTCGTTGCTCACGGCCAGCCCAATGCGCGAGGTACCCGCGAATTTCCCGATCATGTCCTCCGCCCGGTAGAGCAGGTGGATCTGCCCCTCGCGCACGACGGCGGCGGGGTTGAACACGTCTTTTTCCTCCCACTTCACCGATCGGTTCAGAATCGGGTCCTGGAAAACCTGTTTGGGCGAAGGCTGGAGTACCGGATTTACGCTGTCGACTTTCACGAAGGGCAGCAAGGCCCAGTCGGTCGCGCCGGTACCCGTCTGGGTTTTCGGCGCACGGGTGCAGGCGGTGGCGACGCATAGGAAAAATGCAACGTATTTCATACAAAAAGAGCTGTCATCCTGAACACTCGCTCGCGCAGGTATTCAGGATGACAGCTTGGTTAATTTGTTTTTTACGACTCGTAGCTCAGCCCGTACTGCTTCAGCACGTCTTCGGGGACGCCTTCCCAGTTGTTGGGGGTGTTGCCGACGTAGCCCAAATCCTGAATGCCCATTTTGCTTGTGTAAAAACCCGTCACGACGAGACCCCGGAGGCGATTAAAAAACGCCACGCCCTGCGAGTATTCAGGTTTGGCCTGCTTGGGGTACGCAATTTCGTCGACGAGTTGAATCTGCTGCGGCTTCGTCGCTTCGACGAATTTCTTGCCAAATAATTTCAGACTCGTGCTGTCGAGCCAGCGTAGACCACCGCGCATGGGCGTCTGCTGGTTGGGCTGATCTTTCATCATGAATTCGATGAAAGCCGGTACCCCCGCCTGCGAGGCCGAGCCCGACTTGGCATCGGCCGGTACGATGATGTCGGCGAGAACCGATACGGTTTTCAATTCGTGCGCGGTGAAAAATTTCTCAGCCATCAGCTTCGCATCACGGATGGCTTCGTCCTTGGTTCGCCCGTTAGGAATTTTGATGTCATCGGTCGGCGGCGCGGCCATCAGGTCCGACGGAACCGTGGCCATGCCGAGGGACGACAACGAAATGGCTTTCAGTGAATCTCTACGTTTCATTGCTTGAAAAGTTTAGAGTTTTGAGTTTAGTGTTTAGAGTTCGGCGTCGATGAGCAATTTGTACGTTTCTTCTGGCTCGTCGACTTTGTACCTTATTCCCTTGTGAGTTGTCCGATTCAGATGTTCCGTTAACCGTCGAATCATTCCCCCAATCTGATCGGCTTGCTGGTACAATTCCGAAAAATGCGCTTCAGACAAAAATTGACGGCTCTAAGCGCGTCGCAATTGCGATCTCACTTCTCCCGCAGACCCTTTTGCGATGCTCAGAAAACGACTGAACTCATTGCGAGTGCCGCGTTCGAATTCTTCGGCGATGTTATCGGCAACCGAACCGGCTGAACGAAGAGTTGATCGCGTAGCGAAGGGTCCTGACTGAATTTTGTCGAATTGACCAGTTCCCAGACCTGTTTGTCAAGTTGAAAAGCAGTTTGCCAAACTTTCAATTCTTCAAAACGCTGGACAGTCGCCATACCCTAAACACTAAACGCTAAACCCGCTACAAGTTTTTCTGCTTCACCTGATCAATCAGGTACTCCGACGTGCGCATCGAGGCGGCGAGGATGGTCCAGGTTACGTTTTTGTCGCCCTGGGTCACGAACGGCGCGGCGTCGACGACGAACAGGTTTTTCACGTCGTGGCCTTGCTGCCATTTGTTGAGCGCCGATTTCTTCGGGTCGTTGCCCATCCGTACGGTACCGATTTCGTGGATAATCCGACCCGGCGCGGCCAGGCCGTAATCTTCCTCTTTGCCGGGTTTGGTACCCAGTGGAATGCCGCCCATCGCCGTGATCAATTCCTCGAACGTATCCTGCATGTGCTTGGCCTGCTTGATTTCGTTCTCCGACCACTTGTAATGGAAGCGCAGCGTCGGAATGCCGTATTTGTCGACGTTGTTCGGGTCGATTTCGCAGTAGTTGCTTTCCAGCGGGATCGGTTCGCCCCGGCCCGACATGCCGATGTACGCGCCGTAAAACCGCCGGATGTCGTCCTTCAATCCCGCGCCGTACCCGCCCGCCGGTTTCATCTTACCGTCGCGGCCCGGAATGGTACCGTTCAGGTTTTCGATGCCCATCCCGAAGCCGTAGCCCGGCATGCCCATCCCGCCGCCGTACTCGATGTGGTACCCGCGCGGGAAGTCCAGCTTTTTGTTGTCGAGCCACCAGGGCGTGAAGACGTGCATCCCGCCGACGCCGTCTTCGTTGTAACGCTTGCGGTCCATCAGCGCGGGTACGAAGCCCGAGCGCGAGGCACCCGTCGAGTCGTTGAGGTACTTGCCGACGACGCCGCTGGAATTGGCTAGTCCCGTCTGGAAACGGCTTGATTTCGAATTCAGCAGCAACCGCGCCGACTCGCAGGTACTCGCCGCCAGAATGACGATTTTCGCCTTCACGGTGACCTCCTGCATCGTCGCCGTGTTGACGTACGAGACGCCCGTGCAGAGGCCGGTGTTCGAGTCGGTCAGTACCTCGCGGGCCATCGCGCCGTTGACGAGCGTGACGTTGCCCGTTTTCACCGCCGGAATGCAGAGCACCGACGACGACGAAAAGTCGGCGTACGCCTGGCAACCCCGGTTGCACTGGGCGCAGTAAAAACACTGCCCGCGCTCGTTGTTGACGGGTTTCGTCAGAATCGAGAGCCGTGAGGGCACCACCGGAATCTGGGCTTTTTTGCCGCCCTGCATGATCATCAGTTCGTGCAGGCGTGGCTTTGGCGGCGGCAGGAAATACCCGTCGGGTTCGTTCGGGAAATCTTTCAGATTGGTACCGAATACGCCGATCAATTTGTCGACGCGGTCGTAAAACGGCTTCATGTCGTCGTAGCCGATGGGCCAGTCATCGCCAATGCCCGAAATGCTGCCCCGGCGAAAATCGTCCGGTCCGAAGCGGAGCGAAATCCGGCCCCAGTGGTTGGTCCGGCCCCCGAGCATCCGGCTGCGGAACCAGTGAAATTCAGTTCCCTCTTTGGCCGAATACGGTTCGCCGTCCAGTTGCCAGCCGCCCCAGGCCATGTCGAAATCGCCGAAGTTGCGGAGCGGCGTCGACGCCCCGCGCCGGGGCGATTCGTAGGGCCACTTGAGTTGGGTGATGTACTTCGGATCGGCGGGGTCGAAGTATCCGCCCGCTTCGAGCAGGCAGACCTTGGCCCCGGCTTTGGCCAGCATGTAGGCGGCCATGCCGCCGCCCGCTCCCGAGCCGACGATGACGGCGTCGTAGACCTTGCCGGGTTCTTTAATCTGGAAGGTGTTCATGGTAAAACAGGTTCGACTGAATAAGACGGTTTTAAAGGTAGCGGAAAAGTCGGTTCGCTCCTTCAGCAAGGGGCCAGTTTCGGGCGGCACACGCCGCGGCGTGTGCGTACACCGTAGGAACGCGCCGGGGCGCGTTCGGCACGTTCACTCCGGTTTTCACGCCTTAAAACAAAGAAAGTCCGGCCCTTTCGGTACCGGACTTTCGGTAAAGTTTTTTCTGAAAACTTACTTCAGCAATTCCTTCCGTTTCAGAATCGTGTCCAGCATCTTCAGGTCGTGGTCGGAGTTGAAAATGCTGAACGGCAGGTAGAGGTACTGGTACTTGCCCAGGTTGAGCAGGTACGCGTCTTTTTCCTTTGATGCGCTCTTCACCATGTCCCACTTGATGATGCCGCCTTCGGTCTGGTTGATTTTCATCAGAATCTGGCGGCTGTCGATTTCGTAGACGAATTTCTGAAACATGGCCTTGTTCTGCTCCACTTGCGTCGTGGCCGTAAACTGCATGGCCCGGAACAGGCCGAATCCGACTGCCCCGAGTACCGCCACGAGGTAAATCCACCAGTTCGGGTACGCGCCGGTGACGTTGAGAACGACGTTCCCCACGATCACGCCCACCGGAATCAGGAACCAGATCCACTCGCGGCGAATCCATTCGCGCAGGGCCAAGTTGATGTACTGCTTCGTGTCGAGGGCGTACTTCTTCGTCCGAATCCCCGCCGCGGGCTGCTGGGGATTGATGTGGGGTTGCTGGTACCGATTGACGGGTATTTTGGCCATGAGGAGGGTCTGTTTCGCAAAACGAAGAACAAAAGTACAAAGACGGTTTCACCCCCAACCCCCTGAAGAGGGCTTTTGCTCAGAAAAAATTCAGGACGAAAGCCCTTTCAGGGGCGGTCCGACGGGAGGGTTGAGGGGACTTTTCCTAACTTGCCCGCCATGACGACCCTCGACAAAAAACCCATCCTGACGCCTACGCAGGTTCGGCAGAAAATCCGGCGAATTGCCTACGAAGTTTACGAGCAGAACGTAGAAGAAACCGAGCTGGTCCTGGCGGGGATTGACGGGCAGGGTTACGCGCTGGCCGGGCAATTGGCCGAACAAATCCGGGACGTGTCGAGCCTGGCCGTACGGCTCGTGCGCATTTCGCTCGACAAAGCCGAGCCGACGCGCCAGCCCGTCACGTTCGACTGCCCGCCCGCCCAACTCGAAAACCGGGTACTCCTCGTTTGCGACGACGTACTCAACACCGCCCGGACGCTGGCCTACAGCCTCTCGCCGTTTTTTCAGATCGTCCCCAAAAAATTGCAGGTGGCCGTCCTCGTCGACCGCGGCGGGCACCGGCGGTACCCGATCTCGGCCGATTACGTCGGCTACGCACTTTCCACAACCCTCAACGAACACGTCGAAGTCGTCCTCGAAGGGGACGATTTCGGGGTGTATCTGCACTGAATGCGGTTACAGGTTAAAGGTTACGCGTCGCAAGTTTCAGGCCGGACAAGACTTGTAACCCCTAACTTTTAACCTGTAACCTTTGACTAATTTTCCCTTGCCTCGCCTCGCCCTCTTCGCTTCCGGGTCCGGCTCGAACGCCGAGAAAATCGTGGACTACTTCCGCGGCCACCCGACCGTTTCCGTCGACCTGATTTTGTGCAACAACCCGCAGGCGGGCGTCATCGCCCGCGCCGAACGACTGGGGGTACCCCTCGTGCTGTTCGACCGCGCCCAGTTTCGTTCGGGTGAGGTACTGGAAATTTTACGGAAACACGACATCGAGTATCTCGTACTGGCCGGATTCCTTTGGCTGGTACCCTCGGCATACGTCGAGGCCTATCCCGACCGGATTTTGAACTTGCACCCGGCGCTGCTGCCCAAATTCGGCGGCAAGGGCATGTACGGGCATCACGTGCACGAGGCCGTTGTGGCGGCGGGTGAGACGGAATCAGGCATCACGATTCACGTCGTCAACGAACGCTACGACGAAGGGGCCGTGGTTTTTCAGGCTTCGTTCCCCGTCGAGCCGACTGACACGCCCGAGGACGTGGCGCGGAAGGGTCAGGTACTGGAGCACGCGCACTTCCCGAAGGTGATTGAGGCGTGGGTGACGAGGGATACCCTCCTAAGTACCGGGTTGGCACCGGCCTGACGGCCCGTCGGGCGGCCCGATGGGTCAACTGGCAGTTTGAAAAAAACGATGGGGGCCGTCCGACGGGTAAGGAACGTTTAGATACCCGCCGGACGGCCCCGCAACGTCTCTCCTTACTGAAAACGGTCTGGGTCTGGGCCGCCCGACGGGCCGTCAGTACCGCATCGCCCAGTACGGATTTCGGTAAGCCTTGATGCTGTCGCGGATGTGGTTCGTGACGAGCGTGTTAAACTCGCTCTGCTTGATTTTCTTGCCTTTCACTTTCGGCAGCGCCAGTTCCTTGCTCACGTCGCGAAGCTGGACGCTGGTGGCGGTGATGACGACGTCACCTTCGTTCAGTTCGAGTTCCAGAATCAGCCCCGGCAGGCCGTGGTACTGTTCCGGCCCCGCCGAAACGGGAATGTCCTGCGCAAACCAAGCCGTGATTTTCTGGTTGCGGATGGGGTCTTCGGTCACCGCCTTCATGCAGACGTGCCCGGCGACGTCCTTGATCTGGTTCATGATTTTCCAGTTGGGTGTCTGGAGCGAATCTTCCACGATGTACGTTTTCCCCAGCATCTCCTGAATGTCGGTTTTGGTACCCTTCGCGAAATCGCGTTGGAGGAAAAATTCACTGCGCCGCCAGGAGTACCCCCCGTCGGAAGGGTCGGTTTCGCCGTAAGTGTACAGGCTCTGCTCGGGCGTAAAGACGAGTTTCATTTTCTCCGTCCAGCCGTCGCGGTCGCCCCAGGTGCGTTTCATGCGGTCTTTTTCTTCGTTGCTCAGGAACGTCATCCGGGCGTTGATGCGCGTCCAGTACTGCGTCCGGTCGTAGTTGACGATGCCCTGCGTTTGCTGGGCGAAAGCGCGGGTACTCAGGAGCAGCAGGGTGAGGAGGAGGAAGTTTTTCATGTCGTTGATTTTCAAAATACTACGTTCAGTACCCTGTCAGAAAAATCCCCGCCGCCGCATCTGCGAGGTCACGCCGCGCATGTTGTAAGTCAGGCTGAGCATGAAATACCGGGCCAGGGTACTGACGCGCTCGGTGGTGACGAAGTTGGCCGTCTGCGACTGCGTCACGCCGAGGTTGCGGTTCAGCACGTCGTAGGCGGTCAGGCGCACCTCGGCTTTTTTGCTTTTGAGGAAAATCTTGTAGAGCGCCAGGTTCAGGATGGGTACGTCCTGGTTGATGCCGAAACGCGGGTTCTGGAAAATCCGGTAGTTGAAGTTGGCATTCAGGAAAAGACCTTTGCCAAACTCCGCGTTGCCGTCGGCGGTGTAGGTCTGGTTCGTGAATTGCGAATTCTGCGTCGTGTTGATCGAGTACTGCGCGTCGGTCAGGTTAAAGCCCGCGCTGGAATAGAGCGTGAATTTGTTGCTCGGCGTCAGGTCCAGGCGCAGGTTCAGGTTCAGGTTATCCGTAAACGTCTGGTTGAGTATCCCGTTGATGTAAATCGGCGACTTCCCAAAATTGAGCGAGGTATTCAGGTTCATCGTCGCCTTCGTTTTTTTGAGCGGGAAGCCGAAGCCGAAGTACCCGCCCGCATTCTGCCCGCCCGAGAGGTTGACGGGCTGCGTCCGCGTGACGAGCTGCTCGTTGACCGTCTGGTTGTAGACGATCTGGTTGACGTTGTAGGTGTAGTTCAGCCCGAGAAACAGGTTGACGAAGGTACCCGGATTGAATTTGTTGAAACCCAGGTTCACGTTGTGATTCAGCGCAGGCAGCAGTTCTGGATTTCCCACCTGAATGTAGCGCGGGTTGCTGTTGTCTTCAATCGGCTGCAAATCGCGCGTCGAAGGCTGGCGCGTATCGACGCTGTACCCGCCGTAGAGGTACCGGTTTTTCTTCAAATCGTAGTTGAGCGAGGCGTTGGGCAGCAGGTTGAAAAAACTCCGGTTCACCTCCGTGAAGCTGCTGGCCGCCTGGTCGACGGCAAATTGCCCCTGCTGGTTGAACTGCTGCGCGGCCAGCCCCGCCGAGAGGTTCAGGCCCTTGTGCGAGTACCGTACGCTCGACCCGAGGCGGTTGAACAGCAGCCGGTTGGTGTAGTACCGGCTCAGCGTGGCATTGAATTGTTCGCCCGATTCGGTACGGTCGAAAAAGTTGCGGTCTACTTCGTCGCGGCGGAGGCTGACGTTGTAAAACGTTTCCCAGTAAAATTTCTTGGCGAACGGCTCGATGAACAGCAGGCTCGACCGGTACTCCTCGCGCTCGCTTTCGTTCTCGACGCGCTGGTTGATGCGCAGCGGCGCGCGATCCGGAAACGTGTTGTCCGAGCGTTGGAAATTCAGCCCGTCCGAGTTGTTGCGGTTGTAGCTCACGCTGGCGGCGAAGTTGCGGCCCTTCTTGCGGAATTTGTGCCGGTAGATGAGCGAACTGCTCAGCGTGAGGGCGTCGAATTCGTTGTCGTTGTCGATGACGGTCTGGCCCTGCCGGTCCGGGAGTTCCGCCCGGTTGCTGTCCAATTCATTCAGCAGTTGATTGCTGTCAAACCGTTCGTTGCCGGTGTTGCCGCGCCCGTTGATGAGGAGCAGCAGGGTATTGCTCGAATCGAGATTCGCCTCCCAGCGGACGCCGAGGCGGTGGTTGCCGTTGAAGGTAAACCGCGTGTTGTCGTCAGTCGTTAGCAACGAGCCGCGCGGTCGGGGTAGGAACGTCTCGCGGTTGAGCAACGCTTCGAGCGCCTGCTTGCTCTGGTTGTAAAAATAATTGGTACTCAGCTTGGTTTTCTTCGTCGTGTAGTTGTAGTTGACACCCAGGCCGAAGTTGTTCGAGAAGCCGCGGTTCCGGTTGCCGCCGAGCGGCACGGCCGTGTTGTCGTCGTCGAACGTGATGAACCGCCCGCCACTGCTGAAGCCAAACGTGGCGTCGTCGCCGAAGTTGAACGACTGGCTGCCGCGGAAATCCTGGTAGTCGTCGAACGAGACGCCCGTCTGGTTGGTGTTGTTGCCGAAACCAAGTACCGAAAACTGCTCTTTTTTGTTGAAGCGGTTGTAATTGCCCTTCAGCTCGGCGCGCTCCTTGGTACCCACGCCCGCCGTGACTTTCCCGAACGCGCCTTTTTTGGCGTCTTCTTTCAGTTCGAGGTTCAGCGTTTTTTCTTTTTTGCCGTCGTCGATGCCCGTGATGCGGGCCTGCTCCGACTTGCCGTCGAAGACCTGGACTTTCGAGAGCGCGTCGGCCGGCAGGTTTTTGGTCGCCGCTTTCGGGTCGCCGCCGAAGAATTCCTTGCCGTCGACGGTCACGCGTTTGACGTCCTGGCCCTGGGCCTTGATGTTGCCGTCCTGGTCGACCTGCATGCCCGGCAGTTTCCGCAGCAAATCCTCGACCGTCGACCCCGGCGGTACCTTAAACGAACTGGCGTTGTACTCAATCGTGTCGCCGCGGATGCTCAGCGGGGCCTTGGCCGTTTTGATGACGACCTCAAACAATTCCTTCGCGATGGGTTTCAACCGAATGGTACCCAGGTCGGTACCTTCGCCGTCGCCGGTCGTGAAATCTTGCTGGACCGGCAGGTACCCCACGTACGAGGCCTTGAACAGGTACGCCCCGCGCCGGACGCCGCGAAACTCGAAGGTACCCTTGTCGGTCGTGCGCCCGAAGCTGACGAGCGAGGAATCTTTCGGCAAGAGCAGCATGACCGTCGCGCCGGAGAGGGCGGTTTGGGACGAGTCGATGAGGGTACCTTTGACGGTGACGCGGGGGGATTGGGCGCGGGCGGCGAAAGCCGTGAGGACGAGCGCGACGGCAAACAGCGTAGAAAGACGCATACGTCAGAAGGGGGAGTAGGGTTGAAGTGGTGCGGGGAGGTGGCGGCCAAACGTACGGAATTCGTTTTAATAAACTAAAATAATAGTTGTTAAAAGGTGTTAAATCGGGGACGGTTGGAATTCGGGCGAAAGAGGAAGTTTGCGGGTGAACGTTGCACCAAGTTGAGATTTAACCGCAGCGGAGCCAGAGATTTATGCAGAGGCTCCCGCGTTCTCCGCGTAAATCTCTGGCTCCGCTGCGGTTAAAAAAAACACAACTTTGAATCCATGTCTCCCGACGAACGCTTCATGCAACGCGCCCTCGGCCTGGCCCCACTCGGAGTCGGGTACGTCTCGCCGAATCCACTCGTGGGTTGCGTCCTCGTTCATGAGAATCGCATCATCGGTGAAGGCTGGCACCAGCGCTACGGCGAAGCGCACGCGGAGGTGAATGCCGTGAACTCGGTTGAAAACCAGGCATTGCTGCGCGAAGCCACGGCCTACGTCACGCTCGAACCCTGCTCGCACTGGGGAAAAACCCCGCCCTGCGCCGACCTGCTGATTCGGCACGGCCTGAAGCGCGTCGTGGTTTGCAACGACGACCCGAATCCACTCGTGGCCGGTCAAGGCTTGGCGAAACTCCGGGCGGCGGGCATCGAAGTCACCACGGGGGTACTCGCCGACCAGGGTCGGACCCTGAACCGGCGGTTTTTCACGGCAATCGAACAGCAGCGACCGTACGTGATTCTGAAGTGGGCCGAAACCGCCGACGGGTACCTCGCCGGGCCGAACGGCGAACCGATACCGATTTCCAACCGGCTGTCGCAACAACTCGTCCACCGCTGGCGGAGCGAGGAAGACGCGATTCTCGTCGGGACGAACACGGCGTTGCGCGACAACCCGCGGCTGGACGTGCGGCACTGGACAGGCCGCAATCCCGTCCGTGTCGTCCTCGACCGGCGGGGTACCCTGCCGCCGGCTTTGCACCTCTTCGACGGTACCCCGCCCACGATTCGGTACACCGAGGCGGGGGTACCCGAACGACCGGGTGTCACGACCGCGCGGCTGGAGCCAGCGGCTGATCTTTTTCCCCAAATTCTGAAGGATTTACACGCCCGACGGATTCAGTCGGTCCTCATCGAAGGCGGCACGCGGGTACTCCAATCGCTGCTGGATTCGGGTACTTGGGACGAAATCCGCCGCTTTCGCAGCCCGAAGGTGCTGGGCCGCGGAGTACCTGCTCCAGTTTTGCAGGCGGCATCAACGACCCGGGAGAGGTTGATGGGGGATGAATTGAGCGTTTTTTTCGGTAAAGTTTTCTCACCGATGTGCACGGATGAAACGGCCCACAGATTCACACAGAAATCGATTCTGTGAACAGCTGTGCTGCATTGCATCTGTGGACATCCGTGAGAAACACTACTCAGAAGAATTCCAAATCTCCCACGACTTCTCCGCCTGCCCGATGAGCATCGGCAGGCCGTTCAGCGTCGCGGCGCCGCGTTCGGTACCCCGGCGCAGGAACAGGGTTTCCGCTGGATTGTAGACTAAATCGTAAAGCAGGTGCTGCGGCGTGAGGGCGTCGTAGGGCAGTTCGGGCGCGGTTTCGACGTTCGGGTAGGTACCCAGCGGCGTGGTGTTGATGAGCAGGACGTGGTCGTGGAGTACCTCGGGCGTGAGGTCGGCGAAACGCAGGTCGCCCTCGCCCGCCCGCCGCGTGACGGTTTGGAAGGGTACCTCCAGGTCGGTCAGGACGGCCTGGACGGCTTTGGCCGCGCCGCCGTTGCCGAGCACGAGCGCCTGCGGGCGGACGCTGTTTTGAAACGCTTCCCACGATTCGAGCGAATCACGGAAGCCGTAGTAATCCGAATTGTAGCCACGCCGGGTACCGTCCGGAAACAGCCGGATGACGTTCACTGCTCCCACCTTTTCCGCCGACTCGTCCAGCGAATTGAGGTACCCGAACAGCGCCTGCTTGTGCGGAATGGTCACGTTCAGCCCGACGAGGTCGGGGTATCGATCGAGCAGTGCCGGAAACTCCGCCGGGTCGGGCAGCTCGAAGAGTTCGTACCGGTGGGTACCGGCCAGCCCTTCCCGCTCGAATTTTTCGGTGAAGTACTTTTTGGAAAACGAATGCGAAAGCGGGTACCCGACGAGGCCGAAGAGGGGCATGAGAAGACATTAGACGTTAGACGCTGGACGTTAGATTTTAGAAGAGAGACCCATGCATTCGTCCCATGTCTAACGTCCAGCGTCTAACGTCTCCAATCGGAATTCAGGCTCTTGCCAGCTTGTTTTTCACCGTCTGGTACAGAATGGGCGAAACCGAGAGGCCGATGATGCCGAAAACGACCAGCTCGAAGTTTTTCTGAACGATTTCGAGGTTGCCAAACAGGTACCCCAGCAGCGTGATGCTCACCACCCAGACGACGGCACCGATGATGCAGAAGCGCAGGTACTTGCCGTAATCCATCGAACCGGCCCCGGCCACGAAGGGCGCAATCGTGCGGACGATGGGAATGAACCGCGCCAGAATGACCGTCCGCCCGCCGTGCTTGGCGTAGAATTTTTCGGTTTCGGTGATGTACTCGCGCTTGAAAAACAGGATGCGCTCCCGCATTTTGATTCGATTCCCGAGCGTTTTCCCAACGAAATAATTGACGTTGTCGCCCATCAGCGCCGCCACGATGAGCAGCGGCATGATGACCCAGACGCTCAGTTCGTTGGTGTCGCGGGCAGCCAGGGCCCCGGCGGCGAACAGGAGCGAGTCACCCGGTAGCAGGGGCATCACGATGAGTCCCGTTTCGGTGAAGACGATCAGAAACAAAATGGCGTACAGCAGCACGCCGTACTCGTTGGCCCAGACGTCGAGGTACTTGTCAAGGTGAAGCAGAAAATCGAGCAGGCCTTTGATTAATTCCATGATTCGAGAGTTTGTGCAGTTGGCAGTGGCAGTAGGCAGTGAATCAGTCAGTGAGCGGTAAATTTTTCAGGATTCTGCATCATAAAAGCCAACAGGCGACCTACCTCTTCGCTTTTGCTGGTCAATGATTCGTGTACGTGTGGGGCCAGGTAATTACATGATTTGGCAAAGTCGAGCCAAACCTGGGTTTCTGCGTTTTCAGCGTCTGAATCCGACAGTTTTGAAACAAAGTGAGCCGGGTACCGACGCTTGCGATACGCTTCAGCCAAGTTTGCGCAGATCGAGCGGGAACAGCGACGAATTTGGTCAGTCAACGAATAGCGTTCTTCAACCGGAAAATTTTTGGTGATTACAAAAATCTCCATCGCTAAAGAAAAGCTTTTCTGATAAGCCAGCAGGTCTTTGAATGACATAAAAACACCTTTTACTGCCTACTGCCACTGCCAACTGCCTACTGTTCCAGAAAATGCGTAAACGTATCTCCCCGCAGCCCCAACCGGATGGTTTCGACCGAGATGACTTCGTGCGGGGCGATGTTGCCGAGGTTGACGTTGGCCCCGAGGAGCTTCACGAACCAAACCTGCTGGCCCTTCTGCGGTGCTTCCCAGATGATGCGGTCGGCGGGTACCTCGGTCAGAATTTCCTCAACCAGCCCCTGCCGGACTTCGCCCGATGAACGGAACAGTCCCACGTTGCCGCCCTCGCGGGCTTCGCCGATGACTTTCCAGGCCCCGGCTTCGAGTTCGGCCTTCATCAGCTTGATCCACTTGTAGGGCGGGATGATCTTGGCTTCGTCCTTCGAGCCGACTTCCGAAAGTACCGTCACCTGCTTGGCCAACGTGCTGATGTACTGTAGCTTATCTTCCTGTTTCATGTCGATTGAGCCGTCGGAGACTTCGGCGTACTGCAAGTCGTATTCGTCGAGGATGCGGCGGTAGTCGTCAAACTGGTTTCGGACGACGAATGCCTCGAACAGCGTCCCACCGAAGTACACGGGAATGCCCGCTTCCTTGTAAACTTTCAATTTTTCCTTCAGGTGGGGCGTCACGAACGAGGTGGCCCAGCCGAGTTTGACGATGTCGACGTGATCGGCGGCGATGGAAAGAAAATCTTCTGTTTGTCTGACACTTAGGCCCTTGTCCATGGCCATCGTGAGGCCCGCCTGCCGGGGCTTCGCCGTCCGTTCGGGAATCTGCGTAAGGGTATAATTCATTGATGAACAATCGATTGCTGTTCTCGACAAAGTGCAAAAGTAGGGAGCTAACCCGAACGGGCCAAGCAATTGGCGAATCGGCAAGCCGAATTGCCTCCACAAAGCAAGACCTAAAACGTTACTCTTCTGATTCACAACCTGCTATCAACGAACTAAAAAGTAGCGTGGCCCGCGGGTAGTTGCACGTACGAGCGAATTGGCGAACTTGTCGCCGACCGCTTTGCCTATTTTTTCATGAAAAAACACCAACTCCTCGGGCTTCTGCTGGGTCTGCTTGTCTCGTTCGGCACGCGGGCTCAAACCGGCCGCTCTGCAACGCCTCCGAATATCCTGTTCATCCTGGCCGACGACCTGGGTTTCGGCGAACTCTCGGCCTACGGCGCGCCCGACTGCCGCACCCCGACCCTCGATTCGCTCGCCCGCGCCGGAATGCGATTCGCAAACGCATATGCCAACTCGACGGTCTGCTCGCCCACCCGCGCCGCGCTGCTGACGGGCCGGTACCCGGACCTCGTGGGGGTACCCGGCGTCATCCGCGACGCGCCCAGCGACAGTTGGGGGTACCTCGCACCGGGCGCGGTCCTGCTTCCGGCGATGCTGAAAAAAGCTGGGTACCACACGGCGCACGTGGGCAAGTGGCACCTCGGCAACGCAGCGCCGAACCTGCCCAACGCCCGCGGTTTTGACCACTTCCACGGCTGGCTCGGCGACATGATGGACGATTACTACACGCACCAGCGCGGGGGCATCAACTGGCTGCGGCTGAACCAGAAACCCATCGCACCCGAAGGTCACGCCACCGATTTGTTTACCGATTGGGCCATCGAGTACCTCGCCACGCGACGGAAACAACCCGCCCCTTTTTTCCTGTACCTGGCCTACAACGCCCCCCACTTTCCCGTGCAGCCGCCCGCCGACTGGCTGGCTGGCGTGAAGCAGCGTCAGCCCGGACTGACTGAAAAACGGGCCAGACTCGTCGCGCTCATCGAACACCTCGACGCCAGCCTGGGGCGGGTACTCGCGGCGCTGCGAGCCAATGGGCAGGCCGAAAAGACGCTCGTCGTCTTCACCAGCGACAACGGGGGGCTACTCGGCGACGAAGCCCGCAACGGCCCCTGGCGCGGGGGTAAGCAGGATCTGTACGAAGGCGGCATTCGGGTACCGGCCATTGCCGCCTGGCCGGGTACCATTCAACCCGGCAGTCAGGCCGAGGCCGTCACGCTGACAATGGATTGGACCCCCACCCTGCTCGAAGCGGCAGGGCTTTCGGTACCGACGGGCCTCAACGGTACCTGCATCCTTCCCACACTCCGCGGTCAGTCGCAGCCGCTCGATCGGCCGCTGGTCTGGATGCGGCGCGAAGGCGCAAACTACGAGGGCCGCGATTACTACGCCTTGCGGCGGGGCCGCTGGAAGCTGGTGCAGAACTCGCCCTTCCAGCCGTTTGAACTTTACGACCTCGAAGCCGACCCCGGCGAAACGACGAACGTGAAGCGGGAAAATCTACCGACGTACCGCGAGCTGTCACGGCTGTTGCAGGACCACATTCAGCGGGCCGGGGCGGTACCGTGGCAGCGTGTTGTCCGGACCGCAGATTGACGCGGATTGGGGGGATTGCGCAGAAAAGTTCAGTTGGAAAATCTTCTGCGTAGTCCCCCCAATCCGCGTCAATCTGCGGTCCGGACAACGCCGCTTAACCTCAAAATTCAGCTATTTAAAATTTTCATAACCTGAAAATTGGATTTCACTAAACACTGTTCATTACATTTACGGCGTCAATAAAAAGTTATGGGAATCACCGAACGAAAAGAGCGCGAGCGCCAGGAGATGCGGCAGCTCATCATTGAGACAGCCCAGAAAGTCTTTATCGAAGAAGGCTACGAAAAGGCCTCGATTCGGGCCATCGCCGAGCGCATGGAGTACAGTCCGGCGACGATCTACCTGTATTTCAAGGACAAAGACGAATTGTTTTACGTCGTCCACGAACTGGGTTTCGAGAAAATGCTGGCGCAGATGGAAAAGTTGGAGACCATCGAAAACCCGCTCGAACGGCTGCGGCAGCGCGGTTCGGTGTACCTGAAGTTTGCCTTCGAGAACCCCGAACTTTACGACCTGATGTTCATTTCGCGGGCCCCGATGAAGGCCCTGCACAAGGATTTTGAAAACAGCGAGTGGGACTGCGGCCACCGAAATTTCGAGCTACTTCTTCGCAACGTCCAGCAGTGCCTGGAGCAGGGGTACCTGCGCACGATGAACCTGCATGCGGCCGCCATGTCCATCTGGTCGCTGGTCCACGGCATGGCGTCGCTGCACATCCGCGAACGCTTCAAAATCATGGAAGAAATGAACATCGAGGCCGTCACCGAACAGGTACTCGACGGCATGATCGCCCTGATGGAAACGCCCCAACCCGCCTGACGTCATGAGCAATCCCATCCTTCAGTTCATGCAGGCCCACGTGGGCAAAAGCCTCGGCATGGGACCCTCGCCGCTGGCGAAGTGGCTCGACGGTATCCTCGTCGCCGCCGATGAAGGCACGATTACGGCCGATTTCCTCGTCCGGCCCGACATGACCAACCCGGTCGGCATTCTGCACGGGGGCGTCATCGCGGCAATCATGGACGATTTGATGGGCGCGACCGTCTACGCGCTCGGGGCCGAGACGTTTTTCACGAGCATCAACCTCAACGTCGACTACCTTTTCAGCGCCCGCGTTGGTGAGACGGTCACGGCGCGGTCGGAAGTGATTCGGCAGGGCAAAAAAGTGATGCACGTGGAGTGCCGACTCACGAACGCCGACGGAAAACTAATCGCCAAGAGTACCTCAAACTTAGTCGCCACCTCCACACCCCACACCTGATGGAAACGACCGATTGCCAGGAACCCGAAGTACTCCAGCCGCGCGTTCACCTGGGCCGTTGCGAGGGCAAAAACGACTGCGTCGAGGTTTGCCCCTACGGGGTCTTCGAGGTACGGAAAGCCATCGCCCACGAACGCGCTGGCCTGACGTGGCTGGAAAACCTCAAGTCGCTGGCCCACGGCCACAAGAAAGCCTTCGTCATCAACGCCGCGCAATGTCACGCCTGCGGGTACTGCGTGACGGTCTGTCCGGAAAAAGCCATTAAACTGGAGCGATGCCCGCGCTAATTTTTTTGCCCGTCTACTAAACACTGTTCAGTCAATAACCCGCAATAATATCATGAAAAAACTCGTCTTTCTTCCCCTCCTCATTGGGCTGGCAACGAACGCCGCGCTGGCCCAGTCGGACGTACTCGACGGGTACGTCCGCGAAGGCCTCGAACGAAGTCCCGCCGTTCGCCAGCAGCAGTTCGTGTTGCAAAAAAGCCTCGCAGCTCTCTACGAAGCCCGAGGACTGTACCGCCCGACCGTGGCCTTCAACACCACGTACTCGACGGCCCAGGGTGGGCGTACGCTGTTCTTCCCCGTCGGCGACCTCATCAATCCGCTCTATTACAAAACCGGCCTCGCGCCGATGGACTCGAAGCCGATTCCGAACGTCGACGAGCAACTGGTACCTAAGAATTTCTACGACATGCGGGTGAAAACGTCGATGCCGCTGGTGAATGCTGAAATCAAGTACAACCGCCTCATCCGGCAGCAGCAGGTGGGCGTGCAGGAAGTGGAAATCCAACTCCTCAAGCGTGAACTGGTCAAGGAAATCAAGGTGGCGTACTTCAATTTCCTGAAGGCCGCCGAAGCCGTGCGAATTTACGAAAATGCCCGTGGGCTGTTGCTCGAAAGCCAGCGCGTAAACCAAGCGCTCGTGACCAACCAGATGGCTAACCCGACGGTACTCCTGCGGAGTCGCAACGAAATCGGCAAAATGGACGCCGACATCGCCGCCGCCGAAGCCACCCGCCAGAACGCCGCCGCGTACCTCAACTACCTCCTCACCCGCGACCTGGCCGCGCCCGTGACGGTAGACACGACCTTTCGCCAACCCGTTTTTACGGAAGCCCTGACGGCGGGTACCCGCGAGGAACTGGACGGCCTCCGCCGCGCCGTGGCGCTCAGCGAAACCGCCGTTCAGCTGAGTCAGGCGTACCGGACGCCCCGCCTCGGCCTCGGGCTGGACCTCGGCGCGCAGGGGTTCGTCAACGACATCGACCTCCGCAAAAATCCATTCTGGCTCCTGGGCATCTCGTTCGACCTGCCGATTTACACGGGAGGTCGCAACCAAGCGAAGGTACGCCAGGCGCGGGCCGACGTGTCGGCGGCGCAGACGCAGCTCGAACAGGTAACGAATCAATTGGCCCTGCAAGCCGAAACGGCGCGGACCTCGTTCCGGTCGAGTCGGCAAGTGTTTGAGAGCCGACGGCTGCAGGTCGAAACGGCCGAGCGGTACTACCGCGATCAGTTCCGGCGGTACCGCGAAGGCCAGACGACGTTCATCGAACTCCTCGACGCCCAGACGCAGATCACGACGGCCAACCTCCAGCAAGTCCTCGCGCTCTACGACGTGTGGATTCGCCTCGCCGAGCTGGAGCGGGCGCTGGCGGCGTATCCGGTCAACTAAGCCTGAGTGCAATGCACACTATTCAATACTCAATTTTCAACGCTCATCTATCTGATAACAAGCAAATTGAGTATTGCTCATTGAAAATTGAGTATTGAACATTTTTTCCTTTTCGCCCCATTTCCCATGAAAACCTTTCCCCAATTCCTCACCCTCGCCGTGCTCCTCGCGGCCTGCGGCCAAAAAGAAACGAAGACGGATGTCGTCAAATCCGAAGACGTCATCCCCGTCCGCACCGTCGCCGTGACGCACGAAAGCGCGGTGGAACCGATTCGGGCTTCCGGACTGGTGGCCTCGGAAACCGAAGCGCGGCTGTCGTTCAAAACGGGCGGCATCATCCAGCGGACGTTCGTGCGCGAAGGCCAGGCCGTGCAGCGTGGGCAGTTGCTGGCGGTACTCAACCTGACCGAAATCGACGCGCAGGTGCAGCAGGCCGCTGAGGCGGTGGGCAAGGCCGAGCGGGACTTGGGCCGGGTGACGAACCTCTACCGCGATTCGGTCGCCACGCTCGAACAGGTGCAGAACCTGACGACGGCGTTGAACGTCGCCAAAAACAACCTCGCCATCGCACAGTACAACCGCAGTTTCTCGCAAATCCGGGCCACGACCTCGGGCGTCGTCGTCAGGAAGTTTTTGAACGAGGGCGAACTGGTCAGTCCGGGTACCCCCGTATTCCTCGTCAACGCGACGGGCCGGGGCGAATGGCTCGTGAAGGCGGGTGTCGCCGACCGCGACTGGGTACGCCTGAAAGCGAGCAACCGCGCCGAGGTACGCCTCGACGCGTACCCGAACCAGGTCTTCACCGCTACCGTCAGTACCCTCTCGATGGGTGCCGACCCGACTTCGGGGCTGTACCAGGTCGAACTGAAACTCGGCGGCGCGGTACCCAAACTGGCCGCGGGCATCTTCGCCACGGTGCGGCTTTTCCCGGCGGGCAAGGACGAACTGGCCTCAATTCCGGTCGACGCGGTGATCGAGGGGAATGACGACGCGGCCTTCGTCTACGTGCTTGAGGGTACTCAGGCCCGCAAGCGGCCCATCCGCATCGCCTCGCTGCGCGACGACCGGGCCTTCGTGCAGAGCGGGCTGGAAGGAATCACGAAGGTCATCACCGACGGTTCGGCGTATTTGACGGATGGCGCGAACGTCAGAGTCGTCAGTGACCAGTCGTCAGTCACCAGTCAACGACTCAAGGCTGACCCTAACCTCGCGAAAACGTACTGACGACTGATGACTCACGACTGACGACTACCCCCATGAAAATCTCCGAATTCTCAGTCAAGAATTACCAGTTCACGCTTGTGGCCTTCCTGGCCGTGCTCTCGCTGGGCGTGTACTCGCTGCTGACGATGCCCCGCGGCGAAGACCCCGACTTCGAGTCGCCGCAGTTTTTCGTCACCGTCGTCTACCCCGGTACCAATCCCGTTGACATGGAGCAGTTGGTGGCCGACAAAGTCGAAAAACGCCTCAGCGCCCTCGACGACATGAAGCGCATCCGCACCGACATCGAAGACGGCCTCGCGCTGTTCCGCATCGAATACGCCTACGAATCGGACCCCGACGAGAAGTACCAGGAAATCGTCCGGGAAGTCTCGGCGCTCCGGCAGGAACTCCCCGCCGACATTGCCGACGTCCGCATTCAGCAGCTCACGCCGACCACGGTCAGCATCTACCAGTGGGCGCTCGTCAGCGAAAACGTGCCCTACGCCACGCTTCAAAAACGCGCCGACGACTTCATGGACGAGCTGGAAAAAGTCAAGTCGCTTCAGCGCATCGAAGGCTGGGGGTACCCCGCCCGGCAGGTGGACGTGGAGCTGAACCTGGAAAAAATGGCGCAGGACAAAATCCCCGTCAACGGGGTACTCGGGGCCATCCAGAGCGAGGCCGTCAACATTCCGGGCGGCAGCGTGAACGTCGGCGCGAAGAAATTCAACGTCAAAACCTCGGGCGATTACGCGTCGATTGACGAAATCAAAAACACCATCGTCTACTCCACCGGCCAGCGCGTCGTATTCCTGAAAGACATCGCCACCGTCCGCCTCGGGTACGGCGACGAAAAGCACCTCACGCGCCTGAACGGTCACCGCGCCGTGTTCGTCACGTGCAGCCAGAAATCGGGTCAGAACATCCTCGACGTGCGCGACGAGGTCGAACCCGTCGAAGCGGCGTTCCGGGGTACCCTCCCGCCGAGCATCGACCTCGTCCGCGTCTTCGACCAGCCCGAAAGCGTCGCCACCCGGCTGGCGCGGTTCGCGAAGGATTTCAGCATCGCCATCCTGCTCGTGCTCGTCACGCTGTTGCCGCTGGGTACCCGCGCGAGCGTGGTCGTGATGATTTCGATTCCGCTCTCGCTGGCCATCGGGCTGACGTTGCTCAACCTGCTCGGCATCAACATCAACCAGCTCAGCATCGTCGGGATGATCGTCGCGCTCGGAATTCTGGTGGACGATTCGATCGTCGTCGTCGAAAACATCGAGCGGTTCCTGCGGATGGGGTACTCCCGGACCCGCGCGGCCATCGAAGCCACGAAGCAAATCGGGCTGGCGGTACTCGGCTGCACGATTTTGCTCATGTTCGCCTTCCTGCCGCTCGTGTTTCTGCCCGAAGCCGCGGGCGATTTCATCCGGGGCCTACCGCTGGCGGTCATCACGACGGTCTTCGCCTCGATGATCGTCTCGCTAACGGTCGTGCCGTTTTTGTCGAGCAAAATCCTGAGCCACCACGAACGTTCGGAGGGCAACGTGTTCCTGCGCCTGCTCAAACGCGGCATCGCGGGCAGCTACGGCCGCCTGCTCGATTCGGCCCTGCGGCATCCGATCGCTACGCTCGTCATCGCCTTCGCCATCTTCGGCGCGACGATGGCGCTCATCCCGCGGGTAGGTTTCAGCCTGTTTCCGAAATCGGAAAAACCGATGTTCATGGTCAACGTCGAAACGCCCGTCGGTACCAACCTCTACGCCACCGAGCGCGTCGTGCGGCACGTCGAGGGGGTACTCAAGCAGACGGCGGGCATTCGTAATTTTTCGACGAACGTCGGCCGCGGCAACCCGCGGATTTACTACAACGTCATCCCGAAAGGCGAAGCGGCCAACTTCGGGCAGATTTTCGTGCAGCTCGAAAAGGAAACGGGTACCAAAGAAAAAGTTGTCCTCATCGACGGCCTCCGCGCCAAGCTGACCGGGTACCCCGGCGCGAAAATCGAGGTACGGGATTTCGAGCAGGGACCGCCTGTGGAAGCGCCTGTGGCGTACCGGATTTACGGCGAAAACCTCGACACGCTGCGGGCCGTCGCCGCGCAGGTGGAAGGCCTCCTCGCCGCGCACCCCGGCGCGATTTACACCGACAACCCGCTGAAGGTCCAGCCGACGGATTTGAAGGTGGCCATCCACAAGGAAAAAGCCGGGCTGCTCGGGGTACCCGTCGCCGAAATCGACCGGATGGTGCGCCTCGGCATCGCGGGCCTCAACGTGGGCCGCTACCGCGACGCGGACGGCGACGAGTACAACCTGAACGTCTCGCTCGGGCGGACGAGCGCGGCGCAGGATTACGGCGTCTTCGAGCAGGTCTACGTCAACAACGTTCTCGGCACGGCGGTACCCCTGAGCAACCTCGCGACGGTCCGTTTCCAGACCTCGCCCAACCAAATCCGGCACTACGACAAGGCCCGGTACGTCACCGTTTCGACCTTCCTGAAAACCGGCTACAACACGCAGCGCGTCAACGACGAACTGGTCGAAAAGCTGAATGCCTTCCGCTTCCCGGCGGGCTTTACCTACACCGTCGCGGGCGAAAAGGAAAGCCAGGAGGAAAGTTTCGGCGGGCTGGGCTTCATCATTCTCATCACGGTCTTCGGGTTCGTGGCGGTACTCATCCTCGAGTTCAAGAGTTTCAAAAGCATTCTCATCGTGCTCTCGGTTATCCCGCTCGGGGCCATCGGCGCGATCCTGATTCTCTGGGCCTGGGGCGAAACGCTCTCGTTCACGGCCACCATCGGGCTGATCGCGCTCGTGGGCATCGAGGTGAAAAATTCGTTGCTGCTCGTCGACTTCACGAATCAGTTGCGCGAGCAGGGTCGCGGGCTGGAGGAAGCGATTCGCGAAGCCGGGGAAATCCGCTTCGTGCCCATCGTCCTCACCTCGCTGACGGCCATCGGCGGACTGATTCCGCTGGTGGTCGAGTACAGTCAGTTGTACTCGCCGCTGGCGCTGGTCCTCATCGGCGGCATCATCAGCTCGACGCTGCTCAGCCGCCTGGTCACGCCGGTGATGTACAAACTGCTCCTGCCACGCCTGGAGCGGGAGGAAGTGGAGCGACCGGTGGCGCGGGAAGTGGCCGAGGCGGTTTGAACGTCAAAACGGAATCCCCTTCTAAAACAGAAGGGGATTTTTCATTTATTCTTTCCGAATAAAAATTGAACTTTGCCCCGATTCACCTGCCGTTCGTTAAAAGAATCGGCAGTTGCATTACACTTTTTCGGAGATTCGGCGTTAAGCATCCGAACGCCTCCGTCCCCACACCACACGGCCATGATTGAACAACGAATTACCCAGCTCCTCACGAAACAATTTTTCCTCCCCGCCCCCCTCATCCGCCCCGACAAACGCCTGCGCGCCGATTTAGGCCTGACGTCCCTCGACGTGCTGGACCTCATCGTGCAACTCGAACAGGGCTTCCGAATTACGCTACCCGACGACGAACTCGACCGAATTCAGACCATCGGGCAATTGCAACGCAGCCTCGAACGGCACCTGAGCGTCATCGCGGCCTGATTCTTGCCTGACGCGAACGCATGATTTCTTTTTTGCTTACGCTCTTGACGGGCGTTTCCCTCTCGACCGCGCCCCAACCGCTTTCGGTGACGATTACGGACTACAAAAATCGGCAGGCCATGCTGTTCGTGGCCGTTTTTGACGAAGATGACGGCTTTCCCAAACCGAAAAACACGGCGAAAGGCTACCGGCTACCGCCCGGCGGCAAGCCCTCGGCTACGCTGACCATCAGCGACCTGCCCTTTGGCACGTACGCCATTGCCGTTTTTCAGGACCTCAACGGCAACGGCAAGCTCGACACGGGTCTGATGGGCATTCCAAAAGAACCGTATTGCTTCTCGAACAATTTTCGTCCGCGCTTCTCGGGCCCGAAGTGGGCCGACAGCCGATTCACGTACTCCGCCGAAAAAAACGCGCTGACGCTGCGGATGCTGAACAACTGAGCAACTTCCCCAGGTTGTCCCGGTTTTACCGCGACTTTCGTTCATCCCGCTGGCCGTTTCCGCTTGCTGCTCAGGCTGGAACGGCTTTTTCACGCGGTACTCCCAAACGGATTTAAACCGCGGCCGGGAATCGGATTCCCGGAAACGTCATTCCCCTAAACGCTATGAAAAAGACAACCAGTTTTCTCATCACAGTCCTGGGCCTCGGCTTGCTGACGGGCTGCCAACGCAACAGCACCATGCCCAATCGAGCAGCGGGTACCGATGCCGCGACCATCGCTTCGGGTGGCAATCAAACGTCCGACCGGTCGGGCCAGCAGCCCGTCAGTCCCGAACGAACCGGTGCCGCGCCGAACGCGCAGCCGGGTGCCATCTGGAATAATTCGACACAGGTGGGCAACCAGCCCGTACCGAACAGTACCCGGAACAACCAGACGACGCCCGCTAACCGCAACGGCGTCAACGACATTCCGGCCACTCAGCCCCGAACTGATGTCACCAACGCGACGGGCGGGTTGGACGCTGCCCCGGCCCGGAGCGGGATGAGTGCCGCCAACTCGCAGAAACTGACAGAGGTCAGTCGTCAGATTGACGAAGTCGACGCCGAGATGCGCAACAATCCGAGCGAAACCCGGAAAACGGACCTGAACAAAAAACGTCAGAAGCTGGTCAAGCAACTCAACAAGTTGCAGGGTACTGACAAAACCAGCACGGGGGAACGGTAAGCCCCTCCGTTGCTCACGCCAAAACCTCCAAAGTCTTCGAGACTTTGGAGGTTTTTGTTTCGGGTACCCACCCGCAAAACCTACCTTCGCCGCATGAATTACGCCGAAGTATACCTCCGGGTATCGTCCGATTTTACCGAAATTCTCCTCGCCGAACTGGCCGACATCGGCTACGAATCGTTCACCGAAGAGGCGGACGGGCTGAAGGCATTCATCCCCGAACCCGGGTACGACGAACTTGAACTCGTCCGGGTACTCCGCCGCTACGAAGCACTGACCGGGCGCGTCACCTACACCGTCGAACGGCACGAAAAGCAAAACTGGAACCAGGCCTGGGAAGCCAATTACGCATCCATCGACGTGGCGGGTACCTGCCTCGTCCGGGCCTCCTTCCACGAACCGGCCGGGCCGGGGTACCGCTACGAAATCATCATCAATCCGAAGATGTCGTTCGGGACCGGTCACCACGAAACGACGGCGCTGATGCTCGAACACCAGCTCACGCTCGATCACGCGGGAAAATCGGTACTCGACGTCGGCAGCGGAACGGGCATCCTGGCGATTCTGGCCGCCAAGCGCGGCGCGGTACGGGTGTCGGCCTTCGACGTCGAGGAGTGGGCCGTGGAAAACGCCCGCGAAAACGCCGAACTGAACGACGTGGCCGACGTGGTCCGCGTGCGGCAGGGTACCATTGATGACGAGCCGCGGGCGGAGTACCAGATCGTCCTGGCAAACATCAACCGGAACATCCTGATTCGGGACATTCCGACGTACGCCGAATTCCTCGCCCCCGGTGGTACCCTGCTCGTGAGCGGCTTTTACGAAAACGATTTACCCGAAATTGAAGCCGTCTCGGTGCGCGCCGGGCTGGTACCGGGGGAAGTCAAAACGCGGAACGGCTGGACGGCGGCGGCGTTTCAGAACGGGTCTCAGAACGTGCCGTCCGATTCTCAAAACTGACGGCGAGGTTTCTCAAAACCTCGTCAAAAAGTAGCGAAAAACTTAGCCTGCCTGGGCCACAAAATGCCGCTTGCAACGTTTGAGGAAAAGAACGTTTCCGAAGCCATGCGATTCCGTCTACGCCTGATCCTGAATTTATTCGCCTGCACCGTGCTCTTTTCTGGCGGAGCCGCCGCCCAGGCTCTGAAGGTCACGGGCAACCCCGAAACCTTCGTGGCCGAAGTGCAGAGCATCCTGAAAAGCTCCACGAACCCCAACGCCGGACGCCTCGGCACTGACCTGGAGAGCGTCTGGAACGGCAGCCAACTCGGCGAGGAACAGCGCCAGCAACTCCTCCAGATCGGCAAGTACCTGTCCTCGAAAAACTACCGCGCGCCGTACTTTTACCCCCTCGCGGAGGCCGTCACGCAGGCGTTGCTTCAGCAAAACGCCCGCGACGAACTCGCCACGTTTCTAACGACGACCCAGCAATTTCTCCCCACGACCGACGGCAAAACGGCCCAGCGGTACCTCGAATTCGCCCGACAGTTTATCTCCAACCGGCTGCTCTACTACTCGCCCACGCACCAGTGGTTTGCGCCGGGCGGTACCTACGTGTTCCGGTTCGCGAAAGACCCGACGATTTTGAACGCACCCCCCGCGCCGGTCATCGACTCCACGAAACTCGCCAAAGCCGAACCGGTGGAGCCCGCTGAGGCCGAAGCCACCGACGACGGCTGGGGCAACAGTACCTGGAACGACGGCTGGGGCGAACCCGTGGCGCAGCCCTTCGAGGAGTGGAAAAACGAGCCCGAACCGGTCAAACTCGGCGCGGGCGTGATTCTGGAACTGAAGGGCGTCAACCTGTTTCTGGCCACGGCGCACGACTCGGTCAGCTTCCCGAACCTGACGGCCACGGTGGGTTTTAAGGAGGGCCTGCTCTACGGCAGCGACACGAAATTTGAGTGGGAAGTGGCCGATCTGGCGAAAGCCACGGCGAACCTGAAAATCGTCAAAATCCTGCTGAAGTCGCCGCGGGTACTGGCCGAAGACGCCACGCTGACCTACGCCGATCGCCTCGAAAAACCGGTGCAGGGCGTCTTCCGATTTGAAAGCAAAAAACGCGCGCCCAACGCACCCCTCACCCAGCCGCAGTTCCTTTCCGCCGACAACGACGCCGTCCTGAAAAACCTCGGGCCGGGCGTGGCGTACCAGGGTGGCTTCGCGCTGATCGGACGGCGGCTGTTCAGCACCGCCGCCAACGGTGAGCAAGCCACGATCACGTACTCGAAAGCCGACAAACCGATTTTCCGCCTCCGCAGCCCGCGCTTTGAGCTGGGTGATTCGGTCATCACCTCGCCGCAGACCCGTTTCGTCGGGTACCTCGCCACGGGCGACTCGATTACGCACCCGGCCGTGCGGCTCTGGTTCGACCCGCGGATGGCCTTCGTCCGCACGAATCGCCTTGAAAAAGGCGGTTTCCGCACCACGCCCTACACCGACACGTACCACGCCCTCGACATTCAGGCCGACGCCATGCGTTGGAACGCCGGGACCGGTACGGTCGATTTCTACACCATCGCCGGGCAGACCGAGGTACCCGTCCGACTCGAATCGTTCGATTACTACGAAGCCGTGGGGTACTCGGCGCTGGCGGGCGGGCTGGGCTTTCACCCGCTCAACCTCCTCAACGCATACCTCCGCGACCAGGGCCGCACGAAAACGCTCGTGACCGACTTCGCCGCCGCGTACCCCCGCCTGACCAAATCCATCCGCGAGGGCATCACGGTACTCTGGCAGCGCGGGCTGGTCAATTACGACCCCGATACCGACGAGGTGAAACTCACGACGAAGGGCAAGCACTACCTCGGGGCGGCGCAGAACCGGAAGGATTTTGATAACCTCGTCATCCTGAGTACCTACGCCAGTTCGGCCCGGGACAGCACGGCCAACGTGCGCATCAATCTGGCCGACAATCAGATGCTCATCCGCGGCGCCCGGCGCTTCAGCGTCAGCGATTCGCTCAAAATTTTCGTCACGCCCCGCGACGGCGACGTACGCATGGGCAAAAACCGCGATTTCGTTTTCAACGGCGAAATGAAGGTCGACAACTACCGCTTTAAGGGCCAGAACGTCGCCTTCAACTACGACAAGTTTTTTGTCAGCCTCGACAAAATCGATTCGGTCACGTTCGTGCCACAGCAGGCCAAAGGCAAGCAGAACGTCCCCGAAGTCGGCGGTGACTTGAAGTATTCCCAGGGCGGGACGCTGTACCTCGGCAAGGCGGGCAACAAGTCGGGTAAAACCGCCAACCCGCCGCGGCTCGTCATTCCGGGGGGTAGCAACGTGTACTTCGACCAGGTCGAGCGGCTCGGCGGCGTCTACAACCGGAACGTGTACTTTAAAATACCGAAAATCGACCAGGACAGCCTCACGAGCCGCGACATCGCCTACGTCGGGACGTTCCACTCCGACGGCATGTTTCCGCCCATCCAGACCAAGCTCGTCACGATGCCCGACAACTCGCTGGGCTTCGAGCATAAAACTCCGGCGGGCGGGTACCCACTTTTCGGCGGGTCGGCGAAGTTTACGGGTACCCTCCGCATGGACGGCCAGGGCCTGCACGCCGAGGGCGAGTTCGTTCACCTGACCACCGGATTGACCTCGAAAGCCCTGCTCTTCACGCCCGATTCGGTCGTAGCTGAGGGTACCGCCGGGCAGATTCGGGCGGGTACGGTGGGCAAGGCGTCGTTTCCGGCCGTCGTCCTGAAAGACTACGCGATGAAGTGGCGGCCCAAGCAGGACAGCCTGACGATTTCCACGACGGGCCGGACGTTCGATTTCTACGGCGGTTCAACGCAGCTCGAAGGTACCCTCGTCGTGCGCTCGACGGGCCTGTACGGGCAGGGTACCCTCAAGCGGAAAGACGCCGAAATCGTCTCCGACGCGCTGAACTTTTCGAAAGACCAGTTCGGAGCCGAGCGGGCCAGCATCAAAATCGGGACGGGCGAAAAACCATTTCTGCTCGGCACGGCGATGGACGTGGCCTTCAACGTCGCCGCGGGCAATGCCCGCATTCAGACGCCGAAGTCAGCGGGCCTGGCCGATTCGTCGAGCCTGACCTTGCCGTACGCCAACTACAAAACGTCCATCAACCAGGCCGATTGGAACGTGGCGGCGAAAACCATCACGATGAAGGGCGACGTCAACACCTCGACGTTCACCTCGCTCGCGCCCGACCAGGAAGGGCTGAGGTTTCGGGGCTCGGAAGCTGTCTACGACATTCCGAAAATGACGCTCAACGTGAAGGGCGTGCCGTACCTGACGTCCGCCGACGCGAAAATCATCCCCGACAAGGGTTTGGTTTCAATCAAGCAGGACGGCGAACTGTTGCCCTTCACGAAGGCGCGCATCATCGCCGACACGCTCAATGAGTACCACCGCCTGGCCGACGCCAACGTGCGGGTACTCTCCAAGTCGCGCTTCGAGGGCCAGGCCGTCTACCGCTTCGCGCGGGCGGCGGGCGATACGGTCAGCATCAAAATGGAGGCGTTTGAGTTCACGGAAAGCGGGACGGCCACAGCCACTGCTTCCACTTCAAACCGCCGCACCAAAAACACGGACGCCACGGTACCTGCCAAATCAGTTTCGACCCTCGCCCGCGCGACGATTGACGAAAGCCAGAAATTTCTGCTTTCGCCCCGGATGCGGTACCGCGGCGACGTAACGATGAAATCAGGCGAGCCGAATCTGCTCTTCAACGGGTTCGTGCAGCCCGTCCTGAAAAGCCGGAAGGAAGAAGCGGCTTGGATTGCCTTCCAGAGTACCGGGGCGGAGTCGGTCAACATCGTCGTCGACTCGAAACTCCAGGGCGAAGGCCAGCCGCTGTTCGTCGGGCTGCACCACCGCGCCAACGCCGCCGGGCTGTACACGAGCTTCCTGACGCCGAAAGAAACGCCCAGCGACGGAGACATTTTCGTCGCCAACGGCAAGCTCATCGACGTACCGAAAACGAGCCGTTTCGATGTCCTGACCGACGCAAAAGCAGCCGGTGAGGTACTCGAAGGGTCGCGTTACAGCCTCGACGACGCCCGGAACGTCATCACCTACGACGGGCCGCTGCGCTTCTTCCAACCTGCCGAGTACGTGCAGGCGGCGGGCGTGGCGCGGATCGTTCCCGACAGCGCGAAGTATCAGTTCAGTACCCTGCTCGTGCTGAATTTCCCGATTCCCGCTCCGGCGCTGGCCGCGATGGGCGATAAAATCGTGAAAACGAACATCGACGAAAAACCCGACCCGGCCATCGAGGCCGACGAAGCCGTCGTGGAGCGATTGACGACCAACCTGGCGAACGTCATCGGGCAGCAGGCCGGGGCAGCCTACCGCGACAAAGCCGCGGGCGGGTACCTACCGCTCGGGCAGGCGGGTGGAAATCTGGCGACGGCGCTCGTTACGTTCACGAACGTGAACTGGCGGTACTCCGAAGAGCACAGCGCATTTTACAGCGCCGGGAAACTCGGCGTGGCGAGCCTCGGACCGACGGACGTCAACGCTGAACTAACCGGGATGATTGAAATCCGCAAGACGCCCACGGGTGACGAACTCTCGGCGTACCTGGAAGCCTCGCCCGACGTGTGGTACTACGTGGGTTTCGCCGGAAACCAGCTCGGTGTTGTGTCTTCCGACAACGAATTTAACAGCCAGTTGACCGGCAAGGGAGGTAAAACGAAGGATGGCTACGCGGTGATTCCGGTGGGCGAAGACGAAAAAGTACAGTTCACCGAGCGCTTCGCGACGGTGTACAAAACCAAAGGCAAGACCAAGCCGCTCATTGCCAAACCCACGCCCGGTACCCCCGCACCGAAACAGCCCGCTACGGCCGAGACGGAACTGAAGCCGAAGAAGGCCGAGGAGAAGAAAACGGGTTTTTGAGCAGCGTCGAACGGCCATGAGTAACACAGAACCAGCTGCGCCGCTGCGTAGCGTAGGGTTTAAACCGGGACGCGTAGTTCCTACGCTACGCAGCGGCGCAGCTGGTTCGAATTTTTAATAGAGCATCAACTTGCTGATTCCCAAAAAAGTAACCAAAGTTACGTCCAACTTGGCTCGATGAGCCTTTTTGCGTAGTTTTGCCATTACCTCCTACGAGCAATTCCAGTTAACCACGCCGTCTCAGACGGTTTTTTGAAACCTTACGATGACCGTCAGCATCCTCCTCTGCGCGCTCCTGGCCTACCTGTTGGGCTCCGTGCCCACCGCCGTCTGGTACGGCCAGGCGTACTTCGGAATTGATATTCGCCAGCGCGGCAGTGGCAATGCAGGAGCAACCAATACCTTCCGGGTGTTTGGCAAACGGGCCGGAACGATCGTCCTTCTCATCGACGTACTGAAAGGTTGGGTGGCGACGAACCTCGCGCTAATTCTGTTTTACCTCGACGAAATCTCCCAGGACGAACGCATCACCTACAAGCTGGCCTTCGGACTGATTGCCGTGTTGGGGCACCTGAAGCCCATTTTCGCCGATTTCAAGGGCGGTAAGGGCGTGGCTACGCTGCTCGGTATGGTGCTCAGCCTGCACCCCGAAGCGGCGCTGACGTGTCTCGGGGCTTTCCTTCTGACGCTGATACTGACCAAGTACGTCTCGCTGGCTTCGATGGTTGGTACGTTTGCCTTTCCAATCCTGCTCCTGGCGCAGGCGTTCGGACCCGAAAAAACTAGCCTGATCGTTTTCGGCTTTGCCGTTTTCGCGCTCGTCATGTGGACGCATCAGAAAAACGTCGGTCGGCTCCTGCGGGGCCAGGAAAGCCGGGTGTACCTGAGTCGACGGCGGAGTCGCGACTAGCTATTTCCAAGTGGGCTGAAACCTCCAAAGTCTTCAAGACTTTGGAGGTTTTTGTTTGGGTACCGGCGGCTATCTTTGCCCCGCCATTTTGGCCCGATTTGTCATGAACGAGTACCTCCAACAACACCAAGACCGTTTCCTCGACGAACTGCTCGACTTGCTCCGCATTCCGTCGGTGAGCGCTGACTCTAAGTTTAAAGCCGACGTCCGTCGGGCCGCCGAGTACGTGCGCGACAGCCTCGAAAAAGCCGGGGCCGACGTCGCCGAGCTGCATGAGACCGCCGGGCATCCCATCGTCTACGGCGAAAAAACCGTCGACCCGGCTAAACCCACGGTACTCGTCTACGGCCACTACGACGTGCAACCCGCCGATCCGCTCGAACTCTGGACCTCGCCGCCGTTCGAGCCCGTCATCCAGGACGAGAAAATCTACGCCCGCGGTTCCTGCGACGACAAGGGCCAGTTTTTCATGCACGTGAAGGCCTTCGAGGCGATGGTCGCGACCGATTCGCTGCCCTGCAACGTGAAGTTCATGATCGAAGGCGAGGAGGAAGTTGGCTCGCCGAACCTGGAAATTTTCGTGAAGGCCAACCGCGAGAAGCTGAAGGCGGACGTCATTCTGGTATCGGACACGGCGATGATTGCCAACGACGTACCCAGCATCGACACCGGGCTACGCGGCTTGAGCTACCTCGAAGTGGAGGTCGTCGGCCCCAACCGCGACCTGCACTCGGGCGTGTACGGCGGGGCGGTCGTCAACCCGATCAACGCGCTGGCCAAAATGATTACGGCCCTCCACGACGACCAGGGCCGCGTGACGATTCCCGGTTTTTACGACGATGTGCGCGAATTGCCGACCGCTGAGCGCCGCCTCCTGGCGCAGGCACCGTTCGACGAAGCCGCCTACCGCGCCGACCTCGGCGTGAAGGCCACGGCCGGTGAGGCTGGGTACTCGACCACCGAACGCGCCAGCATCCGCCCGACGCTCGACTGCAACGGCATCTGGGGCGGGTACACCGGCGAAGGCGCAAAAACGGTACTGCCCTCGAAGGCCTCGGCCAAAATTTCGATGCGGCTGGTACCGAATCAGTCATCCGAAAAAATTACTGAGCTTTTCACCAAGCACTTTCTGCACCTCGCTCCGGCGGGTGTGACGGTGAAAGTCACGCCGCACCACGGCGGCGAACCGTACCTGACGCCGCTCGATTCGGACGCCTACCAGGCGGCGGAAGCGGCACTGGAAGAAAGTTTCGGCAAAAAGCCCGTTCCGACGCGCGGCGGCGGCAGCATCCCGATCATGTCGTTGTTTGAGCGGGAGTTGGGGCTGAAAACGGTCCTCATGGGCTTCGGCCTGGATTCCGACGCCATCCACTCGCCCAACGAGCACTACGGTCTGTTCAATTTTTACAAAGGCATCGAAACCATTCCGCTGTTTTACAAACACTACGCGGCGCGGCGGTCGTAACGGCAGGTTGGTTCCCGCTTAACCGCTCCAAGGGCTTGCAGCCGCTTGGAGGGTTTTGCTCGCCAGTTTTCTCGAAATCCTTCAAGTGGTCCGAGGTACGAGGATCCTTGAAGCGGTTGAGCCAACAAAACCAACCTGCCCTTTGAACCTTATCCCTTGCCCCTCCACTGATGCTCACCACCGAATCTCCTTCCCGCCACGACCACCTCGAAGCGCTGAGCGTCCGCGAACTCCTCGAAGGCATTAACCAGGAAGACCAGACCGTGCCGCTGGCCGTTGAAAAAGCGATTCCGCAAATCGAAGCGCTCGTCACGGCCATCGTACCCCGCATGAAGGCGGGCGGGCGGCTGTTTTACATCGGCGCGGGAACCAGCGGGCGGCTCGGCGTGGTCGATGCCTCCGAATGCCCGCCGACCTACGGGGTACCCTTCGGACTGGTCGTCGGACTGATTGCGGGCGGCGACGTGGCGATTCGCCAGGCCGTCGAACACGCCGAAGACGACCCCGAACAGGCCTGGACGGACTTACAGGAGTACGACCTCAACGACACCGACTCGCTCATCGGCATCGCCGCCTCGGGTACCACGCCCTACGTCATCGGCGGTGTGAAAACGGCCCGCGCGCACGGCATCCTGACGGGCTGCATCGTCTGCAACGCGGGCAGCCCGCTGGCGGCGGCGGTCGAGTACCCCGTCGAGGCCATCGTCGGGCCGGAGTTTGTCACGGGCAGTACCCGGATGAAAGCCGGTACAGCCCAGAAGCTGATTCTGAACATGATTTCAACCTCGGTGATGATTCAACTGGGCCGGGTGAAGGGTAACCGGATGGTCGACATGCAGATGACCAACGACAAGCTCATCCAGCGCGCCAACCGGATGGTGCGCGAGGCCACGGGCGTCACGGAAGCCGAAGCCGCTGACCTGCTGGCCCGCCACGGCAACGTGCGGAAGGCGGTTGAGGCGTACGGGGCGGGTTTGTGAAAAAAGGTTAATTCGGCATGATTTTTTGGGACTCTCCGGGAGCGCGGCATACGAAGTTTCTATCTTTGCGCGTATTCGTTTTCGAGTGTTACCCTTCTATTTCAAACCAATGAGCAAATTCTTTCAACGCCTGGGCCTGCTGGTTGCCACCGTTCTGACGGGCCTCAGCGCCAGTGCCCAGACCAAAGCCCCCGATCCACCAGCCGAGATTCAGACGCTGTTGCAGAAAAACATTTGCTTGACCTGCCACAAGGTTAACGATCGTCTCGTCGGCCCGGCGTACGTGGAAGTTGCCAACAAAAAGAACTACACGCCCGAGCAAATCGTGGCCCTGATTTACAAGCCGAAGCCCGAAAACTGGCCCGGCTACCCGCCAATGGCTGCCCTGCCCAACGTTCCGAAAGATGAAGCGTTGAAAATCGCCAACTGGATCGTCTCGCTGCGGGAGGCCAAAGCCCCCGGCAAAGCCAAAGCCCCGGTGAAGAAAAAAGCGCCGACGCGCTAACCGAAGCCGACGCTTCAACTTTTTCAAACCCTGCCCACGAAAAAATCGGACGGCAGGGTTTTTGTTTTTTGCCCCGAATCGATTCCCGCTCCTCCGTTCTCCTTTTTCCTTATCTCCCCAAAAATGCAAGCCACCCGCCTCGACGCCATCCACGAACCCCTTCGCATTCAGGACGTACCCACGCCCGAACCCGGCCCCGGCGAGGTACGCGTCCGCCTGCACGCCGCCGCGCTCAACCACCGCGACGTCTGGGTGCAGCAGGGCAAGTACCCCGGCATGAAGCTACCCGTCACGCCCGGCTCCGACGGGGCGGGCGTGGTCGAAAAAGTCGGTGACGGCGTGGACATGAGCTGGCTCGGGCGCGAAGTCATCCTAAACCCCGGCCACGACTGGGGCGACAACCCGCGGTTTTACCAAAAAAGCTTTACCATCCTCGGCATGCCCGCCGACGGCACCTTCGCCGAGTACCTGACCATCCGCGCCGAGTACCTCCACGACAAACCCGCGCACCTGAGTTTCGCCGAAGCCGCCGCCCTACCGCTGGGCGGGCTGACGGCCTGGCGGGCGCTCTTCACGCGGGCGCGGCTGCAAGCGGGTGAGCGGCTACTTGTTTCGGGCGTGGGCGGTGGCGTGGCGCTGCTGGGGTTACAGTTTGCCGTGGCCGCCGGGGCGGAGGTCTGGGTGACGTCGGGGTCGGAGGAGAAAATCGAGCGAGCCGTGGCACTCGGCGCGCGGGGCGGCATCAGCTACCGGCAGGAGCGCTGGGAGAGAAATCTCGTGGCCCAGGCCGGTGGCGGCTTCGACGTGGTACTCGATTCAGCGGGCGGCGAAGGCTTTGCCCAACTCGTCGACGCGGCGGCACCGGGCGGGCGTATCGTGTTTTACGGCGGTACGCGCGGCAACCTGACGAACATCCCGCCCGCGAGAGTGTTTTTCAAGCAACTCGACCTGCTGGGTACCACGATGGGTACCCCGGACGAATTTGCGGCGATGCTGCACTTTGTGAACGAACACCAACTCCGACCCGTTCTCGACCAAACCTTCCCCCTTGCCGAAGCCGAAGCCGCCCTCCGCCGGATGGACGCGGGCGAGCAGTTTGGGAAGATAATCTTGGAAGTCGGAAAGAGTCATAAGTCGTAGGAGTCGTAAGCCGAGGTACCACTTTCTACTCACGACTCCTACGACTTATGACTCTTTCCGACTTCCGATCCTAAAAAATGAACAAATACCAGGTCATCATCGCCTTTGAGACGCCGATCAGTCAGGAGTTTTTCTCGAAAATTCCGGCGCATCGGGCACACATTGCCCGGTTGATTCAGAACGAAATCGTCGAATCCTACGCCATCAGCGCCGAGCGGGCCGGAGGCTGGATCGTGATGAACGCCCGCTCGAAGGAACAAATCCACGAGTACCTCCGCCCCTCACCGCTCTACGAGTACTTCGAAATCGATATCGACGAACTGATGGTTTACGACAGTCGGCTGTACCGCTTTCCGAAATTGATTTTGAATTGAGGTTCAAAGAATTCCGCCCGTCGGACGGCCCGCGCTCAACGCCTTCGTTAGTAGAAAAAGCTGGGCGGGGCCGTCCGGCGGGTACCCAAACGTTCTTTACCTGCCGGACTACTTCCAAGAGAGGATCCCTTAGCCTGACCAACCTCAAACGTTCAAATCCTCACAGCGTATGCACCACCCGTGAAAGCTGGTACCCCGCAAATACCCCCAGCCCGCCGCGGACGTTCGAGTAAATCAGTACCGGCTCGGCGAAGGGATTATCGTCGTTGCGGTACTGATTGCGCAGGGTGCGGTTGTAATCGTAGTACGCCCGATCGGTGGTGGCGATGATGAGTTCGAGCTGGCGCGTCTGGAGCCAGTTGGTCGGTACCTGACTCGTCGGAAACACGTACACCCGCGCCGACTTCAGCTTGCCGCCGTCGGTGGTACCCTGATTCAGAAACTGCGTTCCCTGCGTGGTCACATTCAGCGACGGTTTACCCTGCGTGGGCGGGGGCGTAACGGTGTTGTTCAGTGCGAAATAGGTACTGTAAAAATTCTCTTCCCCCGCCAGGTCCTGGAAGACCGCCTGAAAGTAATCCCGATTCCCCGTCACGTCCGATTCGGTACCTCGACTGATTTCCGCCGTACTCGCCTCGACGGCCCGGAGCGGAATGGTGCAGGTCGCTTCGGCGTCAGGGTACCCCGGTGCCGTTACACGCAGCGTGTAGGTTCGGCCCGGTACGATGGGCAGGGCGGCCGCCGAGAGGCGGTATCCAGTGGAATCGGGGGAAGGCCCGCTTTGGGGGATTGAATTCGGCGGCGTTTGCCGGAACGGGAGCACCACGCTCCGTTGCCCATCCGAGAGCGTGACGACGGCATTGGTCACCGGTTGCCGAAGGGTACCGAATCCACTCACGCTACCCGGCCCGACGGTCGGGTAGTTTTGCCCAACCCGTACGAGCAACTGCTCGTCCTGCGGCGAGAGGTACGACTCAATGACCAATTTCTTCTCGAACGGAATCGGGATGTTCTTGGCGTCCTTTTCGCAGGCCATCATCCCGGTGAGGAGCGCAATTCCCAAGACAACTTTTTTCATGGGTACTCAGAATTTGAACGTGTACGACACGCTTGGAACAATCGGGAAAATGGAAACCTGCTTCAATCGGTTTTCGGGCTGGTACACCTGCGGGTCGGGATTCGCGTCGGCCTGATCCGTGTAGTAGAAAAACGGATTGCGGCGGTTGTAGACGTTGTAGATGCTGAATTCCCAGATGCGCTCGTGGCGTTTCAACTGTCCGCGGAGTTGCAGGCTCAAATCAAAGCGTTGGTACGAAGCCGCCCGAAAACTGTTGCGCTCGCCGTAGTCGGATACATCCTGAAAATAGGAATAGTACCCCGAACCGGCGACGTTGGGGCTTAAGCTTCGCGGCTGGGCGAAAAAGGTACTCTGCGGCAAGGTCAGCGCCTGCCCGGTGCCGTAGACCCAGGTACCCGAGAGCGTCGTGCGGCGACTGATGCGCCAGATGCCGACGAGCGACACGTCGTGGCGGCGGTCGTAGCGCGCCCAGAATTTCTTACCAAAGTTGAGTTCGTCAAACTGCTGCTGAATCCACGAAAGCGTGTACCCGGCCCAGCCCGAAAACTTCCCGACTTTTTTCTGAATCAGGAATTCTGCCCCGTAGCTCCAGCCTTGGCCGGCGGTGATTTGCTGCTCCCAGGTACGCCCCTGCTGCTGTTCGCGGACGATTCCCTCCGGTCCCTCGTCGAAAAGCAGGAAGTTTGAGCCCTCGCGGAAGGCGATGAGGTTGTCCATTTTTTTGTAAAACCCTTCGACCGTCAGCGTCAGATTTCGCTTCGGCAGGTCCTTCGCCACGCCCAGCGCCACCTGCCGCGACTGCTGCGGCGCAATGCGGCCCGTGGTGGGTACCCAGAGGTCGGTGGGCAAGCCGATGCCCGAGTTCGAGAGCAGGTGAATGTACTGATTCATCGTCGCGTACGAGGCCTTGAGCGCCCAGTCGCGGGGCAAGGTGTACGACACGCCGAGGCGGGGTTCGGGCCGCCAGTAGAATTTCCCGTCGGCGGCAAACTGGCTCAGCCGCAGCCCGGCGTTCACACGCAGCGCCGGAATCGGATGGTACGTGTCTTCGGCGTACAGCCCCATCTCGACGCCGTCAACCGGGTTCGCCGTGCGCTCGAACTGGTTGATGTCGGTATCGCGCACGACGATGGCGCTTGGCGTGAAGCGGTGCGCCGTGGCGACGAATCCCGCCTTGATGCTGTGCTTCGGGCTGGGCAGCCAGTCGAAATCGGTTTTCAGCGTCCAGTCGCGGATGCCCGAGTTGTAGCGCAGCGTGTACTCGCGCACTTCCCCGCTGGTTTCGGTCTGCTTGTCGCCGCTGGCCACGTCGAAATCGTAGTTGCTGAAAATCAGCGAGGTGTTGGCAAACAGCTTTTCGTTGAACAGGTGATTCCAGCGCAGGGTACCCGTGGCATTGCCCCAGAGCAGCCCGCCGCTGGTTTCGTAGCGGTCTTCCTTTTGGCGAAAATAGAATTTGTCCTTGCCGAAGTACCCGCTGAGGTACAGCCGGTTTTTCTGCCCGAAATCGTAGTTGAGCTTGGCGTTGAGGTCGTAAAAATAGTACCCACCGACGCCGTCTTCGGGCTTCAGAAACGGCCGCACGAGTACGTCGAGGTACGTGCGCCGGGCCGAAACGAGGAACGACGACTTGCCCTTGACGAGCGGACCTTCGAGCGTGAGCCGACTCGAAATCAGCCCGATGCCACCTTCCCCGTGGAGTTTTTCCTTGTTGCCGTCCTTCATCTGCATTTCAATGACCGACGACAGCCGCCCGCCGAATCGGGCCGGAAATCCGCCCTTCGTCAGCTCGACCGACTTGAGCGCGTCGCCGTTGAAGAGCGAGAAAAAGCCGAAGAGGTGAAAGGTGTTGTAGACCGGCGCGTCGTCGAGGATGATCAGGTTCTGGTCGGGCCCGCCGCCGCGCACGTACAGGCCCGCGTTACCTTCGCTGCCTTTCTGCACGCCGGGCAGAAGCTGAAGTACCTTCAGCACGTCTTTTTCGCCGAGTAGCGCCGGGATTTCCTTGATCTGCTGAATCGGTACCGACACGCTCGACATCTGCACCGACTCACTCACCTTCGCCCGCTCGCGCTCGGCGGAAACGGTCACTTCGCCGAGCGTCTGGCCTTCGGGTACCAGGTCGATGTTGAGTTCGCGGTTGGCGGTCAGGTCCAATACCTGCCGTTCAGTTCGGAAGCCGATGGACGAAACCGTGACGGTGAGGTTTTCGCCCGCCGGTAGCGTGAGCGAGTAAAAGCCGTAGTTGTTGGTCGTGGTACCCACGCGGCGCTCAGGCAGGTAGACCGTCACGCCAGGGAGGAGTTCGCCGCTACCCCGCTCGCGGACGTACCCGCTGAGGGTGTACTTCGGAACGGTCTGGGCGCGTACCACCGGGAGGCCGAGGGTACCCAGCAGGAGCAGGAGGAAAAGGTGTTTCATGGGGAAGTGGTAGTGAAAAAAGGGCGGCTCCCAATCGGTAGCCAAACTACGCAACGCCGGGAAAGACACCTAAATTGAGGCTACGGTTGGTCGCGCACTTAACGATTTTTAACGAGCCGGACTCGACACCGCTTCCGAAAGACGGCGTTCAGCTCTGAAATAGGATTTTTCGCCGCTCCGTTTGGCCCGGCGGTAGCCATTTCGTAAATTCACCACCTGATTCCGCACATCTGCTGAATCTTCTTTCGTACCCTTGATTCACTCCACAACCGACTGCGCATGAAACGCCGCGAAGCCCTTCAGATGGTGGCCGTGCTCATGGGCGGCACGCTCGCCACCCCGGCCCTGGCCGATATGCTGGCGACCGACAGCCCCGCCCTCCGCAACGCCCCCGCCCTGCTGTTTGACCAACCGACCGAAGACCTCATCGCCGAAATCGCGGAGGTCATCATCCCGACGACCGATACGCCCGGTGCCAAAGCCGCGGGCGTCGGGCCGTTTATCAACCTCTTCGTAACCGACTGCTACACCGAGCCGGCGCAGAAGGCCTTCAAGCTAGGTGTCGACAAAATCGAGCGCGACAGCAAGGCCGCTTTCGGCAAGTCGTTCAAGGACGCCACGCTCGATCAGAAAACGATGCTCCTCAAAATCGCCGAGGGCGATGCCAAAGCCGCCAGCCAGGCGAGCGTAAAAGACCCGCAGTTTTTCCGGACAATGAAGGAACTGACCCTGTTCGGGTACTTCACCTCGGAAATCGGCTGCACCCAGGCCCTCGCCTACGAATACGTGCCCGGCCGCTACGAAGGCTGCACCCCGCTGAAACCCGGCCAGAAAGCCTGGGCAACCTAAGTAATTGATAATGAGTAATTGATAATGAATAATGAGGTTTGCTACCTCACGCGTTAGTCATTATCCATTTTCCGTTATCAACTATCCATTGAAAACATGAACTTAAATCTTCGAGCAAAAGAACAGAATACCTACGACGCCATCGTCGTGGGGTCGGGTATCTCGGGGGGCTGGGCGGCGAAAGAGCTAACCGAAAAAGGCCTCAAGGTACTCATGCTGGAGCGGGGTCGCCCGCTCGAACACGTGACCGGCTACGAAACGGCCACGCTCCACCCCTGGGAATTCAAGCACCGGGGTCGGCTCACGCAGGAGCAGATCAAATCGCACCCCTTCCTGAGCCGCGACTACCCGTACAACGAAACCAACGAAAGCTACTGGTTCAACGACTCGAACGCGCCTTACGAAGAAGTGAAGCGCTTCGACTGGTACCGCCCGAACATCGTCGGCGGCAAGTCGATCATGTGGGGTCGGCAGAGCTACCGCTTGAGCGACATCGACTTCGAGGCCAACGCGAAAGAAGGCATTGCCGTCGACTGGCCGATTCGTTACAAAGACATTGCCCCCTGGTACGACTACGCCGAGAAATTCGCGGGCATCTCGGGTGAGAAACTCGGACTACCCCAACTCCCGGACGGCGTGTTCCTGCCACCGATGGAGTTGAACTGCGCCGAGAAAGCCGTCAAAAAGGGCATTGAAAGCAAGTTTCCGGGCCGCGTCATGACGATTGGCCGCGTGGCCAACCTGACCAAGGCCGAAGCCTGGCACCAGAAAGTGGGCCGCGGCCAGTGCCAGTACCGCAACCTCTGCTCGCGCGGCTGCCCGTACGGCGCATATTTCAGCTCGAACGGCGCGACGATTCCGGCGGCGATGGCGACGGGGCGGCTCACGATTCGTCCGTACTCGAACGTCAGTGAGGTGATGTACGACGCCCAGAAGCAGCGTGCCACGGGCGTCCGGCTCATCGACACGCAGACGGGGAACGTCGAGGAGTTTTTCTCGAAAATCGTCTTCGTCAACGGCTCGGCTATCAGTTCGACGTACGTGCTGCTCAACTCGATTTCGGACCGATTCCCGAACGGCATGGGCAACGACTCGGGCCAGTTGGGTAAAAACCTGATGGACCACCACTTCCGCATCGGGGCCAACGGGACCGTCGAAGGGTATGATGACCAGTACCTCTTCGGGCGGCGGGCCAACGGCATTTACGTCCCGCGGTACCGCAACATCGGCACCGACAAGCGTGACTACGTGCGCGGCTTTGGGTACCAGGGCGGCGGCGGTCGCGGCGGCTGGGGCCGGGTGAGCGCGGAAGAAGGCTTCGGTGCGGCGTTGAAGGAAAAAGCGACGAAACCCGGTCCGTGGACGATGAGCCTCGGCGGTTTCGGCGAGACGCTGCCCTACGAAGAAAACCGCATGTACCTCAACCGCGACAAAAAAGACAAGTGGGGCCTACCCACGGTCGTTTTCGACGCGGAGTTGAAGGAAAACGAGAAAAAAATGCGGAAGGACATGATGAACGACGCCGCCGAAATGCTCGAAAAAGCCGGTTGCAAAAACGTCAACACCTACGACGGCGGCTCGTACCTCGGCATGGCGATTCACGAAATGGGTACCGCCCGCATGGGCCGCGACCCGAAAACCTCGGTGCTCAACGGCAACAACCAGGTTCACGGCGTGAAAAACGTGTTCGTCACCGACGGCGCGGCCATGACCTCGGCTTCGTGCGTGAACCCCTCACTGACGTACATGGCCCTGACGGCCCGCGCCGCCGACTTCGCCGTGAAGGAACTGAAGCGCCGGAATCTGTAGCGCAACGTTCACGTTGCGCCCCCGCAGTTGAAGAGACGCCCCGCCCCCGCCGGGCGTCTCTTTTTTGAACCGCGTGCCCACGCTGCGCGTGGCACGCTACCTCAAAACCGATGAAATTTCTCGCCATCAACTGGTCTGACTTCAGTGAAGGTGCCCTGTCGGGACTGGCTATCGGCCTCTTACTCGGAGTCGCCCTGTTCGTCTACCGCAAACGTACCAACCGCTCCTAAACCCCATGAAAAAAACGCTTGTCGTTTCGCTCGTTCTGACTGCCCTCACCGCCTGCGCGCAGTCGAAGTACCCAACCATTGGCGAAATTGTCCGGCTCGATCCGGCCCTCGACGCGCTGGTACCCAAGGACGCCAAAATCGAAGTACTCGCTTCCGGCTTCGAGTGGAGCGAAGGGCCCGTCTGGGTAAAAAACGGGGGGTACCTCCTGTTTTCCGACGTACCGAAAAACACGGTTTACAAGTGGACGGCGAAGGAAGGCCTGAGCGAATTCCTGAAACCCTCGGGCTACACGGGTGTGAGCGGCTACAGCCGCGAACCCGGCTCGAACGGCCTGACGCTCAACCGCGAGGGCGAACTCGTTCTGGCCGAGCACGGCGACCGTCGCATCACCCGGATGCCCCTGACGGGCGGGGGAAAAGTGACCATTGCCCAGCACTGGGAAGGCAAGCGGTTCAATTCGCCCAACGACGTCGTTCAGCACAGTTCGGGCGCGTACTACTTCACCGATCCGCCGTACGGCCTGCCGAAGCAGGAAAAGGATTCGACCCGCGAAATTCAGCAATTCGGCGTGTACCGGGTGGGTACCGACGGCAAGGTAACGCAGGTCGTCCCTGATTTGCAGCGGCCCAACGGCCTAGCCTTTTCGCCCGACGAAAAAACGCTGTACGTCGCCCAGTCGCATTCCGACGCCTTCATCATGGCGTACCCCGTTCAGGCTGACGGCTCGCTCGGCAAGGGTACCGTTTTTTTCGACGCCCGCCCGCTCATGAAGCAGGGCCTGCGCGGCGCGCCCGACGGCCTGCGCGTGGATGCGAAGGGGAACGTGTTCAGTACCGGCCCCGGCGGGGTACTCGTCCTCACGCCGCAGGGCAAGCTGCTGGGCCGCATCAGTACCGGCGAGGCCACGGCCAACTGCACCTTCGGCGACGACGGCTGGCTGTACCTGACGTCGGACATGTACCTCTGCCGCGTCAAAACCAGCACGACCGGGGCGGGCCAGTAGTCGGTACCGGGCGCGGTCGACTGGTTCGGTTTGGCTCGACGGGTACTCAGCGCTCCCTCAGCCAGACCGACCTTTTCTCGTCGGGGAATGAGCGCTACCAGCCATTGGCGCCGGTGATGTCGCTTGAAAAACGACTGGGTACCGTCGTGCTGGTTTACGCCTCCGCTTCGCCATTCGCCGACTCGACGTCGGTCCGCTGATCGGGTTTCAGGTCGGGCGTATGCACCACCGTGTGCGGATAGGGCATGTCGATGTGTGCTTCGTCGAGGGCCAATTTAATTTTCGTGGCCACCTCGTCGCCGACTTTCAGCACATTCGCCTGCGTGGAGTTCACCCAGAAATACACCGTCAGATTGACCGACGAGGGGGCCAGCTCGCTCACGTACACCCAGGGACCCGGATCGGGCAGTACCCCTTCGATGCCCGCGAGTACCTGGTGGATGACCTGCCGGGCCTCGTCAATGGAATCGCCGTAGCCGATGCCCACCACGAAGCGCACGCGGCGGCGGTCGTAGGCCGTACGGACGAGGATGGCGCTGGTGTAGACTTGCCCGTTGGGGAGGATGGCCCGTTCGCCGTCGTACGTTTTCAGGCGCGTCGAACGCATGTTGATGTCCTCGACGGTCCCGTCAAAATCGAGTACCCGAATCTGATCGCCGATTTTGAACGGTCGCCGCCACATGATGAGCAGCCCGGCGAAGAAGTTCTGGAGGATGTCTTTGAAGGCAAAGCCAATCGCCACCGACGTGATGCCCAACCCCGCCAGCAAGTCGCCGGGCCGGAACGTGGGGAAAACGACCACGGCTGACACCAGAAAACCCAGAATCACGAGCAGGGTACCGGCGATGCGCCCCAGCAGGCTGGCGAGCGTCGCGTCGACGGTGTCGGTGCGGTCGGCGAGGTTGCGGATGATCCGCCGGGCCAGTCGGCCCAGCAGCACGAATCCAAAAAACACCAGCGCTCCCACGAGCAGATACGGCAGGCGTTCGAAAAACCCGTTGAACAAATCGCGAACAGTTTTCCAGACCAAATCCAGTCCCTGGCTCCAGGGAGTAACGGGGTTGGCCTGGCCGAAAAGTGGGGGGCTGAAACGGGGCATACGCGCATCAGTTTAGTTTCAAGAGCGGTTTCAGGTCCTGAAAAAATACCCGGACCTGCTGCTTCTCGTAGTCGGTGGCGAGTGTGGCTTCAGCCTACTGCCGAATCAGTTCGGCCTGTTCACGCAGGACCGCCCGCCGATTGGGAGTAGCCGTTTGGGCCACATCGGCCAGGGCCCGCAAAAGCCGCCGAAGCACGGCGTGGTTACCTTCGGCGTTGATGCGGACGAGGTCGAACGCCAGCCGCACGTAGATGGCAAAGTCAGGGGCCCGCACCAGGACCCGCAGGTGTCCGCCGCCGGTGCGTTCGGTGGGGGGAAACCGCCGATTGGCGAGCCGACTCAGGATGACGCTGAGGTAATCGACGGCCATGAGCGCGGTGGTCGTGTCGTTGATGCCCGGCGAGAGGGCTTTAAGCGCGATGTCGACCAATTGCTGAATGCCGAAGCCCACGTCCTGCCCAATGGTTCGGTGCCTGCCGATGCTGAAGTACCCGACCAGACGCTTTTCAGCCGCTTCGTTGGGGATGGCTTTTCCCTGCATGCGTACCAGCGGGGTACCCGCCACGACAAACTCGCCGATGGCGTGTTCGAGCCGTACCACGGCGTCGTGCTGGCAAGCCCATTCGAGTATTCCCTGCGCCTGGACGTGCTGCACGTAACCGGAAGTAGGCGCGGTGATGGGCCGCCAGTCGGCGCGGTCAGCCCAGTGATCGATGGCCTCTTGCCTTACCTCATCGGCGATTGGCTCGCCGAGCGGTTCGGGGAAGAGGTCGTCGATGGCCTCGCTGGTTTCCTGGGAAATGTTGTGCACGAGGGTACCCACCTGCAGCGATTCGGCGATGTGGTGAATGAAGAAAATCAACGCCACCACACCACCCAGCGCCAGCAGCAGCCCGACCAGTACTGAAATCGAAGGAATGAACTGCCCGGCTTCGTCGCCGCCGCGGATGGTGCGCAGCACGAGCAGGCAGTACGTAAACGCCCCGACGAAGTACCCCATCACGACCTGATTGACGCCGTCGCGCATGAAATTGCGCAGGACCCGCGGCGAGTACTGGCTGCTGGCCTGAGTCAGGGCCGTGAGCGTGAATGTAAACGTCAGCCCGGCGACCGTCAGCATCGAACCGGCGATGGCCGTCAGCACCCCCCGCGACCCTTCGGCCCCGGCCCCAAACAGCAACGGGAAGCGTTTTTTGCCCTGCCAGTCGGAATACGAATCGAAGAAAATCAACCCCAGCGCCAGGCTGATCGCCCCCAGCACAAACAGGCCGGGTACGAACCAGAGGGATTCACGAAGGGCTTGCCAGAGTCGGTAGAGTCGTTGGGTCATCGGCACACGGGTACTCGTCGGCAATTACGTCCCAAAAAAAGGTGCCAGTGCGGTACCCCCGCAGCGCAGGTCGGTACCGGGGCTTGGGGGATTTTGAGTAGATTTGGATACTCATTCCCCCAAAGCCATGCTGCTCGAACTGGACGATTCATTGGTTCAAGATCTTTCGCCGGAAGAGATTCGCCAGATTCTCGCCCTCGATCTCTACAAGCGGGACAAACTGACGAAAGCCCAGGCACGACGGATGACGAATTTGTCCCGACTCGAATTTGAGCAATTGCTGATGGAGCGGGGCGTGGGACAAGAATACGGCGAGGACGAATTCCGGCAAGACCAGGAAACCCTCAAGGCGCTGAATCTCCTGTGATTGTCATCAGTGATACGTCGGTGGTCAGTGCTTTGCTGAAAATTGAGTGCATTGACTGTCTACCTGTCCTGTTTCAGCAGGTCGTGATTCCGGCGAGCGTTGAGGAAGAGTTGCGCCGCGAAGCGGAATGCAGGACTTGGCTGGATCAGGTCCATCCTGAGTGGCTACGGGTTCGGCCCGTCTCCGACACGGAGCGAGTCACCGAGTTGCTTCAATGGCTTGACCAGGGCGAGTCGGAAGCCATTGCGCTGGGTCTGGAGTGGGGCAGACCTGATACTCAACTGCTCATGGACGAGAAAGCTGGACGAGCCATCGCCGAATCGCTGGGCTTACGCGTCACGGGTACCCTCGGGGTGCTGTTAGCCGCCAAACGCAGCGCCTGCTTACATCCGTTAAACCCTGTATCAAACGCTTGCTGGAGCGCACGACTTTTCGAATCAGTCCCAAACTCTTGCAGGAGGTACTGGTGCTTGCTGGCGAATAATTTTCCAAACGATGAACCTCAACCTCAAAGCCACCGCCGCCAACACCTACGACGCCATCGTCGTCGGCTCGGGCATTTCGGGCGGCTGGGCCGCCAAGGAACTCTGCGAGAAAGGCCTCAAAACGCTCGTGCTGGAGCGCGGGCGGCAGGTCGAGCACGTCACCGACTACCCGACGGCGATGCTCAACCCCTGGGATTTCAAGCACCGGCTGCGGATGTCGGACGAATTCCGGGCCGAGAACCCCGTTGCCAGCAAGTGCTACGCCCTCGACGAAGCCACGCAGCATTTTTTCACGAAAGACGCCGAGCACCCGTACGTCCAGGAAAAGCCCTTCGACTGGATCAAGGCCTACCAGGTCGGCGGCAAGTCGCTGCTCTGGGCGCGGCAAACGCAGCGCTGGAGCCGGTACGAATTTGAAGCGCCCGCCCGCGACGGCTTCGCGGTACCCTGGCCCATCGGCTACGACGACCTCGCGCCGTGGTACAGCCACGTGGAGAAATTTGCCGGAATTTCGGGAAACCGCGACGGCATCGACAGCCTGCCCGACGGCGAGTTTCTGCCGCCCTGGCAACTGAACTGCCTCGAAAAACACATTCAGACGAGCGTCAAACAAAACTACCCCGACCGGCACGTCATCGTCGGCCGTTGCGCGCACCTGACGAAGCCGCAGCCGATTCACATTCAGCAGGGCCGCGGGCCATGCCAGGCGCGGCACCTCTGCTACCGGGGTTGTCCGTTCGGCGGGTACTTTTCCTCGAACTCCGCGACCCTGCCCTGGGCGGCCAAAACTGGTAACCTGACCCTCCGGCCCGATTCGGTGGTGCATTCGATCATCTACGACGAGGGCAAAAAGCGGGCGACGGGTGTACGCGTCATCGATGCCCACACGAAGCAGCTAACCGAGTACTTCGCCAAAATCATCTTCGTCAACGCCGCCTGCCTGAACACGAATTTGCTCCTGCTCAACTCGACGAGTACCCGCTTTCCGAACGGCCTCGGCAACGACAACGGCTTGCTCGGGCGCTTCGTGGCCTTCCACAACTACCGCGGTTCGGGTGGCGCGACCTACGAGGGGTACCAGGACCAGTACTACTTCGGTCGCCGACCGACGACGGCCTTCATGCCTTCGTTTCGCAATGTTAAAAAACAGGAAACCGATTTTCAGCGCGGGTACATGGTGGCCTTCGCCGCCTCGCGCTCGCGCGGGGAATCAACGCCCGAAAGCTTCGGAGCCGACTTCAAGCGTAGCCTGACCAAGCCCGGTCCCTGGAGCGTGTTCATCATGATGCAGGGCGAAACGGTACCGAAGTACGAAAACCACGTGCGGCTAAGTACCGACCAGCGCGATCCCTGGGGCATCCCGCAACTCGTCACATCCGTCGGGTACGACGCCAACGATGAACGGGTACTCAAAGACTTTCAGCAGCAGGCGGGCGAAATGCTCGAAAAAGCCGGTTGCAAAAACGTCTGGATTGGCGACGACGGGCGCAACCCCGGCCTCGACATTCACGAAATGGGCGGCTGCCGGATGGGGAAAGACCCGAAGACTTCGCTGTTGAACCGGTACAACCAGCTTCACGCGGTACCAAACGTGTTCGTCACCGACGGCGCGGCGATGACTTCCGTCGGGAATCAGAACCCTTCGCTGACGTTCATGGCGCTCACCGCGCGGGCGACGAATTACGCTGTGGGGGAGTTGAAGCGGCGGAATTTGTAATTGGGTTATCTTTGGTAAAATTAGCTGGCTATGGATACGCAGATTCAGGTTCAAAAACTCAATTTTCTGGAAGAATTCATGCGTGTGAACGACGCTGAAATCATCTCCAAGCTATCGGACGTGCTTCGACACGAACGCGCCAAACGCATCCGCGCCCGCTTGCAACCTATGGTTTCCGAAGCGTTGGATGAAAAACTGAACCGGTCGGAAGAAGCGTTGGCCGAGGGCCGTACCCTGACTCAGGCGGAAGTAGAAGCGTATTTCCAGAATCGTCGCCGCACCGATTAGCCGCGTTAGGATTCACTGGACCAGCCCCGCTTTTGATGATTTATTGGCTATCGAAGACTTTTTGGGTGGTGCAGAAGATGCCGAAAAAACCATCAATGCTATTTTTGAGAAGGTTCGTCAATTGGAGCAGTTTCCATTGAGTGGACCCGTTCAGCCTTCCCAACATCGCCGGGAGTACCGGTACCTGATTGCCGATTCGTATAAAATCATTTACGCATACCGTGAGCCTGAAGTCAGTATTCACGCCGTTTTTGACACCCGGCAAGACCCGGATAAATTAAGATTTGGATGAACCTCAACCTCAAAGCCACCGCCGCCAACACCTACGACGCCATCGTGATCGGAACCGGCATTTCGGGCGGATGGGCCATGAAAGAATTGACCCAGAAAGGTCTCAAAGTCCTGGCGCTCGAACGGGGGCGGATGGTCGAGCACGTCACCGACTACCCGACCACCACGCTCCGGCCCTGGGACATGCCCCACCGCGGCGGGCTGCCGCCGAAGCTGAAGGAAGACAACCCGGTCGTGAGCCGCTGCTACGCGTTTGACGAGCACACGAACCACTTTTTCGTCAAGGACGAACAGCACCCGTACATCCAGGAAAAGCCCTTTGACTGGATTCGCGGGTACCAAGTTGGCGGGAAATCGCTGCTCTGGGCACGCTGGACGCAGCGCTGGGGCGAGCACGATTTCGAGGCCAACGCGAAGGACGGCGTCGCCATCGACTGGCCGATTCGCTACAAAGACATTGCCCCCTGGTACAGCTACGTCGAGAAGTTTGCGGGCATTTCGGGGAACAAAGACGGACTGCCGCAGGTACCCGATGGCGAGTTTCTCCCACCGATGGACCTCAATTGCGTCGAGAAAGACCTGAAGGGCAAGATCGCCGCCAAGTACCCCGGTCGGCACCTCATCATCAGCCGCACCGCCAACCTCTCGCAGGCCGGTCCGGCGCAGCAGGGCGTCGGGCGCGTGGCCTGCCAGTACCGCAACCTCTGTGCGCGCGGCTGCCCCTACGGCGGGTACTTTAGCACCAACGCGGCCACGCTCCCCGCCGCCCGCGCCACGGGTCGGCTCACGCTGAAACCCGATTCGGTGGTGCACTCGATCATCTACGACGAGGGCAAAAAGCGGGCGACGGGCGTACGCGTCATTGATGCGAACACGAAGGCGATGACCGAGTACTTCGCCAAAATCATCTTCGTCAACGCCGCGACGATGAACACGAACCTCATCCTGCTCAATTCGACGAGCAACCGGTTCCCGAACGGTTTAGGAAATGATTCGGGGGTACTCGGGCACTACGTCATGGCGCACAACTACCGCGTGCGCGGCGGCGGTACCGTCGAGGGTTTCGAGGACCAGTACTACTTCGGTCGCCGACCGACGGGCGTGTACGTACCCCGGTACCGCAACTTTGGCACCGACAAACAAACCGGCTTCCTGCGCGGGTACTCGCACTCGGGCGGGGCGGGGCGCGGGCGCGGCGCGGGTACCGTGACGGAGAGCTTCGGGGCGGCGTTCAAAGACGACCTGACCAAACCCGGCCGCTGGCACTTTGGCCTGAATGCGATGGGCGAAATGCTGCCCTACGAAGACAACCGCGTCTGGCTCGACAAAACCCAAAAAGACGCCTGGGGCGTACCGCTGCTGCACGTGCACGTGGAGTGGAAGGAAAACGAAGACGCGATGTCGAAAGACGCCGTAGTGCAGATTCAGGAAATGTTTGAGGCCATCGGGCTGAAAAACGTCTGGGCCAATGACAACCACCAGGCCCCCGGCCTCGACATCCACGAGATGGGCGGCGCGCGCATGGGCCGTGACCCGAAAACCTCGATGCTCAACGGCTTTAATCAGCTCCACGCCGTGCCGAACGTCTTCGTCACCGACGGCGCCTGCATGACCTCCACCGCCTGCCAGAACCCATCCATCACCTACATGGCCCTCACCGCCCGCGCGGCGAATCACGCGGTGGCGGAGTTGAAGCGGCGGAATATTTGAGGGTACCTGCCGAAACGAAACCTCCGAGGTCTTGATGACCTTGGAGGTTTTTTATGGCTGTTGGTTTGGTACTGTTCGGCGAAGATTTATCTTCGTCGTGACGGTTGCCGGTCTCTGAACAGACCGCGTAGGTCGGCGCAAGACGGAGTACTGCTATCCATCGGACGTCATTGAAACTACGCTCAACAAGTGTTAATATGAAATAACAATTAAAAATTTATGGCAATTAGTAATCTAATTCAAGAAATACATACAGATGTAGATGACGTTATTCAAACTCAATTTGAATACTCTTCTACGAACTTAGTCCCATATCGGAGCGATAACTTTCTGACTTTCGAGAGAAATGTCACAAAAAGAGGTAAGATTTTATCAACCTGTGTATTATATGTTGACATAAGAGATTCTGTTGAATTAACAAAAAAGCACGAAAGTTTAACGATGGGGAAAATATATACGGCTTTTTCAAAGGCAGTAATAAAAGCTGCCAAGCACTATTCTGGACACATCAGGAATATTATCGGGGACAGAATAATGATCGTCTTTCCTTCCAGCAATTGCTTTACAAACGCGGTTGATTGTGCCATTACGATTAACCATATTGCTAAATTTGTGATAAATACTGCTTTTACCAACGTTAATTTTAAATGTGGTATCGGTATAGATTATGGGGACCTTAAAATTATTAAAGTGGGTATTCAGAGGAGGGGTCACGAAGGGATTGAGAATAGGAGCTTAGTGTGGGCAGGCCATCCTGCAAATATTGCCTCCAGGCTAACCGATGTAGCCAATAAGGGTAGTGGTCTACTAAGTGGTGTAATTGTAATGATTGAAGAAAAAAGCAAGCCGGTTGGTTAGGCCCTGGATCGACTTGGCAAAAGAAAGGGTCCGACGCACCAAGGGACTCACGCGTTGACGTAA